>Ga0207733_100003_pt1 | contig 703040 bp, 739 predicted proteins | sample A23P3SouthBayCA_FD_187735 | JGI IMG/M metagenome (GOLD analysis project Ga0207733, IMG submission 187735) | Aerobic enrichment media microbial communities from Eden Landing Ponds, California, USA - A23 P3 (SPAdes) | ecosystem: Environmental > Aquatic > Marine > Unclassified | place: Emeryville... | reverse complement strand
CCCGCCGCGAACCCCGCGGCGCCGGCGAGCAGCGGCGCCCCCACCTCGCCGACCAGCGGCACGGGCACGCCGAGCAGGTGCCCGGCGACCGTCGCCGCGAGGACCAGCAAGAACGTCCGCGTGGAGAGGCGGGCCGCCAGCCGCGCCCGGAAGCCGCGGCGGCGGGCGGAGGGCCGAGCCATGCCGGCAGTTCGTCGGCCACGCCCAAATCTGTGGCGGCGCGAACGGGTGCTTTCAAGTCCGACGACGGGGAATGGAGAGCCATGAACGCAGGCGACCGGGTCCGCGTCGAGCGCGCGGACCACACGTACGAGGGGGTCCTGATGCCCTCCACGACGCCGGAGACGGCCGTCGTGAAACTGGAGGGCGGGTACAACGTCGGCGTCGACCGCGCGGACGCGACCGTCGAGGTGCTCGAATCGGACGTCTTCGACGCGTCGGGCGCCGAGGCCGGGGGCGGGCCCGGCGAGGGCGAGGCCACCACCGTCGAGTTCGACGACGACCTGCCGACCATCGCGCTCATCTCGACGGGCGGAACCATCGCGTCGACCGTCGACTACCGGACCGGCGCCGTCACCGCGCAGTTCGACGCCGAGGACGTGCTCCGGGCCGTGCCGGACCTCGCGGGCCGCGCGAACTACCGGGGCCGCGTCGTCGCGAACATCCTCAGCGAGAACATGACCCCGGCCGTGTGGCAGGACCTCGCGCGCGCCGTCCACGCCGAGATCGAGGCCGGCGCGGACGGCGTCGTCGTGATGCACGGAACCGACACGATGCAGTACTCCGCGTCGGCGCTCTCCTTCATGCTCGACACCCCGGTTCCGGTCGTGTTCACCGGGAGCCAGCGCTCCGCGGATCGGCCCTCCTCGGACAACGTGATGAACGCCGTCTGCGCCGTCGAGGCCGCCATCGCCGACCACTCCGAGGTCCTCGTCTGCATGCACGCGGGGTCCTCCGACGACCGGTGTGCGCTCCACCGGGGGACCCGCGTCCGGAAGGCCCACACCTCCCGCCGAGACGCCTTCGAGACGGTCGGCCGCGCCCCCCTCGGCTACGTCGACTACGACGTGGCCGGCGAGGAGACGGTCGAGTTCCGCCGCGAGCACGCCGACCGGGGCGAGGACGACCTCGCCATCGCGGCGGACCTGGACCCGGACGTCCACCTCGTGAAGTTCTCGCCGGGGATGGACGGCCGCTTCCTCGACGCCTGCGAGGGCGCCGCGGGCGTCGTGATCGAGGGCAGCGGCCTCGGCCACGTCTCCTCGGACCTCGTGGATCGCATCGACTCGCTGGTCGACGACGGCACCCACGTCGTGATGACGAGCCAGTGCGTCGAGGGGCGGGTCTGCGACCGCGTGTACGAGACCGGTCGGGACCTCCTCGACGCGGGCGTCATCGAGGGCGAGGACGTGCTGCCGGGCACCGCGCGGGTCAAACTGATGTGGGCGCTCGCGAACAGCGAGAGCGTCGCGGAGACGATGCGCGCGCCCGTCGCCGGCGAAATCACCGAGCGCTCGACGCCGTGGCGCTGATCAGGCCGCTCGCTCTTCGAGCCCTCTGATCGTTTCCGGTCGCGCGACGACGTACAGCGTCTCGCCCGCGGCGAGTCGCCGGGTCCGGGACGGGATCGGATCGACGCCGCCGTCGGCGTCCCGCACGGCCGCGACCGTCGCGTCCACGTCGCCGACCGTCGTGTCGACGAGGGCGCTCCCCTCGCGCAGCGTCACCGCCGCCATCGTCTCGTCGGCCGCGCGCAGCAGGGAGGCGAACTCCCGGTCGAAGCGCGGCTCTGCGGGCAGCGTGACGAGGCGGTACTCCCCGCCGGCGATGGTCCGCGCCTCCGCGGCGTCGCAGGCGACCGTCACCGCGTCGCCGGCCGTCGCGCGCAGTTCGGCCGTCGCGACCCGGTCGGGGTCGGGGCCGCGCTCGTAGACTTGCACCACGTCGCCCGGGCTGGCGGCGTTGGGCGGGTCCGCGCTGATCGACACCGCTGCCGCGCCGGGCGCCAGCGTCGGCCCGAGGCCCGCCTGTCGCGCGCCCAGCGAGAGCGCGGTCAGCGCGTCGCCCTCGAACTCCGCGTCGACGTAGCCGACCTCGTGCTCCTCCCGGAGGCGGGCCGCCAGTCGCTCCCGGAGGGCCTCGTCGGGCACGCGCCGCGGGAACACGAGCGTCGTCCCCGCCAGCGCGGTCTTCGTCGTCTCGGGCACGGGGTCGTACCCCTCGATGTCGCCGATTTCCTCGGGCACGGTGATTGCCGTGACCCGGCCCACCGCCCGCGCGAAGCGCCCCACGTCGCCGTGGAGTTCCCGCGCGCCGCTCACCGACGCGAAGTCCCGCGCGACGCGGTCGCCCGCGGCGTGTCCCGCCGGGGTCGCCAGCGCCGCCGCGGCCAGCGCCGCCGTGTTGAACAGCACCGCGCCGCCGGCGAGCACCGCCGTCTCGCCGAGGACCACCTCGCCGATGGAGGTTCTGACGTTGAGGTACAGTGCGGCGAGCGAGAGCCCCACGAGGAGGCTCACGCCCCGGTCCACGGCCTCGCGGGTGAACAGCCGGTACACCAGCGCCGGCGCCGCCGCGCCCGCCCCAGCGAGCACGGCGACGCCCACGACGCGCACGCCGTAAGTCGAGAGGACGTCGACGAGCGCCATCAGGCGACCGCCTCCCCGAGTCGCTCGAAGGCGTCTCTCGACCCGACGACGAACAGGTCGTCAGCGGCCCGCAGCCCCGTGTCGCCCCGCGGGGCGATGGTCCACGCGCCGTCGCTTTTCACGCCGAGGACCGCGACCCCGTAGGTCTCCCGCAGGCTCGCGTCGCCGATAGTGACCCCGTCCAGCGCCCCGCCCTCGGCGACGGTGACGCGACGGAACCGCTGGCCGGCGCGCCGGAGCAGGCTGAGCAGTTCGTACTCGCGGCGGGTCCCCCGCGAGGTGACGAGTACCCGCCCGGCGTCGACGTTCAACAGGGTGTCGGCGTCGCCCCGACCCACGGCCACCGTCAGCCGTCCCTCGCCGCCGGTCGTCGACGGCGCGCGGGCCGGCGTCGGCGCGGCCGCCTCGCCCTCGGCGGGTGGTTCGGGTGCCGGCGGGTCGCCGTCACCGGAGCGCGCGCTTACGACGGTGCCCGAGACGGCGTCCTCGGGCGTGAGGACCGTCACGTCGTCGCCGCGGGCGAGGCCGGTCGGGAGCAGCCCGCTCACCGACACCGCGCGCTTCCCGGTCGGGACGCGCTTCGAGAGCGCCGACGCGGGCGGCGCCGCGCTGACGGTTGCGCGGGCCTCCTCGTCGAGGGAGACCGCGGCGTCGGCCACGTCGAACTCCTCGCGCAGGCGGTCGACGAACTTCGCTTCGAGTTCGTCGAGGGTGGCCTCCGCGGGGAACGTCCACTCCACCGCCGCGATCTCGGCGCGCACGTCCTCCGGGAGCGGCGGGTACCCCTCCAGGTCCCCGACGGGACCGACGACGGTGACCGTTACCCGCCCGCGGCCGCCGACCAGTTCGACCACGTCGGCGGAGAGCGTCCGCCCGCGCAGCGCCGTCAGCGAGACGTGGCGGGGGAGCGCCGCCCCGAACTTGTCGCCGTGGTTGTGCGTGTAGAAGGCCATCATCATCACGACCAGCAGGGCCGTGACGAGGACGACGCTGTTCTGCGAACCCACGACCGTCGGGTCGTTGAGCGCCATGAAGCCGCCGTTGACCCCCGCCAGCGCCGCCGCCAGCACGACGACCGCGAAGCCGGGGACGGTGAGCCCCGTCACGTAGCGGAAGAGGACGGCCAGCGCCCACGTCACCAGCGCGGGCAGGATGCCGGTCAGGACCCCGAGGTACACCCCCAGCAGGATCTTGACCGGCAGCGTCTCCGGAAGTGCCATGCCGGGTTCAGCGCCGCCGGGACTAAACCACTACCGGCACGACCCGTCGGGCGTCGGGTTTATGCCGCGGTCGTCCCACCTCGGGACTATGGATCCGTGGCGGCGGTGGCGCGCGGCCGGCGCCCGCGTGCCGGTCGTGCTGACGATGGCCGTCGCGGTGCTCTCGCTCGTGACCGGCCTCGTCAACATCGGCTCGCAGACGCTGCTGGGGCCGGTCGCGGTGTACGTCCCCGAAAGCGTCCAGCGGGCGGCGGGGTTCACCGGCGCCCTCACCGGCTTCGCGATGATGGTGAGCGCGCTCGGCATGCGGCGGGGCCTCCGGGTGGGATGGTACGCCGTCGTGGTTCTCCTCCCGATCACGGCGGTGCAGGGCCTCGTGCAGTCCAGCCCCCTCTCGGTGCCCCTCGTCGTCCTCTCGGTCGTCTCGCTCCCGGCCGTGGCGCTGAGCTACGGCCGCTACGACCGGGAGGTGTCCCTCTCCACCGCACAGATCGCGGCGGGGATAGCAATTATTGGCGCGCAGGCCTACGGGACGGTCGGAACCTATGCGCTCCGCGATGAGTTCACAAACGTCCGGACCCTCGGCGACGCGTTCTACTACACGCTCGTCACCGCCAGCACCGTCGGCTACGGCGACCTCACGCCCGCCTCCCAGGGCGCGCGGGTGTTCGCGATGTCGGTCGTCGTCGTCGGGACGGCGAGTTTCGCCATCGCCGTCGGGACGCTGCTCGGCCCGCTCATCGAGGCGCGCTTCTCGCACGCACTCGGACGCATGACGCAGGCGCAACTCGAGGTGCTCGAGGATCACATCCTCGTCCTTGGCTACGGCGACCTCACGGAGTCGGTGCTCGACGAACTCGGCAGCGAGGAGTTCGTCGTCGTCACGGCCGACGAGCGACAGGCCACGGAACTCACCGACCGCGGAGTGCAGGTGCTCACCGCCGATCCCACCGACGAGGAGTCTCTGGAACGCGCCAACATCCGCGAGGCGCGCGCGGCCCTCGTCGCGACCAACGACGATGCGCAGGACGCGCTGGTGGTGTTGACCGTTCGAGACCTCAACCCGGACCTGCCGATCATCGCGGCTGCGACCGACCGCGAGAACGTGACGAAGCTCCGCAACGCGGGCGCCGACACCGTCATCAGCCCCGCCGCCATCGGCGGGCGCCTCCTCGCGCAGTCCGTCCTCGGCGAGGAGGGGATGGAGGACCTCGCCGACCGCGTGCTCGACGAGGCCGGTCGCTAGGTCGTGTGGACGACGGCCACGTCGGCCTCGACGGCGCCGATGCGCTCGTAGGTGGGCCGCGAGAGCAGCCGCGAGGCCGCCGTGCGGTCGGTACTCGCGCCCACGAACACCACGTCGTACTGCTCTGCGTTCCGGTCGAGGAACGTATCGATGCTCGACCGCGAGACGCGCGTCTCGCAGGCGATGTCCACCGGTTCCACGAGGTTCGCCAGCATCGTCTCCGCGCGCCGCCGGTCGGTCTCCCGGTCGATGCAGGTGCAGACGCTCAAATCGCCGGTGGGGCCGGCGAGACGCTCCCCGTAGTCGATCATGGCGTGCGCGCCGTCGCTGGCGCGCCGGACCGGGACGAGACACCGGCGCCACTCCGTCCGGTCGCGCTGGGCGCGGAAGCCGACCACGTCCACGTCGCCGCCGAAGAGGCGCCGGAGGAACGCCGTCTCCCCGTGGTCCGTGGGGTCGTCGACCGGCGCGACGATCAGATCGCAGTTCGACTCGCGGGCCGCCCGGAGCGCCGTCGCGGCGTCGTCGCCGTCCCCCGCCGACACGAGCACCTCGCAGGGGACGCCGGCCCGCCGCTCGATCCGGTGGGCTTCGGCCTCCAGTCGCGAGGCCGCCTCCTCCACGGCCGCGGAGACGCCGTCGGCCGCGGCCCCCTCCCCGTCCGAGAGCGCCGCCCGCTCGGCGGCCGCGACCGACTCGTCGTCGACCACGTCGAGGAGGACCACCTTCGCGGCGTCGTGTGCGGCCGCGATCCGCGCTCCGAACATCGCCGCGGTGCTGGCCCGGTCCCCCCGCATCGGCACCAGCACGTGGTCGTCGGACCGGGTCGTCCCGTACAGGTACGCCGCGCGCTGCTCGTAGACCTCCTCCCGCCAGACGAGGAAGACCGCCGCGACCAGCAGCGACGCGACGGCGACGCTGAGGACGTAGGCGAACTGCGAGGTCCCCGCGAACAGCACGAGAAGGGCGGTCGAGAACGCCGTCGGCACTTCGACAGAGAGGGCCCACGTCGCCACCGCGGTCAGGAAGACGCTCAGCGCGGCCGCCCCGGGCCGCACCCCGACCGCCGACGCCGGGACGTGGTAGAGCAGGCGGGCCGACAGTTCGATGGCGCCCCAGCCACACAGCGCGCCGGTCGTGAGGCCGCCCACGAAGCGCCGCGGCGCCGCGTAGCGCCCCTCGGGGTCCGAGAACAGCGTGTAGGTCCCCGATGCCAGCGGCGGAAAGAGCAGGAAGGAAAGCTGTGGCACGCTCTCGGAGAGCACCGTCACCAGACCGATCACCAGCGGCACGAAGAGCACAACCGAGACGCGCGTGAGGTTGCTCGTCGTCTCCAGCCACGCGCGGAACTCGTGGAGTTCCCGGCGCTCGACGCGGCGCGCGCGGCGGAGCCACCGTCTGGGTCGGCCGGGCATGGCCCCGGCTTCGACGCCGGCCCGCTTCGACCTTTCGGCCTCAGTCCGCGGCCAGCGAGGCCGCGGCGGCCAGCGAGATGTCGATCGCCCGCCCCACGTTGTTCTTCGCCTTCGGCGGCAGTTCCTCGCCGCCCGCGCCCTTCTGCGCGCCGGTGACGAGGTTTCCGTCGACGGTGCAGATGGCGCCGGCCCGCAGGCCCTTCCGTCGCGCGAGGGTCGCGATGGCGGCCATCTCCATCTCGACGGCGAGGATGCCAGCGGCCTCCCAGTCGGCCACGTACTCGTCGGTCTCGGCGTAGAACGCGTCGTCGGTGACGACCGGGCCGGTGTGGACGACCTCCTCGCGGGCGGCCGCGGCGTCCCGGAGCGCCGCGACGACGCCGTAGTCGGCGACGGCCGGCACCGACACGTCCTCGTAGCGCTTCGTCGTCCCCTCGTCCTTCGCGGCCGCGGTGGCCACGACCATGTCACCGATCTCTAACTCCGGCTGGAGCGCCCCGGTCGTGCCGACGCGGAGGAACGTCTCGACGCCGACGTTCGCGAGTTCCTCGGTCGCGATGGCCGCCGACGGGGCGCCGATGCCGGTCGAGCAGATCGTCAGCGGCACGCCCTCGTAGGTGCCGTTCACGACGCGGTACTCGCGGTTCTGCGCCACCTCGACCGTGTCCTCGCACCGAGAGGCGATGCGCTCGACGCGGTCCGGGTCACCCGGGAGAAGGGCCGCCGGGTTCACGTCGCCGTCGTCGACTTGCAGGTGTGGCTGTGTCGCCATGGTCCGGCTTCACGGAGCGCCGGGAAAAACCTCTCGTCGGGCCGTTCGCGTCGCCGGCGGCTTTAACCGGCCACCCGACGAGACGTCGTCACGTGCGCGCCATCCCGGACGTGACCGACCTCCGACCCGACGACCTCACGCGCCGCCAGCGGCTCGTTCTCGCCTACGGCGTCGGTCTGGTGATGGTCGTCCTCCTCTACACCGGCGCCTACTACTGGGGGATGCGGATCGTCGAGGGGCGGCCCCGAACCGTGTTTCAGTCGTTCAACACCGTCATCGAGACGATGACGACGACGGGGTACGGCGCGGACTCGCCGTGGACCACCCCCGCGATGAACCTGTTCGTGGCGGCGATGCAGGTGACCGGCGTCGTCATCGGCTTCGTCACCCTGCGCGTCCTCGTCATCCCCCTGTTCGAGCGGGCCCCGCTGAACCTCGACGACCGCCTCTCGCTGAAGCACGACCACGTCGCCGTCGCGGAGTACCAGCGGGATACCGAGGTGCTCCTCGACGAACTCGAAGCGCTCGACGTCGACTACGTGCTCGTCGAGTCCGACGTGGAGGAGGCAAAGCGCCTCTCCGACGACGGCTATCAGGCCATTGACGGCGACCCCGAGACGCGCCGCGACCTCGAACGAGCGAGCGTCGGGCGGGCGTCGCTGCTCGTCACCGACGCGGACGAGGACACCGCGAGCGTGGTGTTGACCGCGCTCGAACTCAACGAGGATCTGCGCGTCCTCAGCTTCACGCCCTCGACGCGGCGGAAGGCTGCCCTGGCCGCGATCGGCGTCGACCGGAGCGTGGCGCCCCGCGCGCTCATCGGCCAGCGCCTCGCGGAGAAGGCCACGACCCCGGTCACGGTCGGGGACGCCTCGGAGAGCCACGCCATCGCCATCCGCGAAGTCCTCGTTCGCCGGGACAGCCCCCTCCACGGCGTCCGGGTGCGCGACTCGCCGTTCGTCTCCCACCCCGCGCTGACGGTCGTCGCCGGGTGGTTCGACGGGGAGCTACACCTCCCGCCGTCGCCCGACGAGCGCCTCGCGCCGAACACCGTCCTCGTCGTTGCGGGGCCGGCAGAGACCATCGACGACGTGGCCAGCGCGGCGTCGCCCGTCCGAACCCCGTCGTCGCAGCCGGGCGCGCGGGTCGTCGTCGCCGGACTGGGCGAGGGCGGCACCGCGGCCGTGGATGCCCTTCCGGCGGGCGTCACGGCGACGACCGTGGACGCCGCGCCCGAGGCCGACCCCGACGTCGTGGGGGACGTCACCGAACCCGAGACGCTCCACGCCGCGGACCTCGCCGACGCCCGGGCGCTCATCGTCACTGTCGGCGACGACGCGACGGCGCTGCTGACGGTGGCGATGGCCCGGTCGCTCGCACCCGACGTCGAGATCCTCGCTCGCGTCGTCGCCACCGAGAAGGCGTCGGCGGCCGTCCGCGCGGGCGCGGACTACGTGCTGTCGGTCCAGCGCGTCTGCGCCCGCCTCGCCGCGGCGGAGGTCCACGGCGAGCGGGTGATGGACCCGGTGAGTCAGATCCGCCTCGTCCGGGCGGCCGCGACCCCGTTCGCGGGCGAGACGCTGGCCCACGCACGGTCGCAGGCGGGGCCAGACCGACGCTGGGCGGTCGTCGGCGGCGTCCGCGACGGGGCCGTCTACACGGACGGCGCGACGGTCATCGAGGACGGCGACGAGGTGTTCGTCGCCGGCAGCGACGAGGCAATCCAGCGCTTCGAGCGCTCCGTGGACACCTCGTGACCCTCAGCCGCCGGTCAGCGCGAACAGCACGACGTTGTGCGCGCCGGGACCGAGCCCCACGGCCGCGGTCAGCGCCAACAGCAGGAACGCGGGCCGCGGTTCGTCGCGGACGTACTCCGTGAAGAGGACGACGAGCCCCGACGCGAGCGCGACTTTCACGGCCACGAACAGCCACGCGCCGCCGACGTAGGGAAGCCCCGGGAGCGCCGCGCCGGCCTCGATGACGATCCGGGAGAGGGGCGTCTGCTCGGCGACGCCGAGGTGGCCGACCCCGACCGCCGTCGAAACGCCGTCGAGCGCGTGGCCGACGACGACTAGCAGCCCCGCGGCGCCCGTCGCCTCGGCCGCGCCGGGGGAGAGCCGCGCGAGGCCGATCCAGGCGAGGACCGCGAGCGCCGCCGTCGCCAGCACGACGGCCGCGGAGGGCCACAGCCGCAGGCTCCCCCGGCCCGCGGCCCACTGGAGCGCGTAGGCCGCGGGCGCCAGCGCCGCGATCGACCCGACGCCGGCGAGCGCCCGCGGCACGTCCGCCCCGAGGCGGTCGGCCGCGAGCCACGTCGCGCCCGCGACGATCCCGGTCGTCGCGTACACCGTCGGCGACCCGAACAGCGGCGCGGCCGCCCCCGCGATCAACTCGACCTGCGAGAGGGCGTACAGCGTCGCGCCGGTGACCATCCAGGGCGCGAGCGCCGCGACGTGCCGGGCGTCGACGGCAGGCCGGGCGCGGTACAGCGACCCGAAGACCGCGACCGCGGCGAGGGCGACGGGGACGCCGTAGGAGAGCGGCGGTAGCTCCGTGCCCGATGGGAGGACCATGAGAGGGGACCGCGCCGGAGGCGCCGAAAGCGTTCCGGTCGGCGCGGGCGGCCGCCGTCCGTCACGGCGGACTGACCCGGGAGCGACGCGCTTTTGCCCGCCGCCGGGGTAGCTTCGACGACCGCATGGCCCGGTACCACATCGAGACCTACGGCTGCACGTCGAACCGCGGGGAGAGCGCGCGCATCGAGCGCTCGCTCCGCGACGGCGGCCACCACCCCGCGCCGGGCCCCGAGGAGGCGGACGTGGCGATCCTCAACACCTGCACCGTCGTCGAGAAGACCGAGGACAACATGCTCCGCCGGGCGAAGGAACTCGACGAGGAGACGCCCGCCGACCTCGTCGTCACCGGCTGCATGGCGCTCGCGCAGGGCGACGACTTCGCCGCGGCGGGCGTGGACGCCGAGATCCTGCACTGGGACGACGTGCCCCAGTACGTCCGCAACGGCGAGTGCCCCACGACGACGCCCGACGCCGAGCCGGTGCTGGACGGCGCCGTCGGCATCCTCCCGATCGCCCGGGGCTGCATGTCGGACTGCTCGTACTGCATCACGAAGCAGGCGACCGGGCGCATCGACTCCCCGCCCGTCGCGGAGAACGTCGAGAAGGCCCGCGCGCTCTTGCACGCCGGCGCCACGGAGCTCCGCATCACCGGCCAGGACACCGGCGTCTACGGCTGGGACACGAATCAGGGCGAGAGCCTGCTCCCCGAGCTGCTCGATCGCATCTGTGCCATCGAGGGCGACTTCCGGGTCCGGGTCGGCATGGCGAACCCGAAGGGCGTCCACGGCGTCCGCGAGGAGCTGGCCGACGTGTTCGCCCGCAACGACGAACTGTACAACTTCCTCCACGCGCCGGTCCAGTCGGGCTCGGACGACGTGCTCGCGGACATGCGCCGTCAGCACCGCGTCGACGAGTTCCGCGAGGTCGTCGCCGCCTTCGACGAGCGCCTGGCGGAGTGGACGCTCGCGACGGACTTCATCGTCGGCTTCCCCACCGAGGACGAGGCCGACTTCCAGCAGAGCATGGCGCTGCTCCGGGAGGTCGGGCCCGAGCGCATCAACGTCACCCGCTTCTCGAAGCGCCCGAACACCGACGCCGCGGAGATGGACGGCCTCGGCGGGCAGACGAAGAAGGACCGCTCGAAGGCGATGAGCGACCTGAAGATGGACGTTGTCGGCGACGTGTACGACTCCCTCGTCGGCGAGACGCGCGAGGTCCTCGTCGTCGCGGAAGGTACCGGCGACTCCGTGAAGTGCCGCGACGGCGCCTACCACCAGATCATCGTCCAGAACGCGGCCGACCGGGGGGTCGAACCCGGCGACTTCCTCAGGGTGGAGGTCACCGACCACAACACCGTCTACGCCTTCGGCGAGCCCGTGGCGCTCACTCGTACGCCGCGGTGATACGCTCGCGCTGGTCGTCGCTGAGGTCGACCTCGACCGCGCCGACGTTCTCGTCCAGTTGGTCGACGGAGCGCGCGCCGACGATGGGAACGCAGGTGTAGTCCGGCCGGTCCATCAGCCAGCGGAGCGACACCTGCGCGGGCGTGGCGTCCACCTCGTCGGCCACGGCGCGCACGGCGTCCAGCGCGTCCCACGCCCGCTCGTCGAGGTGGTCGAACCAGCCTTCGAGGTCCGCGCGGGAGCCGTCGGGCGCCTCGCCGTCGCGCTCGTACTTGCCGGTGAGAAAGCCCCCTTCCAGCGGCGAGTACGGGCAGACGGCCAGGTCCTGATCCGCGCACACGTCGAGGAACGGCTGTGTCGGCTCTCGGTACGCCGCGTTGAACCGGGGCTGTGTCACGTCGAAGCGTTCGAGGCCCTCGGCGTCGCTGGTCCAGAGAGCCTTCGTCAGCTTCCACGCCGCCATCTTCGAGGCGCCGAGGTAGTGGACCTTCCCCTCGCGCACGAGGTCTTCGAGCGTGCGCAGCGTCTCCGCGATCGGCGTCTCGTCGTCCCAGCGGTGGATGTAGTAGAGGTCGAGGTAGTCCGTGTCGAGGCGGTCGAGGGTGCCCTCGATCTCGGCGCGAATGTTCTTCCGCGAGAGGTTGCTCTCGAAGCGGCTCTCGGCGGCGCCGTACACCTTCGACGCGATGACGTAGTCCTCGCGGTCGTGGCTTTCGAGCCACTCGCCGATCCAGCGCTCGCTCTTCGTCCCGCCGTAGATGTTGGCGGTGTCGATGAAGTTCCCACCGCGCTCAGCGAACGCGTCGAGGAGGTCGTGGGCCTCCTCCCGCGTCGTTTCGACGGTGCCGTCGCTCTCCTTCCCGAAGCGCCACGTCCCGAAGCAGAGTTGCGATACCTGCAAGCCGGTGTCGCCGAGGCTGACGTACTCCATACCTGGGTCAGCGCCACCGCGGCCTTAGTCGTACCGCCCTCACAGGTGGATTGCCGCGTCTTCCTCGACTCGCGTCGCGCCGTCGAGGCCCGCGAAGGCGTCGTGGAGGCGGTCGTACGTGTCGTCGAGGCCCTCGACGATGACTTTCGTGTCCGAGACGACCGGCATGAAGTTCGTGTCGCCCTCCCACCGCGGGACGACGTGGGTGTGGACGTGGTCGGTGACCGACCCGCCGCTGGGTCCGCCGCCGAGGTTCAGGCCCGCATTGAAGGCGTCGGGCTCGAAGGCGGCCTCCAGCGCCCGGAACGTGGCCTGCTTGAGGCGGGCGTGATCGCAGAGCACGTCGTCGGTCAGCGCCGCGTAGTCCCCGCCGTGCGGGAACGGGATCACCATGCAGTGGCCCGGGTTGTACGGGTAGTTGTTGAGCAAAACGAACGCGTGGTCGCTCCGGGCGACGATCCGGTGCTCGCGGTCGGCGCCCCGCTCGGGCAGGTCACAGAACACACACCGGTCGTCGTCGCCGCCCTCGTCCTCGCGTTCGACCCACTCGATGCGCCACGGTGCGAACACCTGCTCCATGGGGGCGGGTCGGGGCGCTCCCCGTTAAAGTTCCGGCCGCACGTCGGGCGTGCGTCAGACGATTCGGGGACGGCCCCGGGATAACTCGGCTTTATTGGGCTAAATTGCACCCTATTTGGGGCCTGTTTTATGGTGGCCCGGTCCGTAGCGGAGACCACCATGGCGACCAAGCGCACGGGGTTCGACGAGATGGCGGAGCGGTGCGAGAACTGCGGTCGGGACACGCCTCACTCGGTCTCCATCGAACTCAAGACCGAGAGCGCGACCACCGAGAACGCGGAGTTCTCGCGGGAGCCGTACCGCGTCAGCGAGTGCGACGTCTGCGGGGACCGCTCGGTCCAGCGGATGAACAACGCCTAGCGGGTCGTGATCTCGCAGCCGTCCTCGGTCACGATCAGCGTGTGTTCGGCCTGACTCACGAGTTCGCCGTCGTCTTCCTTCAACACCGGATAGCTGCGCAGGACGCCCTGCTGTTCGAGGCGGCGGATCGACATCTCCGCGCGGCCGCCGTCGAACCACCGCTTCGCGAAGGGCAGGTCGCGGTACTCCTCCCGGACCGTCTCCAGCACCTGCCGCGCGCCGCGATTGCGCACGTTGCGGTCGTCGACGAGCGAGTAGATTTCGGTCTTCGTGCCCTCCTGGACCTTCCCGGTGCCGGTCGTCGCGAACGGCTCGATCGCGAGCACGTCGCCCGCTTCGAGTTCCGTCCCCGTGTCCAGCCCGCGGTTCGGGACGTTGGGGCCGGTGTGGGCGTCCCAGTGCGCGAGGCCGTGCCCGGTGAGGTTGACGATCGGCTGGTAGCCCGCGTCGTCGATGGTCTGCCCGATCTCGCGCCCGATCTCGCCGGTGTGGACGCCCGGTTCGACCGCGTCGAGGGCCGCGTCGAGGGCGTCCTCGGCCGCGTCGACGAGGTCCGGCGTCCCCGAGAGGTCGACGGTGATCGCCGCGTCGGCGATGTAGCCGTCGACGTGGACGCCGACGTCGAGACAGACCATCTCCTCGCCGAAGGTGGCCTCGCCGTCTGCGCCCGGGGAGGCGTGTGAGGCCTCCTCGTCGACGCTGATGTTGACCGGGAACGCGGGCTCGCCGCCCAGTTCGCGGATGCGCTCCTCCGCGAACTCCGCGACCGACAGTTGCGACGCGCCGACCTCGACCCGCTCGGCCGCCTCGTCGCGGACCGTCGCGAGAATCTCGCCCGCCTCGCGGTAGGCCTCGTGGGCCTCGCCGCCGAGTTCGATAGTGGACATGCCTCTAGCTTCGCCGACGGGCAGTTAGTGGTTGCGGGTCCGTCCCCGAAACAGCCGAGTGGCCGGGGGCAATCTGCCGGACGTGCCCTCCTACGACCGCAGCGACCCAGACGCCCTCCGCACAGTCGACGAGTGGTCCGACGGCGTCGGCTGGCTCGCACACCCCGACGAGGACGGCCGCCGGGTCGGCCACGCCGTCGCGTCCCCCGACGGCCTCTGGTTGTTCGACCCGCTCGACGCCCCCGGACTGGATGACCTGCTCGCGGCCCGCGGCGAGGTGGCGGGCGTCGCCGTCCTCTCGAACTGGCACGCCCGCGACGCCGGCGCCATCGCCTCGCGCCACGGCGTTCCCGTGACGGTCCCGGCGTGGGACCCGATGGACCGCGTCGTCGAGCGGGTCGACGCACCCGTCGAGCGCGCGACCGGCCCCGTCGCCGGGTTCGACCTGCGCCGCCTCGACCCCCTCCCCGGGTGGACGGAGGCGGTCGCGCACCGCCCGGCCGACGGTACCCTCTACGTCCCGGACGTGCTCAGCAGCGCGCCCGGGACGCCGGTGGGAGCAGAGCGCGTGGGCCTCTCGCTGGTCGCGCGCCCGTTCCCGCCCCGCGAGACGTTGGCCGATCTCGGTCCCGAGCGGCTACTCTTCGGCCACGGCACGGGCGTCTTCGAGGACGCCGCGGACGCGCTGGCGACGGCCCTCGACGGGGCCAGATGGCGCTTCCCCCGCGCGCTCGCCACGACCGGGCCGACGCAGATCCGCGCCCTCCTCGGTGCCCTCCGAGACTGAGGCCGGAACGCGCAACATTCTCCGCCGAGACGCAAAGGGCAGTCCTTATACGGTGGTGCCCACCAACCTCCAACATCAATGAGCTACGACCGAATCGAGGTGCCCGAGGACGGCGAACCCATCGAGGTCATCGACGAGGAAGCCGACGAGATCGACGTGCCCGAGAACCCGATCATCCCGATCATCCACGGTGACGGGATCGGGAAGGACGTCGGCCCCGCCGCGCAGACGGTCCTCGAAGCGGCCGCGGAAGCCACCGGCCGCTCCATTTCGTGGATGCGCGTCTACGCCGGCGAGAGCGCCCGCGAGCGCTACGGCGAGGACACGCACCTTCCCGACGAGACGGTCGACGCCATCCGCGAGCACCGCGTCGCGATCAAGGGCCCGCTGACGACGCCGGTCGGCGCGGGCTTCCGATCGCTCAACGTCGCGCTCCGCCAGACGCTCGACCTGTTCGCCAACGTCCGCCCGACCTACTACCTCGACGGCGTCCCGTCCCCGATGAAGGCGCCCGAGGAGATGGACATGGTCACGTTCCGGGAGAACACCGAGGACGTGTACGCCGGCATCGAGTGGGAGGCCGGCACCGACGACGTCGAGGCGGTGCGCGACTTCGTCGAGGACGAGATGGGCTTCGACGACGTGATGCACGACGGCCCCATCGGCCTCGGCCTGAAGCCGATCTCCGAGAAGGGCAGCAAGCGCCTCGTCCGCCGCGCCATCGACTACGCCCTCGAACACGACCGCGAGAAGGTGACGCTGGTCCACAAGGGCAACATCATGAAGTTCACCGAGGGCCAGTTCGGCGAGTGGGGCATGGAGGTCGCCGAGGAGGAGTACCCCGACGAGGAGGTCTTCGCGGCCCCCGACTCCCTCTGGGAGGAGGAAGACGAGGTCGACATCCCCGAGGACGCGGTTATGGTCGAGGAACGCCTCGCCGACGCGATGCTCCAGTGGATGCAGCTCCGCACCGACGAGTTCGACGTGCTCGCGATGCCGAACCTCAACGGCGACTACCTCTCCGACGCCGCGGGCGCCCAGATCGGCGGCCTCGGCATCGCGCCCGGCGGGAACTTCGGGAAGGCCCGGATGCTCGCCGAGCCGGTCCACGGCTCCGCGCCCAAGCGCGCCGGCCAGGACATGGCGAACCCGACGGCGCTCATCCTCTCGGGGCGCCTGATGTTCGACTACCTCGGCTGGGACGACGCCGCGGACCTCGTGCGCGACGCCGTCGAGGAGACCATCTCCTCGGGTGAGGTCACCTACGACCTCGCGCGCCAGATCGAGGGCGGCGAGAAACTCGGCACTACCGCGTACGCCGAGGCCGTCGTCGAGAACATTCAGAACCTCTCGTAGAGATCGTTTCGCGCAGTCAGACGCCCCCGCGCCTGACGACACCGAGAACCCGTCGTCGACAGTTTTCGCCGCTTAGAACTGCGGCGCCACGTCGTCCACGAACAGTTCGGTCGTCCGCCGGTCGTTCTTCGGCGGCTGGATCTGGAGCGTGTCGGCGCCGAGGTCCTGATACGTTTCCACGATGTCGGCGGCCTCGCTGGGCGTCCCGACGAGGCCGCGGAACTCGTCGCGGTCGGCCGCGCCGCGGGGCGTGTCGCCCTGCAGGTCCTCGTAGGCCTCGTGGGCGGCTTCGCTGTCCTCGCGGATGCACGCCGTCAGCGTGATCGTCAGGTCGATGTCGTCGAAGTCCCGGCCCAAATCCTCGCAGTGGCCTTCGAGGACGTCCAGTTTGTGCTCGTAGCGCTCGGGCTCCGCGCCGGGGAGGTTCCAGCGGTCGGCCTTGTCCGCGGTCATGCGGAGCGTGAGGTGCTCGCCCCCGCCGCCGACGAGGACCGGCACGTCGTCGGGCTTGGGGTTCAGGTAGAGGCCGTCGAGGTCGTAGTACTCGCTCTCGAAGTCCACCGGGGACTCCTCGTTCCACGCGGCCTTGCAGAGGTCGATGGCGTCTCGCGTCTCGAGGATGCGCGTCTCCGGATCGTCGAAGTCCAGTCCGGCGGCGTCGTACTCGTCCTCGTACCAGCCGGCGCCGATGGCGAGGACCGCGCGGCCCTCCGAGAGCGAGTCCAGCGACGCGACCGTCTTCGCGAGGAAGGCCGGATTCCGGTAGTGGACGCAGGTCACGAGCGCGGAGAGTTCCATCTCCTCGGTGGCCTCCGCGACGGCGGAGAGGCCCGTGTAGCACTCGACGAACGGCTCGTCGTGGTAGCCCACGCCCGAGAGTTGCCAGTAGTGGTCCATCAGCGTGTACCACGAGAAGCCCGCGTCCTCGACGAACTGCGCGCGGGCGGTCAGCGAGTCCGCCAGCGAGCGGTCGTCGGGGTCGTCGTGGTACACGAACGAGGCGTTGTGGTAGCCAAAGTCCATGTGCGGCCCCGTGTCCGGCCGGGACTTATAGTTCGGGATGGCGGCGACGGTTTCATTTGCCCGCCCGCCCCACGAGCGGGCATGTACGCTGTCGTCGGGTGCAGCGACTGCGGGGCGCTCTGGGTCGTCGCCGACCGGCCCGACACCACGCGGTGCCCCCGCTGTGGCACGCGCCACCAGTTCGACACACTCCAGCAGTTCGCCACGTCCGAGGACGAGACGGTGGCTCGCGAGGCGCGCGCGGCCCTCCTCGCCGACCGGCAGGGGCAAAGTGACGCCTTCGCCGACCTCGACTCGATGTCGGAGATGGCCGCGCGCATCGACGACGCGGGCGTCGACGACGAGACCTACCTCTCGGAGTCCGGCGTCGACGCCGAGGCCGTCGAGGCCGCGGGCGAACGAGCCAGCGGCGGCGCGGGCGGGAGCACCTCGCGGCGCGAGACCGTCCGCGCGGCGCTCCGCGACCTCGACGACCCGACGACGGAGGCCGTCGTGACCTACGCCGCGGACCGAGGGGTCCCGGCCGACTACACCCGCGAGGCGCTGGACCGCCTCGTGCGGGCCGGCGAGGCCACGCGCTCGGGGGACACCTACCGCCTGCTCTAGGCGAGGGCGCCCCAGACCGTCAGCGCGAGGGCGACGACGGAGAGCACCAGTTTCGCGAGGCGGAGCCACGGCGCGAGTTCGGAGAGTGCAACGCTGTCTGTCATGGGTGGCGACGGCCGCCGGTGTCGCCGACGGCCGCCGCTCGACCCGAGGCCCTCGGGGACGTTAAACTGCAGCCAGACTCTCGGTGAAAGTAAAACTGGTCAGCGGCCCAAATCGGCGTGCGCGGAGGCGAGGTGGTCCGCCGCGAGCGCCCCCAGGAGGTTGAGTTCGCCCGCGAGCGCGGCCGCCGCGATTACTTCCGCAAGTTCGTCGGCGTTCGACCCGGGCGGGTCGCCGCCGCCGGCGACCCCCAGTGCGGACAGCGCCTCGGACTGGGCGGGCAGCGAGGTGCCCCCGCCGACCGTGCCGACGGGGAGACTCGCCAGCGACACCGAGACGTAGAGGTCGCCGTCGCGCACGGACGCGGTGGTGATGGCGTTCGACCCCTCGACGACGTGGGCCTCGTCCTGTCCCGTCGCGAGAAACGCCGCGCCGACGGCGTTGGCGACGTGGGCGTTGAAGCCCAGCGACCCCGCCTTCGCGCTCCCGTGGAAGTTCTTTCGAGCGTTCACGTCCGCGATGGCGGCCGGCGACGCGCCGAAGCGCTCCGCTACGATGTCGGCCGGGATCACGGCGTCCGCCGCGACTGTGTGGCCGCGCCCCTCGACGGCGTTCACGGCCGCGGGCTTCTTGTCCGAGCAGAGGTTCCCGGACAGCGAGACGAGGTCGGCGTCCGTCTCGGCCTCGACGACCTCCGCGGCCGCCTCGGTGGCGATGGTGGCCATGTTCATTCCCATCGCATCCTTCGTGTCGAAGACGAAGCGCAGGAACACCGAGTCGCCGACGACGTAGGGGTCGATGCGGTCGAGTTCGCCGTGACTCGTCGTGGCCTCGGCCGCCTCCCGCAGGCGCGCCTCCTCGGCGTCGACCCACTCGATCAGGCCCTGCGCCTCGGCGACCCCGGCGACCCGGAAGACGGGCGCCCGCGTCATCCCCGACTCGACGACGCGCGTCGTCACGCCGCCCGCCGCGTCGAGCGCGCTACACCCGCGGTTGATGCCCGCGACGAGGCCCCCCTCCGTCGTCGCGAGGGGCAGGACATACTCGCCGTCCGCAACCGATCCCGAGACCGGCACCGGGCCAGCGACGCCGACCGGGACCTGCACCGCGCCGACCATGTTCTCGATGTTGCTCTCCGCCTCGGCGGCGTCGAAGGCGTAGTCGCCGACGGCGTCGAGGTCTGCGCCGGTCCGCCGCTCGACGACGCGGCGGCGCGCGGCCGTCGCGGTGTCGGCGTCGGCGTGGGCGTCGAGTTCGTGGAGTCTGAGTTCGCCCGCGGCCACGCGGTCCGCGAGGTCACCTGCGTCTGTCATGGCGGGCACGTGGCCGCGCCGGCCCCTAACTGTTGCTATCGCCCGAGTTCCCGAGCAGTTTCGCCGCCACCGAGAGCAGCCGATCGGTGGGGGCCTTCGCGAACAGGTCGACCATGACCTCGAACTGGTCGTACATCTCCTGCAAGGTGGCGATCCGGTCCCGGTACCGCTCGGCCGCCGGCCCCTCGGCGTCGGCGAGGGCCTCCTCGGCGTCGTCGAGAGCGCGGCGCATGATCCGGAACTCCCGCCGCACCTGCCCCTCGACCATCTCTTGCATCACCGTCCACCAGTCCGTCTCCGCCTCGAAGTAGGCGCGGCGGCCCCCGCTGGGGTCCTCGCTCCGCCGGACGAGGTGGTAGCGTTCGAGGGTCTGCATGCCGGTGCTGACCGTCGACTTCGCGTAACCGCTCCGGTCGCTCAGGTCGTCGAGCGACACCGGATCGGCCGCGAAGTAGAGGATGCCGTACAGCCGGCCGTAGCTCCGGTTCAGGCCGTAGTTCTCCGCCGATCGGGCCATCGCGTCGATCACGCGATCCCGGGCCGCCGCGGCGTCGTCGTCCATGCCCGTTATTGGGGGACCGAAACGAATAAATCGTTTCCTTCGAAACGTTCGGTATATGCCGAATACAACGAAAGAGAGCGCAGACGTCGTCCTCCGGGCGTCGAACCTCGCGAAGACGTACGACTCGTGGCTCCCGTTCGGCCGGCGCGTCGAGGTGCTGGACGGCGCGGCGTTGCAACTCGAGGCCGGTGAGATCGTCGGCATCGTGGGCGAGAACGGCAGCGGGAAGTCGACCCTGATGCAGATCCTCGTCGGCGCCCTCGAACCGGACGCCGGCAGCGTCGACGTGTCCGGGTCCGTGGGCTGGTGCCCACAGGAGACGCGGCTGTACGACCGGCTCACCGTCGCGGAGACGTTCGACCTGTTCGGGGAGGCGTACGGGCTCGACGACGCCGAGGTCGGCGCGGCCCGCGACGACCTCGCGGAGCGTCTGGACTTCGAGCGGTTCCTCGACTATCAGGTGCGGCATCTCAGCGGCGGCAACCGGCAGAAGGTGAACCTCGCAGTGGCGCTGCTCCACGACCCGGACGTGCTGTTCCTGGACGAGCCCTACACGGGCTTCGACTGGGACACGTACCTCGCGTTCTGGGACCTGACCGAGGAGCTTGTGGCCGACGGCACGGCCATCTGTGTCATCTCGCATCTCATCAACGAGCGCCAGCGCTTCGACCGGATCAAGGAACTCCGCGAGGGCGCACTCCACGACGACGGGGGTGAGGAGCCGTGAGCCGCCTGACTGCGGCGACGCGGGCTCACGCCCGCTCCTTCGTCCGCGACCCGGTGAACCTCGCTTTCCTCTTCGTGTTCCCGCCGGTCGTCGTCCAGGTTTACGGGCAGGCGATGGAGAGGTTTCCGGAACTGTCCCTCGGCTCCGATCCGGGGACCGTCGGGAGCATCGCCGGCACGCTGTTCGCGACGGCGTTCGTCGCGGGCCTCATCGGGCTGTTTCAGCTGCTCAGCGCGCGGCGCGGCGACGAGCGCCTGCTCATCGCTGGCTTCGGCCGCTCGTCGCTTCTGGCCTCGCGGCTCGTGACCCTCGTCGCCGCAACGCTGGTCGTCGCGGCGGTGTCGCTGACGGTCCTCTCGCTGGGGACCGACGTGGCGGCGCCGGGCCTCGCCTACGCCGCGCTGGTCGCGGGCGGGCTGACGTACGGCCTCATCGGCGTCCTCGTCGGCACCTTGCTCCCCCGCGACCTGGAGGGCTCGCTCGTCCTCGTCTTCCTCGCGGACATGGACAGCGCGCTCTCCTCGGGCGTGATGGCCGTGGACACGGCCGTCGCAGACGTCTTGCCGCTGCATCATCCACACGCCGCCTTCTCCGAGGCGGTGACCGAGGGATCGATCGCTGCCGGCGACGCGCGCGCCGTCGTGGCGTACCTGCTGGTCCTGCTGGCGGCGGCGTTTTTCGCCCACCGCTGGGTGGCCGGCGACGGGGGTGAGCGCGCGTGAGCCGCGTCGGCGCCGCGGTCCTGGCCGGCGCGCGCGAGTACCGCCGGACCCCCGTGTTGCTCGCGCTGTTCGTCGTCCTGCCGCTGTACGCCGTGGTGGTGTTCCGGGCGGCGACCCCCGACGCGTCGGTGACGCTGCACCTCGACAGCACCGTCACGACCAGCATGGACGCGGTGATGGTTTCGGTGATGACGCCGATGGCGGGCGCGCTCCTCGCGGGCATCGCCGGTCTCTTCCTCACCCGCTCGGCCGCCGACGCGGACGGACGACTGGTGCTGGCCGGGGTGCGACCCGGCGAGATGATCCTCGCGCGTCTGGGCCTGCTCGCCGGCGTGAGCGCGCTCGGGACCGGCGTCGCCGTGGCCGCGAGCCTGTTCACCTTCGATCCGGTCCAGCCGGGGTGGTTCGTCGCGGGCGCCCTGCTCGTCGCGCTCATCTACGGAATGCTCGGCGTCGCCGTCGGGACGGTCCTCTCGCGGTTGGCGGGCGTCTACGTCCTGCTGTTCGGCCCGATGGTGGACGTGTTCCTCTACCAGAACCCGCTCGGGACCGAGACACCCGCCGTCGCGGCCCTGCTGCCCGCTCACTACCCGCTCGACGTGGCGATGAACGCGGCGTTCACGGGCGGCGCCGATCCGGGGACGTTCGCGCTCGGTGTGGGCTACCTCCTCGCGGTCGCGGGCCTCGCCACCGCCGTCCTCGCGCGCACCTTGCGCTAGTCCCGAACGCTTACGCCGGCCGCGGCCCCCCGCTGTCACATGACACAGGCCGCGGACCTCGTCCTCCGGAACGCCGAGGTCCACGCGCTGACCGACCCTGACCGCGTGACCGAGGCCGTCGCGGTCCGGAACGGGCGCATCGTCCGCGTCGGGCGCGACGACGAGATTGACTTCCTCACCGGCGTCGAGACGACGGAACTGGACCTCGACGGGCGCGTCGTCCTCCCGGGATTCGTGGACGCGCACACCCACCTCCGCATCGAGGGGTGGCGGCAGACCCGCATCGACCTCGCGGGCGCCGACGGCCCCGCGGAGGTCGTGGCGCGCCTGCGCGACGCCGATCCCGGCCCGGAGGGCTGGCTCCTCGCCTTCGGCATGGACGACGGCGACTGGGACGACGACCTGACGCGGGCGGATCTCGATTCGGTGAGCGAGGAGCGCCCCGTCGCGGCGTTCCGCGAGGATCTCCACGCGGGCGTCGTCAACTCCGTCGCTCTCGACCGCCACCGCGACGAGATGCCCGACGAGGAGGTGATGACCGAGGACGGCGCGCCGACGGGCCTCGTCGTCGAGGACGCGCGCAAGCCGATCTTCGGGGCGATCGACCCCGGCCGCGAGGGCACCCGCGACCTCCTGCGGGCCGCGCGGGACCGCGCCCACCGCGTCGGCGTCACCGGCGTCCACGACTTCGTGCGCTTCTCGCGGGCGCCCGCGGCCTACCGCGACCTCGCCCGCGACGGCGACCTCGACCTCGACGTGCGGGTCTGCTACTGGGCCGACCACCTCGACGCCGCCGTCGAGACCGGTCTCCACACCAACCACGGCGACGCGGTCGAGGTCGGCGCGATCAAGGCCTACACCGACGGGAGCATCGCGGGCCACACCGCGCGCCTCAGCGAACCGTACGCCGACGCCGACACGCGCGGCGAGTGGGTGCGGGATCCCGAGGCCGCCCGGGACCTCGCGGCCCGCGCGGACGAAGAGGGCTTTCAGGTCGCCTTCCACGCCGTCGGCGACGGCGCCGTGGACGCCGCGCTCGATGCCCTCGACGCGACGGCGAACGTACCCGGCGCGCGCCACCGCGTCGAGCACGCCACCCTCGCCACCGGCGCCCAGATCGAGCGCGCGGTCGAGTCCGGCGCGGTCGTCTGCCTCCAGCCGAACTTCCACCGCTGGGGCGGCCCCGACGGCGAGTACGCGACGCGCCTCGGCGACCGCTGGGAGCGTGCGAACCGCGTCGACGCGTGGCACGCGGCCGGCGCGACCATCGCGTTCGGGAGCGACTGCATGCCCTTCGATCCGCTGGTGGGCCTCCAGCACGCGGTCGATCCGCCCGTCGGCGACGGCCTCGACGTGACGGCGGCGTTCCGGGCGTACACCCGCGGGGCCGCCTACGCCGGCTTCGCGGAGGACGAAGTGGGCACCGTCGAGGCGGGCAAACGCGCCAACCTCGTGGCCCTCGACGGGTCGCCGTGGGCGGCCGACGACCTCCGGGACCTGTCGGTCGACCTGACGGTCCACGCCGGCGACGTGGTCTTCGACGGCCGCTGACGACGGTTTTTCGCCTGTCGTCCGCCCTTTCGGTAGCGGGGCGTGTCTCTGTCTCGACTTTGAAGAAGAAATTTTTTCACAGATGCGCCGTGAGTGGTCGAACACGACGGAGCCCACCACTCATGCCCGAAATGGATACAGTCGACCTCGAATCCGACCTGAGCCTCTTCAAGTACGACGATCTGGAGCGGCTTCCCGCGGCGTACCGCGACCTCGACGAGGCAGAGCGCGCGGCCCGCATCGACGCGGCGCGGACCGAACTCGGCGACGACGTGGTGGTGCTGGGCCACAACTACCAGCGCCGCGAGATCGTCGAGAACGCCGACTTCGTGGGCGACTCCTACGAACTCTCGACGAAGGCCGCCGAGGCGGACGCCGACTACGTCGTGTTTTGTGGCGTCACGTTCATGGCCGAGAGCGCGGACATCATCACCGACGACGACCAGACGGTCCTGCTCCCCTCGATGGAGGCGTCCTGCCCGATGGCGGGGATGGCCGAGGCCCTGCAGGTCGACGCCGCGTGGGCCGAGATCACGGCCGCCGCGGGCGACCGCGACATCGTGCCGGTCACGTACATGAACTCCTACGCCGACCTGAAGGCCTTCTGCGCCGAGCAGGGCGGCCTCGTCTGCACCTCCTCGAACGCCGCCGACGCCTTCGAGTGGGCGCTCGACCGGGGCGACGCCGTCCTCTTCCTCCCGGACAAACTGCTCGGGACCAACACCGCGCACGAACTCGGCCTCGAAGACGAGACGGCGACGTGGGACCCGTGGGACCCCGAGAGCGCCGACGCCGCGGACGTCGTGGACGCGTCGGTCATCTGCTGGGACGGCTACTGTCAGGTCCACGAGCGCTTCACCGCCGACCACGTCGCGCAGGTGCGCGCGGACCACCCCGACGCGAACGTCGTCGTCCACCCCGAGTGCCGCCGCGAGGTCGTCGAAGCCGCCGACGTGGTCGGGTCCACGTCGACTATCCGCGAGACGGTGGCGACGGCCGACCCCGGCGAGACGTGGGCCATCGGCACCGAAATCCACCTCGCGCGCCACCTCGACCGCTGGTACCCCGAGGTGAACGTGGTGCCACTCTGCGGCGACGCCTGCATGGACTGCAACGCGATGCGGCAGGTCGACCCGAACTACCTCGCGTGGATCCTCGAAGAACTGGTCGAGGGCCGCACGCAGAACGTGGTCGAGGTACCGGACGCCGAGAAGCGGGCCGCAGAGACCGCGATGGACCGGATGCTCGACCTATGACGGAGGCACTCACCGCCGACGTGCTGGTCGTCGGCAGCGGCATCGCTGGCTGTGCGGCCGCCCTCGGCGCCGCCCGCGAGGGCGCGGACGTGCTGGTGGCGACGAAGGCGACCCGGCCGGAAGACGCCTCGACGGACTGGGCACAGGGCGGCGTCGCCGTCACGCGGAGCAACCCCGCGGAGTTCGCGGCCGACATCCGCGCCGCGAGCGACGGTACCGCCGACGAGGCGGCCGTCGATACGCTCGTCTCGGAGGCGGGCGACGCGGTGCGCGACGTGCTCGTGGACACCCTCGACGTGCCGTTCGACGAGGACGGCGACGGCTACGACTTCGCGCGGGAGGCCGCCCACTCCCGCTCCCGCGTCCTCCACGTCGACGCCGAGACCGGGCGCCACGTCCTCCGGCCGTTCCTCGACCACCTCGACGGCCGCGACGGCGTCCGCGTCCGCGAGGACACGGCCGCCCTCGACCTGCTGACCCACGAGGGCCGGGTCCACGGCGCACTCCTCGAATCCGACGGCGATGTCCGCCCCGCCTACGCCGGCGCCACGGTCCTCGCGACGGGCGGCATCGGCGCCTGCTACGGCCGCTCGACGAACCCCGACGGCGCGACGGGCGACGGCATCGCGATGGCCGCGCTCGCGGGCGCCGAGACGGCCGACATGGAGTTCGTCCAGTTCCACCCGACCGCGTACGGCGGCGACGGCGACTCGTTCCTCGTCAGCGAGGCCGTCCGCGGCGCGGGCGCGGTCCTCCGGAACGCCGACGGCGAGCGGTTCATGCCGGACTACCACCCGGACGCCGACCTCGCGCCCCGCGACGTGGTGTCCCGCGCGGTCGCCGAGGAGCGCGCGGCGACGGGCGAGGTGGTCCTCGACGTGTCCGACGTGGGGTTCCGTGACTCCTTCCCGGGGCTGGCGGCCGCGTGCGACGAGCGCGGCGTCTCGCTGCCCGAGATTCCCGTCGCGCCCGCCGAGCACTTCCTCTGTGGCGGCGTCGCAGTCGACGAGTGGGGCCGGGCCTCGCTCGACGGCCTCTACGCCGCCGGCGAGTGCGCCCGCACGGGCGTCCATGGCGCGAACCGGCTGGCGTCCACGTCGCTTTTGGAGGGGCTCGTCTGGGGGCTCCGCGCGGGCGAGGACGCCGTCGGCCGCCCGGTCGAGCGCGTCGAGGCGCCCGACCTGCGCGACAGCGACCCGTCGCTCCCCGAGGGCTTCGCCGCGGGGAAGTTCCGCCGCCTCCGCCGGGTGATGGACGAGCACGTCGGCGTCGAGCGGACGCCCGACGGCCTCCGGCGCGCCGAGGCCGCGGTCACGCGACTGAAGGGCGAGGTCGACGCCTACACCCGCACCCGGGTCGCGCGGCCGCTGTACGAACTCCGGAACGCCGCCGTCACGTCGCTGCTCGTCGCCCGGGCGGCGCGGGAGAACGAGTCGTCGGTCGGCTGTCACCACGTCGCGCCGTCGGCTGACTAGGGCGCGTACCGCGCGTACGTCGCGGCGGCCCCGGCCAGCGCGACCGCCCCGACGGCCGCGACCGCGCCGCCGAGCGCCCACTGGCCCCGAAAGCCGGCGAGCATCGCACCGAGGCTGACCGCGAACAGCCCCACCTGCGAGAGCGCGGCGACGGCGAGGAACGCGCGGAGCGTTGCGACCGGAATCGCCGTCAGCGACCCCTCGACGCTGTCGACCGCGTCCGCGTCCTCGACGAGGTCGTCGAGCACGTCACTCCAGCAGCGACGTGCCGGTCATGACCGCCGGCGCGTCGACGCCCAGCAGCGAGAGCAGCGTCGGCGCCACGTCGGCCAGCGTCCCGCCCTCGCGGATCCGACGGTCGCCGTCGGTGCCGTCCGGGGCGCGGTAGACCACCGGCACGGGGTTGTAGGTGTGGGCGGTGTGGGGGTCCTCGGGCGTCCCCATGTCGTCGGCGTTGCCGTGGTCGGCCGTTACGAGGACGTGGACCCCGGCGTCGCCGAGCGCGTCGAGGAGGCGACCGAGTTCGCGGTCGGTCGCCTCGACGGCCGCGACGGCGGCCTCGAAGTCGCCGGTGTGGCCGACCATGTCCGGGTTCGCGTAGTTCAACACGAGCACGTCCGGGTCGTCGCTCGCGAGGGCGTCGAGGACCGTGTCGGTCACGCCGGCGGCGCTCATCGCGGGCGTCTCGTCGTAGGTGGGCACGTCGGGGCTGGGCACGATTTCGCGGCGCTCGCCCTCGAACTCGACCTCGCGGCCGCCGTTGAGGAAGTAGGTGACGTGGGCGTACTTCTCGGACTCGGCGACCCGGAACTGCGTGCGGCCCGCCTCGGCCAGCACCGCGCCGAGGGGGTCCTCGGGCTCCCGGGGCGGGAACGCCACCGGCAGGTCGAAGGTCGCGTCGTACTCGGACATCGTGATGACCCGGCAGTCCGGCGGGTCCGTCTCGAACGCCCACTCGGGGTCGAGGTCGGCGAGCATGCGGGTGAGTTGCCGCGCGCGGTCGGCCCGGAAGTTACAGAAGACCACGCTGTCGCCGTCCTCGACCGCGGGGCCGCCCTCGATCAGCGTCGGTTCGACGAACTCGTCGGTGTCGCCGCGGTCGTAGGACTCCCGTGCGGCCGCGACGCCGCTCTCGGCGGTCCACTCGGCGTCCCGATTCACGATGGCGTCGTAGGCGCGCTTCGTCCGCTCCCAGTTCTGGTCCCGATCCATCGCGTAGTAGCGCCCCGACACCGTGGCCGGGTGGCCGGTGCCCGCCTCGTCCGCGACGTCTTCGAGGGTCCCGAGGTAGCCCTCGCCGCCGGTTGGGCTGGTGTCCCGACCGTCGGTGAAGGCGTGGGTGACGGCCTCGACGCCGCGGTCGGCGGCGGCCTCGATCAGCGCGTGGACGTGCTCGTGGTCGCTGTGCACGCCGCCGTCGCTGAGCAGTCCGAGCAGGTGGACCCGCCCGCCGGTCGCCTCCGCGTGGTCGAACGCGCCGGCGATGGCGTCCACCTCAGCGAGTTCGCCGCGCTCGATGGCGTCCTCGATGCGGGTGTACTCCTGGAAGACGACCCGGCCGGCGCCGATGGTGAGGTGGCCGACCTCGCTGTTGCCCATCTGTCCCTCCGGGAGCCCGACCGTGCGGCCCGTCGGCGTCAGCGTGCCCGACGCGCCCGTCTCGCGCAGTCGGTCGAAAGTCGGCGTGTCGGCTGTCGCCACGGCGTCGCGGCCGCCGCTGCCGTCGCCGAGCCCCCAGCCGTCCAGAATCACGAGCGCCGCGTTCATGGTGTGACGGTCGCGCCCCCGCGCCTCGTACCTTTCGCTGTCGCGGGGCGATGGGGGGAGTTTTGTGCCCCCCGGACCACGCCTCCGGCATGACGCTCGACCCGGTCCACGTCGAGGGCATCGCCGCCCTCGCGCGGCACATCCGGCACGACGTGGACGAGTCAGAACACCGCGACCTCGCGGAGCGGGTCTGGGCGGACTACCTCGACCCGCTGTACGACGACGGCGACCCGGTGCTCGAACCGCTCGGCGAGCAGGCCCGCTACTGCGCCGACGTGGAGACGCTGGGCCTGCAGGAGTCGCCCTTCGAGACGGTCCACGGACTGGACTCGGGGACGGTCAACGAGCGGGTGTTCCGCAACGGGCTGACACTCGACGTGGCGCAGGCCGCCATGAGCGCGACGCCGACCGATCTGGGCGTCCAGCGCTCGCGCACCATCGTCACCGGCGTCCACACGAACGACGCGACCGTCGAGCTGACAGGCGACTGGCAGTACGACGACGAGGACTACGCCCGCTTCCGCGTGCTGGAGGTGCCCGACGTGGGCGCCCGCGAGCGGGCCGTCCACTGGCTCTCGCTGTACACCGCCGAGAGCGAGCACGCCCTCCGGCACGCCGCCGACGTCGACGACCTGCTGATCCTCGACGGCCCGCTGTACCCGAAGGAGCTGGTGAACTGGGCCGGCACGGGCGGCCTCGCCGGCCTCGTCGCCGACGAGGAGCGGGTGGCGACGGTCGTCGAGAACTACCTCGAACTGGTCGAACGGTTCCTCGACCGCGGCGTCCCGCTCGTCGGCTTCGTGAAGGGCGCGCGCTCCGACGGCCTCCTGCGCGCCCTCGACGGCTCGCACCCGACGCCGTGGGCCGACGACGTGGCGCTGTTCACGCACCTGCTGGAGCGCCGCGAGGACGGCGAGCGGATCACCTCGGAGCTGTCGTGGACCAACTGGTTCGTCTCCCGGCTGGGCGCGGACGGCGCGTTCGCCCGCGACGGCGACCCGGGCGTCGAGCGCGCCCGCGACCCCGCCGACTACGAGGTGGCGTTCTTCGTCGTCTTCGACTCGCGCCACGATCAGGCCTTCCGCGTCGAGTTGCCCGCCGGCTTCGCCCGCGACGAGGCGACCCGCGAGGCGGTCCGCCGCCACGTCCTCGCGGGTGTCGCGGCCGCCGGCGGGCCGCCCCACGCCGTCGCGAAGGCCGACGAGATGGCACGGGTGGGTGCCGACGAGGCGCGGGCGCTCGTCCGAGAACTGGAGACGGCCTTCGACAGCCGCGCTGACCGGAGCTACGACGACGAGCGCTGGGGCGCGTTCCGCTGATCAGGGCGTTTTTTGTCAGTCGGCGGGCAACCGCCGCACATGTCCTCGCAGGCAATCGAAACCGCCGCCCTCACGAAGCGCTACGGCGACACAGTCGCCGTCGAGAACCTCGAACTGTGGATCCCGCAGGGGTCGGTGTACGGCTTCCTCGGCCCGAACGGCGCGGGCAAGACGACGACGATGCGGATGCTCACGACCCTCATCGAACCCACCTCCGGGAGCGCGACGGTCGCGGGCCACTCCATCGAGAACCGCAACGAGGTGGTCGAGCACATCGGCTACCTCCCCGAGGAGCCGCCCCTCCACGAGGAACTCACGGGCCGCGAGCAGATGGAGTACATCGCGGGCCTCCGCGACATCCCCGACGATGAGGCGGCCGCGCGCATCGACGACCTCTTCGAGCGCTTCGACCTCGACGAGGACGCCGACAAGCGCATCTCGGCGTACTCGAAGGGGATGAAGCAGAAGGCCGGCATCGTGCAGGCCATCCTCCACGAGCCGTCGGTCGTCTTCCTCGACGAGCCGACCAGCGGACTCGACCCGCGGGCCGCCCGGACCGTCCGGGACACCATCTCGTCGCTCGCCGAGGAGGACGCGACGGTCTTCCTCTCGACGCACATCCTCCCCGTCGTCGACGAACTCGCGGACCGCGTCGGCGTCCTCTACGACGGCTCGCTGGTCACCGAGGGCGCCCCCGAGGACCTGAAGACGCGGGCCGAGACGGGCGAGGAGGGCACCCTCGAGGACGTGTTCCTCGAAGTGACCCGCGAGGTCGGTGAGGTCTGATGGCGCTCCCCGACCCGCGTCACGTCCGCGACATCGCCGAGACGGAACTCCGGCGCCGGTGGCGCTCGACCCGCGACAACCGCGTGCAGGTCGCGGCGCTCGCACTCGTCTCGGTGTTCTACCTGCTCGCGGCCGGCATCGGGGTCGTCGGCGGCCTCGCCGCCGGGCGCGCGCTGTCGGCAGGCGACGTGGAGACGCCGCTGCGCTACGCGCGCTACGGGGCCGCGGCGGCGCTGGTCTTCCCGGCGTTCATCATCGGCTTTCGGACGGCCGCCCGCCTCGGCTCCTTCGACGCCCTCGACGGCCTGCTGACCACGGTTCCGCACCGCGACCTCGCGGGCGGACTGCTCGCCGCCGAGGGGATCTGGTTCGCCGTCTCCTTCGGCCTCCCGGCGATCCTCGCGGCCCTCGCCGTCGGCTTCGGTGCGGGGTCGCCGGCCCTCGCGGCGACTGTCCTCCTCGCGCTCGGCGCCATCGCCCTGCTCGGGGTCACCGCCGGCTTCGCGCTCGGCTTCGCGGCGCGGAACGTCATGGCCCGCTCGGAGTTCGTCGCCCGCCACCGGACCGCCCTCGGGGCGCTCCTCTTCGTCGGCTACATGGCCCTCGTCGGGAGCGGCAACATCAACACCGTCCTCCAGCCGGTGCTTGAGGCCGTGCGCGCCTCGCCAGTGGGCTGGTTCGCCGACCTCGCCCTGTTCCCGGCCGACGTGGCGGCGGTCCCGGCGCTCGCCGCCGCGGCGCTCGTCGGGACGCCGATCCTCGGCGCCGCGCTGTTCGGCGCGAGCGCGTGGCTCGCGGGCCGCTACTGGTACGGCGACCACGCCCGCGGTCCCACCGGCGAGACGCGCTCCCGGCGCTTCGTCGGCGGCCTCGACATCCACGTCTTCGACGGCCTCCCGCGACCGACCGCGGCCGTGGCGCGGAAGAGCTGGCTCCGCGCGATCCGCGCCCCGATCAAACTCGTCTACGTCGCCTACCCGCTGTTCTTCCTCGTCGGCTACCTCAGTCAGGCCTTCGAGGCGGGCGAGGTTCCTGTCGGGTTGCCCCCGCTGCTGGCGCTCTACGGCGCGTGGGCGACCGGCGCGGCGTTCACGCTCAACCCCCTCGGCGACGAGGGCGCCGTGATGCCCGTGACGGTGACGACGCCGGTCACCGGCCGGCAGTTCCTCTCGGGCCTCCTCGTCGCGGGGCTGGTGGTCGGCACGCCGCTGTCGGTGCTCGTCGCTGGCGTCGCGGCGGCGCTCAGCGACCTCGGGGCGGCGGCCGCGGCGGTCACCGTCGCCGTCGCGCTGTTCCTGCCCCCGCTGGCGGCCGGCCTCGCCGCGGGCGCGGGGTCGCTCTTCCCGAAGTTCGAGACCTCGAACATCACCCGGAGCCGCGAGGCCATCGTCCCGAGCCTCTACGCCTTCGCGCTGTACTCGCTCGTGCTGGGCCTCGCGTGGCTCCCGGCGGGACTGGGCACGATGGCCGCCGATCCGCTCGGCGACGCGATCGGCGTCGATCCGCTGGCGGTGACCGTCGGCGGCGCCGCGCTCACGCTCCTCGCGGGCGCGGCGGTCGCCCTCGTCGCGACCCGGCACGCCGTCGGGCGCTTCGACGGCTTCCGACTCTAGGACTCCTCGACCTCGACCTCGACCGCCTCCCGGTCGACGCCGAGTCGGGCGAACTGCGTGCGGACGTGCTCCTCGGCCGCCTGCAGGGCGCGCTCCCGCGTCTCGAAGCCCCGCGGCATCGGCGACTCGAAGGCGACGTTCACCTTCCGGCCCTCGATCCGCTGGACCTGCCCACCGCTCTGGACCGCGTAGAACTCGTCGCAGACCCAGACGTAGGGCGCGTCGCCGTCCGGCGCGCCGCTGAAGGAGGGCGGGTCGTCGTCCCGTTCGTACAGCGTCCCCGTCAGCGACGTGTCCCCGACGCGGCCGCGCACCTGCAACATGGCTCCTCCGAGGGGCGCCCGGGCAAAAAGCCGTCCGGCGAGGGAAACCGCTTTGCCCTCCGACGTTGAGGACTTGGCCATGACCGACCTCGGCAACTTCGCCGACCACGACGCCGACGACGGGGCGAGCGAGGGCGCCGGCGACGACTCGGAGTTCACGACGCCCGACCTCGACGAGACGGGCGCGGACGAGGGGCTGGGCACCATCGCCGTCTCCGAGGGCCTGCGGGTCGCGGACGACGAGCGCGACACCTCGCTGCGGGCCTACGTCACCGCCGCCAACCGCTCGGCGGTCAGGATTGGGCGCTACGTCGTCGCGCCCTACCCCGACGGCGAGCGTCTGTTCTGCCGCATCGCGGGGCTGGAGTACGCCCCCGCGTTCGGCGGCGACGACGCCACCGAGATCAACGCCCGCCGCGCGATGCGCAGCGACGGCATCGACGAACGCGACTACAAGTTCATCGCCGACCTCGAACCGAAGGCGGTCGTGTACGCCGACGGCGACGACCTCGAGCGCCGGATGCCCGACCGGGTGCCCAAACCCGAGACCGTCGTGCGCGAGGCCCGCGACACCGAGGAGATCAAGACCGGCCTGAAGATTCCGGAGGACGGCATCTTCCTCGGGCACCTCTCTGTCGGCGGGCAGAAGGTGCGCACCGCGGCCGAACCGCCGACCATCGACTACCGCCTCAAGGACGACTACGGCGCGGGCGACCCCCTCGTCTTCCGGCACACGCTGGTCGCCGGCGGCACCGGGTCCGGGAAGACCCACGCCGCGAAGAACGTCCTCCGGCAGTTCCTCGCCGAGGACCGCCGCTACCCGATGGACGACGGCGCCGAGCGCCGGGCCGCCGTCGTCCAGTTCGACCCGCAGGACGAGTACGCGCAGATGCGCGACGACAACCCCGCGACCGACGCAGACGACCGGCGACGCTGGGAGCAGGAGGGAGTCGCCCACGGCGGCCACGAGGACACGGTGGCCTTCGTCCCCGACGTGGCCGGCGCGTCCTACGCCGCCGACCACCACCGCGCCGAGCAGGTCGCCTTCTCGATTCCCTTCTCGATGGTGCGGGACAACCCGTGGCTCGTCGCGGGTGGCGGTCTCAACGAGAACCAGTTCCCGGCGCTGGTCCACGAACTCATCCCGCGGTTCTTCGAGACGCACGGCCGGGACGCCACCTACGAGCAGTTCCTCTCCTTCCTCGACGACCCGGCGCTCCGCGAGGAACTGGACGAGAGCGGGCGCGTCCACGAGGCCACCTTCGACGCCGTGAAGCGCCGGGTCCGGGGCTTCAGCGGCGTCTTCGACGGCGACGCGACGCCCATCACCGACCAGATCCGGGAGTTCGTCCGCCCGGGGCGCCTCTCCGTGGTTCCGACCTACCACGTCAACTCCTCGCGCGCGACGGAGACCGTGGTGCTGGCGCTGTCGAGCCTCCTCGTCGACGAGAAACTGTCGAACGACCCCCGCTACGACCGGATCAAGGAGACGCCGCTGGTCGTCGGGATGGACGAGGCTCACAACTTCCTCACCGACGCCGACACCGAGCAGGCCAGTCAGGTCATCGGGAAGTTCACCGAGGCCGCCAAGCAGGGCCGCAAGGAGCGACTGGGCCTCTTTCTCATCACGCAGGACCCCCAGGACATCGCCGACCCGGTGTTCAAGCAGGTCAACACCACGATGGTCCTCAACCTCGGCGACGAGGCGGCCATCGACGCCGTCAACATCCCGCCGTCGCTGGAGAAGAAGGTGCCCTACATGGAGACCGGCCAGATGGTGGTCTACTCGCCCGACAACTCCGAACCGGTCGAGATTACGGGCCTGCCCACCTGCGTCGTCCGCCACGGCGACTGATCGGCTAGGCTGACCTTTTTCAGGGTCTCGGCCGAACTGTCCGGTATGGTACGCCACGTGTTGGTGCCCTACGACGGATCCGAGCAGGCAGACGAAGCCCTCGACTTCGCGTTCGAGGAGCACCCCGACGCGACGGTGTCGGTGCTGCACGTCATCGACCCGGTCGAGGCGGGCTACTCCTCGCAGCCGACCGCCTTCGGGCAGGCCGAGGAGTGGTTCGAGACCGCCAGAGAGGAGGCCGAGACGCTGCTCGACGGCGTCCGCGAGCGGGCGGGCGCGGAGGGCGTCGCGGTCGACACCACGGTCGAAGTCGGGCGCCCATCGCGCGCCATCGTCGAGTACGCCGACGAGAACGACGTCGAGCAGATCGTGATGGGGAGCCACGGCCGGTCGGGCGTCTCGCGGATCCTGCTGGGCAGCGTCGCCGAGGCCGTCGTGCGACGGTCGCCGGTGCCGGTGACGATCGTTCGCTGACTCACAGACGGTAGGCGACGGACCGCTTCGTCTCGCGGCCCCGACTCGATTAGAAGATCGTCGCCTGCCGGTACACCTCGATGCCCTCGTCGGAGATCTCGTAGGGCTTCGTCTCCCGGGAGTGGTTCGCGTCTCGGATCTTCTGGATCTCGACGGCCAGCCGCGTCTCGTGGAAGTCCTCCGGACGGACGTAGCGGAACACGAACACGGCGTCGGTGAGGTACTCGATGAGGCCGTGCCGGGAGGCGTAGGGGTTGTCGGCGTCTGCCTCGCTGGTGAGGAAGGTGGTGACCCCCGCCTGCTTCAGCGCCCGCGTGAAGTCGTAGATTTCCGTGCGGCGGTCGGCCTGATCGTCGTACATCATCTCCAGCAGCGACACGGAGTCGAGGACGAGGCGGGTCGCGCCGAAGTCGTCGACCAGCGCCGGCAGTTCCGTCCGGATGCTGGCGAGGCTGTTGGCCATCTCGATCGGGTCCAGGTCCACCACCGCGAGGTTCCCCTCCTCGACGTGGCGGCGGAACTCCCAGCCCTTCTCCTCGGCCGATGAGAGCACGCGCTCGCGGTCCTCTTCGAGGGCGATGAAGACGCCGCGCTCGTCGTTCTCCAGCGCCCGGTTCAGAAACTGAAGGCCGAAGGTCGTCTTCCCGGTCCCGGGGCCGCCCATGCCGACGATCAGCGAGCGCTCGGGGACGCCGCCCTGAATCATCGCGTCGAGTCCCTCGACCCCGAGTGCGATGCGCGGGATGTCCGAGTCGAGGTCCTCGTCCTCGAAGGACTCCGTCTCCCCGCCCGGCCCGCCGCTCGGGGCACCGCCACCGCCCCCACCGCCGCCTCCGCCGCCGCCGAACCCGACGCCGTCGCTCCCCGGTGCGCTGTCCAGCGCGTCCGCGAAGCTCTCCTCGAAGAGCCCGCCCTCGTCCGTCTCCGCCTCGGGAACCGGCCCGGAGTCCTCCTCCTCCGTCTCGGGCGCCGGCGTCTCGCGTTCGTCGGGCTCTTCCTCGACCGCCTCGTCTTCGTCTTCCTCCGGGTCGAGGCCTCTCTCGAACCAGTCCCCGTCGTCCTCGGCGGGATCGTCAGCCACGCCGCGTCACCTCCGATCCCGCGCCCCGGAGGCCTGCGTCGGTCATCGTACCGATACGCGGAGGTCGCGGGCAAAGAAATTTCCCCCTCAGATGACGGGGTTTTTCCCGGCGGCCCGCGTTCGCCACGCCATGCGAGTCGGCATCGTCGCCCAGCGGGGCAACTCCCGTGCGGCCTACCTCGCCTCCGACATCGCCGCGACGGTCGACGCCGAGGTGTGCTTCGACGCGGAGACGGCCGCGCACCTCGACCGGGCGGAAGAGGGCCGACCCACCGACGCCTTCGCGGACCGGGACCTCGTGGTCAGCATCGGCGGCGACGGCACCTTTCTCTACGCCGCGCGCAACGCCGGCACGACGCCGATCCTCGGCGTCAACCTCGGCGAGGTCGGATTTCTCAACGCAATCGCGCCCGAGGACGCCGTCGAGGCCGTCGCGGCGGAGGTCGAGCGCTACCACGAGACCGGCTCGGTTCGCCACCGAGAGCTCCCCCGCATCCGAGCGAGGGGCGAGGACTGGACGATTCCTCCGGCGCTCAACGAGATCGCGGTCCTCGGTCCCCAGCGCGGCCGCGGGGGCGGCTGTGCCGTCTCCGTCCGCGTCGACGGCGACCTCTACACGGCCTCCCACGCCGACGGCGTGCTGATCGCCACGGCCGTCGGATCGAGCGCGTACAACCTCAGCGAGGGCGGTCCGCTCGTCCGGCCCGGGACGGGCGCGCTCGTGGTGACGGGGATGTGCGCCGCCGACCCGATGCCGCCGCTGGTGACCGACGTGGAAGACGAGGTAGCGGTGCGGGTCGAGGACGCCGACGCCGCCGTCGTCACCAGCGACGGGGGCAACGACGAGTGGCTCACGCCGCCCGCGCAGGTCACGGTCGAGCGCGCCGCCCCCGCGCGGATCGCCGGTCCGGGCGTCGACTTCTTCACCGCTCTCGGCAAGCTAGAGTAGTAACGCAAAGCCCTAACCTCGCGCCGGCCTAGAATGCGTGTCATGAAGAGCAAGGGCCAGTTGCCCGACGTGCAGGCGTCCGAACCGGACGTCAGCGTGGGGCTGGGGCAGGTCGGCGTCACCGGGGTCGAGAAGCTCGTCGAGGTCGCTCGCCCCGACGACCGCGACTACGTGCTCACAGCCGAGTTCGAGGTGTACGTCGACCTCCCCAAGCGCCGGAAGGGGATCGACATGAGCCGGAACATGGAGGTCATCGACGAGGTGCTGGAGGACGCCCTCGCCGAACCGGCCTACCGCGTCGAGGACGTCTGTGGCGACGCCGCCGAGCGCCTCCTCGACAAGCACGACTACACCTCCCGCGCCACCGTCGAGATGGAGGCCGAGTGGATGACTCGCGAGCGCACCCCGGAGAGCGACCGGCCCACGCAGAGCAAGGTGGACATGATCGCGAGCGCCACCGCCGCGGAGGGCGAACCGGTCCGCGAGGAGATCGGCGCCCGGGTCACCGGGATGACCGTCTGCCCCTGCTCGCAGGGGATGATGGAGGGCCGCGCGGCCGACCGACTCGAAGAGCTTGGCCTCGGCGCGGAGGAAGTGCAGGCGTTCCTCGCGGACGTGCCACAGGCCGGCCACTCCCAGCGGGGCCACGCGACGCTCACCGTCGAGACGGCCGAGAGCCCCGAGATCATGCTCAACGAACTCGTGGAGGTGGCCCGCGACTCGATGAGCGCCCGGATCTACAACATGGCCAAGCGTCCCGACGAGGACCACATGACGTTCGCGGCCCACGCCAACGCGAAGTTCGTCGAGGACTGCGTGCGCTCGATGGCCGACGGCGTCGTCTCCGAGTTCGAGGCGCTCTCGGACGACGCGGTGGTCACGATGCGGCAGTCCAACGACGAGTCGATCCACCAGCACAACGCCCACGCCGAGCGGGTCGCCGAGATGGGGGCGCTCCGCGAGGAAGTGGGCGGGAACTGAGTCCTTTCGGCGAACCGAACTTTCTTTGCGGTCACCCCGTTCCCAACGAGTATGCGAGGATTCTCGCGGCGCGAGACGCTGCGACTACTGGGGGCGGGCGCGGTCGCAACCGGGATCGGGGCGACGCGGTCCACAGCGCAGACAGAATCGGTCGCGTGGACGAGGGCGCTGTCGGACCGGGGGGCGACGCGGCTGGCGGGGGTCGCACCCGACGAGGACGGCGGCCACGTCGTCGCGGGCGGCCGCGGCAACGCCGGCTACGTCGCGTCCATCGGGCGGCAGGGCGGCCGCGGCTGGGAGGCCGTCGTCAGCGACACCGGGTCGATCGAGTTCTCCGCCGTCGCCACCCGAGGCGGGCGACAGGCATGCGTCGGCACCCTAGAGGACGACATCCAGCAGGACGGCTTTCTCGCGCTGGTCGAGGACGGGACGGTGGTGCAGGACCACCGCTTCGGCGCCCAGCAGTACAACGACACCCTCCACGGGGTCGCGGCCCTCGACGACGGCTTCGCCCTCGTGGGCGAGACGCTCGATCCCGACTCGCGGACCGCGATGGGGTGGGCGGTGCGCACCGGCATCGCCGGCCTCGAACAGTGGTCGACGTCGTTCGGCGATGGCGCGGGCGACGGCGTGTTCCTCGACGTGACTCCCCTCGACAGCGGCTTCGCGTTCACCGGGTACAAGGGCGACGCGGCGTGGGTCGTCGAGACCGACGAAGAGGGCGAGGTCCGGCAGTCACGGACCTTCGGGGGCGCCGGCGATGCACAGCGCTGCACGTCGATCCTTCGCGCCGGCGCGGGCTACTACCTCGCGGGCTACGCCGGCGCCGGCGAGGACCAGCGGGGCTGGATCATGCTCGTCGACGACGCCCTCCAGCAGGAGTGGCGGCGGTCCTTCGGCGACGCCGTGCCCGCCCGCATCGACGACATGGCGGCGGCCGGCGGCCCGCCCTACGTGGCGGGCGCCTTCGGCGGGGTCGGCCTCGCCATCCGCGCCTCGCGGTCGGGCGCGGCGTGGCGCCAGACCTTCGAGAGCGTGGACGGCTTCACCGGCACCGCCGCGGCCGCCGACGGGGCCGTCTTCGTCGGCACCCGCTCCATCGCGGGGGGAAGCGAGGGCGTCGTCGCGAAAGTCGAGACGAGTCAGCCCGCGACCACCGAGGCCGAAACCAGCGACGCCACCGCGACGCCGGACGTGGAACTCCCGGACTCGGGCGGCGACGCGACGGCCACGGAGATCGAGGACGCCGGGACGACGGTCGACCGGACGGCGGCTGACGATCCGAACGGCGGGGCACCGCAGGATCAGGAGCCCGCCGAGTCGGAATCGCCGTTCGGCGTGCCCGGGTTCGGTATCCCGGCCGCGCTCGTCGGCGCCTGGGCTGCGGGGTGGGCAGCGCTTCGCCGCGGCGACGACGAGACCTAGGCCACGTCGGCGACGCGCGCGAGGAGTTCGTCGGGGGTGCAGGCCGGCCGCGAGGTTTCGCCGCCGCGGAGCACGTACGCAGCGCCCCGCTCCACGTCGGCGTCCGGCAGACACGCCCCGCCCGCGTCCGGCGCGACGACCTTCTCGTGGTCGGCCATCCGGAGCGCCGCCCGGTGGAGGTCCGTCCCCGGGTCGGTCGCGACGGCGATCCGGAGCGGCGGGCGCGACACGCGGGCCGCCGCCGTCCCGTAGGCCGCGACCTGCGGGCCCATCCGCGGCGCCGCGCCCGCGAACGCCGCGACGATCTCTCGGGCCGCCTCGCCGTAGCGCTCGACGCCCGTGAGCGCGTGGAGGTCCACCAGCGCGTCCGCGAGGTGGGCGTTGCCGTCGAGAGGGTGGAGCGGGCGGTCACAGAGCCCTGCATCGCCCGCCGGGCCGTCGACGAAGCCGCCGTCCTCCCCGCCGAGTGTCTCCATCGCCGCGTCGGCCACCGTCGCGGCGGTGTCGAGGTACGCCGGATCGAGCACCTGCGCCGCGCGGGCGAAGGCGGCGGCGACGTGGGCCTGATCCGCGAGCAGGCCGCGGGGCGCGTCGGGGTCGTCGAAGTGCGCGACGACGCCGTCGTCAATCAAATCGTCGGCGAGGACGGAGAGCGTCTTCTCCGCGTAGCGCTCGGCGATGTCGGCGCCTGTGTAGGCGTGGTGGGTCAGCAGCGCGTCGACCGCCAGCGCGTTCCGGTCGGCGAAGGCCGTCTCGTCGACCGGCGGCTCCTCGCCCTCGGCGCGCTCGGAGGGCGGCTTCGAGAAGTAGTCGCCGGGCTCCTGACTGCCGCCGAAGGCCTCGCCGGTCCACAGCGTCGTCGTGAGGTAGTCGACCGTCTCGGCCGCCGTCTCGCGGTAGCGCTCCTCGCCGGTCACGAGGTAGGCGTTCGCGAACGCGCGGCAGAGCGCGGCGTTCGTGTCGAGTAGCTTCTCGCGCTGTGGCTCGGACCAGTCGCGCTCGCCGGCGTAGCGGTAGAAGCCGCCGTCGTAGCTGTCGCGGAGCGCGCGCTGGATGGCGGCGAGGGTGTTCCGGGCGGCCTGCCGCTCGCGGGTCAGCGCGAACTCGACGGTGCGCGGGAGCGGGAACTTCGCGTCGGACCCCCAGCCCGCGTGTTCGTCGTCGTACTGGCTCTCGACCTGTCCGGCGACGTGGCGCTCCACCTCGGCGGGGTCGCCGGGGCGCGTGCCACGCTCCCGGACGGCCCGCGGAATGCGGCCGGCCTCGGTCCCGCGGGCGTCCCACGCCTCCCGGACGCGGTCGAGGATGCCCCGGAACCCCTCGTCGTCGAGGAACGTCGACCCGGAGATGACCTCGCCGTCGGGGGTGAGAAACACCGTCGAGGGGAAGCCCCCCATCGTGTACCGCTCGCGCACCATCGGGTTCCGGTCGGCGTTCACCCGGACGGGGACGAAGCCGTCGTTGACGTTCGCCGCGATCCGCGGATCGTCGAACACCCGGTCGTCCATCCGGCGGCACCACTCACACCACGGCGCCACGAGGGACAGCAGGACCGGCTTGCCGCTCCGGTCCGCGGCCGCGAACGCGTCGGCCCCCCACGGTCGCCACTCCACCCGCGTCCGGTCCGCGTCGTGCATGCCCGCTCCGAAGGGGTCACCGCGGGAAAGGGCTTCGGACGCCCCGAAGGGTTTTCACGGCGCGGCGGGCTACGGCCGGTATGAGCCGCTCCGGCTGGCTACTCGTAGCCCTGCTCCTCATCCCCCTCGCGGACGCCCTCTTCCTCGTCGTGTTGGCCGCGCAGTTCGACTGGCTGCTGATCGTGGCGCTGGTCGTCCTCACGGCCCTCGTCGGGATGCTCTTCGTCCGCGCGGAGGGGCGTCACACGATGCGGAAGATTCAGCGCGCCCTCGCGGAGGGCCGCGCCCCCACGGACGAACTGCTCGACGGCGCGCTCCTGCTCGTGGCGGGCGCGTTCCTCCTCACCCCAGGACTGGTGACCGACGCCGTCGGCCTCCTGCTGGTGTTCCGGCCGACGCGCTACCCGATCCGGCTCGTGGTGAAGCGCTTCGTCGTCCCGCGGTTGGACGAGCGCTCCGGCGGGTTCGCGACCGGTCGCGTCTACACCTTCGGCTTCCCCGGCGGCGACGGGAACTCCTCGAACGCCGGCGGCGGCGCGGGCGGCGAGGCCTTCGACCTCGACGACGACGCCTACGACGTGGAGTTCGAGGACGAGGACGACCGGCAGGACTGACCGACGGCGCCCGACCGCGGAAGGAAACGTTTAAACTTCCGACCCGGGTTAGGTAGAAATGCGTCGGGCCAGTAGCTCAATTAGGTAGAGCGCTACTCTGATAAGGTAGAAGTTCGCGGTTCAAATCCGTGCTGGCCCACTCGTTTTCGGCTCGCTGCTCTCTCAGCGAGCCACATCTGGGGCCTTCAGAGTTGAATGCGGGCAGTCGCGCGAACGACGTGCGCATATCTGCACGCGATTCAAATCCGTGCTATCGCGTTCGCGTCGCCACGCGAAAACGCTGAGGACGAGACGGCTCGAAGACCAGTCCACGTCGACCGACGGCTATACTCGCGGGGGCCACCGTCGGGCCGACACGCCATCGCGACCGCGTGCCCGCCCGGTCAGCCGTCGAACCGCAGCAACCGCAGTCCGTTCAGACTGACGAGGACGGTCGATCCCTCGTGACCGACGACCGCGAGGGGGAGCGGAATCCCGGTCGTGAGGATTGCGGTCAGCATGATCCCGATCGCCCCGAAGGCGATCGCGAAGTTGGCGTGCAGCGTCCGGCGGGCCTTCCGGCTGAGCGCGAACGCGTAGGGGAGGCGACCGAGTTTGTCCGACATGAGGACGATGTCGGCCGTCCCGAGGGCCACGTCGGTCCCGGCACCGCCCATCCCGATACTGATGTCCGCGGTCGCCAGCGCCGGGGCGTCGTTCACCCCGTCTCCGACCATCGCCACGGTCTCGTGGCGCTCCTGCAACGACTCGATGTGTTCGATCTTCTCCTCGGGGAGCAACTCGGCGTACACCTCGTCGATGCCCAGTTCCGCCGCGGTGTGTCGGGCGACCTGCTCGTTGTCGCCGGTGAGCATGACGATCTCCTCGACGCCCTGCTCCCGGAGTTCCGCGATGGTCTCTTTCGCGTCGGCTCGCACCGTGTCGGTGAACGCGAGCCAGCCCAGCACGCTCAGCCGTCCGTCCACCTCCCCGATGACCACGACGCTCGTCTCTCCCTCCGCTTCGAGGGCACGGACGGCCTCGAGGCCGGTTTCGAGACCCTCGATGCGACGGTCGGTCAGCACGGTCTCGACGTAGCGCGGGTTCCCGATGTGGACGGTCCGGTCCGCCACGGTCGCCTGCACGCCCTTCCCGACGACGGCCTCGAAGTCACTCGCGTCGGGGACGTCGAGCGAACGGTCCTCAGCGGCCTCGACAGTCGCCTCCGCGAGGTGATGCTCCGAGCGCGACTGGACCGCCGCCGCGAGCGCCAGCAGCCGATCCGCCGTCAGCGGCTCGGGAGCGCGGTCGCCGGGTTCGACGCCCGTCCCCTCGGTCCCCCCGTCGGTCGACACGACGGCGCCGTCGCGCACGTGCAGTTCGGTCAGGCGCGTGTTGCCGTCCGTGAGCGTGCCCGTCTTGTCGAAGGCGACGGCGTCGGTGGTGCCCGCGGTCTCGATGTGTTCGCCGCCCTTGAACAGGATGCCCTGTCGCCCGCCCGCGGAGATGGCCGAGAGCACGGCCGCGGGCGTCGAGATGACGATCGCACAGGGCGACGCGGCGACCATGAGCGTCATCGCGCGGTACAGCGTCGGCTCGAACGCGCGATCTGCGAGGGTAATCGGAACTGCGATCGCGAGTGCGGTCATCGCGAACACGCCCAGCACGTACGGCTGTTCCAACCGATCCAGCAGTTGCTGCGTCGGCGCCCGCTTCTCCTGGGCCTCTTCGACCATGCGGATGAGGCGGGAGAGCGCGGATTCGTCGGGCTCTCGGGTGACGCGCACTTCGAGGCTTCCCGACTCGTTGATCGTCCCGCTGAATATCTCGTCGCCGGGCTGTTTCGGGACGGGCGCCGACTCGCCGGTGAGCGAGGATTGATCGACGGTACTCTCGCCGTCCTCGACGACGCCGTCCAGCGGAATTCGGTCGCCGGGTCGCACGACGAACACGTCGCCGACCTCGACGTCGTCGATGTGCGTCTCCGTCTCCTCGCCGTCCTCGAGGACCTGCGCGGACTCTGGACGCATCTCGACCAGAGACTTGATCGCCGACCGCGAGCGCCCGATCGCGTACTCCTCGAGAACGCCCGACAGCGAGAACAGGAAGAGAAGCATCGCGCCCTCGAACGGCGCACCGATGTACAGCGCACCGACTGCCGCGACGAGCATCAGAAAGTCGATCTCGATGGCGGGTTCCCCGAATGCCGCGATGCTCTCCTTGAGCCCGTACCAGCCACCGAACACGTACGCGGCGCCGTAACTGCCCCAGACGACCCACCCCGGCGCACCGGCCCAGCTACCCACCAGCCCGCCGAGCATCCCGAGGAGCGTGATGGCGACGAACAGGGCCTGCCGCAGAATCTCCGGCCGGTCGCTCAACGCCGCGAGGCGGTCAAGCACGTCCGACGTGGAACGCGAGGCGGCGCTCATGTCCGATGATTGCGGCCAGGGGAAAATAAGACTTATCAATATCTGAAATATTTTTGGATAGCCTAAATCTACTTTGCCAAATGTTAGGACCCTAAACGCTCGGGGCTTCGAAAGTGGCCGCTCTCCCGATGTTCGTCCAACAGAATGCGTCGAGACGATCGCGTCCACCTCTCGCTGAGGACGCCTCGCTCAGCCGACCAGCCACAGCAGGCCGAACAGCGTCGCGACCGAGACGACCGTCGTCACGAACACGTTCAGCGACGCGAACTGCTCGTCGCCGCCCAGTTCGGCGGCGTAGACGTACGTCGAGACGGCCGTCGGCGCACCCGCCATCACCACGGCGGCAGCGCGCGCGGCGGGCGACACCGAGACGACGCTGAACACGCCCAGCGCCACCAGCGGCATCGCCACCACGTTCAGCGCGACGACGGTCCCCGTCGAGGAGGCCCGCGTCTCCGGGAGCGTGAGGTCCAGCGAGGCGCCCACCGCCAGCAGCGCGACCGGCAGGGCGAGTTCCGAGACGGCGCCCGTCGCCCTCGTCATCGCCGTTGGGGGGTGCCACGCCGACGCGGCGACGGCGAGGCCGACGATCAGCGCCCAGATGACGGGGTTCCGGCCCAGCGTCCGCAACTCCGCGGCCACGTCGGCCCCCGCCTCGTTGATCGTCGTCAGCACGACGATGGTGAGGGGGACGTGGAACAGGACGCCCGCGCCGAGGACGACGCTGGCCTTCGCCGCCGCGAGGTCGCCCAGCGAGGCCGCGACCAGCGGCAGGCCGAGAAAGCCGAGATTCGAGTGGTAGGACTGGACGATTGCGACGCTCCGGGTCGCACGGGACTCCAGCCGGCGGTGGACCAGGTAGCCCGCGACGGCCATCACACAGAGGACGAGCCAGAAGCCGCCGACGAGGGCGGGCGAGAGCAGCGTGTCGAGCGACTGGTCGTACGTCGAACTGAAGATGAGCGCCGGGAGCGCGACGTAGAACGCGCCCGCCGTGAGCAAGGTGCGTCGCCGCTCGGTCAGCACGCCGCCCGCGCGGAGGGCGACGCCCACGAGCAGCAGACCGAGGAGCCAGCCCAGGCGGAGGAAGAACTCCATCTACCGGGGTCGCAGTCGCTCGGCGGACTTCACTCTTCAGTTTCCGGCTCGTACGCCGGCAGGTCCTCGAAGGCGGGCACGTCGACGAGGTAGAGGTTGCTCGATCCGTCGTAGCGCGCGGAGTCGAACAGGACCTGCTCGCCGTCGGGGCTGAACCGGGAGTGAGGATGCGGGCTGCCCTCGCGCCAGTCGACGGTCGCGAGTTTCCGCGGCCCGGCGTAGGACTCGGTGAACTCGTCCCAGCGGTAGAGGAGGCTGTACGGCGGGTCGGTGAAGGAACCGTCGCAGACGTGCATCTCCGACGCGTTGGCGTGCGTGTGGGTCAGCGCGTACACGGACTGGGGCAGGTCCATCTCCCGGCGGTCGGTGTCGTCGTAGCGCGCGCTCCCCATGAACGGGTCCGGCTGGTCGACGCGGTCGCGACCTTGCGGGTCGTCGAGCGACCCGTGGTAGCCGACGCGCTCGCCGTCCTGCATCCAGTACTCGTGGCCGACGCCGCCCGCCTCCGGGACGTCCCGGATCTGCCACGTCTCGCCCGTCTCGGCGTTCACCGTCCAGATGCGGTTCTCGACGACGGCCCACGGCCCCTCCTCGGCGTACATGAACAGTTCCGGACGCGTCGGCGAGGCGTTGACGTGGCTGCTCGCCCAGCGGCTCGTCTCCGTCAGCACCTCGCTCTCCCCGCCGTCGACTGGCACGCGGAGGATCTGGGTGTGGGGCTTCGCCTCGACCATCGCGTCGAACCAGTCGTCGTCTCTGGGCACGTCCACGTCCTCGCCGACGGCGAGGTAGAGCGCGCTCCCGTCCGCGTTCACGTCGAGGTCGCCGAGGTTGTAGCCGTCGGGCGACTCGTACACAACGTCGGTGAACGTCAGGCGGTCGAGGTCGAAGCGGACGACCGCGTCGCCCACTCTGGCGTAGGCGGCGTTCGCGTCGTGGTCGATCGACGTGCCGCCGCGGAAGTCGGCCACGTCGGTCACTTGCGTGATTAGCCCCGATTCGAGGTCGATCGAGAACAGCTGTCGGTCGCCGGCGCGGTCCGACCGGAAGAGCAGGCGTCGGCCGTCGTCGTACCAGCCGTCCTCCGTGAAGTAGAGGTGGTGGTCGTCCGCGTCCGGATAGCTGGTCAGCCGGCGCACCGTCGCGCCGGTCGCCGGATCGGTGTACGTCTCGTCCTCTGTCGGGAAGTTGCGACCCGCACGCGGGCCCTGCGTCGGAACGTCGGTCATGGCCCTCACCATCACCCGCCCACCCAAATAGGTGGGCGAGGGGGCAACATCACCCGCCTACCGCGGGTCCGTCCTCGACCTGCCGGTAGGCGTAGTAGGAGTAGCCCGTCGCCACGGCGGCGACGACGGCCGCGGGCACCGCGAGGAAGTAGACGATCGATTCCCCGACGACCGCGCCCGCGAGTGCGACGACTGCGGCGACTGTGAACAGTCGCGCCGCGAGCGCGTGGGTCCGGTCCCACACCTCGTCGCTGGAGAGGGTCCACGGCGTCCGGACCCCGACGAACCAGTTGCGCTCCGCCCGCGCGACGACGCGGCCGACGAAGTAGTAGAGCAGGCCCACGCCGACGGCGACCAGACGCAGGAACTCGAACTCGTAGCCGAGGTTGTACGCGAGCACCCCGGCGTGGAGGAGCGTCAGGAACGCCGTCAGCACGACGGCGAACCAGTCGTAGGTCTCGCGGAACGCGGCGATGTTCTCCCCGAGGGGATCGATCCGGGGGACGACGGCCAGCATTCCGAGGATCGCTGCCGACAGCGCCGGGAGGCCGACGAGGGCGACCCAGCGGTCGGCGTAGCCGTCGGGGACGCCCGCTCCGTTCCAGTGGGTGACGACGCGTTCGGGGAGGTCCGGCGCCGCGAGCGCGCTGGCGACGGCGCCGAGGAGGACCAGGCCGGCCGCGAGGCCGAAGCGGTGGCGGCTCTGCATACGGAGAAATTGGGTCCGACCCACCAAATTACTTATCCCGGCTCCCACGCGCCGCGCTCGACCCACGCGATCAGGTCGTCGCGCCGGAGGGTGTGCCCGCCCCGCTCGGGGTGCCGGAGGTGCACCTCGACGGGGCCGACTTCGCGGATGCGCCAGCGCGTACCCTCCCCGTCGACGACGACGCGTCCGGCCGAGAGCCACTCGGGGCTGTCCACGCGCTGTCTCACGACACCAGGGCGCTTCAGCGCTCGGGCCGCCACAACGCACGTCCGTCCGGCCCGTGAAGGGGCCACCGTGAACCTCGACGCGACACTCAGTCGTCTCCTCACCGACGGGACGCTGCTCGCCGCGTGGGGCGGCCTCGTCGCCGCGTCGCTGGCAGTGCTGGCGTGGCGACTCCGCCGCCGCGACGCGGCCATCGCGCCGCTGATGAAGTTCGTCTGGGGCCTGACGGTGCTCTACTCGGGCCCGCTCGGCCTCGCCGTGTTCTGGTACGCCGGCCGGACCGACATCCCGCGGGACTCGCTGTGGCGGCGGGGGTTCCGGTCGGTGGCCCACTGCTACTCGGGGTGTGGGGCGGGCGAGGTGATCGGCGTCACCGTCGCCGCGGGCCTGCTGTCGCTCGGATCGGGGTGGGTCGTCGGCGTCACGTTCGCCTGCGCCTACGTCGCGGGCTTCTCGCTGACCATCGGCCCGCTGATGTAGGAGGGCGTCGCGTTCGGACCCGCCGTCCGCGACGCGCTGTACAGCGAGACGCCCAGCATCACGGTGATGGAGGTCGCCGCCATCGGGACCGACGTGTGGCTGGCGGGCGAGGCCCACATCGGCAGTGTGCTGTTCTGGTCGGCGCTCGTGTTCTCGCTGACGGTGGGCCTGCTGGTCGCCTACCCGGTCAACGTCGCGCTGGTCCACGCGGGGGTCAAAGAAGGGATGCAGAACCCGCGCGCGGCGTAGCTACAGCAGGTCCTCGATGTGGTCCGCGACCTGGCCGGGGGTGTCGCCGACCGGGACGCCCGCGTCGTTGAGCGCCTGAATCTTCGACTCGGCGGTGCCGGTGCCCGACCCGGAGACGATGGCGCCCGCGTGGCCCATCCGCTTTCCGGGGGGTGCGGTGCGGCCCGCGATGAAGCCGGCGACCGGCGTGTCCATGTGCTCGGCGATGTAGCGGGCGGCCTCCTCCTCGTCCTCGCCGCCGATCTCGCCGCACATCACGACGGCCTCGGTGTCCTCGTCGGCCTCGAACAGTTCGAGGGCGTCGATGAAGTCCGTCCCGATGATCGGGTCGCCGCCGATGCCGACCGCGGTGGTCTGGCCGATGTCGCGGGCGGTCAGCGAGTCCACGACCTGATAGGTCAGGGTGCCCGACCGGGAGACGAGGCCGACCTCGCCGGACTCGAAGATGTTGCCCGGCAGGATGCCCAGTTTCGACTCGCCGGGGGTGATGATGCCGGGACAGTTCGGGCCCAGCAGGCGGGTGTCGGAGTCGGCGAGCGCGCGGTTGACCCGCGCCATGTCCTGCGTGGGGATGCCCTCGGTGATGGCGACCGCCAGATCGAGGTCCGTGTCGAGGGCCTCGAAGATGGCGTCGCCAGCGAAGGCCGGCGGGACGAAGATGACCGAGGCGTCGGCGTTCTCGGCCTCGACCGCGCCCTGCACGGTGTCGTAGACGGGGACGCCCGCCACCTCGGACCCGCCCTTGCCGGGCACCGCGCCCGCAACGACGTTGGTCCCGTACTCGATCATCTGTTCCGTGTGGAACTTGCCTTCTCCGCCCGTGATGCCCTGCACCACGACGCGGGTGTCGTCGTCGACTAGAATGCTCATTCGTTGCTCACCTCGTCGGCGTACGCGACCGCTCCCTGCACCGCCCCTTCGAGGGTCTCCTCGACGTCAACGAGGTCGGTGTTCAGGATCTCCATGCCCTCGACGGCGTTCGTGCCCGCGAGGCGCACGACGACCGGCTTGGGGATCTCGTCGAACTGTTCGAGGGCGCTGTTGATGCCCTTCGCCACCTCGTCGCCGCGCGTGATGCCGCCGAAGATGTTGAACACGACGGCGTCGACGTTCTCGTCGGAGAACACCATGTCCAGCGCGTTCGCGACGCGGTCGGCCTTCGCGCCCCCGCCGATGTCGAGGAAGTTCGCGGGCGTCCCGCCGAAGTGGTCCACGAGGTCGAGCGTCGCCATCACGAGGCCGGCGCCGTTGCCGATGATGCCGACGTTGCCGTCGAGGCGCACGTAGTCGAAGTCGTACTCGGCGGCCTTGCGCTCGAGGTCGTCCTCGTAGGCCTCCTCCTCCATCTCCGCGAGCTCGGGCTGGCGGAACAGCGCGTCGTCGTCGATGTTGAGGACGGCGTCCGCAGCGATGACCTCGTCGTCGGCCGTGACCATCAGGGGGTTGATCTCGGCGTCGCTGGCGTCGCGGGCGTCCCACAGTTCGTAGAGGGTCTGGAGGACGCTCGCCACGTCGCGGGCGACGGCGGGGTCGACGCCCGCCTCGTACACGACTTTCCGGGCCTGATAGGGGTGCATCCCGAAGGCCGGGTCGATGTGCTCTCGGGCGATGGCCTCGGGGTCCTCCTCGGCCACCTCCTCGATGTTGACGCCGCCGCGGGTCGAGACCATGGCGACCGGCTCGCCCTCGCCGCGGTCCATCGTGACGCCGACGTACAGCTCGTTCGTGAAGTCGACGGCGCCCTCGACGAGCACGGAGTCGACGGTGTAGCCCTTGAGGTCCATCCCGAGGATGTCCTCGGCCGCCGCGCGGGCCTCCTCGGCGTCCTCGACCAGCTTGATGCCGCCGGCCTTGCCCCGGCCGCCGACGTGTACCTGTGCCTTCACCGCGACCGGATAGCCGATGTCGTCGGCCTGCTCGACGACCTCGTCAGCGGTCGTCGCGAGGGCCGACGGCGGTGTGGGAATGCCCGCTTCGGCGAAGACGTTCTTCGCCTGATACTCGTGGAGTTTCATTGCCTACCCCGACGGAGTTGCGCCCCGTCAAAATACCCCACGGTTCGGACATCTATCACGGTCGATTCCCGGGTTTCACAGCCAGCCGCGGTTCGTCTCGGGCGCGTCGGCGATGAGGGCGTCGACGCCCCGACGCGCGAGGAGCCACGCCATCAGCCGCGAGTCCACGGTCCACGCCGCCACGTCGAGACCGGCGTCGTGGGCGCGCGAGACGACCCGAGAGCGGAGACACAGGTCGGCGCGGGGGTGGATCGCGGCGCAGTCGTGCTCGCGAGCGATTTGCACGCTCTCCCGCGGGCGACCGCCCGTGAGGTACGCCCTCGGCACCGAGGCATCGGCGTCCGCCGCTTCGCGGAGCACCGCCGGGTCGAACGTCGACACGAGCACCTCGTTCTCCACCTCGGCCGCGAGCGAGAGCGCGTCCGCGGCGAGGCCGCGCTCCTTCAGTTCGAGGACGAAGCCCACCGCAGCGGGAACGGCGTCGAGGACCGCCGCGAGGCGGGGGATACCCTCGCCACAGCCGAACACCGAGAGCGCGCCGAGGTCGGCCGCGGCGTGGTCGGCCACGCGACCGGTGCCGTCGGTGACGCGGTCGACGGTCTCGTCGTGGCACACCACGAGGTCGTCGGCGCAGCGGCGCACGTCCACCTCCACGCAGTCCGCCGTCGCCGCGGCCGCGTCGACCGCCGAGACCGTGTTCTCGGCGTGGATACCGGCGTATCCCCGGTGGGCGATCTCCCGGACCATGCGCGCCCTTCTCCCCGGAGGGGTTTATTTCGTCCCCATCACAACAGGTGCCCATGCGCGCAGTCCGATACCACGAGCACGGCGGCCCGGGCGTGCTCCGCGTCGAGGAGACAGAGACGCCCGACCCCGGCCACGGAGAGGTCCGCATCGCCGTCGAGGCGGCGTCGGTGAACCCGGTGGACACCTACTTCCGAGAGGGGAGCTACGAGCCACCCGGCCTGCCGATGATCCCCGGCGCCGACGCCGCGGGGGTCGTCGACGCGGTCGGCCCCGGCGTCGCGCGCTTCGAGGCGGGCGACCGCGTCTTCGCGACGAACCTCGGCAACGACCGGCAGGGCACCTACGCGGAGGCGGTCGTCGCGCCCGCCGACCGCGTCGCGGCGCTCCCGAACGGCGTCACGTTCACCGAGGGCGCGGCGGTCGCCCTCGTCGGCGCGACGGCGTGGCGGGCGCTCGTCGCCCACGCCGACCTCGACCCGGCGGAGACGGCGCTGATACACGGCGGCAACGGCGGCGTCGGCCACGTCGCGGTCCAACTCGCCGCCGCCTCGGGCGCGCGGGTCGTGACGACCGCCCGGCCGACGTACCACGACCGCCTCGCCAGCATCGGCGCCGACCACGTCGTCGACTACCGGCTAAACGGCCTCGCCGACGCCCTCCGGGCCGCGGGGCCGCCGGACGTGATCCTCGATCATCGACTCGACGACTATCTCTCGCTGGACGCCGACGTGGCGGCCCCGGGCGGTCGAGTCGTCGGCATCGGGAACACGGACGCGACGGCCGGCTTCGACGACGTGGCGGGCGCCCGCGCCCGAGAGCTCTCGCTGGACCTGATGAGCGTGTTCAACACGCCCGACGTGGCGAGCGTCCTCGACAGCGTCGGCGCCCTCGTCGCCAGCGGCGACGTGGTGCCCGAGGTGGCGGACGTGTACGACCTCGACGAGGCCGCCGCGGCCCAGCGCGCCGTCACCGAGGACAGCCGGTTCGGCAAGGTCGTGATCGAGCCGTAATCGGAACGCGGGTTCCGCCATCGAAGGCATTAATCCCCGACCCCCGCTTTGCCACGCCATGGCTCGGGAGGGCGCGCTGGACCGTTTCGAGACGTATCGCGACCGGGTGGAGTGGCCGCTGTGGCGGCTGTTCGATCAGTACGGCCGGGACCGCCTCTCGGTGTTCGTCCTCGGGTTGATTCTCTCGGTGTTCGAGCGCGGCCTCTCCTTGCTGCCGCCCTACCTGCTCGGGGTCGCCATCGACGCCGTCATCACGGACGATCAGCCCTACACGCTCCCGCTGGTGCCCGACGCGTGGATTCCGGGCTCCGACCTCGCGCAGTTCTGGCTCTCGGCCTATCTCATCGGCGGCGCCTTCCTGCTCTCGGCTCTCTTGCTCGCGGCCCGGCAGCTGTCGCTGGACTACTTCTCCCATCGCCTGATGCACGACGTGCGCACGTCGACGTACGACCGTCTCCAGCAACTCGACATGGCCATCTTCGACGCCGAGGAGACGGGCGAACTGATGAGCGTCCTCAACAACGACGTGTCGAACTTCGAGCGGTTCTTCGACGACGCGCTTGGACAGGCCGTGCGGATCGCGGCCGTCCTGCTCGGCGTCGTCGTCATTCTGTTCTCGCTGAACGCACAGCTAGCGACGGTGACGCTGTTCGTCGTGCCGTTCCTGACGGCGTTCACGATGTGGTTCATGCGCCGGGTCGAACCCGCCTACGACGCCATCCGCTCCTCCGTCGGGACGCTGAACACGCGACTGGAGAACAACCTCGGCGGCATCCACCTGATCAAGAGCGCCGCCACCGAGAGCCACGAGAACGAGCGCGTCGAGTCGGCGTCGTGGGAGTACTTCTCGACGAACTGGCACCGGATCAAGCTGGAGATGCTGTACTACCCCGGGATGCGCGTGCTCTCGAACGGCTCCTTCTGGGTCACGTTCATCGTCGGCGGCTACTGGGTGTCGACGGGCGACGCGCCGCTGTTCCTGACGGGCGATCTGAGCGTCGGGGCCTTCGTCACCTTCCTGTTCATGAGCCAGCGGTTCACGGGGCCGCTGCGCCGCATCAGCACGGTCATCAACCACTACGAGAACGCGCGGGCCTCCGGCAAGCGCGTGTTCGCCCTCCTCGACATGCCGGTCCGCGTGCAGGAATCCGAGGACGCGGTGTCCCTCGACGATGTCGAGGGCCACGTCGAGTACGAGGACGTGTCCTTCGGCTACGACGACGAGGAGGTCCTCAGCGACCTGAACTTCGACGCCGACCCCGGCGACACGGTGGCGCTCGTCGGCCCGACGGGCGCCGGAAAGTCCACGGTGATGAAGCTCCTCCTGCGCTTCTACGACGCCGACGAGGGCGCGGTCCGCGTCGACGGCCACGACGTGACCGACCTGACCCTCCACAGCCTGCGGCGCCACGTCGGCTACGTCGGGCAGGAGGCGTTCCTGTTCGGCGGGACCATCCGGGAGAACATCGCCTACGGCACCTTCGACGCCGACGACGAGGCGATCCGGGAGGCCGCGAAGGTCGCGGAGGCCCACGAGTTCATTCAGGACCTGCCGGACGGCTACGACACCGAGGTCGGCGAGCGCGGCGTCAAACTCTCCGGCGGCCAGCGCCAGCGCATCTCCATCGCCCGCGTCGTCCTCTCGGACCCGGACGTCCTCGTCCTCGACGAGGCGACCTCGGACGTGGACACGGAGACGGAGGTCCTCATCAAGCGCGGCCTCGACCGCGTCTCGGAGGACCGGACGACGTTCACCATCGCACACCGTCTCTCGACGGTGCGGGACGCCGATCAGATCCTCGTCCTCGAGGACGGCGAGATCGTCGAACGGGGCACCCACGAGGACCTCCTCGCCGCGGACGGCCTCTACGCGAACCTCTGGAGCGTGCAGGTGGGCAACATCGAGGACCTCCCCGACGACTTCCTCGAACGCGTCGCGCGGCGCCAGACCGAGGACTGACCCGGTTTCGGTCGCGGCGGCCCCCGCGACGGCCACACACTACTTGTCGCGCGGGACCCCAGTCGCCGCCATGGCAGAGCGTGAATCGTGGGCGACCCGGATCGGCTTCATCCTGGCGGCGGTGGGGAGCGCGGTCGGCCTCGGGAACGTGTGGCGGTTCCCCTACGTCACCGCCGAGAACGGCGGGGCGGCGTTCCTCCTCGTCTACCTCGCGGCGGTGCTGGTCGTGGGCCTGCCGGCGATGCTCGCGGAGTTCAGCATCGGCCGGCGGGGCCAGCGCAACATCGTGGACGTGTACGAGCGGGTCGGCCACCCGGGGTGGCGGGTCGCGGGCGCGCTCGGCGTGCTGACCGGCTTCTGGATCCTCTCGTACTACAGCGTCGTCGGCGGATGGGTCCTGCGCTACGTCGGCGGCAGCGTGACGGGGGCGTACTTCGGCGACGCGGCGGGCTACTTCTCGACCGTCTCGGCCGGGCCGGAGGCCGTGGCCTTCCACCTGCTCTTCATGGCGATCACGGTGGGCATCGTCGCCTTCGGCATCGAGCGCGGGATCGAGTGGAGCGCGAAGCTGATGGTCCCCTCCATCGTCGTGCTGATGGCCATCCTCGCGGTCTGGGGGGCGACCCTCGGGGGCGCGGGCGCCGGCTACGACTTCTACCTCAGCCCCGACGTGGACACGCTGATCGAGAACGTCGGCACCGTCGCGCCCGCCGCCGTCGGGCAGGCGCTCTTCTCGCTCTCGCTGGGGATGGGCGTGATGATCACCTACGCCTCCTATCTTGGGAGCGACGACAACCTCGGCTACGACGGCGTCTCCATCGCCCTGCTGAACACGGTCGTCGGGGTCCTCGCGGGCTTCGTCGTCTTCCCGCTCCTGGCCGCGCAGGGCGTCGACTACGGCGACGCGGGGGCCGGGGCCATCTTCATCAGCATGGCGACGGCGTTCGAGCAAGTCCCGCTGGGCCGCCTGGTGGGGCTGCTGTTCTTCGCCGTCGTGGGGCTGGCGGCGCTCTCCTCGGCGATCAGCCTCTTGGAGGTCGTCGTCTCCTACTTCGTCGACAACACCGCCCACCCGCGGAAGCGCGTCACGGCGGCCATCGGCAGCGTCGTCTTCCTGCTGGGGATTCCGTCGGCGTGGCAGGGATCGACGCTCGAGTTCTTCGACACCGTCGCGAGCGACGTGTTGCTGCCCCTCGGGACGGCGCTGGTCGTCGTCTTCGTCGGCTGGGTGTACGCCGACGACGCCCTCGACGAGATCCGGCAGGGCACCGGTGGCGGCCGGCGCCTGAGCGTCGCGTGGCTCTGGCTCGTCCGCTCGGTCGTCCTCGTGGCGGTCGTGGCGACGCTGGCGCTGCGGCTGGCGTCCTTCGCGGGCTACTGACGGCCCCTCTCGGAATCCTTTTGAGTGCGGTGGCTGATAGTCCGGGCAACGATGACGATGGAGGACCGTATCGAGGACCTCCGGGAGCGCCGCCGGGAGGCACTCAAGGGCGGCGGCGAGGAGCGCATCGAGCGCCAGCACGAGAAGGGGAAGATGACCGCGCGCGAGCGCATCGACTACTTCCTCGACGACGACACGTTCCACGAGTTCGACCAGCTCAGGACCCACCGAAACCACAACTTCGGGATGGAGGAGCGCCAGATCCCCGGCGACGGCGTGGTCACGGGCTACGGCGAGGTCGACGGCCGGAAGGTGTTCGTCTTCGCGCACGACTTCACCGTCTTCGGCGGGTCGCTCGGCGAGGTGCTCGCGGAGAAGGTGACGAAGGTGATGGACACCGCGATGGAGGTCGGGGCACCCATCGTCGGCCTCAACGACTCCGCCGGCGCGCGGATTCAGGAGGGCGTCGACGCGCTCGCGGGGTTCACCGAGATCTTCCACCGCAATCAGCAGGCCAGCGGCGTCGTCCCCCAGATCTCGGCCATCATGGGGCCGTGTGCGGGCGGCGCGGTCTACTCCCCCTCGATTACGGACTTCATCTTCATGGTGAAAGACACCAGCCACATGTACATCACCGGGCCCGGGGTCACGGAGACGGTGACCGGCGAGGACGTGACCCACGAGGAACTCGGGGGCGCGGTGACCCACGCCTCGAAGACGGGCATCGCCGACATGGCCGCCGAGGACGAGGAGGCGGCCCTCGACGGCATCCGGCGCCTGCTCTCCTACCTCCCGCAGAACAACGTCGAGGACCCGCCCCGCGTCGATCCGTGGGACGACCCGGAGCGCCGCGACGACTCGCTGAAGACGGTCGTGCCCGACAGCCCCCAGAAGCCCTACGACATGACCGACGTGGTCGGCGGCGTCGTCGACGAGGGCTCTTTCTTCGAGGTCGGCGGTGACTTCGCGAAGAACCTCGTCGTCGGCTTCGCGCGCCTCGACGGTCGCTCGGTGGGCGTCGTCGCCAACCAGCCCCGCGTCAACGCGGGAACGCTCACCGTCGACTCCTCGCTGAAGGGCTCTCGCTTCGTCCGCTTCTGTGACTCCTTCAACATCCCCATCGTCACGTTCGTCGACGTCCCCGGCTACATGCCCGGGACCGAGCAGGAGCACCGGGGCATCATCCGCCACGGCGCGAAACTGCTCTACGCCTATTCGGAGGCGACGGTGCCGCTGTTGACGGTCATCACGCGGAAGGCCTACGGCGGCGCGTACTGCGTGATGGCCTCGAAGCACCTCGGCGCCGACGTGAACTACGCGTGGCCGACCGCCGAGATCGCGGTGATGGGGCCACAGGGCGCCGTGAACCTCCTGTACCGCGACGAACTGGCCGACGCCGAGAACCCCGACGAACTCCGCGATCAGCTGATCGACGAGTACCGCGACGAGTTCGCGAACCCCTACACGGCGGCGGATCGGGGCTTCCTCGACGACGTGATCGAACCGACCGAGACGCGCCCCCGCCTCATCGACGACCTGGAGATGCTCCAGAGCAAGCGCGTCGACCGACCGGACAAGAAGCACGGCAACATCCCGCTATGACCGACCTCCGGATTCCCGACACGGCGACCGACGAGGAGGCGGCAGCCATCGCGGCCGCCGTGGGCGCACATCTGCAGGCCGAGCGGGCGGCCGCGGCCGCGGCGGCCCGGGAGGACTCGGCCTCGTGGGACGGCGAGCGCTGGCGCTTCGCGGGCCGCGTCGCCGCGACGGGCGGCCGGCCGGCCCGCGTCCCCGAGGGCGCGCCCACCGACGCGTGGAGCGCCGCGGGGCGGGCCGACCGCTTCTGAGGACCGATAGAATCAGGTACCTCCCTGTCCGATTCGCCGGTATGTTTCACAAGGTTCTCGTCGCCAACCGCGGCGAGATCGCGGTTCGCGTGATGCGGGCCTGCGAGGAGTTGGGGGTGAACACCGTCGCCGTGTACAGCGACGCCGACGCCCACTCGGGACACGTCCGGTACGCCGACGAGGCTTACAACGTCGGCCCGGCGCGCCCGGCCGACTCCTACCTCGACGGGGAGGCCATCGTCGACGCCGCGAAGCGGGCGGGCGCGGAGGCGATCCACCCCGGCTACGGCTTCCTCGCGGAGAACGCCGACTTCGCGCGCCGCGTCGAGGAGTCGCCGATCACGTGGATCGGCCCGCCCAGCGACGCGATGGCGGCGCTGGGCGAGAAGACCACGGCGCGCACGGTAATGCAGGAGGCCGACGTGCCCGTCGTCCCCGGGACGACCGACCCCGTCGAGAGCCCCGCGGAGGTGCGGGACTTGGCCGAGGACTTCGGCTACCCCATCGCGATCAAGGCCGAGGGCGGCGGCGGCGGCCGCGGCCTGAAGGTCGTCCGCGAACCCGACGCCGTCGAGGAAGCCTTCGAGAGCGCGAAGCGCGAGGGCGAGGCGTACTTCGACGACCCCTCCGTCTACGTCGAGAAGTACCTCGCGGACCCGCGCCACGTCGAGGTGCAGATCCTCGCCGACCACCACGGCAACGTCCGCCACCTCGGCGAGCGGGACTGCTCGCTCCAGCGCCGCCACCAGAAGGTCATCGAGGAGGGGCCAAGTCCCGCGCTGGACGCCGCCACGCGCTCTGAGATCGGGGCGGCGGCCCGCCGCGGCATCGCGGCGACCGACTACGCCAACGCCGGCACCGTGGAGTTCCTCGTCGAGGACGGCGAGTTCTACTTCATGGAGGTGAACACCCGGATCCAGGTCGAGCACACCGTCACGGAGATGCTGACGGGCATCGACATCGTGAAGTGGCAACTGCGGATCGCCGCGGGCGACGAGATCGACTTCCAGCAGGGCGACGTGGACCTCGACGGCCACGCGATGGAGTTCCGCATCAACGCCGAGCACGCCGACGAGGAGTTCCAGCCGGTCGTCGGGGGCGCCCTCGACGTGTACGATCCGCCGGGCGGTATCGGCGTGCGCGTGGACGACGGTCTTCGGCAGGGCGACGACCTCGTGACCGACTACGACTCGATGGTCGCGAAGCTGATCGTCCACGGGAACGACCGCGAGGAGTGCGTCGCGCGGGCCGAGCGCGCCCTCCGCGAATACGACATCGAGGGCGTCACGACGATCATCCCGTTCCACCGCTTGATGCTCACCGACGAGACGTTCCTCGCCGGCGACCACACGACGAAGTACCTCGACCAGCGGCTCGACCCGGTGCGCATCGCCGAGGCCGTCGAGCGGTGGGGCACCGAGGGCCGCGACGAGGGCGGCGCGGACGCCGAGACGGTCGAGCGCACCTTCACCGTCGAGGTCGACGGGAAGCGCTTCGACGTGGACCTCGCGGAGCACGACCCGCCGGGCATCTCGGCCGACGCCGACGCGGCCGCCGCGGCAGAGCCGCCGGAGCAGACGACCGACGACGAGACGGCCGCGAGCGGCGAGGGCGGGGAGGAGGTCACCGCCGAGATGCAGGGCACTATCCTCTCCGTCGAGGTCGAGGAGGGCGACGAGGTCGCGGCCGGGGACGTTGTCTGCGTGCTGGAGGCGATGAAGATGGAGAACGACGTGGTCGCGGCCCGCGGCGGTACCGTATCCCGGATCGCCACCGCGGAGGGCGACAGCGTCGACATGGGCGACCTGCTGGTGGTGCTGGAGTGACCGACACGCGCCGGGCCGTCCTCGACGCCCTCTCGGACGGTCCCGTGACCGGGCCGGCCCTCGCGGACCGCCTCGGCGTCTCCCGCGCGGCCGTCTGGAAGCACGTCGAGGCCATCCGCGACGCCGGCTTCGGCGTCGAGAGCGGCGACGACGGCTACCGGATCACCGACGTCCCCGACTACGGCGCCCTCGCGGTCGAGTACGGCCTCGACGCGCCGTTCTCGGTCGAGTACCACGAGGAACTGCCGAGCACGAACGCCCGGGCGCGGGAGCTCGCCGGGGCGGGAGAGAGCGACGTGGCGGTGCTCGCCGGCCGGCAGACCGCGGGTCGGGGCCGCCTCGACCGCGAGTGGGCCTCGCCCGCGGGCGGCGTGTGGCTGAGCATCCTCGTGCGTCCGGCGCTCCCCGCGCCGCGGGTCCCCGTCCTCACACTCGCGGCGGCCGTCGCGGTCACCGAGACCGTGTGCGAGGCGGGCGCCGACGCGACGATCAAGTGGCCCAACGACGTGTTACTCGGCGAGGAGAAGCTTGCGGGCGTCCTCACGGAGATGGAGGGGGAGGCCGACCGCGTCTCGTGGGTCGTCCTCGGCGTCGGCCTGAACGCGAACGTCGATCCCGACGCGCTCCCCGCGGGGGCGACGAGTCTCAGCGCGGCCGTCGGCGAGACGGACCGCCGCGCGCTCGTCCGCGGCATCCTCGACCGCTTCCACGACCTGCGGGACGACCCGGACCGGGCGCTGGCGCGCTGGCGCGAGTACGCCGCGACGCTGGGCCGCCGGGTGCGCGTCGACACCCCCTCGGGCGCCGTCGAGGGCGAGGCGGTCGACGTGACCGACGCGGGCGCGCTCGTCGTCGAGACCGAGACCGGCCGGGAGACGGTCCACGCCGGCGACTGCGAGCACCTCAGGCCGACGTGACGCCGACCGTCAGCACCGGCACACTCGACGCGCGCACGACCTTCTCCGCGACGCTCCCCAGCAGCAGGCGGTCGATGCCGCCCCGGCCGTGGGTCCCCATCACGATCACGTCGCAGTCCTGCTCCTCGGCGTAGCGAACGATCTCGCGAGCCGGGGACCCCTCGATCACGGCCGTCTCGACGGGAACCCCGCGCTCCGCGCCGAGCGCCTCGACGCCCTCCAGCGCCGACCCGCCCTCGCGGTACAGCATGTCGCTGACGCCCTCCCACGTCGACTCCATCGAGATGCCCGCGGCGCTGGCCGTGTCGACGACGTACACCGCGTGGACGGTCGCGTCGTGGACCGCCGCGAGGTCGAAGGCGTGGTCGACGGCGCCGTCGCTGGCGGTCGAACCGTCGGTCGGGACGAGAATCCGGTCGTACATCCGTGCTACCACGCCACACGATTCGCGGCCGGCGCGTATAGTCCTTCCTACAGTACGACCCGCTTTACGTCGGCCGCTCCGGCGCGGCGCACGACCGCCCGGACCGGGTCGCGGACGCCCGAGAGGTTCGGCGTGTCGCCGTCCAGCACGAACAGTTTCGCGTCGCGGCCGGGTTCGATCAGGCCGCAGTTCAGGTCCGCGATCTCCGCGCCGGCGACGGTCGCCATCCGCAGCACCTCGACGGCCGACACGTCACAGCACTTCGCCGCGAACTCCATCTCCCGGAACATCGAGGGGCTGTTGAGCATCACGTTGTCCGTCCCCAGCGCCACGGTCGTCCGGTCGAGCAGGTCCCGGACCGGCGGCAGACCCACGTCGGTCACCAGATTCGACCGCGGGCAGACCGCGATCGGAATGGACTCGTCCTCGACGCGGTCGAGGTGGAGCGGTTCGGCGTGGACCATGTGGACCAGCAGGTCCGGGCGGAGGTCGATCGCGGGGTTGATGTCCGCGGCGTCGCGCTCGCCGGCGTGGATGGCGAAGGGCTTCTCGGCCTCGCGGGCGGTCGTGCGCTCGCGCCCGAAGTCGTCGTCGCGCGCACCGCTGGCGCCGTAGCCGTCCGCGGCGTCGATGACGTCGACTGGCCCGCGCCCGAAGACCACGGGGTCGATGTCCAGCCCTTCGGCGGCCTCGCGGATGGCGTAGACGCCCTCGACGCCGCCCTCGCGGAACTCCAGACAGGACGCCGTACCCGTCGCTTGCATGAAGGACAGCGACTCGGCCATCGCCGCGACCATCTCCTCGCGGGACGCGGCCCGGAGCAAGCGGTGCTTCAGTCCGTCCGGCGGCGCGACCAGTTCGTCGAGCGAGAGGCCGCGCCCGGCCTCCTTGGCGATGGAGTCGCCGATGTGGGTGTGGGCGTTCACGAACGCCGGACAGACGATGTCGTTGCCCTCGACGTCGGCCTCCTCGACGGCCTGAATCTCGCCGTCGTCGATCACGACGCGCCCCTCGACGGCCTCGAAGTCGCGCCCCCGGAGGATGGTGCCCTCGATCTGCATACCGGTCGCTCGCGCCCCCGGCCCAAAGATCACTCGAAGTCGTCCAGCGTTGCCGCACGGGCGCCGTCGCCCCGTTCCGCCACCAGCGATCCGTCAACGTGGAGATCTAGCTCCGCGGCCGCCGCGGCGCCCACCCGCTCTGTCGCCTCGGGGGGCGCGTAGACGCCGAGGCGCCACTGCTGGCGCTGGGCCGCCCGGAGCGCCGCGACCAGCGGCGACTGCTCGTCGAGGGGGCGGGCCTCGCCGCCGACGAGCACCCGCGTCCCCGACTCGCGCATCCGCGGCCGGTCGGGCACGTCGACGATGACCGAATCTTCGGCCACGTCCGCGCGGTCCGCGACCGCCCGCTCGAATTCGCGGACGGCCTCGTGGTCGGCGTCGACGACGGCGTCGGGGACGGCGTCCATCTCGGCCCACACCGCCCGCTTGTAGAGCTCGCGGGCGGCCAGCCGGTCGCCCAGCGGCGCCGCGGCCGGCTCCTCGCGGACCGCGACCCGGAGTTCCGCGTCGTCCATCCGCCGCAGGTCGCCCGCCGGCAGGTCGGCGGCGTCGGCCAGCCGTTCGGCGGCGCGGCGGAGCATCGCCTTGCTGATGCGGGCGACGTGGTGGGTGTAGACGGTCGGATTCATCAGCGCCCGGGCGAGCAGCAGGCTCTCGGCCGTCTGGACGTTGCCCTCCGCGAGGACCAGATCGCCGTCGGCGAAGTCGAGCGCCCGGACGAGGCGGCCGTGGTCGATGGTGCCGTAGGGCACGCCGGTGTGGTGGGCGTCGCGCACGAGGTAGTCCATCCGGTCCACGTCGAGTTCGCCCGCGACCAGTTGCCCCAGTCGCCCCTCGCCGCGGACGAGGGCCGCCACCCGCTCCGGGTCGAGGCCGTGGTCGTCGAGCACCCGCGCGACCGCGCCCCGCGAGAGCAGGTCCGTCACCTCGTCGTGGTACTTGCCGGTGCGGCGGTGCAGCAGGTCCTCGATGGTGTGGCTGAACGGGCCGTGGCCCACGTCGTGGAGCATCGCGGCCGCGCGGACCCGTGTCGCGTCCCGGCCGCCCACGTCGAGGTGATCGAGCGCCTCGCAGGCGAGATGATAGACGCCGAGCGAATGCTCGAAGCGGGTGTGGTTCGCGGAGGGGTAGACCAGCGAGACGGTCCCCAACTGGCGGATGCGCCGGAGCCGCTGGACGGCGGGCGTGTCCAGCAGGTCCGCCGCGACGCCCGCGACCGTGATGTGGTCGTGGACGCTGTCCTTGATCGTCACCATGGTCGCCTCTGGTGCGCCCCGGTCCATAAATGGCGGCGCGGGGCGCAAGCGTTTAGCGGCCCGCCGCCCCCGATCCGGTATGGCGACGTTCCTCGCTGGGGGGACGGGGACCCCCAAGCTGCTCGCGGGCGCCCGCGAGGTCTTCGATCCCGCGTCGACGACGGTGGTCTGCAACACCGGCGACGACGTGGAACTCGGCGGCCTGCTGGTCTCGCCGGACGTGGACACCGTCCTCTTCGAGGGCGGCGACGTGCTCGATCGGGAGACGTGGTGGGGCATCGCGGGCGACACCGCGGCGACCCACGACGAACTCAGCGCCCTCGCCGACGCGGCGGGCCTCGACGGCGGCCCCCGCTACCTCGACGAGGGAGCCCAGACCGCCGGCCGCGACATCGCGCGCTGGCGGCGCTTCTCCGGCGTCGCGGAGTTCATGCACATCGGGGACCGGGACCGCGCGGTCCACGTCACCCGGACGAGTCTCGTCGACGAGGGGCACACCCTGACCGAGGCGACCCGCAGACTCGCGGACGCCTTCGACGTGACCGCGGACGTGGTGCCGATGAGCGACGACCCCGTGGCGACGATGATCCACACCCCGGACGGCGAGATGCACTTTCAGGAGTTCTGGGTCGGCCGCGGCGGCGACCCCGAAATCGTGGACGTCGAGTTCCGCGGGGCCGACGACGCCGAGGCTGCCGCGCCCGCAGTCGAGGCGATCCGTGAGGGCCCCGTCGTCGTCGGGCCCTCGAACCCCGTGACGAGCCTCGGCCCGATGCTCGCCCTCGACGGGATCCGCGAGGCGCTCTCGGAGGCGACCGTCGTCGCCGTCTCTCCGTTCGTTGAGGACGAGGTGTTCTCCGGCCCCGCCGCGGACCTGATGGCCGCGACGGGTCGGGACCCCTCGACCGCGGGCGTGGCGGCGGCCTACCCGTTCGCGGACGCGTTTGTCCTCGACGCGGCCGACGGCACCGACCTCGACCGCCCGACGGTCCGCACCGACACCCGGATGGACGACGACGCGGACGCTGAACGCGTCGCCGAGGCCGTGGCGGCGGCGCTGGAGGCGGTCTGATGTTCGCGCCCCGCCTCGCGCTCGCGAGTCTCAGCGGCGAGTCCGACGCGGCGTGGGCCCGCGCTGGGGCCGAACACGCCGGCGCGGCGTTCCTCGGCGGGATCGCCCTCGACGACGCGACGCGGGCGGCGGCGCGCCGGATGGTCGCCGACCGCGACCGCACGGAGTTTCTGCCCGACGATCCCGTCGCATTCATCGACCGGGAACTCGCGGCGCTGGCCGACGCGCCGCTCCGTCCGGCGTTCAACGTCCGCGCGACCGACGCCGAGGCGCTCCGGGCCGCCGCCGAGGTCTGTGCCGAGCGCGACGCACTCTGTGAGGTGAACGCCCACTGCCGGCAGGGCGAGATGTGCGCGGCGGGCGCGGGCGAGTCGCTCCTGCGGGACGGCGACCGCCTCGCCGAGTTGGTCGCGGTCGCGGCCGAGGCCGGCCCGGACGTGAGCGTGAAGGTCCGCGCGGAGGTCTCGGGCGTCGACCTCCCGGCGCTCGCGGCGCGACTGGCCGACGCCGGCGCGGACGCTCTCCACGTCGACGCGATGGACTCAGAGGCGGTCGTCCGCGACGTGGCCGACGCCGCGGACTGCTTCGTGATCGCCAACAACGGCGTGCGCGACGCCGACACCGTGCAGGAGTACCTCGACTACGGCGCGGACGCCGTGAGCGTCGGGCGGCCCAGCGACGACCCGGCGGTGCTGGCGCGCGTCGCCGATGCCGTCCCCAACGATTCTTGAGGTGGCGGCCCGAAGCGGCGGCCATGCGTGACCCCGCCGCCGACGCGCAGCTCGCCCTCCTCGTGGAGGTCGCGGGCACCCCCAAACCCGGCAACGTCGACCGGGCGCGGGACCTGCCCGACCTCCGCTTCGAGCACTTCCTCGCGGGCGCCGTCGGCGCGGGCGACGGCCTCCGCGCGGCGGCGAACGGCGCGCCGGTCGGCGAGGCCTTCGAGACGGCCGTCGCAGGGATGGCCCAGCAGGAGGGGGGCAACACCCAGTTCGGCGCGCTCCTCCTCCTCGTGCCCCTCGTCCGCGCCGCGAGCGCGGGCGGCGTGGCCGACGCGCCCGCCGTCGCGGAGGCGACGACCGTCGACGACGCCGCCGCGTTCTATCGCGCCTTCGAGCACGTCGACGTCCACGTCGGCGACCCGCCGGCCGACGCCGACGCCCTCGACGTGCGCCGGGGGGCAGACGCGGTCCCGGCCGTGCGCGAGCAGGGGGTGACGCTCCGCGACGTGCTAGCGCTCGGCGCCGAGAGCGACGACGTGGCAGCGGAGTGGGTCGGCGGCTTCGAGCGGACGTTCCGCGCCGCGGACCTGATCGAATCCCGCGACGGGCCGTTGGGCGACCGCGCGGCGGCGGCCTTCCTCGAACTGCTGGCCGCGGCGCCGGACACGCTCGTCGCGACCCGGCGCGGTCCCGACGTGGCCCGGGAGGTGCAGGAGCGCGCGGCCGATCTGCGGGGCGCCGAGCGCGCCGAAATCGACGCCTTCGCCGACGACCTGGTCGAGCGCGGGATCAACCCCGGAACGACGGCCGATCTGGTCGCCGCGGGCCTGTTCGTCGCGCTCCGGCGGGGTGTCTCGGTGTGACGTGGCCCGTCGACCTCCGCGGCGTCACGGAGACCGTGACGACGACCCGCGGGCCGGACGGCGACTGGAACGCCGCGGCGCTGGGGGTCCACGCGGGCGACCCCGCGACGGCCCGGACGTGGGGCCGGACGCGCACGCGCCGCAACTTCGAGCGCGAGGGGACGGGCTACGTCCAGTTCGTCAGCGACCCAGTCGTGTTCGCCGAGGCGGCCCTCGGTGTCCGGGAGGACGACGAGCCAGTTCTCGACGCCGCGGACGCGTGGGCCCGGGTCGACGTTCGGCGTCTCGATTCGGGGACGTCTGGGGGAACCGACTGGGTGGAGTGGGCGCTGACGCCGACCGAGAGCGACGTGCGCCGACGAACTGTCCCGACGACGAACCGGGGGTACGGCGCCGTCGTCGAGGCGACGGTGGCGGCGTCTCGCATCGGCGTCGCGGGCTACGACGACGCCCGTCTCCGGGCGCGCCTGGACTACTTCGACGACGTGGTCCGGCGCTGCGGCGGCGACCCCGAGCGGGCGGCGATGGCGCGGGTCGCGGCGCTCAGCGACTGGGATCGGGGCGCGTCGCGGAACGAACCATTTTAACGGGCGGCGGGCGAACGGTGGTGCATGGCGATCAAGCCCGACTACGTCAAGAAGACGGGGAAGATCCTGCTGGAGCGCTACCCCGACGCGTTCGGCACGGACTTCGAGCACAACAAGGAGAGCGTCTCGGAACTCACGAACGTCGAGTCGAAGGGCGTGCGCAACCGCATCGCCGGCTACGTCACGCGCAAGCAGTCCAACGACGCGGTCGAGGCCTAGAGCGAATCCAAACCGTTTTGCCCGGTGGTCACTGACGACCGGCAATGAGTCTTCGAGTCGGCGTTCTCGGCGCGACCGGTGCGGTCGGACAGCGTCTCATCCAACTTCTCGACGGCCACGAGACGTTCGAACTCGCGGCCCTCACGGCCAGCGCGGACAGCGCAGGGCACCCGTACAGCGAGGCCGCGAAGTGGCGCATCGACGCGCCCATCCCCGACGACGTGGCCGACATGGAGGTCCGCGCCACCGACCCCGCGGCCATCCCGGACGACGTCGACCTGCTGTTCTCCTCGCTTCCCTCCTCGGTCGGTGAGACGGTCGAACCCGACTTCGCCGAGGCGGGCTACGTCCTCTCCTCGAACTCCTCGAACGGCCGCCTCGACGACGACGTGCCCCTCGTCATCCCCGAGATCAACGCCGACCACCTCGATCTGATCGACGCCCAGCGGGACCGGCGCGGCTGGGACGGCGCCCTCGTAAAGAATCCGAACTGCTCGACGATCACGATGGTCCCCACCCTCGCCGTCCTCGATCAGTTCGGCCTCGAACGCGTGCGCGTCTCCACGCTCCAGGCCGTCTCCGGCGCGGGCTACGACGGCGTCACGTCGATGGAGATCATCGACAACGTCCTCCCGCACATCGGCGGCGAGGAGGAGAAGATGGAGACGGAGAGCCGGAAGCTACTGGGCGACCTCGACGGCGACGAGGTGGCGTGGCACGGCGCCGACGTGTCCGCGAACTGCAACCGTGTGGGCACCCTCGACGGCCACCTCGAGAACGTGTGGGCCGACCTCGCCGACGACCCGTCGGCCGACGACGTGGAGGCGGCGTTCCGCGAGGTGCCCGGCGTCGACCTGCCCTCGGCGCCCGAGCACCTCATCCGGGTGTTCGAGGACCCGAACCGCCCCCAGCCGCGACTCGACCGCAACATCGAGGGCGGACAGGCAATCGCGGTCGGCCCGGTGCAGGAGACGACGGGCGGCGTCCTCTTCGACGTGCTCGCGCACAACACCATCCGCGGCGCCGCCGGCGCGAGCCTCCTCAACGGCGAACTGCTGAGCGAGCGCGGCCTGCTGTAACGGGCGCTCTTTTCCTCGCCGTCGCGGTTGTCCGTGCGTTGGTCCGTTTTTCACATACGACGATTAGCTGCGCGCTCGGTGACCGTTCGTCACGCTCCGGCCCCGATAATACGCACTCGGAGTAGATTAAGGTCCCTAATACTGAACTAAGGTGTAGGGACCGACGCAGTCTCCGCCCAGCACGAACCAAACATTCGAGTCTCAAATTGCCAAAATCTCGCTAATGTATCAATAGAATCGTTTATTTACCACCAGATAATCGAACTATTCGTCACAGATGCGCCCGAATGAACGGTACGCGGTGGGACTGGTGACCGAACGCGAGTTCACGGCCGAACGCGCCGAGGGGCCGACCGGCCGGGGTGGTGTCGCATGGGACTGATCCGGATGACGAAGTGGCGGACGCTCCTGCTTGCCACCATCGGGTTCAACTTCTCGTTTCTCATCTGGTTCTCGTTCGCGCCGTTCACGGAGCCCATGGCCACGGAGTTCGGGCTCTCGACGGCCGAAATCGGGCTCCTCGCCAGCGCGGCCATCTGGCTTGCCCCCTTCGGTCGGATGCTGACCGGGTGGCTCTCCGACAAGTACGGCGCGCCGACGGTGTTCGCCATCGTCCTCTGCTACGTGGGCGTGTTCTCCATGGCCAGCGCCTTCGCGCAGTCGTATACGGTGTTCTTCATCGAGCGCCTCATCGTCGCGACGGCGGGCATCACGTTCGTCATCGGCATCCAGCATGTCGCTGAGTGGTTCGACGAGGCCCAACTGGGCACCGCCGAAGGCATCTACGCTGGCGTGGGCAACGCCGGGGCCGCCGGCGGCGCGCTGCTCTTGCCCCGCGTGTTCGGGTCCGGGTGGAGCGGCCCGCTCTTCGAGACGCACTGGCGCGCGGCGTTCTTCTACACGGGCGTCGTGGCAATCCTGCTGGGCGTCGCCTACTACCTGCTCGGCGAGGCCGCGAAGACCGAGGAGAAGCGACAGGCGACCGCCGACGGCGCGACGCTGAAACAGTGGGTGTTCACGGCGACCCGCTACGGCACCGTCGTCCTCGCGCTGGCCTACGTGATGACCTTCGGCCTCGAACTGTCGATGAACGGCTGGCTCGCCACCTACTACCGCGAGGGCTTCAACACGGACAATCTGGTGCTGGCGAGCACGTTCGCGGCGACGTTCTCCGTCGCGGCGGGCCTGCTCCGTCCCATCGGCGGCTACGTCAGCGACCGCGTCGCCCGCGAGGAACGGAACATCCTCCCGTTCTTCACGGGGCGCTACCGCGAGCAGTGGACGTTCGTCGCGCTCTGCTTCGTCGTCCTGACGATGTTCGGCATGACGCTCGCGGGCCTCTCGGGCGTCGTGACGAACGCCGTCGTGGCGGGCTTCCTCGTGGGGACCGGCTGTGCGATGGCCGAGGGCGCCATCTTCGCGCAGGTCCCCGCGATGTTCCCGAACAACTCCGGCGCGGTCGCCGGGGTCGTCGGCGGCGTCGGCACCGTCGGCGGCATCGTCTACCCGCTGGTGTACTCCGCGCCCGCGCTCCCGAACCTCCACGTCGGCTACGCGATCGTCGCCGCCTCGATGATCCCGATCGTCGCGCTGACCGCGTGGGTGTTCCGCCCGCACATCGCTCGCAACGCCAACACGGACGGCTTCGTCGAGGGCGGTTCCGACACCGTCGCCACCAGCGGCGACTGACGGGGTGGTGGCAGGCTCGGCCGCTTTGAAAAGGGTTTTTCCGTCTGGTACGTAGGGTGACGTGATGAGCGAGTCGCGCGACCTCTCCTGTACGGCGAAACTCGTGCGGGTGGTCCTCGACAACTGCGGGCCGCTCTCCCCGAGCGAGGTCGCCGACGAGGCGTGCATCGACCCCGCCGCGGCCGAGGACGCACTCGCCGAACTCGAGTCGCAGGGCCGGGTCGCCTCTGTCTGTGGCGTCTGCTCGACCCGCGAGACGGTGTACGAACTCCGCGAGGCGACGGCGGACGCGTAGACGGAGGGCTTAATCCCCGCCCACCCGTATGGTGAGTGCGTGCCTCACGTCTCCGCCCGAGACCCCCCGTTTCGGGGGCGCGATGACGCGCGGCCAACCCGGGCACGCGACAGGCGACTCGTCACGCCGCTCGCGGCGTGACCCACGGAATCTGGATGGATTCCCGCCCGGCACGAGGGTTTCCCGGCCGACGCGGCACGCAGCCTCGGGATGAGGCCGGTCGTTAGTGTTCCGGGCGTACACCGACCTTTTACTGCGCGAGCGACTGTGTCGATCGCTTGCAAACGCTCGGCCAAACGCTTGCGTCAGGGGCTTTGCCCCCTCCTTGGCCTCGTGCTCACGTACGCTCGTGCGAGAGACAAACTGGCGTGAAACAGAATCGACCCAGCCACTTTTGTCGGTGCTGAGTCACCAACCGAACATGTCTGACCGCGATCTGGCGTGGGAGACGCTGAACAGCCGAGTCGCGTACGACTGTTCGGATTTCGAGATCTACAACCAAGAGGTTCGCTTTCCAGACGGCCAGCGCAGCGAGTTCGACTACCTCTCCGAGGACGAGGCCGTCGTAGTGCTTCCCCTCACCGCTAGTGGAGACGTTGTCGTCATCCATCAGTGGCGACAGGCCGTCGAGCGGGTCAATTGCAGCCTCCCCGCCGGGTCGATAGAAGACGAGGACGAGGACCCGAAGGCGGCAGCCAGACGCGAACTCGCCGAGGAGACCGGCTTCGAGGCTGGGGAAATCGAGCACCTGACGTCGGTCGAACCGGCGAACGGCCTCTCGGACTCGCTGTTCCATTACTTCGTGGCTCGCGACTGTGAGCCGACCGCTGAACAGGACCTCGAAGACAACGAGTCGATTCGCGTCGAGACGACGACGTTCGACGACTTGCTCGTGGCCGCTCGTGATGGCGAACTCCGCGACGGCAGGAGTGCGATGGGCGTGCTGTACTACGGGTTGTTCGAGCGGTGATTCCGGCGTTACCGAAGATACGTCTCCAGTGAGTCTATCACTCGGCCTACAAACTCCTCAGTGACCCGACCCTGCCACGCGACGAGGTCTTCGCTCCGCGGCGAGTGAACTGCCCACGGCGAGATAAACGATTCGCGGGGAACGCCACCGACTTCCCAACTGTCCTCTCGGAGCGGAAGGGAATCGCCGTACTCCTTCGTGGAGACCGCAACCGCGATGTGTTGTTCGTTCCCGAACGGGTGTGAGTCGTTGTTCACGATTAGCCACGGCCGCTGACGCTCTGTTCCCAGCTTGAACGGATCGATACTCCTGACGATGTCTCCGCGCTCAGGCTTCATCGATCAGTCGTCCTCGTTCGACCCCTGCTCGCTCGGATGGGGTTGGTCGGGGGCGACGGCATCCCAGTCCTCGGACTCGATTCCGCCGTCGGCTTCGTCGAGTCGCTCGCTCGCCTCGTGGAGATCGTACGCGGCGACGACCCGCTGTTCGTCCGCCGCAATCGCCCAGTACTGGCCGCGATGACGGACGAGGTCGCGCTCTTTCAGTCGCGTGAGCGCAGTGCCGACGGTGTTCGGGTCTTCGTCGATGGCGGCGGCTATTTCGGACCGAGTGAATGCCGCCTCCCGGTGCGTGTGGAGGTACGTAATCACCTGCTCGGGCACGCTCGGCTCCTCCGGGATGTCGCCCGACTCGAACTCGTCGATGCCCACAGGCATACTCGAAAATTGGTGTGCTGATGTAATGAATGTACTGGCGTACTTTGAGTGCGGTTCCACTAGTAGATTCTCGCCCGGTAGTGTCCCGGGCGCACATCTCAAAATCCCATCGAGCGTCGGCTATCTGGTCCACGGAGAGAGTTCCTCAGCGGAGGCCGGCCACTCTTTCACGCCCGTCGACAATCACGTACTCACCGGCCATGACAGGGTACGTCGCCCCGCTCTGTAACCCGTGCGTCCAGGCAATCTCGCCGTCCTGGATCGCAGAGAGCGTATCCTGCCCAATCGCGTAGACCGTTCCATCGCGAACGACAGGGCCTCGCAGGGACACGGGTCCAGTCTCGACCGACCACCGTTTGTCTCCCGTCTCCGGGTCTACCGCATACAATCGGCCGGTTGGCTCGCCAGCCCCGTACGTGCCCGTACCGACGTAGAGCGTCTCCTCGTCGAGGACAGACTGGGTGGGTCGTCCGTTCAATTCAGTCATCCACTGTTTCTCTCCGGTCGCCGTCTCGAACGCGTGCACATCGGGTTTGATCGAGTGGCTGAAGTATACCGTCCCGTCTCCGACTGTCGGGCTTCGGTCTGGTGACTCCCCGATTTCTGTCTTTGCCTGCTCGTGACGCCAGTCGAGGTCACCAGACGCGGCGTCGAACGCGGCGAACCCACCGGATTCGATGTACACGACTCCCTCCGAGACGGTCGGCGAGCTGCCGACTGGATGGCCGTTCAAATCCACAGCCCATTCTTCGTCTCCCGTGGTCGCGTCCCGTGCTACGACACTGTGCTCGCCGCCCATGACGCCAGTCCCTGCGAATACCGTCCCATCGGCGACCGCCACCGTCGTAATACCGCCACCGCCGGGAAGCCCGACACTCCGACCTCATGGCGGCGGTCCATCAGGAAAGCCGAAGGTTACGTCTGGTGAATACTTCGGGCTGTCACCGCACTAGCTGGGCTCGGACGTGGACTCGACCGCAATCGTCGAGCAGGCGTACTTGTCGTGGGCCTCGTCGACCGCGTCGCCACCGACCGCGACTGTGGCATTCAGGGTATCGAGCACCTCGTCACCGGTCGCCATCGACTGTTTGGCCGTGACGGTGATGGGTCCTGACTCGTTGCATCCACGCTCCCCGTCGAAGGCGTAGCCATCGTTGCCCGGCGCCCCTTTGACGTCGGAGTTGAACGGGACCGTGATCTCTTCGGTCGCCCCGATTCCGATAGCCTCTGTGAGTGTGGCCCGACCGACGATGCTCGTCGTCTCGCTGATCGACCCTGACAGTTCGACGAGGTCCGGGCCGATGGCCACGTCGCCGTCGTTTTCGAGCGTGACGACGAAGGAGGGGTACTGGTCGCCCCCAGTCGTCTGGAGGGCCGAAATCCGCAGGGACTTCTCGACCTCGAACGTCGCGGATCCCGTCTCCTCGCCGTCGAACTCGGAGACCACGGTGTAGGTCCCGCCGGGGATCATTTCCTGGTCGTACAGTTGGACCGAGACGGTGACGCGCTCCCCATCGAAGGCCGTGTCCTCGATCGTTTCGCCGTCCGGTCGCTGGATCTGGACCTCGGCGACTTCGTCCGGCGCCGCGAACTGGATCTCGACAGATTGCTCCGCCGGCAGGAAGTTCACGCTCGCGACGGCGTTCGTCCCGGTCGTCTCACCGCTGTTCGTCCCGGTCGGCTCGCCGCCGCTCGTCTCGTCGCCTCCGGTGGTCCCGGTCGTGGTCTCGCCGCCGTCGCCGCTGCCCCCGCACCCGGCCAGGCCGGCTGTGAGTACCGTCCCGACCGACGCGAGCACGAGGCGTCGGGTCCGGTCTGACGGCGCCACTCGCTGATTCGACTCTCGAACCATCGGTACACTCGTTCGTCAAATATAAATCACAAAAATGTACCGAAACAGTCCTGTTGGATCGGTTTCAATAGACGCACACAGTGAATTGGTCCGTGTTCGGTGGGAATACCCATGGTTCTGTGTCCGAGACGCGGCCGGGCGATGCCCTCGTCCTCTGACTTCGTCCAGCCGTTCCGTCGAAGCTACCCACGCAGCCTCCGAGCGCTGCGGTGACCCACCGCTCCGGTCGTCTACTGCCCGCTTCCACTGCTCGCGCCGCTCGCGGCCTTTCGCCGTCAGGCGACCGCGACGCTTTCCCAGATACTTCCGCATGCTCCACGGGCTCGAACCCGGCACCGACACCACTCCCCACACCCACTGATACTGACAATTTATGCGTCTCGACCGTGCGTCTCTGATCGATGAGTGACGTGGTGATCGGGCTGGACGGCGGCGGGACTCGGACCCGCGTGGTCGTCGCCACCCTCGGCGGTCGCGTGTTGGGGGTCGCGGAACGAGGGGGTGCAAGCACCGAGCACAACGACCCCGCGGCGGCGGTCGGCATCTCAGAGCGGGGGTTCGAGCGGCGCTGGAAGCGGCCGAGCGCACTCCTGACGACGCGGTTTCGCTCACGGCCGGCGTTGCGGGCCTCAACGAACCGGCCGACTACGACGACGCCGAACGCTTCCTCGATCTCGACGCGCGCTCCTGCGAGACCGGGGTGGTCAACGACTCGGTCGTGGCCCACGTCGGTGCGCTCGGCGGCGACCCGGGTGTCGTCGCCGTCTGTGGAACCGTGTCCAGCGTCCTGGGAATCACGGCCGACGGGGAGCAGGTCCGGAACTACGAGTGCGACCACTACGCGGCGGCCGCCGCACGCCACATCGGGACGAGCGCGCTCCACGCGCTCCTCGCCGGCGAGGCACCGGAACACTGGCCGCTGGGGGAGCGACTGCTAGATTGCTGGGGCTGTGCGTCGGTCCGTGAACTTCGGACGGCCGTTCGTGAGGACGGCCGTTTCGACACGTCCTCGTCTGGCAACCCCCTCGACCGCGTGGCGCCGCTCGTGAGGGCCGCCGCGGACGGGGTCCCGACCGGGCGTGCGATCTGCGACGAGGCAATTGCGGAAGTTCTGACCGGCGTCCGACTCGTCGGTGGCTCCCTCGCCGCCCCGGTGGCCGTCAGTTCCGCGGGGAGTGTGCTCCGGAGCGAGTACGTGGACGCGGAAATTCGCCGGCGGATCGCCGAGACCGAGGGCTATCACTTCGTGGAGCCGGCGATGAGCCCGGTCGGGGGTGCGGTTTTCGACGCGATCGATCGGGTCGCTCCGTCGGGCGAGGCGGTGAGAGCGCGAGTGACGGAGCATCCAGTTGGCCGCGTGTAACCCCTGAATCCGCTCCCTGCGGTTGGTCGCGCCGTCCCGGCCTGTCGGTTCGATTCGAAGGGACTCCGGTGTCCCGGCCGCACACGTCGGACTCGGTCAGGCGGCGACTATCCTGTCCCCGATTCGCTCAGCCAGTCGATGGCGGCCGTCGTTTCCTTCGCGGACACGCCGATGGCCTCTAACTCCCGGACGCCCCGCTCGTAGACCCCCGAGGTCGCGTCCGGAACGAAGACGAGGCGGTAATCCCTCGCGCTCGCGTCGTAGAGTGTCGTCCGGGGACAGTTCGGAAAGTTACACCCACAGACCACGACGGTGTTGACCGAGCGCGCGTCGAGAAACTCCGCCAACCCCGTCCGGTAGAACGCGCTCCACCGGGGCTTGTACATCGTCCACTCGCGAGGACCGATCGCCTGGACCTCTCCGGCCAGCAGCGAATCGGCGTCGAGGTGCACGTCGGTCGCCGGTTTTAGCTCCGACACCAGTTCCGCCCCGTCCGTTCCGGGCCGGACGATTTGTGCTCCGGATTCGATCGCCCCCCGTCGGCATCGGTCGGCGTTCGACCCGTCAGCGGCGTACAGTCGGACGACGTGGACGACTGGAATCGCCTCGGACCGGCACGTCTCGACGAGCCGTTGCATCTGCGGAACCGCGGCGGCGGTTCCCGCGATTTCAGCCGGCGCACCGGGTCGCGTGAAGTCGTTTTGCACGTCTATCGTGAGCACGACGGCGCGGTCCGGATCGGGGCGCGTGTACTCGTCCATACGCATCCCTCGCGCCGTCTCCACATCAACTATTGCCCAGTTCAGCCCGGAGAGGCCCTATTTCCCGGATTTGGACGGTTCCGCTTCGACGAGCTTCGAGTGGCGGCTCGGATGGCTGTGTTCCGCCGCGTGCTTCCGTGCCGCAACCAACCGATCGCGTGAGACGACAGTCGATACCTTCTGAGTCGAGAGCGACCAGACGCCCGCCACACTCTGCAGAATGCCGGGCGCGAGTGCGCCCAACGGGCGAGGCCGAGGACTTTTGCGGACCCCCTCTCTCGGCGTCACCATGCGGACGGTCCTCAGCCTCGTCCACGAACACGAGTTCGAACTGCCCGAACGGTTCGACAGCGATCCGCGCACGCCAGCGACGTACGTGGAGCACTTCCTGTCGGAGTTCACCGACCCCGGCGACGTCGTCCTTGACCCCTTCGCCGGATTCGGCACGACGCTCCGGGTCGCAGAACGGATGAAACGCGACGCGTACGGCGTCGAGTACGACGCCGACGTCGCCTCGGTCGCTCGCGAGCGCCTCGATGATCCCGACCGGGTCGTCCACGGCGACGCGCTGGATGGCGCGAGCTACGACGACGTGCCGGCCGTCGACTGCTGTTTCACGTCGCCGCCGTACATGGTCGAGGCGATGGACGCCGACCCGCTGACGAACTACGCCGAGACCGGGCAGGGCTACGAGCGGTATCTCGCGGACCTCGGGCGCGTGTTCGACCACGTCGACGGCCTGCTCCGCACGGAGGGGCACGTCCTGATCGACGTTTCGAACATGAAATTCGAGGGGTCCGTGACGACGCTCGCGTGGGACGTGGCGCGCGAGGTGGCCGAGCGGTTCCGGTTCGCGGGCGAGGTCGTGGTGACGTGGCGGCCCGGCGGATCCTCGCCGGACGAGGGAGATGGAGCGTACGGCTACGGCTACGACCACAGCTACTGTCTCGTGTTCGAACGCGACGGGGCGGCCACGGCGGCACTCGACACGTCGTGATCGGTCCCTCTCCGTAATCCAAAGGCGTCTTCGACCCCTCGACCCGAGGCCGGACTTCGCTCGGCGAATCTGAAACGGGGGGTGGCGGGCCAGTCGCAGTCGATCCAGCACGCGGATCGATCCAAGCGTCACGGACAGGGGAGTCACTTATCGGTGCAGATGGCCTACGTTCAGGTATGCCGGAAGACGTTCTCTTCAAGTCCGAACAGACCCAGAGCCGAGCGGAGATCGCGGCGTACCTCCGGACGGTCGCGGACAAACTCGACAGCGGCGACGCCATCAGCCTGAGCGCTGGGTCCGAGTCGGTGACGCTGAATCCCCCTGCACGGCCGACCTTCGAGGTCAAAGCCGAGCGCGAGGGGCCGGCCGGCGACATGAGCGAACTGAGCGTCGAGTTCGAACTCGAATGGGACGAGAGCGCCGAGGGGGAGACCGGCGACAGCGGCCAACTCGAGATCGAGTAGGCGCTCGTGGACGACGCCGGTATCTCGCACCGGGCCTACGTAACTCGAGACACGTCCGCAGGTATGGTTCCTGACTGTAGTGGAGTCGGGAATCCCATTCCCTGCCCAGTAGTCTTCACACGACGATCAAACGGGCACTCACGTAGAATCGTGGTCGCGTGCCGCCCCGCTCTAGGGAGGTTCCTCAGAGGCCGGCGACGTCCTCGATGGCGTCGGTCAACTCGCGGATGCTCTCGACGGTGTGCTCGCCCATGTGGCCGATGCGGAACGTTTCGCCGCCCAGCGCGGAGCCGTAGCCGTTCGAGAACGCCATGTCGTACTCCTCGGAGACTTCTTCGATGACGGCGGTCACGTCCATGCCCTGCGTGTTCTCGATACAGCTCACCGTCTGGGACTCGTAGCCCGCCTCGGGGAAGAGGTCGAAGTGCTCGCGCGCCCAGTCGCGGGTGTACTCGGCCATCTCGCGGTGGCGCTCGTCGCGGGCCGCGTGCCCCTCCTCGAGCATGTGCTTCATCTGCTTTCTGTACGCGAGCATGATCGGAATCGCGGGCGTGGAGTGGGTCTGGCCCTTCCGGTCGTAGTAGTCGAGCGAGCGCTGGAAGCCGCCGTACCACGACGCCCCGTCTTTCTCCAGTTCGCGGTCGTAGGCGTCGTCGCTGACCACGCAGACCGCCAGCCCCGGCGGCATCGCGAACGCCTTCTGCGTGGACGCGAAGATGACGTCGATGTTGTGCTCGTCGATGTCCACGTAGTCGCCGCCGAGCGCGGAGACCGCGTCCACGACGAAGTAGGTGTCCGGGTAGTCGGCCACGACGTCGCCGATTTCCTCGATGGGGTTGCGGACCCCCGTGGAACTCTCGTTCATCACGGTGGCCACGACGTCGTAGTGTTTGTCGCTGGATTCCAGCGCGTCCCGGATGTCGCCGGGCTTGATGGCCTCTCCCCAGTCGTACTCGAGGCGGTCGACGTCCTTCCCGAGCCGTTCGGCGACGTTCGCGTGGCGCTCGCTGAAGCTCCCGCAGGTCGGCACGAGGATGTTCTCGTCGACGAGGTTCAGCGTCGACGCCTCCCAGAACTCCGTCCCGGAGGCCGTGAGGATGATGACGTCGTTGTCGGTGCCGAGGAACGTCTTCGTGTCCTCGACGATGGTCGTGTAGAGGTCCGTCATCCGGTCCATGCGGTGACCGAACATCGGCTCGGTCATCGCCTCGCGGACGTCCTCGCGGACCTCCGTCGGACCCGGGATGTACAGCGTCTTGTCCGTGTAGTCGCCGGTGTACTCGCGTTTCTCGGTCATGACCACTGATTGGTGGCTGTTCGCCGACGCGGGTGATGGGTGTTTTGATACGGGTGGGCCGCCGTCACTCCGGGGTCAGCGCGGCGTCGACGTACGCCGACGCGGTCTCGCGCGCCGTCTCGAGTGGCTCCGTGTCGCCCAGGACGACCGCGCGGGTCCGCGCGCCGTCGACGATGGTCTTGAGGCCCCGCGCCACGGCGTCGGCGTCCACGTCGCGGAAGACGCCCTCGTCGATGCCGTGGTTGATCACCGCCTTGAGCAGGTAGCGGATGTACTCGTCGTTCTGCCGGAACCGCTCGCGGAAGGGGGCCTTCGAGGGCGCCTGACTCTGCATCTCGAGGAGCGCGACCAGCAAATCGAAGTTCTCCCGGGGGTCGAGGAGGAGCGCGTCGAGCAGGACCGCGAGTCGGCGCTCCGGGTCGGTCGTCTCCACGCTCCGGATCGAGGCCACGAACTCCCCCAGCAGGAATTCGAGGAAGTCCGCGAGCAGGGCCTCCTTCGTGTCGTAGTAGTAGTGGACGGCGGCGGTCGATTTGCCGTACTCGTCGGCGATCGCTTCGACCGTGAGATTCGCGTAGCCGTGCTCCCGAAGCGCGCGGTAGGTCGCCCGCATGATTTCCTCGTTCGCCTCCGAGAAGTCGCGCTCCGGCGGATCGGGCATCACCTACTCCTTTCCTCGCGGTCGGATAACCGTTTTGACCGGCCGCCCGGCCCGCGCTGACGTACCGGACAGTCATCCGTAGTACGCGCTCAGGACCGGCAGAACGCCGTGTTAGGGGAAAAGCACCGACTTCCCAACCCTTTTGACTAATTAGTCAGTAAGTACGGTAGCTACCGATGGACGATTCTGCAACGGAGATCCTGGACGCCACCCACCGCGCGCTCCGGGAGCACGGCTACGCCGACCTCACCGTCGAGGCCATCGCGCAGGAGGCCGACACGAGCACGTCGCTGATCCACTACTACTTCGACGACAAGGACGCGCTGCTCGCCGCGTTTCTCGACCACCTCTACGCACGGTACACGGCCCACCTCGCGTCCGCGACGGGCGACACGCCCCGCGAGGAACTGTTCGCGCTCCTCGAAGCTGTTCTCGGGAGCGGCGACGACCGCTCCCGGACCGCGTTCCGCACGGCGATGCTCGAAGTGAAGGCACAGGCGCCCTACGACGACGCCGTGCAGGAGCGCCTCGTGGAGTTCGACGAGGCGCTCTACGATCGGCTCCGGACCGTCATCGCGGCCGGCGTCGAGAGCGGCGACTTCCGGGAGCGCGTCGACCCCGTCGTCGCCGCGGAGTTTCTCGTCACCGCCATCACCGGGGCGCGGACCCGACAGGTCGCCATCGACCACTCCGCCGCGTGCCTCTACGAGACGATGACCCGCTACGCCGAGTCCCAACTGCTCGCCGAGGAGCGGTCCGAGGTGGCGCGCTGATGGGGCTGTTGAGCCGCGTCGCGGCGCTGTTCAAGGGCCCCGAGGAGTTCGATCTCACGTCCGGGGGCATCGGGAAGCCGCTCTTCTTCCTCTCGATGCCCATCGTGGTCACGAACCTGTTCCAGACCGCGTACAACATCGCGGACACGTTCTGGCTGGGCCAGTACAGCACGGACGCGCTGGCGGCCATCGGGTTCGCGTTCCCGATGGTGTTTCTGCTCATCTCGCTTGGACTCGGCATCTCGGTCGCTGGCAGCGTCCTGGTGGCCCAGTACACGGGCGCCGGCGAGACGCGGCAGGCCGAGTACGCGGCCTCCCAGACGGTGACGTTCGCGGCCATCGCTTCGATCGTCCTCGGCACCGTCGGCTACCTCGGCGTCGAGCAGTTCCTCCGGTTCATGGGCGCCTCCGCGGACGTGCTCCCGCGGGCGACCAGTTACATGGAGATCATCTCGCTCGGCCTGCTCTTCATGTTCGGCTTCGCGGTGTTCATCTCGCTGATGCGGGGGTACGGCGACACGATCACCCCGATGCTCGTGATGTTCGGCTCCGTGGTCCTCAACATCGTGCTCGACCCGTTCCTGATCTTCGGGTGGACGCTCGTCGAGGGCGCGCCCATCGTGGGCACGGTGTCGTTCCCCGAACTCGGGATCGAGGGGGCCGCCATCGCGACGGTGTTCTCCCGGGCCCTCGCGCTGGTCGTGGGCCTCGCGATCATGTTCCGGGGCACCCGCGGCGTCGAGATCAACCTCCGCGACATGGTGCCGGACCTCACCTATCTGCGCCGCCTCGCGCGGATCGGCGTGCCGGCCTCCATCGAGGGGACAGGTCGGGCGGTGTCGATGAACCTCCTGCTGTTCATCGTGGCGACCTTCTCGGATCCGATCGTCGCCGCGTACAGCGTCGGGACGCGGGTCTTCTCGGTCGTCTTCCTGCCCGCCATCGCCGTCGCGCGCGGCGTCGAGACCATGACCGGGCAGAACGTGGGCGCCGGCAAGCCGGACCGCGCCGAGCGGGCCGCCACCCTCTCGGCGCAGGTGTTGTTCGGCGTCCTCTCGGCCGTCGGGGTCCTCGTCTTCCTCGTCCCCGAACCGATCGTGTCGGTGTTCGTCGGCCCGGATCAGGAGAACGCCGCGCAGGTCGTCTCCGCGGGCGCGGAGTTCCTCCGGTACGTGGCGCTCACCTTCGGGTTCATCGGCGTGATGCGGGCCTTCACCGGCAGTTTCCGCGGCGCGGGCAAGACGCTCACCGCGGCCGCCATCTCCGTGCTGACGCTCGGGGTCATCCGCTTCCCGGTCGCGTGGATCGCGTCGGGCCCGCTCGGGGAAGCCGGCATCTGGCTCTCCTTCGCCGTCTCGAACGTCGCGGGTGCGGCCATCGCCTACGCGTGGTACCGCCGGGGGACGTGGCGGGAGGGCGACCTCACCGAGGAGCAAGTCGACGTCGCCGACGGGCCGGCGGAGCCGTCGGCAGGGGGTGACTGACCGTGCCCCGTCCGGACCCCCGCGTGGCCATCGAGGATCGGATCGAGGACGCGCTCGGAGACGCCGAGCGGGGCGGTCTCGCGGTCGCGCGCGAGGCGGCCACGGGTGTCGAGGACCGGTGGTTCGGTCGGGTCGTGGTCGCGACGCACCGCTCCGTGGCCGACGCACCGTCGCCGGAGTCGGCGCTGCCGGCCGCGGTCGCGGTCGAACTCCTCCGGGGGTACGGCCGCGTGCGCGCCGAGACGCTGATCCAGATGCGAGACGAGAGAGCGCACGCGTTCACCCGAGACCCGACGCGGGCGCTGCTCGCGGGCGATTATCTCTACACGTCGGCCTACCGGGCGCTCGCGTCGATGGACCACCCCGCGCTCGGCGACTGCGTCCACGCGATGACCGACGTGCTGGAGTCGGTGACCGAGGGCCTCGCGGGCGCCTGCGACGCCGCGGCGGCCGGCGCGTCCTTCTTCGAGGCGACCGGGGGGAATCTGGGCGCCGGCGCGGGGACGCTCGGCGCGACCCTCGGCGGCGCCGACGGGTCGGACCGCGAGGCGCTCGCCACGCTGGGCCGGGCACTCGGGACCGCCCGCGGCGTCCAGCAGGTGGTGGCGGGCGCTGAGGCCCCGGTGCCGGTGGCCGCGGACGAGTCCGCGCTCCGGGACCGGGCCGCTGCCGCCCGGGACGAGGCGCGCGACGCCCTTCGGTCGCTGTCGGACTCGATCGACACCGACGCGCTCGGGCCGGTCCTCGGGCCGGTGCGCCCGGACGCCGAGGGGTAGCTACGGCGCCCCCCAATCGACTTCGGCGCGCACAACCGCCGCCTCGGCCTTCCGGAGGAGTTCGCCCGCCGTGCTGGGCGCGCAGTCGAGTTCGTCGGCGACCGCCGCGACGCCCGCGGACCGGGGCACCTCGTAGTAGCCCACGGCCGTCGCGGCCTGCAGGGCCGCCCGCTGGCGGTCGGTGAGTGTTGCGCCCGCACCGCGCCGCCGGAACGGCCGGACCCGCGCGAGCTCGGCGTCGAGCGCGTCCCGCAATCGGTCGTACAGGTCGCCGAGACCCGCAGGGCGACCGACCGCCTCGACCGTGGCGGTGCCGTCCGCGCGGAAGGTGACCGGCGGGAGGAACACGACGGCGGCGTCGGCGACCAGCGACAGCACGGCGTCGTCGAACTCGTAGGCCGTCTGGTGGACGAAGGCGTAGGTGCCGCCGTCCTCGGCCACGAGGTCGGTCGTCGTCGCCGACTCGACGGCGGCCAGCAGGCCCCGGACCGTCGCCGGGTCGGCGTCGTACCACGACAGGGTCGTCACCGTCTCCGTGGGTCCCCACATCAACAGCGCCATCCGCGAGACGCCGTCCGTCTCCGCGACGGCGCGGTGGAGGGGATGCATCCGATCCGCCGGATAGGTGACGCGGAACTCGGCGCGCTTCACGCCCGGAGTGACCGCCCCGCAAGTCATAAAAGACCGCATCCATCCGGGAACAGTGACTGGGCGCCGCGCGCCCAAGCATCGCCGATGACAGCCGCGACGCCACGTCGGACGCGGACGGTGACGGTCGAAGGGCGTCGGGTCGCCGTCGCCGAGTACGGCGATCCGGAGGGCGACCCGCTGGTGCTGTTCCACGGCACCCCCGGGTCGCGCCTGTTCAGCGCGCTGTTCGACGAGGCTGGGCGGGAGCGCGGGCTACGGGTGCTGGCGCCCGACCGGCCCGGCTACGGGCGCTCGGAGCCGTGGCCGGACCGGGCGCTGGCCGACGCGGCACCGCTCGCCACCGGGGTCGCGGACGCGGCCGGCGCCGACACGGTTCGCGTCGCGGGCTTCTCCGGTGGCGGACCGCACGCGCTCGCTGCCGCGGCCGAGCGCCCCGGGCGCGTCTCGTCGGTCGACGTGATCGCGGGCGCGGCCCCGCCGGCGCTTCGCGGGTCGCCGCCACTCCCGCTCCGCGCGCTCGAAGCCGTAGCCGAGCGGACGCCGCGCCTCCTCGGTGCTACGCTGTCGCTGGGCCGCCACGCGCCGGACGGGGCCGCCGTCTCGCAGTACGCAACGGCCGACGGCCACCCCCCGGACGACGTGGCGGCCGCCGTCGGTCGGGACTTCCGCACGGCGTTCGCGAACGGCGGGACTGGCTTCGTCGCCGAGACGCGCCTGCTTGCCTCGGCGTGGGACGACCTGCTCGACCGCGTGGAGCGCCCCGTCCGTCTCTGGCACGGCGACTCGGACGAGAACGTCCCGCTGGCCGGCGCGCGCCGCGTCGCGGACCGCCTGCCCGACGCGGACCTGACGGTCCTCGACGGTGCCGACCACCTGCGGACGCTGCTGCGGGCAAGGGATCGGATCCCCCGAGAGTAAACGGCACCCGGCGCATCCGCGGAGCGCCGCATCCGGCAGGACTTTGGCCGGCGCGCCCCAGACACCGACAGATGCAGGGCGTCTCCTTCGGGAGCGACGGCTGGCGGACGACGCTCGATCAGTTCACGCCCTCGCGAGTCCGTGCCGTCGGCCGCGCCGTCGCAGCCTTCCTCGACGACCGGGGCCGAGAGGGCGCGGTCGCCGTCGGCCACGACGCCCGGGCGACCTCGCCGCGGTTCGCGGCGGAACTCCGGGAGGCCCTCGTGGCCGCCGGCCGCGACGTGGTCGTGCCGGACCGGGACCGGCCGACGCCGCTCCTCGCGTGGGCCGTCCTCGACCGCGACCTCGCGGCGGGCCTGACGGTCACGGCGTCGCACAACCCCCCGGAGTACAACGGAATCAAGTTCGTCCGGTGGGACGGCGCCCCCGCCTACGGCGACACCGCCGCGGCCATCGAGGCGCGCCTCGGCGCCGACCCGGCGTCAGGCCGCGAGGGGTCGGTGCGCGAGGTGGATTTCGTGGGGCCACACGCCAGACAGGCCCGCTCGCTCGCCGGCGACCCCGACCTCTCGGGGCTGACGGTGGCCTACGACGCGATGCACGGGAGCGGCCGCGGCGTCACCGACGCGCTCCTCGACCGCGCTGGCGCCGACGTGGCGCGGGTGCGCTGCGACCGCCGCGAGAACTTCGGCGGGATGGCACCAGAACCGACGCCCGAGCGCCTCGACCCGCTGGTCGACGCTGTGTCGGGGGATGTGGACTTCGGCGTCGCCACCGACGGGGACGCCGACCGGGTCGTCGTCGCCACCCCCGAGCGGGGGGTCTGGAACGGCGGGCACACCTTCGCGGTCCTCTACGACTACCTGCTCGCCCGCGGGGCCGGCCCCGCGATCCGCTCGGTGTCGACCACGTCGCTGATCGACCGGGTCGCGGCGGCCCGCGGCCAGTCGGTCCGGGAGCGCCCGGTCGGCTTCGGCAACCTCGCGGCCGCGTTCGTCGGCTCCGACGCGCTCGTGGCCGGCGAGGAGACCGGCGGCTTCGCGGTCAGGGACCACCTCCCGAACCGCGACGGCGTGGCCGTGGCGCTCCTCCTCGCCGCCGCGGCCGCGGACCGACCGCTCGACCGCCGCCTCGACGCCCTCCTCGACACCCACGGCCCCCTGTTCTCGGAGAAGGCGAGCGTCCCGTGCCCGCCGGGCGCGGGCCCGCGGGTCATCGACGCCGTTGGCGACGACCTGCCCGAGACCGTCGGCGGCGTCGCCGTGGCCGACGTCTCGACCGTCGACGGCTTCAAGATCCGCTTCGCCGACGGGTCGTGGCTCCTCCTGCGCCCGAGCAACACGGAGCCGAAGATGCGCGTCTACGCCGAGGCCGCGGCCGAGGAGCGCGTCGCGGCACTCCTCGACGCCGGCCGAACGCTGGTCGCCGACGCCGTCCCGGAGTGACGGGCGTGGCTTTTTGCCCGTCGGCGCCCACGGACGTGGCATGAGCCACGAGGAGCGCCGGTCGGCGGGGTTCAAGGAGCGCACGCGGCTGGCGGCCGCCCGCGACCGACTCCTGTCGGCGGTGACCCCACACGACCGCACGGAGCGGGTGCCACTCGCCGAGGCCGACGGTCGCGCCCTCGCGGCGCCGGTGACGGCACCCCGGGCGGTCCCCCACTACCCCCGCGCGGCGATGGACGGCTTCGCGGTGCGGGCCGCGGACACCTTCGGCGCGAGCGACCGCTCGCCCGCGTCGCTCCGGGTCGCCGACCGGGCCGGTCCCGACGCGGCCGCCCGGGTCCACACCGGGAGCGAACTCCCAGAGGGCGCGGACGCGGTGGTGAAAGTCGAGCGGACCGACCGCGAGGGCGACCGGGTCGCCGTCTTCGACGCCGTGGCGGAGGGCGAGAACGTCGCACCCGTCGGCGAGGACGTGAGCGAGGGCCAGCGCCTGTACGACGCGGGGCATCGACTCCGCCCCTCCGATCTCGGCCTGCTGAAGGCCGTCGGACTGAGCGCCGTCGAGGTCGTCGAGCGCCCCCGGGTCGGCGTGCTCCCGACCGGCGAGGAACTCGTGCAGGCCGACCCCGATCCGGGGCAGGTGATCGAGACCAACGGGCAGACGGTGAGCCAGTACGTCCGCCGCTGGGGCGGGGAGGCGACGTACAACGACGTGGTGACTGACGACCGCGAGGCCCTCGCCGCGGCGATCCGGTCGGCCCTCGACCACGATCTGGTCGTCACCACCGGCGGGTCCTCCGTCGGCGAACGGGATCTGGTGCCGGAGGTCGTCGCCGACCTCGGCGAGGTGCTGGTCCACGGCGTCGCGCTGAAGCCCGGCCACCCGGTCGCGCTGGGGCGCGTCGAGGACACGCCGGTCCTGATGCTGCCGGGCTACCCCGTCGCCTGCATCGTCAACGCCGTGCAGTTCCTCCGGCCCGCGCTGAAGCGGGCGGGCGGCCTCCCGACGCCCGAGCACCCGGAGACGGACGCGACGCTCGCCCGAAAGATCGCGAGCGAACCCGGGACGCGGTCGTTCGTGCGCGTCACGGTCGAGGACGGCGAGGCGACGCCGACGCGGGCCAGCGGCTCGGGGGTCCTCTCTTCGGTAGCGCTGGCCGACGGGTGGGTCGTCGTGCCGGAGTCGCGGGAGGGCATCGACGCGGGCGAGACCGTCGCGGTCCAGAACTGGGAGTGGTCGGCGTGAGCGAGCGCCGCGAGTTCCGCGACCTGGCGTCGGCGGCCGACCTGCGCGCCGCCATCGCCGACCTCGATCTGGGCGGCGGCGCGACGACGGTGCCACTCGACCGCGCGCGGGGCCGCGTCCTCGCCGAGCGGATCGACGCCGAGATCGACGTGCCGGGGTTCGACCGCGCGGCGATGGACGGCTACGCGGTGCGGGCCGCGGACACCTTCGGCGCGGACGAGGCCGACCCGGTCGCGCTCGATCTCGTGGGGACCGTCCACGCGGGCGAGACCCCAGACGTGATGGTCGAGGACGGGACGGCGGTCGAGATTTCGACCGGCGCGGTGCTGCCGCCCGGCGCGGACGCGGTGGTGAAGGTCGAGCGGACGACCGAGCGAGACGGCGCGGTGGCGATCCGGACCGCCGTCGCGCCCGGCGACAGCGTGATGCTGGCCGGCGCGGACGTGGCGGCGGGCGCCCGGGCGCTCGGTCCCGGCACGGAACTCACGCCGCGCGAGATCGGCCTGCTGTCCGCCCTCGGCGTCGACTCGGTGCCCGTGCGCCGCGCGCCCCGCGTCGGCATCATCTCGACCGGCGACGAACTCGTCCGGCCGGGCGGGGACCTCGACAGCGCGGCCGGCGAAATCTACGACGTGAACAGCTACACGATCGCCGCGGGCGTCGAGGAGGCCGGCGGCGACCCGGTGCTGTACCCCCACGCCGGCGACGACTACGCGGAGATGGAGCGCCTGCTCCACGAGGCCGCCGACGAGTGCGATCTGGTGCTCTCCTCGGGGTCGACCAGCGCCAGCGCGGTCGACGTCATCTACCGCGTCGTCGAGGACCGGGGCGAACTGCTGCTCCACGGCGTCGCGGTCAAGCCCGGCAAGCCGACCATCGTCGGCCGCCTCGGCGGGTCGGCGTACGTCGGCCTCCCGGGCTACCCCGTCTCGGCGCTCACGATCTTCCGCACCTTCGTCGCGCCCGCCATCCGCGACGCGGCTGGGAAGCCCGACCCCGCGACGGCCACCGTCACCGGCGAGATGGCGGTCAGGGAGCGCTACGGCGAGGGGCGTCGCCGCCTCATGCCCGCGGGCCTCGTCGCGGACGGCGACGGCGACACGCTCGTCTACCCCGTCGACAAGGGCAGTGGCGCGACGACCAGCCTCGTCGAGGCCGACGGCGTCGTCGAGGTCGGCCCGGACACCGACTACCTCGCGGCCGGCGAGACGGTGACGGTCACCCTGTTCTCCCCCGACGTTCGCGCGCCGACGCTTCTGGGTGCCGGCGAGGACGACCCGCTCCTCTCCCGCCTCCTCGATCGGGTGGACCGACCGCGCTTCCTCCCCGTGGGCGCCCGCGACGGGCGTCGCCGCCTCGACGAGGGCGTGACCGACGTGGCCGTCACGGCCGGCCCCGTCGACGCTGGCGAGGACGCGGTGCCGGTGGGCGCGTGGGAGCGCGACTGGGGGCTGGCCGTCCCGGCGGGCAACCCCGACGACGTGGCGGGGCTGGCGGCCCTCGTCGACCGGGACCTGCGCTTCGTGAACCGCGACACGGAATCGGGCCTGCGGGCCAGCCTCGACGCGGCGCTGTCCGACCTCGCCGCGGACCGGGACGCCGACCGAACCGCCCTCGCCGAGGCCATCGACGGCTACGGGCTCGGGACGAAGGCCCACGAGAGTCCGGCCCGCGCGGTCGCGAGCGGCGAGGCCGACGCCGGCCTCTGTCTCCGGTCGACGGCCGCGAAACTCGATCTCGGCTTCGTCGCCCTCGGGACCGAGACGGTCCGGGTCGTCGCGGCCCCCGATCGGGCGGAGAAACCCGGTGTCCGGGCCCTCGCGGCGGCCATCGAGGACGCGGGCGACGCCGCCGCGTCGCTCCCGGGGGTCTCGCTCACCAGCTATTAGTGCCGGCCGGCGGTAGTGCAAGCCATGCACGCCCGCGTCGGTCGCCTCGTCGGCGCCTGTCTCGGCGCGGCGGCAGTCGCCGCCGTCGGCACCGCCACGGCCCACGTCGACTACGTCACCGGCGACGGCGCGGGCGGCGACCCGGTCGCCTTCTTCCTCGACGTCGTCTCCGACCCGGTCAACGCCGCGCTCCTCGGCGGCGGCGCGGTCGCCGTGCTGGCCGCCGCCGTCCTCTATCTTCGCGTGCGGCCGCTGAGCCGCGACGTGACCGTGTTCCGGCGGGTCATCGCGGACTACGAGGACCTGCTCCCGTGGCTGCTCCGCCTGAGCTTCGGCCTCCCGATGGTCGGGGCGGGCTTCGCGGGCTACTTCTTCAGCCCCGAGGTCGCGCCCGTGTTGCCGCTGTTCGCCACGTCGAGTCGGCTGTTCCAGATCGCCGTCGGCTTCGGCCTGCTCTTCGGCTTCGCGACCCGCTTCGTCGCCTTCGTGGCGCTGGGCGCGTACCTCACCGGCGTCCTCTTCGACCCGGTGCTCGCGCTCGCTAACGAGTACGTCACCGGCCTGCTCACGATCATGCTTCTGGGGAGCGGGCGGCCGAGCGCGGACCACGTCCTCCAGCGCATCGCGTCGGCCCCCCGGACGGCCTACGGCCGGATCGACCCGGTCCACCGCCTCGCGGAGTGGTTCAACGGCCTCGTCGACCCCTACGAGGCGTACGCGCCGACCGTCGTGCGCGTCGGACTGGGCCTGAACTTCGTCTTCCTGGGCTTCTACGAGAAACTGCTGGCGCCCGAGCGCGCCGTGCAGGTCGTCGACAAGTACGACCTCACGGCCGTCGTGCCGGTCGATCCGGGCCTGTGGGTCGTCGGCGCGGGGCTGACCGAAGCGGCGCTGGGCGCGGCCCTGATCGCGGGCGTGTTCACCCGCGCGTCGTCGCTGGTGGCCCTGCTGATGTTCACGCTCACGCTGTTCGGCCTGCCCGACGACCCGGTCCTCGCACACGTCACGCTGTTCGGGCTGGCGTCGATGCTGCTCGTGACCGGGTCTGGCCCCTACGCCGTCGACCGAAAGCTCCGGGCGTGGACTTAGACGTACTGCGCGGCGAGCGCGAGCAGGAAGAGCGCCCCGACGCCGAGCGTCGACCACTCGACCCACGGGCGTCCGTCCCGCCGCTGCACGGTCTGCGCGACGTAGAGGATCCCCACGACGGCCAGTGCCACGGCGACGATCACGTACGCGGTGTCGAGCGCTCCCGCCATACTTCACTATCGTTCCGGATAAACCGTAAGTGTTCCCCCGCAACGGTAATGCCGGCGGGTGTGATACAGATGGGCATGCGGATCGAACTGCGGGTGTGCAAGCACTGCTACGAGGGCGAGCACGGCAACGAGGAGAAGGCGACCGTCACCCGCGACATGGTGGCCTGCGCGCGCCGCGTCAGGGAGTACAAGGACCTCATCGGACTCGACGGCCTCTACGTGACGATGGTCGAGGACGGCGACCCCGGCGGGGCCGAGGCGCTCCCGGTCATCGTCGCCAGCATCGAGAACGATCAGGTGGCGCTCTCAGACACCCAACTGGTGATGGAGGACGACGACGGCAACATGCTGGTCTACCCGGAACCCGGCGACGTCCTCGAAGTGCTCTCGCGCAACCTCGATCAGATCCAGGAACAGACGAGACAGGACGTGAGCGTCGACCTGTCCAGCGAAAGCGCGGCGCTGCTCTCCTAGTCGTCCGGGTGCCCGCCGTCGGTGGCGGTCGTCGCGTCGTCCTCGCTCTCGGCGACCTGTCGCTCCCAGCGCGCCCGCAGGACGTTGCCGTACGTCGAGAGGACGAGGCCGACGAACAGCACGAAGACGCCCGCGTTGATGCCCAGCGTCAGGAGGAGGTCCGTCGGCCCGCCCCCGACGGTGAGGTCCGCCGGGACCGGGTACCCCTCGTCGAAGATGGACCCGACCAGCACCGACACGATGCCGATGATGGTGAGCGTGCCCATCACCGTCGAGACGCGGTTCCACGACGGCGACAGTTCGAGGCGCTCGATACCCGTCCCGTCGTGGTCACCGTCGTCGTGGGACTCGGGGACGAGTCGCTTCGGGATGAACGCTTTCGTCTCGACGGGGTAGAACGCCGGGTGGAAGCCGTGCTCGAAGATGTGGAACATGACCCCCATCAGCATAATGACGCCAAGCAGGCCGTGGAAGACGACGAACGCCATCGCGGCCGTCCGGGTCTGGAACAGGCCCATGACCCCGGTCTTGCTCCAGATGAGCAGCCCCGAGATGGTGAGCAAGGTCAACTCCACGGCGAAGATGGCGACGACGCCCTTGCCCACGTAGGACAGCAGGGGCACCTCGTCGGCCTCGTAGCCGGCGAACTGCCGGGCGTTGGGGTGGCGCTCCTCCGCGCGGCCGAACATGAACTGCACGTCCTGCACGAATGCCGCCACGTCGGCCCGCGCCGGGAGCACCTTCCGGATGTTGCTCCGGCCGGTCGGGGTGATGAGCTGGAGCACGACCCAGAACGCGATGAGCGCGACCAGCCCCGCGCCGGCGACCCGGTGGACGACGGCGACGCCGCTAATTCCGCCCATCAACTCGACGAGCCACCACAGCTCGTCGTTGAACATGATGCCGTAGCCCGTGAAAAAGAGGAAGAACACGTCGAGGGCCAGAAGCGAGTGGAACAGCGTCGTGACCCGCGTGAACTTCCCGTGATCGAGGTTCGTCACGGTCTCTCACCTCCCTCGACCGACTCGCCGCCGTCCGTCACCGCCTCCTCCCCTGGCGCCCGCATCCGGGCCGCGAGGCGCCGGAACGCCACCCAGTGCAGGACGAAGAGGAAGATGATGAACACGCCCAGCACCACGTCCGCGAGGTGGATGACGAAGATCAGCGCGTCCAGCGATTCGAGGGTGTTGCCGGCGACCCAGTCGGTGCCGACGCCCCCGCCGTCGACTGTGGGGTCGACCCGCCACAGCGACTCGAAGCCGACGCCGAAGCCGTTGGCCCACCACACCGCCAGCAGGGCCACCGCGACGCCGACGACCGCGCTGACCGCGACTTCCCACGCCCGGTAGCCCCGGCCCACGTCGCTCATTGGAACTCACCGGCGTCCTCGCCGAAGATGATCTCCATCGCGGTGTCGTTGAAGAACGGCTCGCTGCCGCGGCGCTCCATCTCGTCTGCGATCTCGCTGGGCTCGCCGACGAGGATCGCGTCGGTCGAACACTCCTCCGCGCAGGCGGGCCCCTTGCTCACGTCCTGTCGCTCCTCGCACATCGTGCACTTGTCCATCGTGCCGCCGGTGCCGGCGACCTGCGCGGCGCCGTCGGTCTCCTCGGGGAACTGTGGCGCCCCGAAGGGACACGCCGAGAGGCAGTACTGACAGCCGATGCAGAGGTTCTCGCGGACGGAGACGAAGCCGTCGTCTTTCTTGATCAGCGCGTCCGTCGGACAGACCGAGACGCAGGGGGCGTCCTCGCAGTGGTAACACTGCATCGGGATCGAGGTCTCCCCCGGCGACTCGCCCTGCTGGAGCGCGCTCGAACTGTCGGCGTTGAGGCCCGAGGCGGCCTCCTGGCCCTCCAGCATCGTGGCGACGCTGATCCGCTGTTCCTCCTTGCCGATGTCCCAGGTGCGTTTGCATGCGACCACGCAGCCACCGCAGTCGATGCAGGCCTCGACGTCGGGGAAGATCCGCGCCCCGTCGCCGGTGCTCATCACGCCCTGACCCATCACGGGCTCGTCTGATTGATTGGTTGCCATCTGTTATCACTGGACAGTGTTGGAGTCCCGGACGTCGAAGTCCTTCTGCTGGCCGAAGCCGTCCCGGTCCTGCGGGAACTCGATGTCGGTGTCCATCCCGAGTTCCTCCAGCAGGTCCTGCGTGGCCGGCCTGACCTTCACCAGCGCGGCCTTCGTCTCCTGCATCTGCGTCTCGGCGTCGTAGCCGGGCGCGGTCACGCTGTTCACCGAGTCCCCGATGGCGTACGGCACGTGGCCGTCGGGGTACTCCTCCTCGCGGCTCTCGCCCTGGAACACGCCGCCCCAGTGGAACGGGAGGAACACCTCCCGCTCGTTGGGCCGGTCGGTGACGCGGGCCTTCACCAGCACGGAGCCCCGATTCGTCGTCGAGACGACGACGAGGTCGCCTCCGTCGACGCCCTCCTCGGCGACGACGGGGTGCTCGGGGCTGAGTTCCGCGTACATGTGCGGTTGGAGGTCGGCGAGGAACACGTTCGATCTGGACTCCGCGCCGCCTCCCTGGTGCTCGACCTGCCGGCCCGAGGTGAGGATCGTCGTCATCCCCTGCTCGTCGGCTGCGGCCGTTGCGGCCTGCTGGATCTCCGCGTTGTTCTGGTCGAGGCGGTAGAAGTTCGTCTGCTGGCCGTTCGCGGGCCACTCCTCGGCGAGCTCCGGGTCCGGGCTCTCGATCGGCTCCCGGTGGGTCGGGGTCTTGTCGAGGAAGTTCCACACCACCCCGCGCGCCCGACCCCGCCCGGTCGGCGGGTCCGGCTGTTCGTAGTCGTACTGGCCCCAGAAGTCCATGTCGAAGTCCGCGCCCTTCTGCTCGTTCATCGCCTCCGCGGCGCTGGCGACGGACTCCTCGGGGTCCAGCGCGTACCGGAACGGAAGCGGCAGGGCGTCGGAGTTCTCAAGGTTCTCGGGCAGGGTCGTCTTCCAGCCCGGATACTCCGGGATTCCGTGGACCTCCTCGTCCCACCAGTCGGGCTCGTAGCCGTTCCGGACGAGGCTCAGGCCCTCCTCGCCCTGCTGGGCGACGGTCTCCTGAAACGGGTACTCCGCCGACGTCGCCATGTCGTCCCACTCGTCCTCGGTGGGGGCCTGCACGCCCCACCGGGTGCGGAAGTCCTGCCCGCCGTCTCTGGGGTCGAGGTCGTCCCGCCAGATGATCGGCGTCCCCGGATGCCCCTCGCCCCAGCAGGGCCACGGGAGCATCCAGTAGTCGCCGGACACCGGCGTCCCCGGCGCCTCGGCCTTGAGGTCCTCCGTCGAGAACGCCCAGTCGTACTCCAGGTGTTGCTGGAGTCGCTCGGGGTCCTGCCGGTAGCCGATGGTCATCGTGCCGAGGTTGATCTCGCGCAGGGCGTCCTCGTACGTCGAGCGGCCGCTGTACATCTCCGGGCCGCTCCCCCAGTCGAAGTGCTCGCCGAATCCGAGGCGGTCGGCGAGTTCCTGCATGATCTGGAGGTCAGGCTTGGAGTTGTGCGACGGCGGCCGCACCGGTTCGGACCACTGCACCGAGCGGTGGGAGTTCGTCACCGACCGGTGGTGCTCGTACTGGCTCGACGCCGGCAGGAACACGATGGGCGGCGCGTCCTCCGGGTCGGGGAGGACGCTGACCACCGAGGGGAACAGATCGACCACGATCAGCAGGTCGAGGTTCTCGATGGCGTCTTTCATCCGCCGCATCTCCGAGATGGAGTTCGCCGAGTGGCCCCAGAAGATCGCGATCTTCACCTCGTCAGGCTGGTAGATCTCGGACTCCAGCAGGCGGTCTTGCTGGTCGAGGGCCGCCTCGTACCACCGGGCGACCGTCAGCCCGTTCTGGAACATCATCGAGTTGTCCGCCGGGACCTCCGTGTCGACGTCCTCGACGCCCTCGTGGATCGGGCTCTGGGACACGAACTTCTCGGGGTCCATCAGTTCGAAGCGGTCGTACAGCGACTCGAAGTCCGTCGAGCCGCTGGTGTAGGGGCTCTCGTCCCAGATTTTCGCCCACCACGACCAGCCGCCGGGGTCGAGGGGGTAGTAGCCCGGCAGGATGTGGCTCGCGACCGCGAGGTCGGTCGCCCCCTGCACGTTCGAGTGGCCCCGCATCACCTGCATCCCGCCGCCGGACCGCGCGGCGGACCCGCTCGCGAGGCTGGTGAGCGCGTACGAGCGGATGTTCTGGGTGCCGTTGTTGTGCTGGGTGCCACCCATCGCCCACTCGATCTGGACGTTGGGCTTGTTCTCGATGATGAGGTCGCCGATCTGTTCGAGGTCCTCGCGGTCGATCCAGGTGATCTCCGCGACGGTGTCGAGGTCGTAGTCGTCGAGGTCGGCCTCCACGTCCGGCCACCCCTGCACCCGGTCGCCCAGCATGTCGTCGTCGAGTTCCCCCTCGTCGCGGAGGTAGCGCATCAGGCCCATCATCAGGGCCGTGTCGGTGCCGGGCCGGATGCGGAAGAAGTGATCGGCGTGGGCGGAGGTCTTCGAGTAGCGCGGGTCGATCGAGACGATGGTGCCGCCCCGCTGCTGGCCTTCGAGGATGTGCTGCATCGCGATGGGGTGGGCCTCCGCGGGGTTCTGCCCGATGATGAGGTTCAGATCGAAGTTGCGATAGTCGTTGATCGTGTTCGTCATCGCGCCGTAGCCCCACGTGTTCGCGAGGCCGGTCACCGTCGTCGAGTGACAGATGCGCGCCTGATGGTCGAGGTTGTTGGTCCCCATGAACGCCGCGAGCTTTCGGCTCGCGTACGCGCCCTCGTTCGACCAGTGCGCGCTCCCGAGGAACATCACGCTCTCGCGGCTGTGCTCCTCCCAGACGCGCTCGATCTCGTCGACGATCTGCGAGTAGGCCGCGTCCCACGAGGACTTCCGCCACTCGCCGTCCTCTTTCACCATCGGGTGCTTGATCCGCTTCTCGGAGTGCTCGCTCCCGGTGATGGCGGCGCCCTTCGCGCAGAGCGACCCGTTGTTCACGGGGTGCTCGTGCCACGGCTCCTGGCCGACGAACGCGTCGCCCTTCCGCTCGCCGCGGAAGCCACAGCCGACGGCACAGAAGTTACAGATCGTCTTGGTCAGTTCCGCGTCCGTGTCTGTGGCGTCCGTCTCGTCCTCGCCGCTCTGGGCTAACACCTGACCGGCCCCGCTCCCGCCGAGCATGAGGCCGCCGGCCAGCGCGCTCGCCTTCACGAACGACCGCCGGTCGAGGTCGAGGGACACCGGTTGCGTGCTCATGTGTAGTGAACTCCACCCGTTGTGTGGTGTGCTACCACTCTCATAATCCTTCACGGTCGTTTACCATAAAGACACGTGCTTCCTGTGAGATTTCGTGCCCGTCGCCGCGGAGGCACGGGCGCAAGGCCTATTGCCATGCTACCTCACCCCACACCCATGAACGTCGGCGCGTTCGTCTGTTCGTGTGGTGGTGCCTGTGACGTGGACCTCGAGGCGGTCCGCGACGGCGTCCGCGAGGTGGAGGTGGTGGCGTCCTCGGAGGTGCTGTGTCAGGACGGCCGGGACGCCATGGCCCACGTCGTCGAGGAGTACGACCTCGACCACGTGGTCGCCACCGCGCCCGACCAGTCCTGTCAGCGCCGCATCCGCGACCTCGCCGACGAGATGGGCCTCCACCCCGAGGCGACGACGTTCGTGGACCACCGCGAGTCCTCGGCGTGGGTCCACGAGCGCGGCCAGGCGACCGAGAAGACGGCGCGCCTGCTGAACGCCGCCGCGGCGGGCCTGGACGCCGAGGCCGTCTCCCGCACGGTCTCGCGCGACGCGGGCGACAGCGTGGCCGTGGTCGGCGACCCCGAGGCCGCCGCCACGCTCTCCGAGACGGCGGACGTGACGCTCGTCGCCGACGGCCGAGACCTCGCTGACGCGCCGGATCTCGACGACGTGACCATCGAGCGCGGCCGGGTCGCGGCCGTCGACGGCAGTTTCGGCGAGTTCGCGGTGACAGTCGAGAGCCGCGTCACCGAGGACTGCATCTCCTGCATGGACTGCGTGCGGGAGGGCCCCGACGGGATGGTGACGAGTCGCCCCGTCGACATCGACCCCGCAGCGCCGGACGGCGAGTGGACCGAGACGTGCCCGACCGACGCCATCGAGATGGACGGCGTCGAGCGCACGCTCACGTTCGATCAGGTCGTCTTCCCCGACGCCGACGCCGACACGCGTGGCGGTCGGCTGGGCTTCTACACCGGCCCTGTCGACGCCGCGACCGCGGCGGCCGTCGAGTCCCACCTCGGCGGCATCGAGAAGCCCCAGTTCCTCGACCTGGAGATGGACCACTGCGCGGCCGGCGAGTCGGGCCAGCAGGGCTGTACGGCCTGCTCTGACGCCTGCCCGCACGGCGCCGTCGAGCGCACGGGCATCGACAGCGTCGAGTTCGACACCGTCGCCTGTCAGGACTGCGGCGCCTGCACCAGCGCCTGCCCGACGGGCGCGACGATGCTGCGGGAACCGAGCAACGAGCGCATCGCCCGCGAGGTCGAGGCGCTCCTCGACGGCGAGGACGACGACGGCTTCCTCCCGTGGGGCGACGACGCGGCCATCGAGACGCCCGTTGTGGCATTCGTCTGCTCGGAGCGCGCGGCCGACCGGCTCCGGGCCTACGGCCGCGAGGCGGGCAAGGGGAGCGGCTTCACCTACCCGCCGATTCTGCCCGTGCGCGTGAACTGCACGGACACGGTGGGCGAGGCACACGTCATGCACGCCCTCGCCGCGGGCGCCGACGGCGTCGCGGTCGTGGGCTGTGGCGACGACTGCCAGCACTCCGGCCCCGACCCGAAGACCGACCTCGTCGACCGCCTCAACGTCGCCACCGCCGAATTGGGTCTCGGCGAGCGGGTGACCTTCCTCGCACCCGGCGACGACCCCGCGGCGTTCGCGCGGGACCTCGACGCCTTCGCGGACCGCCTCGACGAGTCGCCGGTCCCGACCGGGGAGCACGAGGCCACCGGGCGCGCCCGGGGCCGCGTCGCCACCGACGGCGGCGCGGTCACGGTCGGCACCACCGAGGACGCCGCCGGCCGGCCCAACCCCGACTTCGACAGTCACGGCTGGACGCTGGAGAGCGTGCGCGCGATCCTCGAGTACGCCGACCCGGAGCGGACGGTGATTCGGGGCCTGAAGGACTTCGGCCGGATGGACGTGAGCGACGCCTGCAACCTCACGCCGACGTGTTCGACGCTCTGTCCGACCGACGCCATCCGGCGGACGGCCGACGGGGACCTCCAGTTCAACCACGAGCGCTGCGTCAACTGCGGGCTCTGCGAGGAGGGCTGTCCCGAGACGGCGATCACGATGCGGGACGGCCTCGACCTCTCCCTACTTCCGGAGCGCCGGGACGCCGAGGAACCGTCGTGGACGACGGTCTTCGACGGCGAGATGCTGGAGTGCGTGCGCTGTGGCGACCCGTTCACGAGCGTCGGGTCGGCCGAGCGCATCGAGGCGGAGGTTGGCGACCGCGTGGAGGGGATCGCGCCGGACAGCGACCACAGCATCTTCGAGTACTGCGCGGACTGCCGCGCCCGCCTGCTGTTCGAGGAGGGGGAGCACCGATGAGCGACGACGAAATCTACGCCGCGCGCCTGGATCTGGTGGACTTCGCCATCGAGGCGTTCTGGGACGTGCCCGAGGCGTCCTTCGTCGAGGGCTTGCTCGACGAGGGCGCCCAGTTCCCCGAGGAGTCGATCAACGACCATCTCGACGAGGGGTTCGCGCTGCTCCGGTCGTGGATCGCGGAGAACCGCGGACGGTCGGTCGAGGCGGTCCGCGACGACCTCGAACGCGAGTACACCGACCTCTTCGTCGGGCCGCGCCCGCCCGTGTTGCCCCACGAGACGTACTTCCGCGACGACACCGACTTCATCGGCGAGGGCCTCGCCGACGTGGAGGCGAGTTACGCCGGCGCGGGGTGGGCGCCGCCGGAGGACTACCCCGAGGAGAACGACTTCGTCGCGGTCGAACTCGCCTTTCTCAGACACCTCGTCGACCGCCAGCGGGCGGGCGTGGAGGAAGCGGTCGGCTTCGAGCGGGTGTTCCTCGACGAGCACCTGCTCCGGTGGCACGACGAACTGGCGGCGGACGTACGCGAGAAGAGGGAGTCGGAGTTCTACCTCGCGGCGGCGCTGGTCCACGCCGGTCTCGTCGAGTTCGAGGACGAACTGATCGCCCAGCAGGTCCCGGGATCGGGGTAGCTACTCCTCGTCGGTCTCGTCGTCGCGGATCGACACGTCGCCGTCGATTTCGCCCTCGTTGACCTCTGTGGGCTTGATGCCGTGGTCGTGGACGTCGTAGCCGTCGACCGTGTCGGTCACGCCCTTCGGCCGCCAGCCGCTGTCGTAGTGGGCCATGCTCTACGTTGGCATACCGCGAGCAGCCCAATAAGTGTTGGCGTCACTCGCGAGGCGGCGCGTTCGGCGGTCGCTCCTCCTCGGTGGCCTCGTCGAGGAAGGCCCGCGCGAACAGGTCGACGTGGAGTTTCAGGACCGTCGCGGGTTCCAACCCCGTCTCCTCGGCCTGCCGGTCGAGCAGGTCGCGCAGGTCCGCGGTCGGGTCGTAGGTCACGGTTCGGCCGTCGACCTCGAACGCCACGTCGTGAGCCCCCGACGCGAGGTGTTCGACCTCCAGCAGCGCCTGCTCCACCTTCGTTTCGAGGGCGTCGTCGGCGTCGGTCATGCGGCGCTCGGCCCACTCCTCGGCGGCCGCGACGAAGCGCTCCCCCACCTCGAAGGCGAGGCTCAAAACGACACCCCCTCGTCGGCCTCGAAGGCCGTTGTCCACGTCGTCACTTCCCCACACTCCGGGCACTCCTCGTGGCGCGGGCCGCCGCCGTGGTCCGTGAGGGGCGCGAGCTGTCCGCAGCCCTCACACTCGTAGTACACCATCACTCGGGGGGCCACGGCTCCGGCCCCGGGTCCGACTCGGTGGTCTCGCTGTACAGCGTCACGAGCAGGCCGAGCGTGAGCGCCAGCACCGCGACCCCCGCGATGCCCGCCACGGAGTTCTGCCCCACGTAGTCCGTCGACCACGCCAGCCAGGCGACGCTCCCGGCCACCTCGAACGCGACGAGCGCCGTCCACGCGACGGCGACCAGCACGCCGAAGACGACGACGCGGCTCTGTCTGAGTCCGGTTCGGATGCCCATTGGTATCTAGCCACACTATCGGCGGCCGAGCCCTTAAATCTACTCGGCGAGCGCCCAGTCGGCCTGCTCGGCGGCCTCCGCGAGCGGGACGAACTCCCAGTCGGCCTCCTCGGCCACGGTTTCCTCGCCGGGCACCCCGACGACGACCATCCGCTCCGCGTAGAACATCGAGTGCGGGCCGATGGCCGACAGCCGCTCGACGGGGTCGGTCCCCGAGCCGTTGAAGAAGTCCACGTCGAGGTCGTGGGTCCGCTGGAAGGCGTTGATGACGTGGGCCTCGACTTCGCCGACGATGCCGACCCAGTCGGCCCACGCCGCCGCCGAGGCGAGGACAGCCCGGGGGTCGTCGAGGCGCTTCACGGCCGCGAAGGTGAGCGCCATCGTCATGTCGTCGGGGTCCGGGTCGCCGCCGTGGGCCGCCGACCCCGCGGCGCGGGTCGCCGTCGCGGTCTCCCCGTCGCCGTAGGCCGAGGGGCCGCCGCCGTGCTCGGCGGTGTCGTCGCTCGGCACGCCGCCGTCGCCGGCCTCCCCGCTCGTCGCGCCGGCGCCCGCGCCGCCTTGCTCGACGGGGATGCCCGCGGGCTTGTCTTCGTTCTGCCGCGGGACGCGGGGCACCGGCTGGTCCAGCATCGATTCGTCGGCCGGGTCGGGGTCCGCGTCGGCCGCGGCGCCGTCGGCGTCGCCCCAGAACCAGTCGCCGTCGTCCTCAGCGTCCGATGCCACGTCGAGGTCGTCGAGGTCGATGTCCTCGGTCATGCGTGTTGGGTCCCCAGCGGCGTCGCGTCGTCCACCGCGCCGGTCAGTCCGAGTCGCGCCACCGTCTCTCGGGTCGGGCGGCCCTCTGCGTCCCACCCCCGCCGGTCGTAGTAGGCCGACAGCATCGCGTCGAAGTGGTCGGGGTCCACGACCGCGCCGTCGTCGAGGGGGTCCCGCAGCGCGGGCGGCAGTTCGTCGTCGGCCCGGCTGACCCCCTCCCGGACGTTGAACAGGCGGGTCAGCGTCCAGATGCGCTCGCCGACGGTTTCGAGGTCGCCCTCGGTATCGACTTCCGCGGCCGCCAGCCACTCCGCGCCGAGGTCCGTGAACACCTCGCCCACGAAGTCGTCGGCGACGAGGCTCCACAGCGCCGAGCGGCGGTCCTGCTCGCTCGCGACGGCCTCGGCCGCCCGCTCGGGCGCCCAGCGGTCGTCGAAGGCCTCCCGCTCGACCGTCCGGGCGCGCCGGTGGCAGGCCCCCCGGTCGCTGGTCGCGTAGGCCAGCGCCATGCTCGCCGCGCCGCGCGGGTCGTAGGCGGGCAGCGCCATCGCCTTCACCGTCGGCACGAGGTCCGCGCCGCCGAAGCGGTCCGCGGCGCGGTCGACGCCCCCCGCCAGCGCGTCGCCGAGGTCCGTCTCGCGGGTCGCCAGTTCCCGGAGGAGGTCGCGCGCGCCGTCCGGGTCGCCGAAGGCTACCTCTCGGTCGAGGAACCCCTCCTCGCCCGCCCGAATCGCCCACGCCACGGCGCTCCCGGCGCTGATGAGGTCGACGCCGAGGCGGTCGCAGGTCTGGCCCAACTCGGCGACGGCGTCGAACTCCTCGATGCCGAGCGTCGCGCCCAGCGACATCGCCGTCGCCCCCCGCGGCACGTGCTCGCCCGCGTCCGTGGCGACGGTGAAGCCCCCCGGCACGTCCCTGTCGGGCCGCTCCCGGCCGGTGGCGCCCGCCCGGACCGCCTCGATGCCGATGTCGCTCGCGCCCTCGAAGGTCCCCTCCTGCCACCCGCGGGTCGAGAGGACGCCCACCTCGTTCGCGAAGTCCACCGTCTCGACGGTGCCGCTGGCGGCCTGCCAGCGCCCCGTGTCGTCGTCGCGGTAGCGCGCGGCGTAGGCCTCTTTCAGCCGTTCGAGTTCGGGGTCAGTTTCCGGGGACTCGCCGCTCGCGACGACGGCCTTGAGGCGCTTCTCGCCCATCACCGCGCCCGCGCCGCCCCGGCCGGCGTGGTGGGCGCCCTCGTCGGACGCGATGGTGGCGAAGGCCACCCCGCGCTCCCCCGCCGGGCCGACGCAGGCGACGCTCGCGTCCGGGAACGCCTGGCCCGTCTCGGCGGCGTCGGCGCCCCAGTTCTCGGCCGGTTCGAGTCGCGCCGACCCGTCCGCGACGACGAGGCGGGTCGGCTCGTCGCCCGCGCCGGTCACGAGAACCCCGACGTGGTCGCCGAGCGCGCCCGCCAGCCGATCCGGGAAGTCGCCGCCGGCGTAGGAGTCGAGGAACAGGCCCGTGAGCGGCGACTTCGTCACGGCGGCGTAGCGCGTCTCGCCGGGCAGCGCGCCCGAGAGCGGCCCGAGCATGAACAGGAGCGCGTTCTCCGGGCCACGCGGGTCGGCGCCGGCGTCGAGTTCCTCGTAGAGGTAGCGCGCGCCCAGCCCCTTCCCGCCGACGTAGCGCGCGAGCCAGCGGTCCGGGACGGCCTCGCTCGCCACCGTCCCCGCCGTCAGGTCCACCCGGAGCAGCCGATCCGGGGTGTGGCGTGCCATCACACGACAGTACCGCCGCGCGTTCTTAAGGATTGTCCCGGACACTCTTGGCCGCGGCCCGCCAACGTCGGGCAATGCCGACTGGCGTCATCATCGCTGGCGGCCACTCGACCCGCTTCGACGGCGGCGACAAGGCCGTCGCGGACCTCGCGGGCGAACCGATGATTCGGCGGGTGGCCGACCGGATCGACCCCGTGGTCGAGTCGGTGGTGGTGAACTGCCGCGCCGAGCAGGTCGGGCCGATCCGGGCCGCCCTCGACGGCTACGACCCGGCCTTCGCCGAGGACCCGGAGGGCGACCGCGGGCCGATGGCGGGCATCCGCAACGGCCTGCGCGTTGCGCCCGACGACTACGCCTTCGTCGTCGCCTGCGACATGCCGTTCGTCGACCCCGACTTCGCGGCGTACCTGCTGGACCGCGCGGCGGGCCACGACGCCGCGGTGCCCCGACCCGACGACTGGTTCCAGACGACGCAGGCCGTCTACCGCGCGACCGCGATGGCCGACGCCTGCGACCGGGCGCTCGATCGCGGCGACGGCAAGATCATCGACGCCCTGTTCGAGACCGAGTACGTCGTCGTCGAGGCCGACGCGATCGCGGCCCACGCGGCCGACGACACCTTCGACAACGTCAACACCCGGGCCGAACTCCGCGCCGCGGCCGCCCGATTCGAGGCGTAGGCGCCCGCCTCTGCCAGCGGCGAGGGGCGGGGCGGTTCTGCCGCTACCCTTTTGTATCGAGGGTGACACGACCCGCCATGGATCGCCCCGCCCTCCGCAGGTTCGTCCGCCGAACCGACGCGCGCCGGGTCGGCGCGCTCTGGGTCGCGCTAACGCTCCTCGTCGTCGCCTACGTCTACGCCTCGCAGGCGCCCGCATACGGCGGGCCGGCCGCGCGGGCCATCGAAACCGGGGTGGTACCCCCGTTCACCGTGGACTACCTCGACGTACTGCTCGTCGGCGCCGTCCTCGCGGCGTGGACCCGCCGGCCGGTACCCGCCGTCGCCGCGCTCGCGGGCGCCGCGGCGCTGGCCGTCGCGGTCGTCGACCCGTCCGGGGGCTGTCTCCTCACCGTCTGTCCCGACGTGTCGTCTCGATTCTACGTGTTCCTCGAGTGGACCTCGCTCGGCCCGGCCGTCACCGCGGCGCACGGCAGCGCTGGCTGTCTGGAGAACTGCCCCCACCACGTCTACCTCGCGCCGCTCACGCTCGGTTACGCCTTGCTGGGCGCGGCCGTCGCGCGTGTCGGAGCGTGATCGGCGGGATCACGGCGCAACGCGACGTGCGCGTCTACGCTTCGACCGCCGCGACGAGCGGGTCGACGGCCGTCATCTGGGTGAGCGCGACCCGCGGCACGTCCGCGCGCTCGTGGATCGCCGCCGCAATCTCGTGCGCCGTCGCGTCCAGTTCGTCGTTGTCGACCATGTTCACGACCGGGACGACCGCGGCATCGTCGGGCACGCGCTTGTGCCCGCCGGCGGGGCTGGCGAGGACCGCCGCCACGTCTTCGGGTGTGATGGGCTCGCCGCGGTCCAGCCCCGTAATCTCGCTGACGCGGCCGACCCGGTGGACGTGTGCGTCCGTCAGCGGCTGGCCGACGACGCGGGCGCTCGCGATGGGCAGCACCGTGTCGGTCTCCGCGGGGAGACGGGGCTCGTCCTCCCCGGGGGCCTTGAACTGGCGAGTCCGCGCGCCGTCGGCCTTCACGAGGATCGCGTCCGCTGCGCCGTCGAGACCGTCGACGACGGAGGGATCGTACCCCAGATAGCGGTCCGAGCGCTCCTTCTCCGGGACGACCCCGAGTGGCCACGACGACGCGTCCGCGATCGCCCCCCGCGGGTCGTCGGTCACGACCACGTCCGCGACCCGCGCGTCGAAGATCGGGATGCGGACCGTCGCGGTGACGACGGCGCGATCGATCGCACCGGCGAGTCGGTACAGCGTCGACTTCTTGCCCCCTGCGCCGACGGCACAGACGATGCCCTCGGCCTCCAGCGCCTCGACGAAGTCCATGGCTGAAGGGGGTCCCCGCGCGGGATAACGGTTCGGTTGCGGGGAGGAGCAGGTTTAACCCCGTGCAGTGTGAATGATTACCACATGTTGCGGGACCGCTTCGACCGGGCGGTGTCGGGCGTGCGGGTGTCCCTGACCGACCGGTGTAACTTCGACTGCGTCTACTGCCACAACGAGGGGTTGGGCGACACGCGCGGTCCCATGGCGGCGCAGGCGGACGAACTCTCCACCGACCGGGTGGTCGAATTTCTGGAGGTCGCGGCGGAGTTCGGCGTCGATTCGGTGAAGTTCACGGGCGGGGAGCCGATGCTCCGCGACGACCTCGCGGAGATCGTTGGCCGGACCCCCGACGCGATGGAGACGTCGATGACGACCAACGGAACCTTTCTGCCCGGGCGCGCCGAGTCCCTCGTCGACGCCGGTCTCGAACGGGTCAACGTCTCCCAGGACGCCCTCGAACCGGAGACGTTCGCGGAACTCACACAGAGCGGCGCGTACGACCGCGTGCTGGAGGGCGTCGAGGCCGCCATCGACGCGGGCCTCGCGCCGGTGAAACTCAACATGGTCGTCTTCGAGCACACCGCCGGCTACGTGCCGGAGATGGTCGACCACGTCGCCGAGAACGAGGGCCTGCGCCTCCAGCTCATCGAGTACATGCCCGAACTCGCCGGCCACCCCGAGTGGGCCGTCGACATCGACCGGGTCCACGACTGGCTTGCGGACCGCGCCGACCGGATCGAGACCCGGGAGATGCACGACCGCACCCGCTACTTCGTCGGCGAGGACGGCGACGGCGAGGGCGGCATGGTCGAAATCGTCGACCCCGTGGGCAACGAGGAGTTCTGCGCGAACTGCGGGCGCGTCCGGGTGACCCACGACGGCTACCTGAAGGGCTGTCTCAACCGCAACGACGACCTCACCGACCTCGGCGAGACGAAGGCGTCGATGCGGGACGCGTTCCGCCGCACGGTCGCGGAGCGGGTGCCCTACTACGGCGAGTACATGGTGCAGGGCGACGACGGCGAGTGGCGGGTCAACGAGAAGTACCTCGACGTCGAGGGCGACCGCGCGCCGTACGTCTACTCCGACTGACCGTCGCGCTCGTGCGCCCAGAACTCCTCGGCGACGGTGACCTCCTTCTTGAACAGCGGCACTTCGGCCTTCAGGCGGTCGATGCCGTCCTCGACGGCGTCGAAGGCCTCCCGGCGGTGTCCGGCGAGGACGACGACGTGGACGATGTCCACCTCCGCCACCACGACGCCGGTCTTGTGGTGCAGGAGGACCCGGTAGACCCCCTCGCGTGATTCGATCTCCTCGCGGATCGCGGCCAGTTTCCGCTCGGCCACGTCGTCGTACTTCTCGAACTCCAGGTGTTCCGTGTAGTCGTCATCGGGATGCTCGCGCGGCCGGACGCGCCCCGTGAACGTCGCGATGGCGCCCGCGAACTCGGAGTCGGGGTCCTGCTTGGCTCGGCGGACCAGCGACGCCAGCGTCTCGCGGGGCTCTCGGTCAGCGACGGCCTCGGCGACGGCGCCCGCGTCGATCTCGGCGGCCGCCTCGACCCGCGTCAGCGTCTCCCCCGCGTGCTCGGTCTCGCCGACGGCGACCTGCGGGAGGGCGGCGTCGGGGCGCCCCTCGACGACGGCGTAGTCACAGTCGGCGGCGAGGCGGTCAAGCGCGCCGTCGAGGGCCAGTTCCTCGCCCGCCGCGACCCACTCGCCGTCGCCGACGCCGTAGGCCGTCGCGGCGCCGGCGGCGCGGTAGTCCGCGCCGACGCCCGCGTCGGGTCGGTCCCGGTCGGTGATCACCCCCACCCGGCCGCGCTCGTCGAACCGCGAGACGAGCACCTCGACCGCGGCCCGGCGCTCCTCCGGCGGGCCGACGACTCCGACGGTGTGCATGTCCGGCGATGGGGGCCGGGCGCTTGTAACGCTGTGGGCTCAGTCGCGGCGCGCCAGCGACACGACGTGCCCGAGTTCCGGCAGGACGACCTCCTCGACGCCGAGTTCGACCGCGTCGGGCGATCCCGGGAGCGCGAAGACGGCCGCGCCGTTCGCCACGCCGCCGGTCGCGCGGGAGAGCATCGCGGCCGTGCCGACGCGCTCGTGGCTCAGGCGACGGAAGTACTCGCCCACGCCGGGCAGTTCGGCGTCGAGCAGCGGCCGGATCGCCGCCACCGTCACGTCGTCGGGGGTCAGCCCCGTTCCGCCGGTGGTGAGTACCGCGTCGGCGCCGTCCGCGATCCGTCCGCGGACCTCTCGTCTGATCGCGTCCTCGTCGTCTGCGACCGTGTCGTAGCCCGCCACCTCGTGGCCCGCCGCCCTGATCGCCTCGCGGGCGATGCGCCCGCTCTCGTCGCTCTCGGCGTCGCGCGAGGAGGTGATCGTCAGGACGGCCACGTCCAGGTCCTCGGCGTCGTGGTGGTGATGCGCGTGGTCGTGGTCGTGGTCGTGGTCCGTGTCGTCTTCGGTCGAGTCGCCCCACGCCATGACCACCAGCGTCCTGGCCCGCGCGTCGGTCTCGTTGCGGATGCCGTGCTCGGTCCCGGCGGGCGCCACGACGGCCTCGCCGGGGCTCAACTGGCGCTCCTCGTCGCCGACCACGGCGGTCGGTTCGCCGTCGAGGACGTAGTACACCTTGTCGCCCTCGTCGTGGGCGTGGGGGTCCTGGGCCTGCTCGGGTTCGAAGCAGTACACGTCCGTGAACATCCGGTCCGTCTCGAACAGCCCCGCCTTCGCGAAGGAGTCGGGGTCGAAGTCCGCGACCGCCGCCGCGTCTCTCACGTCCATGGGCGATGGTGGGGCGCCCGCCCCATACCTTCTACGCCGGGTCGCCCTTTCGCTTCTCGACGACGCGCACGTCCCTGATCTCGGCCTCGGGGTACTGCCCGTCGTCGTCCTTCTCTGCGCTCTTCACCATGTCCCAGACGGTCAGCAGGGCGCGGGTGACGCCGTTGAGCGCCTCCATCTCCACGCCGGTCTGGCCCTGCGAGGCGACTTCGACCGTGGCTTCGATGCCGCCCTCGACGGTCTCGAAGTCGACGCTCACGTCCGTAATCGGGATCTGGTGGCACATCGGCACGTCGTCCCAGGTGCGCTTGACCGCCTGAATCGCCGCGACGCGGGCCACGGCGAGGACGTTGCCCTTCACCACGTCACCGGAGTCGACGGCCTCGACCGTGGACTGCTGGAGGTCGATGCGCCCGGCCGCGACGGACCGCCGCTCGACTTCGGGCTTGTCGCCCACGTCGACCATGCTCGCCCGGTCGTCCTCGATGTGGCTGAACTCCTCGCTCATGGCCACGGGTCCGCGACCGAGCGCCTTAGTCACACGGGAGACGGCGTCGAAACCGTTTTTCGCTGACCGGCCCAACCGTGTGACATGACCCCCACCGCCCTCTCCGCCCTCGACGGCGAGCGCCGGCGCGCCCTCTTCGACCGGGACGCCGGCGTGAGCGAGGTGCGCGAGCAGGTCGCAGACATCGTCGCCGCGGTGCGCGCCGAGGGCGACGACGCGCTCCGGGACTTCGCCCGCGAGTTCGACGGCACCGACATCGAGACCCTGGACGTGACGGCCCGCGCGGCCGCCGCGCGCGAAAACGTGGCCGACGACGTGCTCGCGGCCATCGAGACGGCCGCCGAGAACGTCCGGGCGTTCCACGAGGCCCAACTGCCCGAGGATTGGCGCGCTGACTTCGAGGGCCGCGAACTCGGCCGGCGGTTCCGGCCGCTGGATCGCGTCGGTGCCTACGTCCCCGGCGGGACGGCGGCGTACCCCTCCAGCGCCCTGATGACCGTCGTCCCCGCGGTCGTCGCGGGCGTCGAGGAGGTCGCCGTCGTGACGCCGCCCGCCGCGGAGATGAACCCCGCGACGCTCGCGGCCATCGACGTGGCCGGGGCCGACGAGGTGTACGCGGCCGGCGGCGCGCAGGGCGTCGCCGCCCTCGCCTACGGGACCGAGTCGGTCGACCCGGTCCAGAAGGTCGTCGGCCCGGGCAACCGCTGGGTCACCGCGGCGAAGGCCGTGGTCCGGGGCGACGTGGACATCGACTTCCTCGCCGGGCCCTCGGAGGTGCTGGTCCTCGCGGACGCGACGGCGGACCCGGCCCTCGTGGCCGCCGACCTGCTCGCACAGGCCGAACACGACCCGAACGCGAGCGTCGTCGCCGTCGCCACCGACGAGGACACCGCCGCGGCCGTCTGCGCGGCCGTCGAGGCACAGGTCCCCGACCGGGCCCGCGCGGACGTGATCCGCGAGGCTCTCGGGAACGACGCCAGCGGCGTCTTCGTCGCGAGCGACCGCGCCGCGGCGGTCGACTTCGCCGACCGCTACGCGGCCGAGCACCTCTCGATTCAGGCCGCCGACGACGAGGCGCTCCTCGATCGCATATCGAACGCCGGCAGCGTTTTCCTCGGGCCGGACACGCCCGTCGCGGCCGGCGACTACGCCACCGGTACGAACCACGTCCTGCCCACGTCGGGGCGCGCGAGCGTCACCGGCGGCGTCTCCGTGGACACGTTCCTCCGCGCGCAGACGGTCCAGCGCCTGGACCGGTCGGCCCTCTCGGACCTGCGCGAGACGGTCACGACGCTGGCCGACGCGGAGGGCCTCGAAGCCCACGAGCGCAGCGTCGACGCGCGCTTCGACTAGCGGACCCGGTAGGGGTTGTCGTCGTCGTCATCGCCGGGGGGCTGTCTGTCCAACTCCGCCTCCGGGAAGGACTTGCTCGCGGTGAGCGTCACCGTCGCCTCCGGCGTGTCTTCCTCCCACGGGCTCTGGTACACCGACACCTCGGTCTCGGTGACCTCCCAGCCGGCCTCCGAGAGCGCCGCGACGAGCGCCTGCTGTTCGTCGAGGATCTCCTCGTCCATGTGCGGCCCTACGCGGCCACCGGGATAAGCGTCCCGCGGTCCGTCGGGGAGAAGGCATATGTGCCGACCACGGCACCGTCCGAGTATGATCGACCAGACGGCGGCGGAGATCGAAGCGATGCGGACCCACAGTTCCTCCGAGGTGGCGACGAAGGCGGCCCGCGCGCTCCGGGCCCTCCTCGAGAAGGAGTTCGCGTCCGCCGAGGAGTACGTCCGGAGCCTCGAACGCAACAGCCACGCGCTGATCCGCGCCAGCCCCTCGCACGCCTCGCTCGTGACGACGCAGCGCGAGATCCAGTCCGCGGTCGAAGACGCCGACCCCGAGACGGTCGCGGACGCGAAGGACGCGACCCGTGCGGCCATCGAGCGCGTGATCGACCGCGTCGAGTCCTCCGCGCGGGAGGCGGCGGCCAGCGCGGCCGCGGCGCTCTCCGACGGCGACACGGTCCTCACCCACGACTACTCGACGACGGTGACCAGCGCCATCCGGCAGGCCGCGGCCGACGGCGCCGCGCTCACGGTCTACGCCACGGAGTCCCGGCCGCTGATGCTCGGCCGGAAGACCGCCCGCACGCTCGCGGAGGTCGAGGGCGTCGACGTGACCCTGATCGTCGACAGCGCGGCCGGCCACGTGATGCCCGAACTCGACCGCGTCCTCGTCGGGATGGACTGCATCGTCGAGGACACGCTCTACAATCGCGTCGGCACGTACCCGCTGGCCGCGACCGCGGCGGACGCGGACGTGGAGTTCACGGTCACCGGCGCCAGCACGAAGATCGTCGAGTCGGGCTTCCGCTTCGAGAACGACTTCCGCGCGACGAGCGAGGTGATCCGCGAACCGCCGGAGGGCTTCGACGTCGAGAACCCCGCCTACGACGCCACCCCGGTCCGCCTCGTCGACGCGGTGCTCACCGAGGACGGCGACGCCGACGTGTAGTCACATGTACATCCGGTCGGAGGGCTGCTGCTCCTCCGCCACGGCGGCCATGCGTTCGGACAGGTCCCGGTAGTGCTGCTCGATCTCGCTCGCGAACGCCTCCAGCGGCCCGGTGTCGACGTCCAGATCGTAGATCCGATCGACGGCGTCGAGCAGGCGGAGCGCCGCCTCCACGTCCGGCGTCTGGGCGTGGACCGGGGTCACCAGGGCGGCGACCTCGACGTCAGACGTGTCGAGGCCGTGGCGCATCAGTTCGGCGTTGACGCCGTCGAGGAAGCCGGTCCCCATCGGCGCCAGGTCCACGCCGTCGAGTCGCTCCTCCCGGAAGCCCTCCGTCGCGACGTAGAACGGACGGTGCTCCTCGGGCCCGTGGGGGACCGGCACGCCCGACAGCACGACCACCTCCGACACCTCGCCGTCGTCGATCCAGTCCACCACCGCGTCGCTGAACGGGCCGGCGGCGGTCGTCGGGACGAACAGTTCCCCGACGAGGACGCTCAGGTCGATGTCGGGGCCGCCGAACAGGCGGGTGTGGTGCCGGGGCGTCCCGTTCTCGAACGGCGTGATCGCGGGGAACTGATCGACGGTGACGTGGCCGGTCTGTTCGAGTTCGCGGTGGTCGACGAGGTAGTCGACGGCGGTCAGACCCGCGAGGCCGGGGCTGGAGACGCCCACGAGGAGAGTCTCGGCCGGGCGTTCCTCGTGCGTGACCGCGAACTCGGGACCGTCGCCGGCGGGGGTCGCTGGCATACCCGGTGTCACCGCGGGCGCGGACTTAGCCCTTGTCCCCGCAACCGTTTTGCACGGCGGGGGCGATGCTCGGGACATGCCTCTCGATCCGAGCGCGGTCGGCGACCTGTTCGGGTCGGCGCTGGGACGCGTCGCCGCGGCCGCGCTCGCGATCCTCGTCGGCTGGTACCTCGGGAAGACCCTCGTCAGCGTCGGCGGCCGTCGCGTCGCCCGTCGCTTCGAGCGCCCGAGCGTCACCCGGACGGTCCTGCGCTCGGTCCGCACCACCGGCCTCGTCCTCGGCGTCCTCGTCGCCGCGTACATCCTCGGCCTCCGCGCGGGCAACATCCTCCTCTCGGTGACGGTGTTCTCCGCGGTCCTCGGTCTCGTCCTCGCGCCCATCGTCGGCAGCGTCATCAACGGCGTCTTCGTCCTCGCGGACCAGCCCTACGAGATCGGCGACATGATCGAGATCGTCGACCGCTCGACGATGGGCTACGTCGAGGACATCACGCTCCGCTACACGAAGGTGTTCACGCTCGACAACACGTTCATGGTCATCCCGAACTCCACCATCCGGGATCGGGACGTGGTGAACTACTCCGCGGAGGACGAGCGCACCCGCCTTCGGGTCCAGATGCTGGTCACCTACGAGGGCGACCTCGAACGCGCCCGCTCGATCATGGAGTCCGCGGCCGCGGAGGTCGACGCCGTCGTCACCGGCGGCCCGGACATCCGGATCGGGAGCGCGCGCTACCCCGCGGCCCCGACCTGCTACATCGACGAGTACGCCGATCACGGGGTGCTTCTCACCCTGCGCTACTGGGCGCGCCAGCCGTACAAGCTCCTCCGCCTGCGCTCGGACGTGCAGGAGAACATCTGGACCGCGCTCGAAGCGAGCGAGGACGTCGAGATCGCGTACCCCCACCAGCACCACGTGTTCGACGAGACCAGCGGCGAGGCCACCGTCTCGGTGTCGGACGCTACGTCCCGTCGACGGTGATGAGTTCGCAGTCGAGTTCCTCGCGCAGGAACGCCTCGATGTCGGGTTCCCCCAGCAGCGAGCGGAGCGTCCGCCGCCAGCGGCCCACCTGCTTCCGGCCGATGACGACCACGTCGGCGTCCTCCGCGGCCACCTCGTCGAGGATCGTCTGCTCGACGAGGAAGCCCGAGCGGACGACGTAGCGCGCGTTCGAGAGGCGGCCGAACGCGCGCTGCACGGTGCGTTTCAGCTCCGTCCGCGTGACGCGCCGCCCCTCCTGGTGGAGGTTGACGTGGAGGACGGTCAGGTCCGCGTCGCGCTCCGTGGCGACGTCGATCGCGCCGGCGAGGGTGCGCCGCGAGTGCTCGGAGAGCGGGTAGCGCACCGGCACGATCACGCGGCTCATGCACCCATCGACGACTCGGGTCAAATCAAAGCTGTCGGTTCCGGGTGAGAACGCTCAAACGCCGCGAGCGACTACCCTCCCGCATGGACGAGTGGACGACGGACGACGGAACCACGGTCTACGTCGCCCGAGACGAGGGCGAACGCGGCGACGACGGCCCCTTCGCGGTGGTGTACGCGAGCCCCGACCGGGAGCGTCGCTACGGCTACGCCTGCCTCAACTGCGAGACCCTCGACGTGGCGGTGGACACGATGGGGCGCATCGTCTGCAACGACTGTGGCAACTTCACGCGGCCGGACGAGTGGGACGCGGCCCACGAGTGAGCAAACACTTATGGTGTCTCCGCGGGAGTGTTCACGTGGATGGCAACCGTTACCAAGCCCCTCACCGAGGTCGCCCGCGAGGTGTTCGCAGACCTCGGCTACACGATCGCCGACGACGGTGACGAGTTCCGCGCCGTGCGCGACTGGAAGGACGTGCGCGTCGTGCCGGTCCACGACGGCGAGACTGTCTCGACCGACGGCGACGACCTCCGCTGCTTCGTCGCGTGGCACGACCGGTGTACAGAGCTCTGTCGCTCGCTCGAACGGGCCGACCCCGACGACCCGTGGGCCGTCGTGGGCATCTATCCGGACGGCGATCACGAGGTGCTCCGCGCACCCGGCCCTTCCGCCTGACGGCCCCGCGTTTTTTCCGCCCACCTGCCGAACTGTGCGCCATGCCAACGGCACGTGAGACCGTCGGGACGGTGTTCTCCGAGATGGCCGGCAACGTCGAAGCGGCGCTCCCGGACATCCTCGCGGGCCTGGTCTTCCTCGTGGTGGCCGGCGCGCTCGTGCGACTCGCACAGTCGCTGGTCAGGAACGCGCTCCGCCGGGTGTTTCGGCAGGACCCGATCTACGCGCAGTTCGTCTCCACGATCGTCGGCGTCTTCCTCTGGTTCGGCGTCGCGCTCACCTTCCTGACGCTGGTGGGTCTCGGTCAGATCGCGCTCGCGCTCGGGACCGCCAGCGGCTTCCTCGCGCTCGGCGTCTCCTACGCCGTCTCGGGGATGATCGCCGACGCCGTCTCCGGGGTGTACCTGCTCCGCGACCCGGACTTCAACCCCGGCGACACCGTCGACGTGGGCGGCACGGTCGGCACGGTCCAGAAGATCGAACTCCGGAAGACCCGCCTCAGCGTCGACGACGGCCTGATGGTGCGGGGCAACGCCGAGATCGAGAAGAAGTGGACCAAGGTCGACTCGGAGTGAGCGGCACCGGCGCACTTTAGCGCGTGCGGCCCCAAACAACCGTATGTTCGTCGGTCACGGGCTGTTGGCGCTGGCGCTGGTGGGCCTGCTCGCGCGGTGGCGCGGGCTCGCGCCCGAGCGAGCGCTGGCGCTTGGCGTTGTGGCCGCGCTGTTCGCCACCGTCCCCGACGTGGACATGGCCTACGCGCCGATCGGCCTCGTCGTCGGCACGGGCGCAGCGGCGCCCGTGGACGCCTTCTGGACGGCCTCGGAGGTCACCCACCGGACGGTCACGCACTCGGCGCTCGTCGCCGTCCCCGCCGCCGCCGCGTTCGCGCTGGTCCCGGTCCGCCGGTGGATCGCCGGGGCCCTGTTCGTCGGCCTCGTCGGCCTCGCCGCGGCCGTCTCAGGCCCCCTCGCGGCGACGATCATGGCGCTGTTCCTGCTCGCCGGCGCGGCCGTCGCGGCGCTCGCCGCGCTGCTGGGCTTCGGGCCCCGAGCCACCGGCGCCGCGGCGCTGATCGCCCTCGTTAGCCACCCCGTCGGCGACCTGTTCACGGGCGGGCCGCCGGCCTTCCTCTGGCCTCTCGACGTGACGCTCGTGTCGGCACGGATCGCGCCCTTCGCGGACCCGACGCACGACCTGTTCCTCGCCTTCGGCGCCGAACTCGGCGCGATCTGGGCGGGGGTCCTCGTCGCCGCGGCGCTCGCGGGCCTCCGCCTCCGGGCGCACGTCCGGCCCCGCGCGACCGCCGGCGCGGCGTTCGCGGTGAGCGTGCTCGTCCTCCCGAATCCCACGGTCGACGCCGCGTACGGCTTCGTCGCGGGCATCCTGACGACGGGCGCCGTCGGCCTGCGACCGCGCGACGACGCCGTAGCGTGGCTCGTCACCGGTCTCTCTGCCGTCACGGTGGCGGCCGTCGCGTTCGCGGCGGTGTATCTGGCCTAAACCCTTTTGGGCGCGCCCCGCGGAGTCCCCGGACATGAGCGACGGCGACGGGCTGACGGACATGGTGGAGGAGGGGCGGCGCAACGCCGCCCTCGCGTGGCTGCTGACCGCGTTCGTGGCGCTCGTCGCGGTCCGGGCCGCGCTGGTCGGGCAACTGCTCTGGGCGGGCTTCTGCGCCGGCGTCGTCGCCATCGCGCTCTTTCCCCCGGTGGGCTTCCGCGATCCCGAGGCGATGGTGCCGTGGGAGGTGCTGGCGCTCGGCGCGCTCCCGGTGCTCGCACGCTCCGTCGCGGCGATCCCGCTCACCTCCCGCCTCACGACCCACGTGTCGGTGGCGGCGCTGGCGCTCCTCGTCGTCGTCGAACTCGACGTGTTCACGCCGGTTCGGATGACCAACTGGTTCGCCGTCCTCTTCGTCGTCATTGCGACGATGGCGACCGCGGGGACCTGGGCGCTGATCCAGTGGCTCTCGGACGTGTATCTGGGCACCGAGTACATGCTCACCGGCGCGCCCGAGGCCGAGATCGAGCGGGGCGTGATGTGGGACTTCGTCGCCGCCACCGTGGCTGGCGTGCTCGCCGGCGTCCTCTTCGAGGGGTACTTCCGCCGCCGGGCGCGGGCGATCGGACGATTGCCCGCGGACGTGCAGGAGGTGGTCGAATGAGGCTCCGCGCGTGGATCGGCATCTCCGAGCGACGGCAGCGCCAGCTCTCCCGCGTGATGGAGGTGGCGCTGGTGGGCTTCATCTTCATCGGCCTCGAGCGGGGGAACTCCGGCATCGTGGTGAACGCTCTCGTCGGCCTGCTGGTGACCCAGTTGCCGGCCCTCATCGAACGGGACTACGACATCACGATGGACCCCGCGCTGGTGCTGTGGATCACCTCCGCGGTGTTCCTCCACGCCCTCGGCACCGTCGGCATTCCGGGGACGGGCCTCTCCTTCTACCAGTCGGTCTGGTGGTGGGACCACCTCACGCACGCGCTCTCCTCCTCCATCGTCGCCGGAGTAGGCTACGCCTTCGTGCGCGCCGTGCAGGAGCACGAACCGGACGTGTCCTTCCCGCCGGTGTTCACCTTCGCCTTCATCCTGCTGGTGGTGATGGCCTTCGGCGTGTTCTGGGAGGTCATCGAGTTCGCCATCGGCCAACTCGGCCGGGTGTTCGGCGAGGCGGCGGTCCTCACCCAGTACGGCCTCGAGGACTCGATGAAGGACCTGCTGTTCAACTCGCTGGGCGCCATCCTCGTCGCGGTCTGGGGCACCGCGTACCTGACCGACGTGGCCAGCGACATCGCCGCGCGAATGGGCGCCGGCGAGTAGTTTTATGAGCGCGCCGGCCGTCTCCTCTCATATGGTCTTCAAGAAGATCACCCTGATCGGGCGCAGTACCGAGAGCTTCGACGCCGCCGTCGACGACGCCATCGACCGCGCGGAGGACACACTCGAGAACGTGAGCTGGGCCGAAGTCCAGAGCGAGGGCGTCGAGGTCGCCTCCGTCGAGGACCGCGAGTATCAGGCGGAGGTCGAGGTCGCCTTCGAACTGGAGGGTTAGTCGCCGCGCCGCAGGCGGACCGTCACGACGTTTCCTCTCGATTCGCTCGCCGCGAAGTCGACGGTCCCCTCCGAGAGGTCGACGATCCAGTGCACCATCCAGAGCCCCAGCCCCGTCCCGTGGTGGAGGGCGTCGGCCTCGCCGTCGGCGGCGAGGATCTGGAACTCGTGCTCCGGGATCGGCGGCCCCTCGTCGCGCACGGTCAACTGCACGCGGTCGCCCCGGTCGCGGACGCGCACCGACACCGTGGGCGCGTCGGCCCGGGCGTGGCTGATCGCGTTCTCGATCAGTTCCACGACGGCCCGGTCGATCTCTTCGAGGGCCTGCACGTGCGCCGTCGCGGGGAGGTCCGCGTCGATCCGTGCCTCGGGGTGGGTGTCCGCCGCCTCCGCGACGGCCCGGTCGACCGCGTCCACGAAGTCGATCGTCGCCGGCCCGTCCACGTCTTCGAGGACGCGCAGGATCTCCCGCTCCTTGTCCGCCGTCGCCAGCAGGTCCTCGGCGGTCTCGATGACCGTGTCCATGCTCGCCGCCACCGTCTCCTTGACGCGCGCTCGGGCGAGGCGGGCGTGGCCGAGGACCACGTTCAGGTCGTTCCGGAGATTGTGCCTGAGGAGCCGGTCCATCACCTGCAGGTGTTGCTCCCGACGCTGCCGGTCGGTCACGTCCCGCGTGAAGCCGACGATGCGCGCCACGGTGCCGTCCTCGACGATCGGATGGGCCTCCACCGCGAGCAGGCGACCGAACCCCCGCCGCGGGTTGGCGCGGAACTCGATGTCGACGGCCTCGCCGCCGGAGAGGGCCGCCATCGCCGCCTCGACTCCCGTTCGGTCGTCGGGGTGGACCGCGTCGAGGAACGCCGTCGGCTCGTCGTCGAGGCGGCCCGGGGCAATTCCGTACACGTCCTCGAACGCCGGATTGAGGAACAGACACTCCCGCCAGTCGCCGGACACCATCCAGAGGACCTCCTCGGCGTGATCGGCGAACTCCTCCAGGCAGGCCCGGTTCTGCTCCCGTCGACCGGTCACGTCGCGACAGGAGAGGACGTAGTCCCCGGCGTCACAGTCCCGCGACGCGTGGGCTTCGATGTGGCGCCAGTCTGACCCGCCGGGGGCGTAGCGAAACGAGACGGTTTCGGACCCGGCGCCATCGAGGCCGTCGAGGGCGCTCCGGACGCGTCCCGTCCCGGCGGGGTGCACGTCGTCGAGAAGGCGTCGCCCGATCAGCGCGTCCGGCTCGGCACCCAGCGTCCGCTCCGCTCCGTCGGTGACGTGTCGGTATGTCGTGTCCTCGTCGACGACCGCTACCGCGTCAGGCACGGCGTCAACGAGGGACTGAGGGACGCTGGGGTCCACGGCCCCCCGTTTACCCTACTGTGTGTTAATTCTTGGCGTCTTTCAGGTTCGGAAGGACTCCCCGCAGCCACATTCGGCCTCGACGTTCGGATTCTGGACGTGGAAGCCGGCGGCCTGCAGGCCGTCCTCGAAGTCCACGACGCTCCCCTCGATGTAATCTAAGCTCGCGGGGTCCACGAACAGGCGGAGCCCGTGGTGGCGGAAGATCTCGTCGTCCTCTTCGGGCGCGTCGTCGAACCGCATCCCGTAGGAGAGGCCCGCGCAGCCGCCCTGCTGGACGAACAGCCGCAGGCCAGCCTCGTCGGTGTCGAGGCCCTCGCCGGACAGCAGGTCGAGCGCCTGCTCGGCGGCGGCCTCGGTGGCGACCACGCCCGCGTCGGTCTCGGTCGGTGGGGCTTCGGCGCCGGATGACATACGAATCTGTTCGGGGTCAGCCCTGTTAACCCTGACGCCGCTCAGCCCTTGATGTTACACACCGGATACGTCCGGGCGACCCGGTCGCCGATGCCGAGTTCGTCCGAGACGCGCACGACCTCGTCGACGTCCTTGTAGACGCCGGGGGCCTCCTCGGCGATGGTCGCGCCGCTCTCGGCTTTCACGTAGACGTGCTCTTGCTCGCGCAGGTCGTCCTGCACGTCGCCGCCCCAGAACTCGTCTTTGGCCTGCGTGCGGGACATCAGCCGCCCCGCGCCGTGGGCCGTCGAGCCGAAGGTCTCGGCCAGCGACGCCTCGCCCCCGCGCAGGATGTAGCTCCCGGCCCCCATGCTCCCGGGGATGATGACCGGCTGGCCCACGTCGCGGTACGCCGGCGGGACCTCCTCGCGGCCGGCCGGGAACGCGCGCGTCGCGCCCTTCCGGTGGACGAACAGCTCCCGGTCCTCGCCGTCGACCGCGTGGGTCTCGCGCTTGGCGATGTTGTGCGCCACGTCGTACAGCAGGTCCATCTCCAACTCCTGCCACGGCGCGTCGAACACGTCCGCGAACACCTCGCGGGTCTGGTGGGTGATGAGCTGTCGGTTCACCCACGCGAAGTTGATGGCCGCGCACATCGCACCGTAGTACTCCGTCGCGAGCTTGCTCCCCGCGGGCGCGGCGGCGAGTTCCTTGTCCGGCAGGCGATCCAGGAGGTCGCCGTGGTGCTGTTCGATCTCGCGGAGGTAGTCCGAGCAGACCTGATGGCCCAGTCCCCGCGAGCCACAGTGGATCAACACGACGAGCTGGTCGGGTTCGAGACCGAAGGCGTCGGCCACGTCCGGCCGGTACACGTCGGTCACACGCTGGACTTCGAGGAAGTGGTTCCCCGAGCCGAGCGATCCGATCTGGTTGCGCCCGCGGTCCTTCGCCTTCTGCGAGACGGCGCTCGGGTCGGCGTCGTGTCGCCGCCCCTCGTCCTCGCAGTGCGCGAGGTCGTCCTCGACAGCGTAGCCCTTCTCGACAGCCCATTCGACGCCGCGCCGGAGGATCGACTCGACGGTCTCCGCGCTCCCCTGCACGACGCCGCCGCCCCCGAGTCCGGCAGGGACGGCCTCGAAGAGGGCGTCGACCAGTTCCTCCTCGCGGCCCTGGACGTCGCCGTAGGTGAGGTTCGTTCTTACCATTCTGACGCCGCAGTTCGAGACGACGAACCCGTCCGCGACGAAGTTGTGGGCCTCGTTGGCGACGCCGATGTCGAACACAGGCTTCGCCCCCCGCTCGGCCACGTCGGTGACTTCGGCTTCGACCATCTGCCCCTCCGTCACGCGCCGCTCCGCGCGGAACTCCTCGAACGTCGGGAAGTCGGCGCTCGGGCGCGGGCCCCCGTCTCGCTCCTCGTAGATGGATCGCTCGACGAATCGGTCGTTGACGCTATCGAACCGCGCCTTGATTTCCCCCGCGGACACTCCCCCATCGGCCATCGTCGCTGCTTGCTTGGCGACCCGAGCCCGATGCGCGACGTGGCGTTCCTTCCGCTTGAGGTACTGCGCGGCGAGCATCGCCTCCCGCTGCTTCTCGGGGCTGTATCGATAGCCCACACGCGTGAAGAACTGTCGGAGGTTCTCCCCGTCCGTGCTGATCCCGAAGCGCAGTCGGACGCGATTCCCGGAACCGTCCGCGGGTCTCTTCACAATCTCCAGTTGGTTCGTCGAAATTCCCAGCTCTTCGAGATGAGCCATCAGGCCCCGGAGGAATTTTTCACCGGCGTCCTGCTGGGCCCCCACGCGATTGTGCGACACTGCTGGCGCCTGAAAGTTCTTCGGCGCCGCCGTCGTCGGTGCGCTCATCTCCGCGCCGAAGAACGCGGAGAGATACAGTGCCACCTGCCAGTCGGCCAGCCGCTCCAGATACTCAGGGGTGGTAAAGTCGGATTCCACTTTCGGCCCCGTGGGTGCGCCGAGCTTCGACAAGAGCACCTTGAACGCGTTCGAGGTGGATCGCGTGCTGTACTCGGTCCGTTCGAAGCTCTCCCCGTCGATTTCGTGGCTCCGCTCGCGCTCGTAGATCTTCGACGGCGTGAATCCGACCGCGGAGATGTCCTCGCGGATCTCCTCGAGCGCGTCGGGACTCCCGTAGAACCACGTTTGACTCCCGCTGACGGAGCCGTCGCCGGTGTGATACCCCACGAGCTTCAGCAGATGATTGAATGCGTCGTCCGTCGATTTCAGCGGCAGCAGCCCGCGCTCTGACAGCACGCGAATGAGTTGGGGGTCCTCGTCGGCGAAGTCCGTCTGGTCGAGGACCGTGAACTCGGGGGGCTCTTCGTCCGGAAGCCCCTCGAAGGGGTGGACGAACACGGAGTCGCCGGGGTCGAGTTCGCCGAGGTCGCGCATCCCGGACGGCGTCAGGAACGGGTGGTCGAGCGTCGCTTCGAGTTCGTCCCCCGAGGCGGTCCGCACCTCGTGGACGGTCCGGTCCATCGTCTCCGTGTGGAGTCGGATGTCGGATGGCGTCGGCTCGCCGTCCATAACCACGGCTCGGTCCTCCTCGAAGTCTTCGCAGAGCCCTCGAATCTCGCGGCGGCGCCCGAACTCCATCAGCACCTCGCTGTCGCCCGAGAGGCAGTTGATGTCGTACCCGACGCCGCCGGGCGAAATACAGCCGTCTTCGGCGTCGATGGCGGCGACGCCGCCGACGGGGAAGCCGTAGCCCTGGTGGCCGTCGGGCATGCAGATGGAGTGCTCGACGATGCCGGGGAGGTGGGCGACGTTCTTGATCTGCTGGAGGGTCTTGTCCTGCTGGATCTCCTCCAGCAGAGACTCGCTGGCGAGGACGCGGGCGGGCGTCTCCATGCCGCCCTTCCGCTCGATTTCCCAGACGTAGTCGCGCAGCCGCTCCAAGGTGACGCCGTCGGCGTCGAATGTAGTCATGGACGCGGATTCGACGCGGGCGAGGGAATAGGTTACGACGCGGGCCTACACGTCGAAGACCACGTAGGCGCGCCAGCCGTCCGCGGTCTCGGAGAGCGCCATCTCCGAGTAGGTCACCGCCTTCACCTCGCGGGCGTCCACCGCGGCGAGTGGCACCCCGCGGGCGCTCGCCTCGACGGTCCACTCGCCGTCGGTTTCGGTGACCGCCGCCTCGTTGGCGACCGGGAGGACCGCGCGCACGTCTCGCTCGTAGATGAGGTGATCGAGGTAGTCGAACAGCGCCGCCTCGCGGCCCTCCGCGGTCACGCGGAAGCTAAAGCGCTCGCCGCCCGCGGGGTCCTCGTCGCACATCGCGGCCGCGAGGCCGTCGCCGACGGCCGCGAAGACGCCGCCGAGCGTCGCCGCCTCCGCCGCCACCGCCACGTCGGCCGTGTGTTCGCGCAGTTCGAAGCCCACGGCTGCGGTGGGTTCCCCACCGGGAAACCGCTTTCGCCGACGGCGGTGGAATTATATCTACCGGCCGATTACGGCGGGACAGTGAGTCTGGAAGTCGAACAGACCGTCGTCGAACGCGGCGACGACGGGTGGGTGGACGCGGCGTGGGCGCTCAAGGAGCGCATCCGCTCCGAGGAGGGCGTGCTGAAGCAGCGCCGGAACTTCTTCGATCGGGCCTACCGGCGCGCCCGCGTCTACGTCTTCCACGCGGGCGACGAACTGATCGGGTTCGCGGCCGCCCGCACCGACGGCTACATCCTGTTTCTCGCGGTCGCACCGCCCTACCGGGGCGAGGGCTTCGGCGAGCGACTCGTCGCCGCGGTCGCCGAGGAGTGCGACACCGTCACCTGCCACGCGCGCGCCACCAACGACGAGGCGCTGGGCTTCTACCGCCACCTCGGCTTCGAGGAGGTGCGCCGCATCTCGAACTACTACCAGGACGGCGGCGACGCCTACTACCTCCGCCTCGGCGAGGGCGGCGGGTCGCTCCGGGAGCGCCTCTCGGAGTTGCTGGGCGGGTGAGCAAGGGTTAAGGCGGTCCACCGACTTCTGCGCAATCGATGGACGAGCAGACGCTCCGGTACCTCCGGGGCCGCTTCGGCGACCACTACCGGCGCAACGAGGTGACGCTGCCGCCGGACGCCGTGGCCCGGGAGTGGGGGTACATTCCGTGGACGAGCGGCCCGGACACGACGATGATCCGGCACCGCTCGCTCCACGACCTCGGCGACACGGACACGTTCCTCGCCGAGGAGCGCCCCCAGCACGTCTACTTCTCCGCGGGGCGCTACGAGGACCCCAGCGCCAACACGATGGCCGCGAAGGACTGGCGGGACTCCGATCTGGTCTTCGACCTCGACGCCGACCACCTGCCCGCGGTCACGCTCGGCGAGGACTCCTACGCGGAGATGCTGGCGGCCTGCAAGGACGAACTCCGGCGCCTCCTCGACTTCCTCCGCGCGGACTTCGGCTTCGAGGACCTCACGATCGCGTTCTCGGGGGGCCGTGGCTACCACGTCCACGTCCGCGACGCGGACGTTCGGGCCCTGGAGAGCGACGAGCGCCGTGAGATCGTCGACTACGTTCGCGGCACCGGCCTCGACTTCGAGGCCGTGCTCGACCGCGAACTCGTGGGCGGCACCGCGGGCCGGCAGAGCCCCGCGGAGAAGCGCACGCTCCCGACCGACGGCGGGTGGGGGCGGCGCATCACGGAGCGCCTCAACGACCTGCTCGACGACCTGCTGGCGATGGACGAGGCCGACGCGGTCGACCGCCTCGCCGAGTACGAGGGCATCGGCGAGACGAAGGCCGCGGCCGCGCTGCGGGCCGCCCGGAACAACCGCGAGGCGGTCCGGAACGGCAACGTCGACGTGCACACGGCGATGTTCTCGCTGGCGCGCCTCGTCGCCGCGGAGACGACCGCCGCCGACCACGCCCACATCGACGAACCGGTGACGACCGACACGAACCGCCTGATTAGATTGCCGGGCAGCCTCCACGGGGGGACGGGGCTGGAAGTCCGGCGGATCGACCCCGCCGACCTCGACGACTTCGACCCGCTCGCCGACGCCGTCGCCGACACCTTCCGCGGCCAGGAGGTCACCGTCGACGTCGGGGACGGCGGCCCGATCGAGTTCGACGGGGAAACCTTTACAGTAGCCCCGGGCGTTCAGTCACTCCCCGAATACGCGGCCGTCTTCCTCATGGCGAGGGGCCGCGCGGAGAAAGCCAAAGAATGAATCTCGACGACCTCCGACGCGCGAAGAACCGGGAGCGGGAGACCGACAGCCTGCAGGAGCTTCCGGACTCCTTCTACGCGGACGTGGCCGAGTACATCCGCGAGCGGAAGACCGAGCGCGCCGACCTCGCGGAGACCGTCGACGACCCCTTCTCCTCCGAGGAGATCACGCGGCTCTCGGACGAGATCGAGACCGCCGAACAGATCGCGGAGTCCCTCTATGAGCGCCGCGTCGGCAAGGTCGTCAAGCAGGCGAGCTTCGCCGCCGCGGACATGGGTGGCGGCAGCGAGGACAACCTCACCGCCGAGGAGCGGGACCTGTACGCGGACCTCGTGGACCGCATCACGGAGAACAAGCACCGCGTCCTCGACGTGATCGCCGGTGAAACGGACGCGACGGGTCACACGGAGGAAACCGACGACGGCGAGCGGCCCACGTCGGCGCCGCCCGCGGCGTCCGAGCCCGAACCGGAGTCGGAGCCGGCGTCCGAGTCCGACGCCGGACGCGAGGTCGCCGCCGCGGACCTGATGGGCGACGACGCCGACGAAGATTCTGACCCCGCGGCAGGCGGCGACGACCGCACGACGCTCCGCATCACGCGGGACGTGGGCGAAATCTTCGGCGTCGACGAGCGCACCTACACGCTGGAGGCCGACGACGTGGTCACGCTGCCCGAAGAAAACGCGGACCCGCTGGTCCAGCAGGACGCCGCCGAGCCGCTGGAGTAGCTACTGGAAGGTGCGGCCGACCCGCTCCTCGTCGGGATCGGCTTTCTGGAACGTCTCCTCGATGTTCTCGTAGCGCTGGCGCACGTCCTCGTCGACGCTCGGGCCGACCTCGTCGAGGGCCTGCTCGAAGTGCTCGGCCTTCACGCGGACGTTGCCCACGCTGTCGGCGATCTCCTCGCGGGAGACGCTGTTGATGAACTCCCGGGTCGCGGCCATCGTGGCCTCGCGGACCAGCGACTCGATGTCCGCGCCGACGAACCCGTCCGTGCGGCGGGCCAGCGAGTCCAGATCCACGTCGTCCGCGATTGGCTTCGTCCGGGTGTGGACCTCGAGGATGGCGCGGCGCGCCTCCTCGTCGGGCACCGGAACGTGGATGTGCCGGTCCAGCCGACCGGGGCGCAGCAGCGCCGAGTCGATGAGGTCGGGCCGGTTCGTCGTCGCGACGACGACCACGTCCTCCAGTTCCTCGATGCCGTCGAGTTCCGTCAGCAACTGGGAGACGACCCGCTCGCCGACGCCCGAGTCGCTGCTGTTCCCGCCGCGCTCGCCCGCGATGGCGTCGATCTCGTCGAAGAAGATCACCGTCGGGGCGTTCTCGCGGGCCTTGCTGAAGATCTCCCGGACCCCCTTCTCGGACTCGCCGACGTACTTGTCGAGGAGTTCCGGGCCCTTCACCGAGATGAAGTTGGAGTCGGACTCGTTCGCGACGGCCTTCGCGAGCAGGGTCTTCCCGGTGCCCGGCGGGCCGTAGAGCATGACGCCCTTCGCGGCCTGGAGGTCCATCGCCTCGAACACGTCGCCGTACTCGAGGGGCCACTGGATCGTCTCTCGCAGACGCTCCTTCGTGTCGCCGAGGCCGCCGACCTGATCCCACGTCACGTCGGGGACCTCGACGAACACCTCGCGGAGCGCCGAGGGCTCGATGCCCTTGATCGCCTGCTTGAGGTCGTGTTCGGTGACCTGCAGGGACTCGAGCACCTCGGCGTCGATGGACTCGGCTTCGAGGTCGATCTGGGGCCGCACGCGACGGAGCGCGTTCATCGCGCCCTCCTTCGCGAGCGATTCGATGTCGGCGCCGACGAAGCCGTGAGTGTTCTCGGCGAACTCGTCGATGTCCACGTCGTCGGCGAGCGGCATGCCGCGGGTGTGGACCTGCAGGATCTCCTTGCGGCCAGCGCGGTCCGGGACGCCGATCTCGATCTCGCGGTCGAAGCGCCCGCCCCGGCGCAGCGCCGGGTCGATGGCGTCGACACGGTTCGTCGCGCCGATGACGATCACGTCGCCGCGCTCTTCGAGGCCGTCCATCAGGCTCAGTAGCTGGGCGACGACCCGCCGCTCCACGTCGCCGGAGGTCTCGCCGCGCTTGGGCGCGATGGAGTCGATCTCGTCGATGAAGACGATGGCGGGCGCGTTCTCCTCGGCCTCGTCGAACACCTCGCGCAGTTGCTCCTCGCTCTCGCCGTAGTACTTCGACATGATCTCCGGGCCGGAGATCGTCTCGAAGTAGGCGTCGATCTCGCTGGCAACGGCCTTGGCGATGAGGGTCTTCCCGGTGCCCGGCGGGCCGTGGAGGAGGACGCCCTTCGGCGGTTCGATGCCGAGTTGCTCGAAGAGGTCCGGGTGACGCATCGGCAGTTCGATCATCTCGCGGACCTGTTCGAGTTCGTCGTCGAGGCCGCCAATGTCCTCGTAGGTGACACTTGGCGTCTCGCTCTCCTCGCTCTCGGGGCCGCCGATCTCTTCGGCGGGCTGCTCGCTCAGGCGGATCTCGGTCGAGTCGGTGACGACGACGGTGCCCTCGGGGTCCGTCTCGGCGATCTTGACCGGGAGCTGCTGGCCCGAGACGGCCGCGAGGCCGCCGAAGCCGAAGGAGACCGGGACTGTCTGGCCCTTCGTGACGGGCCGCCCGCTCAGGCGGTCGCGGATGTGGGGCGCGACGTCGCCGCGGATGCGGAGGTTCTGCGGGAGCGCGACCGTGATGGCGGAGGCGGGTTTGACGTCCGCCTTCTCGACTGCCACGTTGTCGTCGATGCCCACGTCGGCCTCCTGTCGCAGGCGGCCGTCGATCCGGATGACGCCGTCGCCGGTGTCGCTGGGGTAGCCCGGCCACACCCGCGCGACCGCGCGCCCCTCTCGCCCCTCGATCAGCACGTAGTCGCCGTTCTCGAGGTCCAGTTCGCGCATCGCCTCGCGGTCGATGGCGGCGAGACCACGGCCGGCCTCGCTTTGCTTCATCGGCTTGACCGTGAGTTTCATCGTTCCACCTCGACGCTGACGACGCCGTTGTTGTTAAACGCTTGTGCGTCACCGGCCGGCAGGGTCAGATCCCGCTCGACGGTGCCACGCTCCGTGTCCACGACCACGACGGCCGTGTCGTCGACGACGTCTACCGCCACGTCGCCACCGACGGCCGCGAAGTCGGCCGCGACGACGACGCGGTCCTCGTACTCGTAGCGCTCGAAGACGACGTCCTCGTCTCGCTCGGTCTGGGTATCCATGCTAACTATACGTAATCGGCTCTACTATATAAATGTTGCCCCAATATCGGCCGCCACGTCCCCCTATTCGCCGCTATCGGTCGTGTTGCGGTTCACACCTGTCCCGAACCGGCACGGCTTAGGCGCGCCGGTCCCCAGAGCCGAGCGTGCCCGAACGCGTCGAGTCCCACGATCCGGAGGGCGTGGACTACGGGTGGGTCATGCAGACGACGTTCGTCGTCACCATCCTGCTGGGTGCCCCGCTCGTCGGCCTCCTGTCGCTGAGCACGCCGCTCCCGACGTGGGAGGCCCGCGCGACGTTCGCCGTCCGGGTCGGCGCCGTGGTCTGGATCCTCGTCGCGGTCGCCGTCTACCTCTACGCTTCGCGACGGCGCTAGCGGTCCGTCGGCCCGTCGCCGACGTAGGAGAAGTCCGTGCCGGCGCGTCGCGCCGTCTCCTCGTCCGACGCCGAGTCGCCGACGAACAGCGCGGCGGACGGCTCGGCCCCTAACGCCCGGACTGCGTGCAACAGCGGTTCCGGGTCGGGCTTGCGCTCCGGGATGGTCCCCCGGCCGACGACGGCGTCGACGTGGGGGGCGAGGTCGTGGCGGTCGAGCGCCGCCCGCACCGCCCGCTCGGCATTCAGCGAGCAGACGCCGACCGCGGCAGCGACGTTCGGCACCTCGTCCGCGAGCGCGAGGCGGGTCGCCGCCTCCGCGCCCGACAGTTCGTGGGCCGCGATGCGCTCGTGGGCGGCATCGCCGAGTCCGACCGACTCCGCGGCCTCAAGATGCGCCCACGCGTCGCCCGTCGCCTCGTGGCCCGCGTCGGCGAGCAGGTCTCCGAGGTCGTCGGCGACCGCCGCCCAGTCCACGCGGAGGCGGACGAGGGTGCCGTCGAGGTCGTAGACGACGGCGTCGTAGCCGTCCCGGGGCGGCGTCACTCGTCCACGAGCGTCACGTCGAGGTGGCTCTCCAGCGACCGGATCAGCGACCCGCCGACGCCCGCGCGGGTGGCGCGGCCCTGCTCGACCGCGAGGAGTTCGTTCTCCTCGACGTCGAGTTCCGCGGCGAGTTCGTCGCGCTGGTAGCCAGCGCCCTGTCGGGCCCGCTCCACGCGGTCCCCGTAGTCGGAGACGAGGTAGGGGAGCCGGTCGGACTCGTAGTCGGTGCCCTCCTCCTCCCAGTGCGTGGAGTCGCCGCCGGCGGCGTCCGCGACCTTGGCGGTGTTCTGCGCGGCGCGCCGGTCGCGGTCCGTGGTCTCGTTGTCCGATTTCGTCTCCGCGTCGTCGTGGGGCGCGCAGTCGGCGCAGACAGAGAGCGTCGCGCCGGCGACGGTCGCCCGGCGGAGGTCGTCCGAGGTCGTCCCACACAGCTCGCAGGCGTCGCCGTCGCCGCCCTCCGAGCCACCGCCTGTCGAGTACTTCGGCATGCCCCACCGTAGGGTAACCCCGCATTTCAATATCGCGCTTCTCGCGGCGGCGAGCGCCGCGGCTCTCCGAGTCGCGGGCCGCAGCGAGAACCGTCGCTGCGGAGTGTGAAAGTTGTGCGTGAGTGCCCCGTGTGGGACACCGCACGTCACGGGTCGTGCCTCGCGGCACGGGGTTGACGTGCGTGGGACCGGATTCGAACCGGCGAACCCCTACGGGACAGCGCCCTCAACGCTGCGCCGTTGGCCTAGCTTGGCTACCCACGCTCGTCCGCCACTCTGCACTCACTTCTTCCCGCCGGTGCCATAAAATGCCTTTCGTTTCTCCGGGACGGCGAACGCGACGCAACCACTTTGCCGGTGGCCGCCGAAGACCGGATCGATGGAGATTCGCGCCGGGGTCCGCGACCACGTGCTCGCCGTCACGACCGTCCTCTCGCTCGTCTCGCTGGCTCTCGTCTTCGGGGCGGCGCTGCGCGCCATCCCGACCAGCCTCGTCCCGCACGCGCCCGAAGCCGTGCTGTCGGCCATCCCGCACGTCAACGCCGTCCTCAGTCTCGCCGCCGTGGGCACCATCGCGTTCGGGTGGCGGGCCATCCGTCGGGGCGACGTGGGGCGACACCGCAAAGCGATGGGCGCGAGCGCCGCCATCTTCGCGACGTTCCTCGCGCTCTACCTCTACCGCGTCCTGCTGGAGGGGCCGACGGAGTTCGCGGGGCCAGACGCCGTCGCCACCTACCTCTACGCGCCGCTGCTGGCCGTGCACATCATCCTCGCCGTCGTCTGCGTGCCGCTCGTGTACTACGTCCTCCTGCTCGCGGTCACGCGGCCCGTCTCCGAGATTCCCCTGACCGATCACCCTCGCGTCGGGCGCGTCGCCGCGGCGCTGTGGCTCACCTCGTTCGCGCTGGGCGTCGTCGTCTACGTCCTGCTCTACGTGCTGTTCTGAACGCGGGCCAGCCACATCGACGGGTCGTCGAGTTCGTCGCTCGTGGGCACGTGCTCGGGGGCCTCCCAGACGCGCCGCGCGGCGGGCATGCCCTCGGCGGCGACGACGGCGTCGAAGAACGCCCGGCCGCGCTCGTACTGCCGACGCTTCATCCCGATGCCGAGCGCCCGCTGGAGCAGTCGGGTGAGCGGGCCGCCGCCCCGCCGGCGCGCGTCGAGTTTTGCGCGGAGGTCGGCCGACTCGCGGTCGAAGGCGTCGTCCATCAGCAGTTCCGCGTACCCCTCGACGACGGTCATCGCCGCGTCGAGTTCGGCCAGCGGCCCGGTCTCGACGTCGAGGCCGCCGTCGCCCAGCGTCGTCACGCCCGCCTGCACCCGGGTCGAGAGGTACTCGGAGAGCCACGGCGCGGCCGCGAACTCGGCGACGTGGGCGACCTCGTGGAACGCGATCCAGCGCCGGAAGCGCTCCCGGTCCACGTCGAGGTCCGACGCCGCATCTTCGATGTTCGGGTGGACGAAGGCGAGGGTCGGATCGTCGTCGCCCTCGGCGAGCAACAGCGGGTCGAACTGCCCGAGGACGTTCCGGGCGAGGTAGCCCAGCGAGGCCGCCATCGTGCCCGTGTTGACGTATCGGGTCGCGGTCGGGAAGCGCGCCGGGCGCTCGTCGAGGGGGTCGAGGACCCGGCGGAACGTCGCGGCGTTGGCGTCGATCCAGTGGTGGCGGTTCTGCACCTGCACCGTGTCGGGCACCGCGAGGTCGGTGTCCGTCGCCGCTCGGAGCGCGTCCCGCGCGGCGGCCACGTCGGTGGCGTAGGCGTCCCGCTCGGCGGCCGAGAGTGCCGCGTCGCCAGGATCGGTCGCCGCCTTTGCGGCCTCGGTCGCCGCGTCCCAGTCGATGGCGCCCGTGCCGCCGGCCCCGGCGACGGAGCGCAGACCCTCGTACAGTCCCATTACTCGCTTCAGGGCGGCCGCGGGGAAAAGGGCTACTCGTCGATTTCGATCTCGGCTTCACCGTCGTCGTCACCGCTCCGGCGCTTGCGCACCGCGTACGCGAGGCCGACGAGGACCGCCAGCGCGAGGAGCGCACCGAGGACTGCGCCGCCCGCACCGCCGCTCTCCGAGGACTCCTCTGCTGTGTCGTTCGCCTCGTCCTCGTGGCTCGCTGCCTCGTCGCCCGAGGAACTGCGGTCGAAGGAGAGGATCGGTTCGTGGAAGTGGAGTTCGAGTCCCATGGTCGACACGTCGGGCGCCCGCGACAAAGCCGTTGCGGCGCGAGGTTCTTGGGACTCCCGTTCCAACCGCGTCCATGGACGACGACCGCCGCGCGTTCCTCGACGAACTGCTCGCCACGCCCGCGCCCGCCGGCTACGAGGTCAGGGGGCAGCGCGCGTGGCTCGACTACGTTTCGACGTTCGCCGACGAGGTTCACGCGGACGCGTACGGCAACGCCGTCGCGGTCCTCCACGGCGACGACACCGAGTTCGCCGTCGCCGGCCACGGCGACCAGATCGGCCTCGTCGTCACCGCCATCGACGACGGCTTCGTCCGGGTCCAGGCCATCGGCGGCGCGGACAAGTCCGTCACGAAGGGCCAACACGTCGAGGTCCACACCGACGAGGGCACGGTGCCCGGCGTGATCGGACAGACCGCGATCCACCTGCGCGACGGCGAGGACGAGTACGAGGACATCGAGGAGCAGTTCGTCGACGTGGGGGCCGCGGACGAGGACGAGGCCCGCGAACTGGTCTCCGTCGGCGATCCGGTGACGGTGACCGGCCGGACGCGAGACCTCGCCGGAGACCGCGTGGCGGCCCGCGGGATGGACAACCGCGTGGGCATCTGGGTCGCCGCCGAGGCGCTCCGCCGCGCCGCGGAGCGCGACGTGGACGCGACGGTGTACGCGGTCAGCACGGTGCAGGAGGAGGTCGGCCTCCGGGGCGCCCAGATGGTCGGCTACGACCTCGACCCCGACGCCGTCGTCGCGGTGGACGTGACCCACGCCGCCGACAATCCCGCGTATCCGTCCGGGAAGCACGCCGACGTCGACCTCGGGGGCGGCCCGGTCGTCACCCGCGGGAGTTCGAACCACCCGGCGCTCGTCGACGCGGCCCGGGACGCCGCTGACGGCGACGTGCAGGTCCGGGCCGCTGGCAGTCGGACCGGCACCGACACGGACGCATTCTACGTCCAGCGGGGCGGCGTGCCGTCGCTCTCGCTGGGCATCCCGAACCGCTACATGCACACGCCCGTCGAGGTGGTGGACCTCGGGGACCTCGACGACGCGGCGTCGCTCTGCGCGGCGATGGCCGAGGCGGCCCCCGATCAGACCTTCGCCGTCGACCTGTAGCCGGTACGTATATGGGGGTGGCCCGACCGTCTCCGGTATGGACGGACGACCCCTCGACGTCCTCGAGGCGGCCATCGACGACGTGGTAACGGTCCACCTGAAGGACGGCGAGTCGTACCGCGGCGAACTCAGCGGCTACGACCAGCACATGAACCTCGTGCTCGACGGCGCGGACGACCCGGAGGCGGCGGCCACGGGCGCCGTGACCCCGGTCAAAGACATAATGGTTATACGCGGCGACAACGTCGTCACTATCGAACCATGAGTGACGGCACGTCTGCCCAAGGCAAGAAGAACATCACCACACACGTGAAGTGCCGACGGTGCGGCGAGAAGTCCTACCACTCCAAGAAGAAGGAGTGCTCGAACTGTGGCTTCGGCAAGTCGGCCAAGCGCCGCGACTACGCTTGGCAGGACAAGGCGGGCGACAACTGAGGGATGCAGGAGAAGTGCGGCGTCGTCGGGGTCGCGCTCGAAGACCGAGATGCCGCTCCACCGATTTACTACGCGCTCTACGCGCTCCAGCACCGCGGCCAGGAGTCCGCCGGCATCGTCACCCACGACGGCTTCCAGCAGCACCAGCACGTCGAGATGGGACTGGTCGGTGACGCCTTCGACCGCGCCGACCTGGACGACCTCAACGGCTGGTCCGGCATCGGTCACGTCCGCTACCCGACCGCCGGGAGCGTCGACAAGGACTGCGCACAGCCCTTCTCCGTCTCCTTCAAGGCCGGCGGCCTCGGCCTGAGCCACAACGGCAACCTCGTCAACGCCGACGAGGTGCGCGAGCAACTGGCCGACGCCGGGCACGCCTTCACCTCCAACGGCGACACCGAGGTCATCGCCCACGACCTCGCGCGCAACCTCCTCGACGAGGACCTCGTGCGCGCAGTCAAGCGCACGATGGAGCGCATCCACGGCTCCTACTCGCTGGCGATCATGCACGACGACACGGTCCTCGGCGTGCGCGACCCCGAGGGGAACCGCCCCCTCGTCATCGGCGAGATCGACGGCGGCTACATGATCGCCTCCGAGTCGGCGGCCATCGACACGCTGGGCGGCGAGATCGTTCGCGACGTGCGGCCCGGCGAACTCGTCATCCTCCGCTCGGACGGCTTCGACTCCTACCAACTGTTCGAGCGCGAGAACACCGCGCGCTGCTTCTTCGAGTACGTCTACTTCGCGCGGCCCGACTCCGTCATCGACGACGAACTCGTCTACGAGGTGCGCCGGAACCTCGGCGGCGCGCTCTGGGAGGAATCCGGCATCGACACCGACGTCGTGATGCCGGTGCCCGACTCCGGGCGCGCCTTCGCCTCCGGCTACGCCGACGCCGCGCAGGCGGAGGGCGCGACCGTGCAGTTCGCGGAGGGCCTGATGAAGAACCGCTACGTCGGGCGCACGTTCATCATGCCCACACAGGACGAGCGCGAGCAGGCGGTCCGGATGAAGCTCAACCCGATCAAGTCCACCGTCGAGGGGAAGACGGTGACGCTGATCGACGACTCCATCGTCCGGGGCACCACGTCCTCGCAGTTGGTGGAACTGCTCCGCGACGTGGGCGCCGAGGAGGTCCACGTCCGCATCGGCGCGCCGCCGATCGTCGCGCCCTGCTACATGGGCATCGACATGGCGACCCGCGAGGAACTCATCGCGGGCGACCAGTCCGTCGAGGAGATCGCCGACGAGATCACGGCCGACAGCCTCGCCTACCTCTCGATGGAGTCGGTCGCCGACGCCATCGGGGCCTCGGAGGCGGACCTCTGCACGGGCTGTGTCACGGGCGAGTACCCCTACGACATCGAGGGCGAGGCGATGGACCGCGACGTGGACCGCCCGACGATCGGTCCCCCCGCGGACGACTAGCGGAACCCCTTCCCGACTCTGTCTTCGTCGATCAGGTCGTCGAGTTCTGCGTTCAGCACGTCCTCGGCCTCCTCGAAGGTCGTCGAGAGGTCGTCGAGAGCCTCCGGCCGGTCGGTCATCTCGTACTCCATCGGCCCGAAGGCGGGGCTGTCGAGGGTCTCCATCACGTCGTCGAAGAGGTCACCGGGCGTCGTGGGCGCGCTGGCGTGGGCTTTCACGACCTCCTCTAACTCGTCTGCCGTCCGCTCGGCCGCGTCCTCGTCCTCGGGTGGCGTCTGGACGGCGAAGCGCCCGCTTCCCTCCTCGGTCGGGAGGTAGTGCCCGATTTCGTCGTCGATGGAGCGTGCGACCTGCGTGCCGACGCCGCGCACCTCGCGGGGGTTCTTCGCGTAGGTCTTGAGGTGGAAGACGCCGACGCCGGGGTGGCCCAGATAGATGTCCTCGCCGAGGCCGTCCGCGCGGTCGCCGCCGACCGCGCGCCAGTCGTCCGGCTCGGCGTCCGCTTCGACGACGTCGTGAACGATGTCCTGCCACTCTCGCACCCGCATGTCCGGAGGTGTAACGCACGGCGGCATCAGCGTGGCGGTCGCGGCGATCCGTGCCCGCGGCCCTTTTGGGGGTGGCCCCCGACCGGCGAGTATGCGCGACACGCTCGAAGCACTCGCCGCGGGCGACATCTCCGTCGCCGAGGCCGAGGCGGCGCTGGCGGGGTACGCGACCACCGACGCGGGGCGCTTCGACGCGGCCCGCGAGACGCGCCGGGGCGTCCCCGAGGGCATCTACGCCGCGGGCAAGACGCCCGCCGAAGTCGCCACGCTCGCCGCCGCGGCGGTCGAGACGGCGGGCCGGGCGCTCGTCACCCGCGCGGACGCCGACGACGCGGCCGCCGTCGAGGCGGAGTTCGGCGACGCGGTGACCGTCGACCGCGACGACCGGGCCGGGGTCCTCGTCGTCCACGGCCCGGACTTCGAGGCGCCCGAAATCGACGCGACGGTGACCATCGTGACCGGCGGCACCGCCGACGCCGTCCCCGCGGGGGAGGCCGCCGCGGTCGCCGCGGAGATGGGCGCGACGGTCGAGCGGATCGCTGACGTGGGCGTGGCGAACCTCACCCGGATCACCGATCAGGTCGACGCGCTCCGCGCAGCGGACGTCCTCGTCGTCGCCGCGGGCCGGGAGGGCGCCCTGCCGACCGTCGTCGCGGGCCTCGTCGACACGCCCGTGATCGGGTTGCCCGTCGCCTCGGGCTACGGGATGGGCGGCGAGGGCGAGGCGGCGCTGTACGGGATGCTCCAGTCCTGTACGGTCCTCTCGGTCGTGAACGTCGACGCGGGCTACGTCGCGGGCGCGCAGGCCGGCCTCGTCGCTCGGGCCGTGGCAGACGCGCGGGAAAACTGAACGTCGTCTTCAGTTCGTCGAGCGCAGGCGCTCGATGCGCTTCTCGACGGGCGGGTGCGTCGCCATCAGCGTCGCCATCAGGCCGCGGTTGCCGTCGAAGATGCAGAGCGCGCTCACCTTCTCGTCGACGTTCGGGTTCTGCTGTTGACCCCGACCGCGACCGCGCCCGCGGCCGCGGCCGCGGGTGCTCTGTGCGGCCGCCTGGGCCTGCTCGTTGCCCTGCGAAATCTTCTCCAGCGCCCGGGCGAGCGGGTCGCCGGAGCCGATGGCCTCTTTCGCGTCGGCGTCGGCCACGTACTCGCGGTAGCGCGAGATGGCGAAGACGAACACCATCCCGACCATCTGCACGAGGTTCCCGACGATCATCGCCATGAAGAAGTCGCCCATGTCGCTGTCCCCGGAGAACAGGATGGCGAACTGCGCGGCCATCCCCAGCATCGCCGCGATGCTCTGGCCCATCACCATCATCACGACGTCCCGGTTCCGGATGTGCGCGAGTTCGTGCGCGAGGACGCCCTCGAGTTCGTCCGATTCGAGCAGCGACATCAGTTCGCGGGAGACGACGACCGTCCCCGCGCCCTTGCGGCCGACTGCGAAGGCGTTCGGGACGCCCATGTCGGCGACCATCAGCCGCGGCTTGTCGATCTTCATGTCGCGACTGAGTTGCTCCACCGTCCGGTGGATCTGGGGGTACTCGCTCTCGTCCATGTCCGTCGCGCCGACGCTCTTCAGGGCGGCCCACTTGCCGATCTTGTACTGGAAGCCGATGAAGCCAAGCGACAGGAGGGCGACGAGCACCCAACTGCCTGTCAGCAGGTAGCCGACGCCGGCCACGAACAGATAGAAGGCCGTGAGGATGGCGCCGACGACCAGCATCCGCAGTTTGAGTCCTACGTGTCGCATGTCCGTGAGTCGGGGTTTCTGAAGTAAAAGGATACCGCCCCCGTCGCGACCGACAGGGTTTTTCGCGCTGGCCCGCTCTGGACCGCCGTGCAACTTCGCGGCGTCGTCGTCGACGTCGATGCGCCCCGCACCGTCGACACCGGCGGCGGGCCGCGCGACCTCGCGGAGGTCACCGTGCGCCCGGACCGCGGCGCGAGCGCGCCCGTGACGGTGACCCTGTGGGGCGACTGGACCGAGACGGCCGAGAGCGCCGCGTCCGGCATGGAACTGCTCGTCACCGAGGCCGAAGAGCGCGAGTTCCGGGGCGAGACGCAGTACGCGACCACGCCGGACTCCTTCGTCGTCCTCGAACCGGACTACCTCGTCGACGTGACCGACGTGCGCTCGTGGGTCCAGTGTCCGCGACTGGAGTACCTCAACGGCCTCGGCGGCGTGCCACTTGCCTACCCAGTGACGAAGGGGACCATCGTCCACGAGGTGTTCGGGGACCTCCTGCGCGGGCGCGACGTCGAGGCGTCAGTCGACGAGCGCGTCCGGGAAGCGGGCCTCGAACTCGGCCTGCTGGGCGAGGACCCCGAGAGCGTCCGCGAGGAGGTGCGCCAGCACGCGACCGCCATCGAGGGCTGGCTCGCGCAGGGCACCCTCACCGGCGACGACGAGTGGCGCTCCGAGGAGACGCTGCTGAGCCCCACCTTCGGGCTGAAGGGCCGCGCGGACGCCGTGCGCCGCGGGATGCCGGTCGAACTCAAGACGGGGAAGAACACGAAGCGCGAGCCCCGCTTCCACGACAAGGTGCAGGCGGCCTGCTACGCCCTGATGCTCCGGGAGCGCGGCGTCGACGCCGACACGGGGACCCTCCTCTACACGAAGAACGCCGCCGTCGACAGAAACGAAGCGTCCGGCGACCTCTCGCCCGCCAAGGAGTTCTCCATCGGCCACGGCCTGCTGGCCTTCGTCGTCCGCGCCCGCAACGACCTCGTGGGGATGGCCGTCTCGGGCACCGTTCCGACCGGGAAGGAGGCCGACGCCATCTGTGAGTACTGCTTCGAGCAGGACACCTGCATGGTCGTCTCGGGCCGCCTCGATCAGGAGTCGAAGGCCGGGCAGGTCGGGGCGGCCCTCCCCGCGGTTGAGCGGGAGTACTTCGCGGACTGGTACGACCGCATCGAGACCGAGCGCCGGGCCGTCCACCGCGAGTACGCCAAACTGTGGGAGCAGTCACCCGCGGAGCGCGCGGCCGACGACCGCGCCATCGTCGACCTCGACCCGACCGAGCGGGAGCAAACGGGCGACGGCCGATGGCGCCTGACCGCCGCGCGCCCCGAGCCGACGGCCTCGAAGATTCGGGAGGGCGACACCGTCCTCGCGAGCGACGGCGACCCCGTGTACGGCGACACAGCTCTCGTCCGGATCGAGCGGCTGTCCGCCGCGGAGGTCGTCGTCACGGCCGACGAGCCGCTGGACCTGCGCCGCGTCGACGTGTACCCCTCGGAACTCTCCGTCGACCGGATGGTGACCGCGCTCCACGACGCCGTGCTGAAGGGCGACGCGCGGCGCAAGGCGGTGCTCTTCGACGACGCGGCCCCCCAGTTCGGCGCCGTCGAGGGTACCTTCGTCGACAACAACCCCGCGCAGGACGAGGCCGTGCGGCGGTCGCTGGGCGCCGAGGACTACGCGCTCGTCCACGGGCCGCCGGGGACCGGCAAGACCTACACCATCGCCCGCATCGTCCGCGAACTCGTCGCGCGCGGCGAGCGCGTACTGCTCGCGGCGTTCACGAACCGCGCGGTCGACAACGCGCTCGACGCCCTCCGCGGACAGGGCTACGAGGACTTCGTCCGCGTCGGGACCGAGACGGGCGTCCGCCCGGACATGCAGTCCTTCCGCCTCGACGCCAGCGGATCGCCCGCCGAGCAGGCCGAGACGCTCGGCTCGACGCCCGTCGTCGGCGCGACGACGGCCACCTGCGGGTCGCGGATGATGCGCGAGCAGTCCTTCGACGTGGCCGTCGTCGACGAGGCCTCACAGCTCACCGAACCCGACACGCTCGCGGCGATCAACCGCGCGGACCGCTTCGTCCTCGTCGGCGACCACGAGCAACTGCCCCCCGTCGTGCGCGAGGCGGAGATGGACCAGTCGCTGTTCGCCCGCCTCGTCGACGAGCACCCCGAGGCGGCGACGATGCTCGACCGGCAGTACCGGATGGCCCAGCGGATTCAGGCCTTCCCGTCCCGGGAGTTCTACGACGGGGCGCTCCGCCCGGCGGGCGCGGACGTGGCGGGCCGCGCCATCGAGGACATCGCCGACCCCGACGCGCTGCCGGCGCCGCTCCGCAATCCGGTCTCGGTCCACCCGGTCCGGGGCACCGACGCCGCCCACACCGACGCCGAGGAGGCCGAGCGCGTCGCCGAGATCGTCCAGTCGTATCTCGACGCCGGCGTCGACCCCTCCGACGTGGGCGTCATCGCGCCGTTCCGGGCACAGGTGGCCGAACTCGCGCGCCGCCTGCCCGAGGGCGTCGCCGCCGACACCGTGGACCGCTTTCAGGGCTCCAGCGAGGAGGTCATCGTCCTCTCGCTCGTGGCGACGGAGACGCTGGAGGGGCCGATTTTCGAGGACCACCGCCGGCTGAACGTCGCGCTCACGCGGGCGAAGCGCTCGCTCTGCCTCGTCGGCGACCCCGAGGCGCTGGAATCCGACCCGCTGTACGAGCGGATGCTGGCGTGGGCCCGCGCGGCGGAGTGATCTCTACTCGCCGATCGACAGCGTCAGGCCCCAGGATTCGTCCCGACGAGCGTAATTGTCTTTGACGAACCGATAGTCGCCCGGCGGGAGACACTCGTCGTTGTGCGTGCTGCTGAAGATCTTGTACGTCTCGCTCACGGACTCACCCGGGGGAATCTCCACCGACGCCCCCACAGCGTACGACCCGCCGACCGTCACACTCCAACACGCATCTTGCGCATCCGTCGGCACGCGTGCACGCTGGTCTTCCGAGTCGATCCTGACGTACCCATTTCGGTGGATGGGGACCAGATTGATCTCTGGATCACCGTTCTGAGAGCCGACGTTCCAGTAGGCTGTAAACGGATATGCAGCACCGAATCTCTCGTCGAGCGTCGAATCCGTCGGGTTCGTCAGTTCGACCTCAATCGCCGCCGGACAGTCGTCGGTGAACTGGCTCGCGACTGTCGCAGTCAGTTCCATGTCGTCGTACGGGTCGGGATCGCCCGTGACCGAGACCGCCGGCCAGCCCTCACCCGGCGTCTCCGCTCCCGAAACCTTCGTCGGCGCACACCCGGCATACTGGACCGTCGTCTGCGTCTCCGTCTCCGTCTGCGTCTCCGTCGTCGTCGAGGTTTTGGTGGCTGTCTCTGTTTCCGTTGGCGTGTTTTCGGTCGTCGACGTGGGGCTGCTCGTCGTGTCCCGGTTCGACGCCCGGGTTTCCGTGGAGGTCGCGGTGGCTGGCTCCGCCCCGCGATCCGACCCGACGCACCCAGCGGTCACCACCGCTCCGGAGCCGATCAGGGAGAGTACCTCTCGACGTCTCATGGTCGGGGGTCGAGCCGAAAATGTAAATAATCTATGGCTTTGGGTATAAACGGGACGCTGAGAGGAGGTGCCCGCGACCGTAGTAGCGAATCTCCACTGTTAAGAGGCGGGCGGGGTCACTCTCGGCCATGCGCTGTACCTTTCTCGGCACCGGGAGCGCGATGGCGCCCGGGGGCCGCGCCCAGACGGGCCTGCTCGTCCGCGGCGACGCCGACCTCCTCGTGGACTGCGGGAGCGGCGTCCTCTCGGCGCTCGCCGGGACCGACGTGGGCTACGAGGGGGTAGACGCCGTCCTCCTGAGTCACCACCACCTCGATCACGTCGCCGACCTGCTGCCGATCCTGAAGGCGCGCTGGCTGGCCGACTGCGACACGCTCCCGGTCCTCGGCCCCCCGGGGACGCGGGCGCTCGTCGACGACGCCCTCGACGCCTACGACTACCTCCGCGGCCGCGTCGCCGTCGAGGTCCGCGAAATCGGCCCCGGGACCGTTCCCCTGCCCGGCGCGTCGGCGCGGGCGCTGGCGACCGAGCACTCCGCGGAGAGCTTCGCCTACCGAATCGGCGACCTCACCGTCAGCGGCGACACCGAACCGTCGGAGTCCCTGGCGGCCTTCGCCGACGGGTCGTCGGTGTTCGTCCACGAGTGCTCCTACCCCGACGACGTGGCGGCCGACGGGCACACCACGCCGACGATGCTGGGCCACGCGCTCGCGGGTCACGACTACGGCACCGTCTACCTCACCCACCACTATCCACAGACCGAGGGGCGCCACGACGACCTGATCGCGGCGGTCCGCGAGCACTACGACGGCGCCGTCGAGGCCGCGCGCGACGGTCTCACCGTCGCTGTCTGAGTCACTGCAGCCGGTAGCGGAGCAGCGCCGCGATGCCGCCGAGGTTCCGGAGTTGCTGCCCGGGTTCGAAGTCGCCCGAGCAGACGACCACCTCGCCGCCCTGCTGTTCGACCTGGTCGATGAGGTCGTTGGCGTCCACGTCCCACTCGCCACGGTCGCCGCGCTCCTCGCGCAGTCGCTCGTCGAGGACCAGCAGGCTCTCGACGGCGCCGAACTCCGCGGCCTCGGCCACCTGCTCGACGCCGTAGGCCGCCTTCTCGCCGGCGTGGATGCGCTCCATCAGTTCGTCGACCAGTTCGGCCTCCTCGGCGATGCGCGTCTCGGCCTGCACCTCCTCGACGGCGCCCCGCTTCAGGACCTCGTGGACCCCGCGGCCGCCAGCCGCGGAGGTGTCGACGACGCGCAGCTTCGCGTCGAGGTCCGGGTACTCCTCGACGATGTAGTCGCGGGCGTCCTGCTTCGTGAAGCCGGGCCCGGCGAGGATGATCGCGTCCACGTCCATCCGGGCGAGGGCGTCGGCGAGGTCCGCGAACAGTTCCTCGCGGCCGCGAGCGTACTCCCCCTTGCCGGTGGTGCCCGAGAACGTCGCGCGCTCCTCGACGCCGTACTGCGCGACGGTGTGGATGTACGCCTCGCCCTCCTCGACGGTGGCGATGGCTACGTCGGGGTTCTCCGAGGCCGCGACCGCGTCTTCGAGGCGTTCGAGTTGGTCGGACTGCCACTCCTTCTCGACCTCGATTTCCTCGCGCTCCTCGACGTTCAGCGTGTGGTGGGCGCCGATCACGTCCTCGCGGGATGCCGAGTCGATGACCCCGGACACTCGGAGGCGATTGGCGAACCGGTGGAACTCCACGTCCTCGACGGCGAGCGTGATCGAGACGTGCTCGCGCTCGCCGCCGGTGTCCCGCATGTTCTCCTCGTCGCGCTGGACCCGCCGGGTCGTGTCGCCGGAGACGAGGTCCCCCGGTTCGAGGACGTGGTGGAGGTGCCACAGGTCGTCGAGGCTCTCCGGGACGAGCGTGATCCGCTCGCCGCCGCCCTCGACGTGGTGGCGGTCCTGGATTCGCATACCGCCACTCCGTCGGCCGGCGGCGTAAGTCCCCTGTTTCAGCGGCGCGCCCGGCGCGCCTTCTCGCGCCAGTCCTCTGGCTCGTCGCGCATGTCGGCCGCGAGCGCCGCGGAGTGTTCGTGGTCGCCGCGGACGCTGAACAGCGCCATCGCGAACTCGGTCCTGTCCACGCTGTCCGCTCTGCGTTCGAGCGCCGACCGAAGCCAGTTCCGTGCCATACGATACCATACGTCAACCACCGACAAGTAGTTTCCGCCGCCCCCGGAGAGCGTCTCAATCGACGATTCTGCTGGTTCCCGGCGGCAGGAAGTGCTGGATGCGGTCGGGACTGGCCACCTTCCGGACGACGGACTCGTCGCGGAAGGCCTCGCGGAACTGCCGGTAGACCCGCTTGGCCACGTCGCCCTGCGCGTAGCGGCCCGGCTCCACCTCGACGCTCGCCTCGACGCGGTCGGCGACCGCCGCGGGCGGGCCGCCCAGCACCCGCGTCTCGGGTTCGCAGGCGAGGCCGACGAGACAGCCGACCGGCGTGTCCTCGAAGTAGGTCCGGTCGCCGCGGACGGCGAAGCCGCCGGTTTCGAGGTACTCGCCGCTCTCGGGCGTCTTCGACACCTGATCGGGGTCCACCATGTACACGTCGCCGCTGTACTTGCCGTCCTTCCAGACCGAGGAGTAGGTGACGGCGAACTGCGCGGCCTGTTCGAGCGAGCGCTCGGGCACCTCGATGTCGCGGCTCGGTTCGCTCGGCGCGGAAGTCTTGAGGACCGTCACCGGGCCGCCGTGGGCCTGTGCGTGGAAGAACCGGTCGTAGGGGTCCATGTACTTCTCGACGATCTCCTCGTTCTGGTCGGCGTTCCGCCCGCCGATCACGAGGAAGTCGTCGGCCGTGCGGAACCACCGGAAGCGCTCGAACCACTGCTCGCGCTGGCGGACCGGGACGGACTCGCGCTCCGTCCAGTCGACGTCCTCCACGTCGTCCTCGCCCTCATCGTCCTCGCCGTCGTCGGCCGTCCACGCTTCTCGTTTCTCCTTCAGGCGGTCGAGTTCCGCGCGCGTCTCTTCGAGGGCCTCCTCGGCGCCGGCGGCCTTCTCCTCGACCCGCTTTGCCTCGGTGTAGTAGCGGTCGGCGTTCTTCTCGACGCCGGCCTCGGGGTCGAGGTCGATCCGGTGCCCGTCGAGTTCGATCGTCACCTCGCCTTCGCCCTCGTCGATCCCGACGACGATGCCCGCGGCCTCCACGTCGTCTTTCGCATCGAGGAGGGTCTCCTCGATCTCGGGCCACGGGTGGCCGGCCTCGCGGGCCGCAGACACCGTGGAGAGCACCTCGTCGACCACGCCGTAGTTCCCGTAGAGCAGTTCGCCCTTCTCCCGCTCGCGCTCGGCCTGCGCCTCGAAGTCCTCGATGGCGCCCTCCTGCTGGTCGACGATGCGCTGTTGCTTCTCGATCTCGGCCTCGAAGTCGGGCCGCGATGGCTCGGCCTCGCCGGCCTCCTCCTCGCCCTCGGCGGCCCCGAGGTTGGTGAAGTAGTCGTCGACGGCGGCGTTGAAGGAGTCGAAGGCCTCCGCGGGCAGCGCCGCGCGCTCCTCCATGGGCACGGGGGTTACGTCCACGCGGCGGCCCCGGTCGCCGTCGTCGTCTGCCTCGTAGTAGACCCGGGGGTCGGTCCCGGCTTCGAGGCTGTCGAAGAGGCGCTCGACGGCGTCGTACACCGCGCGGAAGTCGTCCTCGGTGGCGTCGGCGATGTCGAGGGTCTTCTCCACGCCGGCGCGGGTACACAGTTCCTCGCCCCACAGCCCGCCGAAGTCCATCTGCGTCGCGAGGGTCCGCACGACGTCGGTGTCGGACTCGCGCATCGTCGCCACGAACTGCTCGAAGTCGCGGTCGTCGGGGCGGGGGCGCTCGGTCGGGTAGCCGTACGGTGCCCCGGGCGCGACGGTGCGGGACTTCAGCCGCACGGTGTTCAGGCAGTCGACGACCTCGCCGTTCTGGTCGAGGACCGCGACGTTGCCCTCACCGAACAGTTCGACGACGATCCGGGTGTCCTGGTCCTCGCGGCGGAACTCGAAGGTGAGGATGCGGTCGAAGCCGTGCTGGGTCACGTCCGCGAGGTCGGCGCCCTGCATGCGGTTCCGGAGCATCTTCGCGAAGTCCGGCGGGCGCTCGGGCGCCGCGGGGACGTGTTCGGGTTCGGCGACGTGCGCCCGCTTCGTGTCGCCGACTTCGAGGATGAGTTCGACGCGACCGTGGTCGTGGTCGCGCATCTTCAGGCGGAGGAGGTCGTCGCCGTAGAGGTAGGCCTTGTCGAGAGTCGCGCCGACGTAGCCCCGCAGTTCCCCGACGAGGGCCACCAGGTCGACGCTGGTGAGTTCGCGCTTCTGATCCATGTCCCAACGGCCGTCTCCCGGGCGCAAAGGCGTGTCGGCACGCCCTCAGCGCGGGCGGACCGCCGTGACCGCGACCGCCAGCAGCAGCCCCACGACGGCGCCAACGGCGACGCTCTCGGGCAGGGTCGCGCCCGAGACCCGGAGCGCGACGGTACCCAACACGAGGCCCACGAACACGAGCATCAGGAGGCGCGCGCCGCCCGTGACCGGCACGCGACTCGCTTCGAGCCTGTTCATACCGCTACTATGGGCTGTGCGGACAAAGTGTTGCCGCCAGTCCTGTCACCCCATAACTACTTTCCCAGAGGGACCCCTCGTCAGCACGTGAACCCCCCACAGCGCCGCGGGCTCGCTCGCGTCCTCGGGTCCGCGGGCGCCCTTTTCGTGCTCGTTGCCGCCAGCGTCGTCGCCATCGACTCGCTGCCGAAATCGTTTCGCACGCTCGAAACGGCCCGCTCCGTCGGCCCGATTGCGACGCTCAGCACCGTCAGCCGCATCGCGCTGCTGGTCGCCGGCGTCGTGGTCCCCCTCCTGCTGACCGCGGCCATCGTCCTGAACCGCGAGGGCAACGCGCTCGGCAGGATCGCCCTCCTCAGCGGGGTGCTGGCCTTCGTAGCGGGACTCGTCGGCCCCATGATGGCCGGGCCGTCGGTGCAGGGCGACTACGGAGGGGTGCCGTCGGCGGGGCTGTTCACCGGTGGAATCGGCGCATTTCTCGTCCTCGCGTTCCTGCTCGGCGGCCTGGGACTGGCCTACGCCGGGCGGCACTACCTGCGTCACGCGCCCTCGCTGTGACCGGCGCCGTCGCTCACAGCCGCGTCGACACGTAGGGCCCGTCTTGCCGGTAGCCCAGTTTCTCGCGGTAGTACTCGCGAGCGCCGATGCCCGCGATGACCGCGAGCTTGTCGTAGCCGGCCTCGCGCGCCAGTTCCTCGGCTTTCGCCATCAGGCGCTGGCCGTGCCCCCGGTGCTGGTGCTCGCCCGTCCCGTCGCCGATGCCCGCTTCGCTCCCGTAGACGTGCAGTTCGCGGAGCAGGGCGGCGTCCTGCAGTTCGGGGCGACGGGGCTCGTTCGGGAAGCGCAGGCGACAGAAGCCAACGAGGAGGTCCTTCTCGAAGTCCTCGATGGAGACGAAGTGCTCGGTGCCGCCGCCGGCCTCGTAGCGGTCGACGCGCAGGTCGAGGTCGCCGGGGTCCTCGTCGTTGTGGCCGACCTCCCGACACCGGATGCAGTCGCAGGTCCAGCCGTGCTCGTCCATGCGCTTTCGGGCGAGTTGGCGGAGGTTCGACTTCCAGACGCCGCCCTCGATGAGGTCGGCGGGGATGTCGCGCTGGACGCGCTGGAGGCGGACGTAGCGGGGGAGCATCGACTTGATCTCCGCGACCAGTCCGGCCGCGTCGTCGTTGCCCAGCGGGTCGAAGTCCCCGCGGTGCCACTGGTCGTAGACCGCGGTGCCCTCGACGACGAGGGTGGGGTAGATTTTGAGGTAGTCCGGTCGCCAGGCGGGGTCCTCGAACAGTTCCCGGAAGTCCTGCAGGCACATCTCCTTCGACATGCCGGGCTGGCCGGGCATCATGTGGAAGCCGACCTTGAACCCCGCGTCCCGGAGGCGGCGGTTGGCGTCGACGGAGGCGTCGACGCCGTGGCCGCGGTGCATCTCCCGGTTGATCCGCTCGTAGGTGGTCTGGACGCCGACCTCGACCTTGGTGCCGCCGAGGCGGAGCATCCGGTCGATCTGCTCGGGGTCACACCAGTCGGGCTTGGTCTCGAACGTGGTGGCGACGTTGCGCACGTCGCCGGTCTCGTTTCGGGCCTTCACGTCCTCCAGATACCGGAACTCGGTGTCCGCGGGGTCGGGCGCGAAGGACTCCGTCTCGGAGGGCTGGGGGTCACAGTTCGGGTCGTAGTCGTTCATCGCCGCCAGCGCGCGCTTCACGAACCACTCCTGATAGTCGTGAGAGCGCGCGGTCATCGTCCCGCCCATCAGGATGAGTTCCACCTTGTCGATGGGGTGCCCGATCTCCCGGAGCTGGTGGAGCCGGAGCGTGACCTGCCCGTAGGGGTCGTAGTCGTTCTGCACCCCGCGGGCGGCGGCGGGTTCGTGGCCGGTGTAGGACTGCGCGCTGGAGAACTCCGAGTCCGGACCGCCCGGGCAGTAGAGACACTTCCCGTGGGGGCACCGGTGGGGACTCGTCATGATGGCGACCGGCGTGACCCCGGAGGCGGTGCGCATCGGCTTCCGGCGCACCACCTCCGCGAGTTCGTCGCGTCGCCCGTCGGGAGCGCGGTCGAGCAGGTCGGAGTTCTTCGGCACTTTCGCCGCGCCGTGGGTCGAGCAGGCCTCGCGCTTGGCCTGTTCGAGGTCGTCGCGTTCGAGGTCGCCGTCGAGGATGCGGCTCACTAGCTCCTCGCAGACGCGCTCGAACGCGTCGTCCTCGGCGTCGGCGGCCTCGCTCATGTCCACGGACAGGCCGCTGGCGCCGATAAGCGTGTCGGACCCGACGGGTTATGGGGGCGGCCCTCCAAGCCCGCCCATGGGCCGCACCGACGTTCGCGACCTCGAAGCGATGGCCGCCGCCGACGAGCCGATCACGATGCTGACGGCCTACGACGCGCCGACAGCCCGCATCCTCGACGACGCCGGCGTGGACATCCTCCTGATGGGCGACAGTGCGGGGAACCTCGTCCTCGGACACGACGACACGCTCTCGGTGACGATCGACGAGGCGCTCACGCTCACCGGCGCCGTCGCGCGCGGCGCCGAGGAGGCGCTGGTCGTCGGGGACATGCCGTTTGGCTCGTATGGCGCCTCGACCGCGCAGTCAGTCGAGAACGCCCAGCGCTTCCTCACGGAGGCCGACGCGCAGGCGGTCAAACTGGAGACCGCGCCCGGCGGCGAGCGCACGGTCGCGTTGATCGACCGTCTCACCGAGTTGGGCGTGCCGGTGATGGGCCACACCGGCCTCACGCCCCAGCGCGTCAACGAGGTCGGGGGCCGCGTCGTGCAGGGCAGAGACACCGAGCACTCCGCCAGCCCCGAGACGCTCGTCGAGACGGCGCTGGCGCTCGAAGACGCCGGCGCGTTCGCCATCGTCCTCGAACTGGTCGCCGAACCCGCCGCGAAGCGCGTCACCGAGGCCGTCGACGTGCCCGTCATCGGCATCGGCGCGGGTCGCCACGTCGACGGGCAGGTGTTGACCATCTCGGACGTGCTGGGCTACGGGGAGTACGACCTCACCTTCGACAAGGAGTACGCGGACGTGCCCTCGGTCGTCGCCGAGGCCGCCGCCGACTACGTCGCGGAGGTCCGGGACGGCGCGTTCCCGACCCGCGAGCACACCTTCGACCCGGAGGACTAGGCTCTCGGCAGCGATATCTCGATCGTCGTGCCCTCCGGGCCGGTCTCCGCGACGCGCACGTCGCCGCCGTACCGGTCCACGAGCGTCGCCACGAGGTAGAGGCCGATCCCCGTCCCGTCGCTGTCGAGGCCCTTCGCCGCGCGCTCGAACACCTCGTCGGCGACCTCCTGGGGGATGCCCGGCCCGTCGTCGGTGACGCTGACCACGACGCGGTCCTCGTCTTCGGTCGCGGCGACGCGGACGTGTGGGTCCCCGTCGTTGTGCTCGATGCCGTTCTCGATGACGTTCCGGAACACCGAGTTCAGCATCTCGTCGCCCGACACCCTCACGTCCGGCAGCGATCCCTCGATCGCGACGGTGCCGCGGGCGTAGGCGCCCTCGACCTCCTCGACGGCGCCTCGGAGGGGCGGGCGGAGCGAGGTCGCCTCGGGTTCGGCCTCTGTCTGGAGCATCGCCTCAGCGAGTTCCCGCGCGGTGCGGGTGAGTTCCACGGCGCTGGCGGCCCGGTCCCGGATCATCTCCACGGCCTCCTCGTCGGCCGGGTCGGCGCCGTCGAGGCGCTCGACCGCCGCCTGCACGATCTGGAGGTCGTTGCGGATGTCGTGGCGCACGATGCTGTTCAGCAGTTTGAGCCCGTCGCGTTGCTCCGCGAGGCGCCCCTCGCGCTCCGCCCGGGAGAGGGCCGCCTGCACGTTCTTGCCCAGCACCGCCGCGAGTCGCATCTCTCCGTCCTCGATGCCGGTCCGATCCGTGGCGCCGATCGAGAGCAGGCCCTGGTCGCCGAGTGGCACCACGATAGAACTGTGCGCGGGCACCGGCGCGGCCGCCTTCTCGGGGGTCACCTCGACGCGGCTCGGCTCCTCGCGCTCGAAGTACTCCCAGAGGTAGTCGTCCTCGTCGTGCACCATCGACGCGCACTCGGTCGCGTGTTCGTCGACGGCCTCGGAGGTGGCCCGCGCGGTGAGTGTGCCCGCCGAGCGATCGGCGGCCCAGTAGATGCTGTACGGAAACTGGAGCACCTCCGCCGCGGCGTCGACCGCCACGCCGGCCACCCGCTCCTCGTGCTGGGCCTCGATGAGCCGTCGCGTCGCCTCGTGAAGCGATTCGAGGCGATCCGCGTACACCGACGACGCGTCGTCTCGACCGTCCATCACGTCTCACGAGGGGCCGTACGACAATAAAACGGCGCGGTCGGTCAGTCGCGAGTCGGCGCCTCGATGTCGGCCGCGAGTCGGTCGCCGACCTCGGCGACGGCGGCGTCGAGCACCGCGTCGCGCTCGCCACGGAGGAACTCGACGTAGCCGTCGCGGGTGCCGCGGGGCCGGATGCCGGCCTCGGGCAGTTCGTCCGCGAGGGCGCCGCCCACGGCCTGCACGTCGACCGGCGCGCGGACGTGGAGTTCGTCCTCGTCGAGGCCGACGACGGCGACGGGCTCCTCGTCCGCGCGGGCCTCGCGGTAGAGCGCGTCGAGCAGCAGGTCGCTCGGCGGGAAGTCGTAGCGGTGGGTGAACGCCTCCACGTCCACGACGTGCACCTGGACGCCCCCGACCGAGCGGGCCTCGACGTGGGAGTCCACGGTGTCGAGTTCGTCGTCGAGGCGGGCGCGGAACTGCGAGGCGACGTGTGCCGCGAACGCGCGGTCGTCGCCCCACAGCAGATCCTGCACGATCTCGCGTTTGTCCTCGTAGGTCTGGTAGTGGGCCTGCATCGCGACGGCGCCGCGCAGGTCCGCCGCGGCGTCGGCGTCGTAGCCCGCGCGGGTCGCGAGGTCGGCGTAGCGCTCGGGCGCGCCCTCCCAGTAGCTGACCGCCGGGAGGTGGCGCAGGTCCGCGCGCACGTCGCCGTTGACGACCGCGGCGACGTTCGCCGCGAGGGCCGCGGCGGTCACGTCCTCCGCGTCGACGGTGAGGAACACGTCTACGGCGTCGGCGACCACGGCGTCGGCCTCGCCCGTGTCGACGACGGCGCGGGGCACGTCGTAGGTGTCCAGCAGGTCCAGCGCGTCGCGGGACTCGCGGGTCCGGCCCACGTCGGCCAGCACCACCAGCGGGCGGTTCTCGCCGTGTCGCTCGGCGGCCTGCAGCAGGTCCGAGACGTCCTTCGTCGCGTCGTCCATCTCGTAGAACTGCCCGTCGACGGGTCGCCGGTCGACGTAGTGGTACTCGGCGTCGCTCTCGGCGTGACGCTCCCGGATCAGCGGGAGGACCGCCCGCTCGATGGCCGCGCCGGCGAGGTAGCCGCTCACCGTCGCGGTGTGCCGGACGACGATCGGTCGGGACTCGATGACGGCCCGCCGGATCGCGGTCGCGGCCTCGACGACGCCGTCCCGGGCGTCGGCGACCGGGCCCGCGTCGGCGAGCAGTTCGACCGTCTCGGGTTCGGCCTGCGATTCGAGGGCGGCGTCGAGACGCGCCTCGACCGCCGCGCGTGCGTCCCCGTCGAGGACGGCGACCTCCTCGGTCTCGACCTGCAGTTCGCCCTGCCGGCGCTCGACCTCGCCCACGAGGGACACCACGTCGCCCACGTCGATCTCGGGGTAGGCGCGCTCGCCCGCGCCGACGAACGCCGCGCAGTCCACACGGCCGCTCTCGTCGCTCAGGGCGAACACCGTCGGGCCGCCGGTCTGTCGCACGCCCGCGACCTCGGCTTCGAGGCGCACGTCCTCGCCGACGAGATCCGCGAGGTCCTCGATCGGCGTGCGGTCGAGGTCCGACTCGGAGTCGGAGTCGGACTTGGCCTCGGCGTCCGGTTCGCTCTCCGTCTCGGACTCGGGTTCGGGTTCTGACTCGGGTTCGGGCCCGTCGTCGAACTCGAACTCGCCCTCGTCGGTCGCCTCGGTCTCGCTCTCCGCTTCCGACTCGCCCTCGGCCTCGGTTTCGGCCTGCTCAGCCGCCGCCTCGGCCCCGGAGTCGCGTCTTGATCCCGTCTGCTCCTCGGTCTCGCTTCGCTCGTCGAGTTCGTCGACGGCGACCTCGGGTTCCTCCGCGCTGGGGTCGTGGATGGCCTTCCCGCGGAACTCCCGCTCTGTCTCCCGGATCGACCAGCCCAGATCGACGTTGCCGTTGTCGTGGACGCCCGTGACCTGCACGAACACCTCGTCGCCCTCCTCCCAGTCGAGGCTCTCCAGTCGACTCTCGACCTCGCTCCGGTGGAGGAGGCCGGTGACGCGGTCACCGATGTTCACGAAGACGCCGAAGTCCGCGAAGCCATCGACGGTGCCGCGGTAGTAGCGGTCCGTCGCCAACTGCTCGGGACTCGTGCCTCGGAACTCGAACGCCACGTCTTCGTTGTGCGACCGGCAGGTGACGCCGTCGACAGACTTCCCGCAGATGATACACGTACCCATTTGCTCGATTGAAGCGGTGGCGGCTTGAAACGATTGTCGATATGCCCCTGCCAGTCACACGTCCGCCGATCCGTCCAGCTCCTCGACGCCGTCGGCGACTTCCCGCGCCTGCTCGGGGGAGAGCGCCACCTGCACCTCGTCGCCGGCCTCGTCCTCGAAGGTCAGTTTCACCCGCTCGCTCCCGTACGCGCGGACCTCCGTCTCGGTCACGTCGAACAGTTTCGCCGTCGCGCGCTTGTTCGCGGCGCCCACGTTCTTGATCGACCCGTCCTTGAACTCGACCGCGAACTCGGAGACGTCCAGCGCGAGCATGGGGGCGATTCCGCCGCGGTGCCGTTAAGTCACAGGGTCGCCAGCGCCGCGGCCGCGCCGAGGCCGCGGAACGCGAGGCCGAAGACCAGCGTGGCCGGGATCGCGGCGACGGCGGCGGCCCGCGGGATCGAGAGGTCGTGGACCGTCGCGGTCCCGAGGACGAGCAGCGCGGCCCCGTACGCCGTCACGGCGAGGCGCAGCGCCGGGACCGGCGCGCCCGCGGCGACGCAGGGCGCCGTCGAGTACGCGAGGACCTGCACCGTCTCGCTGATCGTGCCCCGGTCGCCCGCCAGCGCCACGAGCGCGAGCGTCTGGACGGCGGCGACGAGGTGGAGCGCCAGCGGCGCCGCGATGACGGCGACGACCGTCGCCAGCAGGACCGACATCGCGACTCCGCCCTCGGGCCGCGCTGCGGGGACGAGCGCGAGGTGCGAGCCTACTGCGACGGCGGCGACGGCGACCGTGAAGACGAAGCCCGGGCCCTGATCGCCGGGCGCGACGCCGGTCCGGAAGAAGCGCCGCGGCCGGACCAGCACCTCGGCCCACGCCCGCACCGCGGCCCGCGGTCCGCGCGCCCGACCGCCTGTCGGGTTCTCGACCCAGCGGGTCATCTACTCCTCGGCCCCCACGTTCTCCGCGCTCTCGGGCGTCGGGGGCTCGGTCGCGATGCCGGCGTACCGGACTGCGCGCTCCCCGAGGGTGACCACCCGCTCCCGGAGGGCTTCGTCCTGGAAATCTCCGTCGGCGATGGCGTGTCTGCTCTGTGGCACGGCGGCCTCGTGTGGGAGCACCCACGCGTCGAGCGCGCGGCAGACCGACCGGAGGTGTTCGAGCGCCGTCACCGGGAACCGGCCGCCGCCGACGGCGAGCAGTCCCACGGTCTTGTTCTCGAACTCCTCGAAGCCGCAGTAGTCGATGGCGGTCTTCAGCGGCGAGGCGTAGGAGCCGTGGTACACCGGCGTCCCGAGCAGGATGGCGTCGGCCTCGCCGACCGCCGCCGTCAGGGCCGGCACGTCGCCGGGCGTCCGGTCGTCGGCGTCGAACGGCGGGAGGTCGTAGCGCCGCAGGTCGAGCAGGTCGGCGGTGGCGCCCGCCTCGCGGGCGGCGTCGAGGGCGACGCCGAGGGCCACGCGGGTCGCGCTCGCGTCCCGCAGACTCCCGCAGAGGCCGACGACGTGGGGCGCTGTCATGGCCGAGGCTTGCGCCCCCGGGCACTGAATCCTTTCCATCCCGGGCGATTCTTGTGTGCCCCCGGTCTCGGTCCGCCCATGCTCCGCGACCGACTCCGCGCGTTTCTCGACGAGGAGGGAGCCCGCTGGCGCGACGTGACCGACGACCTCGTCGCCGGGCACGAGACGGCCGCCGTCGCCGTCACCCGGGAGGACGGCGTCGCCGCCGGCGTCGAGGAGGCCGTCACCGTCTTCGACGAACTGGGCGTCGACGCCGAGCCACTCGTCGACGACGGCGACCGGATCGCCACGGGCGACGACCTGTTCGCCGTCGAGGGCGCTGCCGACAGCGTCCTCCGCGGGGAGCGCCTCGCCTTGAACCTCTGTGCCAGCATGAGCGGGGTCGCCACCGCCACGCGCCGGTGCGTGGACCGCGCTGGCGACGTGCGCGTGGCCGCGACCCGCAAGACGACGCCGGGCTACCGCGACTTCGAGAAGAAGGCCGTCCGCGTGGGCGGCGGCGACCCTCACCGGCACAGCCTCGCCGACGCCGTGCTGATCAAGGAGAACCACATCGCCGTCGTCGGTCTCGACGCCGCCGTGACCGAGGCCGTCGAGCGCGCGAGCTTCACGACTGTCGTCGAGGTCGAGGCCGAGACCGAGGCCGAAGCCGTCCGCGCGGCCGACCTCGGCGCGGACGTGATTCTGCTGGACAACATGGACCCCGCGGAGACGGCCGACTGCGTGGCCGCCCTCGCCGACTTCCCCGTCACGGTCGAGGCCTCGGGCGGCATCACGCCCGCGACCGTGTCCGACTACGCCGACGCGGGGGTCGACGTGGTGTCGATGGGGTCGCTCACCCACTCCGCCGACTGGCTCGACGTGTCGCTGGTTGCCGACTGATCAGATCCCCTTCACCGTCTCGATGGCGCCGACGGATTCGAGCGTGATCCAGACGAGGAAGACCCCGTAGAGCGCGAGGAAGCCGACGGCCTCCGCGTCGGACAGTTCGAGGTCGGTGCGCGTGAAGACGATGAACACCAGCGTCGCGAGCGCCAGAAAGCCCATCGTCGGGATTGCCGCGAGGAAGTTGATGGTCGCCGACCCGGCCAGCAGGACGCCGACGGGGATGGCGACGAGGAGGTTGAACGTGTTGCTCCCGAGGACGTTCGCGAGGCTGGTGACGCTGTCACCCTCGCGGGCCGCGCGGATGCTGACGAACGCGTCCGGGAGACTCGTCCCCGCCGCGATGACGGTCAGCCCCCAGAGGAAACTCGGCGTGTCGAAGATGGCGCCCAGCGAGAGCGCTCCACGGACGATGCCCTCGACGCCTACGGCGATGACGACCAGCGTGACGGCGAGGACGCCCCACTCCCGCGCCGGGCGCACGTCGGTCACCTCCGGGGCGGTGTGTGCGCTCGCGTCCTGCTGGTGCAGGAAGACGTAGATGCCGTAGGTGGCGAGGGGGACGAGGGCCAGCGGCGGCGTGAGGACGGCGGCGCTGTTCGTGCCTCCCGGCACGTACGTCGCGCCGAGCGCGAACACGATGAACAGGACGAGGACGCTGATGACGTAGAACTGCGCGTCCTTGTGGACGAGGTCCCGGGTCGCTTCGAGTTCGTCGCTGGCGAGCGCCGAGAGCGCGGGGATCACGAGCAGATTGAAGATGGCGCTCCCGACGATGGCCCCAACGCCGAGTTCGAACTCCCCGTGGACCACCGTGGAGATGGCGATCGAACTGATCTCGGGGAAACTCGACCCCACGGCCACGACGATGGCGCCGTGGACCGCCGCCGGCAGGCCGTAGTACCGGCTCAGTCGCTCCGCCGCTCCCTCGAAGCGGACGCTCCCCCGCCAGATGACGACCGTCGCGACCGCGACCAGCGCGAGCGACGCGAGCAGCCCCGGCATTGGCGTCGGATTGGTGGGGCGCGGTTTAATGTGTGGGTGATCCGACCCGGGTTCCCGAACCGCGCCGTTCGTATCGGAAGCGAAGAATTATCAGCCCGCGATATCTGGGTTCCGCCGTGCCATGCCTGTCGCCTACGGCATCTACACGATCGCCCTGACGTACGCAGCCGCCGTGGCTGTCGCCCTGACGGTCTACGGCGCTGCCGACCTCCGCCGCCGCCCTGACGCGCTCGTCGGTGCCCTGGAAATCGGGGCCGGCGCGATACTGGGGACGTACCTCCTGCTGTTCCAGTTCGAGGGGCTGTCGGAGTCGCTCGTTCGCGGGCTGACCCACGGGTCGCTCGCCGCGCGGTCCTACCTCGGCCTCGCGATGCTCGGCGGCGTCGTCACGACCGACTACCTGCTCCGGCGCCTGGTCCCTCTCGTTGAGGCCTGCGTCCGACGCCTCCCGGTGCCCGACGAGGCCGCCGCGAGCGACGGCGGCCCCCCGGCGAGGACGCGCCGCTCCGTGCTCGGCGTGAGTCTGGGCCTCGCCACCGCGGGCTTCGTCGGCGGCTTCCGCACGCTCGATTCGGTGCTCCAGTCCTCGGTGTCCGCGGACAGCGCGGTCGCGGAGTTCACCCGCCGGACGACCTTCGATGCCCCCTACTTCCCGACCGCGCTGACCTTCAGCGACGACGGCTACGGCTACGTGTCCTCGCTGGAGGGCGCGATCTACCGGTTCGAGTGGCCCGCGGACGACCGGCAGTCGCTCTCCTACACGCAGGTGGCGAGCGGCATCAAGTACCCACAGGGGATCGAAGTCGCGGACGGCACCCTCTACACCGTCGACAACGGCAGCGCGGCCGGCGGCAAGTACGGCGTCGAGGAGGGCTACGAGGTGTTGCAGGACTCGAACGGCAAAGTCCTCGCGTTCGACGTGGCGTCGGACGGGTCGCTCGGCAACCGTCGCACGATCCTCTCGAACCTCCCGGTCGTGAACGGCGACCACGCGCTCCACCAGATCGAGACCGGCCCCGACGGCCGACTCCACCTCTCGATCGGCCACCTCGGCGGGCAGAAGTACCCCGAGATGTTCGAGGGGAGTCGGTACGCCCCCAGCGACGAGGACCACCCGAACCACGAGTACCTCGGGGCCGTCATCTCCTTCGACCCGGACGGCTCGGACGTCGAGATCGAGGCCTCGGGGCTTCGCAACGTCTACGACCTCGCCTTCGACGGCCACGGGAACCTCTTCGGCGCGAACAACGACGGCATGTCGACGCACTCGAAGGTGTGGGAGTCGCTGCTCCACATCACCGAGGGCGCCGACTTCGGTTACCCCGAGTACGGCACCTTCGGCGCGAACCCACCCGACGGGTCCGTGTCGGACCCGCTGTGGGCGCTCGACGGCGTCCAGTCGACGGGCGTCGAGACGACGGGCAAACTCGGCGCGCCGGACGGCGTCGTCGTGGCGCTGATGAACAAGATCGTGTTCGTCCCGCTCGGCCGCGACGGCGAGGACGTGTACGTGCGCGACTTCCTCCGGCCGGAACCGAGCGTCATCGAACCCACGGGGACGCCAATCGTCGTCGAGGCCGGCCCGGAGGGCGCGCTGTGGGTCGGCACCATCGGGCGGGACGACACGTTCACGCTGTACGATCCCGCCTGAGGCATTCGGTGGCCTCAGGAAATCCCGGCTTCAGCGCTCGACGTCTCTGCGCTACTTTAGGTTTCAATCCCGTAGTGGGTTTCTGCCCTGTCGCGACCCGGCAGCGAAGACGCCACAGGGCGGTAGAAGCCCAGCACGGGATTGAAACATCGTCACGCTGCTCTGCAACCCGGTTCGTCCGCAAGTCCCGACAGAACAGAAACCAGACTACCGGAGTGTATTCAACGAAACACCCCTCGAACGTGGCGAATCGGGCTACTGTTGAAGCCTGACGACAGTCTCACCGTCGCTCTCATCCGCGACTTCGACCAGCCCGTCGTCTGCGAGGTCCGAGAGCAGGTCCCGCAGCCACGCCCGCCCGTGCTCACCGTCCGGCGCGTAGTCCACACGCACCTTGGGCCCGAGGTCGTCCAGCGTCAGTTCCTCGTACTCGCCCAGCGTTCGGATCACTCGGCCCCGCATCTGCCGCCTGCTCCCCTCGAAGTCCGGCTGTTCGGGCACGTCCGGCGCGGTGAAGTCCCCGGTCTGATACGCGTGGCACCACTCCCGCCACGGACAGCCGGCCTCGTCGCAGGCGGGCGACTTCGTGCAGGCCACGCCGCCCAGTTCCATCACGGCGTTGTTCCAGACGCGGGACTCGCCGGCGGGCATCAGGTCCGACGCGGCCGCCTCGAACGCCGCGTCGTCGTCGGGCACGTCGAAGGCGCGATGGAACACCCGCTTGACGTTCGTGTCCACGACGGCGTCGCCGTTGTCGAACGCGAAGGAGGCGACGGCGTTCGCGGTGTAGGGCCCGACCCCCATCAGCTCCTGCAAGCCCTCGGGCGTCCGCGGGAACTCCCCGTCGAACTCCGAGACGACCTGTTCGGCGGCCTCGTGGAGGTAGCGGGCGCGGTTGTTGTAACCGAGGCTGTGGTCGGTCCAGAACGCCACCACGTCGCTCCGGTCCGCGGCCGCGAGGTCGGCGACCGCGGGCCAGCGGTCGAGGAACGCCTCGTAGGCCGTCTCGACCCGGCCCAGTTGGGTCTGCTGGCTCATCACCTCCGAGACGAGGATGGCGTACGGATCGGTCGTCTCGCGCCACGGGAACGATCGGTGGTCGGCCTCGTACCACGACACCAGCGCCTCCCGGACCGCCGCGCGGTCGTCGGGCGGGGACCACCCCTCCGTCATCGGCCGTCCGTCGGGCCGCGCGCGGTTTGACGCTGGCGGTCCGTCGGCCGAGCCGAAACCCACTAGCGGCTCGCCCCCGAAGCCGGGCCATGAGCCTCGACGACCTCGAAACGGCGGTGGCGGACGCGAACGCCGCGCTCGACGGCGCGGCGTACCTCGAGGCCGAGTCACGAACGGAACTGGCGATGCTCCTCGCCGCCCTCGACACCGGCGACCCCGAGGAACTGATCCGCCGCGCCGTCCACGACTACTTCCAGCGCACCGTCGAGACGGGCAAACTCGACTTCCACCTCCGGGCCGACTACGACGTGACCTACGACGAGTACCTCTCGGGGATGACCTACGGCGAGATGACGGGCGGCGGCGAGGGGTTCAGCGCCACCGAGGACGGACGCGACCGCTACACCTTCTAGAGCATCGCCGCGCCCGCCACGGCCACGGCGGCACAGAGCGCGCCGCTCCAGAGCACGGTGCGGCGCGCGAACTCGCGGTTCGAACTCGTCGCCGCCAGCGCCGCCTTCACCGCGACGCTCGACAGCGTGGCCACGGTGACCGCGACCACGGCGCCGTCGGCCGCCAGCGACCCGCCCCGGTACAGCAGGACGACCGAGATGACGGCCCCGGCGCTGGAGACCAGTCCCGCGACGGCCGTGGCGGCGTAGAGGCCGAGGCGGCCGAACTCCGCGCCAGCGACGCTGTTCGCGATGACGACGACGAGAAACAGCGCGCCGAACCCGAGCGCGTTCCGCAGCGAGAAGGGCGTCTCCAACTCGATGTCGAGGTCCACGCTCCAGTCGGCGCTCACGGCGGCGACGGCCACGGCCCCGAGGACGGCCGCGCCGAGGGGCGCCAGCGCCGCCGAGAGCGGGTTCGCCCCCGCGGTGAACAGCACGACGATGAGCGCGTTTCGCACCGCCATCGCCGCGTTCGCGAGCGACACCGCCGCGACGCCGTAGCCCGCGAGGTCGGCCCGCTGGGCCACGGTGTCTCGCACCGCGCCGACGACGGCCGTCGAGGACGCGAGGCCGCCGAAGAAGCCCGTGACGGCGATTCCTCGGCCCCGTAGAGCGTCGCGATGACGTAGTTCACGATGCCGAGTCCCGCGACGAAGACGACCATCAGCCAGACCACCCGCGGTTCGATGGTCACGTCGCCCCCGACGGCGATGGACTCCGCGGGCAACAGCGGGTAGACGACGAAGGCGAGGATCGCGAACTCCGTGACAGAGCGGAGTTCTTCCCGCGAGAGGCCCCACGCGAAGCCGTGGAGTTCCCGCTTCAACACCAGCAGGAGCGAACTCGTCACGGCGACGACGGTCGCCGGGACCGTCTCGCCGACGCCGACGAGCAGTCCGACCGCGTAGGCGACGAGGAGGCCGACCGCGGTGGTGAGGTTCTTCCCTTCGTCGGAGACGATGCCGCCGTACACCAGCCCGCCCGCGAGCATCGTCACGAAGACGACGCCCACCGCGGACGCGACCGGGAGAAAGGCGCCGTCGGCCCCCGCGCCCGCCGTCCGGTCGTAGACGGTGAAGGCGGTGCCGAGGACGCTCACCAGCGCGAAGGTGCGGATGCCCGCGTCCTTCTGGGACCACTCCCGCTCGAGGCCGAGAAACAGCCCCAGCGCCAGTGAGACGACGAGCTTGACCGCCGGGCTCTCCAGCGGCGCCGCGCCGAGCCACGATGCGATCTCCACGTCCGCGGCCACGCGAGCCACGGCCTAAATCCTCCGGCCGTCACTCCAGTTCGGCGCCGTCGCGCGGGCAGTACTCGTGGTCGGGATCGCGCGTCCGGAAGTCACACTCGGGGCACGCCCGAACCGGGGGCCGTGCGCGCCGCGCGAGCAGCGGCACGAACGGAACCACCAGGAAGACGGCGAACACGTCGAAGGCGACCCAGAGTGCCACCGACACCGCGAGGCTGACGAGCAGACCGACGGCGGCGGTGAGGGTCCGACCGGAGAGCATCAGTCGACGTACTGGGACTCCCACGCGCGGCGGGTCCTGAGCGCGTCTCGGCCCGTCGCCGTGAGTTCGTAGTAGTTGGTGCGCTGATCGCGTGTCCCCTTCTCTACGAGGCCGCGATCGACCAGCGTGTCGAGGTTCGGATACAATCGTCCGTGCTGGACCGCCCCCTCGACGTACGGTTCAATCTCCTCCTTGATCGCGAGGCCGTGCGGCGATTCCAGACCGGCGATGACGTACAGCAGGTCGCGCTGGAACCCGGTGAGGTCGTCCATGGTGTTCGATACGTGAGATGAATGCCTTAAGCGTGGTGGCGCCGTCGCTGAGCGCGTAGTCGTCGAAGAAGGAAGCGGGCCGCGGCAAAACGCCGCGGCCCGCTGCCGCCCTGAATTGGTCCCCGCTGACGCTTCGGCCCTCCAAAGCGAAGCGCCACCTGATACGAGACGTGGGTCTCACTTAAGTTTTTCTTCAGCGGACGAACCCCTCATCGCCGAGGCTTTGCCGCTGGGTCCGCTTTGCTCTCGTATGAAGGTCCGGGGCGAACGGGAGTGTCGCGACTGTGGCGCCCGCTGGTCGTACTACGAGACGGGGTCTGTCGCCTGTCCCGACTGCGGCAGTCCGGTCAGCGTCGGCGTCGACGATCCGACTCGCCACACCGACGGCGCGGCGACCCTCGACCTCGAGGACGCGCGGGCGGCGATGGCCGACGACCGACTCGGCGGGGCCGTCGACGCCGCGGCCGAGGCCGCGCGCGACTACCTCGCGACGCGGGGCTTCGTCGACGCGGGCGACCTGACCGACCTCGACGACGCGTACGTCGCGGCGGCCGAACTTCGGGCGACGGCGGACCTGCTGAGTGCGACGCTCGACCCCGACGACGCGGCCGAGGCGCACTTCCTCTCGCTCCTCCGGGGCGCCGCCGACGCCGAGCGACCCGACGACGTGCCCGATTCCATCCGCTCGGCGCGGGGCCTCGCCGCCGCGAGCGCCGTCGCAGAGTACCGGGGCGAGGCCGCGACGTGGCTCGACGACCGCGACGCACCGCCCGAGGCGCGGGCGACCCTCGAACGCCTCGGCGACCACGCCACGCGGTTCGAGGCGCTCGACGGCGACGTGGACCCCGCCGACGCCGACCGACTCGTGGCCGCCGCCCGCGACCTCGGCACGTATCTCCGCGAAGAAGACGCCTCGGCGCTCGAATCCGCCCGCACGCACCTCGACCGCTTAGGGTAGGTCGACGTCCACGTCGGCTTGCAGGCTCGCCGCCTTCACCGTGTTCCAGAGCAACATCGCGCGCGTCATCGGGCCGACGCCGCCCGGGACGGGCGTGATGGCGCTGGCCTTCTCCTTCGCGCTCTCGTACTCGACGTCGCCGACGGTGACCTCCTCGCCGTCGCGCTCGATTCGGTTGAAGCCCACGTCGACGACCGCGACGCCGTCGGAGAGCATCGACCCGTCGACGAGTTCGGGGACGCCCGCCGCCGCGACGACGATGTCCGCCTCGCGGGTCTTCGCCGCGAGGTCGTCGGTGCGGGAGTGACACACCGTCACCGTCGCGTTGCCGCCCTCGGCCTTCTGGAGGAGCAGGTTCGCCATCGGCTTGCCGACGATGTCAGAGCGGCCGACGACCACGGCGTCGGCGCCCTCCGTCTCCACGTCGGCGGCGGCCAGGAGCTTCTGGACGCCGTGGGGCGTGCAGGGCTTGAACCGCGCGTCGCCGGCGACGAGGCGGCCCACGTTCTCGGGGTGGAAGCCGTCGACGTCCTTCGCCGGGTCGACGCGCTCGACCACTTCGCGGTAGTCGACGTGGTCGGCGACCGGGCTCTGCACGATGTAGCCGTTCACGTCCGCGTCCGCGTTGAGGTCCGCGATGGCGTCGTACAGACGCTCCGCGGGCGCGTCGGGGTCGATGCTCACGTCGCGGGAGTCGATGCCCACCTCCTCGCAGTCCTGGTGTTTCAGGGAGACGTACGTCTCGCTGGCGGGGTCGTCGTTCATCAGCACGGTGGCGAGCGTCGGCCGCTCGCCCGCGTCGGCCAGCGTCTCGATGGCGCCGCGCAGGCCGTCGCGCACGTCGGCGGCGACCGCGTTGCCGTCGATGACCTCGGTCATACTCCGACAGCGGTCGCCGACCGACAAGAAGCCACCGAGTTACTGGGAGGCCACGTAGCCGCCGGCGCCAGCGACGACGACCGCGTACCCCGCGAAGAACAAGAGCGTCCCAGTGAGTTCGGGTTCGTACGTAACGCTCGACCCGAACCCGGACTGGGTGACGCTGAAGATCGTGAACGCACCGACGATCGCGAGCCCGGTGTAGCCGAGCGCGGCCGTCGCGCCCACCTTCGCGCCCGCCACGGGATCGACGGTGCCCGCCGCGTCCGCGATCTGTCGCCCGGCGAAGAAGAGGACCACGACGGGGACGATGTAGAAGGTAATCTTCGGGATCGTCGTGTCCGCCCCGGCGTACGCCACTTCAAGTAGGTTCTCCGTCGTGCTCTGTCCGCCGCTGCTCACCCCGATATCGACGTTTTGAGCGTTGTACATGAACCAGCCGGCGACCTCGTAGCTCTCGAAGGAGTTGCTGTCGAGGAGGTCGCCCCCGCTCTCGACGAGTGCCAGCACGTACGTGACGATGAACGTCGCCACGTACGCGACGGCGCCCATCACGGCCCCTGTCTTTATCGGCAGGCTGTCAGAGACCGACCCGCTGTCGGTTGGGATCGTCTGTCCCCCGTCGGTCGCGACCTCCTCACCCTCAGTATCACCGTTCGGATAGTTCATGCAGGGCAACGGTTTGCCCCTCCCGGACTTAATACTACGGTCAGTCGTAGATCGGGAACGCCGCACAGAGGTCCGCGACCTCTTCGGCGGCGTCGGCCTTCACGTCCTCGTCCGCGGGCGCGTCGACGATGCGCGCGATGAGGTCGCCGATCTGCTCCATCTCGGCGGTGCCCATGCCGCGGGTCGTCAGCGCCGCCGTGCCGGCGCGGAAGCCCGAGGGGTTGAAACTCGATCTGGACTCGCCGGGGACGGTGTTCTTGTTCAGCACGACGCCCACGTCTTCGAGGGCCTCCTCCACGTCTGCGCCCGTGGTGTCGGGATGCGAGGGGCGCAGGTCCACGAGGACCAGGTGCTTGTCGGTGCCGCCCGAGACCAGTTCGAGGCCGTGGTCGGCCAGTCGCTCGCCCAGCACCTCGGCGTTCTCGACGACCTGCTCGGCGTACTCGTCGAACTCGGGTTCGAGGGCTTCGCCGAAGCCGACGGCCTTGCCCGCGACGTTGTGCATCAGGGGGCCGCCCTGCGCGCCGGGGAAGACGGCGGCGTCCACGTCGTCCGCGAACTCCTCTTTGCACATGATGACGCCGCCCCGGCCCGCCCGGATCGTCTTGTGGGTGGAGCCGGTCACGAAGTCCGCGACGCCGACCGGCGAGTCGTGGACGCCCGCGGCGACGAGGCCCGTGATGTGCGCGATGTCCGAGAGGTGGTAGGCGTCCTGCTCGTCGGCGATTTCCTGCACCCGCTCCCAGTCGAAGGCGCGCGGGTACGCCGAGGAGCCGGAGACGACGATGTCCGGGTCGTAGTCGGCCGCGATCTCCGCGACCTCGTCGTAGTCGATGTAGCCCGTCTCGGGGTCGACCTCGTAGTGCTCGACCTCGTACACCTGGCCGGCGAAGTTGGCGGCGTGACCGTGGCTGAGGTGGCCGCCGTGGGTCAGGTCCAGCGAGAGGATCTTGTCGCCCGGATCGAGCACCGAGAGGTAGACGCCCATGTTCGCCTGCGTGCCCGAGTGGGGCTGGACGTTGACGTGCTCGGCGCCCCACAGCTCCTTCGCCCGCTCGATTGCGAGTTCCTCGATGTCGTCGACGTGCTCGCAGCCCGCGTAGTAGCGCTCGCCGGGGTAGCCCTCGGCGTACTTGTTCGTGAGCACCGTGCCCTGCGCCTCCACGACCGCCTCGCTGGCGTAGTTCTCGCTGGCGATCATCGCGAGTGTGTCACGCTGGCGCTCGCGCTCGGCCGCGACGGCGTCGGCGACGGCCGGGTCTGTCGTCGCCAAGTCCTGATCGTGCATGGTGGATCGGGCGCCCGCGCGAATCTTAAAGTCTCTGTTCGGCGGCGCGGTAGAACTATGTGGACGGCCGGCGACCCATCCATCGTGTTCGAGCGGCCCGCCCCCGACGAGACGCTCGCGGTCGCGCACCGCGGCGTCCGCCTGGAAGCCCGCTGTGGGGCACTCGACCGGGGCGCCGACCCCGCGCCGCTCCCCCTCGACGCCGACGCGGTCGTCGCCGGCCGCTGCCGATCGCTGCGCGTCCCCGACGTTGCACCAGCGGTCCACGGAGTCCACGGCGCCGCCCCCGAACTCGACGGCGAGACGGCACTCGACGGCGACGCCCACTGGCTCCGCCTCGACGGCGAGGGCCACGGAATCCTCCGGTTCGACGGCCCGGCGACGGCCCGCGCGGCCGGCGGCGGTCTCGCGCTCTCGTTTGCCCGCCCGACGCGGGTGACCCTCGGCCTCTGCGTGCGGCGGCGCGACCCGTCGGCCACGCTGACCGTCCCGCCGACGCCCGCGGGCGTGGCGACCGCGGTCACCCACGCCGCGGCCGCCCACCGGACCACCGCGCCCGTCCGCTCGCTGCCGGGGCTGCGCCGACACCCGCCGGCCGTCGAGATCGGCGAGGAGCACGTCCCCGAGGCGGTGGCGGCCGCGACCCCCGGGACGGGCATCGAGTTCACGGTGCCCGACGACCTCGAGGCCGCCCTCGTGGTGGCGCCGCTGGCGCACTACCTCGGTGCGGACCTCTCGGTGGCGGCCGGGACGCGGCCGAGATTGCGCGCGCCCGAGGCCGGGGTGGACCGCGTGCTCTCGCCGCTCCCGGAGGTGGCGTCCGCGATGCTCCGGCGGGTCTTCTTCCTCGACTGCCTCGTCCGGCCCGCCGCGGCGCCGGGCCTCGCCGGCGAGGACCTGCTGGCGCGCCTCGACCTCGACCCCGGGGCGCTCCGCGCGGCCGCGCCCGCCGAGCGACTCGCGGCCTACCTCGACGCGCCCGTGGAGGACGTGGACGCGGCGCTCCCGGCGTGGCATCTCGCGACCTACGCAGCCCCGGGCGAGGCCGCGGTCCGGTCGCTCCCGGCGCTGCTCGACCGCCGGAGCCTCGTCTACCCGCCGGAGACCGAACCCCTCGCAGGCCGGGAACTGGTCGAGCGCTCGCTGGACGACTTCTACCGCGGCGAGGGTCGCGTCGACGTGGCGAAGCCGATCCTGCGCCGCGGCGACCTCCACGGGTGGCTCGCGCCCGAGACGCCCATCGACGTGTTCGACTCACACCCGGCCGCCTACGGCCACCGACCGGCCGCGGAGGAGCGGCCGTTCCGCGCGGTCGTGGTCCGCAACGACGACGAGATGGCCGGCGAGGACGACGACGCGGCGGCCGCGTACCGCGGCCACGACGGGCAAGCGGCGGTGGTGGTGCGTCAGTCCCTCTCCCGGCGGGCGCTGGCGGACGTGTTCGCGTCCGACCGCGACCTCGTCCACTACATCGGTCACTGCGAGGACGAGGGGCTTCAGTGTGCGGACGGCTACCTCGCCGTCGAGGACCTCGACGAGGTGGGCGTCCGGGCCTTCTTCCTCAACGCCTGTGGCTCCTACCGGGAGGGCCGGGCGCTCGTCCGCGCGGGCAGCGTCGCCGGCGCCGTGACGTTCCGGGACGTGCTCGACGGGCAGGCGACGACCGTGGGGACCACGTTCGCGCGCCTGCTCGTTCGGGGGTTCTGCATCGAGCGCGCCCTCCGCCTCGCGCGCCGGCGCATCCGGATGGGGAAAGACTACGCCGCCGTCGGCGACGCCACGTACGCGCCGGCGGGGGACGGGTCCGCGCCGGCCGTGGTCCGGGTCCGCGAGGCTGGCGAGAGCTACGAGGTGACCGTCGAGGGGATGCCCGACGACGCGCCCGGCGGCGTCTTCCGACCCCCGATCGTCGACGCGGCCCGGCCACACCTCCGCGGTCGCGGCGCCGTCGAGCGACTGGACGCCGACGACCTCCGGACGGCCCTCGCCGGGACGGGCCTCCCGGTCATCCACGACGGCGGCTTCGCGTGGGCGGACGCCTTCGTCGCGGACCTCTGAGGGTCGATATCGGGGCCGTTGTATAATAAAATTAAATACGTTCGGGGCCTTAGCATCGCACAACGATGACTTCGAATTTACTCGGGACGGACGTCGACGCCGTGTTGAGAGCCGTCCTCGACCGCGCACCGGACGACGTCCTCGTCGTGAACCCCTCGCCCGCCACCGTCGAAGATCTGATCGAGGCGGCGACGGCGTACGACGGCGAACTCCCGCCGATCCACCTGCTCGCCGACGAGGGCGTCCTCAAAGGCGTGTTCGACGACTTCCTCGTGGCCAGTCGCGCCGCGGACCTCGTCGCCGAGGACGTGCTCTCGCTTCGCACCGCCGGCGAGTTGCCCCGGCACTCGGTCCTCCTGACGCCCGCGCAGGTCGTCTCGCTGGTCGCCGTCGGAGACAGCGTCGCCGGCATCGCCGCCGAGGACGAGGCGTTCGTGGGCACGACGCGCGAGGCCTACGACACCGACTGGGCGGACGCCGACTCGTTCTCGCTTCGCACGCCGCCGATCTCAGACGTGCGCGAGACGCTGGGCGACGAGATCGGACCCGACGCCCTCGAGGACTTCGACGCCGTCCTCGGGTCGATGGAGACGGCCCGCGGCGACGAGGACGACCTCGACGAGGTGACGGTGAGCCTCCTCGTCGCCGCCCGGAACGAGGTGCTCCTCTACGACATCAGCAAGTGGGGCGAGGACGTGGGCATCGCGAGCAAGGCCACGTTCTCCCGAACGAAGACGCGCCTCGAGGACCTCGGCCTCATCGACACCGAGAAGGTGCCGATCGACGTGGGCCGGCCGCGCCTCCGCCTGCGCCTCGCCGACGACCGCCTGACCGACGCCGCCCCCGCGGACCTCGCGAACGTCGCCACCAGCGTCCTCGCGTCCTGACCGGAGCGCCCCCTTTTTGTCGCTGCCCGTCGTCGCCGGAGCCATGCCTCTCTCCCCCGCGCCGAGGTGGCGAGCGTGACAGTCGCAGTCGTCGGCGGCGGCCCGGCCGCCGAGGCCGTCCGCGCGGCCCTCTCCGACGTGGACGCCGAGGTGACGGCCCCCGACCTGAGCGACGTGGGCGACGCCGACCTCGCCGTCGTCGTCGGGATCGTGGGCGACGACGGCTTCGGCCGCGTCAACGAGGTCGCGCGCGCCGGCGACACCCCGTGGATCGCGGTCGAGGTCGGCGGCGTCGCCGGCCGCGCCCACCCCGAGGTGCCCGCCGCCGTCGCGGCCTTCGATCCCGAAGGCGCCTGCTACCGGTGTCTCCGGCTTCGCCACGAGGCCGCGGCCGACGACGACGCAGAGAGCGAGGGCACCACGCGGGCCGACGCCCGCCTCGCTGGCGCCCGGGCGGGGCGACTCGCGATCCGCGCGCTCGACGGCGACCCCGTCGGCGGCACGGTGATCGAAGTCGGCGCGGGCGAGACCCACCGGACCGCGCTTCCCGCGCCGAACTGCCCGGTCTGTGACCCCGGGCGCGACCGGTCGCTCGCTCGCGACGACGCCGACCGGTCGCTGGACGAGGTCGTGGCGGCCGCGGACCGCGCCGTCGACGACCGCCTTGGCGTCGTCACCGCCGTCGGGGAGCGCGACTCCTATCCGGCCCCCTACTACCTCGCGACGACCTGCGACACGGGCGGCTTCAGCGACGCCACCGCGGGCCAGAAGGCAGCGGGCGTCGCGGCGGACTGGAACCACGCCTACGTGAAGGCGGCCGGCGAGGGCCTCGAACGGTACGCCGCGGGCGTCTACCGGGCCGCGGAGTTCCGCACCGCGTCCCGCGACGACCTCGACAGCGCCATCACCCCGACGGCGTTCGTGACGCCGGAGGACGCCCCCGTCGCCGGCCCGGACGAGGAGATTCCGTGGGTGCCCGGCCAGCACCTCGCCACGGGCCGCGCGACCTACCTCCCCGCGGAGTTCGTCCACTTCCCCCCGCCCGAGGAGCGCTTCCGCCCCCCGATCACGACCGGGCTTGGCCTCGGCAACTCGACGGTCGGGGCGCTCCGCTCCGGCCTGCGCGAGGTCATCGAGCGCGACGCGGCGATGCTCGCGTGGTACTCCACCTTCGAACCGCTCGGCCTCGCCGTCGACGACGCCGACTACGACGCCCTCGCGCGCCGCGCCCGGTCGGAGGACCTCACGGTGACGCCGCTGTTGCTGACACAGGACGTGGACGTGCCAGTCGTCGCGGTCGCGGTCCACCGCGAGTCGTGGCCCCGCTTCGCCGTAGGGTCGGCCGCGCACCTCGACGCCGACGCCGCCGCCCGGAGCGCGCTGGCGGAGGCCCTCCAGAACTGGATGGAACTCCGGGCGCTCGGCCCCGAGGACGCCGCCGACGCCGAGGGCGCCATCGGCGACTACGCGGACTTCCCGGAGGACGCCCGGGCGTTCATCGACTACTCGACGCGCGTGGAGACCGCCGACGTGGGCCCGGAACAGGTGCCCGAGGGCGAGGCGGCGCTCGACGCGCTCGTCGACCGCGCCGACGACGCGGGGATGGCCGCCTACGCCGCGCGCCTGACGACGCGGGACGTGGCGGCGCTCGGCTTCGAGGCGGTGCGGGTCGTCGCGCCCGCCGCCCAACCGCTGTTCGTCGGCGACCCCTACTTCGGCGACCGCGCGCGCCGGGTGCCGGCGGAGATGGGCTTCCAGTCGCGCCTCGACCGGCGCTTCCACCCGTTCCCCTAGACGCCGAACGTCGCGCGGAGCATGTCGCGGCTTCCGGGGCCGAGCCCGACCGCGAGAATCGCCAGCAGCATCAACAGCGCGTAGCGGGGGTTCTCGTCGATGATCTCGTCGTTGAACAGCCACACCGCGGCCGCGGCGACGGCGAGTTTGAGCGGGAAGAAGGGCCACACCGTCCCCGTGAACGACGTGATGGACTCGGGGAGGACGCTCCCGGTCAGGTCGATCACGGCCTGATTCGCGGGGTGTTTCGCCCCCATGTCGCCGTAGGGGAGGCCGAGTTCCTGCCCCCACGAGATGCCGATGACGTTGGCCGCGCCGTCGACGGCGTGGCCCCAGATCACGAGCGGCCCGAGCATGCCCGTGCCCGAGGTCGCCGCCGGCCAGTACCGCTCGACGAGCCACCACGTCGCGCCCGCGCCGAGCGTGGCCGCCGTCAGCGTCAGCGCGGTCATCGCGGGGTGGAAGCTCGCGTACGGCTTGGTCGCCGCCGTCCACGCGAGGAGGGCGAGCGTGCCAACTAGGAGCGCGGTCCCGATGGTCGCGAGCGGCCGGTGGTAGCCGTCGAGGTGGCCCCGCCGCGCCGCCCACACCGTCCCGACCACCGCCGCCAGCGTCACCAGGAACACGGTGACGTAGATGACGGGACTGATGAGCAGGCTGTTCAGCGGGTAGGCGATCAGCACGTCCGCGCCGCCTTCCGGGATCGTCTTGTCGTTCGCGTCCTCGACGACGCGGAGTGCGCCCCCGAAGAAGACGAACGGGAGCAGCGCCCACACGTCGCGGCGCTCGGTCATGAAGTCGAGCCGGCGGAGCAGGAGGACGACGCCGCCGATGCCAAGCAGGAGCAACAGCATGTACCCGACCTCTGAGACGAGCGTGTACCCGGGGTAGGCCAGCGTCCCCGACGCGGCCCCGCAGGCCGCGTTCGAGGAGAGGAGCGTGCGCGCGCCGCCGTCCCACACCGCGCAGGCGGCGCCGTTTGCGTCGGCGTAGACGGGACCCCAGAAGTACTGCCAGACGAACCCGCCGTAGAAGTCGTCGGGGAAGAGGAGCGACCCGCCGGTCACGGCCGCGACGAGCGTGCCGAACACGGCGACCCACGCTCGCTCGGCGTCGAGGTCGTGGAGGGACGTCATGGGCACAGTCCCGTCGCGGCGCACTTTCAGCGTTCCGGTGCCGCGCTACCGCTCGTGGCAGTCCAGATCCGAGAACTCCCCGGGGTTCGCGGCGACGTGGTGGAGCACCGCCCGCACGAACTCCGAGCGGGTCGTGTACCGACCCTCCCAGATGTCGTCGATGTCGTCCAGCAGGGGTTCGGGCACGCGCACCGCGACCGGCCGCGTCTTCGGCGACCGGTTCCGCTCCTGGAGTTCCTCGACGGACGGCACCTCCCGGTCCTCACCCATGGGAGACACCGGAACAGCCACGACTATCAGTATTGGGGGTCGCTCAGTTTCTGTACGCGTCCAGCAATTCTTCGAGGACCACGGCCTCTACCTCGGTGGCCTCGTAGCGGTCGTCGATTTCGCCCTCGGCGGCCTCGTACTCGCCGCGCAGCCCCTGCTTCCGGACCGCCAGGAGCGTCGCGAGGAAGGCGCCGTCGGTCTCGGGGACGCCTCCGGCGTCGAGGTCGTGGTGCTCCCGCAGGTCCGCCACGATCTCGTCGTAGTCGAGGGTCTCGGGATCGTAGTCCTCGACCAGCGAGTCGAGGACGTACTCGGCGGAGAAGCGGTAGAATTCCGACTTGCTCTCGAAGACGCCGTCCTCGATGACGTCCTCGACGGCGTCCACGACCTCGTCGGGGTACCGCACGGTCTCCTTCGTCATCTCTTCGCCTTCACTTTCTCCCCCCCGGTACTTGAATCTCCGTCAGACGCGAGGCTCTCGGGGGGCGAGAGCAAAGTTGCGAGGGCAAGACGCTCCGTCTTGCCGCACCTTCGGCGCCCTGTGAGGCGCCACAGTGCGAGGGAAGGGATTTGAACTACGCGGGCGGCGGGGCCGCCCTCTCGTTCAAATCGCCGTCCGCCGCACGTCGGCGCGTGGTGACGCGCCACAGTGCGAGGGAAGGGATTTGAACCCTCGGACCCCTTCGGGAGCGGATCTTGAGTCCGCCGCCGTTGGCCTGCTTGGCTACCCTCGCACGCGTCCGGTCCTTGGCCGGAGGGCCTGTTAAACGCCTCGGGTCGCGGCGTCGGTCCCGGAAAGGCGGGCGGGGGAGGGCCACGGTTTTCCCGCGGGCCGGCCTGTGGAGTGCCATGAGACAGGGCGTGCGGTTCGGACCGGCGAGCGCGCACAGACACGAGGACGGCCGGCGATGACGCGCGAGATCGAGGCGCTCGACCGCGGCCTCGTCGCCGTCGCCGTCGAGGACGGCGTCTACGTGCGCTGGCGCCTGTTCGGCACCGACCCCGACGGCGTCGCGTTCGCACTCTACCGCGACGGCGAGCGGGTGACCGACGAACCGATCACCGGAAGCACCGACTGGCTCGACCCCGCGGGTGCCGTGGACACCACCTACGCCGTCGCGCCCGTCGTCGACGGCGAGGAGGGCGCGCGCTCCGATCCGGTCGAGACGTGGGCGCGGAACTACCGAGAGATCCCACTCGATAATCCGGGCCCGGTCGAGGGGCCGGATGGGGCCACGGTCACGTACAGCGCCAACGACGCCAGCGTCGGCGACCTCACCGGCGACGGCTCCTACGACCTCGTCCTGAAGTGGGACCCCTCGAACTCCAAGGACAACGCCCACGAGGGCCACACCAGTCCCGTCGTCCTCGACGGCTACACGCTCGACGGCGAGCACCTCTGGCGGATCGACCTCGGCCGGAACGTCCGGGCCGGCGCCCACTACACGCAGTTTCTCGTCTACGACTTCGACGGCGACGGCCGCGCGGAAGTCGTCATGCGAACCGCCGACGGCACCGAAGACGGCGCGGGCAGCGTCATCGGCGACCCCGAGGCCGACTACCGCGCGGCGTCGGGGCGCGTCCTCAGCGGACCGGAGTACCTCACGGTCTTCGACGGCGAGACGGGCGCCGGCGTCGAGACCATCGACTACGAACCGGCGCGCGGCGAGGTCGAGGAGTGGGGCGACACGCACGGCAACCGCGTGGACCGCTACCTCGCGGGCGTCGCGTACCTCGACGGCGAGCGACCCAGCGTCGTCACGGCCCGGGGCTACTACGCGAAGACCGCGCTCGCGGCCTTCGACTTCCGCGACGGCGCCCTCACGGAGCGCTGGCAGTTCGACAGCGAGGACGGCAACGAGGCGTACGCCGGGCAGGGAAACCACCACCTCAGCGTCGCCGACGTGGACGACGACGGCAAGGACGAGATCGTCTACGGCGCCGCGGTCATCGACCACGACGGCACGGGTCTCTACTCGACGGGGTGGGGGCACGGCGACGCGCTCCACGTCGGCGACTTCGACCCCGCCCGCGACGGCCTCGAAGTGTATCAGGTCCACGAGCACCACGAGGCGCCCTACGGCGCGTCCCTCCGCGACGCGGAAACGGGCGAACTGCTCTGGGGCGAGTACACCGGCACCGACACCGGCCGCGGGATGATCGCGGACGTGAACCCCGGCCGCGAGGGCGCGGAGTTCTGGGCGCCGGCGGGCGTCGGCCGGTGGACCGTCGACGGGGAGAAACTGGGCGAGGCGATCGACTCGGTCAACTTCGGCATCTGGTGGACCGGTGACCTCCAGCGGGAACTGCTCGACCACGACTTCTCCCGGGAGCGGGGGTACGGCGTCGGCGTCATCGAGCGCTGGGACCACGAGGCCGAGACGCTCCGCGAACTGGTCCGCTTCGACGGCACCCGCTCGAACAACTGGACGAAGGGAAATCCCTGCCTGTCGGCCGACCTGCTCGGCGACTGGCGCGAGGAGGTCATCTGGCGCACGCCCGACAGCGAGGCGCTTCGCCTCTACGTGACGACCCACGAGACCGAGCACCGCATCCCGACGCTGATGCACGACCCGCAGTACCGACTCGCCGTCGCGTGGCAGAACGTCGGCTACAATCAGCCGCCCCACCCGAGTTTCTTCCTCGGCGTGGGGATGGCGCCACCCCCCGACCCGGACGTGGCGCCGGTCGGTCCCGAGAACTGAGGGATTCTTAAAACCACCCCGATGTTTTCGGGGGATCCTTTTCCGCGCGCCGTTCCAAGGGGGATGCATGCACGAACGGCGGCGGACTGCCACCCCACCGAGACAGCGACGCGAGGCCACGGCATGACCAGGGCGCGCCTGACGGTCTCGGTCCCTGCGGGGACGTGGCGCGGCGACGTGTCGCGGGACCACCCGGAGACCCGACTCCGGACGGTCGCGCTCGCCGGCGACGGCGATGCGGCCGTCGAAGTGCTCAGCGTCGCCGGGCCGGGCGCCGATGCGGCCCTCTCGGCCATCGACGACCATCCGGGCGTCCGCGGCGCCACCCGACTCGGCGGCGACACGGAGCGACTGCGCGTCGAGGTGCACGGGGAGCGGACGCCGCTTCTCCGCGCCGCCGCGGCGGCCCACGTCGCGGTCGAGACGCCCTTCGACGTAATCGCCGGCGAGGCGACGGTCGCACTCGCCAGCACGCACGCCGGTCTCTCGGACTTCGGCGAGGAGTTGCGCGCCCGCGACATCGACGTCGCCGTCGAGTACGTCGGCGAGTCCGTGGACCCGAGCGCCGCGCTGACGCCCGCACAGCGGGAGCTATTGCTCACCGCGGTCGAGATGGGCTACTACGAGCGGCCCCGCGAGTGCACGCTGACGGACCTCGCCGGGGCGGTCGGCATCGCAAAATCGACGTGCAGCGAGACGCTCCAGCGCGTCGAGTCGGCCGTGGTCGACGCCTTCCTTCGCGACGCGCACTTCGCCGCGGACGATCCGGACCGCCCGTCGCCGTCGGACCGGGCGACCGAAACACGGGTCGGCGAAGGCGCGGACTGAGCGCCGTTCAGCGTCGGGTCGGCCGGTCGGCAGAGGGGAACGGCGACTCGGACTCCGTGCGCGTCAGGCTGAGGGTCACGCCGTGCTCCTCCCCGACGGTGAGACTGACGTCCTCCACGCGACAGGCGTAGGCGGTGGCGTGGTTGCCGGCCGTGCTGATCCGCACGTTCTCCTCTAAGAGCCCCGCCTCCGCGAGCGACTCGACCTTCCGGTAGGCCGTCGACTGCGGGATGTCGAAGCGGTCGCTGATCTCCCCCACGGTCAGGCTCTCCTCCGCGGTGGCGGACAGGACGGCCCGGCAGTCGGCGTCTTCGAGCAGTTCGAGGAAGGCGTCCATCTCGGCCGCGTCGGTGACAGTCTCCGTCTCCTCGCTGCGTGGTCGCGTGCCGTCCGCGATCTGTGACTGGCTCATATCTCCTGCAAGGCAGTACTCCCGGAGGGATGTGTGGCCCCGCTATCGAGGGGGGTTTAAGTACGACCTCAGGTGCCCCGTTCGAGCACGTCCCGGAAGAGCTTCGACTGGGCTGCGAGGAGATGTTCGGTGACCGTCGACGGGGACACCCCGAGCGCGTCGGCGACCTCCGTGGCGTTCGCGCCCCGCGGCCGTTCGAAGTACCCCATCTCGTACGCCGTCCGCAGGGCCTCTAGCTGGCGGTCGGTCAGCTTTCCGCGGTCGACGAACACGGTGTCCCGTGAGGCCCCCTCGGTGGGCGCGCGGACGAGTCGCTGGATGTCCACGTCGGGAAACCGGTCCCGGAGGTCACCGACGGCGGTCTGGAGCGTCTCGAAGTCGCCAGCGTGGAAGACCACCTCCAGCGCGCCGCCGTCCGCGAAGTAGCGGTACACGGGGATGCCGTGGTCGCCCAGGCGGACGCAGGGACAGTCGCCGTCGTGGGGCACGCGGTAGAGGTGGCGATCGGCGTACGCGAACACCGGGTCGCGCTCGTAGTCCTCCGGGACGGCGTCGGCGTCGACGAGAAACTCCGTCTCCGGTGGGCCCTCCGTCGAGACGGAGGTGGAGACCTCCCTGACGGTGGCGTCGGCCGCGGCGGAGAGATCGGCGACGGGGCAGCACGGCGGCGACGGAAACCGGACCGTCACGCGAATCCCGGCGGTCATAGGCGACGACCTACCCCGCGTCCGCACTTCAGTCTGTGGTTCGCCGGGGTCAGTCGTCTGCCTGCCCGTCGAGTTCGGTGCGTCGGCCGCTGATCGTCGTCGGTTCGAGGACGTACAGCTGAATGTCGAGGTCGCTGCGCGACTCGCCCCAGATCTCGAAGAGCGGGCGCTTCGCGTCGCCGTACTGTGCCACGTGTTCGGGCGTCACGTCGTCGCGGGCGATCGGTTCGAGCGTCCCCGTGACGACGGCGCTCTCGTACTCGGCGGCGGCCTCCTCGTAGACGACGAGGCGGACCTTCTGGGTGCCGGAGAGAAAGCGGCTCTTCTCGCTCTCCGGCGTGGAGACCAGACGGAGGTAGACGCGGCGCGCGTCGGGGTCGTAGCCGTAGGAAATCGGGATCGCGTACGGGTCGTCGTCGCGGGCGAGCGCCAGCACACCAGTTTCGTGGCGGCCGAGGAGCGCGTCCGTCTCCGCCGGCGTCATCTCCGTCTCTTGCTCCAGGCCCATTGTCGGTGTGCCGACTTCGTTCGGCGAAACTTTATTGTTGGCTATTGCGGCCCGACTCACTCGGGCGTCGAGCCGTTCGCCGGGGTGAACGCAGCGTCCGAGACCGGCGCCCCACAGACCACGCAGCCGTTCTCGACGAGCGCCTCCCGCATCGAGGCATTCACCGCCATGGACTCGTCGCACTTCGGGCAGACGAAGACGTACTCCTCACCGGCGCTCATCTCTGTGTGAGGCATTGTACCGGGCGGGTAAATGAACTCCCTTGTTTCCCACGGCGCGGGAGGATCGTGGCGATTTAAGTTTTTCAGTCGAGCCGCTCGGCGAACGCGCGGTCCGCGGGGCCGCCCGCCGGCCGTGCCCCGTCGAGGGAGATGCGCCACCCGTCGACGGCGGCGGGGTCGTCGAGTGCCGCCGCGAGCGTCGCCCGCACGTCGCGCACGTCCACGCCGTAGAAGTCAAGCGGGACGCCGGCGAGGTACTGCCGCGCCGTGTCGAAGAGGCTCCGCATGCCGTCGTCGTTCTCGAAGTCGACGTGCTTGTACGCGCCCGCCGCGACCTGCACCATCCCGTGGGCGAACGCGCTCTCGACGGTGCCTTGCCCGTAGTTGTACCACTCCGCCTCGAAGCAGTCGTGGGCGGCGTGGTAGTCGCCGGCGTTGTAGAGGCGGACCCCGTGGACGACCGCTCGCCGGAGCGTCGCGTGGGTCCAGCGCTCCTCCCCGGCCCGCCACCCCGTCGGGTCGCCCGCCGGCGGGGCGACCGAGGGGTCGTTCGTGTGCTCGTCCATCGCCCCGAGAGAGGGGCCCGCGACGCTTATCGCCTGCGGCCCGGTCCGCAACCCCAAAGGGGTGGCAGACCGGAAGGCGGCACAGATGCGCATCGAGCGACGCGGCGAGGGCGACCCCGAGGTGGCCGTCGTCGGCGGCATCCACGGCGACGAGCCCTGCGGCGTGCACGCCGTCGAGCACCTGCTGGCGACCGAGGAGGAGTTCGCGCGCCCCGTCGCGTTCGTCATCGCGAACGAGCGTGCCGTCGAGTCCGGCGAGCGCTACCTCGACGCCGACCTCAACCGCTCCTTTCCCGGCGACCGGTCGGCGGCGGCCCACGAGCGCCGCCTCGCGGCCGACATCGCCGACGAACTCGCGGGCTGTACGGTGCTGGCGCTCCACTCCACGCAGTCCCACGCCGACCCGTTCGCCGTCGTGGACGGCATCGACGACGTGGCTCGCGAACTGGTCCCGCGGCTCCCCGTCACGGCGGTCGTCGACTCGGCGAACTTCGTCGAGGGGCGCCTGTTCGGGGCCGACGCCGACGCCGACGTGATCGAGGTCGAGGCCGGCCTGCAGGGGTCCGACGCCGCCGCCGAGAACGCAGTTCGGATCGCCCGCGCCTTCCTCACGGCGACGGGGGCGCTCCCCGGCGATACGGTCACACACGAGGTGCCGGCGTTCCGCCTCACGCGCCGCCTCCCGAAGGCCCCCGCCGAGGAGTACGAGGTGTTCGTCGAGAACTTCCAGCCGGTCGCTGCCGGCCAGACCTACGCGGCGGCCGACGGCGACGCGCTCGTGGCGGAGGAGGCGTTCTATCCCGTCCTGCTCTCCGCCTACGGCTACGCGGACGTGTTCGGCTACGCGGCCGATCGGATCGGCTCGCTCCCCTAGTCCTCCGGCGGGGCCAACTCGACGGTCGTCAGGTCGCGGTCCAGCGCGCACACGTCGTGTGGCGGGTCGCCGACCACCTCCTCGATCTGGTACTCGCGGTCGAAGTCCGCACCCTGTGGCACGCAGTACTCGTGGCTGGGACACTCCGTGTGTGGGCAGGGCCCCGCCAGCGAGGCCGTGCTGCCCGCGTAGGCGCCCTTCGCGGGAACGTTGACAGTGATCGGCGCCCGCTCCACCTCCACGGCGACGACCTCGCCGTCGGCGTGGACCGCACAGTCGAGTCGCTGGCCGCCCTCGCGGACCTCGGTGACGCGGTAGCGCACCCCTTCTTCGAGGTTGAGACACTGCTGGCGGTAGGGACACCCCTCGCAGGCGGCCGCGGGGCCGCGGAAGACGAACTCCGCGCCCGCCTCGGCGCGCCGCGGGGTGACCAGCGTCACGGTGGACATGTCCGAGTCGTCGGCGCCCGCCCGGTTAAGCGTCTCGCCCCGTGAGTTCGTCGAGGCGATCCAGATACGCGTCCCGGGGCACCTGATACGCGGCCCGGTAGTCCACCTCGCCCGCCGCGAAGGCCGCGGCCACCTCGCGCGCGGCGGCCACCGCCTCCGACCGCCGCGGCGCGCGCTGGTCGCACTCTCGCACCCGGACCTCGGGTTCGAGATACAGCGTCGCGTGCCAGTCGGCGTCGGGGCCGCTGCCGGCGCCGGGGCGACGGCGCTGGCCGGGCGACCCGCGGCGGACGTAGAGAGTCGGGAGACACGCCGCCGGAAAGGCGTCGCTGTCGAACACGTCGGGGCGATACACCCAGACGAGGCGGCCGTCGCCGCCCTCGTTCCAGACGGTCCAGTCGTCGGGGGCCTCGGTCACGGCCGCCCTTCGGCGCCGGCCGGCTAATCCCTGTCGCCCCGTCACAGCACCGAGATGGCGTAGGCCACCGGCGACAGCGCCATCAGCAGGACGAGGAAGAGCGCGATGATGCGCTGGCGGTCCATACCCCCCGCTGGGGCCGCCACCACCAAAAGCGCCGCGTCCCGCGGCCGCCGTCGACGCGCCACTCGGGCGACTGGCGGGAGTCACAGTGGGCGCGCCGACCGCGCCGCCCCGTTCGTGCTCGCGAGCGTGCGCACCACCGGCCACAGTTCGCGCCCCGCGGAGCGACCGCCCGGAAACTCGGGCGTGCTCGGTCAGGGATGTGTCTCCGATGGCGAGAGTCGCTACCGCTCGTCTCGCGCGGGTCGAATCCGTCTCTGGGCGCGTTTCTCACTCCGTTCGAAAAGTGCTCGGTCAGGGATTTGAACCCTGGTCGTCGGCTCGAAAGGCCAACATGATTGGCCGGACTACACCAACCGAGCGTATCCGAATCGACGGACGGGCTATTGATAAATCCCTCCTTTTCCCCTCGATCCGGAGACCCCGCCGGCCGCCGCGCGGCCCGAGCAGTTATGTCGCAGTCCGTGGTAGTAGTTCACATGATCGTGGGGGAGATCATGACGACGCCGGTCGAGACCGTCCCGCCGGAGGACAGGCTTGGGGACGCCGTCGGGGCGATGCTGACCCACCGCATCGGGAGTGTGGTGGTCGGCGACGAGGGGCCGCGGGGCATCCTCACCCGCTCGGACGTGCTGCGCGCCGTCCACTACGAGGAGGGGTCACTCGACGCGGTCGCGGTGGGGGAGGCGATGAGTACCGACGTCGTCACGACGAGCGAGCGGACGAGCGTGAAAGCGGCGCTCCGGACGATGGAGGCCCACGACGTGAAGAAACTCCCCGTCACCGACGGCATGGAACTCCGCGGCATCGTCACGCTGACCGACGTGGGGCGCCACCTCCCCGAGCGGGTCGCGGAGACGCGCCGCACCGTCGAGCGCCGCGACGACTGGACGGACTGACTACTCGCCCTTGAACTCGGGGTCGCGGTCGCTCGCGAACGCCGTGATTCCCTCCATCAGGTCCTCGGTGCCGAACAGGTGCCCGAAGCCCATCGCCTCGACCTCCAGGCCCGCGTCCCGGTCGTCGCGGCCGGCGTGGACGGCGTCCTTGATGAACCCCTGCGCGATGGGCGGCCCCGCCGCGAGGTCGCGGGCCGTCTCCAGCGCCGCCGCCTCGCCGTCGTCGGCCACCTCGGTCACGAAGCCGTAGTCGGCCATCGTCGCGGCGTCGTAGCGGTCGCCCGACAGCAGCATCTCCTTCGCGCGCCCCTCGCCGACGATGCGGGGGAGCCGCTGGGTGCCACCCCACCCCGGCATCAGGCCGAGGTTCGGCTCCGTCTGCCCGAACTCCGCGCCCTCGCCCGCGACCCGGACGTCCGCCGCGGCCGCGAGTTCCATCCCGCCGCCGAGCGCGTACCCGTCGATGCCCGCCACGACGGGCAGGTCGGCCTCCTCGATCCGGGCGAAGGCGTGGTGGCCGCGCCGGGAGAGTTCGACCCCGTCGAGGGGGTCCGCGCTGCTCGCCATGCTCGTCACGTCCGCGCCCGCCGAGAACGCGCGGTCGCCCGCGCCGGTCAGCAGGACCGCACGCACGCCGTCCTCGTCCTCGAAGGCCTCGATCGCGGCTTCGAGGTCGTCGAGCATGTCGAGGGTGACCGTGTTGAGGCGGTGCTCGCGGTCGAGGACGATCCGGCCGACGCGCCCGTCGCGCTCGACGCGGATCGTCTCGTAGTCGTGGCCCGAGTCGGCCTCCTCGGCGCCGTAGAAGCCCTCGCCGGCCTCGACCAGCCGTTCGAGTTCGGCCGCCGGCTCGTAGCGCGCCGCGCCCGTCTCCTCGTGGCGCTCGACGAGCACCTCGTGTAGCACGTCGAGGCCCGTCTCGTCGGCCATCGTCGCCGGGCCGTCGGGGAAGCCCGCGCCGAGCTGGAGCGCGCGGTCGATCTCCGCGACCGGCGCCACGTCGTCGCCGAGGAGCTTCGCCACCTCGTTCGCCATCACCGCTTCGAGTCGGCGCGCGATCGTCTCGCTCCCGGCGTCCGTGGGGATGTCGACGCCGCCGCTCTCGTAGTCGTAGAAGCCCTCGTCGGTCTTCTTGCCGAGCGCGCCCGCCTCGACGCGCTCTTCGAGGAGCGGGCAGGGCTCGTAGGGCGCGCCGAGTTCGTCGTGCATGTACGCGAGGACGTCGACTGCCACGTCGATCCCGACCTGATCGGCGAGTTCGAAGACGCCCATCGGCATCCCGAGTTCGTAGCGGGCCGAGCTATCCACCTCGGAGACCGTGGCCGCCCCCTCGTGGACCGCCCACGCGCCCTCGTTCATCGGCGCGACGAGCACCCGGTTGACGACGAAGCCCGGCGTGTCCTTGCGCACCCGGATCGGCGTCTTGTCCATCGACTCCGCCAGCCCCTCGACCAGCGCGAGCGTCTCCTCGGCCGTCTCGTCGCCGGCCACGACTTCGACGAGCGGCATCTTCACCGGCGGATTGAAGAAGTGCATCCCGCAGACCTGCGCGGGCCGGTCCGTCGCGGCGCCGAGGTCGGTGATCGAGAGGCTGGACGTGTTCGACGCGAACACCGCGCGGTCGGGCGCGGCCGCCTCGACGTCGGCGTACACCTCGCGCTTGATGTCCATCCGCTCGGGGACGGCTTCGACCACTACGTCCGCCTCCTCGACGGCGTCGTCGAGGTCCACGTACCCCGTGACGCGGTCGAGCGCGGCGTCAGCCTCCTCGTCGGAGAGCTGTCCGTTCTCCGAGAGCTTGTCGAGCGACCACTCTATGTCGGCGATGCCCTGCTCGACGAACTCGGACTCGACGTCGCGCAGTCGCACGTCGTAGCCTGCGAGCGCCGCCACCTCGGCGATGCCGTGGCCCATGTTTCCGGCGCCCAGAACTGTCACGACCTCAACGTCAGCGATGTCCATACGCCGCCCACGGCGGCCGCCGGCTTCACCGTTTCCCCGCTACTCCTCGCCGACGGTCCGGCTCACGTCGACCTGGTAGTCGCCGAGGATGTCGCGGCCGAGCAGCAGGGGGTAGCGGAGGTTCGACCGGTCGGTCAGGCTCGCCGGCACGGTGTGGCGGTCGCCGCCGACGCCGACGACGATGTCCACGACGGGCCGCGAGGTGCCGCCCGGCGCGCTCCCGGACTTCACGGTCGTCATGCTCCGGATGGGGCCGGCGCCGATGCTCGCGGCCAGTTGGGTGTCGATGCTCGTCCGCGAGGCGCCGGTGTCGGACTTCGCGGTCACCTGCTCGCTCCCGCTGGTCCCGCTGACGAGGACGTCCTCGGTGTAGCCGATTGTCTTCGTCTCGGTGGGCGCGGCCACGCTCTCGGGCATCCCGCGGGGCCGCGAGAAGTCGAACGTGTCTTCGAGGTCGGCGACCGCCGAATCCGGAACGGAGCCGCCAGCGGCCTCGATGCCCAGCCGCGCGATGTGGGGCGCCGGGGAGACGCTCGTCGCGGAGAACAGCCCCTTGAACCCGGCCGTGGGGTTGACTTCGAGGACGTACCAGCCGTCGGTCCCCTCCACGAGGTCGACGCCCGCGTAGTCGAGGTCGAGGGCGTCGGTGGCATCGAGCGCGAAGTTTTGGGCCTCCTCTGGCACCTCCTCGACGGCCTCGACGCTCCCGCCGAGGGCGACGTTCGTGCGCCAGTCGCTGTCGGGCGCGTAGCGGTACATCGCCCCGACGACGGTGTCGTCGACGACGTAGACGCGCATGTCGCGGTGGCGCGCCGCGCCGTCGCGCTCCACGAGCGACTGGAGGAAGGCGAAGCGGTCGCCCACCATCGGATTGACGTTCTCGCCGGCGGCGACCTTCCACGTCCCGCCGCCGTGGGTGCCGATGGCCGTCTTGAACACCGCTTCCTCGCCGAAGTCCGGCCGGTGCTCGTTGAGGCGGCCCTCGTCGAGCGCCAGCAGCGCGTCGGGCACGCGGATGCCCGCCTCCGCGAGCGTCGTCGCGGTCGCGTACTTGTGCAGCGCGCCGAGCACGTCCGTTGGGTCGTTCAGCGTCGGTCGGAGCGTCGAGAGACAGCGACCCAGCCCCAGCAGTTCCTCGGGGTTGGGCGTGTTCGAGAGCAGGAGGCGGTTCAGCACCGCGTCGACGTCCGGTTCCAAATCGACCGCGCCGTCGTTGATGCCGACGGCGACGTTCTCGCGCCGGAGCCACACCGGATCGGCCCCCAGTTCGTCGAGAGCGTTGAGGATCGCTTTCGTCTCTTTGCTGTTGTGGAGGCTGAGCACCCCGATTCGGTAGTCCGTATCCGCCATGGTCGCCCGAGACCGCGGTCGGCCCTAAATCCTCCGAGACCGGTCGCCGGTGTTTTGTGACTCCGCCGCACAGTGTGGCCATGTCCACCGACGGCACCGACGCCCACGCGTTCACGTACGACGGCGGGCGCGTGGATCCCGGCGAGGTCCAGCACCTCCGCTACGGCGTCAGCGAGACGTACCTCGGCGATCCCGTGCGCATCCCGGTGACGATCTGCAACGGCGAGCGCCCGGGGCCGACGATGTTTCTCTCCGCGGCCTCCCACGGCGACGAACTCAACGGCATCGAAGTGGTGCGCGAGGTGGCCGACGACTGGGCCACCGCGGACCTCAGGGGGACGCTGGTCTGTCTCCCCGTCCTGAACGTCCCCGGCTTCCTCTTCCAGCAGCGCTACCTGCCGGTGTACGACCGGGACCTCAACCGCGCGTTCCCGGGGGACCCCGACAGCACGAGCGCGAAGCGGATGGCCCACGAGATTTTCCGGAACTTCGTCGCCCCCTGCGATCTGGGGCTGGACTTCCACACCTCAACGCGGGGCCGCTCGAACCTCGTCCACGTCCGCGCGGACCTCGAGGACGACGCGGTCGCCCGCCTCGGACGCGCGTTCGGGTCGAACGTCATCATCGAGAGCGACGGGGCGTCGGGGACGCTCCGGCGCGAGGCTAGCGAGGCGGGCGTGCCGACCATCACCGTCGAGATGGGCGAGGCTCACCGCTTCCAGCGGGACCTCATCGACCGGGCGCTGGCGGGCGTCGGGAGCGTCGCCGCCGAGTACGGCCTGATCGAGGGAGCGGTGGCGCGCCCGTCGTGGCGCGCGGTCATCGGGTCCAGCGACAAGACGTGGATCCGCGCCGACGAGGGTGGCATCGTCGAGATGCACTACGAGCAGGGCGAGGTCGTCCCGGAGGGCGAGTCGATCTGTACGATCACCGACCCGTTCAAGGGTGGCGCCGTCGAGGTGGCGGCTCCCTTCGACGGACTCGTCGTGGGCGTCCTCGAAAATCCGGTCGTCTACCCCGGAAATCCGCTCTGTCACCTCGCCCGCCTCGACGCGGACACGATGCGCGCCGTGCGGAGCGCGTAACGTTCGCGAACCGACACAACTGTTAACAAACTGTTGCCGAAAGTCAGGGCACGAACGAGCCGCCTCCCCCAACAGATGACAGTAGACGATTCATTTCGGACAGCAGGTATCGACCGCCGACGGTTCGTGGCCGGCCTCGGGGCCGGTCTCGCCGCCGGCCTCGCAGGCTGTGCCGCCGCGGGCAACGGAACCGACGAGACCCCGACCGCGGGGTCGATGCCCGAGAGCCCTCCAGAGGGCGGCACGGCCACGCTGGGTCTCTCCAACGGCCCCACGAGCCTGAACCCCCTCACGTACAGCACCGCCGCCGAGTACGAGGCCATCCGTCGCGTCTACGACGTCGGCGTCACCACACACCCGACCACCTACGACTACGCGCCGTGGACGTTCGTGGACTGGTCGGTGCACCCCGAGAACGCCGGCACCTCGTCGCCGACGGTCCGCGCCACGATGCGCGATGACACCACCTTCTCCGACGGCACCCCGGTCACACCAGAGGACTTCGCGTTCACGGTGCAGTACCTCAAGGAGCAGAACGTGACCGGCCAGATATCCGCCGCGCAGGTCTCGGCCGTCGAGGACGTGGCCGTGGGCGATTCGGAAGTCGACATCTTCCTCTCGGAACCGTACAACGGCTGGTTCGCCGACGTGCTCGGGCAGGTGATCCTCCCGAAGCACGTCTGGCGGAACGTCTCGGACTACACCACCTACGAACCGCGCAAGGAGGGCGGGCCCGTCGGATCGGGACCGATGGTCCTGGAGGACTACGCGTGGGGCAACTGGCTCAATTTCGCCTACCGCGAGGACGAGGCCGTGCCGTGGCCCCGCGACGACCGCATCGACTGGCTCCACGACGAGGGGCCGTTTCTCGACCGCGTGCGCCTCCAGATCTACGGGAACCGATCCACGATGCGGGAGGACCTGCTCGCCGGGGACCTCACCGCGATGTATCAGGGCGTCTCGCCGAGCGACGCCGAGACCGCACAGAACACCGACGGCATCGAGGTCGCCCAGAACCCCTCGCGGGGGTACGATCACGTCTCCTTCAACCTCCGGCGCACCCCCTTCGACGACGTGGCGTTCCGGCAGTTCCTCCGGAAACTGTTCGACGGCGACTGGGTGGTCGAAGGGCCGTACGAGGGCATCGGCGCCGAGAAGGGGACCTACCCCTCCATCGCGTCCTTCGAGGACTGGCGGCCCCCCGAACCGTGGGAGGCCGACGAGTACGACGGCGTCCCCCTGCCGACGCTCGCGTTCCCGGGCGAGGCCGGCACGTTCGAACTCGACGCCGACGCGGTCGCGGCGGCCCGCGACTTCCTCGTCGACCACGACGAGGCCGTCCACGACTACGCCTTCGCGGAGGGGTCACAGCCGGCGACGGACGCCCCCGACGGCGCGCAACTGTTCGTGAACGGCGAACCGCTGACCGAGGCCCACACCGACAACGACGGCACCGGCGGGCAAGGCCCCATCGAGTTCCTGTACGAGCCCCCCGGAGAGGACCGCACGCAGAACGCCGTCGGCGAGGCCTTCACCGCGGCGCTCCGCCGGGTCGGCGTCCCCGTCTCGCCGACCGTGCAGAGCCAGTCCACGACGGAGATGTCCGTCTACTTCGCGGAGGACTTCGACATGTACTCGATGGGGTGGGGGATCACGCCCTACCTCGTCAGCTACCGGTCCTTCTACGGCGCCGCGGGCGTCGACACGGAGGGCACGACCGACCGGCCGTTTCTGAACCCGATGGGCTACACGGGCGCACAGGACGCCATCGAGGCCGACGCGCGGACGATGGAGCGATCGGAGCGCATCCCGCACGTCAAGCGGATTCAGGCCCAGATCTGGCACGACGCGCCGACCATCGTCACGGCGTACAAGAACCTCCTCGAACCCCACCCCGCCGCGTTCGGCGGCTTCACCGAGACGGCCGGCGGGCTGTTCGAGACCCCCTGGATGAACGTCTACCGGGAGGGGTGACGCCGTGACGCCGACGCCGGGGGTGCGCTGATGGCGGCCCGGATCAGCGCCCGGTACCTGCTCGCGCGCCTCGCGGCGTCGGCCCTCGTCCTCTGGGTCACCGTGACCCTCCTGTTCGTGTTGCTGAAGGCGATGCCCGGCGACGTGGCGGGCGCGTACGTCAGCCCGGCCGTCGACGGCGCCGACGCGATCCGCCTGCGCCGGCGCTACGGCCTCGACGACCCGCTCTGGCTCCAGTACCTGAAGTGGCTTCGGAACTACCTCCTCCTCGATCTGGGCCAGTCGACGACCCGGCCCGCGTCGGTCGCCTCGCTGCTGGCGGCCCGCCTCCCCCGGACGCTCGTGCTGTTCGGGTCGGCGTTCCTGCTCCAGTACGTCGTCGGCACGCTCGCGGGCGTCTCCTTCGGCTGGCGGCGCGGGTCCCGGACCGACCGCTCGGGCTTTCTCGCCGGCATCACGCTGTACAGCGTCCCCTTCTTCTGGATCGGGTGGCTCCTCCTGCTCGGCTTCGCCTACGACCGGTACGGGATCGCGGCCTTCCCGACGCGGAGCATGACCACGGCCGGCATCGCGGACTACGGCGCCGTCTCCCTGCTGGTCGACGTGGGCTACCACCTCGCCCTGCCGGCGGCCTCGCTGGTCCTCGTCGGCTGGGCGGGCGCGATGCTGGTCACCCGCACGGCGATGCAGGAGGTCGTCGACGCGCCGTACGTCCACACGGCGCGGGCGAAGGGACTCCCCCCGGCGGTGGTGAAGTACAAGCACGCCGCGCGGAACGCCCTCATCCCGGTCGTGACGCAGGGCCTCATCGGGGTCGCGTTCATCGTCGACGGGGCGGTGGTCGTCGAGCACGTCTTCTCGTGGCCGGGGATGGGCGACCTGCTCGTGGAGGCGATCCGGGCGCGGGACTTCCCCGTCGCCTTCGGGGCGTTCTTCCTGCTCGCGGTGCTGGTCGTCGCGATGCATCTCCTCCTCGACGCGGCGTACACCTACCTCGACCCGCGGATCAGGTTCGGTGAGCGCGAATGATCGGGGACAAACGCGGCGCCGCGGCCTCGGCCCGCCGCGGCTGGGACCGCTTCCGGCGCGACTGGACGGGGGTCCTCGGCGTCGCCCTGTTCGTGGCGGTGCTGGTGATGGCCGTCTTCGCGCCGTGGCTGGCGCCCCACGGCCTCGACTGGCAGGCGCCGGACACCGGCGAGGTCAGCATCGAGGACGGCGACATCACCTCGACCGGCCGCACGCATCCCGCGGGGCCGGCGCTGGGCGACCTGACCGGGCACGAGTACGTCGCGCCGCTGGGGACGACCGCGGACCGACACGGCGTGTTGACCCAACTGCTGTACGGCTCCCGGATCGCGCTCTACGTCGGGGTGATGGCGGGCCTGCTCTCGACGCTCGTGGGCGTCCCGCTGGGGCTGCTCAGCGGCTACTACGGCGACACGTGGATCGACGAGTCGATCCAGCGACTCGTCGACGTGCTGTACGGCCTCCCGTTCCTGCCGCTGGTCATCGTGTTAGTGGCCGTCAACGGCGTGACGACGACGAACGTCATCGTCGCCATCGCGCTGAAGTCGTGGACGAACAACGCCCTCGTCATCAGGGGCGAGACGCTGTCGCTCTCGAAGCGCACGTTCGTCGACGCGGCGCGGGCGGCGGGGGCCTCCGACGCCCGGATTCTGGCGCGGCACGTCCTGCCGAACGTCCTCCCGCTCGCCGCGGTCTACTTCGCGCGGGACGCCGCCCTCGCGGTGCTCGTGCAGGCGAACCTCGCCTTCCTCGGCCTCGCGGACGCGGGCGCCGTCTCGTGGGGCACGATGCTCCAGGCGGTCCGCGCCGCGGGCGACGTGGCGACGGCGCCGTGGTGGCTCCTCCCGCCGGGCATCTGCATCACGCTCTTGGCCGCGTCCTTCTACCTCGTCGGCTACGGCCTCGAAGACGCCCTCAACCCCCAGCGAGACCGATGACCCGAGAACACCGCTTCCTGCTCGGCGCGCTCGCCGGGACCGCGCTCCTCGCCGCCGGCCTCGTGACCGTCGTCCTCGCGCTCTCGGTCACCGTCCGGGACCCGGTCGGCGTTCCGCCCGCGATCCGAACCGCCGGGCTCGCGCTGGGCGCCGCACTGGTGCCCGTCGGTCTCCTCCTCGGGCGGCGACGCGTCGCGCTCGCCGGTGCCGTCCTGTTCGTGGCCGCGGGGAGCACGGCCGTCACCGGAGGCTCGAACGCCCCGACGGTGTCGCAGATCGACCGCTGGGCGCTCGGCGCGCTCTCGTTGGCGCTGTTCGGCGGGGGCGCGTGGCTCCTCCGTCGCGCCGCACGCGCCGTCGGCGTCAGCGGCTGAGGACCGCGAACAGGAGCGCCGCGGCGAGGCCGAGCAGGCCCGCCAGCGCCGCGGGCACGGCGAGGCGCGGGTACAGTCCCGCGGCGTGGCCGAAGTACGCCAGCGTCACGCAGACGGGCACCACGATGACCAGCGCGAGACTCGCGGCGCGGCGGCGCGCGCTCACGGCTCCCAGTCGCTCGGATTCGCGGGGGTGTTGCCGCCCTCGTGGAGGTGACAGGCCGCCGCGCCGTCGCCCACCGGGCGCTCGTCGGGGTCGATGCGCTCACAGACCGGGCCGAGATCGTCGGGACAGCGTGGGTGGAACGCGCAGCCGCTGGGCCGCTCGTCGTCCGCCGGGGCGCCCGCCTCGACGTGCGCTCGCTCTCGGTTCCGCCCCGGTTCGGGCGACGGGATGGCGTCGACCAGCGCCCGCGTGTAGGGGTGTGCGGGGTCGTCCAGCACGCCCTCGGCTGCCCCTCGCTCCACGATCCGGCCGCGGTACATGACCGCGACCGAGTCACAGAGGTGCCGGACCAGCGAGAGGTCGTGGCACGCGAACACGACGGCCAGCTCCCGCGCCGCGCTGAGGTCCCTGAGGAGGTTCACCACGCCCGCGCGGACGCTCACGTCGAGCATCGACACCGGTTCGTCGGCGATCACGACGTCCGGGTCACCCACCAGCGCCCGGGCGATGGCGACCCGCTGGCGCTCGCCGCCGGAGAGGTCCCGCGGGAAGGCGTCGAGGTACTCCGCCGGCGGTTCGAGGCCCACCTCGCGGAGCGTGTCGCGCACCCGCTCCCGGCGGTCGCCCGACGCCCCGGCCGCGGCGAGCGGTTCGGCGACCGCGTCGGCCACGGTGTACCGCGGGTCGAGGCTGTCGTAAGGGTCCTGAAACACCATCCCGACGCGGCGTCGGAACCCGTCGGCGCCCGTCAGGTCGCGGTAGGGCGTGCCGTCGAAGGACCGCTCGCCGGCCGTCGGCGCCGCGAGGTCGCCCAGCAGTCGCGCGAGCGTGGTCTTCCCGCAGCCCGATTCGCCCGCTACGCCGACGATCTCGCCGCGCTCGACCGTGAGCGACACGTCGTCGACGGCGCGCACGGCCGTCCGCTCGCGGCCGAGCAGCCGGTCGGCGAGGCTCCGCTCGCCGCCAAACTCCTTGACGAGGCCCGACGCGCGGATCAGCGCCACGTCTCCGCCTCCGTCGCGGCCGCGCGCAGTTCTTCGACCCGATCGAGGTGGAAGCAGGCCGACTGGTGGCCCTCGTCGACGCGGTACAGCGGCGGATGCTCGGTCTCGCAGGTCGCCGTGGCGAAGGGGCAGCGCTCGCGGAACCGACAGCCGTCGGGGGGTGCCCGCAGGTCGGGGGGCGAGCCCGGAATCGAGACCAGCCGGTCCCCCGAGCCGTCCGGGACGGCGTTTTTCAGCCCCATCGTGTAGGGGTTCGCGGGCGCCCCCAGCACCGCGTCGGTCGGGCCGACCTCCATCAGTTTCCCGCCGTAGAGGACCCCGACCCGGTCGCAGGTCTGCGCGGCCACGCTCACGTCGTGGGTGACGAGGAGGAGCGCCGCGTCCGCGGCCCGGAGTTCCGCGAGCACGCGGTCCTGCACGATGGGGTCGAGGCCGGTCGTCGGCTCGTCCGCGACGATCAGGGCGGGATCGCAGGCCAGCGCCATCGCGAGGACCGCGCGCTGGCGCTCCCCACCGCTGAGCTGATGGGGGTACTCGTCGACCCGGCCGGGGGCCACGTCCATCCGATCGAGCAGGGCGGCCGCCCGCTCCGCGGCCGCGTCGGCCCCGGTCGCTGGCTCGTGGTGTCTGATCGCCTCCGCGATCTGCTCGCCGACCGTGTAGGCGGGGTTCAGCGCGCTCATCGCCTCCTGTGGGACGGCAGCGATCTCGGTCCAGCGAAGGTCACGCAGGTCTGCCTCGGGGAGGGCCGTGAGGTCCCGGCCGTCGAAGGTGATTTCGCCGGCCGTGATCTCGCCGGCCGGGTCGAGGAGACCCGGGATCGCCCGGCCGACCGTCGTCTTGCCGCTCCCGGACTCGCCCACGAGGCCGACCGTCTCCCCCCGCTCGACGCTCAGGCTCACGCCGTCGACCGCACGGACCTCGCCCTCGTCGTCGGCGTACCGCACGGCGAGGTCGGTCACGTCGAGGAGGGGCATCGGTGTCTGCCTGCCACCGGGCGTGGCAGGGAGAAAACAGTTGCGACGGACGCACACGAACGATCGCCCGGAATTCCGGGGCAGCGTGCGGTGGTATGGCAACTTCTTTGTGAGCGCGGTCCACAGCCTCGGGCATGAGCCAGACACACGACCGGGGCCGGATCGAGAGCTTCAGCCGGTGGCTGGAGTTCGACGCCGGCATGTGGGCGTGGATTTTCCACAAGTTCACGGGGTGGGTACTCGTGGGGTACCTGTTCACCCACATCGCCGTGCTGAGCACCGCCATCCCCGCCGCGACGGAGGGGGCGGCCACCATCGCGTCCGAACAGGACACCTACACGCAGACGCTGCAGGGCCTGGAGGGCGTCCTGCTCGTCCGCTTCCTCGAAGTGGGCCTGCTGGCCGTCGCGGTGTTCCACATCCTCAACGGGATCCGGCTCCTGTTCGTGGACGTGGGCCTCGGCCTCGAACAGCAGGACAAGACGTTCTACGCCTCGCTGATCCTCACCGGCGCCATCGTGGTCGCGAGCGTGCCGACGTTCCTGGAGGGGGCGATCTGAGATGGCCGAGCGCTACTCCTCCTTCACGCCGGGGTCGACGCTGTGGCTGCTCCAGCGGATCACGGCCGCGTTCCTCGTCGTGACGCTGGCGTTTCACTTCTTCCTCCTGCACTTCTACCACCACGCGCCGGAGATCACCCTGCAGGGGAGCGCCGGGCGGATGGACGTGCCGGCGTACTTCGTCACGATGATCCTGTTTCTCGCCACGGCGGCGTTCCACGGGGTCAACGGCATCTACAACGCGCTGGTCAACGCGGGCCTCGACGGCACGCCCAAGACGGTCGTGAAGTGGACGCTGATCGTCGCCGGCACCGCGCTGGTCGCGCAGGGAATCCGACTGTCGCTCGCGCTCGCGGGGGTCCAAGTATGAGCACGCACTCCGAGACCGACGGTGACGCAGAGGCAGAGACCGACGACGCCGGCCCGCAGGCCCGCCGCATGGCGGCGAAGGCCGAGAAGCGCGAGCAGCGCGAGGCCGCCGAGGCCGAGGCGGCCGCGACGCCGGACGGGGAGACGGTCCACCTGAAGGTGTTCCGCTACGACCCCGAGATCGAGGGCAAGCAGGAGCCCCGCTTCGACGACTTCCACGTCCCCTTCGAGGAGGGGATGACCGTCCTCGACGCGCTGATGCACGCCCGCGACGAGTACGACGCCAGTCTCACCTTCCGGCACTCCTGCCGGCAGGCGGTGTGTGGCTCCGACGCGTTCTTCGTCAACGGGAGCCAGCGGCTCGGCTGTCAGACTCAGATGTCAGAGCTGGCCGAGCCGGTGCGCATCGAACCGCTCCCCCATCAGGAGGTCATCAAGGACCTCGTCGTGGACATGCAGCACTTCTACGACCAGATGGAGGCGGTCGAGCCGTACTTCGACCCCGACGAGACACCCGACGACGAACTCGCGGAGCAGCGACAGAGCCGCGAGAACCGCGAGGACGTGAAGATGTCCACCCGCTGTATCTGGTGTGGGGCCTGCATGTCCTCCTGTAACATCGCAGCGGGCGACAACAAGTACCTCGGGCCGGCCGCCATCAACAAGGCCTACCGCTTCTACTTCGACGAGCGAGAGGGCGAAGCGCGACAGGAAGAGCGGATGGAGATCATCGCCGAGAACCACGGCGTCTGGCGATGCCAGACCCAGTTCTCCTGTACCGAGGTGTGCCCGAAGGACATCCCCCTGACAGAGCACATTCAGGAACTCAAGCGCGAAGCGGTCAAGAGCAACCTCAAGTTCTGGTGATACGATGAAGGAACACGACGTACTCGTCATCGGCGGCGGCGGCGCGGGACTCCGCGCGGCCATCGCCGCCCACGAGGAAGGCGCGGACGTAGCTATCGTGACGAAACTCCACCCGGTCCGCTCTCACACGGGCGCGGCGGAGGGCGGCATCAACGCCGCAATTCAGGACGAGGACTCCTGGGAGGACCACGCCTACGACACGATGAAGGGGTCGGACTACCTCGGCGACGCCCCCGCCATCGAGACGCTGTGTCAGGACGCCCCCGAGGACGTGATCCAGGTCGAACACTGGGGCATGCCGTTCTCCCGCGAGGACGACGGCCGCGTCTCCCAGCGCCCCTTCGGCGGCCTCTCTTTCCCCCGCACGACCTACGCCGGCGCCGAGACCGGCCACCACCTGCTCCACACGATGTACGAGCAGGTCGTCAAGCGCGGCATCACGGTCTACGACGAGTGGTACGTCTCGGACCTCGCGGTCACCGACCACGAGGACCCCAGCGACCGGGAGTGCTACGGCGTCGTCGGCTACGACATCAGGACGGGTGCGATGGAGGGCTTCCTCGCCAGCGAGGGCGTCGTCATCGCCACCGGCCCGCCCGGCCAGATGTTCGATCACACGACCAACGCCGTCTCCTGCACCGGCGACGGCCAGGCGATGGCGTACCGCGCGGGCGCCCCGCTGGAAGACATGGAGTTCGTCCAGTTCCACCCGACGACGCTCCCCTCGACCGGCGTCCTCATCTCCGAGGCCGTCCGCGGGGAGGGTGGCATCCTCTACAACAGCGAGGGTGAGCGGTTCATGTACGAGCGCGGCTACGCGACGAACTGGGGCGAAGTGGCGTCCCGCGACGTCGTCTCCCGCGCCGAACTCACCGAGATCAACGAGGGTCGCGGCTTCGAGGACGACCACGTGCTCCTCGACATGCGCCACCTCGGCGAGGAGCGCATCCTCGACCGACTGGAGAACATCGTCCACCTCGCGGAGGACTTCGAGGGCGTCGACGCCCTCGAGGAGCCGATGCCGGTCAAGCCCGGCCAGCACTACGAGATGGGCGGCATCGAGACCGACGAGAACGGTGCCACCTGCATCGACGGTCTCTACGCCGCGGGCGAGGCGGCCTGCGTCTCCGTCCACGGCGCGAACCGCCTCGGCGGCAACGCGCTTCCCGAACTCATCGTGTTCGGCAAGCGCGCGGGCAAGAGCGCGGCCGGCGCGGACCTCGGCGAGGCCCAGATCACGACCGGTCGCGACGGCGAGGTCGAGGACGGCTCCGTCGACACCGACGTTCCCCTCGGCGAAGTCGGCGGCGGCGAGGACGTCGCGGCCGACGGCGGCGCGGTGACGACCGACCCCGAGGCGGTCGTCGAGCGCACCGTCGACGCGGAGCGCGAGCGCGTCGAGACCCTGCTGGAGCGCGACGAAGGCGTCTCTCACTCCGACATCCGCCACCGCGTGCAGAAGTCGATGACCGAGAACGTCAACGTGTTCCGGGAGGAGAGCGCGCTCCGCGACGCGCTGGCGAACCTCCGGCAGGCCCGCGAGGACTACGAGGACGTGTACGTCGAGGACCCCTCGCGCACGTACAACACCGACGTGATCCACGCCATCGAGACGCGGAACCTCCTCGACCTCGCGGAGGCGCTCACGATGGGCGCCCTCGCGCGGACGGAGTTCCGCGGCGCCCACTGGCGCAAGGAGCACCAGGAGCGAAAGGACGACGAGTGGCTCAAGCACACGCTCGTCGAGTGGAACGGCGGCGACCCGAACCTCTACTACAAGCCGGTCGTCCTCGAGGGCGAGGCGAAGCGCTACGAGCCCAAGACCCGCTCGTACTGACCGCACGTATTTACTGTCGGCCGCTCCTACGGGGGTCCAATGGCCGATATCCTCTATGTAGGTCACGTCGCGGCGTTCGGGCTGGCGACCGTGACGTGTCTCGCTGCTGCGATCCGCGCGCGCCGCCTCCAGACGGGCCACGCGCGGCGCGGCCTCACGGCCTTCCTCCTGCTCAGCGCCGGTTGGGCCGCCGCACACGTGGGCTACCTCGTCGTCCCGACCCGTTCCGGGAAAGAGACCCTCTACATGATCGGGCTCGTCCTCGGGTTCGCGACGGTGTTCGCGTGGCTCTACTTCTGCTCGGCGTACAGCGGTCGCTCGCTGCACCGCGACCCGTCCGCCTGGCGCTGGGCCGTGGGCATCTACGCGCCCATCTTCCTGCTGAAGGTGACTAACCCCCTCCACGGCTACTACTTCTCGACGACGTGGGTCGAGGAGCCGTTCCCCCACCTCATGGTCCAGCACGGCCTCCTCCACTGGCTGGCGATGGGGCTGGCCTACGCGCTGGCCGTCGTCGGCTTCTTCATGCTGTTCGAGGTGTTCCGCGAGGTCGGACAGGACGTGAAGCCCCTGCTGTTGCTCGCGGTCCTGTTCGGCGCGCCCGTCACGCTCGACGTGTACGCCGTCACGACGAACCAGCTCGTCGAGCTCACCTACGAGTCGCTGGGCGTCGCGGCGTTCGCGGTGGGACTCACCGTCGTCTACCACGCCCGCTTCCGCGCTGTCCAGTTGGCGGCCGAGCGCGACGAACCGGTCCTCGTCCTCGGCGACGACGGGCGGATCCGGGACTACAACAGCCGCGCGGCCGCGGCGTTCCCGGCGCTCGACGGCGCAATCGGTCGCCGCCTCTCCGAGGCGCTCCCCGACGCGGCCGACGCCGCCGACGAGGCACCGACCGTCCTCGCGGTCGGGGACGGCGCCGACGCCTCTCACTATCAGGTGACCACGACCCCGCCCCGCACGTCCGGGCTGGGCGAGGTCGTCACGCTGACCGACGTGACCGAGCGCGAGCGCCACCGCCGCGAACTCAAGCGGCAGAACGAGCGCCTCGACCAGTTCGCGAGCGTCGTCTCCCACGACCTGCGGAACCCGCTCACGGTCGCGCAGGGACGGCTGGACCTCGCCCGCGAGGAGTGTGACTCCGAGTCCTTGGACACGGTCGACAGCTCGCTCGACCGGATGGAGGCGCTGATCGACGACCTCCTCACGCTCGCGCGGCAGGGCCGCGACATCGACGAGACGGCGGCGGTCGACCTCCGCGAGGCCGCCGAGAGCGCGTGGTCGCAGGTGGACGCGGAGGCGGCGCCCCTCGACGCCCGCGACTCCGCGACGTTCGTGGCCGATCCCGACCGCTTCCAGCAGCTACTGGAGAACCTGTTTCGCAACGCCGTCGAACACGGCGGCGACGACGTGACCGTCACCGTTGGCTCGCTGGGCGACGGCTTCTACGTCGCCGACGACGGTCCCGGCATCCCGGCGGACGACCGGGACGAGGTGTTCGAGTCCGGCTACACGACCTCGGAGTCGGGGACCGGGTTCGGACTGGCGATCGTCGCCGAGATCGTCCGCGCGCACGGCTGGTCGGTCGACGTGGCCGAGAGCGAGGCCGGCGGCGCGCGCTTCGAGATCACGGGCGTCGACGCCGCCTAGTCGGCGAGCACGTCCGCGAGAACCGTGCGGTGACAGCGCTTCTCGTCGGCGTTCTCGTAGCAGACCAGGACCAGATCCTCGCCGTCGGCGCGGCGCTCGCGCAGGTCGGCCAGTGCGTCGGCCGCGGCGCCGGATCGGAGGTGCTCGCGGTAGCGCGTGGCCACGTCCGCCTCCTCGAAGGCCGCGTTGTGCGCCTCCGCCTCGCAGAGGCCGTCCAGTTTCAGGCGCTCCTCGCGATCGCTCACCTCGTCGAGCAGGGCGTCGGGCAGCCCCAGCGAGGGCGCGTTCTCGTGGACGGCGCCGTAGAACCACGACGTCGGGCGCCGGACGACGCCGACGAGCGTCGCCGCGCCCGGGTCGTAGCGGTCGTGCTGGAGCGCCGCGACGTAGGTGTGATCGACCGCGCCGGGCACGGTCAGTCGGCCCGGTACTCCGTCCGGTAGCCGCGGAACTCCTGTCGGTGGGCCTCCTCGTCGGCGAGGATGGTCACCGCGAGGTCCTCCGTCACCGGGTCGTCGGCCGCCTCCGCGGCGTCGATGAGCGCGCGGTACGTCTCGATGGCGTCGTTCTCGGCGTCCAGCACGCCCTCGATGACAGAGAGCACGTCCGTCGTGTCCTCGGGGGGTTGCAGCGAGTCCTGTCGCGCCGTGAACGTGGCCGAGCCCGGCGGTGTGGCCTCCAACTGCTTCAGGCGCTCGCCCAGTTGCTCGGCGTGGGCGAGTTCCTCCTGAATGTCGGCCTGCAGGGACTCCTTGATCTCCTCGGCGCGCACGCCGTCGAGCACGATGGAGTTCGACAGGTAGTTCATGACGGTCTCGATCTCGTCCTCGTACGCCTTCTTGAGGAGGCGGATGACTTCGTCGTCTGCCATGCGGGTCGACCTACGGGCCGACCGCGGAAAGTAGTACGGGCGAACCGGCTACTCGCGGAGGTCGGCCACGTGGTCGATGCGGCGCTGCACGAGGTCCGCGGTGCCGATGTCGTGGCGCACGCGCAGGCCGTCGCCGACCGCCGAGAGCGCGGCCTCGGCCTCCGCCTCCGCGTCGGCGATGGTGTCGGCCACGCCGACGACCGCGAAGGAGCGGGAGGTCGTCGTGTAGATGCCGTCCGCGCGCTCGTCGACGCTCGCGTAGAACAGCAGGGCGTCGCCCGCGGACTCCTCGTCGACGGTCACCTTCGTCCCGCCCTCGGGATCCTCGGGGTAGCCCGCGGGGACGGCGTACTTGCAGACCGTCGCCTGCTCGGCGAAGTCCAGTTCCGGGAGCGGATCGTCGTCGCGGGCGGCGGTCAGCACGTCGACGAATGGGGTCTCCAGCACCGGCAGGGTGTTCATCGCCTCGGGGTCGCCGAAGCGCGCGTTGAACTCTACGACCTTCGGGCCCTCGGCGGTGAGCATGAACTGGCCGTAGAGGACGCCCGTGTAGCCGTCGAGGGCGTCGACGACTTCCTCGATGATGCCGACGGCGTCGTCGTAGTCGCCATCGTCCATGAACGGCAGGGCGTGGCTCGCCGCCGTGTAGGACCCCATCCCGCCGGTGTTCGGTCCCTCGTCGCCCTCGTAGGCGCGCTTGTGGTCCTGCACGGCCGGCGTGACGCGGACCTCCCCGTTTGCGACGAGCGCCTGCACGGTGAACTCCTCGCCGACGAGTCGCTCTTCGAGGACGAAGCCGTCGTAGTCGCTCTCCTGAACGTAGTCGACGGCCTCCGCTTTCGTGATCTGGTCGCCCGTGACCCGGACGCCCTTGCCGCCGGTGAGTCCGATCGGCTTCACCGCGAGGTCGCCGTCGTAGTCGCGGATGTAGTCCGCGGCCGCGCCGGCGTCCTCGAAGACGGCGAAGTCCGGCGTGCCCGTGATGTCGTGCTCCGCCATGAACTCCCGCTGGAACGCCTTGTCCGTCTCGATGCGGGCCGCCTCGGCGTGGGGCCCGAAGGCGTAGACGCCCGCCGCGTCGAGGGCGTCCGCGACGCCCGCCGCGAGGGGCGCCTCCGGCCCGATCACCGCGAGGTCCGCGCCGACGTCGAGCGCGTACTCGACGACTGCGTCGGGGTCGGTCTCCGAGAGCGTCTCGAAGTCGTCGGCGAGGCGTGCGATGCCGGGGTTGCGGTTGCCCGCACAGGCGACCAGCGAGCAGTCCTCGGCGAGGGAGCGCGCGACGGCGTGTTCGCGGCCACCGCCGCCCACGAGGAGCACGGTCTCTGTCATGACTGAGACACCGCGAGCGCCGACCCTAAAGCTTGTTTTTCGGCGGGGAGGCGTGGACTTACCCGTCGCCCGCGCGAACGGCCCCCATGAGCGACCCCACGGACCGGAACCGCCTCGGTTCGGCCGCGAGCCCCTACCTCAGACAGCACGCCGACAACCCCGTCAACTGGCAGCCGTGGGACGACGCCGCCCGCGAGGCCGCCCGTGAGCGGGACGTGCCCATCTTCCTCTCCATCGGCTACGCCGCCTGCCACTGGTGTCACGTCATGGAGGAGGAGAGCTTCTCGGACCCCGAGGTCGCGGCGGTGCTGAACGAGCGCTACGTCCCGATCAAGGTCGACCGCGAGGAGCGCCCCGACGTGGACTCGCTCTACATGACCGTCTCTCAGCAGGTCACCGGGCGCGGCGGGTGGCCGCTGAACGTCTGGCTCACGCCCGACGGCGACCCGTTCTTCGTCGGCACCTACTTCCCGCCGGACGCCCGGCAGGGCCGCCCCGGCTTCCGGGACTTGCTGGCGCAGTTGGCCGAGCAGTGGGAGACCGAGCGCACGGACCTCGAAGAGCGGGCCGAGGAGTGGACCGCCGCCGCACGGGGCGAACTGGAGACGGTCCCCGACGACCCCGGCGAGGCGCCCGGGACCGACCTGCTGGGCGACGCCGCCGACGCGCTCCTCCGGCGGGCCGACCGCCAGCACGGCGGCTTCGGTCGCTCGCCGAAGTTCCCCCAGCCGAGTCGCCTCCGCCTGCTCCTGCGGGCCGACGCGCGCACAGACCGCGAGGACTGCCGCGACGCGGCGACGCGAACGCTCGACGCGATGGCCCGCGGCGGCGTCCACGACCACGTCGCCGGCGGTTTCCACCGCTACGCGACCGACCAGGACTGGACGGTCCCGCACTTCGAGAAGATGCTGTACGACAACGCCGAGATCCCGCGGGCCTACCTCGACGGCTACCGGGTCACCGGCGCCGAGAAGTACGCCGACGTGGCGCGCAAGACGCTCGCCTTCGTCGACGAGGAACTCGGGCACCCGGAGGGCGGCTTCTACAGCACGCTCGACGCCCGCAGTCCGCCGCCCGGCGACCCCGACGGCGACCACGAGGAGGGCGCCTTCTACGTCTGGACGCCCGAACAGGTCCGGGCGGCCGTCGGCGACGAGCGGCGGGCGGACCTGTTCTGCGCCCGCTACGGAGTCACGGAGGCCGGAAACTTCGAGGGCGACACCGTGTTGACGCTCAGCGAGAGCGTCCCGTCGCTGGCCGAGGAGTTCGGCATGGACGAGGACGCGGTGCGCGCTGAACTGGCGACTGCGATGGGCGACGTGGCCGACGCCCGCGCCGAGCGCCCGCGGCCGGCCAGAGACGAGAAGGTGCTGGCCGGGTGGAACGGCCTCGCGATCTCCGCGTTCGCGGACGCGGCGCTCGCGCTCGACGACGCCGACGCCGGGCTCGCCGTCGATGCCCTCGACTTCGTCCGAGAGCATCTCTGGGACGACGGCGACCTCGCCCGGCGGTACGAGCGGGGCGACGCGGGCGTCGACGGCTACCTCGAAGACTACGCCTTCCTCGCGCGGGGCGCGCTGGACTGCTATCAGGCCACCGGCGACGTCGGCCACCTCGACTTCGCTCTCGCGCTCGCCCGCGAACTCGTGGCGCGCTTCTTCGACGCCGACGCGGGGACGCTCTACTTCACGCAGATCGGACGCGACGACCTCGGCGTCCGCCCCCAGCAGCTCGGCGACCAGTCCACGCCGTCGAGCGTCGGGGTCGCGGTCGAGACGCTGCTGGCGCTCTCTCACGTCGCGCCCGAGGCGGGCTTCGGCGACGTGGCCGAGCGCGTTCTCGAAACCCACGCCGAGCGCATCGAGAGCGAGCCGTTCGAGCACGCCACGCTCGTCGCGGCCGCCGACGCCCACGCCGTCGGCCACGTCGAGTTCACGGTCGTCGCCGACGCGGTGCCCGACGACTGGCGGGCCGCGCTGGGCCGCCGCTACGTCCCCGACCGCTTGCTCTCCCGGCGCCCCGCCGACGACGAGGCGCTGGCTGCGTGGCTCGATCGCCTCGACCTCGCCGAGGCGCCACCGATCTGGGCCGACCGCGGCGCGCCCGGCGACGAGCCGACGCTGTACGTCTGCCGGCGCGCTTGCTCGCCGCCGCTGACCGACGTGGCCGACGCCGACGAGTGGATCGACGACCTCGCGCCCTGACTCGGCCGCCGCATTATTGCGCTCGGCCGTCGAAAGGATGGGCGTGCCATCCGCCATCCCCGGCGTCCACCACGTCACGGCCATCGGGACCGACCCCCAGCGGAACGCCGAGTTCTACACCGACACGCTGGGCCTCCGCCTCGTGAAGCGGAGCGTGAATCAGGACGACGTCTCCGTCTACCACCTGTTCTACGGCGACGACAGCGGCTCTCCCGGGACGAGCATGACGGTCTTCCCCTACACCGGCGCCCGGCAGGGCGAGGTCGGAACCGGGCAAGTGTCGACGACGCAGTTGGTCGTCCCCGAGGCGTCGCTGGACTACTGGGCCGACCGCCTCGACGCCGCGGGCGTCGACGCCGACGAGCCACGGGAGCGCTTCGGCGATCGGGTCCTCCCGTTCCGCGACCCCGACGGCCTTCCCCTCGAACTGGTGGCGCGCGCGGACGCCCCGGCGGGCGACCCGCCGGACGGTCCGGTGCCCGAGGAGGACGCGATTCGCGGCTTCTTCGGCGTGACCCTCTCGCTCGCCGCCGCCGCGTCGACGGCGGGGCTGCTCCGGACGATGGGGTACAGCGAGACCGAGCGCGAGGGGGACAGGCGCCGCTTCGAGGCCGACGGCGACCTCGGGGCCGTCGTCGACCTCTGCGAGGACCCGCAGGCCCCTCGCGGCCGGCCCGGCGCGGGCACGGTCCACCACGTCGCCTTTCGGGTCACGGCCGCGGAGCAGGCCGACTGGCGCGAGGTGCTGATCGAGGCGGGGCTTCGCCCCTCGGAGATCATCGACCGGAAGTGGTTCGAGTCGGTGTACGTCCGCACCGAGGGCGGCGTGCTCTTCGAGTTCGCGACGGAGGGGCCGGGCTACACGGTCGACGAGGACCTTGAGGAACTCGGCGAACGGCTAGTCCTGCCACCGTGGCTGGAGGACCGCCGCGAGGAGATCGAGGCGGGTCTGGCGCCCCTCGATCTATAGGTCGCGAAGCCGCTCGGCGAGGTACTGGGCCGCCGGGATCGGCTCGGACTCGACGAAGCGCGCGACCTCCTCGCCGTCGATTTCGACGACGATGGTCGGGATGAACTCGATCCCGTACGCCTCGACCTTCGGGCCGACCTTCGAGCCGTCGTCCTCCTTCTCAACGGGGTAGTGCTCCACGGCGTCCTCGGGCACGCCGGCCGCGTCGATGGCCGCCGCGAAGTCCGGGAGGACCGCCCGGCAGTCGCCACACCAGTCGCCGCCCCACACCTTCACCGTCACGTCGTCCGCGAACTCGGCCCACGTCGCGACTGTCTCGTCGTGTGCGTCCGCGTCGAACGTCGGCGTGGGTTGCATCGTCTCCAGAGCCATACTCCCATTTGGGGCCGGTCGCAGTAAAGCGCACCGTCCCGCCACGGGTATAAGGGGGGACCGCGTAGCCGCCGGCGTGAAATCGAGCATCCTCGACACCATCGGGTCGCCGCTGGTCCGGGTGGACTCCCCGCCCGGGACGACGGTGGCTGCGAAGGTGGAGTCGTTCAACCCCGGCGGCTCGGCGAAGGACCGCCCGGCGCGAGCGATGGTCGAGGCGGCCGAGCGGAACGGGACCCTCGCCGACGGCGACGAGATCGTCGAACCCACTTCGGGCAACACCGGCATCGGCCTCGCGCTGGTCGGCGCGGCGAAGGGCTACGACGTGACGCTGGTGATGCCGTCCTCGAAGTCCGAGGAGCGTCGCCGCCTGATGCGCGCCTACGGCGCCGACCTCGAACTCGTGGACGGCGACATGACCGACGCGCGGGAGCGCGCCGACGAACTCGAAGCCGCGGGCGCGGTCCAGCTCCGGCAGTTCGAGAACCCCGCGAATCCGCGTTCGCACTACGAGACGACGGGACCGGAGATCCTCGACCAACTCGACGGCCGCGAACCCGACGCGCTCGTCGCGGGCGTCGGCACGGGCGGCACCATCACCGGCATCGGCCGGCGGCTTCGCGAGTCCTTCCCGGACCTGCGGATCGTCGCGGTCGAACCCGAGTCCAATCCCGTGCTCTCCACGGGCGAGTCCGGCGAGGACGACTTTCAGGGGATGGGACCGGGCTTCGTCAGCGACAACCTCGACGTCGACCTGCTCGACGACGTGGAGACGGTCGCCCTCGACGACGCCGAGGTGGAGTGTCGCCGCCTCGCCCGCGAGGAGGGCATCCTCGTCGGCCAGTCCTCGGGCGCCTCGAACCTCGCGGCCAAGCGCGTCGCCGCCGACCTCCGAGACGAGGCCGAGGACCCGCTCGTCGTGACCGTGTACTGGGACAGCGGCGAGCGGTACCTGACCGCCGGCACCTTCGACTAGTCGGCCGGCGTGACGCGCACGACGACGGTGTCCTCGCCCCACGGCTCGCTGCCCTCAGGTCGCGTCGCCTCGGTGTCGAGGCGCAGGCGCCCGTCGTCGACGCGGTAGAGCAGGACGCGATCGCCCGTCTCCTCGGGGTCGACGGCCCCGGCCCGGATCTCCTCGGCGAGGGCCCGCGTCAGCCACTCCGACTCGTGGACGCTTGGCTCCCTGACCAGCGCCGCGTCGGCGATCCGCGAGAGGTACCAGTCGAGGTCGTTCAGCAGCGAGACGGCCATCCCCAGACTGATCGTCTCCACGGCGATGGCGTTCGCGAACGGCTCCGCGATGTCGTAGGGCGCCAGCGCCGTGCGCGCCGTCTCGTAGGCCAGCAGGTCGCCGGGGAGGATCGCCTCCTCGGTGCCGACGATCAGCACCTCGGTCATGCTCGCCCCCACGGCCGGCGCGTGCGCTCCGCCATGGGTCGGCGTAGAGCGCCCCCCATCAAAAGGGCCGCGCCCTCAGAAGGTCGTCAGGTCGCCCGCGATGACCCGCCGGGTCACGTCGGTCACGTCAGCGAGTCGCTCGTCGACGATGGCCGCAACGTCGTCCTCGATGTCGGCCACGTCGACGCCGTCCGCCGTGACGACCTGCGCGTCGGCGACGTGGGGCTGGTCGATCGGCTCGCCGATCTGGCTCAGCAGGCGGACGCGGAGGTCCCGGATGCCACTCACTTCCTCGACCACGTCCTGCGCGATGTCCGTCGAGAGGAGGTTGTAGATCTTGCCGATGTGGTTCACCGGGTTCTTGCCCGAGGTGGCCTCCATCGACATCGAGCGGTTCGGGGTGATGAGGCCGTTCGCGCGGTTGCCCCGCCCCACCGAGCCGTCGTCGCCCATCTCGGCGCTCGTGCCCGTCACCGTGAGGTAGACGTCCTCCTCGTCGTCGCCGTCGCCGTCGGCGGTGTTGACGTAGACGGTCACGTCCCGGTCGGTGTGTTCGGCGGCCACCTCCCGCGCGAAGTCCCGGACGGCCTCGACGGTCGCGTCGTAGCTCTCCCGGTCCGGCACGTGCTTGCCGATCATCGCCGCCGCGACGGTGAGGTCGATCTGGTCGTCCTCGCGCTTGCCCATCACCTTCACGTCGGGGCCGAGCGCGGGGTTGGTCGCCGCGAACTCTGTGTTGAGGCGGCGCTCCACGTCGTGCACGATCTGTTCGGTCTCGGAGAGCGGCGCGTGCCCGACGCCGTAGCTTGTGTCGTTCGCCATTGGGACCTCCTGTCCCGCCTCGCCGAAGACGGTCTGGAGGTCGCCGCTCCCTTCGCCCATCTTCACGTCGAGGATCACGTCGATGCCGACTTCGAGTTCCGGGACGTGCTCGCGGAGGTACTCGCGAGCGGTGCGCAACGCGATAGAGTTGACGGGGATCCGCGTCCCCTCGTACTCGGTGGTCGCGCGGCCGACGATCAGCAGGTAGATCGGATCGACGACCTCGCCGCCGCCGAACTGCGGGTCGGCGCTCCCCGCCACCAGCTGTGTCTCGTCGGTGTTGAAGTGAAGCACCTTCCCCACGCGGTCGATGTAGGCCTGCGCCAGCGCCTGCGACACGGACTCGGCGATGCCGTCGCACAGCGAGTCCGGGTGGCCGATCCCCTTTCGCTCGACGATCTCGATGGCTTGGTCCTCGACCGCCTCGCGGCCGAGGTCCTCGACGCGGATGTTCCGCTCGGTCATGGGGGATCGTTTGGGCCGCTGGTTCTATAACTTGTGGAAATGCAGGCGCGCCGCTTATTCCTCCGACGCATCCAACAGCAGGCCGAGGTAGGACGTCCGGACGTGCGCGGTCGGGTCGAGGCCCAACTCCCGCAGGAGGTTCCGGGCGCCCTCGCGGGCGCTCTCGACCTCGGATTCGGTCACCTCCGTCTCGACCTCGACGAACTCGCCCAGCCCCGAGACGCTGTCGAGGGTGACCGTGTAGCCGTCGAGGGACCAGCGCTGGCGCTCCTTCTCGACGGTCGCCGCCGGTTCGCACCCGAGTCCCTCGACGATGCGCCGGAGTTCGGCCTCGTCCGCGACGGCCGTCTCGTGCTCCTCGCGGGTCTTCGACTCGGCCTCGACGAGCGGGCCCTTGTAGGTGAGCAGGGTCCGCGCCTCGCCGTCGCCCGACTCTTTTCGCACGCGGAGCGCCTCGTCCGTCTTTGCGAAGTCCCGGTCGGGTGCGTCGTAGTAGGTGTCTCGCTGGACGACAGTCCCCCGCTCCGTCGCGCCGGCGGCGGCGAGGGCCGCGGCCGCGTCCTCGTGGTCGGCGCGGACCTTGACCTCGACTTCGTACATGTGAGAGGATGGCGGCCCCGAGCGCGTAACCGTTGTGCTTCCCGCGCTCCGGTCGCGGCATCGCCCCCGAACCGTGCTTCTTAAGGGTCGAACGGGTGTGGCTCTCTGTATGAGTGACCAAGACGAGACGGCCGCGGAAGAGGCCGAGGCCGAGGAATCCGAGACAGCGGGGATCCAGGACGGCGACTTCGTCCGCCTCGCGTACACCGCACGCACCGTCGAGGACGGCGACCTCGTGGACACGACCGACCCGGAGGTCGCGGAGGAGGCCGACGTGGACACCGAGGACCAGGAGTTCGAGCCCCGGACCATCGTCGTCGGCGCGAACCAGATCTTCGAGCAGGTCGAGGACGCACTCCTCGGCGGCGAGGTCGGCGACACCGGTGAGGTCGTCGTGCCGGCCGTCGACGCCTTCGGCGAGTACGACGAGGACGACGTGCGCACGATCAGCGCCGAGCGCATCCCCGAGGACAACCGCTACCCCGGCGCCCACGTCGACATCGACGGCGAGCACGGCCACGTGACGACGATCATCGGCGGTCGCGCCCGCGTCGACTTCAACCACCCCCTTGCGGGCGAGGACGTCGAGTATGACTACGAGATCCTCGACGTCGTCGAGGACCGTCTCGAGAAGGCCCAGAGCCTCGTCTCCTCCTACGTCGACGCCGAACTCGACATGCGCATCGAGACGGACGAGGTCGAGGAGGAGGTCACCGTCGAACCCGACGACGAGGACGACGAGCCGACCACCGAGACCCAGACCGTCGAGAAGGAGACCCTCTACATCGAGAGCACGCCCCAGCTCCAGTTCAATCAGCAGTGGATGATGGGCAAACAGCAGATCGCACAGGAGATGATCGACCGCCTCGGCGTCGACCGCGTCATCATCCAGGACGTGATCGACGGCTCCGGCGCCGGTCCGATGGGCGGCATGATGGGCGGCATGGGCGGCGGCGACATCGAGGAGGAACTCGACGACGCCGACGTCGACGCCGAGGAGATCGTCGAGGAACTCGGCGAAGACCTCGAATAACCGACGCGAGCGGTCGCGGCCCCGTTTTCAGGCGATGTCGCGGCTGGTGTCGATGCGGACGCGCTCCGCGAGTTCGAGTTTGATCGTATCGGAGGGCGCCTGTCCGCCGCGGAACTTGGGCACCGCCAGCCGCGTCTCGATCTCGTCGCTGTCGGTGTTCACGCGGAGTTCGAACACCACGTCGGCCATGTGTTCGGTGGTGTCCCGGAGGTCCGGGACCGTCGATCCCCGGAGCGCGTGGAGGACGGCGACGCCGCCGATGTTCTGCATGTGATTCTGCAGTTGGTTGAGGAAGTTGACGTAGCGGTTGCGCTCCGTGCGCTCGAGCACGTCCACGGGGTCGACGATGAGGTTCGCCTCGCCGTTGATGTTCCGGAAGAGCCGCTGGGCGTTGTCGAGGGGGGCGTCCCCTTGAATGTAGCTGATCCGGGGGTCGCCCGTTGGCGCCGGGGTCCGGTCGAAGGCGTCGGTGACGGCCTGCTCGGTGCGCTCCGTCGAGAGGTACAGCGTCGGCCGTGAGCGCGTGAGTTCGTACAGCAGCAGCTCCGCCTGACTCGCCGGGGGCGCGGTGTAGGCGACGACGCTCCCCTCCGGGAGGCCGCCGCCGAGGCGGCGGTCGAGCACGTCGACGCCCGTCGAGAGTCGCCCGGCCATGGGAGATCGTAGGGGGGCCACCAGTTTAACCGTTCGGCCACCTTACAGCGCGGCTGCAAGACGCCCGTACGCCGCGCGCACGCCGTCGTCGGAGAGGGGTGGCCGCGCCTCCGGGACCGTCGCCAACACGGGGGCCTCCACCGCGTCCGCGAGGCCCGTGGGGGCTGCTTCGGCGCGCGTCACGACCACGCCGGCGACGGGGGTGCCGAGCGTGCGCGCCATCGCCGCGGTCTTCACGGCGTCCGTGACCGCTGGCTCGTCGGGGGTCGTGACGACGAGGGCGCGCTCGGCGCGCCGCATCGGCGCCGCCGCGTCGGGCCGCGCGCCGCCGGGGCAGTCCACGACGACCTGATCCGGGTGCGCCGAGAGCCGATCGAGGGCGGCGTCGATCGGTGCGCCGGGCGTGGTCGGACAGACGGCCACGCCGGGAAACGCCTCTGGCGCGTGCGCCGCGGCCCGGACGCTGGCGCCGTCCGCGAGCGCCGGGACCCCCGGGTCGGCCGGCACGTCGGCGACGACGTGGAGGTCCGGCATGTCCACGTCCGCGTCGACGACGAGGGGACGGCGCCGCTGGTCGGCCAGCGCGCGGCCCAGTCCCAGCGCCGTGGTCGTCTTTCCGACGCCGCCCTTCCCGCCGACGACTGCGAGCATGGGGCAGGGTGGTCTCGCTTTCGGCCTTGAACCTTCAGATTCAAGGGGTCGGGCCACCGCTGTTGAGGCGATGCGGCACACCCACCTGCTCACGACCAAACAACTGTCCCGGGCCGACGTGGAGTCGGTGCTGGACAGCGCGGCCGCCATCGCGGACGACCCCGGTTCGCTCGGGGAGCGTCACTCGGACGCGCTGCTCGCGACCTGCTTCTTCGAGCCGAGCACGCGGACGAAGATGAGCTTCAAGTCCGCGATGAAGCGCCTCGGGGGCGACGTGGTCGACATGGGGCCCGTCGAGACGTCCAGCGTCAAGAAGGGGGAGTCGCTGGCCGACACCGTGCGCGTCGTCGAGGGGTACGCCGACGCCATCGTCCTCCGACACCCCAGTCAGGGCGCGGCGAAGATGGCCAGCGAGTTCGTCGACGTGCCACTCATCAACGCCGGGGACGGCGCCGGGCACCACCCCTCCCAGACGCTCCTCGACCTGTACACGATCCGCGAGAACGCGGGGCTGGAGGACCTCTCCATCGGCATCATGGGCGACCTGAAGTACGGCCGGACGGTTCACTCGCTGGCCCACGCGCTGACCAACTTCGACGCGCGGATGCACTTCATCAGCCCCGAGAGCCTGCGCCTCCCGCGCAGCGTGCGCTACGACCTCCACCAGGACGGCGCCCGCGTCAGAGAGCACGAGGACCTCACGGAGGTCATCGACACCCTCGACGTGCTGTACGTCACGCGGATTCAGGCCGAGCGCTTCCCCGACGAGGAGGAGTACGAGAAGGTCGCCGGCGAGTACAGCGTCGACTCGGAGACGCTCGCCGCCGGGCCGGACGACCTCACGGTGATGCACCCGCTCCCCCGGGTCGACGAGATCGACCCCGAGATCGACGACTCGCCGCAGGCACAGTACTTCGAACAGGCCCACAACGCCGTCCCGGTGCGAATGGCACTCCTCGACGAACTGCTATGAGCGACCACCAACTCCGCGTCAGCAAGATCCGCGACGGCACCGTCATCGACCACGTCACCGCCGGACAGGCGCTGAACGTCCTCGCCATCCTCGGCATCGACGGCAGCGGCGGCGAGGAGGTGAGCGTCGGCATCAACGTCCCCAGCGACCGGATGGGGCGCAAGGACATCGTGAAGGTGGAGGGTCGCGAACTCAGTCAGGACGAAGTGGACGTGTTGACCCTCATCGCGCCCGACGCGACCATCAACATCGTCCGCGACTACGACGTGATCGAGAAGCACCGAGTCGAGCGCCCCGACCGCGTGACGGGCGTGCTGGAGTGTCCGAACCGGGACTGCATCACGAACGCCGACGAACCCGTCCCGGCGACGTTCGACGTGCTCCCCGACGGCGTCCGGTGTGTCTACTGCGAGACGATCATGCGCGAGGACGTGGCCGACTACATCGCGAACTGATCGCATCCCGAAAGGATTTATCAGGGGCGCACCTATTCTTCGTACGTCATGTCCCGCACTATCCTGAAGATCGGCGTCGTCCTGGTACTGATCGCGCTGGCGTGGAAGCTCGTCGGCGGCAGCGACGAGGAGAGCGTCGAAGTCGAATCGTAACGGACCGACCCTTTTAGGCCGCTCGCGCCCCGAGCGGTCTCCATGTACGGCGTCTGCACCCGGAACGCCGAGGACGCGGCGTGGCCGGACTTCGACCGCGCGTTCTACGAGGTGAAAGCCGTGTCCGGCCGCCACGCCGACCCCGTCCCGGAAGCCGCCAGCGTGGTGTCCTGCTTCGCGGACACCGCGACGGCCGAGACGACGCCGGAGGTCGTCGCGCGCGACGGGCGGGGCCGCCCCGCGGATCGGGACCACCCCGATCTGGAGACCGGCCACGTCTGCCCCACCGAGGAGCACTACCGCGCTGGCGTCCTCGACACGGTCGCCGAAGCCGCGGCGGTCAGTGGCGACGTGCGTCTCGACGAGGTGGGCCTGCCGCCGGGCTTCTGCCGCTGTGACCGCTGCGCCGAGGCCCGCGGCGACGGTGACTGGAGGGCGTGGCGGGCCGACGCCACCACCTCCTTCGTCGCCGAGGCCGCCGCCCGCGTGGACGGGACGACGTACCTCTCGCTGGAGCCGGACCCCTACCCGGGCCACCTCCGGGAGCGCTGGGGCCTCGACCCGGACGCCCTCGCCGCGCACGTCGACGAGTTCGTGGTGCCGCTCTACGACCCCGCCTACGAGACGACCTACTGGCTGGAGGCCATCGCCGCCGGCTTCGCGGACCTGCTCGACGCCCCCTTCGGCGTCGAACTGTACGCGGCGGGCGTCGACGTGGACGCGCTCGTCGACGCCGTCGAGGCCGTCGAGGACCACGCCGATCACGTCTACTTCGGCTACGACGCCGGCGCGGGCCGGGCCGCCCTCCGGCGGATGCGCGCGGAGCGCCGCGAGGGCGAGACCCACCGACCCTGAGCCGAACCGGGCCGCTTTTGAGGGGCCCGCGAGAATTTGCCCCCATGAGCTTCGAGAAGGGAGACAGCGTCGTCTTGCAGGACGAACACAGCGAGTACGACGGACAGGTCGGGCAGGTCACGCAGGTCATGGAGACGATGTTCGGCGACGAGAACTACACCGTCAGCTTCGACGACGGCCAGGAGGCCGGCATCCCCGAGGAGAACCTCGCGGCCGCCGACGAGGACGAGGACGAGGACGAGGAGTGACGGTCCACTCCGGGTAATGCCCCCCTTTCACTACGTCGACGTCCGCGCGTTCTGCTACGAGACGGAGGCCGAGGAGCGCGTCGAAGACGCCCTCCGACTGTTTCTGCCCGAGGACGTCGACCTCGAACGCGCCGTGACCGAGGGGCACCACGGCGACCGTATCGTCGTCCTCTCGGCGCGCGTCGAGCGCGCCGACGAGGTCCGGACGGTGCTCGACGCGCTCACGGAGTCCCCGGACATCGACCGCATCCGCTCGGAACTCGACGAGCGAATCGACGAGGACTGCTCGCTGTTCATGCACCTCGACAAGCAGGCCGCCGCTGGCGGCGACGTCCGCCTCGGCGACGGCGTCCACCTCCGCGCGAAGGTCGAGGCCTACCCCGCGAAGAAGGAGCACGCGGTCGAGAACGCGCGCGACGCCATCTGACGGTTCCGGGCTAACACGTTCTGACACGTCGCTCGAACGACTCGTCAGCCACGCGTCTGTCCGCAGTCCCTGACTGCCGACACCCTCAGGCATTTATATCTATATACCGTTATGTTTATGTAGGAGACTATTCGATCCGGTTATATGGCAGGGGAACCCTCGCCACGCGGTGACGATGCACAAGACGACGGACTGCTCCCGCTGACCCGCCGGTCGGCGCTCGCTTTGCTCGGCGTCGGGGCCGCGGGCGCCGCCGCGACCGGGAGCGCGAGCGCGGACCACGGCGAGAAGTTCGACCCGACCCGCCGCTGGAACCAGCACGTCGACGCGCAGAACCACGACCTGCGGAACCTGAGTTCGATCAGCGTCGACCACGTCCGGGCCTCGGCCCGCGACGCACACGTCATCGTCTGGAAGGACGAGGAGGGCCGCTGGCACGCCGACGGCCGCGACGGCCACGTCACCAGCACGGACGACGTAATGCGCGCGACCAACGCGGCGTTCGACAGCCTCACCGACGGCCGCGACCACAAGGAGAAGGTGCTCATCGCCTCGCCCGCAGAGGTCGGCCCGCACTCGTGGGGCGAGGGCGACTGGCCCGGCTACAAGGGCATCGAGGTGCCGAGCCACACGATCCTCGACGCGCCCTACCCGATCCACATCAAGGACGAGGGCAAGCCCCTGATCCGGGCGGTCCACGCGAAGAACGCCGAGAACATCGAGTTCCCGACGCTCAACATCAAAGGCAACCCCCGCTACGGCGTCTGGCTGAACAGCGTCGAGGACGTGCGCATCGGCCACGTCAACATCGAGTTCGCGGACGAGGTGGCGGAGGTCGGCCTCGGCGTGCGCGTCGACAACGCCGGCGACGGCCGCAGCCGCGACGTGCAGATCGAGTCGGGCTACGTCGAGCAGTCCGGCCACCACGCCTTCGAGACCTACGGCGTCACCCGGTTCCAGGCGGGCCAGCTCATCGCGGACAACCCCGCGAACGGCGGCATCAACATGAACCGGACCATCGACGCCACCATCGACAGCGTCGTGGGCTGGGACCCCGGCCACCCCTCGACGTACGCGACGGTGCGCCTCGCGAACTACTGTCACAACGTCTCCGTCGGGCAGGTCGTCAGCCGCGGCGGCGCGAAGGGCCTGATGCTCATCACCGCCAAGGACGCCTCCTTCGGCGAGGTCGACATCACGGGCTCGACGGACAGCGGCGTGTTCGCGACACTCTCCTCTGACGTCACCATCTCCGGGGGGACCATCAAGAACTGTCACGGGGAGGGCATCCGCATCCACGGCTACCCGACCGACACCTTCGACAACTTCAACGCCCCGACCTCCGGCATCACCGTGAGCGACGTGCGTTTCCACGACGACCGGCCCGAGGGCGAGAAGACCCAGACCTACGCCATCCGCGAGTCCGGGCCGACCGCGTTCAGCAACCAGTTCGTGAACAACGACGTGCGCGGCGGCGGCACGGAACACCTCATCTCCGTCTCCTCCTCGTCGACGCTCGTCGCCAACAACCACGGCGGCGGCGTCGACGAGGGCACCGTCACGCTGACCGCAGGCGAGGACCCCGCGGTCCGCGTGCCGGAGGTCTCCCCGAACAAGGACGCGACCCTCGACCTCCGCGCGAAGGCCAAGGAGGCGCCCGACGCCCGCTTCTCGTGGGATCACTACTTCGAGTGGGACCCCGAGGCCGGCGCGTGGGAACTGATCGTCGAGTGGCGCACCGACCCCGGCGAGGACGTGACCCTCGACTACATCGTCGACCGGCCGCAGGCGAACATGGACCGCGAGACGTACGGCGCGGAGACGACGTGGCAGGACCGCGCCGACGACGGTCCGGCCGACCCCCACGTGTAGGCGCCGGACCGGTCCTGTTTTATCGCCGCCGCCCCCACCGTCGGCCATGTACGAGGCCGTCCACCCGGAGCCACACGGCGACAGCACCGTCGCCCGCCACGCGGTGACGGCCGCGGATTCGGGTTTCGAGGGCGTCGTCGTCCGGGGCCGCCCCGGCGACGACCGCGACCTCACCGCCGTCCGTGACGGGGTCGACGTGGACGTGGCGTCCGGCGCGGAGGTCGCCGTTGACGACCCGTCGGTCGCCCGGGGGCACGTCGGCAACATCCGGCCGGAGGTCACCGTCCTCCTGCTCCGCGGCGGGTCGGCCGCGATGAACCGTTTCGCCGTCGAGACGCCCCGGATCGACGTGCTCACGGCGCCGATGGCCGACGGCGGCGACTTCAACCACGTCCTCGCGAGCGCCGCCGCCGACAACGACGTGGCCGTCGAGTTCGACTTCGGGCCCGCGCTCCGCGCCGACGGCGGTCCCCGGGTGCGCGCCCTCCAGCAGCTCCGGAAGCTCCGCGAACTGGTCGCGGACGCCGGCGCACCCTTCGTCGTGAGCGCTGGACCGCGGTCGCACCTCCAGCAGCGGGCGCCCCGCGAACTCATCGCCGTCGGGGAGGCAATCGGCTTTGAGGCCGACACCGTCCGGGCGGGCCTCGACGCGTGGGGCGAGATCGCGGCCCGGAACCGCCGGCGACTCTCTGACTCCTACGTCGCGCCCGGCGTCGAGGTCGAGCGCCCGGAGGACGAATCATGAAACACCTCCCCAAGCACCTCCAGCCGCGGTGGCGCTACCTCGCGGTCGGCATCGAGGCGTGGCCCGACGCCGACGTGGGGCGGCGGGCCTTCCAGCGCGAGGCGTGGTACGCCGCGCAGAACCTCCTTGGCGACCCCGGCAGCGCGGACGCCGACCTCTCGGTGCTCCGCTACCGCTTCGTCGACGGCGCGGGCGAGGCAATCGTCCGCGTCCGCCGCGGCGAGACGGACGCCGCACGAGCGGCGCTGGCCTGCGTGGACAGCGTCGACGGGGACCCGATCCGCACACGGATACGTGGCGCGAGTGGGACGATCCGTGCCGCTGAGGAAAAGTATATGCGTGGCCCGCCTGAAAATGTGGCCGAGACACGCGTCGTGTTCCGCAACGCCGACCGTCGGGCCGTCGAGCGTGACGACCTGCTCGACGTCGAAACCGACGGAGGTTTCACGGGCGCGACCCGACTCGATTTCGAGTGAAAACTATGCAGGGACAAGCCCAACAGCAGGCCTACGACCGAGGTATCACGATCTTCTCCCCGGACGGCCGTCTCTACCAGGTGGAGTACGCCCGTGAGGCGGTGAAGCAGGGGACAGCCAGCATCGGTATCCGCGCGAAGGACGGCGTGGTGCTCGCCGCCGACAAGCGCATCCGCTCGCCGCTGATGGTGCGTGACTCCGTCGAGAAGATCCACAAGGCTGACGACCACATCGGCATCGCCAGCGCCGGCCACGTCGCCGACGCCCGGCAACTGATCGACTTCGCGCGCCAGCAGGCGCAGGTCAACCGCGTTCGCTACAACGAACCGGTCGGCGTCGAGCGCCTGACGAAGAACGTCACGGACCACATCCAGCAGTACACCCAGATCGGCGGCGCGCGCCCGTTCGGCGTGGCCCTCCTCATCGCCGGCGTCGAGGACGGCACCCCGCGCCTCTACGAGACGGACCCCTCCGGCACGCCCTCCGAGTGGAAGGCCCACGCCATCGGGTCGAACCGCAACGACCTCCAGGAGTTCCTCGAGCAGCACTACACCGACGACGTGGGCCTCGAGGGCGGCATCGAACTCGCGCTCCGCGCCCTCGCGGACGTGCAGGACGACGCCATCAGCGCCGAGACGGTCGGCCTCGCCACCGTCGACGCCGAGTCCGGTCGCTTCATCGAACTCACGGACGACGAAGTCTCGGAGTACCTCACCGAGTTCGGCCTCGGCCAGTCCGAGGACGAGGACGAGGACGCCGACGACGAGTCCGACGAGGAGTAACGCCGCCCGGGAAAGGCCTTTTAGTTGCGGGCCGGGTATCACCGCCCATGATTTCCCTCGACGACGCGGTGACGGCCCGGCTCGAGTCCCACGGCGCCCGCTTCGAGGTCCTCGTGGACCCCGACGCCGCGCTCGCGATCAAGCGCGGCGAGTTCGAGGGCGACCTCGAGGACGTAATCGCCGCCAGAGACGTCTTCGAGGACGCCTCCCGCGGCGACCGGCCGGCCGAGGGCGACCTCGAAGCGGTGTTCGACACGACAGACGCGATGGAGATCATCCCGGAGGTCATCCAGCGCGGTGAGATCCAGATCACGGCCGAGCAGCGCCGCGAGATGCAGGAGCAAAAGCGCAAACAGTTGATCGACACCATCTCGCGCAACGCCATCAACCCCCAGATGGACGACGCGCCACACCCGCCCGAGCGCATCGAGAACGCCCTCGAAGAGGCGGGGTTCACCGTCGATCCGATGGAACCCGTCGAGGAGCAGGTCGACGACGCCCTCGACGACCTGCGGCCGATCATCCCCATCCGCTTCGAGGAGGTGACCGTCGCGGTCCACGTCCCGCCCGAGCACGCCGGGAGCGCGCAGTCGCAGCTTCGTGGCTTCGGGGAACTCGAACGCGAGGAGTGGCAGTCCGACGGCTCGTGGGTGGGCGTGCTCACGTTCCCGGCGGGGATGCAAAACGACTTCTACGAACTGGCGAACGAGACGTCGAAGGGCGAGGCGGAGACGCGCATCGTGCGCGACGAGGACGAACTCTCGACGCGGTGATTATCCGCGCCGGAAGCCGAGCAGGAAGCCGCCGGTGAAGCCCGCGGAGACGGACATCGTCGAGAGGATCGGCTGGAGCCACTCCTGATTGATCTGGCCCGTGGACTGGGCCGTGCCGAGCATCCCGCCGGTGAGTTCGTCCCAGCGGACGGTGATGTAGCCCTTCGATTCGAGGAACTTGAACAGGGCCAGTTCCAGGCCCACGAGGATCGCGATCAGTTTCGCGACCTTCTTCGCGGCGAACCCGATGATCCCGCCGACGGCAGCGCCGGACCCGAATTCGAGTCCCAGCGCGGTGAAGTCTAGATCGACCATACCCCAAGTGCCCGGTGTGGCCTGATAGCTTTTGTGGGCCGCCACGCGCTTAAGTGGGTGCGACCCGTATCTCGGGCGAGTGATCGGCGACACCTACGACCCCGACGTGGCCGTCGTGGTCAAGCGGGTTGACTCCGGAACGCCGGAGACCGAGGAGATCCGGGACCTCGTCAGCGCCGCCGGCTACGACGTCGCCGCGGAGGTCACGCAGACGCGCCGCGAGGACGCAGCCCTCCAGATCGGCGAGGGGAAAGCCGAGGAACTGGCTGCCGTCGTCCGCGACGCCGGCGCCGGGACGGTCGTCTTCGACAACAGCCTCGGCCCCTACCAGACGTACAACCTCGGGGGGATGCTCCCCGAACGCGTCGAGGTGATGGACCGATTCCGGCTCATCATCGAGATCTTCGGCCAGCGCGCCCAGACCCGGAAGGCCCAGCTCCAGGTCGAACTCGCGGAGCTCCGGTACGAACTGCCGCGGGCGGAGGCCAAGACCAGCCTCGCGAAGCGCGAGGAGCACCCCGGGTTCATGGGGCTGGGCGAGTACGACGAGAGCCGCGAGCAGGACATCAAAGACCAGATCTCCTCGATCCGCGAGGAGCTAGCGCGCATCGAGAAGACCGAGGCCCACCGGCGCGAGCAGCGCCGCGAGTCCGGCTTCGATCTGGTGGCGCTCGCTGGCTACACGAACGCCGGGAAGTCCACGCTGATGCAGGCGCTCGCGGCCGATCTGGAGGTCGGCGAGAACGAGGACCGCCACCCCGATCTGGAACCCACGGCCGAGCGACAGGACCGCCTGTTCACAACGCTCGGCACGACCACGCGCCGGATGGAGACCGAGCGCCGCGAGGTGCTGTTGACAGACACGGTCGGCTTCATCTCCGATCTGCCCCACTGGCTCGTCGAGTCGTTCAAGTCCACGCTGGAATCCGTCTACCGGGCGGACCTCGTCCTCCTCGTCGTGGACGTGAGCGAGCCAATCGAGGAGATCCGCGAGAAACTCGTCACCTGCCACGACACGCTCTCGGAGCGCAACGAGGCCCCCATCGTCACCGTGCTGAACAAGATCGACCGGGTCGGCCCGGACGAACTCGCGGAGAAGCGCGAGGCGATCACCGCGCTCACCCACTCCCCCATCGCCGTGAGCGCCGTCGAGAAGACGAACCTCGACGACCTCACGCGCCGGATCGACCGCGCGCTGCCGCCCCACGAGCGCGAGCGCCTCGTCCTCCCGCTCTCGGACGACGCGATGAGCGTGGTCTCGTGGGTCCACGACAACGCCCACGTCAACGAGGTCGACTACGGCAGCGAGCAGGTCGTCATCGACTTCGAGGCCCGGCCGGCCGTCGTCGAGCAGACGCGGGCGAAGGCCGGCGACCTCGCTTGACCGGCCAACGCTTTTCACCCGGCCGGCCGCGGGATGCGGTATGCAGGTCGGACTCATCGGCGCGGGCCACATCGGCGGCCTCCTCGCCGACGCGCTGTTCGAAGCGGACCACTCCCTCGTCGTGTACGACGCCGACGAGTCGCAGGTCGACCCGCTCGTCGAGCGTGGCGCGACCGCGGCCCCCGATCCCCGCGCCGTCGGGGAGCGCTGCGCGGCCGTCTTCCTCGCGCTGCCGGGTGGGCCGGAGGTTACAGAGGTCGCACTCGATCAGGGCCTCCTCGACGCTCTCGACGCCGGGGACCGGCTGATCGACACCTCGACGACCGGGCCGGACGCGGCCGCCCGCGTCGCCGACGCCGCGGCCGAGCGGGACGTGGCGTTCGTCAGCGCGCCGGTCACCCGCGGCGGCCCTGGCCCGGACGATGCACTCCACGCGATGGTCGGCGGCACGCCGGCGGACTGCGAGGCCGTCGCGGACCTCCTCGACGCGGTGACGCTGGATCGCGAGCGGATCGGCGACCCCGCGGCGGCACAGCGGTTCAAACTCCTCTTGCAGGCCCGGTACGCCGGACAGGCCGCCGTCGACGCCGAGGTGGTCGCCGCCGGCCGCGACCTCGGCCTGCCGATCGAACTGCTCGGCTCCTTCCTCGATCTGGACGTCTCCGAGCGCCTGTTCGCGGGCGACTTCAGCCCCTCGCATCCGGGGATGGGCGGCTTCGCCATCTGGAAGAAGGACCTCGGCTACCTGCTCGACGAGACCGCCGACACCGGGACGGCGACGCCGCTCGCGAGCGCGGTCCACGACGCCTACAAGCACGCCGACCGCGTGCGGGCGGACGACGACCGGGACGCAGCGACGCTGCTGCGCCACTGGCGCCGCCTCAACGGCGGCGACTGACTACTCCGTCGCCTGGATCCGGCCCATCGCGAGGAGGTGGTAGGTCGGGTCGCGTCGGTTCCACGCCGCCTCGTCCGTCGGCGCGTCCCAGTCCGCGTGGTTCTGGAAGGCGAGGTTCTGCGTCCGGGCGTAGGGGAGCATCGGCAGGCGCCAGTTGAACACCCACGCGAGCGTCTGGACGTACTCGCGCCGTTTGGCCGCCGGGACGCCGCGGTCGAGGAGCAGATCCATGTACACCACGGGGTAGTCGACGCGCTCGTCCGTGTCGGGGTCCCCGACCGGCGGCGCCGAGAGCGTGAAGTGCTTCGTCTGCTCGACGCGGAACCCCTCGACCTTCGAGGTCCACCCGTAGTCGACGATCTCGACGTTGTCGTGGTCGGCCGCCCACGCCTCGACCTCCGCGTCGGTCCAGAGATTGAACTGGCGGCGCTGGTCGCCCGTCGTCATCGCCTGCTGGAAGATGCCGTCCGGGCTCCCCTCCCACGACCGCTCGGTCACGTCGAAGCGCCCCAGCGAGCGCCGCTGCGAGACGGCGCTGTCGTCGCGGGCCGTGATCGACGCGTCCACGCCGAACCCCCGGAGTTGGTGGCGCAACATCTCGTCGATTCCCACGGCCCCGGTCCCGGTGAGGATCTGGAGCGACCACCGATCCCCGCTCGGCGCGTACCACTTGCCGCTCTCCCGGGTGAACCCTTCGTCCTGCAGGATCGCCGCCGCGCGCTCCGGGTCGTGATCGTAGCGCCGGAACGCCGCGCGGAGGTCGTCGTCGACCCAGCGGTCGGCGGTCGGGAACGTCAGCCCCGGCGGGTTCGACGGCGCCTCGGCGGCGATCTCGTGTTTCTCGTCGGCGAGGATTTCGGTGTCGAGCGCCCGCAACAGCGCCTGTCGCACCCGCGGCGCCGATAGCTCCGGCGATCGGACCTGATTGGCGAGCAGGCCCGCCCAGCCGTCGTCGTCCCAGCGGTGCATCCGCATCTTGTCGGGTCGGGCCTCGATGGCGTTGGCCGGCGGCGGATCGAGGATGCCCGGCATCGCGTCGTAGGTGCCCGTCCGAAGGCCGCCCCACCGCACGTCCGGGCTGGTGTGCACGACGGCCTCGGCCCGCGGGAAGTTGATCGCGTCGGCGTTCCGGAAGTGGGGGTTGCGCTCCATCTCGACTCTGTCCGGCGGCAGATCGGACACCTCGAACGGACCCGACACGAGCGCCGTCGTCGGGTCCTCGCGGTCGCCGCTGACGCCCTCGGCCAGGAGGTCGGCCACGGTCGCCGCGTCGTCGCCGTAGGGATCGTCGACCGCCTCGACCTCGTCGAGGAGCGGCCGCGTCTCCGATCGGTGGCGGAACACCTCCGCCGGCCCGGGCGCCGTGAGTTGCTCCGTGAGCCACCGCTCGGTGTCGAGGTCCGCGTAGAACCCGGGGTCGCTCCGGAACGTCGCCGTCCGGCCGTCCCACTCGACGGCCGTGGTCGCCTCCAGCACCGTCTGGGGGTCGCCCGCGTCGACGACCGCCTCGGGGCCGCGGTCGAGCCGGTAGCGTTCGAGCCGGTAGTCGATGGCCCAGTCGGCGGCCCGAACCGGGCTGCCGTCGTTCCAGCCGGATTCGGCCAGTTCGACCCGGATCTCGGAGGCGTCGTGCGACCAGTCGGCCGCGAGCATCGGCTCCACCGTCCCGTCGGGGTTCTCGGAGCCCAGCCGGTCGAAGCAGAAGGGGTAGATCAGGCGCGGCCAGTCGGCCAGCAGGTCGCTTTTCGTCCAGTCGTAGCGCTCGTGTGGCCGCGGCGTGAAGGTTCGGAACACCGGGCCGGCCTCCCCGCCGCCACCGGAGAGACAGCCGGCCGCGGCGGTCGCGGCCCCCGCGCCGACAGCCGCGAGGAGGCGTCGCCGCCGCCCGTCGACGTGCCCGTCGGTGTCACCGTCGGTCATCGCCACCGGATAGCGCGCGGGCACGGGAAAGTGTCGCGGTCACTCCCCCGGGTCGCGGAGGGCATCCGGGAGCGCCTCGGGCAAGTCCGAGGCGAGGAGGCCGTGGCCCCGGTCCGCGACGACCAGATCGCCCGCCCGCCCGTTCGCGTACGCGGCCGCGGCCGCCGCCGGCACCGGATCGAGGACCGCCAGCAGCGCGCCCGTCAGCCCCGCGAGCACGTCGCCGGTGCCGCCGACGGTCATGCCGGGGTTGCCCGTGCGGTTGACCCGCGTCCGGTCGCCGTCGCTCACCACGTCGTAGGCGCCCTTGACGAGGACCGTGTGGCCGAGGTCCGCGGCGAACGCCTCGACGGCATCGGCGCGGTCCCGCCAGTCGGACTCGCTCGGCCCGCCCATCTCCGCCAGTTCGCCCTGGTGGGGCGTGCAGACTAGCGTCGCGGCCGTCTCCACCTCCGGGACGACCCGGAGCGCGTCGGCGTCGACGACCGCGCGCCCCTCGTAGCGCCGGAGGAAGTCCGCGACGGCGGTCCGCGTCTCTTCGGCGTCGCCCAGCCCCGGGCCGAGGACGACCACGTCCCGATCCGCCGCCGCGGCGAGCAGGTCGTCGACGTGGGCGGGCGTCAGAACCGGGCCGTCGTAGCCCTCGGCGATGAGGTCCGGCCCGTAGCCCTGGATCGTATCGGCGACCCCCGCCGGCGCGTGGACGAAGGCGAGGTCCGCACCGGCCCGGAGCGCCGCCGTGCCGGCCAGCGCCGGCGCGCCCGTGTAGGGGCCGCCGCCGACGACCATCACCCGCCCGAAGTCGCCCTTGTGGCTCTGGGGGTCCCTGTCGAGACCCCGGAGGTCCCCGGGCCCGACGAACGTCTCCGCCGCGTCGGGGATGCCGATGTCCGCGACGGCCACGTCGTCGCGGTCGGCCAGCCCCGGCTTCATGTCGTGGAACGTCACCACGTGGTCTGCCGCGACCGCCACGCCCTCACTCTCGCCCGTGTCGGCGTCGACGCCGGAGGGCACGTCGACGGCGACGACCGACGCGTCGGCGTCGTTGATCGCTTTGGCGGCCGTGCACTCGGGTTCGCGGAGCGCACCGGTGACGCCGGTGCCGAGCATCGCGTCGACGATCACGTCGGGGTCGCCCAGAGCGAGGTCGCGAGCGTCGGTCACCTCGCGCCGGTCGAGTTCGGCTGCGCTGAGGGCGTCCCAGTTCTCCCGCGCGATGTCGGTCCGGATCGCCGACGGGCGACCGAGCAGGTGGACCGTCACCTCCTGACCGGGGAGAAACCGGGCCGCGACGAAGCCGTCACCGCCGTTGTTGCCCCGGCCGGCGACGACCGCGACGCTGTCGCCGGGATTGGCCACGTCCCGGACGACCCGCGCGACGGCGTTGCCGCTCGACTCCATCAACTGCTTGCGGGGGACGCCGAGGGCCGCGGCGTTCCGGTCGACCGCGGCCATCCGGTCGCTCGTGATCATGGCCCGCGATACGGCTGGCCGTCTCAAAAGCCCGGGGGGTCAGCGACGGATCCGGAAGCCGTCGAGGCCCTCCGGTTCCTCGTACTCGACGTCGACGTCGGTCACGTCGGCCGTCGGGCTCCCCTCGTGGCAGAACTCGACCATCCGCTCGACGGCGTCCTCTGCGCCCTCGAACACCGCCTCGACGCGGCCGTCGTCGAGGTTTCGGACCCAGCCATCGACGCCGGCGTCACGGGCCTCGTCGCGGGTCGTCGCCCGGAAGAACACGCCCTGCACCGTGCCCGAGACGTAGACGTGGACACGCGTGTCGGCTCTCATGGCCGCGGCTTTCCCTGTCCGCCACTAAATAGCTTTGATCTGTCACGACTCGGCCGCGCCCGTCCGGAGGTAGTGGAAGAGGTACGTCTGGTGGTAGCCCGCGTAGTCGTCGCCGAGGCGCGACCGGATGGCCCGCGAGGTGTCGGCGTAGTTCCCGCGCGCGCAGTCGGGGTAATGATCCTCGATGGCCGACTGGATCCACGTGTCGAGGGGGACCGCTTCGAGGTGCCCCAGCGCGAACAGGCAGACGCAGTCGGCCACCTTGTCGCCGACGCCGACGAACTCGGTGAGCGCATCGCGGGCCGCCTCGTAGTCGAGGGCCGACACGTCGCCTTCGGTGAGGTCGCCGTCCGCCACCATCGCCGCGGTGTCCCGGACGTAGGGCGCCCGGTAGCCGAGGCCGAGATCGCGGAGGTCGGCCTCGCTCGCGGCCGCCAGCGCCTCGGGGTGGGGGAAGCCGTAGTAGGTGCGATCGTCCAGTTCGACCGGGTCGCCGAACTCGCGGCGGAGGGCGGCCTGCATCGCGGCGATGCGGCCCACGCGCATCTGCGCCGAGCAGATGAACGCCACGAGCGTCGGGAAGAACGGATCGCGCACGAGGCGCAGCCCTCGGAACTCCTCGTAGGCGGCGCGCACGAGGTCGTCGTCGGGCGCCGTCGCCGCGATGGCGTCGAGGTCGTCGTCCAGGCGGAGCAGGTCCGTCAGGATCGGTTCGGCGTCGGTGGTGGCCTCCCACTCCAGTCGTCCGTCGCGCTGTCGCACGCGGACCGCCTCGTCGTCGACGACGACGTGGTACCACGCGTCGCTCCCGGCCGGGGCGTCGGCCTCGTACAGCGCGTCGTCGTCGCGGCCCCAGAGGTAGGACTGACCGCTCTCCAGCGTCGCCTGCAGGTCGATGCCGCCCGGGAGGTCCGCGATGCGAACGTGGCCCGTCTTCATCGCCCGCCCGTTGCCGACGCGCCGGCAGAAGGCTGTCGGTGTGGCCGGGCGAAGCAACTTTTGGGCCGGAGTGCGTTACACGTACACATGGATTGCCGAGTAGCCGTCGAGGCGGCCGTCCCCGTGTACGACGTGTCCGAGCGCGACGAGGCCGTGCGGATCGCCGTCTCGAAGACCGGGGAGATGCTCAACCCGGACCTGAGCTACGTCGAGATCGACATGGGCACCCGAGCGTGTCCGACCTGCGGCGACGAGCACGACCCGGCCTTCATCGCGGCCGACGAGGGACTGGTCGCCCTCGAACTGTCGCTGACGGTGTTCAACGTCGAGCGCGAGGAGCACGCGGCCCGCATCGCCCGGACCGAGATCGGCGAGCGACTCGAAGACGTGCCCCTCGAAGTGACGGAAATCGAGGTCGTGGAGGACGAGACGAAAGAGACAGAAGAGACGGAGGAGACCAGCGAGTCGGACGACGACGAGGTGCTGCCGGAGTTCGACGACCTGCTCGAAGAGGGATAGCGTCGGCTAGGTAGTTCGAGTGTCCGCAGAACTCCTCGGTGGGTTCAGTCGGCCTGCGCGGCGACGGCTTCCGTCTCCTCGGCAGCGACTTCGTTCGTGATGCCCCCAATGAGCGCGAAAACAGCAGCCTTGTGATCGGTCTTCGAACGGTGGATCGATGTCGGTCGTACCCCCATCGACTCGTACTCTGTGAGATCCAGCGATGCGTCCTTGTGTTCCTCGTAGTGATTGCCGACCTCTGCGAGCAGGCCGTGGAGGTGGATCAGCTCCTGCTTCTTCATAACCAAGCGTTTGTTACGGGTGGAGGGTTATATTATTATCCTGAGTACCGTTACCACACTACCGGCTAAGTATTCCGGAGAGCCGCTCACGCAAGAAAGTCTCGATGGCCCGCCGTGAAAGATTTTTACCCCGGCCGACCCACCCGCCCGGTATGGAGTACGACGACGCGCTGGACCGGGCGCTGGAGAGCACGCCGGACATCGAGTCGGAGACCGCGCGCTTCGAGGTGCCCGACCCGGAGGTCCGGACCGAGGGCAACGCCACCGTCTACGAGAACTTCCAGGCGACGCTCGACCGCCTCGACCGGGAGGGCGATCACCTGCTGAAGTTCCTGCAGGACGAACTCGGCACGAGCGCCCACATCGACGAGAGCGGGCGTGCCCGCCTCACCGGCGAGTTCCGCCCCAGCCGGATCGAGGCCGTGATCGACGACTACGTCGCGTCCTACGTGCGCTGCCCGGAGTGTGGCCTGCCCGACACCCAACTGACCAGCGAGCAGGGCGCGCTGTTGATCCGGTGTGAGGCCTGCGGGGCGCGCTCCCCCGCCGGCGAGTGACCGCTAGGATTCGAGGCGCTTGAGGTTCTCGAGGTCCCGCTCCGTGCGCATGAACACGGCCGTGCGCCGGGTGGCGTGACAGCCGGGACAGCTGTAATTTTCGTCGTGCTGCGGGAGCTCGGACGGCGTCATCTCCCAACTCTTCTGACACTCGGGACAGAGCAGTTGCACGTACGCCTCGTGAGCCATGCCGCGAAGTGGGTCCGGTCGCCGGAAAAAGCTACTGGCGACTACTGTGTGAACAGGTGGCCATCCGTGGGCACGTCGAAGAGGCCGATCCGCGCGCCGGCGTCGAGCCACGCGTGGCCGTAGGAGAAGGCCGCCAGCGCGTTCACCGGGTCGTCGTCCGCCCGGAAGTGCCGCCCGTCGTCGAGGTAGGAGCGCGCCATCTCTTCGCACTCGTCGGCGGCGTCGGCCAGTGGCGTCTCCGGGGGCGCGGTCGTCTCGGCGGCGTCGAGAGCCGCGGCGAGCAGTTCCTCGTAGCGATCGGTCTTCTCCGCGAGGTCCGCGGGCATACTTCCCCGTTCCGGCGCGCGGACAAAGGGGTGGCGACCGACACAGACCGAGGCGAGATGGTCGGGCAACACAACGTCCTTTACGGTCGGCGGCCCACTGACACGTATGACCGATTCCGACCCAGTCGACCACCGGCGCCTGATCATCGCCGGGACGGGCATCGCGGGCCTGACAGCCGCAATCTACGCCGCGCGGTCGAACAACGAGCCGCTGCTGCTGGAGGGCGACGAACCCGGCGGACAGCTAACCCTGACGACGGAAGTCGACAACTTCCCGGGCTTCCCGGAGGGCATCTCCGGCCCCGAACTCGTGAACAACATGAAAGAGCAGGCCCAGCGCTTCGGCGCCGACATCGAGAACGGCGTCGTCGAGTCCGTCGACGACTCCGCGAAGCCGCTGACGGTCACGCTCACGAACGGCGACGTGTACCACGCCGACGCGCTCATCGCGGCGTCGGGCGCCAGCGCCCGCACGCTCGGCATCCCCGGCGAGGACGACCTGATGGGGTACGGCGTCTCCACGTGTGCCACCTGCGACGGCGCGTTCTTCCGCGGCGAGGACATGATCGTCGTCGGCGGCGGCGACGCCGCGATGGAGGAGGCGTCCTTCCTCACGAAGTTCGCGGACACGGTCCACATCGCCCACCGCCGCGAGGAGTTCCGCGCCGAGGACTACTGGATCGACCGCGTGCAGGACCACGTCGAGGCGGGCGACATCGAGATCATGCGGAACACCGAGGTCACCGAGATCGAGGGCTCCCCCGAGGAGGGCGTCAAGACGGTCTCGCTGGTCCGGAACCCGGCGGGCCACCCCAGCGAGAAGCCCGACGACCCCGAGACGGAGGCCCTCGAGATGGACGTGGGCGCGGTGTTCCTCGCCATCGGCCACACGCCGAACACCGAGTACCTCGACGGCACGGACGTCGAACTCGACGACGAGGGCTACATCGTCGCGGCCGGCGGCGACGGCGGCGGCCAGACCGCGACCGACGCGGACGGCATCTTCGGCGCCGGCGACGTGGTGGACTACCACTACCAGCAGGCCGTCACGGCGGGCGGGATGGGCTGCAAGGCCGCCCTCGACGTGGACGACTACCTGGAGGATCTCGGCGGCGAGGCGAGCGCCGCCGGCGGCGCGCAGGCCGAAGCCGACGACTAAGCCAGACGGTACCCGTCGGCCCGCCGCACCGCGCGCCGGTAGCCGACGACGCCCGCGAGGGCGCCGAGCGCGACTGAGAGTCCCACGCCCCCGAGCCGCAGCACCGCGGGCGAGACGGCGACGGCCTCGGCGACCGCGTTCAGGTGGCCGACCAGCGCCGGGAGGCCGACGGCCAGCGTCACGAGCAGGAAGCCGAGGAACGCCCACGGACTCGGCACGACCACCTCTCGGTCGCCGCTGATCCGCGTGGCCGCTCGCTTCGGGTAGCGGGTCCCCAGCGCCGCGGCGATCCCCGTCGCGGCCACGCAGAGCGCCGCGATCCCGAGCACGTCCGCGACGGCGACGGCCGGCCCCACGGAACTCGCTGCGGCGACGACCGCGACGGCGACGACCGTCACGGGCAGGCCCGCGAGCAGCGCGCCGACCGCCGCGCCCGCGACCAGCGGCCGCCCCCCGGCACCGGTCGTGAGGACCGCCGGCAGCACCGCGCCCTCCTTGCCGATCGGGTTGAGGCAGAACAGGCCGCCGGTCACGACGACGCCGACCAGCCCTACCGTGATCGGAAGCCGCGGGGGGACCACGCCCGAAATCGCGTACGTCTGGACCTCGTAGAACAGGAAGAAGACCGGCACCACGGCGTACTGGACGGTGATCGGCGAGCGCACCGCCCGCCTGACAGCGGTGACCGCGACCCGACGCGCGGGCCGGTCGACGATCCCCGAGAGCACGCGCTCGACGCGGTGGCCCCCGAACCCGGGCGCGTCGCGCTCTTGGGTGGGTCGCGTCCGCTCGCCGGTCCAGAGTCGCTCTGCGAGGTGCCCCGCGAGAGCCACGCCCCCGACCGGTACCGCGAGGAGCAGCGTTGCACCGACCGCGGCCCGCACGGGCACGACGGCGACGCCGGGGACGGCCGCCGCGATCGGGTCCCCCAGCCACGTCGGGGGGAGCGCGTCCGTCGCGCGTTCGAGCGCCGCGAGGGAGACGTCCACGTCGACCGCCAGCGGAATCGTGTAGAGGGCCGGGATCGCGGCGGCAGAGGCGATTCCGATCGCGGTCCGGTGCCGCTGGACGAGCGCCGACCGCGCGGCGAGTGCCTTCCCGAGGAGGCCCCCGACGTACCCCAGCGCCGTTCCGCCGACGACCAGCGCGGTCCCGGCGGCGACGACTGCGAGGCCGGCGGCGACGGAGCGCGCCCCCGCGGCAACCCCGATGCCGCCGGCCACCAGCGGGACCGCGACGAATGCGAGGTAGCGCCCCGCTTCGCTCGCGACGTGGCCCACGGCCACCGCGCGGGGGGCGGCCGCAGTCAGCACGGCCGCCGGCGCGTCGGGCCAGCCGATCTGCTTGACGGTGCGCTGGACTGCGACGAACGCGACGCTGAAGAGCACGAACAGGGCGACCGCGCGCGCTCCCACGATGCCCGCGTCGATCTCCTCCGAGCGGAGAACGACGCCCACGGCGAACCCGCCCATCCCGGCGCCCGCGGCGTAGACCAGCCAGACCGCCACCAGTCCGCCGAGTTTCAGCGCGGCGCGCTCGGTGTCCGTCACGCGGCGCCACGACCGGCGCAGTTCGACCCGCGCGATCAGCGCGGCGTCGCGGAGATCCGTCCGGAGCGCGTCGAGCGATCCGCCGAGTGCCATCGTGTCGGGTGTGTGATGGCCGCCGGCTTCATCGGTTCGATTCGCGGGGGCCTGTGGCCGACCGCTGGAAGCGATCGGGACCACGCGAGGAACGGGTGTGGTCGCGCCGAGCGCGATCCACGAGTGGACTCGCGGGGGATCCACAGGCCCTTACGTCGGGCCGCGCAAACGCCGGTATGGCAACTGAGGAACTCACGGTCACGGTCGACGTCGACGACGACAGCGACGAGATTCGCCTCCCGGCGGGCCTCGTGGAGATGTTCAGCGAGGGCGACGAGCCGCCGGCCGAGGTCGTCGCGGACATCCTGCAGGTCGCTTTCACCCAGCGCGCACACTCCGTCGTCCACCACGGCCACGGCGAGGCCGACGATGAGATGGAAGCCATCGAGGAGCACGCACTCGACCTCTTCGAGGAGCGCTTCGGCCAGACGTTCGCCGAGGCCACCGGCCACGATCACTGATCGACGGTCCAGCGCAGCAACACGCCCTCGTCGATTTCTTCCACGCCCGCCAGCGACAGGTCCACGAAGTCGGCGGGGTCGGCGAACCCATCGCCGTCGGCCAGCGTCGGCGCGTCCCGCCCGCCGATGACCGTCGGGCCGACGAAGACGCTCACCTCGTCGACGAGGCCCGCCGCGAACAGCGAGAAGATGAGTTCGCCGCCGCCCTCGACCAGCAGCGAGTCGATGCCCTCGGCTTCGAGGGCGTCGAGGGCCGCGGGAAGGTCGACCTGCTCCTCGCCGGCGGTGTGGACCGTCGCGCCGGGGACCGCCTCGTCCGGAGCGCTGTCGGCGGCGAGCAGGTAGGTCGGCGCGGCGTCGTCCAGCACCCGGGCGTCGCGGGGCGTCCGCAGTCGCGAGTCGGCGACGACCCGGGCCGGGGTCGCTCCCTCGACGGTGAGGTGGGGGTCGTCTGCGAGTACCGTCCCCACGCCGACCATCACAGCGTCGCACTCCGCGCGCAGTTCGTCGACGCGCGCGAAGTCCGCGGGCCCGCTGATCGCCACCTGCTCCCGGCGCCGCGTCGAGAGTTTCCCGTCGGCGCTCGTCGCGGCGTTCACCCGGATGTGCATGGGCACCGCGACGGGGGGCACGGGAAAACGGCTTTCGATCACGCAGTACGCTTTTAGGCGCCGCACCCGAACTTTCGGGCGATGGAGTTAGAAGACCATGCCGAGGACCTCGCCTCCGACCTCGGCGTTGACAAACAGGAGGTCGAAGAGAGTCTGCGCAACCTCGTGGAGTACAGCGTCCCCATCGAGGAAGCCAAGCAGAGCCTGCGGCGGAAGTACGGCGACGACGGCGGCGGCGGGAGCAGTGCGCCGACGACGGCCGACCTTGCCGACGTGACGACGGGGTCGGGCAACGTCACCGCCACCGTCCGCGTCCTCACCGTCGGGAAGCGCCCGATCCGCTATCAGGGCGAGGACCACGTGATCTTCGAGGGCGAACTCGCCGACGAGACGGGGACCATCTCCTACACCGCGTGGGAGGACTTCGGCCTCGACCCGGGTGACACGATCACCGTCGCGAACGCCTCCGTCCGCGAGTTCGAGGGGAAGCCCGAACTCAACTTCGGCGAGAACTCCTCCGTGGAGTTCCTCGAAGAACCGCTCACCGTCGACGCCGACGTCGGCGGCGAGGCGGGCCTCGCGGACCTCGTGCCCGGCGACCGCGGGCGCGCCGTCGAGGTCACCGTCGTCGAGAGCGAGGAGCGCACCATCGACGGCCGGGACGGCGAGACGGAGATCCTGAGCGGCGTCCTCGCCGACGAGACGGGTCGGCTCCCGTTCACGGACTGGGAGCCCCGCCCCGAAATCGCCGAGGGCGCGTCGCTCCGCATCGAGAACGTCTACGTCCGCGAGTTTCGGGGCGTCCCCTCGGTGAACCTCTCGGAGTTCTCGACGACCACGCCGCTTGACTCGGCCGTCGAGGCCAGCGGCCCCCAACGCCTGTCGATCCGCGAGGCCGTCGGCCGCGGCGGTGCCTACGACGTGGCCATCGTCGGCGACGTGATCGAGGTGCGCGACGGCTCCGGGATCGTCCAGCGCTGTCCGGACTGCAACCGCATCGTGCAGAACGACCGCTGTCGCACCCACGGCGAGGTCGACCCCGAGGACGACCTGCGGACGAAGGCCATCCTCGACGACGGCACCGGGACGGTGACGGCCGTCTTCGACGCCGACCTCACGGCCGACATCTACGGCGGCACCCTCGAGGACGCCCTCGACGCCGCCCGGGAGGCGATGGACCAGTCCGTCGTCGCCGACGACATCCGCGAAGAACTCGTGGGCGAGGGCTTCCGCGTCCGCGGCCACCTCAGCGTCGACGAGTACGGCGCCAACCTCGAAGTCGTGGAGTTCGGTCCCGTGGAGGAGGATCCGGCTGACCGTGGCGAGCGCCTGCTCGCGGAGGTGGGCCGATGAGTACCGACAGACGGTCCGGCCGGCGCGACGGCCGGTCGGCTGCGACTGTCGACCTCACGCGCACCACCGGGGGGTGGTTTGCGTGAGTTCTGAGGAGGGGCCGGCCAGCGGTCGCGAGGTCGCCTACCGGCTGTTCGCGGCGGAGTTCGACGACGCGGACTTCAGCTACTCCGAGAGCGACGAGGAGCGCGCGCCGAACTACGTCGTCACGCCGACCGGCGCGCGGGTGAACCGCCTGTTCGCCGTCGGCGTGCTCACGGAGGTCGAGCAGGTCGGCGAGGACGTGCTCCGCGCCCGCGTCGTCGATCCGACGGGCGCGTTCGTCGTCTACGCCGGCCAGTACCAGCCGGAGGCGGAGGCCTTCCTCGACGCCGCCGAGCCGCCCGCGTTCGTCGCGGTCACGGGCAAGGCGCGCACCTTCCAGCCAGAGGACAGCGACCGCGTGTTCACGTCGATCCGACCGGAGAGCGTCAACGAGGTCGACGCCGAGACCCGCGACCGGTGGGTCGTTCACACCGCAGAGCGGACGCTCCACCGCATCGACGCGATGGCCGACGCGCTCGACCGCCCGGAGCGCGGCGACGACCTCCGCGCGGTCCTCGCCGACGCCGACGTGGCCGAGGGGCTGGCGGCGGGCATCCCGCTGGCCATCGACCACTACGGCACGACGGGCGCCTACCTCGACGCGCTCCGGACGCTCTCGCTCGACGCCGTGGCGGTCGTCACCGGCGCCCGCGACGAGGCGGGCGAACTCTCGCTGTCGCCCGACGAGGGCGGCCCGGCGGAGGGCGACCTCTCTTACGCCGGTCTCGGCGAGGGCGAGTCCACGGACGCGGACCGCGACACCGAAGGCACCGTCGCCGAGGAGACCGACTCGGTCGCCGGGTCCGCGCTCGACGGCGACGCTACCTCGGAACCGGAGGAGACGGAGGCGGAGTCCGACCCCGTCTCGGGGACCGTCGCTGACGCGGAGTCCGAGGCGCCTCTCGACGACACGACTGACGCCGATGCGCAGACCGACTCCGCGGACGCCGATTCCGACACCGAGGCCGACGCAGACGCCGAACCGGTCGACGTCGACGCCGATCCCGAGGAGTACGAACTCCCCGAGGAGGAGCGACAGGAGGTCATCGAGGAGCACGGCGTCGAGTTCTCCACTGGGACCGAAGTTCCCGACGCGGGCGAGGCCGGCATCGAGACGCCGGACGCCGAGGAAGTGGCGGCCGAGGACGCAGAGGGGTCCGAGGTGGCCGCCGCTGACGAGGAGGAAGCGGAGAGCGAGGCCGACGACGAGGACCTGCAGGACGTCGTCGTCTCCTACATGGCCGAACTGGGCGACGACGGGGTCGCGCGCGCCGACCTCGTCGCGGCCGTCACGGACGACCACGACGTGTCCGCCGAGGCCGTCGAGGACGCCGTGCAGGACGCCCTGATGGCCGGCCAGTGCTACGAGTCCGGCGACGACGAACTCACGCCGATCTGACGTGGCGCGGGTCGATCCGGTCCCCGGCGCGCCCGCCGCCGTCGCCGACCTCGGCGCGGAGACCGCCCTCGTCGTCGCGGACTACCACGCCGGCATCGAGCGCTCGCTCCGGCGCGACGGGGTCGAACTCCAGAGCGCCGCGGCCGAGCGCCGGCGCGAACTGCTGGCGCTCGTCGCCGAGACCGGGGTGGACCGCGTGGTCTTCCTCGGGGACCTCGTCAGCACCATCGGGCAACCGAGCGGCGAGGAGCGCACGGAACTCACCGACCTGATCGCGGCGCTCCCGGTCCCGGCGACTCTCGTGCCCGGCAACCACGACGGCGCCGTCGCCGAGACCGTCGACGTCGAAGTCAGCGACGCGGAGGGGGTCCGGTACGGCGACGTCGCCTTCGCCCACGGCCACACGTGGCCCGACTCGGCCCTGCTCGACGCCGACGTGCTCTGCGTCGGCCACGAGCACCCGCAGGTCCGCCTCGAAGACGAGGTGGGTGGCCGGCGGGTCGAACGGGCGTGGCTCCGGGGCCCCCTCGCCGCAGAGCCGTTCAGCGAGCATGCCGACGCGACCCTGACCACGGACGCGGAGCTAATCGTCTTCCCGGCGTTCAACGAGCGCTGCGGGGGGTCGTGGGTCAACGTCGAGGGCCAGGGCTTCCTCGCGCCGTTCTTGCCCGCCGCGCTCCCCGACGGGGAAGCGTACCTGCTCGACGGCACCCGGCTGGGTCGCTACGATCGGGTCTGACTACCAGCGGTGGTGGACGTACTCCTTGACGTGGGTCTCGTAGGCGTCCCGCGCGGCGCCGTGTTCGCGGTGACTCAGGGGGTCCAGTTCCGCCGCCCCCGCGTTCTCCCGGACGTGGTCGGGGTCCGTCGAGCCCGGGATGATCGTCGTGACGGCATCGAAGTCGAGGATCCACCGGAGGACGTACTGCGCCATCGTGGCGTCCTCGGGGACGAGGGGCCGCAGGTCGTCGACGACCGCGAGGGCGTCCTCGTAGGGTGCGCCCGCGAACGTCTCGCCGCCCCGTTCACCGACGCCCGCCGCCGGCCCATCGCGGGCTGCGCGGCCGCGGTGGTCGTCCTCGGGGAATGAGGTGTCGGCGTCGAAGGCGTCCGCCAGCAGGCCGGACGCGAGCGGGACCCGGACGACGACGCCCACGTCCTCCTCGGCCGCCCGCTCGAAGAAGCGCTCGGCGGGGCGCTGGCGGAGCGGGTTGAAGATGATCTGGATCGACTCGACGCCGTCGTACTCGATCGCCTTCAGCCCCTCCTCGACGGTCTTCACGCTGACGCCGTAGTGGTGAAGCTTGCCCGCGTCGACGAGCGACGAGAGGGCCTCGAAGGTCTCCGGCCGGTAGTACGTCTCCTCCGGCGGGCAGTGCAACTGGAGGAGGTCGAGGGTGTCCTGTCCCAGCCGTTCGCGGCTGTCGTCGACGCAGGCCTCCAGATTTTCGTGGGTGTACGCCTCTGCCTCGTGGGGAGAGAGGCCCCGGCCGGCCTTCGTCAGCACGTAGATCCGCTCGTCGTCGTCGCGTTCGGCCAGCACCTCGCCGATGAGGCGCTCCGCCCGCCCGCCGCCGTAGATGTCGGCGGTGTCGATGAGGTTCATCCCGGCGTCGAGGGCCGCGCGGATCGACTCCTTCACCGACTCGTCGTCGGCGTCGCCCCAGCTCGGGCCGACGGTCCACGTCCCGAGGCCGACTTCCGTCACGTCCCAGCCTGTCGCTCCCAGCGGTCGCGTGTCCATATTCGACGGTCGGGCGAGCGATCCTTAACCGTGGCCGTTCCGGCGAGGCGGTGGGCTTAATCGCGTCCCGCCCCTTCTTCCGACGATGACAGCGGGGCGGGCAACGGACGCGAGCGTCTTCTCGCGCTTCGGCGACGCGGTGCGGGCGGCGCTCTCCGAGCGGGGCTTCGAGACGCCGACGGAGCCACAGCGCCGCGCGATTCCGCCCCTCGCTGACGGCCGGAACGCCCTCGTCGTCGCCCCGACGGGTACCGGCAAGACGGAGACGGCGATGCTCCCCGTGTTGGACGCCATCGCCGAGCGCGACGACCAGTTCGGGATGCAGGCCCTCTACGTCACGCCGCTCCGGGCGCTCAACCGCGACATGCGCGAGCGACTGGACTGGTGGGGCGACGAACTCGGCCTCGACGTGGACGTGCGCCACGGCGACACGACCCAGTACCACCGGCAGAAGCAGGCCGAGGACCCCCCGGACGTGCTGGTGACCACGCCGGAGACGCTGCAGGCGATGCTGACCGGCTCGAACCTCCGGACGGCGCTCGAAGACGTCGAACACGTCGTCGTCGACGAAGTCCACGAACTCGCGGCCGCGAAGCGCGGCGCGCAACTCACGGTCGGCCTCGAACGCCTGCGCGAACTCTCGGGCCCGTTCCAGCGCATCGGCCTCTCGGCCACGGTCGGTGACCCCGCGGAGGTCGGCGCCTTCCTCACCGGCGGGCGCGACTGCGCCGTCGTCGAAGTCGACGCGGGGAGCCTCGTCGAGTTCGAGGTCGTGCGCCCCGACATCACCGACGCCGACGAGCGACTGGCGAGCGAACTGATGACCGACGCGGAGATGGCCGCGCACGTCCGGACGATCCGAGACGTGGTCGAGCGCCACGACTCGACGCTGATCTTCGTCAACACTCGACAGACGGCGGAGGCGCTCGGCTCCCGGTTCAAGGCCGTCGGCGCCGACGTGGGCGTCCACCACGGCTCGCTCTCCCGGGAGACCCGCGTCGACGTGGAGGAGCGGTTCAAGGACGGCGACCTCGCGGGCCTGCTCTGCACGTCCTCGATGGAACTGGGGATCGACATCGGCCGCGTGGACCACGTCGTGCAGTACGGCAGTCCCCGCGAGGTCGCCCGCCTGCTCCAGCGCGTCGGCCGGGCGGGCCACCGGAGCGACCGGGTCTCCACGGGGACGGTCGTCACCGGGTCGGCCGACGACACGTTCGAGGCGATCGCCATCGCCCGCCGGGCCGCCGACGGCGCGGTCGAACCCGCCGACATCCACGCCGGCAGCCTCGACGTGGTGGCGAACCAGATCGTCGGCCTCGCGATGGACTTCGGCGACCTCTCGGCCCGCCGCGCCTACGAGGTCGTCACGGCGGCCTACCCCTACAGCGATCTGTCGCAGGACGCGTTCCGCGCGGTCGTCCGCGAGATCGCACAGAACGGGCTGATCTGGCTGGACGAGGACGCCGACCGCATCGAGAAGTCGGGGGGCACGTGGCAGTACTTCTACGCCAACCTCTCGATGATCCCCGACGAGGAGACCTACGAGGTGCGGGACATGGCCGCCGGCGGGCAGGTCGGCACCCTCGACGAGCGGTTCGTCCGCAACTTCGCCGAACCGGGCGCCTCCTTCGTCCAGCGTGGCGAGATGTGGCGCATCGCCGAGGTCGACGACGAGGACACCACCGTCCGCGTCACGCCCATCGAGGACCCGGCGGGCGAGGTGCCGTCGTGGACCGGCCGCGAGATTCCGGTGCCCCGGCCCGTCGCGGGCGAGGTCGGCGAACTCCGCGGCGTCGTCGGCGACCAACTCGCGGCCGGTGCGGACCCGGACGCCGTGGCCCGGGACCTCACCGGGCGCTACCCCGCCGACGAGACCACCGTCCGCTCGGCCGTCGAGCAGGTCGCCCGGCACGTCGGGGGCGACGCGCCCGTGCCCACCGACCGGAAAATCGTCGTGGAGCGCGAGGCCCGCACCGTCGTCGTCAACGCGGCGCTTGGCCACCAGATCAACGAGACGCTCGGGCGCCTCCTCGCGGCCCTGCTGGGCCAGCGCACCGGCTCCTCGGTCGGGATGGAGACGGACCCCTACCGAATCGAACTCGACCTGCCGACGGGGCTGGGCGCCCGCGAGGTGCGCGAGGTGCTCGCCGAGACCGACCCCGACCACGTCGAGGGACTGATCGAGTTGAGCCTGAAGAACTCCGACTCGCTGAAGTTCACGCTCGCCCACGTCGCCGCGAAGTTCGGCGCGCTCAAGCGCTACCGCGGATCGACGGGGCCAGGAATGTCCGGCGACCGCCTCCTCGCGGCGCTGGAGGACACCCCGCCCTACGAGGAGGCCGTCCGCGAGGTTCTCCACGAGGAACTCGACGTGCCCGGCGCGGCGGCGGTCCTCTACGCGATCCAGTCCGGCGACTTCGACGTGGTGACCCACGGGGGTCACACCGCCATCGGAACGGACGGCCGGTCCAGCGGCCGGGAACTCCTCGCGCCCGCCGACGCCGACGCGAGCGTCGTCCAGGCCATCGAGGACCGCATTCTCGACGACGACGTTCGGCTGGTCTGCCTGCACTGTGGCGATTACGACCGCGAGAAGCCGGTCCGCCGCGTCGCCGACCAGCCCGAGTGCCCCCAGTGCGGGTCGACCCGCATCGCCGCGATCAGCCCGTGGGCCGACGACAAGGTGGCGGCGGTGACCGCCCCCGAGAAGGACGCCGAGCAGGAGAAACTGGCCGAGCGCACCCACCGAAACGCGAGCATCGTCCAGAGCCACGGCAAGAAGGCCGTCATCGCCCTGCGCGGGCGCGGGGTTGGCCCGCAGAACGCCGCGCGGATCATCAACAAGCACCGCGAGGACGAGGCCGACTTCTACCGGGACATCCTCGAACGGGAGCGAGAGTACGCGCGGACCCAAGCCTTCTGGGACTAGCGAGGCGCTCGCGTGGCGAGCGCCTCGGGTAGCGAGCGGGGAGGCACGACCCGCGAGCAAGCGGGAGAGAGCGAAGCGACCCGACTATTCGATCGCGACCGTCCGCTCCTCGCGCGCAGCCTCGTAGATGGCCTCGATGGCCCGCATGTCGACGAGGCCGTGCTCGCCGTCCGGGGACACCTCGCCGCCGGTGAGGATGCGGTCGGCGAAGTAGTCGAACTCCTCGCGCATCTGGTCGGGGTGGTCGTAGGAGAGTTCGGCGGTCTGGCCGCCGCGGCGGACCGTCAGCGACCTGCTCACGTCCTCGGCGTAGGCGGGTTCGTAGCGGAGTTCGCCCTCTATGCCGACGACGCGGAGGTTCCCGCTCCCGTAGGCGTTCTGGCTCGTCGTGCACGCCGCGTAGACGCCGCCCTCGAAGGTGAGCTGAAAGCCCGCGCGTTCGTCGGGGATGCTCTCGAACTCGGGGGTCTCGGAGTGCATCGCCGCCTGCGCGCTGACCGGGTCGCGGCCGAGGACGAAGCGCGCCGTGTTCAGCGGGTAGATGCCGATGTCCGTGACGGAGCCACCCTCGCCCGCGAGGTCGGGATTCAGCCGCCACTGGTCAGGGTCCGCGATGAGGTCGAGCAGGCGCTGGGAGTTGTGGCCGTGGACGAAGACCGGGTCGCCGATGACGCCCTCCTGGACGGCCTCGCGCATCCGGCGGATGCCCGGGTCGGTCTGCATCCGGTAGGCGACCATCAGCGGCACGTCCTCGGCGGCGGCGACGAGTCGCTCCGCGCGCGCCACGCTGGCCTCCATGGGCTTCTCGCAGAGGACCGCCTTGTCCAGTTCCGCCGCCGTCTCGACGTACTGGAGGTGGAGGGCGTTGGGCGTGCAGACGTAGACCGCGTCGTACTCGTCGGCGGCGACGCCCTCGTGGAACTCCTCATAGGTGATGCCCGCCTCGGCCCCGCAGTCCTCGGCGACCCGCGAGGCCTTCTCGGCGTCGGAGCTCACCAGCACCGTGGTCTCGCAGAACTCCGAGTCGGCGACGGCGGGAATGGCGAAGTCCGTCACCCACCAGCCGACGCCGATCATCGCGAACCGAACTGTGCCCTCGTCGGCGCGCTCCCAGTCCCGGCGCGTGAACTCGCCGAGGTACTGCTGTAAGTCCATGCAGAATCGTTTACCGGAGCGCGAGTTAACGATTGTGACTCGTCACCACGACGTGACGGTCACGTCGCGAAGCGGCGGGTCGAGTGGCAACTCGACCTGGCCCCCTGTGTAATGGGAGATGTAGATGGCGGCGATGACCGCCAGCGACCGGCGCGCGGCCTCGCCCGGCGATCGGTTCTCCGCCTCGCCGTCGAGCAGTTCGACGACGTGCTCGGCCGCGTTCGGGAACGCCGACTCGTAGTCCTCGTCCCACGACCAGCCGTCGGCGACCTTCGGGTGGTCGGTCTCGGCGTGGGCGCCGTCGTCGAGCGTCCAGTAGCGCCACTCCTCGTCGTCGTTGTTGAGGTACAGTTTGCCCTCGGTGCCGATCAGATTGAACGTCATCGAGGAGGCCTCGCGGGGAACCGTGCAGTCGACGGTGGTGAACGTCCCGTCCTCCATCACGACCATCCCGCCACCGCCCGCGTCGTCGACTCGCCGGTCGGCCGAGAGCGCGTCGACGGCCTCGTTCTCGCCGGTGACGTGGCCCGAGACGGTGGCCGGGTCGGCCTCCAGCAGGTGGATCAGCAGGTCGATGACGTGGGTTGCGTTCCGCAGGAGTTCCATCCGAAACTGCACCGACGCCGAGCGCACGTCGCCCAGCAGGTCCTCCTCGACCATCGCCTCCCGGAGCGAGACGACCTTCTCCGTGAACCGAAAGGAGTGGTTGACGAGCAACTCCGCGCCCTCGTCGTCGCAGACCGCGATCATCTCCTCGGCGTCGGTCACCGAGGAGGCGATGGGTTTCTCACACCAGATCACGTCGGGATCGCCGACGGTCGCGGCGTCGACGACGTGGTCCGCGTGGAGCAGCGACGGCGTGCAGACGCTCACCACGTCGAGGTCCTCCGCCTCGAGCATCGCCTCGTGGCCCTCGTAGCGACGCTCGGCGGGAATCTCCCACGCCTCGCCGAACGTGTCGAGTTTCTCGCGGTCCACGTCGGCGATGGCGACCAACTCGACGCCCTCCGCGGCCGCGTAGCCGCCCGCGTGGCTCGCTGTGACCTTCTCACGGCCGATCTGGTCCTCGTCGTGCATCCCGAGGATGCCCATGCCCGCGATCCCGCCCGTGCCGATGATGCCCGCGCGATAGGTCATACTGCCTCTCCGCCCACGGGGGGCTTGAAAGTGGCTGCTAGCCGCCGGGCTTAGGTGGGCGCCCCGCGACGGGCCGGTATGTCTGACCCCTTCGTGGTCGTGGGCGGCGACGCGGCCGGCCTCAGCGCCGCGAGCAAGTGCAGGCGGGAGGATCCCGACCGCGAGGTGGTCGTCTTCGAGCGCGGCGCGTGGGTCTCCTACGCCCACTGCGGGACGCCCTACTACGTCGGCGGGAAGATCGACCGGATCGGCGACTTGCTCTCTTTGTCGCCCGCGGACGTAGCCGACCGCGGCATCGACCTCCGGCGGCACCACGAGGTCGTGGAGGTCGACCCGGCCGCGGAGACCGTCACCGTCGACGGCCCCGACGGCCGCACCGTCCAGGCCTACGGGGACCTGCTGATCGCGACCGGCGCGCACGCCCGCACCGATCGCGTCGACGGCGCGGGTCTCGACGGCGTCTTCGCGATGCACTCGATGGACGCGGCCGCGTCGGTCCGCGCCGCGCTGGACGACCCCGACGAGGCCCACGAACCACTCGACGTGCCCTACGTGGACGAGGAGCGCGTGGCGAACTACGCCGCGTGGGAGCCACCCGAGACGGTCGCCGTCGTCGGCGGCGGCTACGTCGGCGTCGAGATGGCGGAGGCGTTCGTCGAGCGAGGCCGCGACACCCACCTGTTCCACTGCCACGAACGGCCGCTCCCGAACTTCCCCGATCCGGTCGGGGACGCCGCGGCCGAGGCACTCCGGGAGGCGGGCGCGACGCTCCACCTCGACGCGCCGGTCGAGCGACTCGTCGGCGACGACCGGGTTCGGGCCGTGGACCACGCCGACGGCGCGCTCGACGTCGACCTCGCGGTGGTCGGCGTCGGCATCGAACCGAACGTGGACCTCGTGGCCGACACGCCGGTCGAACTGGGCGACTCGGGCGCCGTCGCGACCGACGACCGCGGCGAGACGAGCGTCGACGGCATCTACGCCGCGGGCGACTGCGCGGAGGATCGCCACGCGGTCACGGGCGACCCGGCGTGGGTCCCGCTCGGCCTGACGGCGAACCGTGCGGGGCGTGCCATCGGCGCGACCGTGGCCGGCGACCCGACGCCCGTGGGCCAAGTGGCGGGCACGGCCGCCGTCAAGGCCATCGACACGGAGTGCGCCCGGACGGGCCTGTTCCCCGAGGAGGCGGCCGCGGCCGGCTTCGATCCGGTGATGGAGACGATCACCGCCGGCTCGCGGTCGGGCTACTACCCCGGCGCGGCCGACACGACGGTCACGCTCGTCGCCGACCGCGAGACGGAGCGCCTGCTCGGGGGTGCAATCGTCGGGACCGACCGCGCGGCCGTCCGCATCGACACGGTGGCGACGGCCATCGAAGGCGGGCTGACGGTCGGGGAGGTGGAGCGACTGGACCTCGCGTACGCGCCGCCGTTCAGCCCGGTGTGGGACCCGGTGCTGGTGGCGGCGAAGGTGCTGAACGGCGCGCTCTAACTACTCGTAGACGTGGACGCTGCCGGTCTGGTTCTCGTAGATGTAGTCCCAGTCGTACTCGACGCCGAGGCCGGGGCCGTCGGGCACGCCGACGGTGCCGTCCTCGTCGATGGTGTCGATGCGGTCGGAGTAGTCGCCCTCGTAGACCGGCGGGGGCGTGTTCGAGCAGTCGGGGTGGACTAACGCCATCTCGTAGTAGTTCGTGTTGCGCGTCGCGGCGATGCAGTGGCGGTGGGCCGGGCCGGGCGCGTGGAACTCCACGTCGACGCCGTGGCCCTCCGCGACGGCGACGCGCTTCATCGCGCCGGTGATGCCGCCGTCGTACTCGGGGTCGGCGCGCACGAAGTCGGTCGCCTCGGTGTCGATGAAGTCCGTGAACTGCTCTAAGCCCCGGACGTGCTCGGTCTGGAGCAGCGGCGTCGACAGTTTCTCGCGGAGCTTTCGGTGGGCGTGCTGGGAGACGCCGCCGTCGCGGTAGGGGTCCTCGTACCAGAAGAAGTCCTCCTCGTCGGCGGCGCGGCCGACGGTGAGCGCGTCGGCGAACGTCTCGTACTCGCAGGCCGGGTCGAGCATCAGGTCCATCTCGTCGCCGACGCGCTCGCCGACGGCGTGGACCGTCTCTACCTCGCGGTCCACCAGGCGCGAGGCGTCGCTGCCGCCCCAGCCGTGGATCTTGAAGCCGCCGTAGCCCATGTCGCGACACTCCTCGGCGAAGTCGGCGAAAGCCTCGGGGCTGTCGAGGCCGCCGTTCTCGTCGCCGTGGTAGGTGGAGGCGTAGGCCGGGATGCGCTCGCGGTACGTGCCCAGCAGTTCGTGGATGGGCGCGTCGTAGTACTTGCCCGCGAAGTCCCACAGCGCGATGTCGATGGGCCCGATGCCCATCCGGTCGTACTTCCGCAGCGCGCGCTTCACTTCGCTCCAGTGTCGCTCCCGGTCGAGGGGGTTCTTCCCGACGAGGTAGTTCGCGAAGGTGTTGTACTGGGCCGCGCCGGGGGAGTTGCCGCCGACGTACTGGCCGGTGATGCCCACGTCCGTCTCGACGCGGATCCCGAACAGTTTCCGCGTCGTCGTCTCGCCCGGGTCGTAGACGAGGTTGAAGCCGTTCCCGTCCGTGCCCACGTCCGAGAGCGGGTACTCGAACTCCACGCTCTCGATGCGGGTTATCTCGGGTGCCATGTCTCCCCCGCCGACGGCGCCAGCAATAAAACCCCGCGACCGCCGTCAGGACTCGTCGCTGACCAGGACGTTGTTGCCGATGTAGTAGCCGACGCCGACGGTGAGCGTCAGGGAGACGAACAGGAGCGCGAGCGTGGCGCCGTCCATCGACTTCGCCCACGTCGTCGCGGCCACCGCGAACACGACGAGGACGACGGTGGCGTACGTCAGGACCTTCCAGGCCGGTGGCATACCCGCGCTTGGCCGGCGCGGTAGGTGAACCTGTCGCTCACGCCCGGCCGCCCGCCCGGTCGACGACGGTCACGTCCGAGAGCGTCAGCGCCTCCGGGTCGTAGTCGGCCGCTGGCTGATTCATCGAATCGCGGGGCTGGCCGCCCGTGTCCGCGAGGCTGGCGCGCACCAGCACCACCTCGTCGCCCCACCGGCGCTCGGTCTCGGTCAGGCCCTCGCGAGACTCCTCGGCGACGGCGGCGGTCAGCGGGAGCCACGACACGTCCTCGACCCCCGACCCCTCGTGTTCGAGGACGAGGTACACGTCGTCGCCCGCCGCGAACTCCGGCCCCTGCACGAGGTAGGTGCAGAGTCCGGTCAGGCGGCGCGCGATGTCGGCCTCCGACCGCTCGCTCATGGCTCCTCGTTGTCGCGGCGCGCACTTGGCCGTTGCGTCGTGCCCGTCTGATAAGAGTTTAGTCGCGTCTCTGTGACCCTCCGCTATGCGCTACTACCGACTCACCGACGGCGGCGACGCGCGCCTCGTCGCCCGCGACGGCGACGACGCCTACGACCTGACGGCGGCCGATCCCGCGCTCGACTCCGTCGCCGCGCTGGCGGCGGCCGGCGACGGCCTCGACGCCGCCGCGGAGGCGGTCCTCGACGACGCGCCCGCGGTCGACGTCGGCGGCCTCGACGACGCCGCGCTCCCGGTCGTGCCCGAGGAGGTCTGGGCCGCCGGCGTCACCTACAAGATCAGCGAGGAGGCCCGCGCCGAGGAGTCGACGATGCCGGAGATGTACATGGACGTGTACGACGCCGAGCGCCCGGAGATCTTCTTCAAGGCGACGCCGAGCCGAACGGTCGGCCCGAGCGAGGCCGTCGGCATCCGCGGCGACTCCGACTGGGACGTCCCCGAACCCGAACTCGGCGTCGTCCTCCACGAGGGCGAGGTCGTGGGCTTCACCGCCGGCAACGACATGAGCAGCCGCGACATCGAGGGGCAGAACCCCCTCTATCTCCCGCAGGCGAAGGTGTACGACCGCTGCTGCTCGCTCGGCCCGGCCGTCGCCTCGGCGGCGAGCGTCGGCGACCCCCACGACCTCGCCATGCGCGTCGAGATCGAGCGGGACGGCGAGACGGTGTTCGCGGAGGACACCGACACCAGCGAGATGGTCCGCACCTGCGAGGAACTGGTCGGCTACCTCACCGATCACAACGTCCTCCCCGAGACGACCGTGCTGCTGACGGGTACCTCGCTGGTCCCGCCGGACGAGTTCACCCTCCGCGTCGGCGACCGCGTCGAGATCGAGATCGAGGGCATCGGGACGCTGATCAACGACGTCGTCGAGGTCTGAGCCCCCACCTTCTTGGCCGCCCCCGTCTCATCCGGGGACGATGACCGGTCACGTCACCCGCTCGGGCTTCGCGGACGAAGTCGCGGACGACCTCGAAACGCAACTCGACGTGTTCGCGGACCTCGGCATCGACCACGTCGACCTCCGGTCGGCGTGGGGCACGAACGTCCTCGATTTCGACGCGGACCAGATCGCCACCGTCCAGTCGGCACTCGACGAGCGCGACATGGGCGTCGCCTGCATCGGCTCGCCGATCGGAAAGATTCCCATCGAGGAGTCCTTCGACCCCCATCTGGAGCGCTTTCGCACGGCGGTCGACCGCGCTCACCAGTTCGACGCCGAGTACGTGCGGCTGTTCTCCTACTGGATGCCCGAGGACGAGGCGCCCGCGGAGCACCGCGAGGAGGTGCTCCGGCGGATGCAGGCGAAGATCGACATCGCCGAGGCCGAGGACGTGACGCTCCTCCACGAGAACGAGAAGGACATCTACGGCGACACGCCGGGCCGCTGTCGGGACCTCCTGACCGCCGTCGACTCGCCGAACTTCCGCGCCATCTTCGATCCCGCGAACTTTCTGGAGGTCGGCGTGCGCCCCTACCCCGACGCCCTGCTGGACCTGATCGAGTACGTCGAGTACCTCCACGTCAAGGACGCGCAGTTCGGCGAACGCGGCGCCATCGAACCCGCGGGCGAGGGCGACGGCGAGATCCGGGCGATCCTCCGGGCGCTGGACCGCCGTGGCTTCGAGGGCTTCGCGGCGCTGGAGCCCCACCTCGCCGCGGCCGAGGCGAAGGGCGGCTTCAGCGGCCCGGAGGCCTTCGGCGTCGCGGACGAGGCGCTGCGCCACTGTCTGGACGACGTGGGGATGGCCTACGACTGAGCGAGCGACGGTCGCCCGCGGAGGCGGTCGATGCCGAATCGCGCGAGTGGCGCGACGAGCAAGAGGACCCACCCCGCTGCGAAGACGCCGAGGTTCGGCGACAGCATACACTGTCCGTGGTGGAGCGTGTTCTCGCTGGCGACGTAGGACACCCCGGAAACAGCCGGAACGTACGCACAGCGCGCGACCCCGGTGGTGGTGCCGACCAGCACGAGCGCCGCCCCGGCCCACGACGCCGCCCGGGTGGCCCACTCGGCGGCGGAGCCGTCGGCCGCGAGCAGGTGGAGCGCGCCGACGGCGCCCAGCGCGAGGTACGGGAGCGAGCCCCGGACGGCGGCCCGCTGGAGCGCGTCGACCGGGACGAAGACCGCCGCGACGACGAGCGCCACCGGGACCGCCGCCGGGAGCCAACGCGGGACGCGAGCGGCCACGCGCTCCCCGCCCGCCGCGAGGGCGAGGCCGAACCCGCAGACGAGGACGGCCTCGCCCGTCACCGCGGTCGCGCCAGCCGACATCGCGACGGTGGCGAGCCGATCCTGTAGCACGACCAGCAGCGCGCCGTATCCGAGGGCGAGCGCGCCCACAACCGCGAGTCCTGTCCCCGAGAGCCGGCGCCAGACGACTGCCACGGCCAGCACGACGGCCCCGGGGAGGGCGACGAGCGATGGGAGATCGACCACGAGGAGCGCTGCCCCGTCGATGAACGCCTCGACGGTGACGACGGTCGGCGACACTGTCGCGGCGCAGAGCAGGAACGCGGCGGCGAGCGCGAGACGGCGCGGGGGATTCATCGTCGTGCCCGAACCACCGCCTCGTGTTAGAAAACACTCACGTCTGGCACGGACGAGACGCGGCCGGGCGCCCAGTTCTCGCGGCCACCCGAGTCAGAGGTCGGCGAGGAAGTCCGCGCCCGTCTCGATGGACTCGGCGGGGTTCTCCGGGTCGTCGTGCTCGTAGATCAGCCAGTCGGCGTCCACGTCGCGGGCGGCGTCGGCGCAGGCCTGCATGTCCACGTCGCCCTCGCCGATTTCCGCGAACTCCCGCTCGTCGACGTGCATGTCCTTCATGTGGACGAGGTCGATCCGGTCGTCCAGGTCGCCGATGAGCGCCGCGGGGTCGTCGCCGCCGACGAGCGCCCAGCCCACGTCGAGTTCCATCTTGGCCTCGGTCTCACCGACGAAGCGGTCGTAGGCCGTCTCGTCGCCGAGGTCCTCGAACTCGAAGTCGTGGTTGTGGTAGTGGCAGTCCCAGCCGGCGGCCGCGAGGTCTTCGGCTACCTCGTCCACCAGCGCCGCGAACGCGTCGACGTTCTGTGCGGAGGCGAAGTGCTCGTGGTCGACGTGCGGGATGACGGCGCCGCTCACGCCAATCTCGTCGCCGTAGGCCGCGACGACCGCGTCGAGGTCGTCTTCGAGTTCGTCCATGCCGACGTGGGGCGGGACCGGGTCGAGGCCCGTCGCCGCCAGTTTGTCGGCGACCGCCGCCGCGCCAGCGTCCCCGATGGCGCCTAGCCCGCCCGAGATCTGGACGCCGTCGTAGCCAGCGTCGGCGACGCGGTCGATGGTGTCGAGGAGCGGTTCGTCGAGCGCGCGGACGCTGTACAGATTGATCGCAGTCTGGACCATGTGCCCGGCGTCCGGGGGAGGCGGCTAAGGCGTTGCGGTCCGGGAACCGGGACCTATTTTTGCCCGGTCGCCGCAGACCGCCCCATGCAGGTCACAGACGTCGACGCGATCCCGCTGGGCCACGAACTGCCCGAGGGCCGCACGCTCGGCAGTTCCCGCGGCCAGACTGGCGTGCGATTCACCACGCTGGTCCGCCTCGAAACCGACGACGGCACCGTGGGCTGGGGCGAAGCCTTCGCTCCCGCGCGCACCGTCGCGACGCTGATCGAGGAGGTGTTCGAGGACCGCGTGCTCGGCCTCGACCCCCACGACGCGGCCACGTTCGTCGAAGAGTCCTACACCACCGGCTACCACTTCGGCCGGGCCGCCTTCGTGCGCGCGGCCGTCTCGGGCATCGACGTGGCGCTCCACGACATCGTCGGCAAGGCGACCGGCCAGCCGGTCCACAAGCTGCTCGGCGGGGGCGCCGTCGACTCGCTGACCCCCTACGCCTCCACGGGCTACGTGAGTTCGTGGGACTGGAGCGTCGCCGAACAGGTCGGCGCGGCCGCCGAGGAGGGCTTCACGGCGGCCAAGATCAAGATCGGGACGGGAATCGAGGAGGACGAGCAGCGCGTGCGGGACGCCCGCGAGGCCCTCGGCGACGACGCGACGCTGATGGTCGACTACAACGGCAACTACCGCCCCAAGCAGGTCCTCCAGTCCGTCGAGGCCATCGAACCCTACGACGTGGCGTGGATCGAGGAGCCGGTCCCCGCCGAGAACCTCTCGGGCTACCGCGAGGTGTCCCGGCAGGTCGACGTGCCCCTCGCCGCGGGCGAGGCCCACTTCAGCCGCTTCGAGTTCCGCGACCTGATCGAGGATCGCACCGTCGACGTCGTGCAGCCGAATCTCGGCCGCTGTGGCGGCTTCACCGAGGCGAAGTTGATCGGCCAGATGGCGACGACGGAGAACGTCACCGTCCGCCCGCACGTCTGGAACTCGGGGGTCGGCGTCGCCGCCGCGATCCAGTTCGCCGCGACGGTGCCGGACTACCCGCACAACGCGAACGTCGTCGACCCGCTCCTCTTCGAGTTCGACCGCTCGGAGAACCCGCTGCGCCACGAGATCCTTGAGGAGCCCTTCGACCCGACCGGCGGCGACCTGCCGGTCCCCGACGACCCCGGCCTCGGCATCGAGGTCGACGAGGACGCCGTCGAGCGGTACCGCGTCGACCGCTGAGTCACTCGGGGTCGAAGATGTCCTCGATGGCGCAGTCGAAGTGCCCCGCGAGTTTGAAGGCCAACTCCAGCGACGGGTCGTAGCGGTCCCGCTCGATGGCGTTGATCGTCTGTCGCGTCACGCCGACCGCTTCGGCGAGGTCCCGCTGGCTCAACTCGGCCGCCGACCGACGCTCGGAGAGATCGTTCTCCATGGTCAGACGCGGCGCTTCGCGATCCCGTGGCAGACGCCGTACAGCAGGTACAGCGCCGAGAGCGTCAGCACGACGCCGCCGGGGGCGCCGTCGAGCGTGACGTAGCCGCCCGCGTCCAGCACGTACAGCGCGGGGATGATGCCGATGCCGAGCGTCATCGAGACGCCCATCGTCAGCCCGCTCGCGACGTTGTGGAGTTCGCGGTCCCGCTCGTCCTGCAGGGTGGCGTCCGTCAGCCGCGGCGCTCCGTACGCGATCCCGGCGCCTGCCCACGCGCCGAGCAGGTAGATCACGGTCCCCGCGAGGTGCGCGTCGAACGCGATGCCGGCCACCAGACCGACGATGCCGACGGCGACGAGTCCGTAGACGATACGCTGGTACCGTTGTCGGGTCAGGCCCGACGTGTCGTGTGCCGATGACATGGTGTCAAACGTCCTTTACAGTAAAGCGTACTTTACACTCCAGCATAAATCTGGCGGCGACCCACCCCGACCCGGAACTTTTTCGGCGTCGCTCGGCCTCCCCACGGCCATGGACGTTCTGCTGACCGGCGTGTACGGGCGCTGTGGCACCGCGATCCTCGACCACCTCTACGAGGGCGAGGGGTACGACTGGACGCTCTACAACCGCTCTGACCGGCCCGACGACCACCCCTACGGGGGCTACGACACCGTCGTCGGCGACGTGACGGACGCGGACCTGCTCTCCGAGACGGCCGCGGGCCACGACGCCATCGTCCACCTCGCTGGCTACCCGTACACCGACGGCGACTGGGGCGACGTGTTCGAACCGAACTTCGTCGGGATGTACAACGCCCTCGAGGCCGCGCGGGAGAACGAAGTGGAGTCCTTCGTCTTCGCCTCCACGAACCACGTGATGGGAATGTACGAGGTCGAGAACGCCCCCGACATCTACTTCCCGGACAGCGACCTCCTCGTCGATCACACCGACCCCGTTCGGCCGGACTCCTTCTACGGCACCTCGAAGTCCTTCGGCGAGGACCTGCTCCGCTACTACGTCGAGAACTACGAGTACCCGAAGCGGGGCTACGCGCTCCGCATCTGCTCGGTGCGGATGCCCGAGTACGACCACCCCTACGGCGACGCGGAGGCCGGCGTCGACGACGGCGACTTCGAGCGCGGCAGCGACGCGTACGCCCGCGAGGTCGCCCGGATGAAGGCGATGTGGCAGTCCCGCCGGGACTTCGCCCACCAGATCGACTGCTGTCTCGACGACGACGACGTGGAGTACGGCATCTTCAACGGCGTCAGCGACAATCAGCGGCGCTGGTACGCCATCGAGCACGCCCGGCGCCGCATCGGCTACGACCCACAGGACGACGGCGAGGAGTGGGACTCTCCGCCGGCCTGATGGGAACCACTTATTGACGCCGAGGCGATACGGGAGTCAAGATGAGCGCCCACGAGACCCGCGTCGAGGACGCCCGCCTCTACGTCGCCGACGGCGACGGCGGGTGGCTCGAAGTCGGGACGTTCGACGACATCTACGACGTGCTGGGCGGCGAGACGGTCGACGTCGAGTACGACGAGCGGGAGGCCGCTTTCGGCTCTGCGTGGCTCGACGTCGACGAGGACAACGTGCTCTCCATCGACGTGCGGGACACCCTCGAAGACATGACGTTCCCGCCGACGTTCGTTCGCAAACTCGCGGCCCGAGACATCGAGGCCCTCGGGGTCCCCGAGCGCACCGAGTTCTTCGCCGAGTCGATGGAGCGCGTCTGGCGCTCCCGCGGGTCGCTGCCCGACGACGAGAACCCCTTCCTCGACTAGAGCGACACCGCTTCGCCGCGCTCGCTCGACCGGTAGATGGCGTCGAGCACCCGCTGGACCGCCAGCGCCTCCTCGACCGTGTTCGTCTCCGGCGCTTCGCCCGCGGCGACGGCCTCGAGGAACAGGCGGTCCTCCGCGGCGTGGCCGCTCACCTCGCGGCGCCCCGTCAGGTCGCTGTCGACGTAGTGATCGACGCCCGCCGCGTCCACGCCATGCACGGTGAGGTCGTCGCCGCCGACCTCGCACGTCGCGCCCGCTTCGGTCCCCCGCAGCACCACGTCGGTACTCGGCTCTCGGTTGCAGGCCCACGCGACTTCGAGCGACATCGTCGTGCCGTCGGCACACCGGAGGAACGCGCTCGCCGAGTCCTCGACCTCGAAGGCCCCGGTGCCGCCGGAACCGTGACCCGACCACCCGTCGGGGTCCACGTAGTCCTCGCGGCCGCCGAACTCCGAGCGCGTCGTCGCGGACACCTCCGCCACCTCCGGGAAGCCCGCGAGGTAGAGCGCGAAGTCGACGAGGTGGACGCCGATGTCCACGACGGCACCGCCGCCCGCGAGGTCCGCGTCCGTGAACCACGACCCCACCCCCGGGACGCCCCGGCGGCGAACGTACTCGCCCTCGACGTGGCTCACCTCCCCGAAGCGGCCGTCCTCCCGGTAGGCGACCGCGAGGTCGGCCGCGGCGCTGAAGCGGTTGTGGAAGCCGACCATGCAGAACGCCGCCGACTCGCGGGCGGCGTCCGCGATGCGCTCGGCGGCGTCGAGGCTGTCGGCGAGTGGCTTCTCGCAGAGCACCGGCACGCCCCGCTGGAGGGCCGCGACAGCGGCCTCCTTGTGGAACGCGTTCGGCGTCGTGACGACCACGGCGTCGGGGGCCATCTCGTCGAGCATCGTCCCCGTGTCCGCGAACGCGCCCGCGTCGAACTCCGCGGCGAAACCGTCTCTGGCGCCTTCGTTCACGTCCACGCCGGCGACGACGTGGTGGCCGGCGTCGACGACGTTCTGCGCGTGGTTTCGGCCCATGCCGCCACAGCCGACGACGGCGACGCGGCGCGGATCGAATGTCATGGGCGAACGGCAGGGCGCCACGCCCAAAAGCTTGCCCAGCGCCGGGCCGTCACCGCCTGCGGGCACTCGCCTCCGCTCACTCCGACAGTTCGGGGAGCCGAACCGTGAGCACGTTCCCGTCGTCGTACTCGAAGTCGATGGAGCCGCGGAGCTTCTGGACGCTCCAGTAGACGATCCACAGCCCGATCCCCCGCCCGTGCTGCAGGGGCGTCTCGTCGCCCGCACGGAGCGTCTCGATTTCCAGCTTCGGAATCCGCTCGTTGCTGTCGCGGACCTCGAAGACAACGCCGTCCTCTGTCGCCGAGGCGGTCATCGTCGCGCGCTGCTCGCCCGACTCCGAGTGAACGAGCGCGTTCTCGGCGAGGTTCGTGAGCAGCACCGAGAGCAACACTCGATCCGTTCGGACAGACAGATCCTCGGGGGTGACGGTCCACTCGATCGAGGCGGCGGCGTGCGCGGTCGAACAGCTCTCCGTGATCTCCGAGAGCACCCGGGCGACGGCCACGCTCGTCGGCTGGCGGTCCCGCTCCTGGACGCTCTCGAAGGTCTGGACCTTCTCGGCGATGGACAGCAGCCGCTCACTCGCGGCGTCGATCTTCTGGGCCTGAGTCGCCCCCTCCGGCGTCTCGACCGTGTTCGCCAGGACCGTCGCGTAGCCGCTGATGACCGTCGTCTCGTTCCGGAGGTTGTGTCTGAGCACCCGGTTGAGGACCGCGAGTTGCTGTTCGCGCTGGCGGTCCTCGGTCACGTCGTACAGCACCAGCATGCTCCCGACCGGGGTGTCGCCGGGGTCCGTCAGCGCGGTGTACGACACGGCGAAGGTCCTGTCGCCCTGCGCGCCGAGTTTGAGTTCCCCAGTCTGGCGGAGCGTCTCCAGATCGACGCCGAGGACCGATTCGAGGGCGATCGGAAGCCGCGTCGAGCGGATGTCCGAGAACACGGTCTCCGCGCAGTCGTTCGCCCGGACGATCTGGTCTTCGGCGTCGAGGACGAAGACCGGGTCAGAGAGCGAGTCCAGCCCCGTCCGCTCGGCCATCCGCTGTGTCGCCGGGTTCGTCTGGAACATGTGCGTCCCGATGAAGGCGTACCCGTCCAGCGCGACGTGGACGAGCATCAGCGGCGCCGTGAGGTGCAACTGCGGTACGGGACCGAGGTCGAACAGCCAGACGAAGACGCCGATCGAGGGCGGGGCCGTGCTCAGGATGACCGCGACGGCTTCGCGCCGGTACAGCGGCCCGTAGCTCAGTATCGTGCCGATCAGGAGCAGCGAGCCCACGGCGGCCGTCCCGATCGAGAACAGCAGGGCGAAGACGCCCCACGGCTGGACCGTGTACGAGACCGTCGCCAGCCCGAACACGGGGTCGAATCCGAGGTCCGCCCACACGAGGTGGTGGATCGGATTCGTCGCGGCGAGCGCGACCGTGAGAAGCGGGACGACGGCGACGCCGCCGAACAGTGGGCTTCGGATGAGGTCCCCGCGGCCCGTGTAGTCGAGACCGAAGGCGAGGAAAAAGGGACCCATGAAGCAGACACAGAGCAGAGAGATCGCTTCGAGCGCGATCCGCAGCGTCGGGTGGAAGACGAGCAGGCCCCCGCCGTAGGCGGCACAGAACAGCGCGACGGACGCGATGTTCCCCATGAACCAGGCCGCGCCCGACCGCTCCCACCGCCGAGATAAGTACTGCAAGAGGTACAGAGCGCCGAGGGCGGCCCCCAGAGACGCGACGACGATCCCGGCCCCGAGTGCCCCCAGCTGCATAGGAGGTGGCCTACGACGGGACTCGCCTATAAGATTGTGACCGCGGCGGGAATCGGACCCGCAGGCCACGGCGGCCGCGGGGGACTCGACCCCGGGTTAGGGCTCTTCGACGACGGGGTTCGTGAGCGTGCCGATGCCCTCGACCTCGACGTCGACCTCGTCGCCGGGTTCCAGAAGCTCCGGCGGGTCCATGAACACGCCGACGCCGCCGGGCGTACCCGTGGAGATCACGTCGCCGGGCCGGAGCGTCATCGCGTCGCTGATGTACTCGACGAGTTCGTGCACGTCGAAGATGAACTGCTCCGTGTTGGAGTCCTGCTTCGTCTCGCCGTTGACGCGGCAGGCCACGTCGACGTTGTTGGGGTCGAAGCCGTCGCCGGCGACCAGGCGCGGGCCCATCGGCGCGAACGTGTCGTAGGACTTGCCGCGGAGGTACTGCTCGTCCTCGAACTGGGCGTCCCGGCCGCTCACGTCGTTGATGACGGTGTAGCCGGCGATGTAGTCCTCGGCCTCGTCGGCGCTGACGCCGTTGGCGGTCTGGCCGATGACGACGCCGAGTTCGACCTCGTAGTCCACCTGATCGATGGCGTCGGGGTGGTAGATCGGGTCGCTCGGGTTCGTGACCGACGTGGGCGCCTTGCCGAACAGGAGCGGTCGCTCGGGGATCTCCTCGTCCTGCTCTTCGGCGTGGTCGCGGTAGTTCAGGCCGACGCAGACGATCTTGCCGGGTTCGGGCACCGGCGCGAGGTGGCGGACCTCGCTCTCGGGGACCGAGGAGAGGCCGCCGGTCTCGACGCGGCCGCGCACGTCGGCGCGGTAGCTCGGGTTGCCGATGTCGCCGTAGTCGGGTTCGCCCGCGGGGAGGTCGGAGAGGGCGTACACGTCGCCCTCGTGGACGACGCCCCACTGCGGGTTGCTCCCGGCGTGCGTGTAGCGGACAAAGTGCATCACGAAAATCCACCCGCGGCCCCGACTTAAAGCCAACTACTTCAGTCGAAGAAGCCCCAGCCCCGCTTCGAGCGCTCGACTTCCTGCAGTTCCGCGCGGTCGGCGAAGCCCGCTTCGAGGACCGTGAGCCGTTCGTAGTGCTCGCCGAGCACCCACGCGAGGAGGATGAACGCCGAGGCGACGATCTCCGGCCGCGGGATCACGTCCCACCCGAGGATGAGCACGGCCATCATCACGACGAGTAGCGTGTTGTGCACCCAGCGACTTCCGAGGACGCTCATGCTCGGCGTCTCGGTGCCGGTGTCACATAACTCTGTGTGGCATCGGCACGCTTTTGCTCGCCCACGCCGACCCGCCGTCCGTGACTCACCGAATCGCCATCGCCGGCATCGGCGCCGTGGGCGACCTCCACGCCGACTGCGTCGCGGAGATCGACGGCGCGGAGGTCGTCGCGGGGTCGTGTCGAACGGAGTCGAAGGGGCGCGAGTTCGCGGCCGAGTACGACGCCGAGTGGTTCGCGGAGACGGACGCGATGCTCGACGAGGCCGACCCGGACGTGCTGATCGTCTGCACGCCGAGCGGCGCCCACCTCGAACCGACGGTCGCGGCCGCCGAGCGCGGGATCGACGTCCTCTGCGAGAAGCCCCTCGAAATCACGACCGAGCGCGTGGATCAGATGATCGACGCGGCCGAGGAACACGGCGTCCGTCTCGGTGGCGTGTTCCAGCAGCGCTTCGATCCGTCGGTCCAGCGCGTCCACGAGGCCGCCACGGAGGGCCGCTTCGGCGACCTCTCGATGGGCGCGGCGTACGTCCCGTGGTGGCGCGACGACGACTACTACCGCGACGCGTGGCAGGGCACCGAGGCCCTCGACGGCGGCGGCGCCCTGATGAACCAGTCGATCCACGGGGTCGACGCGATCCAGTGGCTCGCGGGCGCGGCCGCCGGCGTCGACGACGAGAACCCCGTCGCCGAGGTCGTCGCGTTCACCGACCGACTGGCCCACGACGAGGACCTGATGGAAGTCGAGGACACGGCGGTCGCCTCGCTTCGCTTCCGCGGCGGCGCCCTCGGGCAGATCCTCGCGGCCACGTCGATGTACCCCGGATCGGACAAGCGCCTCCAACTGGCCGGCCGCGACGGCACGGTCGAGGTCCGCGACGACGACATCGCGACGTGGTCGTTCCGCGACGAAGACGAGGCAGCCGCCGACTCGGACGGCGAGGGCGGCGGTGGCGCGGCGGACCCGATGAGTATCGGCGGCGGCAACCACCGGCGGAACATCGAGGCGTTCCTCGACGCCGTCGCGTCAGGCGAGGAATTCCTCCTCGACGCTCGCGAGGCGCGCAAGGCCGTCGAGATCGTCGAGGCGATCTACGAGTCCGCCGAGCGCGGCGAACCGGTGCGCCTCTAGGGGCGCGCCAGCGACACGAACTCCGAGAAGGTCGGTTCGGGATCGTCCTCGAAGAAACACTCCGCCGAGACGTAGCCGTCGTAGCCCGTCTCCGCGATGGCGTCGAAGATGCGCTCGTAGGCGAGTTCGCCCGTGCCGGGCGGCCCTCGCCCGGGGTTGTCGGCGACGTGGATGTGCCCGATGGCGTCGACGTGGCGACGGATGCGCCGGATCACGTCGCCCTCTGTGATCTGCTGGTGGTACACGTCGAAGAGCAGTTTCACGTTCGGGCTGCCGACGGCGTCGATCAAGTCGACCCCCTGATCGGTCGTCGTCAGGAAGTAGCCGGGGTGGTCGACGCGCGTGTTCAGCGGTTCGACGACGACGGTCACGCCTGCGTTCTCGGCGGCCGGCGCGACGGCCCGGAGCGCCCGCGCGACGGCGCGCTGCTGGGTCGAGCGGTCGAGCGTCGGATCGCGCTGTCCGACGGTCGCGACGACCTGCCCGATGCCGGCCGTCCCCGCGGCCTCGATCGACCGTTCGAGGTCCCGAACCGCCCGGTCGTGGCTCTCGGGATTCGCGAGGCTCGGCGCGTCTGGGTCCATGATCGTCGACCCCGCGCCCGCCGCGAGCGTCCCGAACGCCTCGACGCCGTGTTCGGCCGCCGCGTCGGTCACTGCGTCGAGGTCGGCCTCCTCCCAGCCCCAGAACTCGAAGCCGTCCGCGCCGGTCGCCGCGACGCGTTCGGCGACCGCCGCGGGCGCGCAGTCGAAGGCGCCCTCCGGCGCCGTGAGGCCCACGTCGTACACTACCGCTCCCCTCCGCGTCGGTGTGTCATGGCGCCCTCTCGCGGCGGCCGGCGCTTCAAGCTTTGCCTCCGCCAACGCTTTACCCCCGCCGCCGGCACGGCCCGTATGGCACGCGTCACCGTCTGGAACGAGTACCGCCACGAGCGCGAGGACGAGGAGGTGGCCGAGGCCTACCCCGACGGCATCCACGCCGCCATCGCCGAGGGCCTCGCCGAGCGCGGCCACGAGACGCGGACGGCCACGCTCGACGAACCGGAACACGGCCTCACGGAGGCCGTCCTCGACGAGACTGACGTGCTGACGTGGTGGGGCCACCGCGCGCACGACGAGGTCAGCGAGGCCATCGTGGACCGCGTGCAGGAGCGGGTGCTGGAGGGCATGGGCCTCATCGTCCTGCACTCCGGGCACTACTCGAAGCCGTTCCGCCGGCTGATGGGCACCACCTGTGATCTGAAGTGGCGCGAGGCCGACGAGACCGAGCGGCTCTGGGTGACCGCGCCGGGCCACCCGGTCGCGGACGGCCTCGGCGACTTTCTCGAACTCCCCGAGACGGAGATGTACGGCGAGCACTTCGACGTCCCCGAACCCGAGACGACGGTGTTCACGTCGTGGTTCGAGGGGGGCGAGGTGTTCCGCTCGGGGCTGGCCTACACCCGCGGCGAGGGCCGCATCTTCTACTTCCGGCCGGGCCACGAGACGTACCCGCACTTCTACCGCGAGGACGTCCGCGACGTGCTGGACAACGCCGTCTCGTGGGCCGCCGCGAGCGGCGACGCCGACGTGACCTACGGCAACCACGACCCGATCGAGGATCTCTGACGCCGGAACGCTTTTTTCCCCGTGCCGGGACCGGGTTGCCATGACACACTCCGTCGCGGTCATCGGCACCGGCGAGGACCCCGAGAACAGCAGCCGAGAGGGGTTCGCGATGGCGTACCGCCACGCGGAGGCCTACGAGACCATCGACGACTGCGAACTGGTCGCCTGCGCGGACATCGTCCCCGAGAACGCCGCCGCGTTCGCCGACGAGTACGACATCCCCGACGCGCACGTCTTCGAGGACTACGCGGCGATGCTCGATGCGGTCGACGTGGACGTGGTGTCCATCTGTGTGCCGCCCGCGGTCCACGCCGACATCACGATCGGCTGTGCGAAAGCCGGCGTCGACGCGATCCACTGCGAAAAGCCGATGGCGAAGACGTGGGCCGGCGCACAGCGCATGGCGCAGGTCTGCTGGCGGCGCGACGTGCAACTGACCTTCAACCACCAACGCCGCTTCGGGGCGCCGTTCCGGCAGGCGAAGGCGCTCGTCGACGACGGCGAGATCGGGCCGCTCGAACGCGTGGAGTTCGAGGCCTCGAACCTCTACGACTACGGCAGCCATTCCTTCGACCTCGCGAACTACTTCGTCGACGAGGGCGACGTCGAGTGGGTGATCGGACAACTCGACTACCGCGAGGAGAACGTCTTCTTCGGCGCGCACAACGAGAATCAGGCCGTCGTCCAGTGGGCGTACGCGAACGGCGTCTCGGGGCTGGCCGCGACGGGGCGGCGCACGTCGCTGGTCGGCGCGCACCACCGCCTCGTCGGGGCGGACGGCGTCATCGAGGTCGGCGGGGGCGGGGAGACGGCGCTCCGGATCCGCCGCGCGGGCGACGCCGAGTGGGAGGAGATCGACTGCGACGGCGAGGACGTCCACGGCCCGCGCTTCATCGAGCGCGCCATCGCGGACGTCGTGGACGCGGTCGGCACGGATCGCGAACCGGAGCTGTCGGCCCGCAACGCGCTCACGGCGACCGAGACCATCTTCGCGGCGTGGGAGTCCGCGCGGCGCCGGGGCCGCGTGGACCTGCCGCTGGAAATCGAGGACAATCCCCTCGAGGCGATGGTCCAGTCGGGCGCCCTCGCCCCCAAGCCCCGGGAGTAGTCAGGACTCGTCTTCGAGGTGGTCCCGCGCGAACTCCGACAGCCACTCCCAGCCGTGCTCGTCGCCGACGCGTTCGAGGAACTCGCCTAGCGACTCGTCGGGGAGGACCTCCCACTCTGACTGCTTGGGATTGCCGATGCGCTCGGCCTCGTGGTCGACGTTGGCGACGTAGATGTCGCTCGTGGCCTTGTCGACCATCACCATCTGCTCCTCGTGGCCCGTGACGCCGAGGTGTTCGCGCTCGCTGTGCTCGGGATCGGAGACCGGCCACTCGTCGTAGGGTGGACTGGTTCCCGGCATAGATCGAGGGTCGCACGTCGCGCCCTAAAAGGCGATGGCCGTTCTCAGAGGTCGATCTCGCTCCCGAACCACGTGTCCGCGAGGCGGATCAACACCGACGCGAAGCCCGTGTCCGCGCTCCAGATGGCCGTCTCGTCGCCGTCGCTCCCGACCACGCTGACGAGCATCGCCCGCTCGTCGACCACGAGGAGGCGCCCCGCCGCGCCGCCCCGTTCGGCGTAGGAGTCCGGGAGTCGGCGCACCCTGACGCCGGTCTCCGCGAAGCGATCGGACAGGTCGTCCGCGCTCACCGCGACCGCGTCGACGCCCGACGCCGCTGCATCAGCGAGCGCCGCGACCACTTCTTCCTCCACGTAGTCGCCGTCGCCGCTGTACACGATCCGGTCTTCGGCGTCCTCCACGAGCGCGGCCGCCCGGGCCACGACGGCCTCGTGGCCGCTGACCGTCCAGACGGCCTCCTGCTCGCCGTCGGTCTCCGCCTCGCGGTGGAGCGTCTCCAGCGAGTCGAAGGCCCGGTCGGTCTCGCGCTCGAATCGGTCCCGCAGTCGCTCGCGGGCCTCCGAGAGCGACACCGGCCGGTATCTGATCGGCGACGCCTGCTGGATCTCGACCAGTCCGCGCTCTTCGAGTCGCTCGGCCGCGCCGTACACCTGCGAGCGCGGCACGTCGGTCTCGTCTGCGACTTCCCGCGCCGTCCCGGTGCCCAACCGCTGCAGGGCCACGAACACCGACGCCTCGTACTTCGAGAGGCCGAGGCGCTGGAGCGCGGTGACGGCGTCGGACTCGCTCATTCCTCTGCGCCCCACTCCATCTCGTCGACGAACTCCTCGTCCCCGTCGCCGCCGATGTCGTCGGGACCGAGATAGCGCGTCCAGTAGACCAAGAGCGTCGGCAACACGAGCACGCTGGCGAGGAACGCGTAGATGATCGTCAGGCCCGTGATGATGCCGAACTGCTGGAGCGGCGGCAGGATGGCGAAGGCGAGCACCCCGAAGCCGCCGACGGTGGTCGCCGCCGACCCGAGGAGCGCGCCGCCGGTCCCGGTGACGGTGGTCCGCATCGCCGTCCACACGTCGTCCTGCCGCTCGAGTTCGTGGGCGTACCGCTCGCTGATGTGGATGCTGTACGCCACGCCCAGCCCGACGGTGAGGCTCGTGATCATCCCCGTCAGGACGTTGAACGGGATGCCGAACAGCGCCATCGTCCCGAGGATCCACGCCACGCTGAACGCCACCGGCAGCAGCGTCACGAAGCCGAGCGTCGCGGAGCCGTCGGTGATCCGGTACGTGATCATCAGGAACCCGAAGACGGCGACGAGCGTGATCAGCAGGCTGTTGACGACCGTCGACAGCAGCGAGTCGCTGACCATCTTGAAGACGATGGGCTGGCCCGTCGCGGTGACGGTGAGGCCCTCGCTGTCGAACTCCTCGGCGAGCGCTCGCGTCGCGCTCGTCTGCTCGCCGCCGCTCGCGGTGCCCTGCACCGACACGATCATCTGTGCGGCCTGGTAGTTGCCGTCGGTGATGTTGAGCACGCCCGCGGCCTGCTGGGGCGCGGTGGCGTAGAGCTGATCGTACAGCCCCTCCACGTTCTCCTCGGGCACGCCGTCCTGATCGGGGTCGGCCTGAGTGAAGGCCTGAGCGAACGTCTCGTTCTCGGCGGCGACCCGCTGCATCGCCGCGAGCGGGCTCTGGATGTCCGCCTGCCCGCTCGAGAGGATGACGACCGCGTCGTCCATCTCGTCGCTCGTCGCCCGCTCGTGGACGGCCGCCATCTGGTGGAGCGTCTCCGATTCGGTCAGGCCGCCGCCGTCGTCTTCGATCAGTATGTGGGTCTGCCCCTGCGACCCGCCGACCGGGAAGTTCTCGTAGACGAAGTTCAGCGACTCCTTCGCGTGGTACTCGCCGGGGGCGAACGGCTCGGGGAGACTCTCCATCCAGTCCGGCGGGTCGTCAGCGAGGAAGTCCTCCTGTGCGAAGGAGGTGTCGACCTGCGTGGCGCCGTACGCGCCGGCGCTGGTCAGCACGAGCGTCAGCAGGAGCACGACGATCGGTGCGCGGCGCGCGGCCGTCTCGCCGAAGGCGAGGGCCGAGCCGATCGCACCGCCGCCCGTGCCGAACGCGCGCTTCTGGCGGTCGTAGCCGCGTGCTTCGAGGAACGAGTCGAGCCCCGACTTCATCGCGGGGATCAGCGCCCCGAAGATGACGAAGGCCGCGACGATGCCCCACGCCGCGACGATGCCGAACTGCCGGATCGGCGGGATCTCGGAGATCAGGTTCGAGAGGAACCCGATGACGGTCGTCGCGGTCACGAAGAACAGCGCGACCCCGACGCTGGCGAGCGCCACGGCCATGCTCTTCCCGACCCCCTCGGTGCGATCACGCTCTTCCCGGTGTCTCATGAAGACGTGGATCGCGTAGTCGATCGAGAGCCCGATCAACAGCACCGGGATGGCGACGAACAGCTGGTTGAAGGCGAAGCCGGCCCAGCCCATGAACCCGAAGGTCCAGACCAGCACGGCGCCGATGCCGAACAGCCCGAGCAGGATGTCGAGCAGGTCCCGGTAGGCCACGATCAGCACGAAGAGGACGAACACGAGCGCCATCGGCCCGACGACGAGGATGCTGTCGCTCATCGAGCGGTTGATTTCGTCGGCGATGATGCCGCTGCCGAACACGGAGCTCTCGGTGCCGAGTTCCTCGTGGACCAGCGACTGCATCGCGAGCTGGCTGTTGACGAGACGGTCGCTGGCGGAGCCGCCCGCGGCCTGCTCTTCGACGGTGGTCTGCGCCACGGAGATCATCGTCGCCTCGGCGGACGTGCTCCCCGGCGTGTAGCTCGTCGGCATCAGCTGGATCGCCATCCCGCCGTTGCCGTCGCCGCCGAGCAGCTGGGTGACGATGGCGTCGATCTGCGACTGGTTCATCGCCTCCACCGCGGCGATCTGCTGGTCGATGGTGGGGCGTGCCTGGGCCTGTGCGCCGGCCTGCTGTCGAATGGCGGCCTGCGCGACGAGGTTCGCGACGCCCGTCGGCGGTCGCGACGACGACAGCGTCGCGCTCACGGTCTCGTTGGTCTGGAACCGCTTGATCAGGCGCAGTTGCGAGACGAGGCTCTCGTTGGACAGGACGTTGTCGTCTCTGACGACGACCTGTACCTGCGTCGCGTTGCCTCCGCCCGTCTGGAAGCTGTCCTCGATGTAGTTGAGCTTCTGGGACTCGGTCGAGTCGGACTGGAACTGCCCGAGGTCCGAGGACTGCTCGATGCCGCCCATGCCGGCACCCAGCCCCGCGGTGAGCAGCAGCACGACCACGACCACGGCCGCGCTGTGCTCGGTCACGGCCCGCGCGATTCGATCGACGATGCTCACGGCGTCACCCTCCGTTCGACGGCATCACTCATCTGTTGTCGTTCGCCTACTCACAGCACCCAGTTAATCCCTCCGATCCCGGAATTCAGGGCGCCGAGTCGCGCGCCTCGGCGAGTAACTCCTGGACGGCGACGGCTTCGCCGGTCTCGCCGCTCTCGATCGCGGCCGCCACGAGCGCCATCGACTGGAGGTTGTCGTGGACGTTCGTCGGCATCGCCGGCCCGCCGTCGAGCCACTCGGCGAACTGCTCGACGAGCCAGACGTTGCCCCACTTTTGCTGCTCGTCGAGGGCGATCCGCTCGCCGTCGTCGAACGACGTGTGATCCCCGACGCCCTCGGCGCCCTCGTCGTAGGGGAACGCCCGAATCTCGCCGCCAGACAGGATCAGCGTCGCGTCCCGGCACTCCGCTCTGACGTACTCCTGTTCCCAGCCGTTGAGGCGGACGGCGTTCGTCTTCGCACCCTCGTAGGTGGCCTCGGTCCCGTTCGCCATCGTCATCGACACCAGCGCGTTCGCGCCGGCGCCGTACTCGCCCCACTCGGGCGTCCAGTGCTGGCTGTACAGGCGCTCGCAGGGCGCGCCCGCCACGTCGGCGAGAATGTCGAGGTGGTGGACGCCACCCTCGACGAGGAGCGCGTGGTCCATCTCGTGCCGGAACGGCGCACCCCACGAGCCATACGAGCGGGCGTTGCAGGTGAACCGGCAGACGAGGTAGTCCAGCGGGCCGTACTCGCCGGACTGGACGAGACGCCGGAGCGTCGTCACGTCCTGCCGGAAGCGGTGGGTCATCGTGACGCCCATCTTCAGGCCAGCCTCCCGCACCGTCTCGGCGATGCGCACCGAGGCGGCGAGCGTGTCGGCGATGGGCTTCTCCGAGAGCACGTGGAGGCCGTGTTCGACTGCGGCCTCGACAACGCCCTCGTGGAACTCCGGCGGGACGACGACGGTGGCGAAGTCGGCGTCCACCTCCGCGAAGGCGGTCTCGTAGTCCGTGTACAGTCGGTCCTCGGCGAGGCCGAGGCCCTCGCGGGCGTTCTCGTGAGCCGCTTCGTCCACGTCCACGGCCGCGACGGGTTCGATCAGTCCGTCCGCGACGTTCGGCGGGAGCATGTCGCGACACCAGCGGGCGCCCTGCCCGCCGGTGCCGACCTGCACGAATCGGTACGGTGACGACATGGCGACCGCCACGCGGCCCCCCGGCAAACCGGTTTCGACGCGAGGTTATAAGGGCCGGCGGCCGAAGACCCGGCCATGGCAGACCTCCGCGCGCTCGTGATCGGCGAAAGGACGTTCGGCTTCCACGACTTCGCGGACGCGCGGCCCCACCTCCGGGCCGCGCTGGACCGCGCGAACGTGGCTCCCACACTCACGACGGACCGCGACGCGCTGACCGACCTCGACCGCTACGACGTGGTCGTCGACTACCTCACGGACAGCGACCTCACCGCGGCCCAGCGCGACTCGCTGTTCTCCTTCGTCGGCGACGGCGGCGGGTACGCGGGCGTCCACTGCGCCAGCGACCTCACCAGCGTCGCCGGGCCGGAGGGCGAACTGGTCCACAACGACGAGCCGTTCGCCGACTTCCGGTCGATGCTCGGCGGGCACTTCCTCGGCCACCCGGAACAGCAGACCGTCGAGGTCGAGATCACGGATTCGGCCCACCCGATCACGGCCGGCGTGCCCGACTTCGCCGTCCACGACGAACCGTACGACCTCGACGTGGACGACGACGTGCACGTCCTCGCGGAGATGGACCACCCCGACTCCGGCGAGGTGCCGGTCGCGTGGGCGAAGCGCTACGGTCGGGGCCGGGTCACCTACTCCTCGCTGGGCCACACGGAAGACGCGCTCACCGACGACGCGGTGCGCGCGCTGATCGGGCGCGGCGCTCGCTGGGCGGCGGGCGCCCTCGCGGACCCGCGGTGAAAACGGTTTAGTCGGTGGCTGCCGACCCGGGTGCATGGCCGACATCGAGGACACCTGGTACTGGGACCACCGGACGAAGACGGCGCTGTACCCCTGCGACACGGACGGGGACACGGTCGAGTTCGTGACCGTTCGGCACGCCGACGCCGTCGCGGACGCCGTCGAGGCCGGGGCGCTCGAACCGCTCGGCGAGGGCACCCCCGACGGGGACCTCGCGGGCACGCTCGACTTCGTGGACTCCTTCCGCCTGCTCGACGACGACGCGCTCAGCCGCTACGTGGAGGCCGAGGAATGAGCGACGCCGACCGGCCGAACGTCCTCGTCGTCCTCACCGACCAGCAGCGCTGGGACACCGTCGGCGCCTACGGCAACCCGATGGACCTCACCCCGAACCTCGACCGGGCCGCCGAGCGCGGCACGCGCGCCGAGCAGGCCATCACGCCCCAACCGGTCTGCGGGCCGGCGCGGGCCTGCCTCCAGACCGGTCGCCACGGGACCGAGCACGGCGTGTTCACGAACGGCCGCGTCCTCGACTTCGAGGGCGAGGCGCTGCTCGCCGACCAGTTCGCCGACGCGGGCTACGACACCGGCTACGTCGGCAAGTGGCACCTCGCGAACGCCCGCCTCGACCCGGTTCCCGAGGAGCAGCGGGCGGGCTACGACTTCTGGCGCGCCGCGGGGGCGCTGGAGTGGACCTCCCACCCCTACGAGGGCACCCTCTACGACGAAGACGGCGAGCCAGTCGAGTTCGACGGCTACCGCGTCGACGAACTCACCGACCACGCCGAGTCGTTCATCCGGCAGGACCGGGACGACCCGTTCTTCTGCTTCCTGTCGTTTCTGGAGCCTCACCACCAGAACGACATGGACGCCTACGTCGCGCCCGACGGCTACGCCCACCGCTACCGCGACCCGTGGGTGCCCGAGGACTTGCAGGGCCGCCCCGGCGACTGGCACGAAGAACTGCCCGACTACTACGGGATGTGCAGGCGAATCGACGAGTGCTACGGGCGCCTCCAGCGCGCCCTCGAAGCGGAGGGCATCGCCGACGACACCATCGTCGTGTTCACCTCCGATCACGGGTCCCACTTCCGGACCCGGACCCCGGAGTACAAGCGCACCTGCCACGAGTCCGCGGTCCGGGTCCCCCTCGTGGTCGACGGGCCGGGCTTCGAGGGCGGCAACGTGATCGATGACCCGGTGAGCCTCCTCGACCTGCCGCCGACGCTGCTCGACGCCACGGGCATCGACCCGCCGGCGGCGATGACCGGCCCGCAGTTCGGGCCCGATGGCACCGACCGCGAGGACGTGTTCCTCCAGATCAGCGAGCGCGAGGTCGGCCGGGCGCTCCGCACCGACCGCTGGAAGTACGCCGTCTTCGACCCGGAGGCCGACCCCGGCGAGGACCCGGCGAGCGACGAGTACGTCGAGCGCTACCTCTACGACCTCCGCAGCGATCCGGCCGAGTCGGTGAACCTCGCGGGGCGGTGGGACTACGCGGACGTGGCAGAGCGACTGCGGGAGCGACTCGCGGACCGCATCGAGGCCGTCGAGGGCGAGCGACCCGAGATCGAGCCCGCAGGCTACTACGCCTGAGACCGGAAGAAGTCGACCACGCCGTCAGCGTCGATCTGTTCCTCGTCGCCGCTGTCCATGTTCTGCACCGTCACGACGCCCTCCGCGAGGTCGCGCTCACCGACGACGACCGTCCAGTCCGCGTTCACGGAGTCCGCGTAGGAGAACTGGCTCCCGACGCTCCGGCCCGTGAGGTCCGTCTCGACGACGAGGCCCTCGTCCCGAAGTCCGCGGGCGTAATCGAGGGCCGTGTCGCGCAGGTCCGCGGAGACGTTCAGCACGTACACGTCGGTCCGGTGCTGCTCCGCGGGCCACTCGCCGGCGTCCTGCAGGAGTTCCCGCGTCGTGGAGTAGCCGAAGGCGAAGCCCACCGCGGGCACGTCGCGGCCGCCGAACAGGCCCACGAGGTCGTCGTAGCGCCCGCCGCCGAACAGGGCGCGGAGGTCGCCCTCGGCGTCGAAGGCCTCGAAGACGAGGCCGGTGTAGTACGCGAGGCCCCGCACGATGGAGAGGTCGAGTTCGCACATCCCGATGACGCCGTGGGAGTCGAGCGCGGCCGCGAGGTCGTCCATCCGGTCGATGGCGGCCGTGGCTCGCTCGTCGTCGGGCGCCTGCTCGCGGAGTTCGTCGAGGGTCTCGTCGAGGGGGCCGCTGATGGCCGTCAGGTCCGCGACCTCCTCGGCCGTCTCGCGGTCCAACCCCCGGGTGGCGAGTTCGTCGAGGTACTCCGCGCGGCTGAGCTTCTCGCGGTCGTCGACGACGCGCATCACTTCGGTCGTGTTCTCGACCCCGTGGGCCTCCAGCAGCGCTTCGAGCAGATTGCGGTCGCTGATCAGGAACTCCACCCGGTCGCCGACCCCGAGGCGCCGGAACGCGGTGGCGCCCACGGCGATGACTTCGGCGTCGGCGGCGACGGACTCGACGCCGAAGACGTCCACGTCAGTCTGGAAGAACTCGCGGTCCCGGCCCTTCTGGACGTTCTCGTAGCGCCAGCGCTTCGAGGTGTCGTACCACTTGATCGGCGTCTTGAGGTCCTTCCGGCTCTGGACCATCCGGGCGCGGGTGGGGGTCTGCTCGGGCGTGAGCGTCACTTCGCGGCCGCTCCGGTCGTCGAAGCTGTACGTCTGATCGAGGAGTTCCTCGCCGGACTTCACGCGGTAGAGGTCCGTCCGCTCGACGGCGGGCGTGTTGACCTCGCGGAAGCCGAACTCCGCCGCGGTGCGCTCGACGGTGTCGACCACCTCGCGCCACGCGGCGAACTCCTCGGGGTAGCGGTCGTAGAATCCTTTCAGGCTCTCGATTGTCATTGTCGGTCGGTCGCGCTCGCGTTTCTTAAAGACCCCCAGTCTGCTCGTCGCGCCGGAGATGGGGCGGTACGTGAGGCCGAACTCGTCGGCGGTGGACCCGCTCACGTACATGTAGACGCCCGCCGTCCGGTCGTCCACGTCGGCCAGCAGGGCCTCCTCGTCGGCGTCGGGCCGGCCGACGGCCTCGGCGTGGGCCTCGAACGTCTGGACCTCGCCGACGCCCTCGAAGGCCATCTCGGCGAGGCGGGTGCCGAGTTGGCGGAACGCCTCGGGCACCAGGACCGTCTCCGGCCGCTCCGGAAGGGCCTCGGGCGCCATCACGGCCCACGACACCGCGTCGCCGAGGGCGGCGTCGAGTTCGTAGCCCCGCTCGCCCATCAGGGAGCGGACCGCGGCCTCGATGCCCTCGGTGAGGTCCGGATCGGCGCCCCGCCGGATGCACGTCTCGATCAGTTCGTCGAACCCGGCGTAGAAGCGGGTGGCGCCGTTGCGCCACGCCTCCGCGGGCGACTCGTACCCCTCGATGCGCCGGTCGGTGAACTCGATCCGGTTGAACACCGGCCGGTCGGCTGCCCGACCGTAGTAGTTCAGGGAGAGGAGGTCCTCGACGGAGTCGACGTACTGCTGGACCTCCTCGACCCCCTCACCGGTCTTGGCCGCGCGCTTCCCGCGGCCGTTGATCAGGTCGGCGAGCCAGTCGGTGTCGTACGATTCGTCGGCGAGTTCACGTTCCAGCGCGAGTCTCGCGTTGCGTCCCTTTTCGGGGACCATGAACGTACTCACCGGCGGTCGCCCCGACGTGAGAACCGATCGTCATGCTCGAACGGTGGCCGGACGGAGCAAAAAGCCCTTCCCTTCGGTCACTCCGCGTCCGCCGGCACGTCGAAGTCGTGGAAGTGCTCGCCCTTCTCCTTGCTCAGGACGTTCAGCGCCGCGGCGGCACCGTCGCCCGCAGAGATGATCGCCTGCCACTCCTCGACGCGGACCATCGCGCCCGTGGCGTAGGCGTCGTCGACGCTCGTCTCCATCGAGACGGTCACGTCGACCACGTCGTCGTCGGTGAACGAGCAGCCAAGCGACTCGGCGAGGTCGCGGTCCGCCCCCGTGGCCAGCACGAGGTAGTCCGCTTCGACGGCGCCGTCCTCGGTGTCGACGGTGAAGCCGTCGTCCGTGGCGGCGACGCCGGTCACTTCCGCCTCGCGGAGGTCGGCGCCGAAGTCCGCGACCTGCTCGCGGGCGTCCTCGACGAACGCGGTGCCGTCCTCGCTCTCGATGCCGAGGTAGTTGAACAGGTGGGCCTTGTGCATCCACGTCTCGTCCGTGTCGAAGACGACGGTGTCGAGGTCGTTCTTCGCGGTGAACAGTGCAGCGCTCAGTCCGGCGGGGCCTCCCCCGACGACGGCGACATCTGCCATGCTTTCACGTGGCTCGCGCTGGCACAAATAGGTGGGGGCGGCGGCCGGACTCGCTCAGACCGGAAGCGCCGGCCACGCTCCGGCGACGAGCGACGCGCCGACGACGATTCCCGCGACCCCGGCGGCCGCGCGGAGCGGCGTCGCGACGGGCGTCCCGAGCGCCCGATCCCACGCGACGGCCACGCCCGACATGGTCACCACCGTCGCCGCGGCGAACGCGAGGAGAAACGCGAGCGCAGCGCCGACCGAGGGCGTCGTCGAGACGAGGACGACCACGAGGGCGCCACTCCCGGCGAAGCCGTGGAGGACCCCGACGACAGCAGATTCGCCGTGGAGGTGGCTGTGGTCCCAGCCCACCCGCAGGTCGCCGACCGCGAGGTGGCCGTGGGCCTCGCCGTGGTCGCCCCGGGCGGCCGACAGGAGTCGCAGCCCCAATCCGACGAGGACGACCCCGACCGCGACTTCGAAGGCGGCCGACACGGCCCCCGAGAGGCGGACGCCCGCGAGCACGACCGCCAACCCGAGGGCGGTCACCGGGACGGCGTGGCCCGCGGCCCACGACGCGCCGGCGAGGCCGGGCGCGGACTCGTCGCCGTCGACGAGGGCCGTCACGGCCGCGAGGTGGTCGGCTTCGAGCGCGTGGTGGACGCCGACCGCACCCCCGGCCGCGACGGCGGCGAGAAGCGACATGCTCGCGTCTCGATCCTGTCGATCAAAAGGCCTCCGTCACGGGGCGAACTGGTCCCGTGTCCGGCGGTGCCTGTCGCGGAACATCCCCTCGAAAAACACCGGCGCGAGGGCGTCTCCCACCCCGCCGAGCGGCGTCGCGTACTCCACCCGGTCCCGCAGGACCGTCTCGTCGCCAGCGGCGTGGAAGACGTGGGTGTGCTCCCAGTGTCGGAAGGGGCCGCCGCGCATCACGTCCTGGAAGTACGCGCTCCCGTCCTCGCGCTCCCGGGCCGTGATCTCGCTGGTCCAGCCCTGTCGCGGGCCCACGCCGAAGGGCTGCACCGACATCTCGATGTCGGTCCCCGGGACGAGGGCTTCCGGATCGGGATCGCCGTCCGGACCGATCACCGCGTCGATGCGGAGGTGCATCCACGGCGGCGTCAGGGCTCGGAGGCCGTCGACCGTCGAGTGAAACTCCCACACCGCGTCAAGCGGCGCGGCCACGCGGATCTCGCGCTCGAACCGTCGCATACCGGACCGAGGGGGCCACGGAAGAAAAGTCAGGGGGTCACTTCAGCCGCTCCTGGAGGAAGGAGGGGTGGGCCGCGGTGACGCCCTCGATGCTGAGGATGCGGTCGCTGATGACCTCGCCGAGGGCGTCGCCGTCGGGTGCGCGGACTTCGGCCATCAGCATGTGATCGCCGGAGGACGTGTAGAGGGCGCGCACGGCGTCGAGGTCCTTCAGGTCCTGGGTGGCCTCGACGTAGCGCTCGCTCGCCACGTCGATGCCGACGAGCGCGATGGACTGCCCCGACATCTTCTTGGGGTCCACCTCGGCGGAGTAGCCGACGATGACGCCCTCGTCTTCGAGGCGGTTGATGTACTTCCGGACCGTCGGCTTCGAGACGCCGGCGCGTTCGGAGATCTCGGCATAGGAGGCCTGCGCGTCCTCTTCCAGAACGGCCAGGATACGTTCCTCCGTCGATTCGGAACTCACGCGCTTCTCTTTGAGACGCCCGAAAAAATATCTTCCGAATCCGAAACCGGCGCTACGCGTGGCGGTCGATGAAGTCGTACGACCGCTCCCAGTCGGCGTCGTCGTCGAAGTAGCGCTCGGCGAGGGGCGTGTCCGGCGCGTCCTCGTTGTTGCGCTTCTCGTCGTAGTAGGACCGGCGGTCCTCCTCGACGTAGTAGCGGCCCGTGAGGACCTCGCCCTCGTACAGTTTCTGCTCGGTCGTGGCCATCATCTCCTGGGCCTCGACGCGGTCGGTCACGTCGAAGTCGTAGTCGTCGGACTCCTGGACGTCGACGTAGGGGACGTACTGGCGCGCGTCCTTGTTCCACGTCGGGCACTGCGTGAGGAAGTCGACGTGCGCGAAGCCGTCGTGTTCGACGGCCTCCTTGATGATCTCCTGGGCCTGATTGGGGTTGACCGCGGCCGTGCGGGCCACGTAGGACGCCCCGGAGGTCAGAGAGAGCGAGAGCGGGCGGAGCGGGTCCTTCGCGTTGCCCTTCGGCTGGGTCTTCGACTTGTGGCCCTTCGGGGAGGTGGGCGAGGTCTGCCCCTTCGTGAGGCCGAAGACCTCGTTGTTGAACACGATGTAGGTCATGTCGTGGTTCTCCCGGGCCGTGTGCATGAAGTGGTTCCCGCCGATGCCGTAGCCGTCGCCGTCCCCGCCCGCCGCGACGACGGTGAGTTCGGGGTTGGCGAGGCTCGCGGCCCGCGCGATGGGGAGCGAGCGGCCGTGGATCGTGTGGAACCCGTAACTGTCGAAGTAGCTGTTTAGCTTGCCCGAGCAGCCGATGCCGGTGGCGACGAGGACCTCCTCGGGGTTCTTGCCGAGGTCGGTCATCGCGCCCTTGAGTGCCTTGTTGACCGCGAAGTCGCCACAGCCCGGGCACCACGTCGGCTGCGGTTCGATGCCGGGCGTGAAGTCGTCGCGGTCTACCTCGCGTTGCTCGTCGATTGCGTTGAATGCGCTCATGTCTCAGTCACCCGTCGCGGGTTCGAGTCGAGTCTGGGTGTTCGGGGATTCGGTGCCGCCGTTGATCTGTACCTCGAAGCCCTCCACGATTTCGGCTGGCTCGAAGGGGTTGCCGTTGTACTTCAGGAGGCTGGTCATCTTGTCGCCGTAGTCGCCGAGGCTCTTCTGGACGTGGCCGCGGAACTGCGCCGTCGAGTTCATCTCGACGACCAGCGCCTCCTCGACGCTGTCGAGGAACGCGGTCACTTCCTCGCTCGGGAACGGCATCATGTCGCTGACCGAGAGGGCCTTCACGGACTCGCCGCTCTCGTTGAGGCGCTCGACGGCCTCGGCGACGGTGCCCTGCGAACTGCCCCACGTCAGGATCCCGTAGTCGGCGTCCTCGGGGCCCCACGTGGTCTGCTGGCTCTCCTCCTCGTCGAGCATCTCGCGCACGGCGTCGAGCTTGCTGTTCCGACGGTCCACCTGCGCGACCCGGTTCGCGGGATCCTCGCTGATGTGACCGGCCGGGTGGTGCTCGTTACCCGTGGCGAGGTAGCGACCGCCCTTCTGTCCCGGCACCGAGCGCGGGCTGACGCCGTCCTCGGCCTCGTGCTGGAAGCGCTCGAACTTGCCCGAGGGGTGGTGGGGCTCCTCTTCGAGTTCGGCCTCGGTGAGCGTCTTCCCCATGTCGGGGTTGGTCTCACGGTCGAAGAAGCTCTTCGGGACGTTGCGGTACTCCCCGGAGAGCTTCTGGTCGTAGATGAGGATGGCGGGCATCTGGTACTCGTAGGCCGCCTTGAACGCCATCCGGGCCTGCTCGTAGCACTCCTCGACGTTGCCCGGCGCGAACACGACCCGGTTGGAGTCGCCCTGACTCGTGTACAGGACGAACTCGAGGTCGGCCTGCTCGGGCTTCGTGGGCATCCCCGTGGAGGGACCCGCGCGCATCGATTCGAGGAGGACGATGGGCGTCTCGGTCATCTCCGCGAGGCCCAGCGGCTCGGACATCAGGGCGAACCCGCCGCCCGAGGAACCGGACATCGCCTTCACGCCGGCGTGGGACGCGCCGACCGCCATCGCGGCGGCGGCGATCTCGTCCTCGACCTGCTCGTGGATGCCGCCGACCTCGGGCATCAGGTTCGTCATGATCGTGAACGCGTCCGTCCACGGCGTCATGGGGTACCCCGAGATGAAGCGACAGCCCTCGTCCAGCGCGCCGTACGCGATGGCGTGGCTGCCACCGAGGAGGACCTGCTCCTCGTCGTGGCTGCCCTCGGGCATCGTGATGTCGTGGGTGTGCTCGAACTCCTCCTCGACCGTCTCGTAGGCGTCCTCCAGGACGGCGAGGTTCTGTTCGAGCACGTCGCCGCTCATGGCCTCGGCCATCAGGTCCTCGACGTGCTCCAGATCGTAGTCGAGGAGCGCCGCGGTGGCGCCGACGCCGGCCGTGTTCCGCATGATCTCGCGACCGTGCTCGCGGGCGAGGTCGCGGAGGTTGATCGGGTAGACGTGCCAGTCGTTCTCCTCGACTCGCTCGTCGAAGTCCTCGATCTCGCTGGCGTCGATGAGGCCCTCGTCGTAGATGATCACGCCGCCTTCTCGGAGTTCGTCGAGGTTCTCCGAGAGGGGCTTGAGCTCCTCGTTCCCGTAGTAGGCGTTCTCGGACTCGTTCCGGGCGAAGCTGTCCCCGAGCGCGAGCAGCATGTTGTAGCCGTCGCCGCGGGACGTCACCTCGTCGGGCGCCGCGCGAATCTCGACGTACGTGTGGCCGCCGCGGATCCGCGAGGGGTAGTGCCGGTGTGTGAAGACGTCCAGCCCCGACCGCATCAGCGCTGTCGCGAAGTTCTGGCTCGTCGAGTCGATTCCGTCTCCGGAACCGCCAGCGACTCGCCAGACGAGTTCGTCGTCGGTCATAGTTGGATACTGGCCCGTGTCGGGCCGCTACCCAACCGTTGAATCTCCGGGGCTAAAACCGTTTGCCATCCATTAACAGGGAACAATGATGAAGGTTCGGGACGCCGCGGACGTTTTTATGCCCCGGGTATCTGTGAGCAACTATACCCATGTCAGGCGCGCTCGCTCGACTGAAGGACCCCGCCTACACGGGGGCGAACCGCTGTCTGCCCTGTACCGCCGTCAACGCCGTCATCGCGGTCGCGCTGGCGGTGGCGCTCGCCGCGTGGTGGCTCCCGGCGGGCGCGGCGGCCCTCGCACTCTCGGCGGGCGCCATCTACTTCCGGGGCTACCTCGTCCCCGGGACGCCGACGCTCACGAAGCGCTACCTCCCGCGGCGCGTGCTTTCGTGGTTCGGGAAGGCCCCCGCGGAGACGGACACCTCCGACTCGGAGGTCGACGTGGCTCAGCGCCTCCTCGCGGCCGGCCTCCTCCGCGACGGCGGCGACGACTTGTATCTCGTCGACGAGGCCCGCGCGGCGTGGCGCGAGCGGATGGCCGCGGTCAGGGACCGCGAACTGGGCCCGGACGACGTGGCGACGGTGCTGGCGGGTGCGGCGGACCTCGACCTCCGCTCCTTCGACGAGGCGTGGATCGCGACCAGCGGCCGAACCACGGTCGGCCGGTGGGAGTCGCGGGCCGCCCTGATCGCCGACGTGGCCGGCGCGGACCTGCTCGCCGACCGGCTTCCGGCGTGGGACAGCGCGGACCCCGGCACCCGCGGGGAGTTGCTCGGGGGCCTCCGCCTCTTCCTGGATCGGTGCCCGGAGTGCGACGGCGCGGTCTCCCTCGGCGCCGAGACTGTCGAGTCCTGTTGTGCCGAGCGAGACGTCGTCGCGGTGCGCTGTGAGTCCTGCGGCGCGCGGCTTCTGGAGACGGACGCTCCCTAGCGGCGTGCGCGGCGGTTGAGGACGCCGACGTTGTTCGCGACGCGAGCGGTCAGGTCCTTGAACGCCTCGGCGGTGGTGCCCTCACCCATCACGATCGGTTCGCCGCCCGCGGCGCCGGTCCGGATCTCCGGGTCGAGGGGGATCGAACCGAGGAACGGCATCTCCACGTCCTCGGCGAACTGCTCGCCGCCGCCCTCGCCGAAGATGTTGTGCTCGGAGCCACAGTCCGGACAGTGGAACGAGCCCATGTTCTCCGCGATGCCGAGGACCGGCGTGTCGTGGCGCCCGAACATCTCCAGTCCCTTGCGTGCGTCGTCGACGGCCACCTCTTCGGGGGTCGTGACTACGACGGCGCCGGTCAGGGGCACCGTCTGGAGCATCGTGAGTTGCGTGTCGCCGGTGCCCGGAGGGAGGTCCACGACCATGTAGTCGAGGTTCCCCCACTCCACGTCCTCGACGAGCTGGGTGATGATGCTGTGGACCATCGGCCCCCGCCAGATCACGGGGTCGTCCTCGCCGACGAGGAAGGCCATGCTCATCAGCTTCATCCCGTAGCGCTCCGGGGGAATGATCGTCTCGTCCTCGGTGGCGCTCGGGTGCTCGTCGGCGTCGACCATCCGGGGGACGTTCGGCCCGTAGATGTCAGCGTCGAACAGGCCGACGCGGGCGCCCCGGTCCGCGAGGCCGGCCGCGAGGTTGACGGCGACCGTCGACTTGCCGACGCCGCCCTTCCCGGAGGCGACGGCGATGATGTTCTGCACGCCGGGGAGCACCTCGTCGCCGCCCCGGCCGGTGTCGAGGTCCGCCGAGAGGTCGGGGTCGAGCCCCGCCTCGCTGAGAACCTCGCGCACGCGGGCCGCGATGTGGGATTCGTTCGGCGCGTACGGCGCTCCGAGCGCCAGCCTGACGTGCGCCGTGTCGCCCTCGACGCTGACGTCTGTCACGAGGTTGCCGCTGACGATGTCGCCGCCGAGGTCGGGGTCCTCGACCTCGGCGAGGAGGTCGCGCACGTCGTCTTCGTTCATGGCATCCGATAGGGCGCGTCGCGGCGATAAGGGTTGTGCAAGCGAATATTTATGTCACGGATGGGCGAGTGACCGCCATGGCCGACCGCCCGAACGTCGTCCTCGTCCACAGCCACGACCTCGGCCGTCGGCTCGGCTGTTACGGCGCGGACGTTGCGACGCCCAACGTCGACGCGCTGGCCGCCGACGGCCGTCGATTCGATCAGTTCACCTGCACCGCGCCCCAGTGTTCGCCCTCGCGGGGGAGCCTCCACACGGGCCGGTATCCGCACACCAACGGCCTGATGGGACTGACACACCGCGGGTGGAGCATCGACGACGACGTGCCGACTCTCGCGGAGACCCTGAGCGAGGCCGGCTACGACACGCACTCCATCGGCGTCCAGCACATCGCCGCGGAGGCCGCCGAGGCCGGCTACGACCACTCGCACGACGCCGACCACGCACTCGACGCCGCGGACCGCTTCAAGTCGCTGCTCCCCGACGCGGCCGCTGACGGGCCGTTCTTCGCGTCGGTCGGCTTCGTCGAACCCCACCTCCCGTTCCGGGTCGACCACGTCCCCGACGAGGCGTACGAGCGCTACCATCCGGAGAACGTCGATGCCCCGCCGTATCTCCCCGACGAGTACGGCGTGAAACGGGACGTGGCGGAGATGCACGCGCTGATCTCCGAGACGGTGGACCCGGCGGTGGGCCGGATTCGAGACGCGCTGGCCGATGCCGACCTTGCCGACGAGACGCTCTTTCTCTTCACGACCGACCACGGCCCGCCGCTCCCGCGCGCGAAGGGGATGTGTTACTCCGCGGGCGTCGGCGTGGCGTTCATCGCACACTGGCCGGGCGTCGTCGAGTCCGGCGTGGACGACCACCTGCTGAGCAACGTGGACGTGATGCCGACGCTCCTCGACCTCGCAGGTGTCGAGCAGCCATCGGGGATGGACGGCCGGACGTTCGCCCCGCTGTTGACCGGCGACGGGTCCTACGACCGCCGCGAGGCGGTCTTCGTCGAGATGACGTGGCACGACCGCTACAACCCGATCCGGGGGATTCGCACCGAGGCGTACACCTACCTGCGGAACTTCACCATGCTCCCGCGGGTCTTCATCCCCCGCGACATGATCGATCGCCGGGCCGCCCGGCCCGTTCGCGGCGAGTGGTACGACCGGGACCGGCCGGCCGAGGAGTTCTACGACCGCCGGGTCGACCCCCACGAACTCGATTCGCTCGCGGCCGACGACATGGTGTCGCGGTCCGCGCCCGCTGACTGGGACCTGCCGGACCCGCCGGCGGCGCTCGACTCGGACCGCCGCGCGGCGCTTCACGCGTTCAGAGAGCGCCTCCGGGAGTGGATGACGGCGACGGACGACCCGCTCCTCAACGGGCCGGTGGGGATCCCCGGGCGGTAGCCGGGAGTCCCCTTCGGCGATTCGTTGGGTTTATCAGGTGGCGAGAGGTACGAACAGTCGCAAGCCTGTAGGGGCGTCTGCCCCGAGTCCGAGAGGGCGACGATACAAACCACAGCGCGTCGTGGTAGCCTAGCCTGGCCCAAGGCGCAGGGTTGCTAACTCTGTGGCGTAAGCCTCCGGGGTTCAAATCCCCGCCACGACGTCCGACAAGCAAGCACACCATGAGTTCGGAGCAACCAGCCGACGAAACAGAAGAGGACGAGATCCAGTACTTCGTCCGGATCGGACAGACCGATCTCGACGGCACGAAGACTGTCGAGCGTGCTCTTACAGGGATGAACGGAATCGGCCGACGCGCGGCCCGAATCATCGCCGACGAGGCGAACGTCGAACGCGGCGAGACGATGGGGCTCCTCGAGGACGACGAGATCGACCGCGTGGTCGAGACCGTCCAGAACTTCGAGGAGGTCGTCCCCGACTGGATGGCGAACCGCCGGAACGACTTCTTCACCGGCGAGACCACCCACGAGGTCGGCAACGACCTCTCCTTGACCCGCCAGCAGGACGTCAACCGGATGCAGATGATCCGGTCCTACCGTGGCGTCCGCCACGAGCGCGGGCAGAAGGTCCGCGGGCAGCGCACGAAGTCCACCGGCCGGACCGAGGGGACCATCGGCGTCAACGTCGAGGCCATCCAGGAAGAGATGGAAGAAGGCGGCGAGGGTGAGGAATAATGGCACTCGGTGACAACACCAAGCTGTACGAGACGCCCAACCACCCCTACCAGGGCGAGCGTATCAGCGAGGAACACGGTCTCGTGGGCCGCTACGGCCTGAAGAACAAGCAGGAGCTCTGGCGCGAGCAGTCCCAGCTCCGGAACTTCCGCCGCGAGGCGCGACGCCTCCTCGGCCGCACGGACGCCGACGGCTCCGAAACCGAGGAGTTCGTCGCCCGCCTCCAGCGGCTGGGCATCCTCTCGGAGAGCGCCGGCGTCGACGGCGTCCTGTCGCTCGACGTGACCGACCTGCTGGAGCGTCGCCTCCAGACGGTCATCTACCGGCAGGGCCTCGCCCACACCCCCGAACAGGCTCGACAGTTCCTCTCGCACGGCCACGTCACGGTCGACGGCAGCCGCGTGCAGGAGCCGTCCTACCGCGTCGAGGTCGCCGAGGAGGACGACATCGAGTTCGACCCGGAGAGCCCGTTCGCGGACGAACTCCACCCCGAACGAGCGGAGGAGCAATAACATGAGTAGCAACGACGACAGCATCTGGGGCATCGCGCACATCCACGCCTCGTTCAACAACACCATCATGACCGTCACGGACCTCACGGGCGCGGAGACGCTCGCGAAGTCCTCGGGCGGGTCGGTGGTGAAGCAGAACCGCGACGAGGCGTCGCAGTACGCCGCCATGCAGATGGCCGAGAAGATGGCCGAGACGCTGGAGGAGCAGAACATCGAGGGGCTGCACGTCCGCGTTCGCGGCCCCGGCGGCAACCGCCAGCGCAACCCCGGTCCGGGTGCGCAGGCGGCGATCCGGGCGCTCGCCCGTGCGGGCATCGAGATCGGTCGCATCGAGGACGTGACCCCCGTCCCGCACGACGGCACCCGCGCCCCGAAGAACAGCGGATACTGACATGAGCGACACCGACTTCGACGTCGAGTTCATCGAACGCGACGGCGACAGCGCCCGCTTCCTCGTGCGGGACATCACGCCGGCGCTGGCCAACGGCATCCGCCGCGCCATCGTCGCCGACGTGCCGACCGCGACCATCGACACGGTCCGGTTCGTCGAGAACTCCAGCGTGATGTTCGACGAGCAGTTGGCGCTCCGACTGGGCCTCGTGCCCCTGACGACGCCCGACGACCTCACCGAGGAGGCGACCGTGACCCTCGCGCTCGACGTCGAGGGGCCCGGCACCGCCTACTCGGGCGACCTCGTCAGCGACGACCCGCACGTCGAACCCGCCACGGACAACGTCCCGATCATCGAACTGAAGGAGGGCCAGCGCCTCGAAATCGAGGCCGAGGCCGTCCTCGGTCGGGGCCGCGACCACGCCAAGCACCAGGGCGGCGTCGCGGTCGGCTACCGACACCTCCAGACCGTCGAGGTCGGCGAGGAACTCGAGTCCTTCGAGGACCGGGACCCGCAGATCGTCCGGGGCGTCATCGAGGACGACGGCGACCTGATCCCGGCCGAGGAGTTCGACAACGACATCACGAACCGGTATCCCGACCACGAGGTCACCGTCTCCGACGTGGAGGGCGCTTTCGTCTTCCACGTGGAGTCCGACGGCTCCCTCTCGGTCGACGAACTCGTCGTCGCCGCCGCGGACACCCTGTACGACCGCGCGGCGGAACTCGAAGAGGCAGTCAGCCTATGAGCACGCGCCGCCCCACTACCCACGCCGTCGCACGCCACGCCCTACGGGAAGCGACGGGGACCGTAACGGGTATTAAGGGGCGGCCGAAACGTGGAATCGCAAGCAGAACGCCTTCTCGGGCGTGCAGGGATAGCCAAGTTTGGTCAAAGGCGCAGCGTTCAGGGCGCTGTCCCGTAGGGGTTCGCAGGTTCAAATCCTGCTCCCTGCATCCCACACCAGTACTCCAACAATGAGCAAGACCAGCCCGCGGCTCAGCGGCCTCGTCGCCGACCTCAAGTCGGCGGCCCGCGAGGACGACGCGGACGTCTGGGCGGACATCGCAGACCGCCTTCAGGCCCCGCGCTCCACGCACGCAGAGGTCAACCTGAGTCGCATCGAGCGGTACGCGCGAAGTGACGAGACGGTCGTCGTCCCCGGCAAGGTGCTGGGGTCCGGCGTCCTGACCAAGGACGTCTCCGTGGCGGCGGTCGACTTCTCGTCGACCGCGGAGACGAAGATCGAACAGGCCGACGGCGAAGCGATCGACATCGCGGACGCCGTCGAACGCAATCCCGAGGGCTCCGACGTCCGGGTGATCCGATGAGCTACGCAGAGTTCGAAGTCGACGCGGTCGTCGACGCGCGAGACTGCATCGTCGGTCGCATCGCCAGCAACGTCGCCCAACGCGCCCTCGACGGCGAGCGGATCGCCGTCGTGAACGCGGAGGACGCGGTCATCACCGGCCGCGAGGACGACGTGGTCGACACGTACCGGACCCGGGCCAACCTCGGCTCCGACCGCGGACCCGAGTACCCGGTCCGACCCGACGGCATCCTCAAGCGCTCCGTGCGCGGAATGTTGCCGCACAAGAAGCAGCGCGGCCGCGAGGCGCTCTCGAACGTCCGCGTCTACCTCGGGAACCCCTACGAGGAGGACGGCGAGGTCATCGAGGGCACCTCCCTCGACCGCCTTTCCACGATCAAGTTCGTCCAGCTCGGCAATCTCAGCGAACAACTGGGGGCCAAAGTCACATGGTAACCAACACGTCCGGCAAGAAGAAGACGGCCATCGCTCGCGCGACCGTCTCCGAGGGGGAGGGTCGCGTCCGAATCAACTCACAGCCCGTGGAGCTCGTCGACCCCGAGCTCGCACAGCTGAAGATGCTGGAGCCGTTCCGCATCGCGCCCGCCGACCTCCGCGACGACGTCGACGTCGACGTCACCGTCGAGGGCGGCGGCGTCATGGGCCAGGCAGACGCCACCCGAACCGCCATCGCTCGGGGTCTCGTGGACCACTCCGGCGACGCCGAACTCCGCGACGCGTTCATGGAGTTCGACCGCTCGCTGCTGGTCAACGACGTCCGCCAGTCCGAGTCCAAGCACTGGGGCGGTCCGGGCGCACGCGCCCGCTACCAGAAGTCCTACCGGTGAGTCACCACCCATGATGGTTCCGGTCCGGTGTTTCACGTGTGGCAAGGTCGTGGGCGAGCACTGGGAGCCGTTCCGTGACCGCGTCGAGGAGGGCGAGGACCCGAAGGCGGTCCTCGACGACCTCGGCGTGGACCGGTACTGCTGCCGGCGGATGCTAATCTCCCACCAGGACCTCGTCGACGTGGTGTCACCATACCAATGAGCAGGGACAACCGCTACGAGAAGGCACGCATTATCGGGGCGCGAGCCCTGCAGGTGTCGTACGGCGCGCCGGTGCTGGTCGACACCGACCAGACCGAGCCGATCCTCATCGCGGCCGAGGAGTACGACGCCGACGTGCTGCCGTTCACGGTCCGCCGCCAATGACGCGCATCCAGCGCATCCGGCTCCGCGAGGTGCTGGACTCGCGCGGCAACCCGACCGTGGAAGCCGACGTGCTGACCGAGTCCGGCGGCTTCGGCCGCGCGGCGGCGCCCAGCGGCGCCTCCACCGGCGAGCACGAGGCCATCGAACTCCCGCCGGCCGACGCCATCGCGGCGGCCCGGGAGAACGCGGTGCCCCGACTCGTCGACACGGCGTTCGCGGGCGACCAGCGCGAGGTCGACCGCCTGCTCCGCCGCGCGGACGGGACGGACGACTTCTCGAGCATCGGCGCCAACAGCGCCGTCGCCATCTCGATGGCGGCCGCGAAGGCCGCGGCCGACGTGCTCGGTGCGCCCCTGTACCAGCACCTCGGCGGCGCCTTCCGCGGCGAGAACTTCCCGGTGCCGCTCGGCAACGTCGTCGGCGGCGGCGAGCACGCGGCCGACGCGACGGACATCCAGGAGTTCCTCGCGGCACCGATCGGCGCGCCGAGCGTCCGCGAGGCCGTCTTCGCCAACGCCCGCGTCCACGAGGCGGTCGCGGAGATCCTCGACGAGCGCGGGATCCCCGCGGCGAAGGGCGACGAGGGCGCGTGGGCGCCCGCCATCGACGACGCGGAGGCCTTCGAGGTCGTCGACGAGGCCGTGGAGACCGTCTCCGAGGAGGTCGGCTTCGAGATCCGCTTCGGCCTCGACGTGGCCGCCGCGGAACTGTACGACGCCGAGGACGACGTGTACCGCTACGGCGACGTCGAGCGGACGCCCGCGGAGCAAGCGGACTACGTCGCGGACCTCGCGGAGGAGTACGGCCTCGCGTACGTCGAGGACCCCCTCGACGAGAACGACTTCGAGGGCTTCGCGGACCTGACCGATCGGGTCGGCGACCGGACGCTGATCTGTGGCGACGATCTGTTCGTCACCAACGTGGAGCGGCTGGAGCGCGGCATCGCGGACGGCGCCGCGAACAGCATCCTCGTGAAACCCAACCAGATCGGGACCCTCTCGGACGCCTTCGACGCCGTGGAGACGGCGACCGAGGCCGGCTACGACGCCGTCATCTCCCACCGGAGCGGAGAGACGGAGGACGCCACCATCGCACACCTCGCCGTGGCGACCGACGCGCCGTTCATCAAGACCGGCACCGTCGGGGGCGAGCGAACGGCGAAGCTGAACGAACTCATCCGAATCGAAGACAACGCGCTATGAGCGGAAACGAAACCGACATCGAAGCAGACGAAGAGGAACTCGACGCCGCGGCGGGCGACGCCGAGGCGACGCCGGACGACGGCGCCGCCGACGCCGAGGCCGAGGCGGAGGTCGACGAGCCAACACTCGACGAGGACGTCATGGGCCGGGAGGACGCCGACTTGCTCATCCCCGTCGAGGACTACCTCGGCGCCGGGGTCCACATCGGGACCCAGCAGAAGACCGAGGACATGGAGCGGTTCATCCACCGCGTCCGCACGGACGGCCTGTACGTGCTGGACGTGGCGAAGACGGACGACCGCATCCGCACGGCGGCTGACTTCCTCGCGAACTACCAGCCCGACCAGATCCTGGTCACCAGCAGCCGCCAGTACGGCCGCTTCCCAGCGGAGAAGTTCGCCGAGGCCGTGGGCGCCCGCGCCCGCACCGGCCGCTTCATCCCGGGCACGCTGACCAACCCCAAGTACGACGGCTACATCGAGCCGGACGTGCTGGTCGTCACCGACCCCATCGGGGACTCGCAGGCCGTCAAGGAGGCCATCACGGTCGGCATCCCGGTCATCGCGATGTGCGACTCCAACAACTCCACGTCGAACGTGGACCTCGTCGTCCCGACGAACAACAAGGGCCGACGCGCGCTGGCAGTCGTCTACTGGCTGCTCGCCAACGAGACGCTGGACCGCCGCGGCGCGGACACCGTGTTCAGCCTCGACGACTTCGAGTCCGGCATCTGATCGGCGACTGTTTTCCGGTGCGGAACGTTTCTTAGGCACGGGTGACAGGGACCGGTATGGTCACTTCGAGCGCCCCCGGCAAGGTGTACCTGTTCGGGGAGCACGCGGTCGTCTACGGCGAGCCCGCGGTCCCGTGTGCCATCGAGCGCCGGGCGCGGGTCACCGTCGAGGCGCGGTCGGACTCACGCCTGCGGGTCTCGGCCCCGGACCTCTCGCTCGACGGCTTCACCGTCGAGTACGAGGGCGGGACCGACGAGCCACCGGACGTGGACGTGCCGACGCCCCTCGTCGAGGCCGCGATGGGCTACGTCGACGAGGCCGTGGCGCAGGCCCGTGACGCCGCCGACGCGCCAGACGCGGGCTTCGACGTCACCATCGAGAGCGACATCCCGCTCGGGGCCGGCCTCGGCTCGTCGGCCGCCGTCGCGGTCGCCGGCATCGACGCGGCGACGCGCGAACTCGGGGTCGAACTCGCGCCCGCGGAGGTCGCCGACCGCGCCTATCGCGTCGAACACGCGGTGCAGGACGGCGAAGCGTCCCGCGCCGACACGTTCTGCTCGGCGATGGGCGGCGCCGTCCGCGTCGAGGGCGACGACTGCCGGACCATCGAGGCCCCCGACCTCCCGTTCGTCGTGGGCTACGACGGCGGCGCGGGCGACACGGGCGCCCTCGTGGCCGGCGTGCGGGACCTGCGCGACGCCTACGGGTTCGCGGCCGACACGGTCGGCGCCATCGGCGACCTCGTCCGAGAGGGCGAGGACCTGCTGGCGGCCGCGGACGTGGAGAGCCTCGGCGACCTGATGGACTGCAACCACGGGCTGCTCTCCGCGCTGGGCGTCTCCGCCCGGTCGCTGGACGCGATGGTGTGGGCCGCCCGAGAGGCGGGCGCCCACGGCGCGAAACTCACCGGCGCGGGCGGAGGCGGCTGCATCGTGGCGCTCGACGAGACGCCCGCGACGCTGACGGCGCTGGAACTCACCCCTGCCTGCGAGGAGGCGTTCCGCGCGGAACTCGACGTCGAGGGGGTGCGACACCGGTGACGACGGTCCTCAAACTCGGCGGCAGCGTCGTCACCGAGAAGGACACGCCGGAGACCGTGGCCGAGGACGCCCTCGACCGCGCCGCGGCCGCCCTCGACGGGCGCGAGGACCTCGTTCTCGTCCACGGCGGCGGCTCCTTCGGTCATCCGGCCGCGAGCAGCCACGCCGTCTCCAGCACCGCGGGCACGGGAGACCCCGCGGCGATCCGCGACGTGCACGACGCGATGGGGCGCCTGAACGCGGCGGTCCTCGACGCCCTGCAGGCCGCGTCGGTGCCGGCGCTCCCTGTTCGCCCGCTCTCGGTCGCGCGCCGCGACGCCGCGGGCGACCTCGCGCTCGCGACCACCGCGATCGAGGGGATGCTCGACGAGGGGTATGTGCCGGTCCTCCACGGCGACGTGGTGGTCCACGACGACGCGGGTGCGACGATCCTCAGCGGCGACGAACTGGTGGTCGCCCTCGCGCGCCGCCTCGACGCCGACCGCGTGGGCGTCTGCTCGACGGTCCCCGGCGTCCTCGACGACGGCGCTGTCGTGCCCGAGATCGGGGCGTGGGCCGACGCCGCCGACGTGCTCGGCGAGAGCGACGCGACGGACGTGACTGGGGGGATGGCGGCGAAGGTTCGCGCGCTGCTGGAACTGGCGGCCCCGGCGAGCGTCTTCGGCCTCGACGACCTCGACGCCTTCCTCGACGGCGAGCGGGTCGGGACGGTCGTCCGCTAGCCGCCGGTCGGCAGGTCGCCGCGCCGGTAGAAGACGAAGAGCGCGACCAGCACCGCCGCGATGCAGGCCGCGTAGCCGCGGAACACCGTGTCGTACGCGACGCCGGACTCGACGAGGGTCCCCAGCGCGACGCTTCCGGGGGCCTGCATCAGCATCATCGTCGCGCTGAACACCGCGTAGGCGCTCCCGCGCCGGTGATCGGGCAGGGTGGCGAGCATGTACGTGTCGAGCACCGGGAAGAGGCTGTGGACGACGAAGCCCATCACGAGCGACAGCGCCGCGATGGCCCAGAACCCCTCCACGACGGTCAGCGCCAGCAGGCAGGCGACGAACCCGCCGAGAATCGAGAACATCAGCGGGACGTAGGACACCCGGTCGGCCATCCGGCCCGAGAGGAAGAAGGCCGGGACGCCCGCCGCGAAGATGAGCGTCAGGAGGTTGCTCGCGGCGGCCTCCGAGACGAGTTTGACGCTCGTGAGGTACGTCTCGTAGAAGTTGAACAGCCCCTGCCAGACGAACCCGGCGACCCCGACGACGGCGATGCCGGTCAGGATCAAGGGCCACTGCTCTCTGGCCGCCGCGAGCAGGTCCCTATCCTCCGCACCGGCCTCCGGCATCTCGGCGCGCCGGGCCGCCCAGAAGAACAGGAGCGTCGTCCCGACGGCGACGACGGCGATGCCCGCGAAGACGTGCCGCCACGAGAGGTAGAGGAGCGTGACGCCCACCAGCGCGGGGGCGCTGACGGCCGCCAGTTGCGCCGACATCCCCCGGATGCCGACGGCCCACCCGACTCGACTGGGGTACAGTTCGCTCACCAGCGGGTTCGCCGCGATGTAGAAGACGCCACTCGCCAGGCCGATCAGGAAGGCCCCGACCGAGACGAGCGTGACGGTCGGCGCCAGCGCCGTCGCCGCCGCCGCGCCGGTCATGAACACGCCCATCCCGACGATGGCGTGGTGGCGCTTCACCCGCGTCAGCAACACTCCAGTCGGGAGGCGGGACGCGGCGCTCCCGAGCCACACCGTCGTCGCGACGAACCCGGCGGTGGCCTCTCGGACCTCGAAGATCTCCATGAACGGCTGGACGAGCGGCGCGAAGGCCACGCGCCCGAAGTTCACGAGGTAGGCGAACAGGCAGATGGACACGAACACCTGTCCCCGGCGGCTGATTCGCACGACACCGGCTTGCGTCGGGGGGCAGTCAACGCTTCCGGATCCGGCAGGCCGGGTTTCAGTATTGTTTTAACGCCGGGGGAAGTAGGAACCCGTAACCGAGAGGGCCCGTCCCTCGCGGCGGACGCGGACGCCGACTGGCTCCCCGCGTGCGATCGCCGCGTCGGACGGTCCTCGCTCGGAGGACAAACAATGGAAATCGAAATTGCCACTATCGGCGGCTACGAGGAAGTCGGGCGGCAGATGACCGCCGTCCGCGCCGGCGACGACATCGTCATCTTCGACATGGGCCTGAACCTGTCGAAGGTGCTCCTCCACGACAACGTGGAGACCGAGCAGATGCACAGCCTCGACCTGATCGACATGGGCGCCATCCCGGACGACCGCGTGATGAGCGACCTCGAGGGCGACGTGCAGGCCATCGTGCCCACGCACGGCCACCTCGACCACATCGGCGCCATCTCGAAGTTGGCCCACCGCTACGACGCGCCCATCGTCGCCAGCCCGTTCACGATCGAACTCGTCCGCGACCAGATCGAGAGCGAGCAGAAGTTCGGCGTCGAGAACGACCTCGAGAAGATGGAAGCCGGCGAGTCGATGCAGATCGGCGACGAGGGCTGCGAACTCGAGTTCGTCCACGTCACCCACTCGATCATCGACGCGATCAACCCCGTCCTCCACACGCCGGAGGGCGCGGTCGTCTACGGCCTCGACAAGCGCGTCGACCACGACCCGGTCATCGAGGACCCCATCGACATGGATCGGTTCCGCGAACTGGGCGACGAGGGCGTCCTCTGCTACATTGAGGACTGCACCAACGCCGGCCGGAAAGGCCGGACCCCCAGCGAGTCCGTCGCGCGCCGCCACCTCGAAGACGCGATGCACTCCATGGCGGACTACGACGGCGGCATCGTCGCCACGACGTTCTCGAGTCACATCTCGCGGGTCTCCAGCCTCGTCGAGTTCGCACAGGACATCGGCCGCCAGCCGGTGCTGCTGGGCCGCTCGATGGAGCACTACTCGGGCACGGCCGAGCGACTCGGCTACGTCGACTTCCCGGAGGACCTCGGAATGTTCGGTCACCGGAAGTCCGTCGACCGGACCTTCAAGCGCATCATGAACGAGGGCAAGGAGAACTACCTGCCCATCGTCACCGGCCACCAGGGCGAACCGCGCGCGATGCTCACCCGGATGGGCCGCGGCGAGACGCCCTACGACCTCGAGGACGGCGACAAGGTCATCTTCTCGGCCCGGGTCATCCCGGAGCCGACGAACGAGGGCCAGCGCTACCAGTCCGAGAACCTCCTGCGGATGCAGGGCGCCCGCATCTACGACGACATCCACGTCTCGGGGCACCTCCGCGAGGAGGGCCATTACGAGATGCTGCAGGCCCTCCGGCCGGAGAACGTGATCCCGGCGCACCAGGACATGAAGGGCTTTTCGCCGTACGTCGACCTCGCGCGCAGTCAGGGGTACGAACTCGGCGAGGACCTCCACGTTACCCAGAACGGGAATCTGATCACGCTCGCGGAGTGACGCCATGACCACCACTCAGGACTCAGAGGGGAGCGTGCGGGACGCCGTCGCACAGCGGCGCGAACTCGTCGACGCGGCGCTCGACGAGGAACTCCCGGAGGCGTCGCCCGAGCGCCTGTACGAGGCATCCCGGTCCATCGTCCTCGCAGGCGGCAAGCGACTCCGGCCCGCGATGTTGCTGCTGGCCGCCGAGGCGCTGGCCGACGTCGGTCCCCTCTCGGAGGACTACCGGGACTTTCCCGCCCTCTACGACGACCGCGTCGACGTGATGTCCGCGGCGGTGAGCATCGAGGTCATCCACTCCTTCACGCTCATCCACGACGACATCATGGACGACGACGACATGCGGCGGGGCATCCCCGCGGTCCACCGCGCCTACGACATGGAGACGGCGATCCTCGCGGGCGACACCCTCTACTCGAAGGCCTTCGAGATCGTGCTCAAGACCGACGCGAAGTCGGAGCTGAGCCTCGACGCCGTCGACCTACTGGCGAAGACCTGCACCCACATCTGCGAGGGGCAGGCGATGGACGTGGGCTTCGAGACCGAACAGGACGTGCTCCCCGAGGAGTACCGCGAGATGATCGAACTCAAGACGGCCGTGCTGTACGCCGCCGCGGCCGCGATGCCCGCCATCGTGATGGGCGCTCGGAGCGCGGTCGTCGACTCGCTGTACCAGTACGGTCTCTGCGTCGGACAGGCGTTCCAGATTCAGGACGACGTGCTCGACCTCACGACGCCCAGCGACAAACTCGGCAAGCAGCGCGGCTCCGACCTCGTCGAGGGCAAGCGCACGATCATCACGCTCCACGCCCGCGAGCAGGGCGTCGACGTGGACGACCTCCTCGACGTGGAGAACGTGGAGGCGGTCACGGAGGCCCAGATCGACGAGGCCGTCGCGACCCTCGAGGAGGCCGGCTCCATCGAGTACGCGACCGAGATGGCCCGCGACCTCGTCGCCGAGGGCAAGCGGCACCTCGAAGCGCTCCCCGACAACGAGGCCCACGAGACGCTCGAAGCGGTCGCTGACTACCTCGTCGACCGCGAGTACTAACGACGCCGTTTTGACGCCGCCGGCTGAAGTCGGCCCATGGACGACGACGTACGCGAGCGGATCCGGGCCGCGGCCGAGCGGCAGGCCCTCTACAACGCCCTCGAACACGGCGGCGACGCGCAGGTGGGCGCCATCGTCGGCCCCCTGATGGCCGAGAACCCCGACTTCCGGGAGCACGGCGACGAGGTCGCCGGGGTCGTGGCGCCAGTCGTGCAGGAGGTCAACGACCGCTCACCCGCCGAGCAGCGCGAGCGACTCGGCGAGGTCGCCCCGGACCTCCTCGCCGACCTCGACGCCGAAGAGGAGGCGGAGGACGAACCGGCGCTCCCGGACCTGCCGAACGTCGACGAGTACGACGAGGTTCGGATGCGCGTCGCGCCGAACCCCAACGGCCCGTGGCACCTCGGCCACGCGCGGATGCCCGCCGTCATCGGGACGTACAAGGACGCGTACGACAGCTCCTTCCTCGTCCGCTTCGACGACACCGACCCCGAGACGAAGCGGCCGGACCTCGACGCCTACGACCAGATTCTCGACGCCATCGACTACCTCGGCTTCGACCCGGACGACGTGATCCGGGCCTCCGACCGCCTCGACACCTACTACGAGCACGCGCGCCGCCTCATCGACGCCGGGGGCGCCTACACCTGCTCCTGCCCCGCGGGAGAGTTCTCGGATCTGAAGAACAGCGGGCAGGCCTGTCCCCACCGCGAGAAGGACGCCGAGACGACCCGCGAGGAGTTCGACGCGATGGTCGAGGGCGAGTACGACGCCGGCGACATGGTGCTCCGCATCCGCACCGACATCGAGCATCCCAACCCGGCGCTGCGCGACTGGGTCGCCTTCCGCCTCATCGACACGCCCCACCCGCGCCCCGAGGCCGCCGACTACCGCTGCTGGCCGATGCTCGACTTCCAGAGCGGCGTCGACGACCACCTCACGGGCGTCACGCACATCATCCGCGGCATCGACCTGCAGGACTCCGCGAAGCGCCAGCGCTTCCTCTACGACTACTTCGACTGGGACTACCCCGAGGTCATGCACTGGGGCCACGTCCAGGTCGAAGCCTACGACGTGGCGATGTCGACCTCGACGATCCGCGAGAAGATCGAGGCCGGCGACCTCGACGGCTGGGACGACCCGCGCGCTCCGACCCTCGCCAGCCTCCGGCGCCGGGGCATCCGCGGCGCCGCCATCACCGAGGCGATGATCGGCTTAGGCACCTCGACCTCGAACGTCGATCTCTCGATGAGCGCCATCTACTCGAATAACCGCGAACTCGTAGACGATGAGGCGACGCGGCGCTTCTTCGTCCGGGACGGCGAGTCGGTCCCCATCGACGGCGGTCCCGACGCCGCCGAACCGGCCCTGCACCCCGACCACGAGGACCGGGGCACGCGACACATCCCGGTCGGGGACGCCGTCCGCGTCGAACCCGACGACCTCCCCCCGGCCGGCGACCGCGTGTGGCTCAAGGGCTACGGCTGTGTGCGCTACGACGGCGAGGAGTTCGCCGCCACCGGCGACGACATCGAGGCGGTCCGCGAGGGCGGCGTCGACGTGATCCACTGGGTGCCCGACGCGGAGAGCCTCCCGCTCACGTTCCGGACGCCCGACGGCGACGTGACCGGCCACGCCGAACCCGGCCTCCGCGACCAGGCAGTCGACGACGTGGTGCAGTTCGTCCGCGTGGGCTACGCCCGGATCGACGCGCTCGGCGACGACGCGGTCGCCTACTACGCCCACGACTAATCGTAGCGCTCCCGCTCCCTTCTCGCCGCCTCGGGACCGTACGCGTCGACGAGTGGCTGATACGCGTCGCCGAGCGCCCGCATGCACTCGCTGGTCGAGTGGTAGTCGAGGGCGTCGGCGACCGCTCCCCACTCGCGGCTCTGGAGGACGCGCGCCACCAGCAGGCGTTCCTCGCGGGCCGACAGCAAATCGGCGTCCCCGCGCACGAGGTGGGCAGCGGCGAGGCGCCGGAACGGGCGCGGATCCACGTCGTAGAGGGCCGGCCCGTACGCTGCGCCGGCCACGAGGCGCCAGCCACGGTCGTCCAGCGCCAGATCCGGGTCGGCCTCGACCGCACCGAGCGTCGCCCGCACCACGTCGGGGTCGGCGTCGGTCAGCGCGTCCGCCAACACCGCCGGCGCGCGGGCCGCGAACCACGCCGCGTGCTCGTCGTGGAGGGCTCGCCCGCGGTCGCTGGTGGGCTTCAGGACGACCGCGGAGTACTCGCCGCTGGTCTCGTTGCGCGTCGTCGAGAGGTGGACCGCGCCGTAGCCGTTCGCGTCCCAGAACGCCAGTAGCTCCGGGGTCGCCCCGAACCCGGAGCCCACCCAGTCACCGTCGGCGCTCGCCTCGACGGCGTCGAGCAGCGCGGACCCGAGGCCTCGCGACCGGACGGCGTGGTGGGTCGCGATGCGGACGACGCGCACCCCGACTGCCTCGCCGGCGTCCTCGTCGCGGAGTTGGCTCGTCAGCACGTCCGGGATCATGTTCCCCGGCACACGCCCGCCTTCGTACATCTCCGTCCGCCAGTCAGCTGAGAGGGCGCCCTCCCGCGCCAGCAGCGCGACGCTGACGACGTGGCCGCCGTGACAGAGCGCCCGGACCGAGAGGTTCGGGGCGTCGAGGAGGCGCGCGAGGTCGTTCGGCTCGGTGCGGTAATGTGCGGCGACGAGCAGGCCGAACGCCTCGCGGAGTAGGTGCTCGTCGTCGGGCAGGTCGGCGTCCGTCGGCGCCCGCTCGGTGACGGTTTCGGGTGTCGCGTCCGCGACCAACGGGTCGACCGGGGGTCGGGCGTCGAGCAACAACGCGTGGAAGGCCCACGACTCCACCGGATCGCCCGCGGCGTATCGGATCGGCTCGTGGAGGCGGACAGTCGTGACCGCGCGCTCGGCGTCTGCGAGTCGGTCCCGGAAGCGCACGTCGAAGCCCCGGCCCGCACCCTCGTAGCCGTGGACCGTCGTCGTGAACCCCACGGCGGGGGCGTCGAGGAACGATTCGAGGCGGCGCACCGGGAGCGCGGCCGCCTCGTCGACGAGCAACACGTCCGGTTCGGCGTCGACGGCGTCGGCGACTGGGAGGTAGCGGACGCTGCCCGCCCCGGCGTCGAGGCGCTTCGGGGGGTCGCCCGCGACCGAGTCCAGCGCGTCGAGGTCTGTCAGCACCGCCCCGGCGCGGGCGAACACCTCCCGGGCGCTCCGGTACTCGGGCGCCGTGACGGCCACGTCGCGCCCCTCGGCGGCGAGGCAGGCGGCCGCGATGCCGGCGGCGGCGGACTTCCCGCGGCCCCGGTCGGACTCCACCACGACGGCCGAATCCGGGTCGCGAAGCGCCTCGAACGCCGCGACGGCTTCGGCCTGGTCCTCGGTGAGACACGCCTCGAAGGCTGCGGCCGGGAACGGCGACCCGGCGGGCGGCGTCGGCGGGGTCCGGGGCCTGCGTGGCGGCGGGTCGGTCAGCCCGTCGTCTCGCACCGCCTCCGCGTCGGCGTCGTAGATGGCGACCCCGCGGTGGGCCCGGAGCGTCTCGACTAGCCGCTCGCGGAAGCGGCCGGTCACGCCCTCGACGTCGAAGGGCGGCACGGCGAGGGACTCGTCGAACTCGTCGCGGCGGTCGGGCCACTCGTCGAGCGGGGGCGCGAGGATGACGAACAGGCCGCCGCCGTCGACGGCGCCGACGGTCCGGCCGAGGACGTTCGGCGGGCAGGTGTCGTGGGCGTCGACGACGACCGCTGTGCGGGTCGTGCCCAGCAGGCGGCCTGCGTGGACCGGCGCGATGCGCTCGCAGGTCAGCGCGGACTCCTGCCCGACGAGCGTGGCGTCCTCGCGGGCCACGTCCGCCGCCGCGAGCGCCGCTTCGGCGGCGTCGTAGCAGGCCTGCCGGTCGCCGGCGACGACGAGGGCCCGGCGCTCGTCGGCGGCGCGGGCCTCCTCGCGGAGCGTCCCTGCGAGGTCGGCGATCATGGCCGATCGGTCGGCGCCGACCGGCAAGGGTTCTCCGGTCGCGCCCGCCGTCGTGTGGGCGCCTCGCACGGGGTCTGTCGTTTGAAAGCGCTTTTATGGACGGGGACCGCTACACAGAGTACAGCCCGTGCGGGGTCGATGATACCCGGCCGTCGGGGGGTAACGGCCGGCGGCCGGGTGCAAGCCTCCGCGGGACTCGGTGATCCAGCCATGCCAGTATACGTTGATTACGACGTCCCTGCCGACCTCCAAGACAGCGCGCTCGACGCGCTCGAGGTCGCCCGGGACACAGGAACGGTCAAGAAGGGTACCAACGAGACAACCAAGGCGGTCGAGCGAGGCAACGCCTCGCTCGTCGTCGTCGCCGAGGACGTTCAGCCGGAGGAGATCGTCATGCACCTGCCCGAACTCGCCGAGGAGAAGGGCATCGCGACGGTCTTCGTCGAGGCCCAGGACGACCTCGGTCGCGCGGCCGGCCTCGAGGTCGGCAGCGCCGCCGCGGCCATCGTGGACGCCGGCGACGCGGAGGACGACGTCGAGGACATCGCCTCGAAGATCGAGGAACTCCGATAGACCAATGAGCGCGGAGGAAACTGAAGAGGGCTCCACGCCCGCCGAAGTCATCGAGGTCGTCGGCAAGACCGGGATGCACGGCGAGGCGATGCAGGTGAAGTGTCGCATTCAGGAGGGCTCGAACCAGGGCCGCATCATCACGCGGAACGTCCTGGGCCCCGTCCGCGAGGGCGACGTGCTTCAGCTGCGCGAGACGGCCCGCGAAGCCGACTCCATCGGTGGTCAATAATGCCCCAAACCCGAGAGTGTGACTTCTGTGGCAGCGACATCGAGCCGGGCACCGGCACGATGTTCGTGTACAGCAACGGCGATGCGGTCCACTTCTGTTCGTCGAAGTGCGAGAAGAACGCCGACCTCGGGCGCGAACCCCGCGAGGTCGAGTGGGCCGGCGAGGACGACGAATAGATGAGCCGCGAACGCACCTTCGTCATGGTCAAGCCCGACGGCGTCCAGCGCGGGCTGATCGGCGAGATCGTCTCGCGACTGGAGGAGCGCGGCCTGAAGATGGTTGGCGGGAAGTTCACCCAACTCGACCGGGACCTCGCCGAGGAACACTACGGCGAGCACGAGGACAAGCCGTTCTTCGAGGGCCTCGTGGACTTCATCACCAGCGGTCCGGTGTTCGCGATGGTCTGGGAGGGCCAGGACGCCATCCGACAGGTCCGGAAGATGATGGGCGAGACGGACCCGGCCGAGTCGGCCCCCGGCACGATCCGGGGCGACTTCGGTCTGGACCTCGGCCGCAACGTCATCCACGGCTCCGACCACGAGGACCCCGGCGCGAACGAGCGCGAGATCGACCTGTTCTTCGACGAGGACGAACTGGTCGACTACGACCGCGCCGACGAGGCGTGGCTCTACGAGTAGCGGCTCGATCCTGAGCAGCGGGCCTCCCCCGAGGGCGGCCCCGAAATTTTTTGTCGACTGTCGACGACGTTCGATCATGGCACGGGGAGAGAGCGACGTGTCCGGCCTCTCGCGGCGAGAGGTCCTCGCAGCGCTCGCGGCGCTGGGTGGCGGCGCGGCCGTCTCGGGATCGGCGACGGCCCAGACCGAGTCGGGGGACTGGCCGATGCTGAACTTCGACGCGGCGAACACCGCGACCCACCCGAGCGCCGAGACGCTGGGCGGCCTCGAACAGGACTGGGCGATCGAGACCGCAGCCCCAGTCCGCAACCAACCGACGCTCGGCGACGGCGTTCTGTACGCACCGACGAAGGACGGGACCGTGTACGCGCTGGACGCGGAGAGCGGGGACGAGGAGTGGACCTTCACGGCGGACGAGGCCGTCGAGACCGCAGTCGCGGTCGGCGAGAGCCGGGTGTTCTGCGCCAGCAACGCCGGGACCGTGTACGCGGTGAACAGAGAGAGCGGGGAGGAGGACTGGCGACTCGAACACGAGGTCGCAGTGACGTGGTCACCGCTCGTCACCGACGGCGTCGTGGTCGGCGGGGCAAACGGGGTCTTCGCAGCCGACGCCGAGAGCGGCGAGGTGCTCTGGCGGCGATTCGCCCCGCTGAGTTCGTCGCCGCCTGCCGTGGCGGACGGCACCGTGTTCGTTCAGGACTCCGACGAGCTGTGGGCGCTCGACGCCGACTCCGGTGAGGACCTGTGGTCGCAGTCGCTTCAGGACAATCACGGCGCGGCACCAAGCGTGGCCGACGGCGTCGTGGTCGTTCCGAACAGCGAGGGGCCCCTGTACGGCTTCGACGCCTCGACCGGCGAGAAACTGTGGACTGTCCCGATTTCGGGGACACTCTCCGAGCCAGCCTCGATCGCGGACGGCACCGTGTACGCGGGGACGTGGAGTCCGCCGATGGAACTGTACGCCGTGGACCTCCAGAGCGGCGACGTCGAGTGGTCACAGGGCGTCGACGGATCGGTCGTCTCGGCGCCGGTACCGGCGGGTGACGAACTCCTCGTGGGCACGAGCTACGTGCAGGGCCACGACCGCGAGACGGGCGAGAAACTGTGGGAGTGGAAGAACCTCGGTGGTGGGACGCCGATCGTGGTCGGAGATCGGTGCTACGTCGGAAGTGAATCTCCGAAGGGCGTCTACGCGGCGGACGCGACCGGCGGATCCGGGGGCGGCTCCGGTCCGGTCCCCGGCTTCGGGGTGGGGGGCGCTCTCCTCGCGCTGCTCGGTGGCGCGTGGCTCCGCGCCCGGCGTGATTAGTCGTCTGCGGGCGCCTGCACGTCGATCTCGCCGGCGTCGAGTTCGGCCTCGACCTCGCGCGCGGCGGTGACCATGTTCGCCATCTTCTGGTAGGCCACCTCTCGGGGCAGCAGCTTCAGGCCGCAGTCCGGGGAGACGGTCAGTCGCTCCGGCGGGACGACCTCCAGCCCGTACTCGATGTGCTCTTTGATCTCGGCGACGGACTCGACCGTCGCGTCGTGGGCGTCCGTGACGCCCAGCGCGAGGTCCTTGTCGTTGCCGAAGGCGGGGTCTTTGAACACGTCCAGTTGCTCGTAGTCGCCGTTGGCGAGTTCGAGGTCGAACTCGTCGACCGGGAAGTCCAGAATCTCGGGGTAGATGCGAGAGTAGTCGCCGTAACAGACGTGGAGGCCCGTCCGAACCTCCTCGGGGATGCCCGCGACGATGCGCTCCAGACAGTCACCGACGATGGCGTGGTCGTCCGGCGTCGTCGCCAGCGCGGGCTCGTCGATCTGGATGTAGCGCGCGCCGGCGTCGACCAGCGCCTCGACCTCGCGGTTCACGAGGTCCGCCAGCGCGTTCGCCAGCGCCTCGTCGTCCTCGTAGGCCTCGTTGAACGACCACGAGGCGAGCGTGTAAGGCCCCGTGATCGGGACCTTCACCGGGCGCGAGGACACGTCGCTCGTGAACTCGAACTCGTCGACGAGCCAGTTCTGGTCGTACTCGACCTCGTCGACGACGCTCGGCTTGTCGAAGTAGTTGTGGCCCCACACCTTCACCGGCCCGTTGAACTCGTAGCCGGCGATGCGGTGGGCGAAGTACTCCACCATCTCGTTGCGCCGCATCTCGCCGTCGACGACCGTGTCGAGGCCGCTGCGCTCGTGCTCCTCGACGATGAGGCGCGCGGCGTCGTCCTTGGCCTCGGCCCACGCGTCGTCGTCGACGCGGAGGTCCGGACGGGGCGGCTCCTCGCCCGCGGTCTCCTCGTGGAGTTCGCGGGTGCGGTCGAGCCACTTGGGCTTGGGGTAACTGCCGACGACCGTCGTGAGCAGGAAGTGGTCGTGGGGGTGATCCGCCGGTCGGAACTGATCGCGTGTGTCGCTCATGTGTCGTCCTCCGTGGCGGCGGCGAGCGCCTGCACCTTCTCTTCGAAGCGGTTCACGGGCAGGTAGAACAGCTCGGTGTTCGAGGTGAGATACGCCGTCTCGGGCGCGCTGGCGTCCGGGACGCGGTCCTCGAACCACTCGACGCGCTCGTCGATGGTCTCGGGGGACTCGACGAGCGTGTTCTGCCCGTCCACGAGGCCCAGCGCCACGTCGTCAGCCGTGCCGTACTCGGCGACGAGGTCGGCGCTCTCCTCGGGCGCGGTGACGAGGTCGTAGCCGACCGCGTCGACGTCGGCGTCGAGGACGTGCGCGTGGACGCGCTCGTCGAAGGCGCCCCAGTACGTGTGGGCGACGACCTCGGCGTCGACCGCCGCGGCCACCTCGTCGAGGGCCTCACTGACGCGCTCGTCGAAGCCCTCCTCGGGCGGTTCGGTGACCAGCGAGGGGTCGGCGAGGAACAGCGTCTCGACCTCCTCGGGGAAGGCCTCGGCCTCGCCCGCGAGGAACGCCGCGATGGCGGCGAGGAACTCGGCGTCGTCGCCGTAGTGCTCGTCGGTCGCGAGGTCGAAGAGCGAGTAGGGGCCGGGCAGAACCGCCTGCAGGTCGTCGGCGAGGTCGGCGGCGGCGTCGAGGTCCGCGGCCACGTCGCCGTCGAAGGTCAGGTCGCCCTCGACGACCGGGTCGCGGTAGAAGTTGTTGTTGTCGTAGTAGCGGACGATGCCCTCCGTGCGGACGTTGTCGTGGACGGTGAGGGGGTGGGCGAGCATGTCGTCCCAGCGCGCCTGTCCCTCGACCACGCGGTCGAGGCCGGCGTCACGCTGGACGGCGACGACCTCCTCGCGCACGTCGTCGTACACGTCGGTCACCGCGGGCGCCTCGTCGCCGCTGACGAGGTCGCTCCGCTGGTGTCCCTTGAGGTCGCTCAACGCCTCCTTGGCGTCGTCGGGGAGGGGGTACAGTCCCGGTGTCGTGGCGACTCGTTCCATGTGCGCAGAAGTTCGCGATGCCGGAGCTTAATATTTTCCTTCCGACTTTATTATCCTAAGGCATCAGCGCGAGCACCGTCAGCGTCTCGAAGGGGTGAGACTCGTCGCGGAGTGCCGCGACCGAGAACCCGTTCGCGGCCGCCCGATCCACGACCTCCTCGACGCCAGTGAGACTGCTGACGAGCAGGAGCGCCTCCCCGCCTGGTGCGAGGACGCGCCCCACCGCGTCGAGGAACGGGTCGACGACCGCCCGGCCGGTCTCCCCGCCGCTCAGGGCGATCTCCATCCAGTCGTCGCGGGCCGCGTCCTCGTCGGCGGGGAGATAGGGCGGATTGAACAGTACCCGGTCGAAGGCGCCGTCCCGGAAGGGGGCGACGAGGTCGGCCCGCACTGCCGAGAGCCCTCGCTCGCTGGCGGCGCGGCAGGCGTGCGGGTTCACGTCGGCCGCGATCACGTCGGCGCCGGTCTCCCCGGCGACGCGGTCGGCGACGTAGCCCGACCCGGTGCCCACGTCGAGCACTCGCTCGCCGGACTCGACCCGCTCGATTGCGACCTCGGCGAGCAGCCGGGAGTCCTCGGCTGGCTGGTACACCTCCGTCTCGACGCCGCGGCGCTCCGCGAGGTCACCCATCGTCCTCCACGCCCGCGTCGGCGACCCGGAAGCCGCCCGTCTCCGCGCGCCCGGTCATCTCGCGCTGCGGGAACGGGATCTTGATCCCCTCCTCGTCGAAGGCGGCCTTCACGGCCCGGATGGTCTCGGTCTGTGCGCGCCACCGCCGCCGGGCGCTGGGCTTGTCGATCCACACCCGCAGGCCGAGGAGCACGGCCGAGTCGCCGAAGGACTTCGCGACGACCTGTGGCTGGGGCACCGAGAGGATCCGGTCCAGGTCCCGGAGCGCGTCCTCCGCGACGTCCATCGCGTGATCAAGGTCCGTCGCGTAGTCGACGCCGACCTCGATCTGGAGCCGCAGGCGCCCCTTCCGGGAGCGGTTCACGACCTCGTTGGAGGCGACGAGGTCGTTGGGGACCATCACGTACTCGCCGTCGAAGGTCTGGATCCGCGTGTTGACGATGGTGATGTCGGTGACGACGCCTTCGTTCTCGCCGACGACGACCCAGTCGCCGATCTCGAAGGGCCGCGAGAACATCAACACGAAGCCCGCGAGCAGCGCGCCCAGCGTCTGCCGGGCCGCCATGCCCACGACGATGCCGAGGAAGCCGGCCCCGACGAGGAGCCCTCCGAGGTTCACGCCCCAGATGCTCAACACGACGATCAGTGCGAACGCGTACAGCGTCACCTGGCCGGTGCGGAACGCGATCTCGATCTGGTGTTTGGAGACGCCCTGCCGCCCCTCCGCGAACTCCGCCATCCCGCGGCGGACGAGGCGGGTCACGACGTACACCGCGGAGATCAGCACGATCGAGAGAATCGCCTGCGCCCCGAACAGCCAGCCCCGCGTCTGCATCTGGGACAGCGTCGTGCTCACGCCGTCGCTGGACGCCCACAGGCGGAGGAGGCCGGCGCTCGCGAGCACGGTCGCCGCGAGGAGCGTCAGGCCCGCGCCCGCGTTCGCCACGCCGACGCCGACCCGCTCGCGCGCCTCGTCGATGACCCGCCGCACGGTCCAGACCACGAGGACCAAAAGCAGTGCGATGGCCGCGGACGCGACGATCCGATCCGCCGGGGTCGCCGAGTACTGATCGAACAGCGAGAGGACCGAGTCGAACATGGCTCAGTTCCCGACCGCCGCCGCGGTGGTGGCGACCGCGGCGAACTCCGCGGGCGCGAGCGATCCGGGGCGCCGCGACAGCGTCTCCTCGTCGAGCGCTTCGACCACCGCCTCGGGATCGTCTAGCCCCGAGATGTGTGCCGTGTTCCGGACGGCGTTCCGCAGCGTCTTCCGGCGCTGGGTGAACAGCGCCTTCACGAAGTCGAGGAAGAACGCCTCGTCGTCGACCTCGTAGTCGGGATCGCGGGGCGTCAGCGAGACGACCGCGCTCTCGACGCGGGGCTGGGGGTCGAAGGCCTCCTTGGGCACCGTCTCGACCACCTCGACCTCGGCGTAGTGCTGGGCCGTCACCGAGAGGCGGCCGTACTCCGGCGTGTCCGGGTCGGCGGCCATCCGCTCGGCGAACTCCCGCTGGTACATCAGGGCGAGGGGCTTCCCCCGGGGGAGCAGGCGGAACGTGATCTCGCTGGAGATGCCGTAGGGGAGATTCGAGACGGAGACGTCGAAGTCCGGCAGGTCGACGTCGAGGGCGTCCCCCTCGACGACGGTCAGGTCGCCGGCCTCGATCTCGGCCGCGAACTCCTCGCGGAGGAACGCCGCGAAGGTGCGGTCGCGCTCGATCGCGGTCACGTGGGCGGCCTCGTCGAGCAAGCGATCGGTGAGCGCGCCCGTCCCGGCGCCCACTTCGAGGACGTGGCGGCCGTCGAGGTCGGCGTACGTCGGCACGCGGTCCAACACTCTGTCGTCGACGAGAAAGTGCTGGTCGTGGTCCGGATCCCCGGCGCCCGCGCGGGCGATCAGGGCGTCCGGGTCGCGAGTCGTCATTGGAACGTGTTCGGGTCCGAGACGGGTAAAGCCTACGAGCTTTCCACGAAGGCGTGGTACTTCACGTCCTCGTCGCGCAGTTCCTCGAGGATCCGCTCGACGATTTTCCCCTTCGCGTCGTGGAGGCCGTCGACCCGAGCTTCGAGGTCGTCGAAGCTCTCGAAGGGACCGCGCTTGCGCTCGTCGAGGATGGCGTCCCGGAGCGTGTCGCCGATGCCCGGGAGCAAGTCTAGTTGGTGGAGGCGCAGCGTGATCGGCTGGGCGTCGGCGTAGTAGGCCACGAAGCGCTCCTCGTGGTCCTCGACGATCTCCGCGACCGCGTACTCCAGTTCGGACACGGCGCCCCCGGTCAGGTCTTCGTACCCGATCTCGTTCACGTCCTCGATGCCGGGGTCTCGCTCCGGCGCGGGGGCCACGTCGACCCTGTCGCCGATGGTGATGTCGCTGTCGTCGGCCAGCGACATCTCGAAGCAGCGAAACGACGGGATCCCGACCGCGAGGGCGACCGGGGACCGCTGGTACTGGGGGCGATCGTCGTCGGAGCGACCGCGGGGCAGGAAATCGAGGACCACGGCCCGGACGACGCTCTCGTCTTCGGTCATACCCACCCTACGCCGACGCGGAACTTAAAAAGTCGCCTCAGGCGTACTTCGCGACGACGTCGAGAATCTCGTCGAGTTCGTCGGGAGAGAGGGAGAACCGCTCCTGCGCGTAGACCGCGCGGAGTTCGTCGCGGCTCCGGGGCAGCAGGTCCGCGAGCTTGTAGGCCGTCTGTTCCTCGACCTTTTCGAGGGCTTCGAGCTCCTCGACGAGTTCCGCCGCCTCCTCGGGTTCGAGGGTGGCGAAGCGGTTCGTGTGGTCGATGGCGCGGGCGAGTTCGTAGCGGAGTTCGCGCTCCTCGGTCGCCCGTTCGGCCTCCACGCCGGCGAGGACGCGCTTGGCCTCCGCGACCGTGACGTACTCCTCGCCGAGCTTCTCCTTGAAGATCGTCATTCCTGCTGTTCGCGGATGTGGGCGGGCTTGGCGATGAGGGTCTTCGTCTTCCCGCTGTCGTCGACCTCGATCTTGTAGGCGGCGCCCTGCTCGCCAGCGACCACGCCGGTCTTGCCGTTGAACTTGGGGTGGAAGCGCCCGTCGGGGACGCTGGGGTCGATCTTGAGGTGGACGCTCTGGCCCTCCTCGAACGTCTCGACGGCGCGCTGGGGCGGGGACGTACCTTGGTCTCGCGGGTCGTTCTTCAGCTTCCCTTTCGTCTTCTTGAGGGGCCCGTCGGAGCTTGGCATGTGCCCTTCGTAGCCCCGACGGCCTAATAAAACGTGCGTTCCGCGACGGTTACAGGCGACCGACGCTCTCGACGGAGACGCTCTCCACGTCCGTCACGTCGCGGAAGGCGTCCTCGACGGCCTCGGTGCCGCCGGCTTCGTCGGCGACGATGACGGTGGGCAGAAGCGCGACGAGGCCGAACGCCACGTCGTCGCGCTCGAAGCCCTGAATCTCGGCGCCCTCGGGAAGCGAGTCGGCGAGGCGCTCCTCGAGTTCGTCGAGGTCGATTTCGGGGTTCTCCGGCATGACCTTGAGCTGCGCGGCGACTTTCCCCATCGTTAGGGCCCCCGGAAGCCACAGTCGGGACACTCGTAGAGGTTGCTCTGCTTGCGGCACTTCGCGCAGCGGTAGATCCCGTGGCCGCACTTCGGGCAGTCGAACGCGGCGGCGTTCGTGCCGGAGATGTTGATCCCACAGGAGATACACCGGCGTTCGGTGGTCGTGGTGTCGCTCTCGCTCATACCCCTGTTTCCCGCTCGCGGGTTTTAACGGTTGTCAAATGCCCCGCCGGTCATCCCTCCGGCAGCAGATCGCCCAGCGCCGACCCGACGGCCATCGGCAGGTAGGCGACCGCGACGTTGCAGGCGGCGAGCCACGGATCGGCCCAGTCCACCCGCCCCCACAGCGTCATCAAGCCGACGGCGGTGAGCAGCGAGACGCCCAGCACCCCGACGAGTCGCCGCGGCAGGACCCCGAAGAACGGGTCGGTCACGCGCACGTCCTGAATGTCCGCCACGTAGAGGATGCCGACGACCAGCACGACGGTGAACCCCACCGTCACCCCCATCAGCGGCGGGTGGTCGGCGAGGTACGCGCCGATCTCCAGGGTCCCGCCCTCGACGAACATCGGGATGCCGAAGATGATGCTCCCCAGCAGCGCCTCCGCCACGTCGCCGGTGTCGAACCCGCGCACGACCCGGCCGAAGACGCCTGGCCTGTTCACCTGCATCGCCATCTCCATCGTCTCGCGGACCTGCTCGCGCTCCGCCGGCGAGTCCACGGTGGACTGGAGTTCGGCCAGTTCCGCCATCAGGTCTGTCATCTCCGGGTCCTCGGCGTCGCCGTCGCGATCCCCGGCGTCGCTCATGGCCCACTTCTCGACGGGGGCCACCAAAAGCGCATCGCGTGGGTTTAAACGCCGCCGGGGGCAAGGAGCGCGCATGACCGAGGACACCGGCTGGTTCGATGGGCTGGCGCCCGGCGACACCGCGGCGGGGGCCGACCGCATCGAGGCCGGTCGGGCCGACGCGCCCGCAGACTGGCCGACGGCGGCCGTCGAGGCGGGCTTCGCGGAGGACGAGGCCGACTACTACGCGACGCTCCACGACGCCGCCGTCGCGGCGACCCGCGATGCGGTGGCGGAAGCCGAGTCGGCTGACGACCGCCAACTCGTCCACGCCGTCCGGGCGATGGACGACGCCGCGAACGCCGCGAACGAACTCGCCGAACGCGTCGGCGAGTGGGCCGGCACCCGCGACGCCGACGCCGACACCACCGTCGCCTACGCGCGGTCGCTCGTCGACCGCGATGCCGAGGACGCGGTCGACCGCCGCCTCGTCTCGCTTGCGACCCGCGTCGCGGCCCTCGCCGACGAGCGCGACGACCTGCGGGCCTTCGTCGAGCGCCGCGCACCGGAGGTAGCCCCGAACCTCGCCGCACTCGCCGGCCCGGTGCTCGCGGCCCGCCTGATCGCCCTCGCCGGCGGCCTCGAGGACCTCGCGAAAATGCCCAGCGGCACCGTGCAGGTGCTGGGCGCCGAGGACGCGCTGTTCGCACACCTCCGCGGCGAGGCCCCTTCACCGAAGCACGGCGTGATCTTCACCCACGAGTACGTCCGGGGCATTCGCCCCGAAGGCCGGGGCTCCGCGGCCCGCGCGCTCGCCGGGAAACTGTCCATCGCGGCCCGGATCGACCACTACGCGGGCGACCGGCGGCCGTCCCTCGACGCCGAACTCGACGAGCGCATCGCGACCATCCGAGCGCGAGGTGAGGACGAATGACGCTTCCCGAGGGTGTCGAGCGCCACGACTTCGACGGTGAAGCGGGGCTCGCGACGCGCGGGCAGCCAGTGTACGGCGAACCGACCGACGGGCAGTGGCGCCGCTGGGACCCGCACCGCTCGAAACTCGGTGCGGCCCTAGAGATGGGCGTCGACACCGGCCTCGACGCGGACGCGGGCGTCCTCTACCTGGGCGCTGCGAGCGGGACGACCGTCAGCCACGTCGCGGACGTGGCCGGCCCGACCTACGCCGTCGAGTTCGCGCCCCGGCCGGCCCGGGACCTGCTGGACGCCGCGGCCGATCGTCCGAACCTCGTCCCGCTCCTGAAGGACGCACGCCGCCCGGAGACGTACGCCCACGTGGTCGAGTCGGACCTCGACCTGCTGGTGCAGGACGTGGCGACCCGCGGACAGGCCCGCGTGGCGGTCGAGAATCGGCGCTTCCTCGCGGACGACGCGACGCTCGTCGCGGCGATCAAGGCCAGAAGCGAGGACGTGACCCGCGATCCCGAGGCCGTGTTCGACGACGCCCTCGACGTCCTCGACGACGCCTACCGGGTCGAGACCAGCCAGCGGCTCGACCGCTACCACGAGGACCACCTGCTCGTCGTCGGAACGCCGCGCTGACCGGCACAACGCGTAAGCGTCTCCGTGGCAAAGAGTAACAGGGCCGCCCGGGACCGGCGAGAGGGGGGCGCTCCCGGCGTGGCGCGTCTCGTCATGGTTGGCCCGCCGGGGCGCGTAGATGGTCCCGGGTCGGCCGGCATATGTTTTCTGCCCGGTCCGGAACTATTTATTGTGCCCACGCGGAACTGTCGGTCGATGGGTTCGGCTGACGCGTTCACCGAGTTCGGGACCCTCGGCATCGAGGAGGAGTTCTTCGTCGTGGACGCGGCGGGCCGGCCGACGGCGGGCACCGACGAACTGGTGTACGGGAGCGATCCGCCCGCGCCGCTGGCGGGCCGCCTCGACCACGAACTGTTCAAGTGCGTCATCGAGACGCAGACGCCCACCCTCGACGGCCCGAGCGACGCCCGGGACGCCCTGACCGAGGTGCGGGAAGCGCTGGTCGACCACGCCACCGCCCACGGCTACGACGTCGCCGCGGCGGGCCTCCACCCGGCGGCCCGCTGGCGCGAACTCGAACACGCCGAGAAGCCCCGCTACCGCGCGCAACTCGACCGCATCCAGTACCCACAGCACCGCAACACCACCGCGGGGCTGCACGTCCACGTCGGCGTCGACGACCCGGAGAAGGCGGTCTGGATCGCCAACGAGATCCGCTGGCACCTCCCGGTGATGTTGGCGCTGTCGGCGAACTCGCCCTACTGGAACGGCTTCGACACCGGCCTCCAGTCCGCCCGCGCGAAGATCTTCGAGGCCCTGCCGAACACCGGGATGCCGACCGCGTTCGACTCCTACGACGAGTTCGCCCGCGTCGAGGAACTGATGGTCGAGACGGAGTCGATCAACGACCGCGGCGAACTGTGGTGGGACGTGCGGCCCCACTCCGGCCACGGCACGGTGGAGGTGCGGACCCCAGACGGGCAGGCCGACCCGGATCGGGTCCTCGCGTTCGTCGAGTACGTCCACGCGCTTGTCGTCGACCTCGCCGAGCGGTACGAGGACGGCGCCTCCGGGCGACAGCTCCGCCGCGAACTGCTGGACGAGAACAAGTGGCGCGCCATGCGCCACGGCCACGACGCCGCGTTCATCCGCCGCGACGAGGAGGGCGTCGTGGACCTCGGCGCCGTCGTCGAGCGGGACGCCGACCGCCTCGACGTGAGCGGCATCCGCGACATCTACGAGCGCGAGAGCGGCGCCGCGCGCCAGCGCCGCCTCCGCGAGGAGGAGGGGCCGCTGGCCCTGTACGATTCACTCCGATTGTAGCGAAGGTTTTTGTGTCCCAGTTGCTTGTGTCCCACCAGAAACGACATGTCCGGGGACCAAGCCGACGCCGACGACGAGCGGACCGACCGGGCCGCCAGCGAGTTCGACGAGCGAACGGTCGACATCCTGTCGTGGCTCCTCGACACGGAGACGCGGGCCCGAATCTACGTGTATCTCCACGACGACCCGTGGAGCACCAGCGAGGAGGTCGCCACCGGGACGGGGCTCTACCCGAGCACGGTGCGTGAGGCGCTGGCCGCCATGGCCGAGGACGGCGTGCTCTCGCGGCGCAAGCGCGAGAGCGACGGGGCCGGCAACAACCCCTACGAGTACACCGCGCTCCCGCCGAGCGACCTCGTCCGCGACACCGTCAGCGACGTCCAGGAGCAACTCAACGCACTCTGTAACCTCGACGCCCTCCGCGGCGACGACGAGGCGACAGAAGGCCCCTCGGACCCGGTGCAGATCGAGGTCGAGACCGACGACGAGGACGACGAGAACCCGAACTGATAAGCGGCACCACGGGCACGTCGGGGGTATGCAGGTGGCGCTCGGCGGCACGTTCGACCCCGTCCACGACGGGCACCGCGCGCTCTTCGAGCGTGCGTTCGACCTCGGCGACGTGACGGTGGGACTCACCAGCGACGACCTCGCGCCGGCCACGCGGTCGACCGACCGCTACGTCCGACCCTACGAGGAGCGGGAACGGGACCTGCGGGCCGAACTGCGCGACGTCGCCGAGCAGTACGACCGCGACTTCTCGATCCGGACGCTCACGGAACCGACCGGCATCGCGACCGAGGCGCCCTTCGACGCCCTGGTCGTCTCGCCGGAGACCGAGCCGACGGCCCACCGGATCAACGAGATCCGCGCGGAGAACGGACTGGACCCGCTTCAGATCGAGGTCGTCGAGCACGTCCTCGCCGACGACGGCGAGCCGATTTCGAGCACGCGGATCGTCCGCGGCGTGATCGACGAACACGGCGCGCTGACGCCGGAGCGGGACGGGCGGCCGGCGACGCGCGAGTAGCTTACCACGTCGGCGGCTCGAACCCGGCGTCGCGGAGCAAGTCCTTCCAGCGCTCCTGCACGGCGAGCCGCGAGGCCCCGACGGCGTCGGCCACCGCGCTCTGGGAGCGCTCCTCGCCCGCGATGAGCGACCCTGCGTAGAGGCTCGCCGCGAGCGCTGCGCGCTTCGACCGGTCCGCCTCGGGCATCGAGGAGAGAAACAGGTCCGTCGCCGTGGACCGTGCCTCGTCGCCGAGGTCGAGCTCCGACGCCGCGTCGTCGAGGCTGGCCAGCCACTCCTCGTTGTCGACGGCGTCGCGAGCCCGATACATACGCCACCGGTGGCGGGCCGGCGAGTAAACCGTTTCGGAGCGTCAGGTACTTGGCGCCCTCGGGCGGACGTGGGGACGAGCGCGGGTAGCCAAGCCAGGCCAACGGCGCAGCGCTTAGGACGCCTACTGGCAAACGGTGGTCGTTTGGCCTCTGGTCTCGGCTACCCATATCCGACGAGTGAGTCGCTCTATCGGTCATTTCTTGCTCGGCTGGTAAGAAATGGAATACGAACTGCCCCTAACGCTCTCACGCTGTACCGATGGCGTGGGAGACGATCTTGGCCTGAAGCGTGGTATAGTGGTAATACCGGAAACGCACGAAGACGTGCTAACGGATAAGAAACTCATCAACTACAAAGAACACCGGAAGAAGTTCTTGTTGTGGCTGTTGAACGTTGGGAAGAACCCAGAAAGGGCTGAAGGTTACTCACCTCACACCGTCTACGGGACCTCATATCGGACGGCTAAGTTCGACAAGTGGCGGTGGGAGAACTGCGGTGGGTACTCGATGCCTCCCACCGAAGACGAGGCGCAGAAATTTATCGAGTGGCTTGCCTTCGACTACGACCAGTCGGAAACCGCGAAAGGAAAACTGCAGGAGGGCGTTCAGCGATACAACAAGTGGCTCAAGCACCAGAAGAACGCCGACGAGTGGGAGTTCGACTACATCTTTGACGGCTCCGGCGGAAACCATCAGCCACAGGACTTCCTGACCCGCGAGGAACGCCGTAAGATACGACAGACGGCGCTCGAACGTGGTGAGATACCCTCGCCCGGTGACGTTGTCGGTGAGGAACGAGAAGGCTGGCTAACCCATATAGCCCACCTGCTCGACAAGCCTCGGGGTGCTATAGACGCTGACGACTGGGAACAGGTTGAAGGGTGGAAAGTGCCGTCGTTAGTCAGCGTTAGCCTCGACTCCGGTCTCCGACCGGACGAGGTCCGACGAGCGTCTACCCGGTGGGTCGACGTGCAGAACGGGGTGCTCCGTATCCCGAAGCAGGACTCCTCGAAGAACGTAGGGAACTGGACGGTCAGTTTGAAAGACGAGACCGTTGCCTACCTCGAACGCTGGCTGGAGGAACGCGACCGGTACAACCGCTACGAGGATACCGACGCGCTCTGGTTGACGGCCCACGGAAACCGGTATGGGTCGAACAACCTCCGTCGTTTGCTCCACCGCCTCTGTGACGATGCGGGTATCGAAACGGCAAACCGGAAGATGTCTTGGTACACTATCCGGCACAGCGTCGGGACGTATATGACGAAGGAAAGAGACCTCGCGGCGGCGAAGGCCCAACTCCGTCATAAGAACCCAAAGACGACTATGAAATACGATCAGGTTCCGGTGGAGGACCGGAAAGACGCTCTCGACCGTATGGGATAATCCGTGGTAAAGAACCTTCGCGTCACCGTCGACGGCGACACACACGCCGTTGACAGCGTCGAAGAGGCCGCCAACCTCTCCGAAGAAGCCGCCGGTGAAGACGACGAGGTCGCTATTCACGTCCGTTACACGGGCAGAAGTGGGCTGCGACGGTCGAAGATCCCGACCTCGACTACGAGGCCCACGACGACAGGAAGTGGGGTGCGATACGGGAACTGGGCGACCTCGTAGACGACCGCGCTTGACGGTTCGGAGTCTGAACCTCCACTCTATGTTCTTAGTATTTCTTACTCCAGCGTAAGATTCTCGTAAAAGGCGGTGAACTTGAAATCCGTTTGTGTCGATTCATTCTGGTAATAGATATTATCACTATTACGTAGATACACACTGAACCGCCACTGGTCCGTGTAATCGTCACGCCTCATATCCCAACGGTGCGTACTACTGGCCACCCGCTCGTCAGGTGCGGTATTATCGGGGTGATCTGATTCACTGCTACCGAAAACATAACTGTAACTAAGAGTGTCATCGGAGTCTGCCCATATTTCTTCTACAGTCAACCTGACAGTCGTCTCATCTGAGACTACTATCTCGTCCTCAACTGAGGCTGCATAGGTTGAGTCACTATGATACTCGTCAGGATCCCAAACGAAGGTATGACCGAAGTTGTCCGTCACCTTCCGTATCTTCGGCATATCGCTCTCCTTCACGATTTCAGCGTTGTTTTCGCCGGGAGGAGTCGATGTCTCGGTTTCCGTTGCGGTCTCCGTCTCAGTCGGAGTGGAAGTGCCTGAAGACACGACGATCTCGAACTGTGAGTTCACTTCGCCCCGTGGGTCTGTCCCGTAGACTGGAGTGTTATCGAAGACGACGAAGTATCTACCGGGGGAGACCTCCACGGTTCTGTCGATGTTCTCGATCCCAGTTGCGGTGAACCCGCCGGAGAAGATGGCACTCTCGCCGGCCTGATACTTGGAGAAAGCACCCTCACCGACTAACAGAAACACGTCCATCTTGGCGGTACTCTCGCCTGTTATGTGAACTTCACTCGGCTGTTCTATCCGTAGTTCCCGGTGTGCGAACTGGCCGGCTTCGAGGGGAACCTCAAACGAAACCGTCGTCGTTGACTGTGTTTCGCTCTGTCTTACTTCGGTGAACGGATCCACCTGCTCGTGGCGAACTGACGAGGTTGTCGCCGTGCTCGTATCGGCCTGTGACTGGGTCGGCGTTTCCGTCGAAGTCGGCTCAGACCCGCTGTTATCTCCACCGGTACATCCTGCAAGTCCGGTCGCAAGTGCTCCCGCTGATATACTTAGGACCCGCCGTCGAGACGGCTTCTGTAGATTACCGGGAGGGTCGTTCCCATTCATTTCTCCGGTAACACGGTTTACAGGGTCGCTACTTACCAGTTGGGTAGCCACACGACAGAGACGGTGCTCTGCCGTCGTGCGTTTCTCGGCGCGAGAGTCCGGCTCTCTGCCGAAGCGAAGATTACTACGACGCATCCACGCACCTTCACACTCCTTCCGCTCTCTGACGGCGAGAGTCGGGTCAGAAACGAAGCGACAGGCTCGCTATCCCCCGCATTTCGAGTATCTGTCCTATGGCTCCCCTCCGTTTATGACTGTGGGGTCTGCTCTGGAGCCTGCTATGACCGACGACGACCTCGAAGACCGAACGACCGAGTTTATGCACGCACTCGCCGCCTCCGACGCCGACGTTGCGAACATATCTGCCGACCGAACCGAGGACGGTATGGTCGTGACCTTCGACCTGCTCGATCCCGACCACCTCGACCTCGTCGGTGACGTTGCCGAAGACCACGGATTCCACCAGTACGGCGACACCGGAGAACGGTTCAGGTTAGTCGAGTAATCGAGTACGTGAGGAAGTGGTCAGACTGTCACATCCCTACCAGCCCTGTTGCATAGCGGGTGGTTGAGGAAGACCAGAAACTGCTGAACCTCAGTAGAGCCCCACGAAAGAATCCCATAGGATATAATGGGGATCTTTCGTGGTGTGCTATTCCTTCTCACCCGTTCCAGATATACTGGTTTGGATCTTGGCCAGTTCCGTGGTCGGTTGTGACGATAGCGTTATCAGCCCAGTTGCGCAGATACGTTCCGGCGGTTCTCCTCGTGATACCCACGTTGTCGGCTATTTCTCGTTTGGTTGCCCCTTTGCTCCCGCGTTCTCGAAGGAAGTCAGCAACAGCCCGCCTGTTCTCGGTGTTGAACAGGGTTGGGTCTACTTTCTCATCAACCTCAACCCAGTCTGGGAGTGCCACCGTATTCACGTAGACCGTGGCGTCACCAACAGAAGTATCCCGACCGAACCGGAGGACGGCTTGTAGAACTTGCTTGTGAACAAAGTGCTCGTAGACTTTGTCACCGAACTCACCGTACTGTCGGTCAGTTCCTTCTCCGTCGGCCTCGATAGTGTGTCCGAGATACGCCCCCCATCGTTTGAGTACGTGGTCTCCGGGGTGTGGACATCCCAGAATAACGCCGACAACTTTCTGACTGAAGTCGTTTGAACTGAGGACGTTGGCAAAGTTCGTGGTTTCGTCTATGTGCTCCGTGGCTTCGGAGCGTTCGTACTGTTCTCGGGCGTTCTCGGTGGTTATCACGGACGGACACTCTTTCTCAACAACCTCAACACCGTAGAGAAGGCCAGCATCACGGTCGAGCGTGACATCCCCGTAGTGATACGCTTTCAGGCTGTTGTTTGCTTGCTTTATTGTTATCCCGAACGCCTCCCGAAGATACTGGTTGCGAGCATCAGCGTCGGGGAGAACTCGCTGGTGATCAAAGTCTATCCCCGTGGCCAGTTCCCATAACTTCGGCGTAGGTGTGCCGTCCAGTCCGACGACAGCACGTGCATCGGTCAGATCGGGTTGGGTTAGTACGAACAACTCAGCACGTTCGCGGTCTACGGCAACAGCTCGATTTAGATCAAGATCGTCCGGGTAGTCTCCGTGGTCTGGATCAAGAAAGTTGAGCGTCGGCAACTCAAAGCCGTTCCCGTGGTCGACGGCCATCAACATACTGTAGGCCAGAAACGGCGTGAGGGCGTGATATCGTTCACCGTCTTCGAGGTCCTTAATCGTCTCCGAGTTGGCAGTCACGCCGTTATCCAGAAACCACTCGTGGGCTTGGTCGAACAGTCTATCACGGTATTCTATCGGGTCGAAGAAGTCCTCGAACGGCAGTCCATCGGCGTTCTGGAGGAAGTTGGTTATTTCTTGTTCGTGGTCGGTGAATTCCTGCTCGAAGGCGTCTCCGGGGAACTCGTCCACGATAACAACCCGGTCCTCGATAACGCTCTGGGTGTAGGCGTGTGTGTAGTGACCGATAACGATATCAGTCGCTTCTGGATCGAACCCGTCCCACGTCTCCATATACCCGCAGTCCGGCGAACAGGGTAATTCAGGTGACGTGTGGATTTCAGCGGCGCTGATACCCAGATTATACAGTTTCACGGCCAGCGGGTCATAGGTCGAACTGTCTTTATCGAACGCAGGGCAGTCCCTGTGGGGACTTGGAACCAACTCGTACTCTATATTCCGGCTTTCACAAAGGCTGATAGCCTGTTCGTACAGATCGATACGCTTTGCCAGATAGGTTAGCGGTTTGTCTGTCTGTACAGCGATATCAAACACGGAGGTAGTCTTGCCGCCGTTAGGAGGCGACTGGAGGAGGACGTTTCGTTCGTCCTGTAACGCCTGCTGGATAACGGATTCAGTCCTCTGACGGACTGCTTCGATATCGGTGGAATCGATCTCGTTGTCTTGAACGCGAGGGTCGATATATCGGCCTGAAAGTGGGCTATAGCCCTGCTTGTCTATAGGAGAACATCCATATAGATCGCGCTCTGAGTTCAAGTTGACAACACCTCCACGGTGTTCGTCGTCTGCTTCGTGCGTCGTTCGCCGGCTGGACCCCGGCGGACTATCCTCTTACACGTCATCAGTCGCGGCTTCTGGGTTGTACTGGGCGGCCATCTTTCGGAGGAGGGTGTCCCAGTCTTCACCTCCTCGTTTCAGCGCACGGACTTGGTCGCGGGTGTCAGGCTTTACTGGGATACCAGTATGTGTACTTGACATAGTCATCGTAATCAAACGGTTGGCGACTTATATTACTTAACGTTATAAGCCTACAATTCTATAGGTAGAGGGCCTTTGGACTCGTATTTATGAAATATCAGGGGTGATGAGAAACGAGTCAGGCACGGGGGTAAATTCACGAGATCTGGTTCTACTGTCTCGCCGGCTCCCCGCCGGAAGCCCGACGAACGAGCATAAGCGAAATCCCCCCACCCGCGAGAATATGACGAGAGCGGCTCACCGGCTCCATCGATACCCTCGCTGACCCGCTTTACTACTGCCAGCAACACCCGGCTTTCGCGTTACTACGGGACCGGAGAACGGGTCCAGAACCAGTCGGCCCTATAAGTCGTTTAAACCACTCTTACTGGCTTCAGAACCACTCACGAGGTAGAACCAAGACAATGTGGACAGGGGTGGCCCCGTTTCGGTAAATCAGCAGGTGACTCTACGTGTACTTCCTCCGGTTCCCCCTGTATCATCTTTGCATACGGACAGTCCGGGTTATGCCACGCACCACCTGTGGGCCGAACATATCGAGGCATATCTGGAACCATATTGTGATTTCGAAGTAATAAGGTACACCTCCCTACCCGTATACAGGGCGGTATCAGGACACGCAGGGCAGTCTATTTAAAGTCTCGTTGGCGTATGGGGGTTCGAGCCGGGAAGACGGCTTGGAATACCGTTCTACTCGACTGTCCACGAGATTATCGCACCCTGTTTGTGGATCGTATGCTGAAGTCCCCTAAAGTGCGCTATCTCACACACGCTCGCCTCCACGTCGTACCAGTACGCAATGTCCTTAGCGATCCGATCCGCTATGTCTTCGGCAGTATACCGACTTGGGAGAGACTCTACGGTCTCCGGGTCGTCGTCCGCCCGTTTGTAGAATAGCCCTAGTAGGCCATTTCCACCCCCGATCTCCGACTCCACGAGGCTATGCGCGTCGGTCAACAGCGTGTTCCGGTGGAACGGGCTGAACACGTGTTTGTACATATTGGGTTCCGGGTCGCCGTTCGCCCGCCAGTAACGGATTAACTTGGCTTCTACGGGTGTACCATCCGGCAACAGCAGGTCACACCGTTCAGAACTCTCGGGGTAAGAGACCTCTCGTTCCACTTTCTCGTACCGACTATCTTGCTCACGGAGGTCTTGCAGGAGGAGTTCTACTTGACGCTCTTCGTTCTCAGACCCTATTCCGTCTCCGTACTGGCCGGTAGTTCGACTATCCACGTCGGGGACCACCTCTGCCATATCAGCCGTCAGTTCTCCAAGTGACAACTGGCCGCTCATACAGTCAGTAGCGTCACGGGTGAGTAAAGCCCGGCGACCGCAGTCGTTACCCTCACTTCGACCGGCAAGCCAGGTCTGACATACGGCTACTTCCACACAGTATCCCGGAGAATCTTGTCTCATTGGGACGAACAGTCGGTAATGACACGCGAAAACGACCTCGACCGCCTGTACGCTCTCCTGACTGACCTCGAAGGCCGTGTCGGAGGAAAGCAACGGCTCGGAGACTGCACGGGATATATGGACTGGCCCGACCGTGGGGTTTACTTCTTCTTTGCCCACGACGAGCACAGAAATACAGGCGACCAACACCGGCTTACTCGGATCGGAACACACGCCGTCTCCTCCGGGTCGGGAACGTCGCTGTGGGATCGGCTCCGAACCCACCGAGGAGCAAACAGCGGGACGTATGGAGACGGAGGCAACCACCGAGGCTCCGTCTTCCGTAAGCGCGTCGGGGAGGCTCTTATCGAACGCCACGACCTCCACGACGAGTACCCCTACTGGGGGGAAGGATCGAGTGCTGGTCGAGACCGTCGACTGGCCGAGCACGACCACGAAAAGCGGGTGAGCGACTACATCCGTGACCTCCCATTTCTGTGGATCTCAGTAGACGACAAACCCGGTCCCGACAGCGACCGGGCCTACATCGAACGCAACGCCATCGCCCTCGTGAGCAACTTCCAGAAGGACTCGCTCGACTCCCGACGCGAGGACTGGCTGGGGAATCACAGTCCGAGACAGGAGATACGTGGTTCTGGCCTCTGGAATATCAACCACGTCGAGGAAGACTACGATCCCGCGTTTCTCGAACGGGTCGCTGAAGCCGTTGAGGATACAACTCCCGCGTAGTCATAATTCCTTCAGGTTTTAGCCGTCCAAGTGTGGGGGTCTCCGGGTGAAAGAGGTGGATCCAGACGGCTTCATACAGGACGTGACCCGACACACCGGCTCACTCGTCGCTCTCGTCTTCGACGGCGTCCCGGATACCCTCCGCGAGGGCCTCACCAAAGTCCTCCCCCATCCACCGCGCTATCTCGGCGGCACTCGCATCCTCGTCAGGGCGGTCGGCCATACGTGACTATCAGACCCGCGTACTGATACCAACTGCTTCGGAAACGGACAGACTCGTTTCAGGAGACCTATCACACACACAGTTGAGGTGGGTGGTATGGACGCTAACGAGATACGGACTTACAGCGAGCGGTATAACGACGGCTACACAGACGAGCATCAGGAGATCGAAGACAAAGTTGGCGTGGCTCTCAACAAGAAGGGGTATCTCACACAGGACGAACTGGCAAGCGTAGTAGCGTGGAAACTCGACAACCAGCCCGGTCGGAGGGACCGCTACATCGAAATGATGCGCTCCACTCCTGAGGAGTTCGTACAACTGGTAACGGAGGCGGCTCTGCTCCCAGAAGACCCGAAGATTCAGTTGCAAACCCTCTCCTCGATCCCCGGCATCGGTGACGCGACAGCAACAGTCGTGCTGGCGTTCTATGATCCAACAACATACGCGGTGGGCGACCGCTATATCATAGACGCGCTCTTCGGAGAAGACCGTGGGTTCCGACGTAGTGACTACACCAAGTTACTGGAGGAACTCCGCGACCGGAACCCCGGCGACTTCGACCTCCGTACGGTCGAGAAGGCGTACTATCGTCGGTATCAAGAAGAAAACGACATCGTATAGAGTCGAAACCAGCAGACGGCGTAGGACCGGGCTCCTCGTGAGGAGCGTGCTCCGTGGGGAGAGACCCAACAGAGAAAGGAATCGTTCTCTACGTCATCACGCGGCTCTCAGCGGCAAGTCTACAGTCACGGGCTGACCGTGGGAGCACACGTCCACTTCAGCGGCCCATACAGGGCGTCACAAATGTCGAAAACCCGGCAGACGTAGATAGCGGGAGGCGCTGTACCATAGTAGTCCTTTTATACTTTCCCCCGTTTGAGCCGACTGTCGAGCGGAGAAATGACCGTTTGACTTAAAGAGCGCGGGTAGCCAAGCCAGGCCAACGGCGCAGCGCTTAGGACGCTGTCCCGTAGGGGTCCGCCGGTTCGAATCCGGTCCCGCGCACTGAGCGAGCGTAGCGAGCGAAGGAGCAGGCCGGATTCGCGGCCCAGAGGACGAGCGAAGCGACGTCCTCGCGGTTCGAATCCGGTCCCGCGCACTGAACGGAAGCCGACGAGCGCAGCGAGTCTGCTGGAGTGAGGGAGCAGGACCGATTCGAACCCTGGAAGACGAGCGTCAGCGAGTCTTCATCCGGTTCGAATCCGGTCCCGCGCATGATCCAAGACCGATCAGACAGTATTCTGCCGCGAGTTCGCACTAGTCGAAACGCGTGCCCCCGGTCGATGAGGACAAGGCGACAAATCTAGCTCCCGGACCACCACGTCCACCATCGTAATCAGCGGCCGGTCGGCACTACCCGTCCCGTCGCTGCGGTTGACGCGAGTAGCGCTGCCTCCAGAACCGTCGTGCCAGATCTGTCCGATGTGGACGCGCACCGGACAGAAAGACGCCGAACGAACACTCACAGAGGATAGAGGCGCGTCGTCTAGGTCATTATTGGCACGATAGTTGCTCGACTCTCCAAAACTCTTTTACCTTCCCCTGCGTATGCCCAGATATGAGCGAGAACAGAGGACGCGCATCGGTCTCGACCCACACCGAACTCGCACACGCGGGCCACCGCTGCCCGGCGTGTGGCAGGGTGGTATCGAGCGACGGCGAGAGCGGCGCACTCGGCCGCTGTGCGGACTGCCGCGGGAGCAACTGACATGAGCACCACCGAACGCACTCGCGTCGCCGACCCCTCGGCGACCCCCACAGTCGAACTGTCGTACCGCTACGACGACGCGGCGGACCCCCAGGAACTGACCGTGTTCGCGCCGGGGTCAGAACGGCTCTCCACGGAGTGGCTCACGGTCCCCGCGGATGCGGCCGTCGACCTCGCCGAGATGCGGTGAGCGGATGGGCACACCCCGAGTAACCGCTCGTCTGCACCCACCGAAACCGTCGCTCAGGACCCCCGTCTGCGTGCCGGCCCCCAACGCTTTTCACCGCACGTAGCGAGAATTCACCAATGCCTTCCGTCCGGGATCTCGCCGAGGACCTCGTATCCGACGTCGACGCGCTGCTGGTGTTCTCCCCGAGCAGTTCCTACTACGAGCGGTGTGCGGACCTCGACATCGACGTGATCGCCGTCGACGTCGAGAATACGGTCGGTGCCGCCCAGTTCGTCGAACTCCCGCTCTCCTTCGACGACGTTCAGGAGCGGATCCGCTTCGGCATCGAGGGCGCCATCGACAACGGTCTCATCGAGGACGGCGACGAGGTGGCCTGTGCCGCGGCGGTCTTCGACTCCGAGGTGGACGCCGTCGTCCGCGTACGGGCGTCCGAGTCGCTTCGCACCGGCGTTTACGGCCTGTTCGTGGACTCCCGCGCCGACGCGAGCGTGATCCGGGATGTCCTCGAAGTCGCGATCGAACTCGGGAAGAAGGGCCAGAAAGGCAAGAGCGTCGGCGCGCTCTTCGTCGTCGGCGACGCGGGCAAGGTGATGAACAAGTCCCGCGCGCTCTCCTACAACCCCTTCGAGAAGTCCCACGTCCACGTCGGCGACCCCATCGTGACGGTGATGTTGAAGGAGTTCTCCCGCCTCGACGGCGCCTTCGTCATCTCCGACTCCGGCAAGATCGTCAGCGCCTACCGCTACCTCGAACCCGCGGCGGAGGGCGTCGAGATCCCGAAGGGCCTCGGGGCCCGCCACATGGCCGCCGGTGCGATCACCCGAGACACGAACGCCATCGCCATCGCGCTGAGCGAGAGCGACGGGCTCGTGCGGGCGTTCAAGGGGGGCGAACTCGTCCTCGAACTCGATCCGGAGGCGTACTAGGATGAACGTCGACTGGCAGTCGCTCGCCGAGACTGACAGCGGCCTCCTGCTCGGACTCGGCGTGGTGGCTGTGGGTCTCGTGGTGGGCTACCTCGTGGGTCGGGTCTCCAATCGCTTCCTCCGGGCCATCGGCGTCCCGGCGGCCGTCGAAGGCACGTCCTTCGAGCGGACCGCGCAGAGTCTGGGCACGTCGACGGTGGCGCTGTTCTCGCGGCTGCTCTCGTGGTTCATCTACGGCGTCTCAATCCTCCTGGCGTTCCAGACCGCGCGGCTGTTCCACACGACGGTCCTGTGGGCCCGCCTGAGCGCGTTCATCCCGGATCTGTTCTTCGCGCTGTTCACGCTCGCCGCCGGCTTCGTCGTCGGCGACAAAGCCGAACTCACGGTCAGCGAGCGCCTCCGCGGCCTGAAGATCCGGGACGTGTCGGCCATCCCCCGGGCCGCGAAGTACACCGTGGTCTACGTGGCGCTGCTGATCGCCCTGAGCCAGATCGGCGTCGCGACCGGCGCGCTCCTCATCCTCCTCGTGACCTACGCCGCCGCCGTGATCGTGTTCGCCGCGCTGGCGCTCCGCGACACGCTCCCAGCCGCCGTCGCGGGCTACTACCTGCTGCTCCAGGAGCCCTACGGGATCGGCGACACCGTTCAGATCGGTGACCACCGCGGCGTCGTGCAGGAAGTGGGCGTCTTCGTCACGCGGATCGAGGGCGACGACGGGGAGTACATCGTGCCGAACCACCTCGTCTTCCGCGAGGGCGTCGTCAGGATTCGCGACTGATCGGCTCCGCGGGCACGCCCGCGACGGTCTCCCCGGCCGGCACGTCGGCCGCCACCAGCGAGTTCGCCGCGACCTGCGCGCCGGCACCGATCTCGACGCCCGGCAACACGACCGCGCCGGCCCCGATCATCGCGCCCTCCCGCACGATCACCTCGCCGGTCCGGTACTCGTCGGCGAGAAACTCGTGGCACAGAAGCGTCGCGTCGTAGCCGACGATGGCGTCTGCCTCGACGGTGATGTAGTCCGGGAAGAACACGTCCGGGGTCGACTCTAGGCCCCACGCCGCGCCCGTCCCGACGGTCATCCCGAGGCGGCGGTAGAGCCAGTTTTTCACCCGCAGGCTCGGCATCACGCGCGCCACGACGACCACGACGTAGTGGAGCATCACCCGCAGGGGATTGCGGGCCCGCGCCCACCGCCAGAGTGAGTTCCGCGCGCCGTCGGTCCGGTGGCGGGTCAGCCGGTCGTGCCTCGATGTCACGGCCGAGACTTTCCCCCGCGGGGGCTTGAATTTGCCGCTCGTTTCGACGTGTGTCGTACAGGAGGTTTATTATCGTCGAACGAGTTGGACCGAACAAGAGATGCCGACACAGAAACCATCGGTGCGGGTCTCCCTTCCCGGGGACCTGGACTCGCCACGGGCCAAACTCGTGTATCTTTACCTCTCGACGGTCGGCGAGGCGTCCATCCGCGACCTCACCGAGGAACTGGACATCAAGCGGATGACCGCGTACAGCATCCTCAGCACGCTCGCCTCCGAGGGCTTCGTCACCCAGGAAGGCGAGCGGTACGTCACGGCTACTCCTTGATCGGCGTGAACTCGCCGGTGATGTCCCACGAGTGAATGCAGTGGGGGTCGCCCACCTCCGCGGCCACGCGCCAGTTCTCCTCGGCGTCGTCCCACGCCTCCTCGCGGCCGCATCGGACGCAAGTGCGCTCTTCCGGAACTCTGATCTCCGCGCTCATAGCCGCCCGTCAACCCTCCGCACACATAAAGTCGCCGGGGTCGGGGCGTCGGCCCCGAACGGACGCTGGCGAGGACCCGCCGCCTCGCGGTCGCCGTGGCTAGCCTGCGGCGGGTCCGACGCTACCCCCGAACGTCGTCCGTCGAACTGGCGACGTGGTGGCCCTCGCCGGACCGTCGACCGCGCGCTTAGTCGCCGTCTCCCTCAGGCATCGAACGTTGCGCTCCCGAACCCGTCGTCGACCGTCAGCACCTCGCCGGTCGTGTAGCTCGCGGCGTCGCTGGCGAGGTAGACGGCCGCGCCCGCCACCTCCTCGGGCCGCCCGAGTCGCTCGTTGGTCGTGCGCTTCTTGATCGTCTCGTAGCGGGGCTCGCCGTCCGTGTAGGTGCCTTCGGTCTGCGCGGTGAGTATGAAGCCCGGTCGCACCGCGTTCACGCGGATCTCCGGCCCCAGTTCGTCGGCGGCGACGCGCGTGAACGAGTCGATTCCGCCCTTCGCCGTCGAGTAGGCGGCGAGGTCCGGGATGGCCGTCACCGAGGACATCGAGGAGATGTTGACGACGCTCCCGGCCTCCATCGCCTCGGCGAACAGCTGCGTGGCGCGGTAGGTGCCGTCGAGTTGGACGTCGAACACCGAGTCCCACTCCGTCTCGGTCACGTCGCGCACGCCCTCCCGGGCGATCGCACCCGGTGAGTTCACCAGCACGTCGACGCCGCCGAACTCCTCGACGGCGCGATCCCGGAGCGCCTCGATCTCTTCTCGGTCCGTCACGTCGACCGTCTGTTCGAACGTCTCGACGCCTCGCTCCCGAATCTCGGCGGCCGTCCGCTCCACGTCCGCCTCTGTCCGACTCGACGCCGCGACGTCGGCGCCCTCCTCCCCGAAGGCCAGCGCGATGGCGCGACCGATGCCGCTGGTCCCGCCCAGCACGACCGCGCGCTTCCCCTCGACCGTCACCGGACTGTGGCTGTATTCGAGTGGCATGCGGGACTCCTCGGCGGGCGACGGTTAGAGTCCATCGGTGTCCCATCTGGGGGATTAAAGAGCGGACGGGGCGTCGGACCGGGGTATGGACCCCCCGGAGACGACCCACGAGGTCGTCGTCGGCGACGCGCGATCGCTTTCCGACGTACCCGACGACTCCGTGGAGTTGGTCGTCACGTCGCCGCCGTACCCGATGGTCGAGATGTGGGACGACCTGTTCGCCGACCTCTCCCCCGACGCGGCCGACGCGCTCGCGACGAAGGACGGCGAGGCGGCGTGGGCGGCGATGCACGAGGTCCTCGCAGACGTGTGGGCGGAGGTCGCGCGCGTCCTCGTCGACGGCGGCGTGGCCTGCGTCAACGTCGGCGACGCCACGCGCTCCGTCGACGACCGCTTCCGCGTCTACCCGAACCACGCGCGGGTGGTCGACGAGTTCGCCTCGCTCGGCCTCGATCCGCTGCCCGAGATCGTCTGGCGCAAGCCCGCCAACGCCGCGGCCAAGTTCATGGGCTCGGGGATGGTGCCCCCGAACGCCTACGCCACGCTCGAACACGAGTACCTCCTCGTCTTTCGCAACGGGGACACGCGAACCCTCGAACCGGGGGCAGAGCGCCGCTACGAGAGCGCCTACTTCTGGGAGGAGCGCAACGAGTGGTTCAGCGACGTGTGGACCGACGTGCGCGGCGACCGCCAGCGCCTCGATTCGGGCCCCCGGGACCGCTCGGCCGCCTATCCCTTCGCCGTCCCCTACCGGCTCATCAACATGTACTCCGTCTACGGCGACACGGTCCTCGATCCGTTCTGGGGGACCGGGACGACCACGCTCGCCGCGATGGTCGCGGCCAGACACTCCGTGGGGGTCGAACTCGACGGCGACTTCCGCGCGGTGTTCGAGGACCGCGTCGAGGCGGTTCCGGACCTCTCACGTTCGGTCGCACGGGATCGGCTGGCCGCCCACCGGGAGTTCGTCGCCGAGACCGACGACCTGGGCTACGAGGCCGCCCACTACGACACGCCGGTCAAGACCGCACAAGAAACGGACATTCGGTTCTACGGCGTCGAATCCGTCGAACGCGTGCCGGACGGGTACCGCCTCGAACACGCGCCCATCGAGGGCTGATCGCTCGACTCTATCACCCAACCTTTAGTACGCGGCTGGTCGGACCCGGTAGCATGGTCGATTACCGCCAGTTACACGATCCGAACGCGGAGTACACGATGCGAGACCTCTCCGGGGAGACGATGGGCCTCACCGCCTCCCGGGGCGACCGCGACGTCGAGATCACCGACGTCCAGACCACGATGGTCGACGGCAACTACCCGTGGATCCTCGTGAAAGTGTACACGGACGCGGGCGTCAGCGGGATCGGCGAGGCCTACTGGGGCGGCGGCGACACCGCCATCATCGACCGGATGGCGCCCTTCGTCATCGGCGAGAACCCCCTCGACATCGACCGTCTCTACGAGCACCTCGTCCAGAAGATGTCCGGCGAGGGCTCCATCTCCGGGAAGACCATCTCCGCCATCTCCGGCATCGAACTCGCGCTCCACGACGTCGCCGGGAAGATCCTCGACGTGCCAGCCTACCAGCTACTTGGCGGCAAGTACCGCGACGAGGTGCGCGTCTACTGTGACTGCCACGCGGGCGAGGAGTCAGAGCCCGCCTCGAACGCCGAGGAGGCCGAGCGCGTCGTCTCCGAACTGGGCTACGACGCGCTGAAGTTCGACCTCGACGTGGCCTCCGGCCACGAGAAGGACCGCGCGAACCGCCACATGCGCGGCCCCGAGATCGACCACAAGGTCGAGATCGTCGAGCGGGTCTGCGAGACGGTGGGCGACCGCGCGGACGTGGCCTTCGACTGCCACTGGTCGTACTCCGCCGGCTCGGCCAAACAGCTCGTCGAAGCCGTCGAGGACTACGACGTGTGGTGGCTCGAGGATCCGATCCCCCCGGAGAACCACGACGTGCAGCGGGAGGTCACGCAGTCGACGACGACGCCGATCACTGTCGGGGAGAACGTCTACCGGACTCACGGCAACCGCCAGCTCATCGAGGACCAGGCGACGGACATCCTCGCGCCCGACCTCCCCCGCGTCGGCGGCATGCGCGAGACCCAGAAGATCGCGAACTTCGCGGACATGTACTACATCCCGATCGCGATGCACAACGTCTCCTCGCCCATCGGCACGATGGCGAGCGCGCAGGTCGCCGCGACCATCCCGAACGCGCTGGCCGTCGAGTTCCACTCCTACCAGCTCGGCTGGTGGGAGGACCTCGTGGAGGAGGACGACCTCATCGAGGGCGGGCGCATGGAGATTCCCGAGGAGCCGGGCCTCGGCCTGACCCTCGACCGGGACGCCGTCGCGGAGCACATGGTCGAGGGCGAGACGCTGTTCGACTGAGGCGAGCGGAGCGAGCCGAAGTCGCGCCAGCGAATCCCCGATCGCGCGGGTCGACCGATCGGAAATCCGAGTTAATTCGCGTGAAACCGCGCACAGACTGTCACCCCTTTTTGGTAACGGCACCCGAGCGTTCGGACGTGAGACAGTCCGCCCACCCGGGAGCGAAGTGCCACGCCCCGCCGAGCGGGCGAGCGTGAGCCGACGCATGTCACGGATCGTCGTCGCGGAGGACGACCCCGACCTCCGCGCGGTGTACGAGGCGTGGCTCAGCGACAGAGACGAGTGCGCCGTGACCGTCCCCGACGGCGACCGCGCGGTCGACGCCCTCTGCGAGGACACCGCCTTGCTCATCTGCGATCGGGACATGCCGGGGCGCTGCGGGGCCGCGGTGATCGGGGCGGCCGGCGACGCCGCCACGGTCGTCGTGAGCGCGAACCCGCCGGACGAGCGCCTCGCCGCCGCCGACGTCTCCGAATACCTCGTCAAACCGATCTCCCGCGACGAGTTCGAGCGCGTCATCGACCGGCACCTCCAGTAGCGCCCTCCACGGGAGCGAAACGCGCTTGTCGGGGCGGCCGCTATCACGGCCATGGACGTTGCGCCCGACGCCCGCCGCTACGCGCTTCCGGCACTCTTGCTCGCGATCCCGGCGACGCTGGTCGCGCTCCCGGTCGGGGTGGCCCTCGGTGCACTCGCCGTCGCGGTATTGTGGTTCTACCGCGACCCCGAACGGACACCGCCCGCCGAGGGCGTCCTCGCGCCGGCCGACGGCCGCGTCTCGGTCGTCCGCGAGGAGGGCGACCGCCTGCGCGTGGGCGTCTTCATGAACGTCACCGACGTGCACGTCAATAGGGCACCGCTCTCCGGGACCGTCCGCGAGGTCGTCCACGATCCCGGCGCGCACCGCCCGGCGTTCTCGAAGGATTCCGACCGGAACGAGCGGGTCACCGTCGCCTGCGAGGACTACGAGGTGGTGCTGATCTCGGGATGGTTCGCTCGCCGGATCACGCCCTACGTCGAACCGGGTGACGACCTCGCGCGCGGCCAACGCGTCGGCCACATCTCCTTTGGCAGTCGCGCGGACGTGCTGTGCCCGCCGGACGTGACTCGCGCCGACCTCGCCGTCTCGGAGGGGGAGCAAGTGCGTGCCGGCGAGACGGTCGTGGCGCGGCGATAGTGGCGAGCCCCGAACATATTTACCGGCCCCCTGCCAAAGATTTCCCGATGACTCGAACGTCACGCGGCGCGTCCAGCGGACTCCGGCGCGCCCTCATCGTCCTCGTGGTCGCCGCGCTCGTCGTAGGCGCTGGCTGTACCGGCGTCATGGACGGTGGCGGCGGGGCTGGGAGCGCCGATCCGGCGACGGACGTCGTGCCCCAGAACGCCAACGCCATCGCCTACGTCGACGTGGCCGGCGCGATGAGCGACGACACGCTGCGAAGCGTCGCCAACCACTACCTGTCGATGCAGGCCGAGAATAGCTTCGGCGATCCGCCGGCCTCGGTCGAGGAGGTCGTGAGCCAGATGGAGAACAGCACCCAACTGGACCTCGACGGCCTCCAGGGGGCGACGATGTTCGCCCGCAACACCGGCCAGAGCGACATCGAGAGCTCTGTCGACGACGGGTACGGCGCCGTCGTCGTCCAGTCGACGTGGTCCGAGTCCGAGTTCGTGAGCGCGCTCGAAAACAGCTCCGGAACCGACCTCCAGTCGTCCACGTACGCCGGCGCGACCGTCTACGAGTCCGGGGCCGACGACTCCTACCTCGGCGTCCTCGGCGACGGCCGCTTCGTCGCCGGCACGGAGAGCGCCGTCAAGGACGCCATCGACGTGGACGCCGGCAACGCGGACCCGGTCGAGGGCGATGTGGCCTCGGCGTTCGAGGACACCCGCGACGGCTACGTGCGCTTCGCCTCGGCCGTCGAGCAGGGACAGGTCCCGACCGACCAGCTCGACCAGACCGGCGCCGTCAGCAACGCCAACATCTTCAACGAGGTCACGCTCGTCTCGGGCACCCACTACACGGACGGGGACCAGGTCGGCATCGAGATGACGATGGGCACCGCCGACTCCGACACGGCGCTCAACCTCCGCGACGTGCTCCGGGGCGCGGCTAGCTGGGCGCGCAACACGCTCGAGGACACCGAAGGCGGATCCGAGTTCTCGGGCCTCGTGGACCGGGACAGCCTCTCGGTCGAGCAGTCCGGCTCCGACGTGACCGTCACCTCGACGAACGGCGCCGCGGAGATCGAATCGCTCATCGACGTGTTCTACGGGACCGCGACGACCGCGTGACCCGCCGACACGCCGGTCGATGAGGATCCCGTCGCTGCTGCGAAAAGAGATCGCGTGGGGCCGGCGGAAGCTACTCGTCCTGCTGCTCATCTTCGTCCTCCTGCCGGGCGCGCTCGCCTACGGCACGCTGGCCTACGAGCACGTCCTGCCGCGGGACACGCCCGTCGCCATCGTCGGGCAGGACGAGAGCGTCTCCGAGGACGACATGGCGATCACCCGCGGCGCCGTGACGCTGTTCTCCGATCCGGTCACCTACGACTCCCGCTCGGCCGCCTTCGACGCCCTCGACCGCGAGCAGGTGTACGCCATCGTCAGCGTGCCACCCGACGTGGGCGTCGGGGAGGAGACCACGACGTTCCGGCTCTACGTCGACGGGAGCATCGTGCCCTACCATCAGGCCTCAGAGGCCGTGGTGAACGTGATGAGCGAATACCTCCGGGAGGGACTGCCCGCCTCCATCGAGGTCGAACAGACCGTCGTCGGCGAGGAGCGATCGCTCTCGGAGTATCTGGTGCCGACGTTCGAGTTGGTCCTGCTGATGCTCGTCGCACTGGCCTACCTGCCCTATACGCTGGCGAGCGAGCGATCGGTGTTCGACCGGTTGCGTGTCGAGGCGTCGCTCGAACGGGTGGTCGCGTGGAAACTCGCCTTCTTCACGGGCTTGATGGCGGTGCCGCTGGGCGTCTTCGCCGTCGTGACCGACTCCTTCGACTACGGGCTCGACGTGACCGCCGTCGGCGCCGTCGCGGTGTACCTCGTCACCTTCGTCATCCTCGCGGCGTTCAGCATGGCGGTGACGCTCGCGACCCGCTTCGAGACGTGGGGCCGCCTCCTCAACCTCGCGACCTTCCTCTTCGTGCTCCTGTTCTCGGGGCTGTTCTACCCCGCGGGCTTCTTCTCGGGCCTCCGCCGCGACATCGTGCGGCTACTTCCGACTCACTACGCCGCGGTCGCCGTCCGGGGCTACGTCCTGCGCGGGGCGCCCGTCGAGACGTACGCCGACTGGATCGCGGGCCTCGCGGTGGTCGCCGCGGCGATGCTGGGCCTGCTGAAACTCTCGATCGTCCGCTACGAGGCCGCTCAGTGATGGCGGGGGACATCGTCGTCGACGACCTCACGAAGCGCTACGGGAGCGTCACCGCGGTCGACGGCGTCTCGCTGACCTTCTCGCCGGGGACGGTGACGGCCCTCGCCGGCCCCAACGGCTCCGGGAAGACGACGCTCCTGCGGGCCATCGCGGGCCTGACGGCGCCCACGGAGGGTGCGGTCGGCGGCGCGACCGAGGACGTGGGCTACGCCTTCCAGCGACCGAACGTCTACCCCGACCTCACGGTGGCGGGGAACCTCGACGTGTTCGCGCGCATGGTGGGTGCCGACGACGTGTGGCGCGAGACGCTCGTCGACCGCCTCCGCCTCGACGCCGTCCTGCACCGACGCGCCGGTGACCTCTCGGACGGCTTCGCGAAGAAACTCGACCTCGCGCTCGCGGTCCTCAGAGCGCCCGCGGCCCTGCTGCTCGACGAACCGCTGGCGGACATCGACGACGCCACCGAGCGCCGCCTGCTGGCGCTGCTGGACGAGTACCGGGGGCCCGAGCGCACGCTGGTGGTGACCTCGCACAACCTCGCCGCCCTCGATGGGGTCGTCGACCGCCTCGTGGTGTTGCTCGACGGCCGCGTCGTCCTCGACGAGCGGACGAGCGACCTCGATACGACGGCACAGGACGCCTACGCCGGCGTGCTCGACGAGCACCTCTGACGGAGTAACGAATATACGGGCCGGCGAGAGACGTGTTCACATGGTGGCGACCACGGAGCGCGACGACATGACGTGGTACAAGTGCGAAGAGTGCGGGCTGATGTTCGACGACAGGGAGGACGCCGAACAGCACGAGCGGAACTGCGACGCGGAGGGGCCCTCCTACCTCCAGTGATCAGACCAGTTCGACCGACCGCTCGCCCATCTCGTCCTCCTCGAACACGAAGACCCGGCCCCGGGCCGTCTCCGGGTCGGCCTCGACCTCGACGGCGTAGCCGTCCGCCCGGACGGTGACGCCGGGGAACGGTTCCCGTTCCTCGCCGTCGTCGACGAGGATGCGACCGACGCCCGTCGATTCGAGTACGTCGTCGTGGCTGTCGAGGTCGTTGACGTACAGCATCACGCCCTCCGTCTCTGTGGGGTCGGTGATCAGCACCTGCACCTGTTTGCCGGGCTGACACCGGAGCGTCCCCTCCTCGCGCCGGGGGACGCCGCGGTAGAAGGCCCGCCGACCGTCGAGGTACTCGACGTAGACGCCCTCCTCCGCGAGTTCGACGCCCACCGTCGCGGGGGCCACTTCGTTGCGCGCGCTCATAGCTTCTCGATAGCGCTCCCGTCCGTTAAACCTCCGCGGTTGGCGACCGTCACGCGTAAATACCGGCCGCGGGAGGTAGGCACATGGACGGCAGCGCTGTGGCGCCCGCCGCGGGCACGGTGCTCAACGCTCTCGCCACGGGCTACGGCTCCGCCTTTGCCATCGACGAGGAGGTCCACGCGGACGTCTCGCTCGTCGCCGGCGACGGAGGCGTCACCGGCCGCGTCGAGGGCGCGCCTGACGCCGACACCCGCCTCATCGAGCGGTGCGTGGAACTCGCGGCCGCGGAGGCGGGCGCGGACTCGGTCGGCGGCACGGTGGAGACGGCATCGGACGTGCCGATGGCCTCGGGACTGAAGAGTTCCAGCGCCGCGGCCAACGCGGCGGTGCTGGCGACCCTCGACGCACTGGGGGCCGCCGACGAGGTAGCTCGCGAGGACGCGGCACGCGTCGGCGTCCGTGCGGCCCGGGACGTGGGCGTCACGGTCACCGGCGCGTTCGACGACGCCAGCGCGAGCATGCTCGGCGGCCTGACGGTCACCGACAACGACGAGGACGCGCTTCTCACCCGCGACGAGGTGGACTGGGACGTGCTGGTGTGGACGCCGCCGACCCAGTCCTTCAGCGCCGACGCCGACGCCGACCGCTGCGCCCGGATCGCGCCGGTGGCGGACCTCGTGCGCGAACTCGCGCTTGCGGGCCGCTACGAGACGGCGATGACGGTCAACGGCCTCGCCTTCTGCGCGGCGCTCGATCACCCCGCCGGCCCCGCGGTGGACGCGCTTCCGGCCGCGGACGGCGTCTCGCTTTCGGGAACGGGTCCGAGTTACGTGGCCGTCGGGGACCGCGACGCACTGGACGACGTGAACGACATCTGGCGCACCTACGAGGGAGACACATGGCTGACGACAACACAGACACAGGGAGCCCGGACGAACTAGACCTCGACGAACTCCGCGGGGAGATCCGCGAGATCGACCGCGACATCGTGGAACTCATCGCGCGACGTACCTACGTCGCCGACACCATCGCGGAGGTCAAGGCCGAACGGAACCTCCCGACCACCGACGAGGAGCAGGAGCAGCGCGTGATGGACCGCGCCGGCACCAACGCCGAGCAGTTCGACGTGGACGCGAACCTGGTGAAGGCGATTTTCCGCCTGCTGATCGAGTTGAACAAGGTCGAACAGCGGGAGAGCCGGTAGGGGAGAGGCGATCCGTCTCAGTACGGACCACATCGACACCGCTGCAAGGTAGGGATCAGGGCGTCCAGAGCCGATCGATCCGCCCCTCAATCTCGGGGTGGGCCGACCGGAGCGTCCCGACGTCCGTCTCGCCCTCGACGTTGACGACGTGGACTTCGCCGCGCCGGCCGCCGTACACGTTCTGAAAGTCGTAGACTACCCCGACAGTCGTGACGGTCTCGGGCACCGCGTCGCTCCGCCGCAAGCGCTCGATCTGTCGGTCGACGTTGTACTCGACGAGGCGGTTGATCGCGGCGGGGCGGTCGAGGCCCGCGGGCAGCGCCGCGACGCCCGCTTCGATGTCCGGGCCGAGCAGGTCGATGCAGTGCTGGATGCCCGGCGGCTCTCTGATGTCCTCCCGTAGCGCGTCGTAGGTGGCCGTCACCGCGCCACACCCGGTGTGGCCGACGACGATGGCGGTGTCCGTCTCCGCGTGGGTGATGGGGTAGAGGACGTCTCCGGAGACCGCCGTTCCCGTCGCCGTCCGCTGGGTCACGCGGTTGCCGATGTTGCTGCAGGTGAACAGGTGCCCGGGCTCGTCGTTGCCCCACATCTGATCCTGGAGGACCCGGGAGTCCGAGCAGCAGACCGTGACCGCGTCCGGCCACTGGCCGCTCTGGAGGTCGTCGAACGCGCCGTCGAACGCCCGGGCGTGGTCGGCGTTCTGCCGAAGCAGTTCGACGACGGTCCGGTCCATACTGCCCCATCACGGTGGCCCGGGTAGATTCCTTCGGTTCCCGCGGGGTCTGTCACTCCGCCCGGTAGATCGGATGGCTGGCGCCGACGAGCGATCTGAAGGCACCCAGCACCGCGCCGTGCAGTTCGACGAGGACGAGCACGGCGGCGAGGATCACGCCGACCTGGTGGGGCGCGGGGAGCAGGCCCAGCGAGACGATGAGCGTCGTCGCGCAGGCCGGCGGGTGGTTCGTGCCCGTCGCGATCATCCCCCAACTGGTGAGAACCACCGAGACGACGCCGCTGGCCGCAAGGCGGAGGCCAACCGTCGAGAGCGGCGGTGCCGCGGCCGTCAGCGCGGCTCCGTGTCCGAGTGCCGTGTAGGCGAGCAGGCCCGCGGCCCCGCCGATTGCGTGGGCGCCGACGACGGTCCGTCGCGTGTCCCCGATCCGGCGCTGGAAGGCCAGCACGAACGCCGACGGACCGAGACTCGGGAAGATGAACGGCTCCCCGCTCGCCCACGCGAGGAGGCCGAGCGCCGTGAACAGGACCCCCGCGTACAGCCCCGTCCCCACGCCTCGTCGATTCATGCGCCACGGTCGCGCCGTCGGGCGCAAGTCCGTGTCGGATCGCTCGTCGCACGGAGTGCCCCTTCCCGGGGGCTCTTTTCCCCGCCGGCACACGTTCGGGTATGGCGACTACGAACCGGAAGTACCTGCTGGCGAAGCGGCCCGAGGGCGTCCCGGATCGAGACACATTCGACCTCGTCGAGGAACCGGTCCCGGATCCCGGCCCCGGCGAGGCGCTGGTTCGCACGCTGTACCTCTCCGTCGACCCGTACATGCGCGGCCGGATGGACGCGGGCGAGTCGTACGCGGAACCGTGGGCCGTCGGCGAACCGATGGAGGGCTCCGTCGTCGGGGAGGTCGTCGAGTCGAACGGCGCCGACCTCGACGCGGGCACCGTCGTCGTCGGCGATCTGGAGTGGGCCGAGTACGCCACGGCGCCGGCGACTGACCTCCGCGAGGTCGACCCGTCTCTGGGGCCGGTGTCGACGGCGCTGGGGGTCCTCGGCATGCCCGGTCGGACGGCCTACTTCGGGATGCGCGAGGTCCTCGAAGTCGGGCCCGAGGACACGGTCGTCCTCACCGGCGCGGCGGGCGCCGTGGGGTCCGTCGCCGGCCAGATCGCGAAGCTCTCCGGCGCGCGCGTCGTCGGCTTCGCTGGGTCCGACGAGAAGGTGGCCTTCCTCGAGGACGATCTGGGCTTCGACGCGGGCATCAACTACAAGACCACCGACGACTACGCCGCGGCGCTCGACGCCGCCGCGCCCGACGGCGTCGACGCCTACTTCGACAACGTGGGCGGCGAGATCACGGACGCCGTGTTCACGAGGCTGAACCTCGACGCGAGCGTCGCCGTCTGCGGCCAGATCTCGCTGTACAACGCCGAGGCGGTGCCCACCGGCCCGCGGAAGCTCCCCCAACTGATCGGCGTGCGAGCGACGGTCGAGGGCTTCCTCGTCTGGGACTTCCAGGCGCGCTTCCAGCAGGCCACCGAGGCCCTCGCCGAGTGGGTCCAGTCCGGCGAGATCGAGTACCGCGAGACGGTCACCGAGGGCATCGAGAACGCACCCGACGCGTTCCTCGGTCTCTTCGAGGGCGAGAACGTCGGCAAGCAGTTGGTGAAGGTCGGGGAGCGCTCGGCCGGCAAGTGAGGTCTCAGATCCGCCAGAAGTGCCGACCGTCGTGACGACGGTCAGGATGGGCTGTAACGCCGCGCCGACTCGGGCGAAGTCCGTGAACTTGTAGCCGCCGGGGCCTCGGACAGGACGGTGCTCACTGAGATCCGTGTCGGGGTCCGGGACGCGGCCACATAGTCGTACGGACGCCGGTCGGCGATCTCTGAGCGCGGGCGATGGTTTGGCGCGGGTCAGTGAGCGCCCGTTCGCCGGGACTCGGCGTCGCTTCGGTCCGCGATAGCCGATCCGCAGCGTAGTTTCTGCCGCGCTCCCAAGATTGATTTCTCCCCGTCGACTCCTATCCGGAGCGATGGAGAAAGTAACAACTGACCACGCACCCGACATTCCAGCACCGTTTTCGCAGGCAATTTCCTCGGATAACCGCGTATACGTTTCGGGCCAGGTCCCAATACACCCAGATGGGGCAGAAAAGGAAGGAATCGACAATCGACGGGCGAACGAGCGAATCGTGGCGGGAGGAATCGCGGCGGAGACAGAGCAAGTCCTGCAGTACATCGAGTCGATTCTGGCCGAGGCGGGACTGCACCTCGACGACGTGGTGAAGTCCACGGTCTACCTGACCGACATGGACACCTACGACGAGATGAACGAGGTGTACGTCGAGTACATGTCCGAACCGTTTCCCGCGCGAACGCTCGTCGCGGTCGAGGAACTCGCACACGACTGCGGCATCGAGATCGAAGTGATCGCCGAGTCCTGACCGCGCCGGTCTGCCGAGCGCGGATCGCCCCGGTGAATCGAGCGGGATCGCTGCTCGTGAGTGGGTCGTCGGAGAAATCGTGAGAGAATCGACGACGAGCGTCTCGGCTCCGGGTCAGTTCGGCACCGAGCCCTGAACGCCCTCGACGTAGCTGCTCACGTCCTGGAACATGAAGTCGTCACCCTTCTCCTCGAACGTGGTGCCACTCCAGATGGACGTGCTGCCGTCCACGAGAGCGGTCCGCTCGTCGTCGACCGCCGACTGGACCTCGGACGGAACGTTTGGCCCCCAGTCGTCCAGTTCGATGTACCCCTCTTCGACGCCGTACCAGTCGAACGAGGCCTCCCACTCGCCGTCTCGGACTGCCGGGAGCGTCTCCTCGTGGTGTGACTCCCAGTTCGCCATCACGGAGGTGACGTAGTTCTCGCCGCCCACGTCGGGCTGTGACATGCCGGAGCCGATGGCCCAGACGTCGTTCTCGGCGGCGCGGCGGACGGACGCCACGGAGTTGGTCCAGTTGGTGATCACGTCCGCGCCGCTGTCGATCAGGCTCTGCGCGGCAGACGCCTCCGTCGAGGGGTCGAACCACGTGTTCACCCAGTTGACCTCGGTCGTGACGTCGCTGTTGACCGATCGAGCGCCGATCGTGAACGCGTTGATGCGGCGAAGAATTTTGGCGACGGTGAACGGCGCGACGAACCCGAGGTGGTTCGACTCTGTCAGCATCCCCGCCGCGACGCCGGCCAGGTAGTACCCCTCGTGGGCTTTGATCGTGTACAGGCCCATGTTGTCGCCCGTCTGGACGCCCCCCGCGTTCTCGAAGGCGATGTCCGGATAGTCGCGTGAGACCTGCCTGAGCGGGTCCTGATACGCGAACGCGTTGCCGAAGATCACGTCGTAGCCCTGATCAGCGTAGTTGGTGAACACCTGCTGGGCGTCGGCCGCCGCGACTTCGTCCTGAAAGGACACCTCGAGCCAGTCGTACTCCTCGGCCATGTTCCGGGCGGCGGACTTGTGTCTCGCCACCCACGTCGAGGTCTCCGCGGCCTCGTGTACGAACGCCGCGCGGACTGTCTCCGCTCCCGACTCGTCGGTTCCGGTCGCGGTCCTCTGCTCGCTCGTTTCGGGGTCATCCGAGGAACCGCCGCCACCGAGACAGCCGGCCAGCGCGACGGCCCCGCCCGCGCCGATCGATTGAATCGCTTTTCGCCTCGTCGTGCTGTCGTGAGCCATGCATCTGGGGCGTTCGACCACTGGGTAATGACTCTTGGCACGAAAGGCAATATTTGGCGACCAAATACCAATATTAAACGCAATTAAGGAATTATATTGGAGTCAATCGGCGAGATTTCTGTTTGTTTGTTGGATTACTCCGACAGAGTTATTGGGGGCCATTCGCTTGCCTCTCTCATGCCCGACGCTGGTGACCCGATACTGGAGATGCGAGACATCGTCAAGACGTTCCCGGGCGGTGTCGTCGCGAACGACGAGATCAGTTTCTCCGTCGAGCGAGGCGAGATCCACGGCCTCCTCGGCGAGAACGGCGCTGGGAAGAGCACGCTGATGAACGTGCTGTTCGGCCTCTACAACCGCGACAGCGGCGAGATCTTCATGAATGGCGACCCGGTCGAGATCGGGAAGCCGGCCGACGCCATCGAGTACGGGCTGGGGATGGTCCATCAACACTTCATGTTGATCCCCCGGCTCACTGTCCTCGAAAACGTCCTCCTGAGCAAGGCCGAGATGACTCGCCCGGAGACGGCGGAGTCCCCGGGCGGGGTCGCCTCCGCGGTCGGAACCGGACTCACCTCCCTGCAGCAGGTCGCCGAGTACCGGGCCGAGGAGACCCGCGCCGAACTCACCGCGTTCATGGAGCAGTACGGCTTCGACATCGACCCGGACACCACGGTCTGGGACCTCGAAGTCGGCGAGAAACAGCGGGTCGAGATCCTGAAGGCACTCGTTCAGGACGTCGACCTCCTCATTCTCGACGAACCCACCGCCGTCCTCTCGCCCACGGAGTCTGAGCAGTTGTTCGAGACGATCGAACAGCTCTCCGCCGACGGCCTGAGCGTCATTCTGATCACGCACAAACTCCGCGAAATCACGCAGTCGACGGATCGCGTCACCGTGCTCCGGGACGGCCGGTCCATCGAAACGGTCGACACGGACAGCGTCGACAAGTCCGACCTCGCACGCATGATGGTCGGCCGCGAGGTCCTCTTCGACCTCGAAGCCGACGACGTCGACGCGGGCGAGCCGGTGGTCTCGGTGTCGGACCTGACCGTCGAGAACGACCTCGGTCTCGAGGCCCTGTCCGGGGTGTCGCTCTCGATCCAGGAGGGGGAGATCCTCGGCATCGCGGGCGTGAGCGGGAACGGACAGCAAGAACTCTCCGAGGCGCTGGTCGGGATTCGGGACCCCCTCGACGGCACCGTCACGATCGACGGCGCCGACCTGACCGAGGCGTCGACGCAGGAGTTCGTGAGTCGGGGCGTCTCCTACATCCCCGCGGATCGTCACACCCGGGGCTCGGCGCCGGAGATGAGCGTGATGCACAACTGCATGATGAAAGACCGCGACCAGTTCTCGGAGGGGCTCGGCTTCGACTATCAGGCGGGCCGCGAGTACGCGCAGGAACTGGTCGACGAGTTCGACGTCAAGGTCCCCGACGTGGACGTGCCCGCCGGGAAACTCTCCGGCGGGAACCTCCAGCGGATGATCCTCGCCCGTGAACTCTCCCGCGACCCGGCGGTGGTCGTGGCCAATCAGCCGACCCGGGGTCTCGACGTCGGTGCCATCGAGTACATCCAGCAGTGTCTCCTCGACCAGCGCGGCGACGGCACGGCGACGCTCCTCATCTCGGAGGACCTCGACGAGATCCTGCAGATGAGCGACCGGATCCTCGTGCTCTTCGAGGGCGAGATCGTCCACGAGGTCACGCGGGAAAACGCCGACCGGGACCGCATCGGGCGATTGATGACGAACGGTGGCACCGCTCGACGGGACTCGCTTTCGGATGACGCGGCGGTCGACTCGGGACCGGGGGTCTCGACCCCCTCGCCGCGGCGGTCCAACGTGGGTGGCAGCGAATGATGCTGCCCACCGTCGACGTCAGCCACCGGGAGGAGTCGGGGCGCGCGCTCGATCTGGGCCTCCCCGTCCTGACGGTCCTCGGCGCGCTGTTCGTCGGCGCGATCCCGCTGCTGGCACTCGGGACGGACCCGCTCGCGTTCTACTGGACGATGCTCGTCTCGTCTCCGTCGAGTTCGAACGGCTCGCTTCGGGTGCTGGTGAAACTGGTTCCGCTGGTTCTCGCCGGGCTCACGGTGTATTTGCCCCTCAAGTGTGGTCTCATCAACATCGGGGCCGAGGGGCAGATCTACATGGGCGGGATCGCCGCGACGTGGGCGGCGATGAACGTCAGCGGCTCCTCGCTGGTCGTGCTCGGGTCCATGGTCGGCTGCGGGATGCTGGCGGGGGGATTCTGGGCGGCGATCCCCGCCTACCTCCGTTCGAAGTGGGACGTGAACGAGATCATCGTCACCGTCTTCATGACGTTCATCGCGATCCAGCTCAACGAATACATGATTCGCGGCCCGCTGCAGGGCCGGACCGGGTTTCCGAGTAGTCCGCTGTTCTCGGAGGCCGCCATTCTGCCGACTGTGATGGGTGACACGCTCCACGTCGGGATCATCAGCGTCCCGATCGCCGTCGCGATCGCGTATCTCCTCCTCAACCGAACACAGACCGGCTACGAGATTCGCCTGATGGGGTCGAATCCGGACGCGGCCGAGCAGGCGGGCGTGAGTAAACTGCGAATCTTCATGTTGACGATGATTCTCGGTGGCCTCTTCTCCGGGCTAGCCGGGATGATCGAGGTCAGCGCCATCCAGAATAAACTCATCTCGAACTTCTCGCCGCGGTACGGGTTCACCGCGATTCCCATCGCGCTCCTCGGTCAGAACGGCGCGGTGAGAGTCGCGTTCGCCGCCCTGTTCTTCGCGGTCCTCTCGGTGGGCGGTACCGACGCGGCGGCCACGTACGGCGTCTCGAACTCCATCATCGACTTCATCGAAGCGAGCGTGATCCTGTTTCTGATCGCGGCCGAGTTCTTCCGTCGCTACCGGGTCGACGTCCGACTTCGCTCCGCCACGGCCACCGGAGGTGGGGTGTGATGGTCGAGAAAGCGTTCGTCGTCGGCCTCCTCAGTTCGACTGTGGCCGCGGCGACCCCGCTGCTACTGGCGACCCTCGGTGAGATCATCTGCGAGCGGTCCGGGAACCTGAACCTGGGCGTCGAGGGGATGATGCTCGTGGGGGCGCTCACGGGATTCGTCGCGGCTCTCTGGACCGGTAACCCGTACGTCGGGTTTCTGGTCGGCACGCTCTCGGGCGTGGGGATGGCGCTGTTGCACGCGATCCTCACGATCGAACTGAAAGCCAATCAGGTCATCTCGGGGATCATGATAACGCTTCTCGGAACGGCGATGACGACGTTCTTCGGGAACGCCATCGACACGAAGTCCATCGACGGCTTCAGCGAAGTCACCATTCCGGTCGTCGGTGACGCCCTCCTTCAGATTCCGATCCTGGGCCCGGTCTTCTTCAGAGCGCACATGCCGGACTTCCTCGCGCTGGCTCTGGTTCCGGCCGTCTGGTACTTCCTGAACCGAACCCAGTTTGGGCTCGCCGTCGTCGCGGCGGGCGAGGACCCCGAAACGGCCGACACCATGGGGATCCCGGTCAAGTTCGTGCGGTACGCGGCCGTCCTGATCGGGGGCGGGTTCGCGGGCGCGGCCGGCGCGGACCTCTCACTGGCCTATGCCAACATCTGGGGGGCGCAGATGACCGACGGCCGCGGCTGGATCGCCGTCGCGCTGGTCATCTTCGCCTCGTGGCAGCCACTCCGCGCGCTGATTGGCGCGTACTTCTTCGGGTTCATCGACGCCCTGGCGCTCCGGTCGCAGACGCTGATCTCGGAACTCTCGGGGACCGGACTCGACTCGGTCGTCGAATTCGCCCTGGACCCCTCCATCATGACCATGTACCCCTATCTCCTCACGATCATCGCGCTCATCGTGATCTCGCGCGAGGCCAGCGCGAAGGAACTGGGCGCGCCGTCGGCCCTCAAAGAGCCGTACGTCCGGGAAGCCGAGTGAGGTGTCCCTCTCTATGAGTAATGACTCCTCCCCCGGTCTGGACGAACAGGCTCGCGAGATACTCGGCTATTCGCGCTGGTGGCAGATCGTCGCCGCGACGCTGATGATGGGACTCGTCGGTCCCTATCAGTTCGTCTGGACCTCTATCAACGGTCCGCTCGCGGCCCGCCTCGACATCGCGCCCGCAGCCATCGGGTCGGTCTTCGCGCTCTACGTGCTCTTTCAGGCCGGCACGCAGTTTCCGGTGGGGTGGTACCGTGACCGGCACGGGCCGCGCGCATTGACGATTTTCGCAGCGGTTCTCGCCGGCGGCGGCTACTTCGGCCTCTCTCACGCCACCTCCGTCTGGCAGATCTACGCGGTCTACTCGGTCGGCTCGATCGGCGTCGGCATCGTGTACACCGTCGCGATCAACACTGCGCTGAAGTGGTTCCCTGATCGACAGGGGCTCACCGTCGGCCTCGGCACCATGGCCTTCGCCGGCGGGAGTTCCCTGATCATCCCCTACGTCCGAAGCAACGCGACCGTGGCCGGCTATCCGGACGTCCTCAGGAACATCGCGCTGCTCATCGGCGTCGGGATTTTCGTCGCGGCGTTCGTGCTTCAGGACCCGCCCCAGCGCTGGATGGACGATGAAGCGGACGCAGAACCGGACGAGGACCCCGCCGAGCCAGAGCGGGCCACGCAGTACGGCTGGCGGGCGATGCTTCGGACGTGGCAGTTCTGGGTCATGTACGTCATGTTCGTCGCGGTGAGCGGTGCGGGGCTCCTGTTGACCGCGAACGTCGTCGCCTTCGCGGAGAGTTTCGGACTCACCGCTACGATCACCACCGCGGCGGCGACGCTCCTTCCCGTCTCGGGCGGCGTCGGTCGGCTTCTCATGGGCGGCGTGTCGGATCGGTACGACCGTGAATCGATCATGGCGGTCTCCTTCATCGTCTGTGGGGCGGCGCTGCTCGTGGCCGTGGGCTCCGGACACGGCGGGCTGAGTCTCATTTTCGTGGGCGCCATCACGGCCGCCACGTTCTTCTGGAGCCCGCAGTTTGCGCTGTTCCCGAGCCTCGTCGCGGATTACTTCGGCACGCGGAACTCCTCGGCCAATTACGCGCTCCTCTACTCCGGCAAAGTCTGGGGTGGCCTGTTCGGTGGCACGGTCGCGGGGTGGGTCGTCACCGCGACGGACTGGTCGACGGCGTTCAGCATCGGCGGCGCCCTCGCCATCCTCGCTGGCGTGCTCGCGATCATCTTGCGGCCTCCCGCCGACGGTCGACGGGACTGACTGGGGCCGCACTCCACGCCCTCCGGGGCCACCTCACTGATTCCACGGCGCCTCGGCGCGATCAAAGAGTCGCGTTCGATCGGAGACCGATTCTATCTGTGTCCGCTCCGAGTCCGTCAGCGTCTGCTCCAGGGCTGCGAGATTCTCGCGCAGATGCGCTCGCGATGCGGACTTCACGACGGGTTTGATGCCGTACTCGCGAAGCCACGCGAGGACGGTCTGTGCAGCCGAGCCCGTGCCGCACTTCGCCGCCCGCTGAATTTCGGGCCGGTCGAGGGCCTGCCCCCGGGCCAGCGGCGACCACGCCACCACGTCGATATCGTGGGCGTCCGCGTATGCTATGACGGACTCTCGCTCGCCCTCTGTCGGTGGAAGCAGCGGATGGGTCTGAATCTGATTCGCGGCGATCGGTGCGTCGAGGATCTCACGTGCCGTTTTCATCGTGTCGACGACGAAGTTGCTGACGCCGACGTGTCGTATCTCCCCGCGCTTCCACAACCGATCGAAGGCCGGGAGCGTGTCTTCGGGGTCGTACTCGTCGATCGGCCAGTGCACGTAGAGGAGGTCGACGTAGTCGGTCTGTAGCCTGTCGAGGCTCTCCTCGGTGCTGCGTCTCACGTCCTCGTGCTGGAGGTTGCTGGGATCGACCTTCGTCGCGAGGAATATCTCGTCTCTGGGGACCTCCGACCGGGCGATTGCCTCTCCGACCAAGTGCTCGTTCCCGTACATCTGGGCCGTATCGACGTGCCGATAGCCGAGTTCGAGGGCGGTCTGCACGGCCTCGATGCACTCGTCTGGATCGCCGGTCCCACCCCCGAAGGATGTTCCGAGTCCGGACGTTCCAAGCCCAATCTCTGGAACACTCCGTGCCATATCGCGATAACGGCACACGTTCGGAAGAATCTATGGGCGGTGTCGGGCGCCTGTGTTTCGGGTTTCCTCGCTGTGGCCTTCCCGCTCCGACGCGTTTGGGCCCCGCGATGGCCGTCGCTCCTCAAGGTCGATCGCAGTGGAGAAGCCGGTGGAGGGATTTGAACCCTCGGCCTATTCCTTACGAAGGAATCGCTCTCCCAGCTGAGCTACACCGGCGCGACACCACACAGTACCCGGATTGATCAAATAAGGGTTGCGAATCACCGGCGGAGGCGGACGTCGAGACAGACGTTCAGTTCGTGGGGTGCGTAGGAGCGCACGACGCGGCGCGTCTCGACCTCGACCTCGTAGTCGGGGCCGGCGGCGGCCCGAATCGCGTCCTCGCCCGGTCCGAAGGGGTCGTCTTCGTGCTGGATGTCGTAGTAGTGGAGCGTGCAGTCCTCGCTCGCGAGGGTGACTGCGCTGTCCAGAAAGTCGTCCGCGGAGTGAGGGAGGTTCATCACCACCCGGTCGGCCCACCCCGCGTAGTCGGGCGCCACCTCGCGCACGTCGCCCTCGATGGCGGTCACGCGGTCCGCGACGCCGTTGCGCGCCGCGTTCTCCCGCAGGTAGGGCACCGCGGCCGGGTTCACGTCGACGCCCACCGCGTCCGCGCCGCGTGCCGCGAACGGAATCACGAACGGGCCGACGCCCGCGAACATGTCGAAGGCGTGCTCGCCCGCGGCGACCTGCTCGACGACCCGGTGGCGCTCGGTGGCCAGTCGGGGCGAGAAGTACACCGTCGCGAGGTCGAGCGCGAACTCGTGGCCGTACTCGCGGTGGACCGCCTCGGTGCCGTCGCCGGCCAGCACCTCCCAGTCGCGGACCCGCGTCTCGCCTTTCACCTTCGACGCGCGGTTCACGACCGTCTCGGAGGGGATCGCCGACTCCATGATCGCCTCGGCAATCTGCGCCGCCCGCTCGGGGTCGTCCTCGTCGACGATCACCACGTCGCCGAGGCGCTCGTAGGTGGGCTCGAAGCCCAGCAGATCGGCCGGCATCGTCTGGGTCCCGCGCTCGGGCACGTCGTGGGTCACTACGTCGAACTCCTGCGGGACCGCCTCGGGGTCGGTGACGGGGACGTAGAGGGAGCCCTCCGCGGCGGTGATGTCGAGGCCCCGGTCCACGAGGTCGGCGGCCGCGAGGCGGCGGCGCGTCTCCTCGCCGTCTTCCCGGGGGACGCGGACGCAGGGCGCTTCCATACGCGCAGGAGGCGACCGCGAGCGGTAAGGCTGACGTTTTAACGCCGCGGCTCCACCCTCGGGTATGCTCACGTTCATCGGTCTCGGTCTCTACGACGAGCGCTCGGTCACCGTCGCCGGCCGGGACGCGCTCAGGGACGCCGACCGCGCCTTCGCGGAGTTCTACACCAGTCGACTCGTCGGCGCGGACGTCGACGCCCTCGAAGCCCACCACGGCGTCGACATCGAGGTGCGGGACCGCGCGGGCGTCGAACAGCACCCCGAACCGATCCTCGACGGCGCCGCGGCGGGCGACGCCGTCTTCCTCACCGCGGGCGATCCGATGATCTCGACCACGCACGTCGACCTTCGACTTCGGGCGCGCGAGCGGGGCATCGACACCCGACTCATCCACGGCCCCACCGCCGCATCCGCCGCGAGCGGTCTCACGGGCCTCCAGAACTACCGCTTCGGCAAGGCCACGACGCTCCCGTTCCCGGCCGCCCACGGCGGCGACGGTGTTCCCGAGAGCGTCGGCGAGACCATCGACGCGAACAGGGAGCGCGGCCTCCACACGCTCGTCTACCTCGACATCAAGGTCGGCGAGCAGCGGGTGGGCGACGCCGACACCGACCGGTACATGACCGCCGACGAGGCCGCGGACCTGCTGGCGACCCACTACGAGGACACGCTGGGCGTGGCCGTCGCGCGCGCCGGAAGTCCCGATCCAGTCGTCGAGGCGGACCGCCTCTCGGCCCTCGCGGAGCGTGATTTCGGCGCGCCGCTTCACCTCCTCGTCGTTCCGGGCGACCTCCACCACCTCGAAGCCGAGGCGCTCCGGACCTTCGGCGGCGCCCCCGACGCCGTCGTCGACGAGCGAACGGTTTGACAGGAATCACCGGATATTTATATAGTGGTCCATAATGGTTCTCCACGCTCGACGTGGGGTCGGCGGAAACACGATGTCAGGGGGCACACTCGCGACCGGGGTTTCGGGACGGTTGGAACGGTTTCTCAGGTTCGGCGCCGTGGGTACCTCCGCGTTCGTCGTCAATCTCCTCGCCTTCGCGGCGCTGGCGCCGATGGTCTGGTCGCTGGCGGCCGCGACGGTGTCGTGGTTCGTCGCGACGTTCTCCAGTTACAATCTGAACCGGTGGTTCACGTTCACCGAGGCCGACTGTGGCTACGTCCGTGGCTGGGCGCGGCACCTCTCGGTGTACGCGGTCGGGTTCGTCGTCTACGTGGCGGCGCTCGTCGGCGTCGGTCTCGTCACCGGCCAGTACGTCGCGCTGGCGGTCGCGGTGGCGCTGGGCGGCGTTGCGAACTTCGTCGGTAGCGAGTTCTGGGCCTTCGAGGTCGGCCGGTAGCTACCGGCGCACGACCTCGATCTCGTGGCCGTCCTGATCCTTCGTGAAGGCGTAGTTGAAGTCACAGGACTCCGGATCCCGGTAGTCCTCGGCGTCCCGCTCCAGCAGGTCGTCCCACAGCTCTTCTAAGGAGGACTCCTCGGCGCGCACGGCGAGGTGGCCCCACGCGTCGCCCATCTCGTAGGAGCGCCCGTCGTAGTTGTACGTCAGTTCGACGGACATCGCCTCCTCGGGCGCGCCCTCGGGCTTCATGAAGTAGTTCGCGAACGTGTCGGCCTCCCAGCGGCCGGTGTGCTCGTACTCGAGTTTGCGGAGGTACCAGCCCAGCGCCTCGTCGGCGTCCTCGACGCGGACCATCGTGTGATCGAGGCTGAACGGCGCCCCGTGATCGCGCTCGACGAGTTCGACCTCGTGGCCGTCCGGGTCTTTGACGAAGGCGTACGACCCGCCGCAGGACTCCGGATCGCGGTAGTCCTCGACGCCCTCGTCCATCAGGTCCGCGTAGGCCTCGTGCACGTCGTCGACGCGCACGGCGATGTGGCCCCACGCGTCGCCCATCTCGTAGCTCCGGTCGTCGTGGTTGTACGTGAGTTCGAGGAGCGCGCCGTCCTCGTGGACGTCTTCGGGGCCGAGGAAGACGAGCGTGAACGTGTCGTTCTCGCTCCGGCTGTGGACCTCGTAGTCGAGGTGCTCGGTGTACCAGTCCACCGCGGCTTCGAGGTCCTCGACGCGGATCATCGTGTGATCGAGAATGCCGTCCGTCATGTGTCGTACGTCCGCCAGCGCGATGAAAACAGTAACGGACGCGGGTATCGCGGCCGGAACTCAGCGGGTCAGGAGACACCACGCCGCGACGGCCCACAGCCCGACCGTGCCAGTGGGGTACGCCGTGCGACCGGGCTGGACGGAGAAGCCGGTCGAGAGGTCGATGGCGACCGCGCCCGCGACGATCAGCAGCCCGGCAGTCACGCGGGCGTCGCCGCGGTCGGTGACGGCGCCGAGGGTCGCAGACGCCACTGCCGCGAGCCAGAGGCCCACGGACAGCGGCCACGACTCGATGTAGTCGGGGAGCGCGCCGGCGGCGTCGAGGAAGTCGGGGAGGGTGGTCACCGAGAGGGGATCGAGGCCGAGCAGGCCCCACGCGAAGACGAACGTGACGTGGCCGCTCGCGTACGTCTGGACCGACCACGGGAGGGCGGCCAGCGCCAGCACCGCGAGGGCGCGTCGGGTCACTTCCGCGTCGAGATGCGCAGGACGTCCTCGTCTTCGAGGACGTGGTCGCGCCCGACCTGCTGGCCCTCGTGTTTCGCGCTCGGGCCGGTGACGCGGGCGAACTGGAAGCGCTCGCGGAACTCGCCGCCGAGTTTCTGGCAGGCGTCGTCGACGGTCGCGCCCGTCTCGAGGACGAGCGGTTCCTCGTAGTCGACGCCGCGGCCGGGCTTGTCCATGTAGATGCGGATCAGGTCGAGTTCCGCCCAGATCCGCTCCTTGAGGGCGTCGAGACCCTTCTCCTCCGCGGCGGAGATGAACACCGCGTCGTCGGGGTCGATGTCGCGCTCCCGGAGTTCTTCCTTGACGGTCTCGGCGTACTCCGGGTCGAGCAGGTCGGCCTTGTTCACCGTGACGAAGGAGGGCAGGTAGACGCGGTTGTCCATCACGCCGTCCACGAGGCGGTCGATGTCCATCTCCTCGCGGATCGCCACGTCGGCGTTGACGACGCCGTGCTCCCGGAGGACCTCGCGGACCGTTTCGTGGTCCAGATCCAGTTCGTCGGGCGCGTTCACGTCGATGCCGCCTTTCCCCTTCCGGGAGACGCGGATCGACGGCGGCTCCTGGTCGAGGCGGACCTTGTTCAGGTACAGTTCGTCGCGGAGGCGGTCGTAGGTCTCGATCTCGAACGCCGAGAGGACGAAGATGACAAGGTCCGCGGTGCGCACGACGGAGAGGACTTCCCGACCCCCGCCCGCGCCGCCCGCCGCGCCGGAGATGAGTCCGGGCACGTCGAGCAACTGGATGTTCGCGCCGTTGTAGCGCATCATCCCAGGGTTGACCTCCAGCGTCGTGAACGCGTACTGGCCCACCTCGCTCTCGGCGTTCGTGAGCGCGTTCACGAGCGTGGACTTGCCGACGCTCGGGAAGCCGACCAGCGCCACGGTGGCGTCGCCGGTCTGCTCGACGGCGTAGCCCTGCCCGCCGCCGCTGCCGGACTGCTGTTCCAGCTTCTCCTTTTTCTCCGCGAGCTTCGCCTTCAGGCGGCCGATGTGGGCCTCCGTGGACTTGTTGTACGGCGTCTGCCGGATCTCCTCGCGGAGGTCCTCGATCTCGTCCTCCAGCCCCATCGGCCCCCGCTTGGAGACGCCGGCCGAAAACACTTCCTTTCGGCCACCGCGCGGTTTCGGCACCTTAATAAATCATCATAGTAAATATCGGGGTGATGCCCGACGTCGCCACGCTGCGCGACAGCACGCAGATCGAACTCCCCGACGGGACCCTGCAGCAGACGGATCTCTGTCTGGAGTCGGAGTTCGTCGTGACCGTGTTCCGGGAGGGCGACGTCACCCGCGTCATCGGCAGTCCGGTCGAGATCAAGCGCGTCAGCGACGTTCTGGCGCGCCACGGGGTCAGCGTCCGGTAACCCGAAAGGCAATTCTTAAAACCGCGGCGCGACTTACCACTCGTATGGCTGAAACCATCGAGGTGCTCGTCCCTGGCGGTCAGGCGACACCCGGTCCGCCCCTCGGTCCCGAACTGGGTCCGACGCCGGTCGACGTGCAGGCTGTCGTCGAACAGATCAACGAGGAGACCGCGGCCTTCGACGGTACGGAGGTGCCGGTGACGGTCACCTACGAGGAGGACGGCTCCTTCAAGATCGAGGTCGGCGTCCCGCCGACGGCGGCGCTCATCAAGGACGAGGCCGGCTTCGAGACCGGCAGCGGCGAACCCCAGTCGAACTTCGTCGCTGACCTCTCGATCGACCAGCTCGTCCAGATCGCCGAGCAGAAGCAGTCCGACCTGCTCGCCTACGACGTGCGCAACGCCGCGAAGGAAGTCGCGGGCACGTGTGTCTCCCTCGGCGTCACCATCGAGGGCGACGACCCCCGCGAGTTCAAGGAGCGCGTCGAGGCCGGCGAGTACGACGACGCCCTCGGCGAGGAAGCGCAGGCCGCGTAACGACGACTTTAAGTTCTACTTGGGCGTGTCCCAAGACGAGACAGGCCTCGCCTGTTTCACTGACCCGTAGTAGACCGCAGGGTCGCACTACGGAGGTGAAAGATGGCAGAAAACGACATTTCAGACGCTGTCGAGCGCGCACTCGACGAGGCACCGGACCGGAACTTCCGGGAGACGGTGGACCTCGCGATCAATCTGCGCGACCTCGACCTCAACGACCCGTCGAATCGAATTGACGAGGGCGTCGTGCTCCCGGCCGGCACCGGCCAGGACACCCAGATCGTGGTCTTCGCCACCGGCGAGACCGCGGTCCGCGCCGAGGACGTCGCAGACGACGTACTCGACGACGACGACCTCGAGGAACTCGGCGACGACGACGACGCCGCGAAGGATCTCGCTGACGAGACCGACTTCTTCGTGGCCGAGGCCGGCCTGATGCAGGACATCGGGCGCTACCTCGGGACCGTCCTCGGGCCGCGCGGCAAGATGCCGACGCCGCTCCAGCCCGACGACGACGTCGTCGAAGTCGTCAACCGGATGAAGAACACGGTCCAGATCCGCTCGGGCGACCGGCGCACGTTCCACACGCGCGTCGGCGCCGAAGACATGGACGCCGAGGACATCGCGGACAACGTGGACGTGATCCTCCGGCGTCTCCACGCGGATCTCGACCGCGGCCCGCGCAACATCGACTCCGTCTTCGTGAAGACGACGATGGGGCCGGCCGTGGAGGTGTCCGCATGAGCGAAGCCGAGAGCCGCACGACGGAGATCATCCCCCAGTGGAAGCGCGAGGAGGTCGACGAGATCGTCTCCCTCATCGAGTCCTACGACAGCGTGGGCGTCGTGGACGTTGCCGGCATCCCGAGCCGCCAGCTCCAGGACATGCGCCGCACGCTGCACGGCCGCGCCCAGTTGCGAATTAGCCGCAACACGCTGGTCGTCCGCGCGCTCGAAGAGGTCGACGAGGGCATCGAGGCTCTCGTCGGCGAGGTTACGGGGCAGGTGGGGCTCATCCTCACCGACGAGAATCCGTTCTCGCTCTACCAGACCCTCGAGGACACGAAGACGCAGGCGCCCATCAACGCCGGCGAGGTCGCCCCCAACGACATCGTGATCGAGGAGGGCGACACCGGCATCGACCCGGGCCCCTTCGTCGGTGAACTCCAGAGCGTCGGCGCCGACGCGCGCATCCAGGAGGGCTCCATTCAGGTCCTCTCGGACAGCGTCGTCTGCGAGGCCGGCGAGGAGGTCTCGACGGACCTCGCGAACGTGCTCGGCGAACTCGGCATCGAGCCGAAGGAGGTCGGACTCGACCTCCGCTCGGTGTACGCCGAGGGCGTCCTCTTCGACGCCGCGGACCTCGCCATCGACGTCGACGAGTACCGCGCGGACGTGGAGGCCGCGGCCGCTCGCGCCCGGAACCTCTCGATCAACGCCGGCTACCCGACGACCGGCACCGCGCCCACGCTGCTCTCGAAGGCCCGCGGCGAGGCCAAGAGCCTCGGCCTGCAGGCCAGCATCGAGAGCCCGGCCCTCGCCGACGACCTCGTCAGCAAGGCCGACGGGCAGGTCCGCGCCCTCGCGGCCGCCATCGACGACGAGGAGGCGCTCCCCGAGGAGCTCCGCGACGTCGCAGAGGCGGCCGAGGCCGACGCGGCCGAGGACGAGGACGACGAGGACGAACAGGCTGACGAAGAATCCGACGCCGAGGCAGACGCCGCGGAGTCCGACGCCTCCGACGACGACGAGGACGAGGACGGCGGCGACGCGCTCGGTGCGATGTTCGACTAACTGAGGTTACAACAATGGAATACGTTTACGCAGCGCTCATCCTGCACGAGTCCGGCGAAGAGATCAACGAAGACAACCTGACGGACGTTCTCGACGCGGCGGGCGTCGACGTCGAGGAGTCCCGCGTCAAGGCCCTCGTCGCGGCCCTCGAAGACGTGGACATCGAGGACGCGGTCGAGCAGGCCGCCGCGGTCCCCGCGGGCGGTGCGGGCGGCGCAGCCGGCGGCGCCGAGGCCGACGAGGCCGACGAGGAAGAGGAAGCCGAGGAGGAGGCCGTCGAGGCCGCCGACGAGGACGAGGGCGAGGACGAAGAGGACGAGGAGGCCAGCGGCGAAGGCCTCGGCGACCTCTTCGGCTAAGCGCAGCAGTTCTCCCGTTTTATCACCGCCCGACAGCGGCGCCACCGGAGGTTTAAGTCGGGAAGCGCGGCCAGCCCGGCCCGGATGTACCTGTTCGGCGCACGGGTGTTCGTCGCGCCCGGGGCGGCGGCCGCGGCGCTCGCGTTCGTCGCCGCCGGCGTCGCCCTCGGCACCGCGAGCGGCCTCTGTCCCGGCCTCCACGTCAACAACCTCGCGTTGCTGCTCGCGGCCGCGGCACCCGGGATTCCGGGGCCACCCCACCTCGTGGGCGCGACCCTGCTCGCGGCGGGGGTCGTCCACTCCTTTCTCGACGTGGTGCCGACGCTGGCGCTGGGGGTCCCCGACGCGTCGATGGCGGTTACCGCGCTCCCGGGCCACCGCCTCGTCATCGCGGGCCGCGGCCGGGAGGCAATCCGCCTCTCGGCGCTCGGCAGCGCCGTCGCGGTCGCCCTCGCCGCGCCGCTCGCGATTCCGGTGACGCGGGCGATGGCGCGACTCTACCCGGTCGTCGAGGCCCACCTCTCCCTCGTCTTGGCCGGCGTCGTCGCGCTCCTCGTCGCGACGGAGCGTGGCCGCCGCGCCCGCTTCGGCGCGCTCTGCTCGGTCGCCGCCAGCGGCGCTCTCGGACTGGTCGTCCTCGACAGCCATCCCGCCTCGATCCTGCCGACGGGCGACGTGCTCGCGCCGCTGTTCGCCGGCCTCTTCGGCGCGCCGGTCCTCCTGCACGCGATGGACGGCGGCGGGGTTCCGCCGCAGGGCGACCCCGCCATCGCGGTCAGCAGGGGTTCGGTCGGCGTCGCGGCCGGCGCGGGGACGCTCGCTGGCGCCGTCGTCGCCTACGTGCCGGGCGTCTCCGCCGCAATCGCGGGCGCGGCGGCGCTGGCGGGGCTGCCCGACGCGGGGGATCGGGAGTTCGTCGTCGCGACCAGCGGCGTCACGACGGCCAACACCGTCTTCGCGCTCTTCGCGCTGGTGTCGCTTGGCTCGCCGCGGACGGGCCTCCTCGTCGCCCTCGATCGGGCCGCGGTCCCGCTGAACCTTCCGCTGTTGCTCGCCGCGGTCGTCCTCGGGGCGTGTGCCGGCGTCGCGGTGATCCTCCTCGTCGGCGACCGCTACCTCGCGGCGGTCGGCGCGCGGGACCCCGCGCGCGTCTCCGTCGCCGTCCTCGCCCTCCTGCTCGCCCTGTCGGTCCTCTTCGCGGGGCTGATCGGATTAGGCGCGTTCCTCGCCGCGACGCTGGTGGGACTGCTCCCCCCGAAGACGGGTGCCCGCCGCGTCCACCTGATGGGCGTCCTCATCGTGCCGCTGGCCCTCTAGAGCCAGTCCTCCCGGCGGAAGTACGCGAGCAGGATCGCGGCGACGCCTAGCATCCCCGCGAGGGTCGCGAGGTAGCCGTAGCGCCACCCGAGTTCCGGCATCGTCTCGAAGTTCATCCCGTAGACGCCGACGACGAAGGTCAGGGGGAGGATGATGGTCGCGACCACCGTCAGCCGCTTCATCACCTCGTTGGTCGACATCGAGAGGACGTTGAGGTAGATGTCGCGGGCGCCGCTGGTCAGATCGCGGTACGTCTCCGCGAGGTCGACCAACTGCACGAGGTGGTCGTACACGTCGCGGTAGTACTTCTCGGTCTCCCCGGCCACGTACTCGTGGTCGCCGCGGGCGAGGACGCCGACCGCTTCCCGAGTCGGCCACAGCAATTTTCGCACCGAGAGCAGTTCGCGCCGGGCGTGGTTGATCGTGACCAGCGTCTCGTGGTCCGGGTCCTCGACCACGTCCTCCTCGATGGTCTCGATGCGGTCCTCGATGCTGTCGAGGACACCGAAGTAGCCGTCGACGAGTCCGTCGAGAACGCGGTAGGCCGTGAAGTCGGCGCCCCGCCGGAGCAAGCGGCCGTCCTCGCGGTTGACGGCCTCCCACGCCGCCCCGACGGCGTCGGGGTCGGACCACGACAGGGTGACTAGCCAGTCGTCGCCGAAGAAGAGACCGACGGGCGCCTCCGCCAGTTCCTCCTCGAAGGTCGTCTCCCCGCGGGTGAGGTGGGCGGCCTTCACGAGCAGGAACGCGTAGCCGTCGAAGTCCTCCAGTTTCGGGCGCACGCCGTTCTCCACGTCCTCGACGGCGAGCGGGTGGATGTCGCAGACGCCGGTCACCGTCTCCCGCTCGGCCGGGGTCGGATCGGTGACCCTGATCCACGTCGTCCCCGGGCGCTCGAACGCGTCCGCGGGGTCGGCGACCGACTCGACGCCGTCGTCGGTGTAGACGACGGACTCGACGGTCACGCGGCCTCACCTCCCCCGCTGACGGCGAGGAGCGTGATCCCCACCATCACGCCGGTCACGGTGAAGGCGCGGCCCGGATACGACGCGACGGTGCCCGCGGCGTACCCGGCGAGCGCGAGGAGCGTGAGCGCGGCGGCCGCGACCCGGGTCCTGTTCATGCCCGATCGCTCGGGGGCCGCGGGCATAAGTGTCCGCCTCAGAGCCGGTAGCTCGGGCCGTCGTCGGTGTCCTGCACCTCGATCCCGAGGGCTTCCAGTTCGTCCCGGAGCGCGTCCGCGCGCTCGTAGTTGCCGGCCTCGCGCTCGCGCTCTCGGGCGTCGAGGAGGAGTTCGACGAGTTCGCCGGCCACGCCGACCTCGCTCTCTCGTTCCCGGCCGAAGGTGAAGCCGAGCACGTCGGCCCCGAGGTCATCGAAGGCCTCGACGGCCCGCTTGAGGCCGCGGTAGTCGTACTCCTCGCGGTCGTCGAGGTGGGCGTTGACCGCGGACGCGAGTTCGAGCAGCGGCGCGGTCGCCGCGCGGGTGTTGAAGTCGTCGTTCATCGCCGCGGCGAACTCGTCGCGCGCCGTCTCCGTGGCGTTGCGCAGCGTCTCGTCTGCGACCTTGGTGCGGGCGTCCACGCTGTCGAGGGCCGCGACGGCGCGGTCGTGGGCGCGTTCGAGGCGCTCCCAGCGCTCGACGGCCTCGTCGATGGCCGACTCGGAGTAGGTCTGCCGGCTGTCGTAGGCGGTCGAGAGGAGGAACATCCGCACGGCGTCCGTGCCGAACGTCTCGACGGCGCTCTCGACGGTGAAGTAGTTCCGCAGGGAGGAGGACATCTTCTCGCCCTCGGTCTCCAGCAGGCGGACGTGGACCCAGTACCGGGAGAACTGCTCGCCGGTCGCGGCTTCGGCCTGCGCGATCTCGTTTTCGTTGTGGGGGAAGACGAGGTCCTGGCCCGCGACGTGCACGTCGATGGTGTCGTCGAGGTGGGTCGTGGACATCGCCGAGCACTCGATGTGCCAGCCCGGTCGCCCCTCGCCCCACGGCGAGTCCCACGTCTCGGCCGTGGCGGCGGCCTCGTCGGCGGGCGCGGCGCCCTCGTGTTGATGTTCGGCGATCTCCTCGGCGCCGACGCCCCCCGCCTTCCAGAGCGCGAAGTCCGCCGGGTGGCGCTTCTCGCCGCGCTCGTCCGCCTGGGCTTCCATCTCCTCGACCGCCTGATTCGAGAGCTTGCCGTACTCCTCGAATTCGGTCACGTCGAAGTAGACCGAGCCGTCGGCCTCGTAGGCGTACCCCTCCTCGATCAGCGTCTCCACGAGGCTGATGATCTCGGGGACGTGCTCGGAGACCCGGGGGTAGACGTCCGCCCGCCGGAGGTTCAGCGAGCGCATGTCCGCGATGGTGTCGGCGATGTAGGAGCGGGCCACGTCGGCCTCGGAGTCGCCGTCCTCGCCGACGCGCGCGACGATCTTCTCGTTTACGTCGGTGAAGTTCTCGACGTGGCGCACGCCGTACCCCTCGTGTTCGAGCCACCGGTGGATCACGTCCGTGTGGACCCACGTCCGCGCGTGACCGAGGTGGGCGCGGTCCGACACCGTCAGGCCGCAGAGATAGAGGAGGACGTTGTCGGGGTCTCTGGGCTCGAACGGCTCTTTCTCGCCCGTGAGCGTGTTCGTCACCTCAAGCGACATGGACGGGGCTACCGCGGCCCGCGGGTTTAAACCTCCGAAGGCCCGCGGGGCACCCGATCCAGGGCGGCCTCGACGGCCCGGAGCGCCGCCGCACCGTCGCGGCCGCTCACGACGACGATCAGAGTCCCGTCCGCGACTCCCGCCGCCGAGATCTCGACGTCGGCGACGGCGAGGTGATCGAGCGCCGTCGACAGCGCCGCGGCGTCCACGTCGCCGGTCGCGATCACGGCCGTTCGATCCCCCGCGTCGGCGGAGACGGTCGCACCGCCGACGGAGAGCAGCGGGTCGTCTCCGCCTGCGCCGACGCCGCGCTCCATCCTGATCCGCGCGTCTCGGGCCGCAGCCTCGCGCTCGGGGAGGTCCTCGGCGAAGCGCCTGAGCGCGGTCGCGACCGCGTCGTCGTCACCGTCGACATCCAGCGAACGGGCGGCGGCCGCGTAGTTGCAGACGCCGGCCCGGAGCGCCGCGAGCAGGAATGGGCGATCCTGGGCGGCCTCCCGGGTCCGCTCGGCGAGTGTCATGCGCGTCCGTCGACCGGTCGAGGACAAAAACCCCGCGTCCCGGAACGCTTTACGGGGGCCCGGCCGTCGCTCCGGTATGCGCGTCGGCATCATCGCAGACACCCACGACAACGTGGACGCGGTCCGGGCGGCGACCGACCTGTTCGCCGAGCAGGACGTGGTCGAGGTGATCCACTGCGGCGACGTGGTCGCCCCGCCGGTCGTCGACTTCTTCGAGGGCTTCACGCTCCACGCGGTCATCGGCAACAACGACGGCGAACTCGACGGCCTCGACAGGGCCATCCGCGGGCTGGGGGGCGACAGCGCGCTCCACGGCCGCTTCGCGGCCCTCGAATTCGACGGCGTGCGCGTCGCGGTCCTCCACGGCGAGGACCGCGATCACGTCGAGGAGGTCGCGGCGGGCGACTACGACGTGGTCTGCTACGGCCACCACCACGCGACCGAGCGCCACGCCGTCGGCGACACGACGGTCGTCAACCCGGGCGCGCACTTCCCGACGGTCCCCGAGAGCGAGCGCTCGGTCGCAATCCTCGATACGGTCTCGGAGTCCGTCGAGTTCCACGACCTGTGAGGTTTCGCCGCCGACGAAGTGCCTAAGGTCGCGGCTCCCCGACCGGGCCGTATGCAGGCGCTCGTCGTCGCGGCACACGGCTCGCACCTCAACCCAGGGTCGAGTGACCCCGCGTTCGCCCACGCCGACCGAGTGCGCGAGACGGGCGCGTTCGACGAGGTGCGCGAGACGTTCTGGAAGGAGGAACCGTCAGTCCGCGAGGTGCTCCGCACCCTCGACGCCGACGAGGTGTTCGTCGTTCCGCTGTTCATCAGTGAGGGCTACTTCACGGAGCGGGTCATCCCCCGCGAACTCAGACTGGAGGGCTGGGACCCGGACCTGTGGGGCTCTGACGGCACCCACGCCAGCCACGCCACCCTCACCGCCGCGGACACGGGACAGACGGTCCACTACTGCGGTCCGGCGGGCACCCACGACTCGATGACCGACGTGATCCGGCGCCGCGCGGAGACGGTGACCGGCGACCCCGACGTCGGCCCGGGGACGGGACTCGCCGTCGTCGGCCACGGGACCGAGCGCAACGAGAACTCCGCGAAGGCCGTCGAGTACCACGCCGACAGGCTCCGGGAGCGTGGGCGATTCGACGAGGTGAAGGCGCTCTTCATGGACGAGGACCCGGAGGTCGACGACCTCACGGACTACTTCGACGCCCGCGACGTGGTGCTGGTGCCCCTCTTCGTCGCCGACGGCTACCACACGCAGGAGGACATCCCCGAGGACGTGGGCCTCACCGAGGACTACCGCGAGGGCTGGGACGTGCCCGCGACCGTCGGCGACCACCGCGTCTGGTACGCCGGGGCCGTCGGCACCGAACCGTCGCTGGCGTCGGTCCTCCTCGAGCGCGCCCGGGACGCCGGCGCCGACGTGGGCGACGCCCGGATCGGGGGTGACTGAGATGGAGGCCATCGCTCGCGCACTCGACGCCGGCGCCGTCGACTGCGACGGCCTGCGGGTCGTGGCCGCTCACTCGGGCTACACCGTCTCGGTCGCGGGGCGGACCCGGGGCCGACTCGACAGGGACGCCGCGCGCGACCTGCTCGCCGCCCACCCCGACTACGTCTCGAACTGGGCACACTGGGACGGCGTCGAGGGCGACGCCCGGCGCGCGTTCCTGCGGTGGATCGAGGGGGCCGACGAGCGCCCGGTCCCGGAGCGCTACGCCGCCCTGCGCGACGGCGTGACCCGCGAGTGGGGCGAACTGCTCGTCACCGCCGAACTCGACGGCGAGGGAGAGCGCCGCTACGAACTCCGGCACGTCGACGACTCCGACGCCGCGGCCGCCGACCTCGACGACTACGACGACCCGCTCGACGTCCGCGAACTGGTCGAACTCGACGGGAAGGGGCGCTACCGGCCGCTCAAGACGGCGCCCACACTCGTCGACGGCTGGCGGCTCTCCGCGCTCTCCGGTGCGGACCTGTACCGCGCGGTGGATTACGTCTACCCGGCGACCGTGGCGAACTGGCACCGGGAGCGCGAGGGCGCTCTCGACGTGACCCACTGGCGCGAGACCGCCGAGCGGCAGACCGGCATCTACCGGGCGGTCTCGAAGCTCTCCGACGAGCAGGTCCGGTGGCTGGCCGAGGCCTGCTGCGTCGACTCGCAGTGTCTCAAGCGCCGCGAGTGGGACCTCGACGACGACGCGGCGCTCGACGCGCCCCGCGGCGACGGCGCGTTCCCGTGCCGGGAGCCGTGTTCGCTCGTGATCGCGGCCGCTCGCGAGTTCGAACAGATCGACGCCGAGGAGACCGAAACCTACGAACTGGATCTCACGCCGACCGAGCGCGAGGGCCTCGACGACCTCCTCGACGCCGTCGCCGAGGGCCGCGTGGACGAGGTTCGGGAAGCGGACCTGGACTCCGGTGCGAACCGCTACCGGGCGCGCTACCTCCGGGCGAAGCGCGGCGCCCTCGGTCAGGACGCGACGAGCAAGTAGGCGGCCACCGCGACGCCGGACGCGACCGCCGCGAGGCCGATGGCGATGGCCGCCTCCTCGCCGACGGTCGTCGCGGCGACGACGAACAGCCCCACGGCGACGACGGCCGCGACCGCGACGGGGACCGACTCGGCGTCGAACCCGCCCGCGTCAGGCGTCTCGCGCGCGGGTTCCCCCAGAGTCTCGTCGACCGCGACGGTCGGTGGCTCGGTCAGCGACACCGCCACGGTGTCTGCCTCCGCGCCGTAGCCCGCGACCACTTCGAGGGCCCCCGTGACGGAACCGAAGTCGTCGGCGACGGTCACCTCGACCGTCCGCACGGTGTCGGCTTCGACGTAGTGGTTGTGCGCGCCGAGGGTCGCGACCCCCGCGAGGGCGTCGTCGGCGTGCAGGTGGACGTGCGCCGGCGCGCCGTGGTTCCTGATCGCGAGTTCGAAGGACCCCGTGGTCTCGAACTCGTCGGCGACGCTCACGGACTGGGGGCCGTCGCGTCCGAGATGCACCGTGAGCGTGTCGGCCACGGTCTAACTGTACCGAGACGGACCAAAAAGGTTCAGGCCGATGCCTCGTCGCGCATGTCCGGCGGCAGGAGGTTCGGAATGCCGTCCTCGATGGGGAACTGCTCGCCACACTCCGTGCAGGTGAGCGTGCCCGCCATCACTTCGTCGTCCTCTCGGTCCGTCGCCGCCAGTTCGAGGTCCTGCTTGTCGAGTGGACAGCAGATGACGTCCATCAGCGACTCCTTCATACTCGGTGCGACGGCGGGGCTGTGCAAAAGGGTGACGGGTGACTCTACGCGTCGAAGGGGTCTCGCCGGACGACCGTCTCCTCGCGGCCCGGCCCGACGCCGACGGCGTACACCGTGGCGTCGAGTTCGTCCTCGATGTAGCCGAGGTAGTCTCTGGCCGCCCCTGGCAGCGCGTCGTAGCCCGACTCCGCCACGGCGCCCCAGTCGGCCTCGGGCCACCCCTCGAAGGTACGGTAGTTGGCCTCGCAGTCCCCCCAGTCCTCCGTCGTCGCCGGCATCGTGTGCAGTTCCTCGCCGTCGACGGTGTAGGAGTGGCCGACCTTCACCTCGTCGAGGCCCGCCAGCGTGTCCACGTGGTTCACGGCGAGGCCGGTGAACCCGTTGACGTTGGCGGCGTGGCGGAGCATCGGCATGTCGAGCCACCCGACCCGGCGCGGACGCCCGGTGACGGTGCCGTACTCGCCGCCCTCCTCCCGGATCTGGTGAGCGAGCGCCTCCTCCTCGCCCTCCGTGTCCTCCTCGTAGCCGGGCGTGTCGCCGACGACGCCGCCGAGTTCCGTCGGCATCGGGCCGCTGCCGACCCGGGAGAGGTACGCCTTCACGACGCCGACGACTTCGCCGCCGCCCACGGCCCCCGGCGAGAGTCCGCTGCCCGTACAGGCACCCCCCGCGGTCGGGTTCGAGGACGTGACGTACGGGTAGTTGCCGTGGTCGATGTCGAGGATCGTCCCCTGCGCGCCCTCGAACATGATGCTCGCGCCCGATCCGTTCTCCTCGGCGAGGAACGCACTCGCCGTGACGGTCATGTCCTCGCTCGCGAGTCGGCGCCCGTACTCGCTGAACTCCTCGTAGAGGGCGTCGACGTCGAAGGCCTCCGGTCGGTCGAGACTGTCGGGGTCCAGCCCGTACACCTCCTCGGCGAGGGCCTGCTTCTGCGGGACGACGTACTCCAGTCGCTCTCGCAGCACGTCCTCGTCCAGCAGGTCGCCGACGCGGATGCCCCGACGGCCGGCCTTGTCCTCGTAGGTCGGGCCGATGCCGCGGCCCGTGGTGCCGACCTCCTGATCGTCCTCGCTCTTCACGTCCTCCTCGATGCCGTCGAGGACGCGGTGGTAGGGGAGGATGACGTGTGCCCGCTCGGCCACTCTGACGTCCGGGTCGAGTCCCCGCTCCCGGAGCGTCTCCAGTTCGTGGAAGAGCGTCCGCGGATTGACCACACAGCCGTTCCCGAGGACGTTGACCTTCCCCCGGACGGCCCCGCTGGGGACGAGCGACAGTTTGTACTCCTCGCCGTCGTGGACCACCGTGTGGCCCGCGTTGTCCCCGCCCTGATAGCGGACGACCACGTCGGCCTCGTCGCCGAACACGTCGACGATACCGCCTTTCCCCTCGTCGCCCAACTGCGAGCCGACGATCGTGACGTTCATGCCTGAAATCGGCCCGCGCTACGTAAAACCGGTTACGGTCTTGCCCCCTGTGTGCGAAGATTTATACGTCCGTCACGGGTGTCACCGAGTAACGGGCTCCCGCGGCGACAGCAACCTTTAAATCCCGCCCGCACAAGTTAACATGTGTCATGATAGACCGGCTTGAGAAGGAAGTCGACATGCTGGAGCGCCACTTGCAGGTGCTCCGGATGGTCATCGAGAACGAGCCCATCGGCATCGTCAAGATGTCGAACGAGACGGGCTACCCCCACCACAAGGTGCGGTACTCGCTGCGGGTCCTGCAGGAGGAGGAGCTCATCGAGCCGTCGAGTCAGGGTGCCATCACGACCGAGCGCACCGAGGAGTTCGTCGAGGATCTCGACGAGAAGATCGACTCCATCGGCGAGAAGCTCGAAGACATGAAGATCGCGTCCGCGCCCGAGGCTTAGAGCTCCGGGACGTTCAGGTAGAAGGAGCCGTCTCGCGTCTCCACCAGACAGAGGTGGAAGCCACGTTTTCTGGCGGTCTTCACGTAACTCGCCCGCTTGTCTCGACTCAGGAAGCCGCCGCCGGTCGCGTCCTGCGCGACTTCGAGCGCGTCGGGTTCGAAGAAGCTCGTCGTCACGTAGAACGCGCTCGCCACGTCGTCCTCGCCGGTCGTGATCGTCTCGGCGGACTCGACGAGCGCGTCCATCATCTCGCCGCTCACGGGTTCAAGGCGGTCGTTGAGGTCCGCGACGACGAGCGGTGATCCCATCCGGTCGCGCACGACCACGTCGAAGGAGCGCCGCTCAACCCCCTCCTCGCCCTCGATTTCGATCTCGCCGCCGAGTTCAGCCCGGTCGATCTCGGGGAGCGCGGCGTACAGGTCCTTCAGCGCGCCCTCGTGACCGGTGTTCCGGATCTCGAAGGGCAGGTCCTCGACCAGCCACCGCAGGAAGCCGTACTCGACGGTGTCCTCGAGGAAGGCCTCGAACGGCACGCCGTCGACGCGCACGTCCTCGCTCTCGAACTGGGTGTGGTGGTCGATGCGGAGGTTCGCGGTCACCTCGGTCGCCGTCGCGCCGTCGGCCACGTCCTCCAGCGTCGCCTCGCCGCGGGAACCGTAGCGCACGAACAGGTCCGTGCCGTCGAGTGCGGCCGCGGGCGACAGCGCCTCGCCTCCGGCACCTCCGCTCTCGGTCGCGGCGCCCGCTTTGGCCTGCTCCAGTTCCGAGCGGAGCTCCGCCACCTCGTCGCGGAGGTCGGCCACCTCGGACTGGAGGTCGTCCCGCTCGGCTTCCAGTTCGTCGCGCTCCTCGCTGAGCGTCGACAGCCGCTCGCGAGCGGCTTCGAGCTCTTCGGTCCGCTCTTCGAGCGCGGCCTGTAACTTCTCCGCGGCGTCGCGGGAGCGCTGGCGCGTCGACTCGGTTGTCGCGGCCGCCGCGCCGCCAGCGGCCGCGGTCGAGCCGCCCTCTTCGGCGTCGGTCTCCGGGGGCGTCCCGCCGGCGTCCGGTGCGCTCTCGTCGGGCGCGACGGCCGGGATCGAGACCGTCTCGCGCCACGCCTCTTCCTCCTCGAACGGATCCTCGCCCTCGGGCGTCTGTTCGGCTGGATCGCCGCCCGACGGCTCCGCGTCCGCGACCGCGTCGCCAGTGGTCGGGTCGGGGTCGGAGTCCTGATCGGCGTCCGACGACGCAGGCTCCGGGTCTGCTGGCTCGTCCGGCGTCACCTCCGGCTCGGGCTCGGGTTCGGACGCGGGCTCCGGATCGGTCGCCGCGTCCTCGGCGTCGTCATCGGCTTCCTCGTCCTCGTCCTCGTCTGTGGTGCCCACCGCTGCAGCCGCGGCGCCATCACTCTCGCCCTCGGCTTCGGGCACGTCCTGCACGTCCACGTCGACGCGGACGACCTCGTAGATCCCCACCTCGTCGGTCGCGAGGTCCCACGCCTCCGCGTCGGTCTTCATCTCCTCGCTGGTGCCCACGAAGGCGACCGTCATCCGGTTGCCGCCGTGGTAGACGAGGTAGTAGTCGCCGCTGAGGACGTTCTCGCTGAGTTCGACGTAGCCCGTGAAGTTCGCGTCCGAGAGTGTCTGGTCCACCTCCGACAGCGACGTGTCGTTCGTGTAGTAGCGCGCCTGCGTCTCGCCGCCGCGCTCGCGCATCGCAAGCAACAGCGGCAGGGAGACGTGTGGGGCGGCCGCGGCCGTCGCCGACGCGTCCCGGAAGTCCTCCAGGTCACCGTCGAACACGCCCACGACGCGGCCGTTCAAGAGAAATGCGACCGTCGCGCCGGCCCGGACGGCGCCGGAGAACTCCTCGTCGGCGAGGTCGCGGAGGCCGTCGAAGCCCGAGACCGGGCGCGACTCCCACCCCTCGACCCGCTCCAACGTCTGGTCGTCCATACGGATAGATGCGGAATCGGCGTTTAATACGTTTCGGCCGCTACAGCTTCGAGCTCGCGTCGTCGGCCAGCTCCTCCATCCGCTTGCTCAGGCGGCCCGCGTTCGAGAACTCGTCTTCGCTCATCGCGTTCGCGAGCGCGTTGCCGAGGACGAACACCGCGTGCTTGTGCTCGCTCTTGGACTTGTGGACGTGGGAGGGGTCGACGTCGAGTTGCTCGTAGGGTGCGAAGATCTCGCTGTCGACGTCCTCCTGATCGCTGAAGTAGTCCTTGATCGTCACCATCTTTTCGTGGAGATCGAGGAGCTCGTCCTTGTGCATGGCAACGTATCGGGGCTGAACCCTGTTAACGATTTCTAGAGGGGGGTTCACACGGTCGCGCTCAGAACACGTACTCGTCTTCGTGGCCCATCATGCCCTCGTCCTCGAATCCGGCGTCGTCCTCGATGGGGCCGCTGGTCTTGTAGGCCTTCAGGCCGGACGACAGCAGCTCCTCGACGGCGTCCTCGCGGTTCACGAACTCGCCCTGCTCGACGAGCTGTGCGATCTTCATCTCGATGTGGTCGGGAACGCTGACCTCGACTTTAGGCATTTACTGTTCGCTTGTTTGACCGGGGGTCTATTTAAAGTTGACGGGGGGTATTTGACGAACGGGGTAGATTTTGGCGTCATCCGCGGAGTTCCATTCTCGAAATCACAACCAAAGTTCGGTAATCTCCGATTACTATCGGATGGCCGACGTGAATCCGGTCCCCGCGCGGCTCGCCGGATAGTTAGGGTAAAAGGGCCGCCGGTGCAAGGATTCGATGATGGACGGCGGCGACGGTCGTGAGTCGACGACGGGGGGTCGGATCGTGAGTCGCGCCCGTCGCGTGGACGCACCGCTCACGGCCGCGCTCGGGTCGGGTACCGGGCCGGCCGTCGCGTGGCTCCCCCCGGAGGGCCCGGCGGTCGCCGGGCGCGGGGTCGCGGCCACGATTCGGGCCGAGGGCGCGGCCCGCTTCGAAACCGTCGCCGAGCGGGCGCAGGACCTGTTCGCCGACGTGGACCACGCCCGCGGTCCGGGCCCGCGGCTGTTCGGCGGCTTCGCCTTCACAGACGACCACACCGCGTCGGGTCCGTGGGCCGGGTTCCCGGACGCGTACTTTCTGCTCCCCCGGGTGCAACTGTCGCGTGCCGAGGGAGAGACGTGGCTCCGGGTCACGGCGACCGGCCCCGACGCGGACCCCGCGGGGGTCGACCGGGCTCTCGACGACGCGGCCGCGACGCTCTCCGCGGGCGCGCCCGACGACGGCGCGCCGGGCGTCGCTGCGACCGAGCGCACGCCCTCCCGCGCGGAGTGGCGCCGACAGGTCGCGGCCGCGGTCGAGCGCATCCGCGACGGCGACCTCCGGAAGGTCGTCCTCGCCAGCGCGCTCCGGGCGACGCTCGATCGGCCCTTCGACCTCGCCGCGACGGTCGCGCGACTGGAGCACGGCGACCCGAACTGCTACCGCTTCGCGGTCGATCCCGGCGACGGCGGGACGTTCTTCGGGGCGACGCCCGAGCGCCTCGTGCGGAAGCGCGGCGGGACGGTCGAGACGGAGGCGCTCGCGGGGTCGATCGCGCGCGGTGAGACGAACGAGGAGGACGAGGCACTGGCCTCCCGACTGCGCGCCAGCGAGAAGGACCAGCACGAGCACCGCCTCGTGGTGGACGCGATCCGCGAGCAGTTGGCCCCCGTCGCCGACGACGTGCGGGTCGGTCGCCAGTCGATCCGGGCGCTCGACAGCGTGCAGCACCTTCACACGCCGATCACGGCCGACGTGGCCCCCGACGGGCACGTCCTCGACGTGGCCCGGCGTCTCCACCCCACCCCCGCGGTGGGGGGCCTTCCGCCGGACGCGGCGCTCCGGACGATTCGGGACGCCGAGTCCTTCGACCGGGGCTGGTACGCCGCGCCCGTGGGGTGGATCGGGCCGGACGGCGACGGCGCGTTCGCGGTCGGCATCCGCTCGGCGGTCGCGGCGGGCCGCGAGGCCACGCTGTTCGCGGGGAACGGCATCGTCGCCGACAGCGACCCCGACGAGGAGTGGGAGGAGGTCCAACTGAAGTTCCGCCCGATGCTGGAGCACCTCGAATGACCGCACCGAACACCGCCACGCTGTGGGGCGAGACGATCGCCGAAGAACTCGCCGCGGCCGGCGTCGACGCCGTCTGCGTCGCGCCGGGGAGCCGCTCGACGCCGCTCACGATGGCGCTCGCGGCCCGCGAGGACGTGCGCGTCTACTCGCACCTCGACGAGCGCTCGGCGGCGTACTTCGCGCTGGGCCGCGCGAAGCGCACTGGTCGGCCGACGCCGCTAGTCTGCACCTCCGGCACCGCGGCCGCGAACTTCCACCCCGCAGTGATGGAGGCCGATCAGGCCCGCGTCCCGATGCTCGTGCTCACGGCGGATCGCCCCGCCGAACTCCACGACAGCGGCGCGAACCAGACCGCCGACCAGACGAAACTGTACGGCGACGCGGTCCGGTGGTTCCACGGACTCCCCGACCCGGCGGCCGACGAGCGGAAACTCCGGTCGCTCCGCACCGCGGTGGCGCGCGGCGTCGCCGCGGCGGCGGGCACCCCGCCCGGCCCGGTCCACCTGAACGTCCCGCTCCGGAAGCCCCTCGAACCGACGCCGGTCGAAGGGAGCGTGCCGGACGACTTCGACGCCGGCGGCCGCGACGGAGCGCACGTCTCGGTCGAGACCGGCGCGCCGGCAACACCGGACGCCGCCGTCGCCGACGCCCGCGCGGCGCTCACCGCGGCGGATCGCCCACTAATCGTCTGCGGCCCCGCCGACGCGCCGACGCCCGACGCCGAGGCGCTGTCCGCCCTTGCGGACGCAGCGAACGCGCCGGTGCTGGCCGATCCGCTCTCGGGTCACCGGTTCGGGTCGCTGGCGGCCTGCGGGGGCTACGACGCCTACCTCGACGAGCGCGTCACCGCATCGTGGCCCGATCCGGAGGTCGTCGTCCGGTTCGGAGCCTCGCCGACGTCGAAGCCGCTCCGGCAGTACCTCGCCCGCTCCGACGCACGGCAGTTCCTCGTCGACCCAGCGGGCGGGTGGCGGGAGGCGACGTTCACCGCGACCGACCTCGTGGCGGCCGACGAGTCAGCGTTCGCCCGGGCCGTCGCCGAGGGCGTGGATTCACCGGGCGCGGCGTCGTGGCGGGCCCGATTCCGCGCGGCCGAGCGCGCCCACTGGGACCTCGTCGCTGACGCGGATTCGGAGATGGAGGGGTCGATCCTCGGTGCCGTCGCGGCCCGCGCGCCCGACCCGTCGACGCTCGTCGTCTCGAACAGCATGCCCGTCCGGGACCTCGACCGGTTCGGCGCGCCCCGCGACGCCGACCTGTGTGTCCTCGGCAACCGCGGGGTCAGCGGCATCGACGGCGTCACGAGCACCGCGCTCGGGGCTGGATCGGCGACCGACGACCCCCTCGTGCTCGTGACGGGCGACCTCGCGTACTACCACGACATGAACGGCCTGCTCGCGCTGGCGCGCTGCGACGTGGACGCGACGGTCGTCCTCGTGAACAACGACGGCGGCGGCATCTTCCACATGCTGCCCGTCGAGGACTTCGACCCGCCGTTCACCGAGCAGTTCCGGACCCCCCACGGCCTCGACTTCGCCCCCACCGAGGACCTCTACGACCTCGACTTCGAGCGCGTGGCCCCCGCGGAGTTTCCGGAGCGATTCGCCGAAGTGGTGGGCGACGGCACGACCGTCCTCGAAGTCCGAACGGACGCCGAGGGGAGCCACCGCGCCCGCGAGGCCCTGCAGGAGCGCCTCGTCGCGAGGCTCGCCGACGAGTAGCTTTTTGCGCGGACCCGCGGACACGACCGTATGGTCTCGGAGATCTTCGACCCCGAGCGCTGGGAACCCGTCGACCTGAACGAGGCGTTCGAGGACGTGACGTACCACCGCGCAGAGGACGTGCCCGCGGTGCGCATCGCCTTCGACCGCCCGGACGTGCGCAACGCCTTCCGGCCGCGCACGGTCGACGAACTCGCGACGGCGCTCGATCACGCGAAGCGACAGAGCGACGTGGGCTGTATCCTCCTCACCGGCAACGGCCCCGCCGAGGACGGCGGCTGGGCATTCAGTTCGGGGGGCGACCAGTCGATCCGCGGCGACTCCGGCTACGAGTACGACGACGAGGGCGAGGTCGGGCGCCTCCACATCCTCGAAGTCCAGCGGGCGATCCGCTTCATGCCGAAGCCGGTCGTCGCCGTCGTCCCGGGATGGGCCGTCGGCGGCGGCCACTCGCTCCACGTCGTCTGCGATCTGACCCTCGCGAGCGCCGAGCACGCCCGGTTCAAGCAGAGCGACGCCAACGTGGCCTCCTTCGACGCCGGGTTCGGGTCGGCCTTCCTCGCACAGCAGGTCGGGCAGAAGCGCGCCCGCGAAATCTTCTTCCTCGAAGCCGAGTACGACGCCGACGAGGCCGCTGAGATGGGGATGGTGAACGAAGTCGTACCCCACGAGGACCTGGAATCGACGGCGCTCGACTGGGCCGATACCATCGCATCGAAGTCCCCCACCGCGATCCGGATGCTCAAGTACGCGATGAACATGGCGGACGACGGCATGGTCGGCCAGCAGGTGTTCGCGGGCGAGGCGACCCGCCTCGCCTACATGACAGAGGAGGCCGCGGAGGGCCGCGACGCCTTCGTGGAGGGCCGAGCGCCGGACTTCTCGGAGTTCCCGTGGTACTACTGAGCCGGTTCCCAAACGTTCACACTCCGGCGCCACCGATTCACGGTCGATGACTGCCAGCGACGTGTCCCGAACCAGGGCGTGGGTGATGGCCGCGCGGCCCCAGACCATGCCGGCGGCCGCGGCGCCGGTCCTCGTGGGGGCGGGCCTCGCCGTCGCCGAGGGCGTCTTCGCGCTGCTCCCCGCGGCGGCGGCGCTGCTCGGTGCGGCGCTCATCCAGATCGGGACGAACTTCGCGAACGACTACTTCGACGCCGTGAAGGGCGCCGACACGGAGGACCGCGAGGGCTTCACCCGGGTCACGCAGTCCGGTCTGATCCCGCCGGCGCAGGTGTGGCGCGCGACGCTCGCCACGTTCGGCCTCGCCATCCTCGTGGGCTGTTACCTCGTCTACGTCGGCGGCGTGCCCATCCTCGTCGTCGGCCTCGCGAGCGTCGCGAGCGGTCTCGCCTACACCGGCGGCCCCTACCCCTTCGGCTACCACGGCCTCGGTGACCTGTTCGTCTTCGTCTTCTTCGGCCTCGTGGCCGTCGCGGGAACCTTCTACGTGCAGGCCGCGGCCGTCGCGTCGGGCGCGCTCTACCTCTGGGTTCCGGCGGGCACGCTCCCGCCCGTCGCCGTCGCCGCCGGGGTCCCCATCGGCGCGCTGGCGACCTGCATCCTCGTCGTCAACAACATCCGGGACGTGCGGACCGACGCCGAGGCCGGCAAGCGGACGCTCGCCGTCCGGATCGGCGTGCCGTGGAGCCGCCTCCAGTACGGCGCGCTCCTCGCGCTCGCCTACGTCGTTCCGGTCGCGCTCTGGGCCACCGGCCGGGACGCGGCGCTCCTCCTCCCGCTTCTCACGCTCCCCTACGCGGCGCTGGTGACCCGGACCGTCGCCACCGAGCGCGGCGACGTCCTCAACGCCGCGCTCGAAGGGACCGGGCGCCTGCTGGCCGCCTTCGCGGCGCTGTTCGCCGCGGGATTCGCGCTATGAGGGCCGTTGTCGAACCGTTCTCGCTTCCGCTCGACGCACCGCTCACGACCGCGCGCGGCGAGATCAGCGACCGTCGGGGCTACCTCCTCCGCGTCGGCGAGGACCCCGCTGGGCTGGGCGAGGCCACCCCGCTCCCGGGCTGGACTGAATCCCGCGAGGACTGCCGCGCGGCCCTCGACGAGGCCGCAGATGCGCTTCGCGACGACGAGGCGGACGCGGCACTCGACCGCGCCGCGGACGCCCCGGCCGCGAGACACGCCGTGTCGCTCGCGCTCGCGGACCGAGCGGCGCGCCGTGTAGAAACTCCCCTCTCCGTGTCGCTGGCTGAGGACGCTCACGCGTCGGTGCCGGTCAACGCCACCGTCGGCGACGCGACTCCCGAGTCGACGGCCGAGCGAGCGGCCACGGCGGTCGAGGAGGGGTTCGACTGCGTGAAACTCAAGGTCGGCGCGCGGTCGCTCGCCGCGGACGTCGCCCGCGTCAAGGCCGTTCGGGAGGCCGTCGGCCCGGCGGTGACGCTCCGGGCCGACGCCAACGGCGCGTGGGACCGCGAGACGGCCCGCGACGCACTCCGCGAGTTCGAATCGCCCGACGTGGCCTACGTCGAACAGCCCCTGCCAGCCGACGACGTGGCGGGCCACGCGGATCTCCGGGGTGGGTCGGTCGGCGTCGCCCTCGATGAGTCCCTCGCGACCGAATCCGTCGAGACCGTCGCCGCCGCGGCCGACGTGTTGATCCTCAAGCCGATGGTCCTGGGCGGCCCGGACCGCGTCCGCGCGGCCGCTGAGACTGCCCGCGCGGCGGGCGCGACGCCGATTGTGACGACGACCGTCGACGGCTTGGTCGCGCGGCTCGGGGCCGTCCACGTCGCGGCCGGCCTCGGTGAGGTCCCGCCCTGCGGGCTCGCGACGGCGGACCTGCTCGCGGCCGACCTCGGGCCGGACCCGGCCCCGGTCCGCGACGGCCAGATGCGGGTGCCCGACGCGCCCGGCCTCGGCGTCGCTCCCGCGGAGGTGACGGCGCCGTGACCCGGGTCCCGGACCTGCTGACGGCGCGCGCGGCGGCCTCGCCGGACGCGACGGTCCTCGAATTCGAGGATCGGACGTGGACCGCCGCCGACCTCGACGCCGAGGTCGAGACGGTCGCCGGCCACCTCGCGGCCCGCGGCGTCGGGTCGGGCGACCGCGTCGCCGTCCTGATGGGCAACCGACCAGCCTTCGTCCGCCTGCTGTTCGCCGTCCACCGGCTGGGGGCCGCGGTCGTCCCGCTGAACGTCCGCCTCGGCACCGAGGCGCTCGCCACACAGGTCGAGACGGTCGCCCCGTCGCTGCTCGTCTGCGAGTCGGCGACGGCCGACGCCGCCGACGCCATCGCCGAGGGGGCCGTGGTCTCGGTCGACGGCGCGTCGCATCCGGCGCTCGGCGCGGCGTCGGCGGCCGTTGAGCCGGCGACGTGGGCGCTCGACGAGACGGCCGCGCTCCTGTTCACCTCGGGCACAACCGGCGCGCCGAAGGCGGTCCGGCTCACCGCCGGGAACTTCCTCGCGAGCGCCGTCGCGTCCGCGGTGCGGCTCGGGGTGGCGACCGACGACCGGTGGCTCTGTCCGCTCGCCCTCTACCACACGGGCGGCCTCTCGGTCGTCGTCCGCTCGGTCCTCTACGGCACAACGGCGGTCGTCCAGCGCGACTTCGACGCCGGCCGGGCGCGCCGCGCCCTCGCGGACTGCACGGCCGTCTCGCTCGTGCCGACGATGCTCCGCCGGATGCTCGACGACGGGCCCCTGTCCGACTCGCTGCGCTTCGTCCTGCTCGGCGGCGCGCCCGCCCCAGCGGGCCTCATCGAGCGCTGCGCCGACCGCGACGTGCCGGTCTGCCCGACCTACGGCATGACCGAGACGGCCTCGCAGGTCGCCACCGCGCGGCCCACGGAGGCCTTCGCGGACCCGGACACCGTCGGCCACCCGATGCTCGGGACGCGGGTCACCGTGGTCGACGACGACCGGACCCCCGTCCCGACGGGCGAGACCGGTGAACTCGCCGTCGCGGGCCCGACCGTCTCACCCGGCTACGTCGGCGCGGACGCCGACACCTGCGAGCACGGTCTCCTCACCGGCGACGTGGGCCGCCGCGACGCGGCCGGCCGGCTGTCCGTCCTCAACCGTCGCTCGGATCGGATCGTCACGGGCGGCGAGAACGTCGACCCGGGCGGGGTGGCGGCGGCGCTCCGGGAGCACCCCGGCGTCCGCGACGCGGCCGTGGTCGGCCTCGCCGATCCCGAGTGGGGCGAGCGGGTGGCGGCCCTCGTGGTCCCGAGCGATGACGACCTCGACGAGGCGTCACTCCGGGAATTCTGCGACGGGCATCTCGCGGACTTCGAGCGCCCGAAGACCCTCGCGCTCGCCGACGACCTCCCCCGCACAGCGTCCGGCACGGTCGAGCGCGAGGCCGTCCGCGAGCGCCTCCGCGGGGCGGACGATTAAGCCGGCGGCGGTCGAAGGCGAGCGCGTGTGCACCCTCATCCTCGCGTGGCAGGTGTTCCCCGACGCACCCGTCTGCGTCGCGGCGAACCGCGACGAGGCCGACGACCGGCCCTCCGACCCGCCCGGCGAGTACGCGACCGATCCCCGCGTCGTCGCGCCGCGCGACCGGACGGCCGGCGGGACGTGGCTCGGCCACAACGAGCACGGCGTGCTGGCGGCGGTGACGAACCGCTGGACCGACGTCGACCTCGCGGGCGAGCGGTCCCGGGGGCGACTCGTCGCGGACGCGCTGGCCGCGTCGTCGGCCGAGGCGGCGGCCCGCGTCGTCGAGGACGCCGTCGCGGACGCGTCCTACGCGGGCTTCAACCTCGTCCTCGCGGACGAGCGGGCGGCCGTCTACTGCGAGTGGGACGGTCGCCTCCGAGTCAGGAACTGGCGGCCCGGCGTCCACGTCGTCGTCAACGTCGGCGCGGACGGCGACTTCGCCGTCCCGGACCACCGGCAGAAGGTCGGAGAGCGACAGGCCGTGGACGCCAGACGCGCCCGGACCGCCCTCCGGCCCGAACCGGGCGAGACGGCGCCGGCGTGGCGCGACCGGGCCGCCGCGGTGCTGCGCGACCACGAGTACGCCTTCTGCGTCCACGGCGACGGCTTCGGCACGCAGTCCTCGTCGCTGTTGACGCTGGGCGCAGACGGGCCGGACTGGCGGTACGCGGACGGCCCGCCCTGCGAGACGGCGTACCGGCCGGTGAGTCAGTTTTAAACGGCCGCGCCGCGTCCGGGTGTCCATGAGCAGTGGCGACGGTCTCGACCTCTCGGTTCTCTCCGACGACGAGCGCGAGGCGCTCGAACTCATCCGCGACCTCGGGGGGATCCACCAGAGCGAACTGTGGAAGGAACTCGACGTCTCCTCGCGGAAGGGGAGTCGCATCGCCTCGGCCCTCGACGAGGAGGGCTTCGTCGAGCGCGAGGAGCAGGTCCACGAGGGGAACACGACGTACTACATCACGCCCGTCATCGACGAGTGGGATCTGGACTTCTCGCTTTTGATGGCCGGCGACATGCTCTCGCCGTTCGTGGGCGAGGAAGAAATCGACGCCGAGAGCGACGCCTTCTCGCAGTGGATCATGACGCTGGCCTACGAGGACGAGGCCTAAGCGCCGAACACGTCGGTCAGTTCGTCGCGCCACTCCCGCAGGTCCTCGATGTCGTCCTCGAGGTCCTCGACGTCGTCTTCGATCTCGTCGATCTCGTCCAGGTCTTCCTCCGTCGCGGACACCCGCTCGTCGAGGGCGTCGAGGTCGCCGCGGAGGTGTTCGAGGTCGGTGAGCGCCGACTCCACGTCGTCGTCCATCTCGTCGAGGCGGTCTTCGATCGCGGCCACGTCCTCGTCGAGGGCCTGCACCTCGCTCAGGTCCCCGCGGAGCGCGCTCACGTCGGCCTCGATCTCGGAGCGCGCCTCGGCGCCGTCCTCGACCTCGGCCGCGAGTTCCGACACGGTCTCGTCGACGGCTTCGAGATCCGTCTCCACGGACGACAGCAGTTCGGTCGCGGTGCCGTTCTCGTCGATGAACGCCTCCAGCGCGTCGGTGTAGGCTTCGAGTTCGCTCACCCGCGACTGGAGGTGGTCGATCTCGACCTCGCTCGATCGGCTGGCGCCCAGTTCGTCGGCGATGGCCGCGAGGTCCTCGTCGGCGACCTCGCCCGCGCGGATCTCGGCAGCGAGGGCCGCGGCGACGCTCTCTGACTCGCTGTCGGTCTCCGCAGCGGCCGCGCCGTCGATCGACTCCTCGGGCGCGTCTTCGTCTGCCTCTTCGTCTGCGTCCGCGGCCGCGTCCGCACCGAGTTCCGGTTCCTCTCCGAGGAGTGCGTCGTCGGACGCCGAGTCGTCGTCCGCGGCCGCGTCGTCGGCCTCGGTCTCCAGTTCGGCCTCGGTCTCGGCTTCGGCCTCGGCTTCGGCTTCGCTCTCGTCCGATTCGTCGAGTTCCACCGGGGACTCCGAGGCGGCGGCCTCGTGTTCCGCGAGGTTCAGCGGGTCGTCGGAAGCCGGCTCCGAATCCGGCGATTCGTCGGTCTCGCCCGCCGCGATGGCGTCGTCGTCCGCGACGAGTGGCTCCGCCTCGTCGTCCTCCTCGGCGTCGTCGTCCGCGCCCTCCATTCCGGGCACGGCGTCGGCCTCGCCGCTCGCAACGTCTCTGACCACGTCCGTCCGCTCGCGCGGGGCGATGTCGGACATCGTGGTGTCCTCGACCGGGTCGCTCTCGCCCGCCGAGTCGTCGAGTTCGCCTACGGGGTCGGCCTCGACCCGTGGCTCCCCGAGGAACTGCTCGCCCTCGGAGGGGTCGTCGATCCGCACGCCGTACACCGTCCGCACGGACTCGCCGGCGTCGAGGCGCCGCTCGTACTCGACGCGGTGATCGGGGTACGCCGTCCAGTCCTCGCTGCCGTAGTCGGGGTGGAAGCCGACGTGGTCCATCTCGAAGCCCTCGGGCACGTCGTCGACGACGCGGACGGTCACGGGCTCGTCGCGTTCGGAGGTGATGTCGAAGGTGACCGTCGGGACCGGGAACTCGTCTGTCTCGAAGGACTTTCTGACGGTGACGCCGTCACCGGTCACGTCCACGTCGGTCATCGGTCCCACCTCGCCGTGGCGACTCCCGTACCGCGTGCAGTCGGCATATCCTTGCCTTTCGATGACGGACTAATAAAACAACCGGCGGCCCGTCTCAGTCCTGACAGCAGCCGCCCGCCTCGCCGCCGAAGTCGACCGTCAGCGGCTCCGAAATCGCCTCGTTGAGCGTCTCCAGTCGCTCCTGCAGTTCCTCCTGGGCCGCCAGATACGTCGCCATCTTCGGCTTGCTGTGGAGGTCCTCCTGCGCTCGCTGGACGCGCTTGAGTCCCTCCTCGGTCGCCTCGCCGGCCTGCCGGGCCATCGCGAACTCCTGGCGGAGCTGTTCGAATTCGGAGATCTGTTCTTGCAGCTCCGGGGACTCCTCGACGGCCGTTCGGGCCTCCTCGAAGGCTTCGTACTCGGGCAGCTCTGTGATCGCGGCACCGAGGTCGCGCGCCAGCGCCTCCACGTCGGCGTCTGATTCGGCCTCCTCGTCCGGGGGGTGTTCGAGGCTCATCGAGTCGGGGTTGGACCGGGACGAGTAAAGGCGTGCCGGAAGCAGCGCCCAAGCGCCGGGGTTAAACCTCCCGGGCCGGTATGAATCTCCAATGAGTCAGAACCGGTCCGAGGGGGACCTCACCGAGACGGGGATGCGGTTGAAGCACGACCGCGAGTGGGACTACGAACTCGACCGCATCGAGGAGGCCGTCCACGAGCGGGACGCGGAGACGGTCGGCCTGCAGTTCCCCGAGGGACTGAAGCGCCGCGGCCCGCGCGTCGCCGACGACCTGCGCCAGATCCTGCCCGAGGACGTGCACGTCATGCTCTCCGGGCAGCCCTGCTATGGCGCCTGCGACCTCGACACCGAGATGATGCGGCGCTGTGACGTGTTCGTTCACTTCGGGCACTCCCCGATGAAGGAGTCCGAGAAGATCATCTACGTGCCGCTGTTCTCGAACGTCGAGGTCACGCCCATCATCGAGGAGTCCCTCGACGACCTCGCCGACCCCGCCGAGGACCCCGACGTGGGCCTCGTGACGACGGCCCAGCACATGAACAAGTTCGACGAGATGCGGGCGTTCCTCGAGGACCGCGGCTACGAGGTCCACACCCGCCGCGGCGACGAGCGCCTGACACACGAGGGGCAGGTGCTGGGCTGCAACTACGCGAGCGCCGAGGTCGACGCGGATCAGGTCCTCTACGTCGGCGGCGGGAAGTTTCACCCCCTCGGCCTCGCGATGGAGCACCAGGAGAAGAACGTCGTCATCGCGGACCCGGTGAACAACGTCGTCTCCATCGCGGACCCCGACGAGTTCCTCAAGGAGCGGTACGGCGCGGTCCACCGTGCGATGCAGTCGGCCGAGGAGTGGGGCGTCATCTACTGCACGAAGATCGGACAGGGCCGCTGGGACGTGGCCGAGTCCATCGTCGAGGACAACGAGAACGCCTACCTCATCACGATGGACGAGATCACGCCCGACCGCCTGACGAACTTCGGCCTCGACGCCTACGTCAACACCGGCTGCCCCCGCATCACGACCGACGACGGCCCGCAGTTCGACGCGCCGATGCTCACGCCCGGCGAGTACCGCATCGCCGTCGGTGACGAGCCGCTCGACTCGCTCTCCTTCGACACCTTCCACGGGACCTGGTAGCGCCGATATCCTTTCACGCGTGGGTCCCCTACACGGCCCATGGCCGGCGTCTCCGACGCGCTCCCGCCGCTGCTGTTCGACGCCGAGGTGCTCGCGGCCGCCGCCGTCGCCGTGGCCGCGCTGACCTTCCTGCTGGGCCGCGGGCTGACCGATTCCTTCCCGCGGCGGACGGCCCGGATGACCGCGCTCGTCGTCGGGTCGCCGGGGTGGACGTTTCTCTACGGCGCCACGATTCTCGTCGCCAGCGTCGTGGCGATGGTCCTGTTGCTGCTGACGTTCGTCGGCTTCCCGTTCGCGCTCCTGCTGGCGACGGCGCTGCTCGCGGGCGCGGCCGTCGGCTGCGCGCTCGCCTTCGTCGCGCTCGGCGAGTGGCTGGCGCCCGCGGCAGTCTCCACCGAGCGAGCGCCCGCGTTCGGCGCCGTCGCAGCGGGCGCGGTCACGCTCGTCCCTGTCGTCGGGGGGTTGACGACCGTCGCGCTGGCGATCCTCGGCCTCGGCGCGGTGCTCGCCGTCGCGACGGACCGCTGACGGCACCCTCTTGTCGGTGCGGGGGCAAGCGCCACCGATGGATCGCGGGCAACTGGAGCGCCGCCTCGACCGCGCCGAGGGCTTTGCGGAGCCGCGGGTCGCGCTCGAACAGTACCCGACGCCGCCGGACGTGGCCGCTCACCTGCTTCACTTCGCGGCGATGCAGGGCGACCTCGCCGATCGCACGGTGATCGACCTCGGCGCGGGGACGGGCGTGCTGGCCCTCGGCGCGGCGTGTCTCGGCCCGCGGCGCGTCCTCGCGGTCGAGCGCGACGCCGACGCTATCGCCACCGCCCGCGCAAATGGGGCCCGGGTCGACCCCGACGCGTCGGTGACGTGGCTCCGGGGCGACGCCAGCCGGCCGCCTCTGCGGACCGACGACGCGACGGTGGTGATGAACCCGCCCTTCGGCGCACAGACCGGGCAGGAGGGCGCGGACCGGACGTTTCTCGCCGCCGCGAGCGACCTCGCCGCGGTCTCGCACTCGATCCACAACGCCGGGAGCAAGGCGTTCGTCGAGTCCTTCGCGGGCGACAACGGCGGGACCGTCACGCACGCCTTCCGGGTCCGCCTCGCGCTCGACCGGCAGTTCGCGTTCCACGAGGCCGACAGCCGGGAGGTGCCGGCGCTCGCGGTCCGGATCGCGTGGGATTAGATCCGGGTCTCCCGCGCCGCCACCGTGACGCGCGTGCCGTTTCGCGCCGCGATCACATCGCGCCCGTCCCGGCTGAAGGTCAGCCCGCCCGCCTCGACGGTGGCGTTCCCGGTCGGAATCCGGGCGGTCGCGAGCGTGTGGTTCTCCGCCGCTACTTCGAGCGCGAACCCGGTCGTCGCGTTCGGGTCGGCGCCGACCGGCGCGGTGACGACGCGCACGGTCCGGTTCGCGACGACTGGCCGCGCCGTCCGGGGTTCCGAGGCGAAGGCCGCCGACCAGTCGGCGTCGCCTGCGCGGAGCCAGACCCGATAGACGGAGCCGTTGCCGGCCGCGCTCCACCCGGTGCGCGCGGCGACGACCTCCCGCTCCCAGTCGAGGCCGCCGACCCGGACCACGTCGTAGCCCCGCGCCGCGAGTTCGTCCGGCGGGGTCACGCGGGTCCAGACCGAGCGGTCGGGGTTGACGACGATGACCCCGCTCGTCGTCACAGCCGTCGTCGCGTCGCCGACGGAGACGTTGACCCCGGAGACCTGCGGGTTCGGGACGCCCTCCGCGTAGGTCACGTCGTAGCCCCGCACCGACACCGCGCCGTCGGGGTTCGGCGTGGAGTCCGCGGGGACGGTCGTGAAGTTCACCGGCACCGCGACGAACGCGACGACGACGAGGGGGAGCACGAACAGCGCCATCGCGGCGCGTCGCCTGCTAACGTCGTCGAGCACCGGCAGGGGCCGGTCGCTCGCGTGCGCGGCCAGCGCCACCGCGGCCGCCGAGACGAACAGCACGGCGACCCCGACGCCCCGGTAGAGCACGTAGTCCGACGCGCTTCCGTACCACCAGATGGCCCAGAGGTTCCCCAGCGTCGCCACCAGCCCCGCGCCGATCGCGAGACGACCCGGGGCGGGGAGGGTCCCGCGCCGTCGGAACACCGCCAGCGCCGCGAGGGCGCCGAGAATCAGGCCGAGGAAGTGCCCGAGGACGGCGATGCCGGCCCACGACGGTTCGGAGTACTGGACGCTCCCGGACGCCGTCGTCACGGGGTCCCGGAAGGCGTCAAAGGCCAGCGACAGCGACCGCTGCGCGACGAACGCCAGCGCGGTCGCCAGCGGGAACCGGACGAGCGCGAACCCCGCGAACGCGAACACGGCCCCCGAGAAGCCGATGAGCGGCCCCCAGTGGAGGAGGCTCGTCGCCAGCGCCGCGACCGCGACGGCCGCGGGGAAGCCGACGAAGGCACGCAGGTAGGGGTTCTGCCGCCACGATCCGAAACTCGTCTCGCCGCGCTCGCTCGGGAAGTGGCCCCACGCGTACTCCGCCAGTGGCGCGAGTGCGACCGTCCCGATGAGGTTGCCGGTGAGGTGGGCGTAGCTCTGGTGTGCGAACGGCGCCGTCACCATTCCCAGCGGGTAGCGGTACGACCACGACGTGAACGGGACGTGAAGCGGCGCGTACCGGTCCGCGAGGCCGTTCTGCGCGAACAGGTAGAAGGCGAGGACGAACCCACCGATGACGAGCGTGCCCCACGGAATCCCGAGGAGCAGTCGCGCCCGGAGGCGCTCGCCCCACGCGCCGCGGGGCCGCGCGACGGCCCAGACGGCGACCAGCGCGACCAGCGCCGCGAGCAGCATGCCGGCCTTCGAGGCCAGCGCGAGCGACACCATGGTTGCCGTGACGGCGCCGCCCGACAAAAAGCCACGCCGTCCGCCGTTCGGCCGCGTCGGGCCGCCTCCCGGTCGAAACGTTGAAACGCGGCACGGGCCAACCACTCGCCATGGAACTCCGGGTCATCGAGCAGTCCGACGACGAACTCACCATCGAGATCGCGGGCGAGGACCACACGTTCATGAACGTCCTGAAGGGCGCGCTGCTGGAGATGGACGAGGTCGCGGCCGCGACCTACGACATGAACCCCGAGCAGTCCGGCGGCCAGACGGAGCCGATCCTCTCGATCAAGACCGAGGGCGCGGACCCCATCGAGGCCCTCGAATCTGCGGCCGGGCGCGTGCAGGAGCAGACGTCGGCGTTCCGCGACGCGGTCGAGGGCGCGGCCTAACTTCTCGCGAGCGTCGGGAGGCGGTGGACGGCGACCCCGATTGCGAGCATCGACAGCGAGAGTGCGACTAGCGCCGGCTGAGCGCGGTAGTAGCCCTCGATCAGTATCAGGCCGAGGAAGAACAGGTGGAAGACGAGCGTCGCGCCGAACGCGGCCGTCGGCGCCGTGCCGTCGAGGCTGGGCGGCCGCGCGACGAGAATCGCCGCCGCGATGGCGCCCGCGCCGACCAGCACCCCGAGTTTCAGCGCCGGCGCGTCGGCGGTGAACCGGACCCACCCCTCCAGCAGCGGGATGAGGCTCCCCAGCGACAGCACCAGCGCAGCGGGTGCGCGCACCGCCGGCCGGGGGACCCACCGCTTCAGGCCGAGGAACCACGCCGGCAGCAACAACGCCACGCAGAACCACCCAAAGAAATTGCCGTAGGGCACCCCGAACCACGGGCCGGGGGGCGTCCACGTCCAGTAGGGGACTCGGATCGCCACGGCGTCCATCGCCAGGTCGACGTGGAGCGCGTACAGCGCGACGAAGCCCGGGAACGCGACCCGCGGCACCCCGAGCGCCCGCGCCGTCGCGACCCCCGCGTAGATGACCGCGGCCCAGCCCAACCCGATGGCGATGGGGATGTCGAGGGGCGCGATCAGGTAGTTCGCCGCGGGGTAGGTGTAGGCCTCGAACGCGACGATGGTGGCCTTCTCCAGCAGGATGCCGTACACGAGCGACGCGCCGAACAGCGCCACGTCCGCGCGGTCGCCCCACGCGTCGCGCAGACAGAGCCCCGCGGCAGCGAGCATCGCCGCCGTGAACGCGACGTAGAGGGGTTGCACGCCCGATAGCTATCTTCCGGGTGACATAAGGGCGTCGGTCAGAGCCGCACCGGGACGCCGCGCTCGTCGAGGTACTCCTTGGTCTCCTGGATCGAGTAGTCGCCGAAGTGGAAGATGGAGGCCGCCAGGGCCGCGTCCGCGCCGGCCTCGAACGCCTCGTACATGTGCTCGGGGCTGCCACAGCCCGACGAGGCGATGACCGGCGTCGACACGGCGTCGCAGACTCCTTCGAGCAGCGGGATGTCGTAGCCGTCGCGCGTGCCGTCCATGTCGATGGAGTTGACGAACAGTTCGCCGGCGCCGCGCTCCTCGGCCTCGGCGGCCCACTCGATCACGTCGCGGCCTGTCCCCTCGCGGCCGCCCTTCACCGTGCACTCGAACCAGCAGGACTCCCCGTCGACGGTGGCGTAGTGTTCGCCCTCCTCGTCGAAGCGCCGGCGCGCGTCGACGCTGATGACGATGCACTGATTACCGAAGGAGCGGGCGCCCTCGGTGATGAGTTCGGGCCGCTCCAGCGCGCCGGTATTGATCGACACCTTGTCCGCGCCGGCCCGGAGCGTCTCCTTTACGTCTGCGCGGGTCCGGATGCCACCGCCGACGGTGAGCGGGATGAACACCTCGTCGGCGACGCGGGACACCGCGTCGAGCATCGTCTCGCGGCCGTCCGCGGAGGCCGTGATGTCGAGGAAGACGAACTCGTCGGCGCCCGCCTCGTTGTAGCGCTGGGCCATCTCGACGGGGTCGCCGGTGTACTCGAGGTCCTCGAAGTTCGTACCCGTGTAGACGGCGGCGTTCCCGTCCTCGTCGACGTCGACGTCGATGCAGGGGATGATGCGCTTGGTGAGCGCCATGTGATAGGGCCGCCTACGGCCGGTCCCCTCAAAAGGCGTCCGTTCCCCGCAGTCACGCCGTCCGGACCGCGCGCCGGCCCCTGCCAGCCATCCGACGGCGAGGACGAGGAGTCCCGGCACGACCGCGGCCATGTTCGTCCATCTTCGTGTTGGCCAAAGTACCTTTCGGGGCGCTCCGTCGCCATCGACACGCCAAAGTAGGAGTCCCCCACAGGCTCAGGTATGGCAGACGATCACCACGAGGTCGACCACGCGGAGGGGTACCCGAAGGGCGAGACGCGCACCACCGCGCCCCAGCAGGACTACACCGGCGCACAGATCGGCAAGGGGTTCGTCGTCATGCTCGTCGGCCTCGCCGTCGTCTTGGGCGTGCCGGTCCTCCTGTAATCAGTCCAGTTCGCGGGCCAGGACGTCCCGCAGCGCAGCGATCTCTGACGCCTCGTAGCGCAGCGTTTCGTCCCCGACCGTCAGGTCGAGAACGCCGCCGCCGGTCGCGGCGCCCAGCGACCGCACGGGCACGTCCACGGCCTCGCGGACTGCCGCGGGGTCCGTCGTCTCCACCACGGCGCGGCCGACGGCCTCCGAGAACAGCGCGTCGAGACCGTCGACTTCGACCTCGGCACCGGCGTCCTCGGTGACCATCTCCGCGAGCGCCACCGCGAGGCCGCCGTCGCTCACGTCGTGGACCGCCGTGACCGAGTCGTGGGTCGCGGCGGCGCGCACGGCGTCCACCGCGGCATTCGGGTCGTCGGGGAGCGCGGGGAACGCGTCCTCGCCGTCGAACTGCGCGAGGTACTCAGAGCCGCCCAGTTCCGTCGCGACCCCGCCGATCAGGAGCAGTTCGCCCGTGCCCGCCAGGGCCGTCCCGGGGGCGTCGGCGTCCGCGACGGTCCCGAGCATCGCCAGCGTCGGGGTCGGCGGGATGGGGCCGGTCGCGGAGTCGTTGTACAGCGAGACGTTGCCCCCGACGACAGGCACGTCGAGCGTCGCGCACATGTCCGCGAGGCCGTCGACGGCGTTCGCGAACCCGTCGTACACGGCGGGCTTCTCCGGGTTGCCGCCGTTGAGACAGTCCACCGCGGCCAGCGGGTCTCCGCCCGTCGCCGCGACGTTCGTGGCGTTCTCCAGTGCCACCGCGCGGGCGCCGTCGTAGGGCGCCCGATCCGTCCAGTTGGGGCTCGCGCCCGCGGAGAGCGCCACGCCCGGCACCGGTCGTTCGGCCGCGCCCGACGGATCGCCGACGGCCTCCCGGAGCGCCAGCACCGCCGCGTCGTCGCCGGGTCGGACGGCCGTCCGCGCCCCGACCTCGTGGTCGTACTGCCGGTAGACCCACTCCTTGCTCGCCGTGGTGGGACTGCCGACGACGGCCTCGAACGCCGCGTCCGCGTCCGGCGCGGGCAGATCGGGCTCTGGTTCGGGCGGCGATTCGCGGGCGAGGTCGTTCATCGGCGCGCCGTCCCCGAGGAACTCCGCGGGGGCGTCGACGACCGTCTCCCGGTCGCCGTCGCCCGCGAACGTGCAGACGTAGCGGCCGGTGTCGGTCACATCGCCGATGACCGAGCAGCCGAGGTCGAAGCGGTCCGCGACGGCCTGCACCGCGTCGACGTCGTCGGGGTGGACCTCGTAGGCCATCCGCTCCTGGGACTCGGCGAGCAGGATCTCCATGGCGTTCATGTTCGGCTCGCGCTGGTGGACCCGGTCGAGGTCGATGCGCGCGCCCGTGCCGGCCTTCGCGACCATCTCGCTCGTCGCGCCGCCCAGTCCCGCCGCGCCGAGGTCCCGGGCCGCGGTCACGAGGTCCTCGTCGAGCAGCGCCTCGTTCGCCTCGATCAGCAGCTTCTCCGTGTAGGGGTCGCCGACCTGCACCGCGGGCCGGTCCTCGACCTCGGCGTCCTCCGCGAGGTCCTCGCTCGCGAAGGAGGCGCCGCCGAGGCCGTCCCGGCCCGTCGCGTTCCCGACGAGGACGAGTTTGTGGCCGACGTTCTCCGCCGCGGCCGTCACCAGTCGCTCGGAATCGGTGATGCCGACGCAGGCGACGTTCACGAGGGGATTGCCCTCGTAGTCCTCGTGGAAGGCGACGCTCCCGCCCACCGTGGGAACGCCGATCGAGTTGCCGTAGTCGCTGATGCCCTCGACGACCCCTTCGAGCAGGTACTGGGAGTGATCCCGCTCGAAGTCGCCGAAGTACAGCGAGTCGGCAAGCGCGATTGGGTAGGCACCCATCGACAGCGTGTCCCGGACGATGCCCCCCACGCCCGTCGCCGCGCCGTCGTAGGGGTCGACGTAGGAGGGGTGGTTGTGGCTCTCGACGCCGAAGGTGAGGTACACGTCCTCGTCGCCGACGGGCACCGCCACGACGGCGGCGTCGTCGCCGGGGCCGAGGACGACGTGCTCGCCCTCGCTCTCGAAGGCCGAGAGGAGCGGGCGCGAGGAGCGGTAGGCGCAGTGCTCGCTCCAGAGGTTCTCGAACAGCGTCGCTTCCGCCGGCGAGGGCTCGCGGCCGAGTTCCGCGGTCACGAGTTCGCGGTCCGGGTCCGATAGGGGCATTTGGTGGCTCTCGGGGACGCCGGAACTAACCCGTTTCCATTAGCTCCCGCGAGCCGTCGAAGAGGCCGCGCAACTGCTCCCGGGTCTGTCCCTCCACCGTGCCCGGGGCCACGCGGAACACCCCCGTCACGTCGTGCTCCCGGAGCGTCGACGCGAGGCTCTGGACGAGGCGGTACACGCGGCGCTCGTCGGCGTACATGTAGAGCGTGCTGACGCTGTCGACGCAGACCCACCCCGTACCGCTCCGGAGGTGGGCCGCGGCCTTGGAGAACCGGATGCTGAGGCCGGTGAAGTCGCTGGGGCTGGTGCGCTCGGCGACCCACAGCGGGCCGTCGTAGGACACCTCCGAGCCCAGCACCGGCACGACCCCCACCCGGCGCGGGTCGTGGCCCAGTCGCTCGACGGCCCGCTCGATCTTGGCTGGCCCGGCGCCCGTCGAGACGACGAGCAGATTCTCGAAGGCCCGGTCGGGGAGGGTGTCGAGACTCGCTCGGCTGTGGGGGATCGTGGCGAGGATCTGCTCGCCCTGCGAGGCGTCGGCGAGCGGCGCTCTCGACGGTCCCGACGACCCCCCGTCGGGGCGCGTGTCAGTCAGCATGCTCGAACCCCCGTTCGTCGCTGTCCTCCGCCGTCTCGATGCGATCGATCGACAGCTCCTCGCCCTCCGAGGGGAACGTCACGAAGTCGCGCGCGAACTGCCACGTGCCGGCGGCGATGCAGACCGACGCCGCGGTGTAGGCGCCCCGGGCGAGGTAGTCGCTGGCCAGCGCCACGCTCCCGCTCCCCGCCGAGAGGAGGTGGTCAGCGACCGCCCCGGCGGTCAGCAAGAGGAGGCTGGCCGCGATGAGCCCCACACCCTCCGGGTAGAGCACCTGATACCGGTAGCGGACGAGGCTGAACGTGAGCAGCGCCGAGGCGGCCACGAGGCCGCTCAACTGGAGCGCCGTCGTCACCGCCACGAAGGACTCGTAGCCGTTCACGCGTCGGCCCTCCCCGACACCATCCACGCGAGTCGGAGCGACGTGAGTACGATCCCGCCGACGGCCCCGGTCCAGAGCACCGTCGCGAGCGTCTCCACGGCCCGCGAGGAGACGCCGACGAGCCCCCAGATCACCACGGAGACTAGCACCGCGAGCGACGGGACCAGCGGCCAGAGCACCCGCCCCCACGGGGTGCCGCGGTACCCCCGCGCCGCGATCGCCGCGAACGCGACGGCGACGGATAGGGCGCCCACCTGCACCGTGCGCAGCAGGGCGGCGGCGAAGCTCACCGGCCGCCACCCCAATTGTCGGTTGCTACCACGGATCGACCGACGACTCGGGGCACCGTAGTTCTTGTTGCCGGCGACCCGACAATCGGGGTGTTTTTGCCGGGCCGCCGCCAAGAGGGGTGCGTGCTGACCGTCGAGTTCCACGCCCACTCCGAGCACTCCCACGACGGCCGCGACCCGGTCGAGGACCTCCTCGAACGGGCCCGCGCCGCCGGACTCGACGGTCTCGCGGTCACGGACCACGACACCATCGAGGGGAGCCTCGACGCGGCCGCGAAGGCCGACGACTACGACCTCGTCGGCATCCCGGGGATGGAGGTCACGAGCGACGCCGGCCACGTCCTCGCGCTGGGGGTGACCGAACTGGTGCCGGCCGGTCTCTCCTTCACCGAGACGGTCGACGCCATCCACGAGGCCGGCGGCATCGCCGTGGTTCCCCACCCCTTCCAGAAGTCCCGTCACGGCGTCGGCCCCAACGTCGACCGGGAGACGCTCGCCACCGCCGACGCAATCGAGGTGTACAACTCCCGGCTGCTGACCGGGCTGGCGAACCGCCGGGCCGAGCAGTTCGCGCGCCAGCACGGCCTCCCGATGACGGCCGGCAGCGACGCACACATCGCCGAGATGGTGGGCCGCGCCCCGACGCAGGTCGGAACCGACGAGCGCACCGTCGAGGCCATCCTCGACGCCGTGGTCGAGGGTCGGACCTCCTTCGAGGGGCGCCGGACGCCGCTGCGGGTCAGCTTTCGGCAGGCCGCCGGGGGCGCGAAGCGTCGCATCAAGCGCCGCCTCGGCGACATCTTCGAGTGATGCGCGGCGCCGACCCCGACGCGGTGGCCCGAGCCCTCGCCGACGAAGACCCCCTCCCCGGCACCCGCGGGTTCGCGGGCGAACTGCCCGACGGCGGCCTCGTCCGCGACGTGCTCGGCCGCGTCCCGCTCTACGCCGACGGGGATGCGTGGAGCCACCGGCCCCACGACCTCGCGGACCCGACGCCGGTCCCGGCGGGCCACGTCCGCGCCGACGGGGAGTTCCAGCGCGCGTGGACGCTCCCGGACCCGTCCCCCACCGGGGACGCCGACGACGTGCGCGCCGCCGTCGATGCGTCGCTCGCTGACGTACCCGACGAGGGCCTCGCCGTGGCGTTCTCAGGCGGCGTCGACTCGGCCCTCGTCGCGAGCGCCGTCGACGCGCCCCTCTACGTGGTGGGCTTTCCCGACAGCCACGACGTCGCGGCCGCCCGCGAGGCCGCCGCGGCGATGGACCGCGACCTGACCGTCGTCGACCTCTCGCTCTCGGACGTGGAGCGCGCGGTGCCGGAGGTCGCGCGCGCCATCGACCGCACGAACGCGATGGACGTGGCCATCGCGCTGCCCCTCTACCTCGTCGCGGAGCGCGCGGCCGCGGACGGCCACGACCGCCTCGCCGTGGGGCAGGGCGCCGACGAACTGTTCGGCGGCTATGCGAAGGTCGCGAAAGCCCCCGACGACTCGCGGGTGGACGCCGACACCGTCCGCGGCGCCCGGCGCGAGGTGGTGCGCTCGCTCCCGGAGCAGGCGCCCCGGGACGTGTTGGCGCTCCGCGCCGCGGGGGTCCGGCCCGTGGCCCCACTCCTTGACGACCGCGTCGTCCGCGCGGCGCTCTCGCTGCCCGGCGACGCCCTCGTCGACGGCGACGAGCGGAAGGTCGCGCTCCGCGACGCGGCCCGAGACTTCGTGCCAGACGCCGTCGCCGACCGCGACAAGAAGGCCGTCCAGTACGGGAGCCTCGTCTCGCGGGAACTGGATCGCCTCGCCCGACAGGCCGGGTTCAAGCGCCGGATGGACGATCACGTCTCGAAGTACGTCGCCGACCGCGTCGCCTGAGGGGGGTTTTCGGTGGTGTGTAGCACCCGTCCGGAGCGTCGCTGCCGCGGCCGCTTTTGATATAGCACTATGTGATTTACGAGTCGCGCACGGAACGCGCTGCTCACCGACAATCACGTCGTCGAACCCAAATCGACCGCCAGAAACCCCCGCCGATCAGTCCTGCGTCGCCCGCGGCCCGAGGTACGTCTCGTCGCCGTCGGCCGATATCACCACGCGGTCGACGACCAGTCCCGGGTCGAGGCCCGCGATCCGCAGCGTCTCGCTCCCGTCGACGGCGTGCGTCGTCGTCCCGACTGCGGCCCCGCGGAGGACGTTCCCCTGCCACTCGGGGTCGTGCTCGCCCCCCTCGGGGTCGATGGAGACCACCCGGCGCTCGCCCCCGAGGGTCACCGCGTAGCGCAGGTCTCGCTCCGACGTGAGCGCCTGCGCGGGCAGGCAGTACACCGTCACCGTCACCTCGCCGGTGGGGAGCGCCACGTCGTACTCCAGCGCCGGCGCTGTGTCGGGGTCCAGAGCGTCGAATACCGACGGTTCGAGGGCCATCGAGGCCCCGGAGACGCGACCCGGAACGTCGCTCTCCACCCAGCGGGCCGTCTCGCCGGCCGTTTGACGGCTGTACGCCTCGGCCTCCACCGCCGCCGTGCCGTCGACGGCCACCGCGTCGTTGTCTGGCGTCCGGTCGTCCGCGCGAACCCGCACCCGGCGTCGCTCTCCCGCGCCCCGAATCACGACCGTCGCCGTCGCCGCCCCGCCCGGATGGGCGTCCCAGTCGGCGCCCACCCACACGCGTTGCTCGTCGGCCGTGGTCCCGTCTGTCGCGCCGAGGTCCACCCAGTCGGCGTCGGCCGACGCGGACCACTCCACGGGGGCGTCGCCGCGCGCGAACACGTCGACGAACCGGGGCCGGTCGGTCGCCGCGCTGATCGTCGGCAGCGCGGGCGGGGGTGCCTCGCCCGGGGCCACCGCCTCGGCCCGTCCCTCGATGGCGACGCCGACGGCCTCGCCCTCTCGCGGTTCGACCGATCCCGTCGTCGGCCCGTCGAACACCGGCAGGTCGCGGGGTGCGGCCGACTGCATCCCTGCCCACTTGCCGTCGGCGACGTCCTCGTTGTAGCGGCGGGTCAGGTCGGCGATGCGCTCGCCGGCGGCCTCGGCGCGAGCGGCGTGCGTCCCCGCGCTCGCCCGGTCCTGTGCGGCGTAGCGCTTGCTCCGCGCCGCGGCCAGGTACTGCTCGTTCATCGCGGCCGCGGCGCGGACCGGGTAGCCCACGAGTTCGAAGAAAGCGTCGTGATCGCACGCCGGCAGTCGGTCTCGGATCTCCGCCACGCGCGCCACGAGGTCGGCGAACGCGTCGGCGCGCCGTGCCGCCTCGTCGCCGTCGGCCGTGACGCTGAACGCAGGGTCGGCCGGCTCAGTGTCGGGATAGACCGTCGACCAGCCGACGTGCTCGGGCTTCCGGGCTAGACAGAGTCGGTAGAACTCCCGGAGGACCGCTGCCACCTCGTCGGCCACCTCGGCCTCGAACTCGCGGGCTGCCCAGGACGCGAGCCACGCGTCGACGGACTGCTCGCGGGCGGCCTCGGCGTCCCACGCGATGTCGAGGAAGTACTCCGTCTCCCGTTCGGTGGGCTTCAGGTCGCCGACGTTCACGACCCAGCAGGTCCGCGCGCCGGCGTCGTAGGCCTTCAGCATCTCGTGTCGCACGACGCCGAGCGGGACGCTGGAGAGCCAGAGGTAGTCGTGGGGGCGCCCCCAGTAGGAGAGGTGGTAGTAGACGCCCGACCCGCCGGCCCGCTCGCGCTCCGCTGGGGTCGGTAGCTCGCGGATGTAGCCGTGGCTGTCGTCGGGCCACATCAGACAGACGTCCTCGGGCACGTCGAGGCCGCTCCGGTAGAGGTCCAGGACCTCCTTGTACGGGCAGAACACCTGCGGGACCGCGTCGACCGGGCGCTCGTGGGCGTCGTCGAGCAGGGCCCGCTGGTCGTCGAGGACCTGCTGGAGCAGGGCGACGGTTTCGGCCTCGGTGTCGCCGCCGGGCATCCCCGAGTCGTGGATGCCCCGCATCCCGACCGTGAAGACGTTCTCGTAGTCGGCGACGCGCTCGACGCGCTCGCGCCAGTACTCGCGGATCCGTTCGCGGTTCGTCCCGTAGTTCCAGTCCTCGGCGTCAGCCTCCCACTCGTCGACGTTGTTGCGGTGCATCGGCTCGCAGTGGGAGGTGCCGACGACGATGGCGTACTCGTCGGCGAGGTCCTCGATCCCATCGTAGCGGTAGAAGGCCTTCGTGCCGGGGTGCATCGCCGGCCAGACGGTGTTCGCGCGGAGGCGCAGGAGCAACTCGAACAGGCGTTCGTAGGTCTTCGGGGTGACGCCCGCTCTGTCAGCGGCCTCCTCTGGCGCGTGCGTCTCGCTGGACCACGGGCGGATGCCCCAGTCCTCGTCGTTGAGGAACACCCCGCGGTAGGTCACGTCCGGCGGGCCGATGCGGTACGTCCCGTCCTCGACGGCCGCAGACTCGCGCTCCGCGGGGGTGACGTCGGCCCACCAGTACCACGGCGAGACCCCGAGGGCGCGGCTCAGTTCGTAGGCGCCGTAGGCGGTCCCGCGCCGGTCGCTCCCGGCGACGACCACGGCCGCGTCGAGGCCCGCCGCGTCGCCCAGTGTCTCGACGACGGCGCTCTCGCGGTCGGCCGCGAGGTCGTCGAGGTCGGCGTCTGCGCCGTCGCGCACCGCTTCGACGCCGTCGGAGGCGCCGACTGTCCCGACGACCACGGCCGTCTCCGAGCCGTCGAGGTCGTGGACGACCGCCGGTCGAGTCCCCGTCACCCGCTCCACGTCGGCCGCGAGGTCGGCCGCCGCCCGCTGCACGACGGCGTGGTCATCGGGGTCGACGTACACGTCCGCGACGTTCTCGCCGACGAGGGACACGTCCCCCTCGGCCGGCGTCTCGGTGATCATGGGGTGGGATCGCGGGCCCCCGACAGGTATCTTTCGGAGGTCAGTCGAGGGCCGTGATCGCCTCGCGGCCGATGTCCCTGACCTCCGGCGTCAGGTCGTCGTGGGCCGCCAGTTCAGCGGGGGTGAACCACGACCAGTGCTCGGCTGCCCGCTCGCCGTCGGCGGGATCGATCGCCCGGTCCCCGACTCGCCCGAAGTAGACGAAGTCGACGTGCTGGTGGCCGGGCGCGCCGCCGGCGTACTCGTGGACGTCCGCGAGGAGGAGGTACTCCGGTCCGGGGAGTTCGGTGACGACCGGCGTGTCGACGTCGGTGTCGGCCTCGCGCAGGTCGACGTCCAGTCCCGTCTCCTCGCGGACTTCACGGCGTGCAGCGTCGCGGGGCAGTTCCTCGCGCCCGAGGTGGCCGCCGGGCGGAAGCCACAGGCCCAGCCGCTCGTGGTCGTGGAGCAGGGTGGCGCCGTCGTTGACGACGTACGTCGTCGCCGTGAAGTGTCGCGTCGTCTCCATACCGACCGCTCGGTCCGGGGCGATTTGTGCGTTCGGGACGGGGACCTCGCGGTCGGGGCGTTCCGAGGGGTTCTTTCAGCGCGGTGACTAAATCTCGGTCATGACGGATCTCGACGGGATCGAAGCCGTCGCCCGCGCGGCGGTGCTGGCCGGCAGCGCGGAGCTTCGCGAGCGGTACCGAGACGGCGACGACGACGGCGACTACGGTGCGACTGACGTCAAAGCGGCCGCCGACGCCGCGGCGGAGGCGCGGATGCTCCCGGTCGTCCGCCGGGCGTTCCCGGACCATCCGGTGTTCGCCGAGGAGGCCGGGCGCTTCGACGGCACGGGCCCCTACCGGTGGGTGATCGACCCGCTCGACGGCACCAACGACTTCGCGGCGGGCCTGCCGACGTTCGCCGCGTCGGTCGCAGTCCTCGACGCCGAGATCGACGAGCCCGCGCTGGCGGCCGTGCGGCTCCCGGCCACGGGGGAGACGTACCTCGCGAGGCGGGACGCCGGCGTCACCTACGAGGGCGAGCGCGTGACCGCCGACAGCGAGGTCCCCTGCGAGGCCAGTACCGTCGCGATGATCGTCGGCCGCGACGTGCCGCGCGATCCCGACCTCGCCCGGCGGGCCGACGCGATCCGGGCAGGGGTGGGCGCCGAGGTGAAGCGCGTCATCGATAGCTGGGCCCCGACGGTCCACTCCGGGCTCTTCGCTCGCGGGCGACTGCAGGGCCTCGTTCAGTTCCATCCCGACGAGGAAGAGCAGGCGGTGACGGAGCTGTTCGCCTCGGCGGCCGACGCGGCGGTCCGCCGAGAGGGGCCGCTGTACGTCGCGGCCTGCGACGAGGCGCGGCTAGACGCGCTCTGGTCGGCGATCGACTGGGACGGCTGAGCGGCAGGAAAAAGGCAACGACGGCGCGGGGTCGCTTTTACAGTTCGACGCCGATCTCGCCCTCGGCCTCCAGCAGTTCGTGGTAGCGGTTGCGGATCGTGACCTCCGAGATGTTGGCCACGTCGCTGACCGCGCTCTGGGTCACCTTCTCGTTTGTCAAAAGCGAGGCCGCGTACACCGCGGCCGCGGCGAGACCGACCGGGCTCTTCCCGGAGTGGACGCCCGCGTCGCGGGCGCTCTCCAGCAGTTCGCGGGCCCGGCGCGACACCTCCTCCGAGAGGTCCAGATCCGAGGCGAACCGCGGGACGTAGCTCGCGGGGTCCGCGGGCTGGACTTCGAGGCCCAGTTCCCGGATCACGTAGCGGTAGGTGCGCGCGATCTCGTCTTTCTCGACGCGGCTCACGTCCGCGATCTCGTCGAGGCTCCGGGGCGTGTTCGCCTGCCGCGCGGCGGCGTACAGCGAGGCGGTCGCGACGCCCTCGATGGAGCGGCCGGGGAGCAGGTCCTCGTCGAGCGCGCGGCGGTAGATGACTGAGGCCGTCTCGCGGACGTTGTCGGGCAGGCCGAGCGCCGAAGCCATGCGGTCGATCTCGCCGAGCGCCTGCTTGAGGTTGCGCTCCTTGGAGTTGCGGGTGCGGAACCGCTCGTTCCACGTGCGCAGGCGCTGCATCTTCTGGCGCTGCTTGCTGGAGAGCGACTTCCCGTATGCGTCCTTGTCCTGCCAGCCGATGTTGGTCGAGAGCCCCTTGTCGTGCATCATCTTCGTCGTCGGGGCGCCCACGCGGGACTTCTGATCCTTCTCCGCGGAGTCGAACGCGCGCCACTCCGGCCCGCGGTCGATCTCGTTCTCCTCGACGACGAGGCCACAGTCCTCACAGACCGTCTCCCCGCGCTCCTCGTCGCTCACGAGGTGCCCGCCACACTCCGGGCAGACGAACTCCTCGTCCTCTTCGGTCTCCCGAGTCTCGGTCTCCTCTCGCTGGTGGACGCGTGTGTCACTCATTTTGGTCAGGGGCCGGGCCACATTCTGTGGTCCGGAGAACGTCGGATACGTACGATAGTTCGCCCGCAGAGACTTAAGCGTTCGGGCAAAAACGCGAGCGAAGGCGCCGCTCCCGGCGAGTCTCGCCGTCTCGGCGGCTCGGACTTGGGCGCATCGAAACGCTTACCGCCGGCCTCCGGCAACGCGGAGACATGACAGACACGGCCGTCGACCCCGAGGAGGTGCGCCACGTCGCCGAGTTGGCGCGGGTGGACCTCGACGAGGACGAGGTGGCCACGTTCGCGGAGCAGTTCGGCGCCATCCTCGATCACTTCGAGACCTTAGAGGAGGTCCCCGAGGTGGAGTCCGAACCCGACCTCGTGAACGTGATGCGCCCCGACGAGGTTCGTGAGTCGCTGTCGCAGGACGAGGCGCTCCGGAACGCCCCGGAGACGGAGGACGGGAAGTTCAAAGGCCCGAACGTCTCATGAGCGGTCACAACGCCTTCATCACCCGCGAGGAGATCGCGGGTGCCGACGACGGGCCCCTCGCCGGCAAGACGGTCGCCGTCAAGGACAACATCTCCACGGCCGGCGTGCGCACGACCTGCGGGTCGGCGATGCTCGACGACTACGTGCCGCCCTACGACGCCACCGTCGTCGAGCGCCTGCGCGAGGCGGGCGCGACGATCCCGGGCAAGACGAACATGGACGAGTTCGGGATGGGCACGACGACCGAGACCTCTGCGTTCGGCGCCGTCGAGAACCCCGCGGCGCCGGGCCACGTCCCCGGAGGCTCCTCGGGCGGGAGCGCGGCCGCCGTCGCCGCCGGCGACGCGGACCTCGCGCTCGGGACCGACACCGGCGGCTCGGTGCGCTGTCCCGCCGCGTTCTGTGGCGTCGTGGGCCTCAAGCCCACCTACGGACTGGTCTCGCGCTACGGCCTCGTCGCGTACGCGAACAGCCTCGAACAGATCGGCCCGATGGCGCCCACCGTCGAGGGGGCCGCGGAACTCCTCGAAGTCATCGCCGGTCCGGACGAGCGAGACGCGACGACCCGCGAGGACCCCCCGACGGAGTTCGCCGACGCCGCGGACGGCGACGTCGAGGGCCTGACCGTCGGCGTCCCCACGGAGTTAGTCGAGGGCGCCGAGGAGGGCGTCCGCGAGGCCTTCGAGGCCGCGCTCGACGACCTGCGGGCGCAGGGCGCCGAGACGGTCGAGGTGAGCCTCCCCTCCGCCGAGTACGCCGTCGCGGCCTACTACGTCATCGCGATGTCCGAGGCGTCCTCGAACCTCGCGCGCTTCGACGGCGTTCGCTACGGCACCAGCGGGGGCTACGACGGCAACTGGAACGAGGCGTTCGCGAGCGCCCGCGAGGCGGGCTTCGGCGACGAGGTGAAGCGCCGGGTCCTGCTTGGCACCTACGCGCTCTCGGCCGGCTACCACGAGAAGTACTACGAGCAGGCACAGGAGGCCCGCGCGTGGGTCAAACAGGACTTCGAGGAGGCCTTCGAGTCTGCCGACGTGCTCGCGAGTCCGACGATGCCCGTCACGCCCTTCGAGATGGGCGAGGGCCTCGACGACCCGCTGAAGATGTACCTCGCGGACGCGAACACGACGCCGGTGAACCTCGCGGACCTGCCTGCCATCTCGGTCCCGGCGGGCAAGGCCGACGGCCTGCCCGTAGGCCTTCAGTTCGTCGCCCCCGCCTTCGAGGAGCGCACGCTCGTCCGGGCGGGATCGGCGCTGGCGTAGGACGGGCGCTCGTTTTCCGCGACGAGTCGGGACTCGGCGAAACCGAAGGAAAGAGACGGGGACGCAGCGGGCAGGTCGCGCCGATTAGAGGTCGGCGCGCTCGAAGCGCAGGTAGCCCAGCGTGATCGGGACGACGATCCAGAACGCGAGGATCACCAGCCCGAACCAGTCTTGCAGGTAGAAGGCGTCGTACTGGCTCGTGAACGCCTCGTCGGGGATGAAGAAGAACGTCGACATCCCGTAGCCGCCGTTCGGCGTGATCTGGAGCAACAGGACGAGCCACGGCTCCATCTGCCCGCTCGGGAGGGAGAAGCCGTTAACGACCCACTGGACGAGGATGACGAGCGCCTGCCACCCGAGCTGGAACATCACCCAGAGCCCGATCGCCAGCGCTGCGGCGCGGGACTGGGAGGCCATCGCCGACGAGAAGCCGACGGCGATGGAGATGTACGCCAGCCCGAAGCCGATCGTCAGCAGCGTGAAGAGGATGAAGTCCACGAAGGCGAAGGTGTCGAACAGGGCGATCCCGATGATCGCCGCCGCGAGGTAGCCCACGAGGATCGGCACCGCAACGACGAGCGTGCGCCCGACGAGCTTTCCGAAGACGACGTTTCGGCGGCTGTGGGGCAGTCCGAGCAGGAGCTTGAGACTCCCGCTCTCGCGCTCGCCGACGACCGCCTTGTACCCGACCAGCAGGCCGATGATCGGCACCAGCAGGACGCCCGCGCTCTGCAGGAACCCGATGAAGCCGATGGCGGTGATGTCGCTGTTCCCGCCGGCGAGGTCGGTCGCGCCGTAGGCGTAGGAGAGGCCGCCCGCGAACAGGACGAAGATGGCCGTCAGCGCCCACAGCGACTTCGCGCGGACCGCGTCCTGGAAGTCCTTCTTCGCGACGACGGTCCAGCTCATGCGTCCACCACCTCGCTGTTCGTGTAGTGCATGAACAGGTCCTCGAGGGACGCGCGCTCGGTGCCGAACGTCTCGACCTGTGCGCCCGCGTCCTCGATTGCGTCGAGCACGTCGCGCTTGGCGCTGTCCTCACAGGCGACGGTCAGTTCGGTCCCCTCGACGGACACCTCGGAGACCCCGGCGACGCCCATCACGGTCTCGACGGCGTCCTCGGGCACTCTGTCCACCGTGACCGTCAGCGAGGCCTGGCCGCCGACGGCCTCGCGGAGGCCCTCGATGGTGTCCTCGGCGACGACCTCCCCCTGTCGCAGGATGCCGACGCGGTCACAGACCGCCTCGACCTGATCGAGGATGTGCGAGGAGAAGAAGACCGTCGCGCCGCGGTCTCGCTCCTCGCGGATGATCTCCCGCATCTCGCGGGCGCCGTTCGGGTCGAGGCCGGTCGAGGGCTCGTCGAGGATGAGGAGGTCGGGGTTTCCGACCAGCGCCATCCCGAGGACGAGTCGCTGGGCCATCCCCTTCGAGTAGCCGCCGGCTTTCCGGTCTGCGGCGTCGGGGATACCGACTCGTTCGAGGATCGCCATCGGGTTGTCGTCGGCGCCGGGCTTGGAGTCGATGGCGAACTGGACGTGCTGCCGGCCGGTGAGCCGGTCGTACACGTCGAAGCCGTCGGGCAGGACGCCGACGTGCTTGCGCACCTCGACGGTCTCCGCCTGTGCGTCGTATCCCAGCACGTTTGCGGTTCCCGATGTCGGGCGGATGAAGTCGAGGAGGATGTTGATCGTCGTCGACTTCCCGGCCCCGTTCGGGCCGAGGAAGCCGTATATCTCGCCGTCCTCGACCGTCAGGTCTACGTCACGGAGGGCTGTGACGTCACCGAAGCGCTTGGTGACGCCCTGTAAATCGATCGCTGGCATGCGTGCGGAGTTCTCTCGCCTATGGGATAGTTTTTTCCTCTATTACGGGCGCTCGTCCGCTTAGCAACGCTTTTCGGAGGGCCACGACAAGTCGGCAGCGTGCCACCGTTTGCTCTCTCCGCGTGCATCGAGATGGCGATCACGGACGGCTCCTACCCCGAACGCGTCCACGCCGCCGCCGACGCCGGCGCGGACGCGGTCGAGATCTGGGGCCACGACGACAAGGACCTCGACGCCCTGACAGACGCCTGCGAGGACGCGGGCGTGGACCTCGTCGGGATGGTCGGCTCCGGCGCGCCCCTCGTCGATCCCGAGGGGACCGAGGACGCCGTGGCCGACATCCGCGACTCCATCGCGGTCGCCGAGGAGTACGACGTGCCGACGCTCATCGTCACCGTCGGGCAGGAGATGGACGAGTACGACCGCGCGACCCAGCACGACGCCATCGTCGAGGCGCTCTCGACGGTCGCGTCCGACGCCGAGGCGGCGGGCGTCACGCTGGTCGTCGAACCGCTCAACACCGCGGTCGATCATCAGGGCTACTTCCTCGCGTCCTCGGCGGAGGCCTTCGAGATCCTCCGCGAGGTCGACAGCCCGGCCGTGAAACTGCTGTACGACGTGTACCACCAGCAGATCACCGAGGGCAACATCATCGACACGCTCACCGAGAACATCGACCTCGTGGGCCACGTCCACTTCGCCGACGTGCCCGGCCGCCAGGAACCCGGGACGGGCGAACTCAACTACGAGAACATCTTCGCGGCCATCGCCGAGACCGGCTACGACGGCGCGGTCGGCGGCGAGTACTCGCCGACGGTCGACGAGACGACCGCGTTCGAGCAGGTCGCGGACCTGCTCTAGGACCGCCGACCGACCAGTACCGCCGCGGCCGCAGCAGCGACGAGCGCCGCGCCGACGCCGAAGCCGGGCACGCCGCCCGATCCGCCGCCGTCCTCAGTGTCGGTCGCACCGCTGCCGTCCTCGGTGGGGTTCTCCGTTGCCGTCCCCGTCCCACCGTCCGTTGCCGTCTCAGTCGCCGTGTCCGTCGCCGCACTCGTCGCCGTCGTCGTGCCGCCATTCTCGCTCACGTCGAGGGTCGCGCTCGACTCCCCGCCGCTGGACTGGGGATTGATGTCGACCGGGAGCGTGTACGACCCCGCGTCGGGGTTCGTGACGCCCTCGTAGACGACGACCACCTCGTCGGTGGCGTTCAGCCCGTAGGTGCCGCCGAGTTGCACGACGAGGTACGTTCCCTCGTTGCTCACGGCCACCGAACTCAGGTCGCTGGCGGCGTCCGTGTCGATTTCGTCGCCGGCGGCATCGTCGCCGCGGTCGATGCCGATCGTCTGCACGTCGGCGGCGCCGACGTCGCTCGCGTCCGCCCCGGTCGCGTTCGCGTAGTCGATGGCCAGCCCGTTCCACGACCCGGCGCTGGCGTTCCCGACGCTCACGGTGACGGTGTGCGTGGCCGTCGCGCCCGGCGTCCCGGGCTCGGCCGTGATCGAACCGCCGCTCGCCGCCGCCCCGACGCCTGCGGCGCCGGCGACGACTGACACTGCGAGCAACGCCGCTACCACTCCTCGTCGCGAGAATTCGGCCATGTGCGTCCGTACGGTTTCGATGGCGGGCCGAAGATTCGGGGCCTAATTGCTTGCGCGCCCGGCCACCGAAAGTGTATCGCGAGATGTGGTTTATTCGACGCCCTCACTTCGGCGGTTCCAGTCCCTCACGCTCGATCTCGTTCAGAATTGCCTGCCGGACGAACGCCTCCCGGGCGTGCCCGTGGCTCAGATCGAGGCCGTCCGTCCGCTCGACGACCTCGCTGGCCGCGAGCCCCAGCGAGAGGAGGTCACGGACCGCTGCGGAGCGCGAGACGATCTCACGGCCGCTCTCGGCGCTCTCGCGCACCCGCTGGTCCTCGATCCGGGCCGCGAGGTCGTCGTCGAGGCTGACGCCGAACTTCTCGACCATGGTGACGCTGGCGGCGCGACGCGCATAACTCCGCCGGACCCTGCGAGTGCAGATGAAACGGTGGTTTAGGGAGTGTGCACTATGCACCGACAATCGACCGACAGGAGCGGGTGTCGTGGTGACATTGGGGGTGCTACGCCACCGGATAAGTGGCCTTATCTGCCTACGTGGGACAAGATTGAAGCGGCCGGCGCGAATCGTCTTGCACATGGCAGAGCGCGACGAGTCGGAGCGAACCGTCGTGAAGACCTACGTTCCCCGCTACCAGAAGGAAATCTGGCGCGAGCACGCCGAACGCGTCGAAATGAGCCAGAGCGAGTTCGTCCGCGCGATGGTGCAGGCGGGTCGCCGCGGCTTCGACGGCGAGGAAGGCGATTCTTCGGGGTCGAACCCCAGGGGTGACGCTCTCGAAAGCCGCATCGAGGCGGCCCTCCGCGAGGACCCTCATCAGGGCTGGGACCAACTCCGCGAGACGCTGGTCGCGGACTTCGAGGACCGACTCGAAGAGCGCCTTCGGGACCTCCAGGAACAAAACCGGATCGAACACAGCGGGCGCCACGGGGGCTACGCCCTGACCGCCGATGAGTGAGGCCGTCGCGGACCCCGTGGCGTACTTCCTCGAGGACATGACCTACCACGGGAAGAGCGAGCGGACCCGCGCGGCGTACGACCGCGTCCTTCGCGAGTTCGAGGCGTTCCTCAGCGCCGAGCGGGGGGTCGAGTCGCCCGCCGACGCGGCCGAACGGGACTGTCTGGCCTACGTCCACACCCTGCGCGGAGACGCGGCGCCCAGCACCGTCGCCACCTACGCCTCCTACCTCCACCGCTTCTACGCCTACCTCACGCAGGCGGGGGTGTTCGACGCCAATCCGATGGCCCTCGTCATGGAAGAACTGGAGGAGTCCGTCGACACGGACCCGACGCGGCGCGACGTGTCCCTCGATCGCATGCGGGCGTTCGTCGCGGACGTGGCGCACCCGCTCGATCGCGCCGTGCTGACGACGTTCCTGAAGACCGGGGTGCGGGTCGGCGAACTGTGCAACCTCGACCTGCGGGATCTCACGCTCCCGGAGGCCGACACCGGCCACACCCGCGGGCAGCTGTCGGGACGCCCGGCGACGCTGTTCGTCGCGAGCGACGTGCCCCGCGGGGAGGTCGTGGCCGGCGAGGAGCGCACGGCCTCGAACAAGCGCCGTCGCGACACGCTCGTCCCCATCGACGACGAACTCGCCGCCGTCCTGCGACGGTGGCTCGCCGTGCGTCCGGATCCGCTCTCGGAGGCGCGGCCGCTCTTCCTCAGCACCCGAGATCGGTGGGGGGCACGCCTCACGCCCGAGATGGTCCGGGGCATCGTCGAGCGACGCGCTCGCGACGTGGGGTGGTATCGGACGGGCGGCGGCGCGGCCGAGAACGTCACGCCCCACTACTTCCGGCACTTCTTCACGACGCACCTCCGGGACCGCACCGGGGACCGCGGCGTCGTCAAGTACCTCCGCGGCGACGTCGCCGACGATGTGATCGACACCTACACCCACAACTGGGGGGACCGCGTCCGCGAGGTGTACGAAGCAAACATATATTCGTTGACAGACGGGCGTGCGAGCGGCGACGCGTAAACCATAGAACGCTATATCAATACACCGGGTCGGCAGTTGCGATCAGTCCGGGTCTTGCGGGGCCCTCGGGGACACCCCGGTTCTTTCGCGTTCATTTGTACGGCGGGGAGGGACGGCTTCTGCGGGCCGCCAGACGCCCACCGTTCCGGCTCCCTGCTGACGCTCGGGGGCATGCTCACACGTGGGTTGCAATCGGAGCGGTCGACGAGCAACAATCTGGGCGGGAGTTGCCGATTCGCCACATTTGGAGCGGTGGAGGTGGGGCGTGGCCCCGTGTTGCCACACGAAAACGCATAGTTGCCCCCGCGCCAATCGCCTCACGTCATGTACACAGTCGCGGATTTACCCATCGACAACCAACTTCAGACCGTCGAATACGATCTGGGGCTCGAAACCGCGCTTCGGCGGATGTTTGAGAGCGGCTACACGCAGATCGGCGTCGAGCGAGACGACGACCTGGTCGGGATCGTCACCTACCGGTCCGTCGTCCGGACGCTCCTCGCGTTCCACCAGCTAGAGGTCGGGCACAAGACGCTCGACAAGATTTCGGTCGGGGCAGCGGTCGAAGATGCGCACACGATCAGCGAAGATGAATCCCTTCTCGCGATATTCGACGCACTCGCGGAGCACACGTATATCGTCATCAATCGAGACGACGAGTGGCGCATCCTGACTGACTACGATCTCTTGACGCGGCTGAAACAGATGCTCGAGCCGTTTCTCTTGATCGAGTCCATCGAGATGCAGTTGCGGGAGATTTTCACGCGCGTGTTCGGCGATTCCCTCTCGGAGCAGTTGGCCGAGACGTTCGGGAGCGATCATCCACTCCCGACACCCGCGTCCGTCGAGCACTGTAGCTACGCGCACTATGCGCAATTCATCTCCATTCACTGGGAGGAGTTCGAATCGATCTTCGACGACCAGCGGGACGTGATTCGCGAGCTAGTGCTGGAGATCGGCGATATGCGAAACCGGCTCTTTCACTTCCGAATCAACGACCCGGACGAGTTCGATCGGGACCTGCTCCGTTTCGGCCAGTCGTACTTCTCTTCGGTGTGACGCCGCACGCCCGCGCAGGTCGTCCTCAGAAACAGCCGGTTTGAGCTAGAGCCAGCGACGAGTGGCATTCTGGCTCGTGGGCAGCTCGCGACGACTTGTCGTGTCGGACGGGGCCGTGGAGTACAAAGGTAAAGTGCACGCCCCGCGCAGACACGCGTATGCCCGACGAGGAGATCGACGACGTGGACAGGGCGATCCTCTACGCGCTGCAGGAGGACGCGCGGAACATGTCGTCCGGCGACATCGCGGAGCGAACAGGCACGTCCGACAGCACCGTCCGCAAGCGAATCCAGCGGCTCGAATCCTCTGGCATCGTGAAGGGGTACAGCGCGGAGGTCGACTACCAGCGGTCGGGGTACCCCCTCCGGATGTTGCTCTACTGCACCGCCTCGATCCCGGAGCGAGGGACGCTCATCTCGGACGTCCTCGACATCGACGGCGTGGTCTCGGTGCAAGAGCTGGTGACCGGCGAGCAGAACCTCCTTGTGACGGCCGTCGGCAGATCGGACGACGACATCACGCCCGTCGCGCAGGAACTCCTCGACATGGGCCTCACCGTCGCCGACGAGGTGCTCGTCCGGAGCCACGAGACGACGCCGTTCGGGAAGTTCGACCCCGAATCGGACGCCTGACCCCCGCACCCGCCGTTCTCCTCGCGTCTCTGCCCGTCGAGCGGCAGCGCCGTTAACATAATGATCTATAATGCCGTGTTATGGGAACAGTCTGGTAACACAGACAGATTTAATAGGCACTTCGTTCGTATAGTGGGTAAGGACGACCGGAGCCCCGATCCGGGGGCGATCGGTCGCACCACCAAACGATGACGGAGACTGAACAGCCGACGACCGTGGGACAGCTTCCGGCGCCGGAGACAGCGCAGTCGCGTCTGCCCGCGCTGCTCACCCGACTGGTGTGGCTGCTCTGGGCCGGGAGCCTCGGCGCGCTCGTCGCCCAGCGCTGGAGCGGCGACGTATGGACCGTTCCCGGACTCGCGCGCGTCGACGGGCTCACGGTCGTGATGTGGGTCGCAGTCACCTTCTTCAGCGGCATCGTCCACAGCTACTCGCGTCGCTACATGGCCGGGAGCCGGACGATCGACCGCTTCTTCGGCCGCGTGTTCGCGTTCACGCTGGTCGTGATGGCCCTCGTCGCGGCCGACAGCGTGGTCGCGTTCGGCGCGCTCTGGATCGCGATGGGGCTCGTCATGGCCGGCCTCGTCGGGCACGTGGAGGACTGGCCGCAGGCACAAGCCGCGGCCGCGCTCGGCCGCCGCTACTTCCTCGCGAGCGGCGCGGCCCTCGCCGCCGCGCTCGGGATCCTCTGGTGGACGACCGGGGCCACGACGGTCTCGGGCCTCGCGTCCGCCGTCGAGACCGCACCGTCGACGCCCGTGCTGGTGGCCGCGTGCGCGCTGGTCCTCGCGGCGATGATCCAGTCGGCGCTGATCCCGTTTCACACGTGGCTGCTCGCCTCGATGACTGCGCCGACGCCCGCCTCGGCGCTGATGCACGCAGGCTTCGTCAACGCGGGCGGGATCCTCCTCGTCCGGTTCGCCCCGGTCGTGACCGTCGACGAGCGCGTGATGCTCGGGGTCGTGCTCGTCGGGGCGGCGAGCGCCATCGGCGGCAAGCTTCTGAAGACCGTCCGCACGGACGTGAAGGGGGCGCTGGGCTGCTCGACGGTCGGCCAGATGGGCTTCATGCTCATGCAGGCCGGGCTGGGCTTCTTCGGCGCCGCGGTCACGCACCTGATCCTGCACGGCTTCTACAAGGCCTACCAGTTCCTCGGCTCGGGCGCCGAGGTCTCCCACGAGAGCCCAGCGGCGACGCGCTCGACCGACTCGGCGGGCGTGGTCGGCGGCGCGGTGATGCTCGGCTCGGCCCTCGCGGGGGGCGCGCTCTTCGCGGGCCTCACGGGGAAGGGAACCGACCTCGGTGCGGGCCTCCTCCTCGTGATGCTCGTCGTTTTGACCGTGCTGCACGCCGCCCGCGACCTGGTCACATCGGCGTCGGCGCCGGCGGCAGTCCGCTACGGCGGCGTGCCGGCGGTCGCCCTGCCCGCCATCGCGGTGTACGCCGCGGTCTACCGCGCCATCGAGGGCGCCCTCGCGGGCTTGCCCGGCGTCGGGCACCCGGCGGGGCTGACGCCGGTCCACGTCCTCGTCGCCGCCGCGTTCCTCGCGGCGTACCTCGCCGTCGAGACCGGCGTCTACCGCCGCAGTCACCGCCTGTACGTGGCGCTGGTGAACGCGACCCAGCCGCCCTCGGACACCCTGCTGACCGACACGGAGGACTACAATGAGTACTGACGACGCAATCCACGAGAGCATCGACGCGGCGGCCGAGGCGGTCGGGTCCGTCTGGCCGCTCCACTCCTTCGTCACGGCCAACCCGCTGGCCGGATTCGAGGACCGCCCGTTCCACGAGGCCGTGGCGGACGCCGAAGACGTGCTCGGGGGCGACGGCTACCCGAGCGCGGACGTGTTCCGCAGCGCGCTCGCGGACGGCCGCATCGACCGCGAAGTCCTCGCCGACCGCCTCGCGGCCCACGGCTACGAGCCTGACCCCGAGGCCGCACTCGACGCGCTGGCCGCCGAGTCCGACCAGACCCCGGCAGAGGCGAGCACCCCAGAGGACCGCGTGGACGCGGTGCTGACGAAGTGGCTCCCCGCCTTCCTCGACGAGGGGCGCGCGAAGTGGTCGATGCCGAACCGCGAGGCAGGCTTCTACGCCGCGGTCAGGACCGTCGCGCCCCACGACGGGGCGATTCCGGACGGGGCGTTCGCCGACCTGCCCGACGAGCCGGTCGCCGCGATTCGCGACCTGCTCTCGGGCCACCCGGTCGGGCGCTGGCAGGACGTCTTCGAGCACCACCTCTCGGCGCTTCCGGGCTGGACAGGCTTCCTCAAACAGCGCGCCGAGGACGACGGCGACTGGCAGTCCGCCCACCCGATCACGCTCGCGGGCTACCTCGCCGTGCGCTTGGCGCTCGCCGACGCGTTCGACGCGCCGATCGAACCCCCTGAAACCGACGACGCGGACGACGAGGGCGTCCCGCTGCCGGCGGTCTTCCTCGACGCGTGGGAGGCCACCTACCGCGGGGCGCTCGTGGACCCGCTGACCGACGCCAGCGAGTCCGTCGCCGCGTCCGACGACGGCGACCGTCCGGACGCGCAACTGGTGTTCTGCATCGACACGCGTTCGGAGGTTATCCGCCGCCACGTCGAGGCCGCCGGCGACTACGAGACCCACGGCTACGCGGGCTTCTTCGGCGTCCCGATGCGCCACGACCCACACGACGCCGACGCGACCGCCGACGCCTGCCCCCCGATCCTCGATCCGGAGCACCGCATCGCCGACCGCCCGACCGAGGACGGCGCCGACCGCGCGAGCTACGAGCGCTGGCAGGGCGCTCTGGGGACCGGCCGCGCCGCGCTCGGCCACCTCCGCTCGAACGTCGCGACCGCGTTCAGTTTCGTCGAGAGCACCGGCGCCGGGTACGCCGCCGCGCTGGCAGCCCGCACGCTCGTCCCCGGACGCGTGCACGACCTCGTCGACGCCGCGGACGACCGCGTGCCCGACGAGCACGAGGTCTGCGAGCCCGCCGTCGACTACAACCCCGACGGCGTCCACGAACTCCGCGAGGGCCTCACCCACGACGAGAAGGTCGAGTACGCCGCGACGGCCGTCGAGCTGATGGGGATCGAACAGTTCGGCCGCCTCGTGGTGTTCGCGGGCCACGCGAGCGAGACGGCGAACAACCCCTACGATTCGAGCCTCGACTGTGGCGCCTGCGCGGGCAACCCCGGCGGGCCGAACGCGCGCGTCCTCGCGGCCATCTGCAACGACGACGCGGTGCAGGCGGCCCTCCGCGAGGGCGGGATCGAGGTCCCCGAGGACACGGTGTTCCTCGCCGGCGAGCACAACACCACGACCGACGAGATCACGCTGTTCGACGGCGACGTGCCGGCGTCCCACGACGCCGATCTCGACCAGCTTCGCGCGGACCTCGCGACCGCACGCGCCGACGCGGCGGCCGAGCGCACCGACGAGACCGGTGACGCCGCGGTCAGCGAGACCGAGCGCCGCGCCGCCGACTGGGCGGAGACCCGCCCGGAGTGGGGCCTCGCCGGCAACGCCGGCTTCGTGATCGGGCCGCGCGACCTGACCAGCGACCTCGACCTCGACGGGCGCGCGTTCCTCCACTCCTACGACTGGACGACCGACCCCGAGGGGGACGCCCTCGAGGGGATCCTCTCGGGACCGATGGTCGTCACGCAGTGGATCAACACCCAGTACTACTTCTCGACGGTCGACAACGCGGCCTACGGGAGCGGGTCGAAGGTGACCCACAACCCCGTCGGCAACGTCGGCGTGTACCAGGGCAACGGCGGCGACCTGATGGCAGGGCTGCCGCTCCAGTCGCTGATGGCCGCCGACGACGAACCCTACCACCAGCCGATCCGCCTCTCGACGGTGATCCACGCGCCCGTCGAGCGCGTCACCGAGGTGCTGGCGGACAACGAGGCCGTCGCGGGCCTGCTCGACAACGACTGGCTCTCGCTGACCGTCGTCGATCCGACCGACGGACACCGCGCGTTCCACTACGAGTCCGACCTGGAGTGGACGCCGATGGCCGAGCGCGCCGCGGCCGCCGCGGCGACCCCGACCGCGGTCGCCGACGACTGAGTTAGATCCCCCAGAAGACCGAGATTCCGACGACGATGACGACCGAGAGGATCGCTTGTAGGGGCGCGCCGATGCGGGTGTAGTCCGTGAACTTGTAGCCGCCGGGGCCGTACACGAAGAGGTTCGTCTGGTAGCCGATCGGCCCGAGGAAGGCCATCGAGGCCGCGAAGGTCACCGTCAGCACGAAGGCGAAGGGGTTCGCGCCGAGGCGACTCGCCGCCTCGATGGCGACCGGGATCATCAACACGACGCTCGCGTTGTTGGAGATGATCTCCGTGATGAGGCCCGTACCGATGTAGAAGACCCACAGCACCCCGATCGGCGGCAACACGACCGACGTGGCGGCGACCGCGGCACCCAGCAGTTCCGCGCCGCCGGTCTGTTCGAGCGCCATCCCGAGCGGAATCACGCCCGCGAGCAGGAAGATCACGTCCCACTCGACGCCGTCGTAGATCTCGTTTGGCTTGATGACGCCCGCGAACACCATGGCGACGACGCCCGCGAGCGCGGAGACGAGGATCGGGAACTGGAAACCGGAGAGCGCGCTGAAGGCGCCGACGCCGGTGAGGTCCACCAGCCCGGAGGCGATGGTCTCGAAGGGCAGCGCCGCGAAGGCGACGACGCCGGCCATGATGCCCGCCGCGTGGGGGATCTTGTCAGTCCGATAGTCCGGCGACTCGGGTTCGTGGGCGACGATGAAGTCGTCGTTTCGCGAGAGGCGGTCGATGCTGTCCGGCGCGGCCTGAATCAGCAGGGTGTCGCCCACGCGGAGGCGGCGCTCGTCGAGGCCCTCTCGGATCGTCTCGCCGCGCGACCGGAACGCGAGGACGGTCGCGTCGTAGCGCTGGCGGAACGTCGAGGTCCGGAGCGTCTCGCCGACGAGGTGCGAGCCGCGGGGGACGACGACCTCCACGAGGGTCTGTTCGTCGACCCGGTTCGGTTCGAGTTCCGACTCCGCGGTGGGGTGGCCCGCCATCGTCAGCGTCTCCTGTGCGACGAGGCGCTCCAGCGTCTCGCGATCCGCGCGCAACCGCAGCACGTCGCCAGCCCGGATCTCCTTGTTGCCGATGGGTTCGATGAACTCCTCGCCGTTCCGCACGACCTGCACCACGTCGGCGTCGAACTCGCTGTCGTCGATGGCGCGCTCGACAGTCTTGCCGACGAGGGGCGAGTCGTCGTCCACGACGACCTCGGTCAGGTACTCGCCGATGTCGTACTCGCCGATGTAGTCCTCCTCCGCCGGGATGCGCTCGGGGAGGAGGCGGTGGCCGACGAAGTAGAGGTACGCGCTCCCCACCAGCAGGACGATGATCCCCAACTGGGTGAACTCGAACATCGAGAACGGCCGGCCGAGCAGGCGGGCCGACACGTCGCTGGCGAGGATGTTCGTCGACGTGCCGATGAGCGTCAGCATGCCCCCGAGCATCGACGCGTAGGAGAGCGGGATCAGGAGCTTCGAGGGCGAGGTGTCGCCCTTGTGCGCGAGGTCGCTGATCACCGGGACGAGGACCGCGACGACGGGTGTGTTGTTCACGAATCCGGAGATGGGGCCGGCGACCCCGATGGTCGCGAGCAGTTGCCGGTCGAGGCTGTTGCCCGCGAAGGCGGCCATCTTCCGGCCGAGGATCTGGACGAGACCCGTGCGGCTGATCCCCGAACTCAAGATCAGCATCGCCAGTACGGTGATGGTCGCCGGTGAGGAGAACCCCGAGATGCCCTCCGTCGTGGAGATGTGCGTGTAGTTCGCCACGCCGTCGGGTCCAAACACCATCAACAGCACCATCACGAGGATGGCGGTCACGTCGACGGGGAGCCACTCCGTGATGAAGAGGACCAGCGTGACGAGGATGATGCAGAAGACGGCGACTACGTCTGTCGTCACGGGCGGGATCGACCCGGTCTGGGCCAGCGTCGGCACCGCTCCGTCGAGTAGGTGTGTGATCATCGGTGCGGACAGTCGCTGTCGTGGCAGTCGGCGGGGAGCGACATAAACGGCGTGGACCGGAGGGCTATGTAGTCCTCCGGACCACTCATAGTAACGAATTACACCCGACGGCGTGTGGTTCGAGTCGGAATGACCGAGACGGAGCAACGCGAGTTCGCGACCCGGGTCGCGACGCTCGCGGAGCGCTACCTCGACGAGGTGCTGGCGTGCGCTCGCGCCCTGCGGACCGGGCTCGACGACTACCTGGCGGACGGCCGAATCGACGACGCCGCGGCCCGCGTGACCGCGCTGGAGAGCGACTGCGACGACGCGCTCAGGGACGTTCGGGAGGCGGTCGTCGGCATGCCGCCGGCGTTCTCGAACCTCTACCTCCGCCCCGGCGAGGCCGTGACCTTCTTCGATCAGGCAGACGCCATCGCGAACCGGGCCGAGTGCGTCGTCGACGACGTCCGCGTGATGGCGCCCGCGCTCGGGACCGTCGAGGCGGAACTACACGGCGTCGTCGAGGAGATCGTCGCGATGGTTCGCACCCTCGCTGACGCCGCGGCCCTCCACTTCGCGGACCCGACCGGCGCCGGCGCGACCGCGGAGATCCGCCCGCTGGTCGGCGAGATCCGGGAGCGCGAGCGCCGGTGCGACGACCTCCGGCGGTCGGCCCTCGAAGCGCTGTTCGCCGACGGCACCACGGCGCCGGCCCTCGCCGCCCGCGAGATCGTCCTCGGCCTCGACGAGGTGGCAGACGCCGTCGAGGACGCCGCGGACCACCTCATCTACGTCGAGCAGATCGCGCACTGACCGGGAACGGCAGTCTTTTTAGGCTTGCCTAAAGACAGTTGGACAACTGATGCCCGACATCTGCGTCGTCGTCCCGACCGTCCGGAACCCGGAGTGCGTCCGGGCGTACGCCGAGAACGCGCGCCGACACGGCTTCGACACCGACCGCCTCCACGTCGTCCTCGTCACCGAGGACTTCTGCGACGCGGCGGCGATGCGCGAGATGCTCGCCGACGAGGGGCTCTCCGGCCGCGTCTTCGACGGGGCGGCCCGAACCGAGTGGTTCGAACAGCGCGGCCTCGCGGAGTACGACCACCTCGTCCCCGCGGCGAGTCACGCCCAGACGAGCTTCGGCCTCCTCTACATGTGGGCGGGCGACTACGACTACGGCGTCTTCATCGACGACGACACCGCCCCCCACGACGAGGACGACTTCTTCGGCCGCCACCTCTCGAATCTGGCCACCGAGGGCGACGTCGAGACCGTGCGGTCCGACGAGCGCTGGGTGAACGTCCTCTACCAGACCGACACCGACCTCTACCCGCGGGGCTACCCCTACTCGGCGATGGACGAGACGGTGGAGACCCGGACCGACCGCGTCGAGAACGTCGTCGCGTCGCAGGGCCTCTGGACGAACGTGCCGGACCTCGACGCCGTGCGCATCCTGATGGACGGCGACTTGCAGGGTCAGGCCGAGACGCGCCTCGACCGCGATGACTTCGGCGCCGACTTCGTGGCGGACCGAGGTCAGTACCTCACCGTCTGCTCGATGAACCTCGCCTTCCGCCGCGAGGTCATCCCCGCCTTCTACCAGTTGCCGATGGACGACAACGAGTGGGACGTGGGCCGCTTCGACGACATCTGGTCCGGCGTCTTCCTCAAACGCGCCTGCGACCTCGTGGGCGCCCAGATACTCACGGGCGGCCCGCTGTGCGAGCACAACAAGGCGCCCCGCTCCACGTTCGACGACCTGCACAACGAGGTCGCGGGACTGGAACTCAACGAACACGTCTGGGAGGTCGTCGACGGCGTCGACCCCGACGTGTCCGGGTCCGGCCCGGAGGCCTACGCGACGGCCTTCCGCGCGATGGCCGACGCCCTCGCGGCGGGCGACTGGTCTGAGTACACCAACGGGGACTTCTTCGCCCACGTCGGCGAATACATGCGCGACTGGCTGGACTGCCTCGACGCCATCGAGGCCCGGACCGCACCCGCGGTCGCGGACGACTGAATCGGCACCTTTTTGGGTTTTAGGCCGACCTAATCCAACATATGACACGAGACTCCGCGTTCGGTCGCCGCGCGCTCCTCCACACGCTGGGAGCGGGCGCTGTCGCAGGGCTCGCCGGCTGCTCGATTCCGGGGAGCGACGGCGGCGACGACTCGCCGGGCAACGTGGACATCCCCTCGCTGACGAACTTCCGCGGGTCGGGGCCGCTGGCGTCCGGGCGCCCCCAGCCGGGTGGCACCTCCATCGAGGACCTGCCGGCGCTCGAGGGCGAACTGAACCTCGCCATCGGCGGCGGCGAGGGCGGCATCTACGGCAACTTCGTCGACCAGCTCGAACAGATCTACCCGGACTTCACGGTCTACTCGAACTCCAGCGGCTCGGCGTCGCTCGCGCAGACCCTCGTGCAGGAGTCGCAGGCCGGCCAGCCCTCGGCCGACGTGTTCTGGTCGATCGACGCCGGCTCGCTCGCGTACGTGACGAACAACGACGCCTACGAGTCGCTGTCCGCGGACGTGACGGAGCCGGTCCCCGCCGACTTCCGCGGCGAGGACGAGTCGTGGGTCGGCGTCACCGGCCGCGCGCGAGCCGTCCCCTACAACACGAACGAGCTCAGCGAGTCCGACATCCCCGACACGGTGCAGGACTTCCCGGAGACCCCGGCTCTGCAGGGGACGATGGGCTGGGCGCCGACCTACGGGGCGTTCAAGTCCTTCGTCACCGCGATGCGCCTGCTCCGCGACCGCGAGCAGACGCGCCAGTGGCTGGTCAAGATGCGCGAGGCGGGCACCCAGCGCTTCGGCAACGAGTGGTTCGTCTCGAATCAGGTCGCCGACGGCACCATCTCCGCCGGGTTCGCGAACCACTACTACGCGATGCGGGTGAAGAACAGCCGCCCCGACGCACCGATCGACCTCGCCTTCACCTCGGGCGACGCCGGCGCGCTCGTCAACGTGGCGGGGACTGTGATCCCGAAGGGCGCCGACAAGGTGGATCTCGCGGAACTGTTCATCCGCCACCTGCTCTCCGCCGAGGCACAGGAGTTCTTCGCCACCGTCAGCTTCGCCTACCCGATGATCACGGGGGTCGATCCGGTCGGCGACCTGCCGCCGGTGTCTGAGCTGAAGCCGCCGGACGTCGACCTCTCGAAGCTCTCGGACATCGAGCCCACGCTGGAACTGATGAGCGAGGCCGGCGTCGAGGGATGAGCGAGCGGGGGCGGCGGCTTCGGAGCGCGCTCGGGGGAATCCCGAGCAGCGGTGCCGCCCTCACCGCGCTCGCCGCGCTGGTCGCGGCGGCGATGCTGGCCCCGTTGGCGTGGCTCCTCCTCGACGTCGAGCAGTTCAGCCCGCGGGCCGTGGAACTGCTGACCGGCACCGAGACGCTGCAGGTACTCGGCCGGAGCGTCGCGCTGGTCGCCGTCGTCACCGCCGCGACGGTGGTGCTTGGCGTCTCGCTCGCCGTCCTCACCGTCCAGACGAACCTGCCGTTCCGCCGCTTCTGGACCGTCGTGACGGCGCTGCCGCTGGTCGTCCCGAGCTACCTCGGCGCCTTCGCCGCGCTGTCCGCGTTCGGGTCCGGCGGCCTGTTCTCCGACATGCTCGGGACGACCGTGCCGCCACTTGAGGGGTTCACCGGGACGGCCGTGGTGATGACGCTCTACACGTACCCCTACGTCTTTCTCACGACGCGGGCCTCGCTGCTCTCGCTCGACGCCTCGCTGGTACGCGCGGCCCGGAGCCTCGACGCGACGCGACGGGAGGCGTTCCGGCGAGTCACGCTCCCTCAGATCATGCCCGGCGTGGCCGCGGGCGCCCTGCTGGTCGCGCTCTACACCCTCGCGGACTTCGGCACGCCGAACTTCATGCGACTGGAGGTGTTCACGCAGTTCATCTACGCGCAGTGGGAGGGGTTCCAGCGCGGCCACGCGGTGTTGCTCTCGCTGGAACTCGTCGGCGTCATCGGCGTGCTCCTCGCGCTGGAGTCCCGCATCGGCGCGGACCGCTCGGGCGCGTACGCCAGCGGCGGGCGACGCGGCGCGACCCAGTTCTCGCTGGGGAAGTGGCGCTACCCCGCGATGTTGCTCCCGGCCGCGGTGGCGACGGCGGCCCTCGTGGTGCCCATCGCCGTCTTCGTCCTCCTGCTGTTCCGGACCGACCCGACCTACATCCAGGAGCCGTCCTTCTCGATCTGGTACGCGTGGGACTCTGTGCGCGTCTCGCTGGCGGCGGCCGTGGTGGCCGTGCTCGCGGCGCTTCCCATCGCGGTCCGCTCCGCCGCGGGGGACTCGTGGATCGCGCGGTTCGCGGACCGCGCGGCGTACGTCGGCTTCGCCGTGCCCGGCATCGTCATCGGCATCGCCCTGGTGAACTTCGGCCTCGACGTCGTTCCGTGGCTCCACCGCTCGATCCCCATCCTCGTGTTCGCCTACGTGATCCGCTTCATGCCGCAGGCGCTGGGATCGATCCGCACCTCGACCCTGCAGGTGGACCGGAACCTCGTCGCCGCGGCGCGGACGCTCGGGGAGTCCCGGCTGGCGGCGTTCCGGTCGGTGACGCTCCCGCTGATCGCGCCCGGAATCGCGACGGGCGCCGCCCTGGTCTTTCTCACGACCATGAAGGAACTGCCCGCGACGCTGATGTTGCAGGACTACGGCTTCAAGACGCTGGTCCTCTACATCTGGGAGGTCCGCGAGGCGGGGCTGTACGGCCGTGCCGCCGTCCCCGCGCTGGTGTTGATCCTCGTCTCTGCGGTGTCGATGGGCGTCATCCTGCGGAGCGAGGGCGAAGCCGGCGGTGGTGGCTGAGATGCGCCGCCGGACGGCCCGGGCGCTGACCGCGGCGCTCGCGCTGACGGGCGCGCTCGTCGTCCTGCTGGTCGCTTCACGGCTGTTTCCCTACCACTCGCTCAACCACGACGAGGGCGTCTATCTCCGGCAGGCCGCACTCCTCCGCGCGGGACAGTTCTCGCTGTTCCCGCCCGTCGAGGGCGTGTTCCGACCGTGGTTCTTCGTCGACGCCGGCGATCGGCTCTACCCCAAGTACGGCCCCGTCCCGGCGGCGATGTTCGCGGTCGGACAGGCCGTCGGCGCGGCGCGACTGGTGCTCGCGGGCGTCGCGGGCGGCATCCTCGCCCTGACCGCCAGCGTCGTCGGCGCGCCGTTCGACCGGCGGACCGGTCTCGCCGCGGGCGCGGTCCTGCTCTGCTCGCCGCTGTTCCTGGTCAACACCGCGACGTTTCTGCCCTACGCCCCGACGACCCTGTGGAACCTCGCCTTCGCCGCCGCGTACTTCCGGGCCGACCGGACCGGCGACGTGCGTTGGGCCGCAGTCGCCGGGACCGCCGTGGGCATCGCCTTCTTCGCGCGCCCGTACACCGCGGTCCTGTTCGCCGCGCCGTTCATCGTGCACGCCTGCTGGACGCTGTGGCGCGACCCGCGCGCCGCGCTCCCGCGGCAGGCCGTCACCGCCGCGACGGGCCTCGTGGGCGTCGCGGCCACGCTGGCCTACAACGCTGCCGTCACGGGCGAGGCGCTGCTGTTCCCCTACGAGGCGTTCGCGCCCCTCGACGGCCTCGGCTTCGGGGAGCGCCGCCTCCTCGGCCACGTCGTGGACTACACCCCGTCGCTGGCGCTCCGGGTCAACGCGGAGGTGCTGGAGGTGTTCGCGACGGACTGGATCGCCGGGGGCCTCCTCGGCGCGGCGCTCGCCGCGGTCGGACTCGCCGCAGCCGTCCGGCGCGGCCTGACGGCCCCGCAGGCGGTCCTCGCGGGCCTCTTCGTGTCGATTCCGCTCGGGAACGTCTACTTCTGGGGCAACTACAACATCCTCGGAGTCGTCGGGGAACCGGGCGACGGTCTGGTGGCCTATTTGGGCCCGTACTACCACTTCGACCTCTTGATCCCGACCGCAGCGTTCGCCGCCCGCGGCGCGCTCGCGGTGACGCGGGCGGCGCGGACCGTCGCCGCGACCGCGCCGGACCCCGACCGGGCTCGGACCGTCGCCGCGGTCGCGCTGCTGGTCGGAGGCGCCGCGTTCGGCGCCGTCACGGTGGGCGCCGTCGAGCACCCCGTCGAGCGGAACGCCGAGGTGACCGACACGTACGAGACGGCCTACGAACCGGTCGCCGACGGGCCGCCCGAGAACGCCCTCGTATTCGTCCCCTCGCCGTACGGCCCGTGGCTCGGCCACCCGTTGCAGGCGCTCCGGAACGACCCGGACTTCGACGGCGAGGCCGTGTACGCGCTCGACGACCGCCCCTTCGAGACCGTCGACGCGTTCCCCGACCGGGCGCTGTACCGGTACGGCTTCCGCGGCGGGTGGGCGCCCGCCTCGGGGTCGCCGACGGGGGCGCGCCTCCAACCGATCGAGCGGGTGCGCGGCGAGCGCGTGGGCTTCGCGACGGCGTTCGCGGTCCCCGACGGCGCGCAGGGCGTCAGCTTCCGCCTGTCGAGCGGCGGGGAGAGCGCGTACCGCGCCGTCGCGCCCGAGGCGAACGTCTCCGCGACGGTGACCGTCGGCGACGGGGCGGCGACGCTGACGGCCGACGGCGGCACCGCGAGCGTGCCCGTCGACGACCGCGACGACGTGCGCGTCACGGCCTTCGTCGACTACGGGCCGGGGGGCGGCTTCAGCTACGCCTTCGAGATGCCCGTCGAGGCGACCGACGACGGCGTGCAGGCGCTCACGCCCCGCGTCGAGTACTGCCGCGCCGCGAGCACCTGCGGGGGCGGCGCGACCTACGTCCCCGACGACGCGCCCCCGGGCATCGCCGTGACCGTCGACGCGTTCGCCGCGGAGCGGAACGCCTAAGTTTAGGTCTGCCTAATTCCGTGTCGAATGCGTCTCACGCGCCGCGACGCTGTCGTGGCCCTCGCCAGCGCCGGCGTCGCCGTGGCCGCCGGCGCGACACTCGAAGCCCCGACGGCCGACGACGGTCCCATCGGCGAGACCGAACGGGACGTCCTCCTAGCGGTCGCGGAAGTCGTCTATCCCGACGAGGTGGCGGACACGCGGGCCTTCGTCGAACGGTACGTCGGGGGACGGGCAGCCGAGCGGCCTGACTGGGCCGCCGGCGTCGCCGACGCCGCGTCGTACCTCGACGAGTACGCCCAGTCGTGGCGAGACGCGAACTTTGCCGACCTCGACGCGGCCGACCGCGACGACGTGTTGCGGTCGATGGGCGCCGACACGGCGGCCTCGGACCCCGAGGGCACCGACGTCGAGCGCGTCCGGTACTACCTCGTGAACGACCTGCTGTACGCCCTGTACGCGTCGCCGACGGGCGGCCGTCTCGTCGGCATCGAGAACCCGCAGGGCCACCCCGGCGGCACGGCGTCCTATCAGCGCGGGGAACCGCGATGAGCGACCGCGCGCCGTCGCCGCGAGTCGACGTCTGCGTCGTCGGGGCCGGCCCGGCGGGCGCCCTCGTCGCCGACCGCCTCGCGACCGCCGGCCATGACGTGGTCGTGCTCGAAGCCGGGCCGCGGTTCGATCCCGACAGCCGCGAGGAGCGCATGGAGCGCTCGATCCGACCCGCCGGCGACCCCCGCGCCGTCTGGGACATGGGCGGTCCCCGGGACGCCTACGAGAGCACCGGCGAGCGCGCGTATCCCCTGAACCGCTCGCGGGTCAAAGGCGTGGGCGGGTCCTCGCTGCACTGGCAGGGCATGGTGATGCGGCTCCACGAGGCCGACTTCGAGTCGGCGACGCGCCGCGGACTGGGCGCGGACTGGCCCATCGACTACGCGGACCTGCGGCCCTTCTACGCCGACGCGGAGCGGGCGCTCGGCGTCGCGGGCGCCTCGGACAACCCTTTCGCGCCGCCGCGGGCGGAGCCACACCCGCTGCCGGCGTTTCCGCCCTCGCACAGCGACTCGCTGTTCGCGTCGGCCTGCGAGGACCTCGGGATCGCGACGCACTCGGTCCCGAACGCCCGCAACTCCGAACCCTACGACGGCGAGGGCGCCTGCGTGGGCTACGGCACCTGCCAGCCGGTCTGTCCCTCGGGCGCGAAGTACGACGCCACGCGACACGTCGCGAGCGCGGAGGCGGCCGGCGCCCGGGTGATCGACCGCGCCCCAGTCCGGCGCCTCCGCCACGACGACGCGGGGGACCGCGTGGTCGCGGCCGAGTACACGAGCCCGGACGGACGGCGGCACCGCCAGACGGCCCGCCAGTTCGTCCTCGCGGCCGGCGGCGTCGAGGGGCCCCGCCTCCTGTTGCTCTCCCGATCCGAGCGGTACCCCGACGGCCTCGCCAACTCCTCGGGCGCGGTGGGGAAGTACTTCCACGACCACCTGTTCGCGGGCGCGGGCGGCACCGTCGACGCCGACACCCGGCAGAACCACGTGGGCTTCAACACCACCGAGTCCCACCAGTTCTACGAGGGCGACGGCGGCCGGATCAAACTGGAGTTTCTCAACTACGCCGGCCCGTCGCCGGTCGAGCAGGCGCTGGGCGCCGACGAGTGGGGCGACGACCTGCTGTCGTCGCTGCGGGACGCCTACGGCGGGCACCTCGCGGTCGGCGGTCTCGTGGAGCAACTGCCGCGCGCGGAGAACCGGGTGACGCTGTCCGCGACGCGGACGGACGATCGCGGCGACCCGGTCCCCGAGATCGAGTGGTCGCTCGGCGACTACGAGCGGCGGGCGATCCGGCGCGCGAACGAGATCCAGCGGGAGATTCTGGACGCCGCTGGCGCGGACGTGCAGTGGACCGTCGGCCCCGACGCGACCGGCCCGGCCTTCCACCACATGGGGACGACCAGGATGGGGACCGACCCCGAGTCGTCGGTCGTCGACCCGCGCTTGCGGGCCCACGACCTCGCGAACCTCACCATCCCCTCGTCGTCGGCCTTCGTGACCGGCGGAGCGATGAACCCCACCCTGACCATCGCCGCGCTGGCGCTCAAAGCCGCCGAGCACCTCGACGCCGACCTATAACGAGAGGCCGAGGCGCTCCTCGGCGGCGACGCGCAGGATCGAGGCCGCGATTTCGGCCCCGCCCTCGATGGGGTCGAGTTTGGTCTCGCCGAGGCGCTCGCCGTAGCGGATCGGTTCCTCCCGCACGTCGTAGCCGCGGGCGACGGGCCGCATCAGCAGTTCCGCCGAGAGGCCGGTGTTCTCGGTCCACTCGATCTCCGCGAGCATCGACGTCCGGTAGGCCCGCATCCCCGTGGTCGTGTCGTGGACCCGCTCGCCAAGCAGGACCGACGCGAGCGCCGCGAACGCGTGGTTGCCGAGGCGGTTGAACGCCGGCATCGCGTCGGCGCCGTGGTAGAGGCGGTCGCCGCTCACCACGTCGTAGCCCTCGTTGATGAGCGCGAGGAAGTCCGGAATGCGCTCCATCGGGTACGTGCCGTCGCAGTCGGTCGTGATCGCGACCGGCCGGTCGACGGCGTCGAGGGCCGCGGCGACCGCGACGCCGTAGCCCCGTGGCTCCTGCTCGATGACGCGGGCGCCTCGCTCGCGGGCGATCTCTGGTGTCCGGTCGCTCGACCCGTCGACGCAGACGACCGCGGCCCGGTCGTCCGTCGCGGCCGCGATGTCGTCGAGGACGGCGCCTACCGCCGCTTCCTCGTTGTACGTTCCCATCACGACCGCCACGTCGTCGAGGTCGTAGGGCCCCGCCGCTGGTGCGCTCATACCCCCCGTACCGACCGGAAATATTTTAGGCTTGCCAAAAATAGTGCCGACCGTCACGAACCGGTGGGTTTTGAGTGTTCGGTCCCGTAGATGGATCAGACGCGGCTCATCGCCCCAATCATGGCAAGCGAACACCTCACGACGCCCGACGGCCGGACCACACCGGCGGAGTCCGACCCGGCGGCCGACCGCGAGACCGTCCTCGAACTCGACGGCGTCACGAAGACGTACGGCGAAGAGGCGGCCGTCGACGGCCTCTCGCTCTCCGTGCGCGACGGCGAACTCCTCACCCTGCTCGGTCCCTCCGGCTGTGGCAAGACGACGACCCTCCAGTTGCTCGCGGGCCTCGAACGTCCGACCGACGGCACGGTGACCATCGACGGCGAGCGGGTGGCCGACGAGGACACCTTCGTCCAGCCCGAGGACCGCGACGTGGGCCTCGTGTTTCAGGACTACGCGCTGTTCCCCCACTTGAGCGTCGGCGAGAACATCGCCTTCGGTCTCGACGGCGACGACGAGGCCCGGGTGGCGGACCTCCTCGAACTCGTGGACCTCGCGGGCTTCGAGGACCGCGAGGTGGACGGGCTCTCCGGTGGCCAGCAACAGCGGGTCGCGCTCGCGCGGGCCCTCGCGCCCGAACCGGACGTGCTCCTCCTCGACGAACCGTTCTCGAACCTGGACGTTCGACTGCGGGTCGAGATGCGCGAGGAGGTCCGCCGCATCCTGAAGGCCGCGGGGGTCACCGCGGTCTCGGTCACCCACGATCAGGAGGAGGCGCTCTCCATCAGCGACCGCGTCGCGGTGATGAACGACGGCGACGTGGAGCAGGCGGGCCGCCCGGAGGAAGTCTTCGAGCACCCCGAGTCGCGCTTCGTCGCGGGCTTCCTCGGGCAGGCCGGCTTCGTCTCGGGGCGCTTCGAGGAGGGCGTCGTCGAGACGGCGCTCGACACGTTCCACCCCTCGCGGCTGGAGGGCCTGAGCCCGGAGTACGACGGCGCGGCCCTCGACGTCCTGGTGCGCCCCGACGACCTCCGGGCGGTCCCGGCCGACGCCGCGGACGCCGACGCGGTGCGGGCCTTCGGCACCGTGGTCCACCGCCAGTACATCGGCCCCTCCTTCGTCTACCGGGTCGAACTCGACGCTGGCGACGTGGTCCACTGCCAGCACAACCACTCGACGGAACTCGACCTCGACCAGCGGGTCGGCGTCGAACTCGTCGCCGAGCACACGCTGGCGTGGTACCCCGCGGACTGAGAACCAAACGCTGAAACCGTCACCCACTGACGGTCGCGTATGGATCGCGTAGCGATCATCGGCGCGTCGATGACCCAGTTCGGCGAGCGCGACGCGTGGATCCGGGACCTCCTCGCGGAGGCGGGAGACGACTGCCTCCGCGACGCGGGCGTCGAACCGTCCGAACTCGATCACCTCTACGTCTCGAACATGGCCAGCGGCGAGTTCGAGGGCCAGTCGGGCGTGATGAACGCCCTCGCGCACGACCTCGGGGCGCTGGGCGCCTACACCCAGCGCGTCGATCAGACCTCCGCCTCCGGCGGCGCGGGCGTCTACGCCGCGTGGCAGTCCGTCGCCTCTGGCGCCTCGGAGTTGACGCTCCTCGTCGGCGGCGAGAAGATGAACGACACCGCGCCGGAGGGCGTCGAGAACACGGCCTTCGCCACCGACGTCATCGCGTCGCTGACCCACCCCGCGGAGTACAAGCACGGGGTCACGCTCCCGAGTTTCGCCGGGATGACCGCCCGGCGCTACCTTCACGAGTACGACGCGCCCCGCGAGTCGCTGGCGCGCGTGGCGGTCAAGAACCACAAGAACGGCGTCGACAACCCCAACGCCCACTTCCGGAAGGAAATCGACGTGGAGACGGCGATGGAGTCACCGGTCGTCGCCGACCCCCTGCGGCTCTACGACTTCTGCCCGATCACGGACGGCAGCGCGGCCCTCCTCTTCTGTCCGGAGTCCGTGGCAGCGGAGTACACCGACGACTACGTCGTCGTCTCGGGCATCGGCGGCGCCACCGACACCCACGTCGTCCACGAGCGCGACGACCCGACGACGATGGGCGCCGTCGCCGACTCCGGCGCGACGGCCTACGAGATGGCCGACCGGGACCCCGAGGACGTGGACGTCGCAGAACTCCACGACATGTTCACGATCCTCGAATTCCTGCAGGCCGAGGATCTGGGCTTCTTCGAGAAGGGCCACGCGTGGGAGGCGGCCATGGACGGCGTCACCGACCGGGACGGCGACCTGCCGATCAACACCTCCGGCGGCCTCAAGTCGAAGGGCCACCCGCTCGGCGCGAGCGGCGTCGCACAGGTCCACGAACTGTACGAGCAACTACTCGGCGCGGCCGGCCCGCGGCAGGTCGACGCGGACGTGGCGCTGGCCTGCAACGTCGGCGGCTTCGGCAACTGCGTGACCACCACCATCCTCGAACAGCCATGAGTCTCGACGCACACCGCTGTCCGAACGGCCACCTGACCAGCCCCCCGCACACGCGCTGTCCGACGTGTGGCGAAGCACAGACGGAGACGGTCGACCTCGCCGACCGCACCGCCGAGGTCGTGACGTGGACCGAGAGTCAGGCCACGCCTCCGGGGGTCCGCCAGCCGAACGCCATCGCAATCGTCGAGTTCGCGGTCGGCGACGAGACGGTCCGCCAGATCGGGCAACTCGTGGACGCCGACGTGGAGATCGGGGACCGCGTCCGCCCGGTCCACGTGGACGAACTCCGGGACCCCGACGCCGGGATCCGCCACCCGGACAGTCAGGCGTGGGACGGCTATCGCTTCGAGCGAGTCTGAGGCCCACACATTTATTACACCGCGCCGAGACGCTATAATAGACCGAAATGAGCGACGAAACCGCCGGTGGCGACCGGGCGACGACGTTCGCCGAGGCGCTCGAAGACCTCAAGTCGCGGGGGAGCATGCTCCTGGTGGTCGGGACCGGGGGGAACCTCGCGGCCGTCTGCGAGAACCTCCGCGGCGACGGCGACGACCGGCGCCGCCTCTACGTCCGCACCGGCGGCCGGTCGGCCCGGCCGGAGACGGAGGTGGGCGTCCCGAGTCGGACGATCCACTACGGCGCGGACACCCGCTCGGCCGCCGCCGAGACCGCCGGGTCCGGGACGGGCGGGCCGGATCGGATCGTCGAGTCGGGCCTCCCCGACCTGCAGGCGGCCCTCGGGGAGGCCGTCGCCGCGCTCGAACCCGCCGACGGCTACGTCGCGGGGCAGTTGCGCGTCTGCGTCGACGCCGCCGACGCCCTGCTCTCGCGGCACGAGGACGCCCGCGTCTTCCAACTCATCCACGCCCTCGGGGGCCGGATGCGCGAGACAGGCGGGATGTGTCACGTCCACCTCCCGGTGGCCTACGACGACGAGCACGTCCAGCTGCTGGCGCCGCTGTTCGACGCCATCGTCGAAGTCAGACACGGCACCGAACAGCGCTGGCACCTCCACGACCCGGACCTGACGACCGACTGGCTCCCGCTCTGACTACTCCGCACCGCGGAGCGCCTCGACGGCCGGCAGGTCCGCGCCGGTGAGCGCGCGGATGTACGCGCCGCCGGCGATGGAGACGTGCGAGAAGTCGCCCTCGTCGAGCCCGTACATCTCGATGGCCCGCGAGGTGTCGCCCCCGCCGACCACCGAGAAGCAGTCCGTCTCGGCGATGGCCTCCAAGACGCCGACCGTGCCCGCGCTGAACCGCTCGTCCTCGAAGACGCCCAGCGCGCCCTTCACGAACACCGCGGCGGAGTCGCGGATCACGTCCGCGTACTCGTCGACGGTGGCTGACCCAACGTCGAGGTAGGGGCGCTCCTTCTCGTCGATGTCGGCGACGCGGACCTCCGCTCGCTCGCCGTTCGCGCCCTCGTAGGCGAGATCCGCAGCGAGGCTGACCTGCTCGCGGTGCTCGTCGAGGATGTCCGTCACCGTGTCGGCGTTTCGCGCCCACTGCTCGTCGAAGAGGTCGGTCCCCTCAACGTCGCGGCCCACCGGAACGCCGTCGGCGCGGAGGAACAGTTCGCCCGCGACGCCGCCGAGCAGGAACTGATCGACCGTCTCGTCGAGCTCGCTCATTACGTCCACGACGTCGGTGGCCTTCGTGCCGCCACAGACCATCGTGACCTGCCCGTCGAAGGACCGCTCCGCGATGGCGGTGTTGGCCTCGTACTCGGCGGTCATCACGCGCCCCGCGTAGGCCGGGAGCGCGCGGGGAAAGCCCACGAGCGAGGCGTGCGCGCGGTGCGCCGCGGAGTAGGCGTCGTTCACGTAGGCGTCGAACTCGGGGGCGAGCGTCCGCACGAACTCGCTGTCGGCGTGCTCCGCGGGCGACTTCTCGGGGAGTTCGTCGTCGGCCATTCGGACGTTTTCGAGGAGGAGCGCCTCGCCGCCCGCCAGTCCCCGGATGGCGTCGATCGCGTCGGGACCGTACACCTCGTCCACGAAGTCGATCTCGTGGCCGACGTGCTCGCCGAGGATGCGCGCGTGTTCCCGGAGCGTCGTGAAGTCGTCGCGGCCCGGCCGGCCCTGATGGGCCAGCAGCACGACCGCGTGCCCCGCGTCGAGCAGGTCGCGGACCGTCTCGGCGTGGCGCTCGAATCGGCGGTTGTCCTGCGGGTGACCGTCCTCGATCGGTGCGTTCAGGTCGAGTCTGACCAGCAGGCGCTGGTCCGGGGCGAGGTTGTCGAGCGTGCGAAACGTCATGCGACGTGGGTGGCGAGGTCGAGCATCCGGTTGGCGAAGCCGTACTCGTTGTCGTACCACGTCAACACCTTCACGAGGTCGCCGCCCGGGAGCGCCATCGTCGAGTCCGCGTCGACGAGGCTGGAGTAGGGCTGCCCGAGGATGTCCTTCGAGACCACCTCGTCGTCGGTGACGCCGAGGACGCCCTCCATCGGGCCCCCGGCGGCCGCGCGGAACGCCTCGTTCACGTCGGCCGCGCTCGCGTCCTCGGCGAGCGAGACTGTGAGGTCCGTGAGCGACCCGTTCGGGGTCGGCACGCGGACCGCCATGCCGTCGAGGCGGCCGTCGAGTTCCGGGAGGACCTCCGTCGTCGCCTGCGCGGCGCCGGTCGAGGTCGGGACGATGTTCTCCGCGGCGGCGCGCCCGCGCCGGGTCTTCCCCGCCGGGCCGTCGATGAGGCTCTGGGACCCGGTGTAGGAGTGGACCGTCGTCAGCAGGCCCGCCTCGACGCCGAAGGTCTCGTGGAGCACCTTCGCGACCGGGGCGACGCTGTTGGTCGTGCAGGAGGCGTTCGACACCACGTCCTCACCGCCGTAGCGGTCCTCGTTGACGCCGTAGACGATCTGGAGTACGTCGGTCTCGCCCTTCGGGGGCGCGGAGATGATCGTCGTGTCGGCGCCCGCCGCGTTGTGGGCGCTGGCGTCCTCGTAGGTGCGGAAGAGGCCGGTGCACTCCATCGCCACGTCCACCTCGCGCTCGGCCCACGGGAGGTCGGACGGGTCTGTCTCACCGAACAGCGGAATCTCGGTCCCCTCGACGCGGAGCGACTCATCGCCGAGTTCGACCGCGTCGAAGCGGCCCGCCACGGTGTCGTACTTCGCGAGGTACGCCATGTCCTCGGTGTCCATCACGTCGTTGATGCCGGCGATTTCGACGCGGGGGTCGCCGACCGCGGCGCGGAACACGTTGCGGCCGATGCGCCCGAACCCGTTGAGGCCGACGCGCACCGGATCCGACGAGCCGCGGTCTGCACGCTCTGACATGGATCACCGTAGGGGGCGGCCGGGATAAAGTGTTTCCACATCCCGTCACGTCTGCACGAGGAGCAGCGGCGCCATCAGCAGGACCCCGGCCGCGCCGCCCGCGACGACCTCGCGGTACCCCTTCCCCGGGAGGTCGCGCCCGGCCGCCAGCGCCTCGGGCACGAACTCGGAGGCCACGAGGTAGATCATCGCCCCCGCCGCGAAGCCGAAGCCCAGCGGCATGAACGCCTGCGCCCACGTCACGAAGGCGTAGGCGATCACGGCACCGATCGGCTGGGGGAGACTGGAGAAGACGGCCGCCCCGACCATCCACCGGCGCTCGACCCCGAGCGCACGGAGCGGGATCGAAATCGCGAGCCCCTCGGGGATGTTGTGGATCGAGATGGCGACGGTCATGAAGACCGCGAGCAGGGGCACCGAGAAGCCCAGAATCGGGATGCCCCCCTCGAAGCCAAGTTCGGCGAAGGAGACGCCGACGGCGACCCCCTCCGGGAAGGAGTGGACGGTCAGCACGCCGAGGATGAGCACGAGCTTTCGCCAGTCGCGGTCAGCGAGCGCGGACGCCTGCTCCTCGGCGAGGTCCGCGTGGTCGTGGCCCTCTCCGTCGTCGTGGTCGTGCCCCGGTCCAATTCGTTCGAGCGCCCAGTTCGCGACGACGACGAGGACCACGCCCGCCAGCAGACCGGGCGCGAGGTCGGCGGGCGTGCCGTAGGCGAGTCCCTCCTCGATCAGCCCGAACAGGGACGCCGAGACCATGATCCCGGAGGCCAACCCCCACAGGGCCACCCGCCAGCGGACGCTCACGTCGTCGACGACGAAGTACGGGAGCGGCCCCAGTCCCGTCGCGAGGGCCGTGATGAGGCCCGCGACGAACACGAACGCGAAGGCGCCGAGCGAGGCCATAGTCGGGGATGGGGGAGCGGCCGCCGAAAAGTCTTCCCCGAGACGCGTTCGGCTACGGGTCCGCGAACGAGTCCAGCAGGCGACGCGCGAGGTCCTTGTCCAGCGGCTCGTTGGCGTTGCCACATTGGGGCGACTGGACGCAGGCCGGGCAGCCGTCGTCGCAGGGACACGCCGCCAGCAGCGACCGAGTGCGGTCGGTGAGCGCCGCCATGTCCGAAAACGCCGCCCGCGTCAGCCCGACGCCGCCGGGGTGGCCGTCGTAGATGAAGACGGTGCTCGCGCCGGTGTGGGGGTGCAGCGGCGTCGAGAGGCCGCCCACGTCGCCCCGGTCGCAGAGCACCGTCAGCGGCAACAGCGAGATCATCGCGTGCTCGGCGGCGTGGATGGCGCCCGCGAAGTCACCCTCGACGGCCCGCAGGTCGTGCTCCACGTCCGTCGGGACGGTGTAGTACAGTCCCTCGGTTCGCAGCGTCTGCTCGGGCAGGGAGAGCGACCGGCGGCCGAGCGTCGTCCCGCGCTTCGCGTCGCGGCGCTCGAAGCCCGTCACCCGCTCGCGCACGGTCAACTCCGCGCGGCGCACCGGCACGTCTTCGCGGGCCAGCGGGCGCTCCTCCGCCACGTCGCGCTCGACGGTCACGTCCTTCTCCGTGAGGACGCGAGTGTGGTAGTCCGCCCACGTCCGCGAGAGGGTCGCCACGTCCCGGTCCAGATCGAGGTCGGCGACCTCGAACGTCTCCCCCTGGTGGTGGTAGATCGCCCCCGGGTGGGCGTCCCTGAGGGCGTCCCCCAGCGGCAGCGTGCCGATCACGTCGTCGTCTCGACTGTCGAGCAGCGTGACCTCGCGCTCCTCGATGGTCCGGAGGCTCATGTCGTGCTGCGGGCCACCGTCGGTCGGGGTCCACCGCACGCCCTCGCGGGTGTCCCGCCGGTCGAGTCGCCCCGCGGATTCGAGCGCGGCGACGGTGTCCGGAAACGTCTCCCCGAAGTGTCGCTCGTCGTCCCGCGACAGCCAGTTTTCCGCCGCCGCGGAGACGACGTGATCGGGCAGGATCTCCTCGTTCTCGGGGTCGGCGACCGCCCGCTCGGGGTCCCCGTCGAACAGTTCGTCGGGGTTGCGCATCACGTACTGGTCGAGTTGGTCGCCGCCCGCGACGAGACAGACGAGGCTGTCGTCCTCGCCGCGGCCGGCGCGGCCCGCGCGCTGGAACGTCTCCATCCGGGTCCCGGGGTAGCCGTCGAGGATCACCGCGTCGAGGCCGCCCACGTCGACGCCGAGTTCGAGCGCGTTCGTCGTCCACGCGCCGCGCACGTCGCCATCGCGCAGTCCGGTTTCGAGGTCGCGCCTGCGGTCGTGGGTCAGCGCGGCGTGGTACGCGGCCACCGAGTCCGCGAGGTCGCCGCGCCCGCGCTCTCGGAGGTCGTCCGCGCTGTCCATCGCGTAGCGCTCGGCGGCCTGCCGGGCGCGGGTGAAGACGAGCGTCTGATACCCCTGCGAGACGAGGTCGGCGAACAGGCGCTTCGACTCCACGTGGCCCGACCGTCGCCCGTCGTCGGTCTCCGGCGGATTCCAGCTCACCCACCGCTTTGGCCCGGACTCGCTGGAGTCCTCGTCCACGAGACGGAAGGAGTCCGCCGGCTGGCCCGTGACGGTGCTGGCGTGCTCGACCGGGTTCGCGATGGTGGCCGAGCAACACACCCAGTCCGGGTCGGCGTCGAAGCGCTCGCAGAGCCGCGCGAGGCGGCGCAGCGTCAGGGCGACGTGGCTCCCGAACACGCCGCGGTACTCGTGCACCTCGTCGATGACGACGGTTTCCAGCCCCGCGAAGAACCACTCCCAGAGCCGGTGGGCGTGGGGGAGCAGCGCGTAGTGGAGCATGTCGGGGTTCGAGAGCAGGACCGTCGGCCGACGGTCGCGCACGTCGCGCTTCTCGGTCTGCGAGAGCCGGCCGGTGTACTGGTCCACGCTCACGCGACTCCCGAAGCCCAGATCGCGGGCCAGCGCCGAGAGCGCGTCGGCCTGATCCGCGAGGAGGGCGTTCGTCGGCCCGAGATACAGCGTGCGGCCGCCGTGGTCCATCGCCCGCTCGAAGGCCGGCACCGTGTAGGCGAGGCTCTTCCCGCTCGCCGTCGGCGTCGCGAGGACCGCGTTCTCTCCGTCCCGGAGCGCCGCGACCGCTTCGGCCTGATGGGCGTACAGCGCGTCGATGCCCCGGTCGGCGAGCGGGTCGGCCAGCCGCGATTCGAGGGGCACCTCCCGGCGGCGGGCCGTCGCTCCGGGGACCGTCCGGTCGTCGACGATCTGTCCCTCGTAGTAGCGGCGGCCCCGGAGCCAGTCGGCCACGTCGTCCACGGTGGGGGTGGGCGCCGTGGCCAAATCCCGCTTTCGGTCGGCAGTTTCTTACGTATCTGTGGTCCACCGGCATGCAAGGTATGCCACCCGACGCGACGCCGCACGGAGCGAGCGACCGGCCACCCACCGCGGACTCCGAGGCGGAGCGATGACGGAGGAGGCGCCCTCCTTCGAGGTGCTGTTCGACGCCGCCCCGGACGCGATGGTGCTGGTGGACGCCGACGGGCAGATCTGCCTCGCCAACGACCGCACGGCGGAGCTGTTCGGCTACGAACCGGCAGCGCTGGAGGGCGAACCCATCGAAGCGCTCGTCCCCGAGGAGCACCGCTCCGAGCACGTCGCGCTTCGCGAGGACTACACCGCGGACCCGAGCCAGCGACCCATGGGTGCGGGCCTCGACCTCAGCGGCCAGCGGGCCGACGGCTCGACGTTCCCCGTGGACATCGGGCTGAGCCCGGTCGGTGACGGGAGCCGAATCCTCGCCACGGTGCGGGACATCTCCGACCGACAGGGGCTCCGGCGGAAGTACCGCGCCCTTTTGGCGACGATCCCCGACGCCGTCGTCGTCGCGGACGTGAACTCCGGCGAGATCGTCGAGGTGAACGAGGGCGCAACCGAACTGTTCGAGCGCGACCGCCGCGACCTCATCGGGACCCACCAGACGCGCCTGCACCCGGCCGGCCGGGAGGGGCGCTACCGGGACCTCTTCGACCGCCACATCGACGAGGAGGAGGCCGTCTTCTCCTCGTTTCCGGACGGCGAGGACATCCTGATCGAGACCGGCGCGGAGGAGTACGTCCCGGTCGAGATCAACGGCCGGGTCGCCCGCCTCGACGACCACCCGGTCATGATCGGGGTGTTCCGCGACGTCTCCGAGCGGCGCGCGTACCAGCGCGACCTCGAACGGCAACTCGACCGGGTCGAGACGCTTACGCACATCCTCTCGCACGACCTCCGGGGCCCGCTGAACGTCGCCGAGGGCTACCTGGAGCAGATCCCGGCCGACGGGGAGGAAGTCGAGAAGGTCGCCGAGGCCCACGAGCGCATGGAGACGATCATCGACGACGTGGTGACGATGCTCCGAGAGACGGCCGATCCGGACGTGCAGGCCGTCCACCTCCGGGAGGTGACGACCGAGTGCTGGTCGACCGTGACCGGCGAGGGCGGCACGCTCCTGGTGCCCGACGACGCCGTCTTCGAGGCCGACCCGCGGCAGATTCGGCACGTCTTCGAGAACCTCTTCCGCAACGCCGTGGAGCACGGCGGCGACGAGGTGACCGTCACCGTCGGCGTCCTCGACGTCGCGGAGGGCTTCTACGTCGAGGACGACGGCCCGGGCATCCCCGAGGACGAGCGGGAAGCGGCCGTCGACCCGGGCTACACCACCCGCCCCGGTGGGACCGGCCTCGGCCTCGTCATCGTCGCGGAGGTCGCTCGCGCCCACGGCTGGGACCTCGACATCGCCGAGAGCGACGCGGGCGGCGCCCGCTTCGAGTTAACGGGCGTCACGATCCTCGGCACGGAGTAGCACGCGCCAGTCGCGGGACATAAGCGGGTGGCCACAGAACGCGAAGCCATGTTTCCGCGCATCGAACTCCTCGACTGGATCGAGGGGCGACCGGCCGCGGCGCTCCACGACCTCGGCACGACGGGCCTCCGGGGCGACCGGGACGTGGGCGACGCGGTGGTCCCCGCCCCCGTCGCGGACCGCGACGACCCGCCCGCCGGCGTCAATCTCCACTCCCTGCTCGCCACGGAGTACGGCGTCCACCCCAAGCAGGTGGTCGTGACCGCCGGCGCGAGCCACGCGGCGTTTCTCGCGGCCGCGGCCGCAAGCGAACCGGATGACGAGGCTGACCCTCGCGCGCTCGTCGAACTGCCGGGCTACGAGCCACACGTCCGGTCCCCGGAAGCGGTCGGCATGCCCGTGGATCGGGTTCGCCGGAGGGCGGGCGCCGACTTCCGCCTCGACCCCGGTCGCATCGAGGACGCCGTCCGCCCGGAGACGTCGCTCGTGACCGTGACCAACCGCCACAACCCCACGGGATCGCTCGCCGACCGGGCGACGCTCTCGGACGCGACCGCGGCGGCGCAGTCCGTGGACGCACGGCTCCTCGTGGACGAGGTGTACGCGCCGTACGTGTCTGACTTCGACGGCGACCGGACCGCGTTCGGCGGGCCGACGGCCGCCGGCCTCGACGGCGCCGTCGTCGTGAACTCCCTCTCGAAGTTCCACGGCCTGCCGGACCTCCGCATCGGGTGGCTCGTGGCCGACGAGTCCTTCGCCGCCCGCGCCCGCACCGCGAAGCACCACGTCCCCGCCGTCGCCGACGTGACCGAGCGCCTGGCGGCGCGCGCTATCCACGCCGGCGAGGCGATCACCGCAGACCGGCGGGCGCTCTGCGAGGAGAACGCGGCGCTCCTGCGCTCCTTCGTCGCCGAGCGGCCGGACCTGTCCGGGACGGTCCACCCGGGCGCCCCGTTCGCGGCACTCGCCGTCGAGGGACGGGACGGCGACGACCTCGCTGCCGCGGCGTGGGAGGCGGGTGTGCTGGTCGTCCCGGGTCGGTTCTTCGATACCGACGACCGGGTCCGAGTCGCGCTCGGCCGCTCCCCCGAGGAGAACGCCGCCGCGCTCACCGCCTTCGAGAGCGTGCTGGGGTCGCCGTGAGTAGCTTTAAGCCGCGGGGAACCGAGTCCGTAGGCATGGACGCGACCCCCCAGGAGATCACGAGCCTCGTCGGTCGGGAAGTGTACTCGAACAACGGCGTGTTCGTCGGCGAAGTCGAGGACCTGCGCCTGAACCTCGACAGCCAGGTCGTCACCGGCCTCGCGCTGACTGCCGTCAACGACGACCTTCTCGGCACCCGGACTGCGGGCACCGCGGGCGCCATCATCCCCTACCGGTGGGTGCGCGCGGTGGGCGACGTGGTGCTCATCAACGACGTCGTCGAGCGCCTCGGCGACGCCGACGAGGAAGAGGAAGCGGTCGCTTAACTCCCGTTCGAGGACTCGCTCTCGACGACGCCCATCGCGTCGAATAGCTTTCTCGTGACTGCTTCTTCCGCGAGTTCGAGCAGCGTCGCTCGGTTGTCCTCGCTGGCGCCCAGTCCGGTGAAGATGCCGAGCGGAATCTCCACGCTGGCCTGCGTGGAGTGGCCCGCCGTCTCGCCGATGTCGCCGAACGCGTCCGCGAGGACGTTGCCGATGTTCATCCGGATGTCCTTCGACCGCGCGGAGAGATAGATCGTGTCGTCGACGATGCCGAAGACGGCCGTCGTCGTGATCCCTTCGAGGTTGAGAAGCTGCTGAGCGGCCTGCGAAAGCGCGTCGCGGTCGGTGATGAACCCCGCGTTCGAGACGAGGTGGCTCCCCTCCACGTCGCGATTCGTGATTGCCTCCGCGAGCACGTCGAGCGTCTCGGCGCTCATGTTCGGCGACTCCACCTGCTCTAAGGTGTCGTGGTCGGCGAAGGGGTAGAGGTACGCCGCGGCGGTCAGATCGGCCGGCGTCGTGTCGCGCCGGAAGTCCAGCGTCGCCGCGCGGATGCCGTACAGCAGGGCGGTCGCGACGGCCTCGCCCACGTTGAAGTCGTACTCCTGGATGTACTTCGTGAGGATGGTCGAGGTGGCGGAGATGTTGGGCCGCACGTCCGTGAACTCCGGCGCGAACTGCTCGCCGGGTTCGTGGTGGCCGATGTAGGCGTCGACGGAAGCGCCAAGCGCCACGTCGACCGATTCGGTGTGGTCGATGAGCGCGACCGTGTCGTACTCCGCGAGGTCGGCGTCGGGGTAGGGGGTCAGGTCGATGCCCAGCAGGTTCACGAACGCGCGATTCTCCTGCCGGCCGATGTCGCCGAAGTAGACGATGTCGGCCTCCACGCCGAACTCCGTGGCGATGGCCTGCAGGGCCGCGGCGCTCGCGATTGCGTCCGGATCGGGATTGTCGTGCGTGACGATCGCCATCCTGCCCTCCGTGGACTGGATGACCTCGGCGAGTCGGCTCGCCCGGTACTCCAGTTCGCCCGATTCGAGCGCGCGGAGGGCTGCGTCGGAGATCACCGAGGAGGGGTTGATGACCACGTCGGCGCCCAGATCGCTGAGTTCCTCGCTGGAGACGGGATCGCTCGCGCGCACGACGACGAACTGCTCCTCGTGGTCGGCGCGGATGGTTCGCACCGCCGCCTCGTTGGCCTCCACGTCCGAGGAGAGGATCAGGACCACGTCGCGGTCGTCGACGAGGTCCGAGATTTCCGGTTCGCGGATGTCCGCGGTCTGGGCGTTGAGGTCTTGATCCCGCAGCGCCTCCACCCGGTTCTCGTCGTTGTCGACGATGAGGACGTCCTTCCCGCGTTCGGTGAGTTCCTCCGCGACGGCGTGGCCGACGCTCCCACACCCGAGGATCGCGTACGAGGACATGGAGGAGATCGAGGCGCGACTGCTCATTAGCGTCGGCTTTCGTGGGTACGCACTTAACTCTCCTGCGACGTGGCTGCCCGTTCCGCGAAACAAAACCTATTTCCCCGACCGGCGGAAACGCAGGAGTGAGGGCCGATAGCTCAGTCAGGGAGAGCGTCTGACTCTTAATCAGACGGTCGAGGGTTCAATTCCCTCTCGGCCCGCTCCTACTCGGCGACGCTGGCTCGGCAGCGTCGCCCCCGTGCGTGCCACAGGCGATTGAGATTGAAAGCGCCAGCGCCCGCGAAAGCCCGCTGCTCGTCACGGCGTTCTCGACCCCATCACCGGGCTCGGAGGGCTGCCTCCGCCCGAGGGAAAACACATTATTCCGTCGCGCCGTAGCGCACGCATATGGTCCCCTCGCTGACAGCACTTTTGAGGAACGAGCCACTCAGGACCTTCGTTGGCACGGTTGGGATCGGGACCGCCCTCATTATTTTCACAGAAATGACTATTGAGGGGATGGCTCCGCTAGCGGCGATCGTATTCCCAATGTTGGCGCACGACCTCCTCGCAGAGGCGTACGACCTCCCCCCGGGGACGAACGTACTCGTCTACGGAGCGTCTGTCTTCGTCGTCGGCGTGTTCTGGGTTCTCAGGTATCCCGCTCCGTGGGTCGGCGGTTTTCTGGCCCTCGTCGGCCTCTGGTTCGTCTTTGATGGCCTGACCACCCACCGATACGGGCCGTCGAGCAGGGCCCACGAGTACGTGTCTGGCGTCGATGGCGAGATGGGCGAGTTGCTACTCCGACTGCAAAGCGTGAACGTCGTGTATCAGGCATTAGCGGACTCACCGGAGCCACACTCGGTCTCTGAGATTGCTGCCGACGTAGATCTCACTAACTCACGCGTAGAAAGCGCCCTTGAATTTCTGGAACGCGAAGGGCGCGTCGATCGGATGGGCGACCAGTACCGCGCAGAGCCACCCCGGTGGGGTCGGTTGACCCCCGTCGTCCACTTCCTCGTCTGGCTCCCGCGGCGTCTTGTCCGCCCATTCCGCCGGATCGTCGCGAATTCGTAGCCAACCCTTACGGATCACTTGATCTGTCTCTCCCGATCGATCAAACGCGTCGCTCTGGGGCCTCGTATTGGAGTTAGACGTCCACACGGCCGCAACCCGCCGTCCGATCAGGCGTCCTGATCGTCCTGTGCCTGTGACATCGCGGCACCGGGGCCCATGCCACCCATCCCGATTGCGAACTCCTCGTTCTCGTCGACCTCGCTGGTCATGCCGGTCGTCATGATGAGGCGGAGCCCCTCCTTCACGGACAGGCCGCTCTCGTAGATCCGCTCCTGTGGGGCCAAGATCAGCCCGCCGCCGGTCGGGTTCGGCGCCGAGGGCGTGTAGACGAAGAAGGTGTCTTGGCCCTCTCGCTCCTGCAGTTTCTCGGGTGCGTCGCCCGTGACGAAGCCGATGGAGTAGACGCCCATCCGGGGGTACTCGATGAACACCACGTCCTCGAAGCGCGTCGATCGGTCGGTGAGCGAGGACGCCACGCCGCGAATGCCCCCGTAGACCGCGCGGAACAACGGGATGAAGCTCACCATGCGGCCGATGCCGCCGAACGTCCGGCGGCCGACGCTGAGCTGGGCCACCAGCCCTACGACCGTGATGAGGACGAGCACCGCGACGATGGCGAGCAACTGCGCCGCGACTTCGATGTTCGCGGTGTAGGTCGCCAGCCGTCCCCCGCTGACGATCGGGTCGATCGCCCCGACGATCCAGTCGAAGGCGAACTTGAAGACGAACAGGGTCACCAGCAGCGGCCCCAGAATGATCAGCCCCCCAATAAAGCTATCCTTGAGAATGCTCTTGGCGCGTTTCATGGCCCCCGCTTTTGGGGCCGCCGGCAAAAGTGTACCCGTGCGATCGACCTACTCGCCGGGGCTGTAATTCGGCGCCTCGTCGGTGATCATCACGTCGTGGGGGTGACTCTCCTGCTGACCCGCGCTGGAGACCCGAACGAATCGGGCCTCGTCTTTGAACTCGGGGATCGTCGGCGCGCCGACGTAGCCCATCCCCGACTGGATGCCGCCGACGAGCTGGTGGAGCTCGGAGGCCAGACTCCCCTTGTAGGGGGTCGCAGCCTCGACGCCCTCGGGGACGAACTCCTCGTCCTCGGCCTCTTCCTTGAGGTAGCGCTCGCCGCCGCCGGACTGCATCGCGCCGACCGAGCCCATCCCGCGGTACTGCTTGTACTTCTTGCCGTTCATCGTGATGACTCGGCCCGGCGCCTCGTCGGTGCCGGCGAAGTACGAGCCCAGCATCACCGCGTCGGCGCCCGCGGCGATGGCCTTCGCGGCGTCCCCGGAGTACCGGATGCCGCCGTCGGCGATGACCGGGACGTCGTGCTGGCTCGCCACGTCAGCGACCTCGGAGACGGCCGTGATCTGGGGCATCCCGGCGCCGGTGACCACGCGGGTCGTACAGATCGAACCGGGGCCAATCCCGACCTTGACGCCGTCGGCGAAGTCCACGACCTCCGCGGCGGCCTCGCGGGTGCCGATGTTGCCCACGACCACGTCCGCGTCGACGGCGGCCTTGATCTCCCGAGCGCTGTCGATGACGTTCATGTTGTGCGCGTGGGCGGTGTCGATGAACAGCACGTCCGCCTCCTCCTCGTCGGCGGCGAGGGCCCGCTCCTCGTCGAAGGGGCCGACGGCGACGCCGACGCGGAGACGCCCCTCGTCGTCGCGGGCGGCGTTCTCGTGCTCGCGTCGGTCGAGAATCCCCTGCATCGTGACGAGGCCGACGAGGCGGTCGTCGCCGTCCACGATCGGGACGCGCTCGATCTTGTGCTCGTACATCAGTTCGAGCGCGGCGCGGGCCGTCACGTCCTCCGGCGCGGTGATGACCTCGTCGGTCATCGCCTCGCGCACGCTGTCGCGCTCGCCCACTTCGAGGTAGGGGCGGATGTCTGTCCCGGAGATGATGCCCAGAACGCGGTCGTTCTCGTCGACGACCGGGGCGCCGGAGACGCCCTCTCGCTCCATGATCGTGTCGACCTCCTGGACGGTCTGGTCCGGGGCGGCCGTCACGACGTCCTCGCGGCGGATGACCAGTTCGTCGGCGCGCTTGACGCGCGCGATCTGGGCCCGCATCTCCGCCGTGTCCATGTTCTGGTGCAGGACGCCGATGCCACCCTCGCGGGCCATCGCGATCGCGAGGTCCGCTTCGGTGACGGTGTCCATCGCCGCGCTCAGCACCGGCACGTTCAGCGAGACGTTCGTGGAGACCTGCGTGCTCACGTCGGCCTCGTCGGGTTCGACGCGGCTCTCCGCCGGTCGGAGCAACACGTCGTCGAAGGTGAGCGCTTCCGGGACCTGAAGCTTCTCCGAGAACTGACCGCCGCCGCGCGAGTCGTTCGCCATGTAAAGCGCACGGAGGGCCCCGGGAAAAGCGTTGCGAGAGGCCATCGCTCCGCCGCGTGCGGACACGCCCCACGCAACGCTTAACGGAGTTCCTCACGACCCTGCCACCATGCGCTCCGCCGCCGTCGCTCGGTCGCGTCCCGCCCCCGCCAGCGCCGCCACGGGTCCGTCGGGCAGCGCGACAGCGATCCGGGCCGACGCGCGGTCGCAGGGGGCGGTGGGACGGCGGCGGGAGCAGTACCCGTGAGCGAGGACGCCGCGCCGGCCCAGTCGCTCGCGGTCGTGATGGGCCTCCCGCTCGCGGACGGCGTGTTCGCCACCCTCGTCCTCGCCGGCGGCCTCGACACCGTTCTGGGCGTCGTCCAGACCGGGCTGCTAGTCTTCGGCGGCGCCGCGACGGCCGCGCTCCTGCTCGCGTCGGACCGGGCCCGTCGTGCCGACGCGCGCCGCCTCGCCGTCATCGGCGTGCCGCTGGTCACGATCGCCGCAGCCGAGGCAGCGCTCGCCGGCTCGGTCGTCTCGCTCGTCGACACGGAGACGTTTCGCCCCTTCGCGGGCCTCGTGCTCGTGGCCGTCGCCGCACGCGTCGCGAGCGCACACGTCACGCGATACCTTCCCGGTCCGGGCATCGTCGTCGCCGTCGGGGCGGTCCTGAGCTTCGATCCGTCCGGGCCGGTCAGGCTCGCCCCCGACGCGGGGGCCGCCCTCGACGGCGCCGCAGCCGCCAGCGTGGGTGTGGCCTTCGGTCTCGCCGTGGTCCTCGCGCGCTCGCGCCTCCGCCGGATCCTCGACGCCGAACGCTTCCGCATCGGGAGCGCCGTGGCGCTCGGGACGATGGGCGCGTCGGTGGCCGGACTGGTCTCCTCCGGGTCGCCGCTCCCCCTCGTCGCGCTCGCGCTGGCCGGGGTGCTCGCGTTCGACCCCGACCACGGCGACCCAGACGCTCCTGCCCGATGACCAGCAGATTTTTCGCGCCGTGGCCCCGAGCGCTCGATCATGCCCGAGAACCGCGTCGTGCAGGGGCGAATGGTGACGCCCGGGAAGCTCGCCGAACTGATCGAGGGTGAGTCCGTGATGGAGGCCGAACCAATCGAGGAGACCGACCGGGACTGCCCGGAGTGTGGCGGCGACGTGCTCGCGGTGGGCTACATGCCCGGCGTCACCGAGTTCGTCACCGGCTACAAGTGCCAGGACTGCGACTGGCGCGACACGGACCGCGACTAGGGAATCGAAAACCCCTTTACACACCGTCGATGTAAGAGAAGACACGGGGCTGTGGCCAAGCCAGGAATGGCGACTGACTCCAGAGGCTACGGCGCCAGGGACGAGGGACTGATATACCGAGCGGACGGCTGATCACCGGCCGCGTTGACGACCCTCTGGAGTCCCGAGGCGCTCACCGGAGATATCAGTCGATCGGGGGTTCAAATCCCTCCGGCCCCATTCTCATCTTGATTTTACCGCATTACTGCCGAGAGCCGTCCGTCTAACGAAACACCTGTCCCCGGAACAGAGTTATTTGCGTTCGGACAGACCAGCAGCCCATGGACCGCTACCACAAGACGGACCTGCTGTACGAGAACCCCCTCGACGGCCCGGAGACGATCGACGACTGGATCATGGAGGGGGACGCCGCGGTCACGTTCCCCCGCTGGCGGATGCGCATGGAGAACGCCCGCGACCCCGACGAGGCGGACGTGGCGCACTTCGTCCACTGGTGTCCGGAGTCCGTCCCGGACGACGTCGCGATCTCGTGGCGGTTCTGGCCGGTGGCCGAACCCGGTCTCTGTATGCTCTTCTTCGCCGCCACGGGCCGAGCGGGCGAAGACGTCCACGACCCCGCTCTCGCCGACCGGCGCGGCGACTATCCGGAGTACCACTCCGGCGACATCGACTGTCTCCACGCGTCCTACTACCGCCGCAACGCCCACGGTGCCCCGTTCGCCGAGCGGGCGTTCCAGACGATCAACCTCCGGAAGAGCCACGGCTTCGACCTCGTGGCCCGCGGCGGCGACCCGCTGCCGTCGGTCGCGCGCGCCGACCCGCCCTACGAACTCACCGTCGTGAAGTCCGGCCCGGAAGTCGCCTTCTACGTCGAGGACCTCGAAGTGTTCCGCTGGCGCGACGACGGGGAGACCTACGGCGACGTCCTGGAGGGCGGGAAGATCGGCTTCCGACAGATGGCGCCATTCGTCGGCGAGTACGCCGACCTCACCGTCCACGCGATCGAGCAGGTCTGAGGTCGGCAGGGCGGGCACGACTCCGACTCCGGGGTTCGCCGACGCGTAGCTATTTACGAGCGTCCGGCGAACGCCCTCCCGTGACAGACGACATCACGCAGGGGCCTCGCGCGGGGACCAACTGGCCCGCCGAGGACGCCACGTATCGCGACCCGACGACCGGCGCCCGGGTGCGTCGGCTGACCGGCTACCCGGGCGCGGACTCTCGGCACCCCTACTTCACCGAACCGTGCGTGTACGACGGGGGCAGACGCCTGCTGTTCTCCTCGGACCGGACCGGCGAGTCACAGGCGTACGCCCTCGACCGCGAGTCGGGCCTGCTCACACAGCTGACCGACATTCCCGAGGCCAGCGACGACGGGACGAGCAACCGCCCCGCCATCTCGGAGGACGGCCGCGTCGTCTGCTGCTGGAGCGGCGACCGGATGGTGGCCGTCGACCTCGACACGCTCCGGGCGCGGACCCTCTACGAGAAGCCCCCGGGCTACGTCGGCAAGATCCCGGGCGTGCGCTCCGACGACGGCGCCGTCATCGTCTCCATCGTCGAGAACGTCCGGGACCGCACCGGCGACGACTGGATGACCGAGAAGTTCGAACTCGGCCCCCACTCGCAGGTGCTCTCCATCCCCATCGACGGCGGCGAGACCGAGGTGCTCTACGAGGAAGAGACCTGGATCGGCCACGTCAACCCCTCGCCGACGCGCCCGGACCTGCTCACGTACTGCGAGGAGGGGCCGTGGCACCGCGTCGACAACCGCATCTGGGTGCTGAACAGCGACACCGGGGAACGCTGGCAGGTCCGAAACACCCCTGGCGACGGCGGCGTCGGCCACGAGTACTGGCAGGCCGACGGCGAGCGCGTCGGCTACCACGGTTACGAGACGGTCGACGGCGAGAGCCGTGCATTCGCGGGGAGCGCCCGCTACGACGACACGGACCGCATCGAGACAGAGATTCCGGCGGGCGGGACCCACAGCCACTCGAACTCGCCGGAACTGCTCGTCACCGACGGCACGCCGGAGATCGGCTGTTCGCTGCTCTACCGGCGCGACGACGAGGGTGGGTACGAGGGGCCGCGCCTCCTCGCCACCCACGACTGGGGGCCGGACGGTCCACATCCCCATTCGCGGCTGTTGCCCGACGGCTCGGGCGTCGTGTTCGACTCGGATCGACACGAGGGGACCAGCGACGCGTATCTGGTCGAGCTCCCAGACTTCGAAGAACTGCCCCGCTACGAGGGCTGATCAGTCGACCTCGACCACGTCAGCGCCGGGCGCGTTGTCCTTCACGCTCTGGAGGCCCTGCCGGCACTTCTGGGCGCTCGCGTATCCTTCGCCGCCGTCGGCGATGATGTTCCCGTTGTCGTGGACGAGCCGCCAGCGGTACTGCTCGTCGTCGTCGCGGTACACCTCGAAGGTGGCTTTCGACATGGGCGGGCCGACGGCCGGCTCGAAGATATGTGTACCGGCCGAGACCTCGCCCTCGCGAAAGTATAAGGCCTCCGCGGAGCGTGCATCGCGGATGGAGACCACACGACACCCCACCGGTCTGCGGGTCGATCACGAGGAGCGACCCCCGAACGTCGCCCCGGAGCGGCCCCGCTTCGAGTGGCGGGTGGGCGCGGACCGCCGCGGTGCGGCACAGTCGGCCTACCGGGTGCAGGTCGCGCGGAAGCGGGCCGCGCTCGACGACGGCGACGCCGATTGCTGGGACACGGGCCGAGTCGAGAGCGACCAGTCCAGCGGCGTCACCTACGACGGCGTGTCGCTGGCGCCCGACGAGACGTACTGGTGGCGCGTCCGCGTCTGGAACGAGGCCGGCGACGCGAGCGCGTGGAGCGATCCCGCGCGGTTAGGCACGGCACTCGACGGCGAGGCGAACTGGGCGGGCGAGTGGATCAGCCACCAGCCGGGACCCGGAGACACGAACGGCTTCCGGACCGCATGGCTCGATCCCGACGACGGCACGGCGTGGGTACAGGTCGATCTCGGCGCCGAGACGGACCTCTCCCGGATCGAACTCCACCCGGCCGCGCCCCACGAGCGCATCGAGACGCCCGACGGGACCGTGCTGACGCCGCTCCACGGCGAACACGGGGACGACCCGGACGTGGGGAGCATCGACGGCTTCGGCTTCCCCGAGCGCTATCGGATCGAAGTCGCCGACGACCCGGACTTCGCGGACGCAGAGACGGTCGTCGACCGCACCGGGGAGCCACAGGACAGCCACGGCGACGAACCGGTCCCCTTCGACGTGGAGGCGACTGCCCGGTACGTCCGCGTCGTCGCCACCGACCTCTACGTGTTCGATCCCGCCCGCTCGAACGTCGAGTTAGACTTCGCACGTGAAGAGCGGACCCGAAAGGGCGTCTTCGCGCTGGCGGCGCTCGCGGCCCGCGACGAGAACGGGACCGACCACGCTCGCGGCAACTCGGTCGAGGCTTCCTCTGCGGTCGAGACGCGGACGTGGGGCGCCGACCACCTCACGAACGGCGTGTACGAGTCCCGGCTGGCCTGCTCTTCGCCGCTGCTTCGCACCGAGTTCGACCTTCCCAAGCCGGTCGAGCGGGCCCGGGCGCACGTCGTCGGACTGGGCTACGGCGAACTCCACGTCAACGGCGAGAAAGCGGGTGAGGCAGTCCTCGACCCTGCCTGGACCGAGTACGGCGAGCGCGTGCTCTACCGGACGGTCGACGTGACCGACGCGCTCTCTGAGGGCGCGAACGCCCTCGGCCTCTGGCTCGGCCGCGGCCGCTTCTCGACCGGGATGCGGGGCTGGGCGCCGTTCGGCTCCCCGCGGGGCCGAGTCCACCTGTCGGTCGAGTTCGCGGACGGGACGACCACGACAATCGGCACGGACGAGGACTGGCGCGCGGCGTCCAGTCCGCTCGTCGAAAACGACCTCTACGACGGCGAGACGTACGACGCGCGGCGCGAGCGGGACGGCTGGGCCGATCCAGGATTTGACGATAGTGACTGGGGTCCCGCGGTCGAGATTCCCGGGCCTGGTGGCGACCTCGAACCGGAGCGGATCGAGCCGATGGCGCCCATCGAGGCGTTCGATCCCGTCAAGATCCACGACCACGAGGACGGCCCCGTCATCGACTTCGGGCAGAATCTCACCGGCTGGCTCGCCCTCACGATCCGCGGCGCAGAGCGGGGCGAAGCGGTCACGCTCCGCCACGCCGAGGCGCTCGACGACGACGGCGGCCTGCGGACCATCGACCTGCGCTCCGCAGACGCGACGGACACGTACGTCCCGCGCGGCGAGGAGACCGAGTCCTACGAACCGCGATTCACGTACCACGGCTTCCGCTACGCCCAAATCACGGGCTACCCGGGCGACCTCGACCCCGCGGACGTGACCGCGAAGGCCGTCACCACGGCCATGGAGCGACGCGGGACCTTCGACTGCTCGGACGAGGATCTGCGGCAGGTCCAGCACAACGCCGTCTGGGGCCTCCGCAGCAACACCCACAGCGTGCCCGAGGACTGCCCGCAACGCGACGAGCGCTTCGGCTGGACCGGCGACGCACACATCACGTCACAGGCGCTCCAGTACAACTTCGACGCCGCGCGGTTCCACGGCAAGTGGCTCCGGGACCACGACGACGTGCAGTCCCGTCACGGCTACGTCAGCGACACCATCCCGCGAGGCTTCGGATCCATTCCCGGCGATCCGACGTGGACGATCACCCGCGTCCTCCTGCCGTGGCACCAGTACCAGCACCACGGGGATCGGGGGGCCTTGGCCGAGTCCTACGAGGGGATGCGTCGCTACGTGGACTTCTGGCACGCCCGCACAGAGGACGGGATCCTCCCCGGCGAGTACGGGAACTACGGCGACTGGCTCGCCTTCGAGGAACCCCTTGACGGGCGACGAGGGCTTCCGTTCGACCTGTTCAACACGGCGTACCACTATCGAGCGATCGACGTGCTCGCGCGGGCGGCCGGGGTGCTCGACCACGAGGGCGACGCTGACCGGTACGGCGAGATGGCTCAGACCGTCGCCGACGCGTTCAACGATCGGTTCTTGACCGAGGACGGCACGTACGAACCCGGTACCCAGTCCGCGCACGCGGTGCCGCTGTTCTTCGGGATGGTGCCAGAGGCTCGGGTCGACGACGTGGTGGCGACCCTCGTCGAGAAAATCCACGCCGACGACGACCGACTCCGCACGGGGTTCCTCGGGACCCGGCCGCTCCTCTTGACGCTCGCGGAGCACGGTCACGCGGAGGTGGCCCACCAGATCGTCTCGCAACCGGAGAAGCCCGGTTGGGTGTACATGGCTCGGCAGGGCGCGACGACGATGTGGGAGCGCTGGGATTCAGACGAGCAGGTCGGCTCGGGGATGAACTCGCTGAATCACTCGCCGTTCACGTTCGTCTCCGAGTGGTTCTACGAGGTGCTCGCGGGCATCCGCTTCGACGGGCCCTACGACGAGGGCTTCGAGATCCGACCCGAACCCGTGGGTGACCTCGACTGGGCCGAGGCGAGCGTCGAGACGCGCCACGGTGACATCGAATCTCGCTGGGAGCGCACCGACGACGGCTTCGAACTCGCCGTCGCCGTCCCGTGGAACACGACCGCGACGGTCCGCGTGCCCGCTGAGGACGGAGCAGAGATTCGGCTCGGCGGGGATCCGGCGTGGGACGACGGCCCGGCATCGCTTCCTTCGGGGGTCGAGAGCGCGCGCTCGGTGGCTGATGGCGTCGCGTTCGAGGTGACCGCGGGGAGTTACCGCTTCGCTGTGGAGTGATCGAGCGCGCCCGCGGGGTGGGGGGACCGCGGGCACGAGACGGGTGGGGGTCGTGCGGCGTCGGGGCCGTCGTGACGCGGTGGGGGGCGTCGAAGGGCCGATGTCAGCAGGTGATCGATCTGACGCCGCAAAATTACGTACTAGCTGGCTCCCTAAAAGTTTTAATACGTTGACGGGAAAAAATTCCGCGCCCCGTGGAATCGCGCGCGAGCGGACGACCGGGGACGGTCGAAAACGCTCATAACCCTGCCTGTAAAACTGACCGAACATGGACGCGCCGGGGGGCCACGTGGAGTATGTCCGGTCGTCGACGGTCCGTGCAGCGGTGCTCGACGCGGTGCGCGACACGCCGCGAGGCACCACGCGACTCGTCGCCGACCTCGACGCCAGCGAGTCCGCCGTCTACGAGGCCGTGAACGCGCTCGCGGACCGCGGACTGCTCGTCGAGGGCGGCGAGGGGTGGCGAGCGACCGGGACGGGGGTGCTGGTGAGTGGCTGTCTCGACAGGGAACGGCGACTCCACCGCGCCATCGCGGCCGACGAGGCGTACTGGGAGCGCCACGATCCGACCGCGATCCCGGAGCGCTACCGGTGCTTCGAGGTGTTCGCGGACGCGGAGGTGCTGCGGGCGTCTGACGCCGACCCGCATCGCGTGACGCGGGCCATCGCGGACCGCATCGACGGCGCCGACCGGATGCGCGTGCTGGCTTCCATCTACCACCCCGAGTTCGCCGATGCGCTGACGGCGTGCCCGGACGCGCGCCTCGTGCTGGATCGCACGGTCGTCTCGGAGGTCGGCGACGACTCGGGCGACGGCGACCCGGGGTTGCCGGTCCGGATCGGCGAGGTGCCGTTCTCGCTCACGGTCACGGAGGACTCCGCGCTCCTGTCGCTGCCGTTGTTCGACGGCGGCTACGACGGGCAGTCCGAACTCGTCTCCGAATCCGAGGCCGCCGTCGAGTGGGGACACGCGCTGTTCGAGTCCTACTGGGACGACGCGACGCCGGTCGACGGGTGACCGTGTGATTCACCCACAGTATCGTTATGCAACCAAAAGGTGATATGCGGCCGTTCCAAAGAGACAGCCAACAGTGACGAACACGCAGGTCACGCTGATACAGATCGACAACTACGGCCCGTGGACGGTGACGCCCGAACCTCGCCCCGAACCGGACTTGCAGGCGCTCCAGTCGGACCTGTACGCCGACCTCTCGCGCCTGCTGGGGTCACGAGGCGCGTACGTCTTCTTCACGCGCTTCGACAACATGATCGCGGTGACAAACGGCGTCGACGCCGCGACGCTCGAGGCCGTGCAGGAGACGATCGGCAACCGCTATCCGGTGACGGTGAGCCTCTCGACCGCGACCGGGGCGTCGCCCTCGGGCGCGCTCTCGACGGCCACCACGCGGTTGCAGGAGGCCGGCGGCGCGCAGGAGGCCGGCCGCACGGAGGTCCTGACCGGCGACCCGGTCGCGGAGAGCGGCCCGGAGGCCCTCCAGATCGCACACTTCGACGTGGTCGACGCGACCGGGCGCTACACGGATCGCCTCGACGCCTTCTCCTCGTTCGCCCGCATCGAGCGGACGTACCTCGAACTCCTCGAACACATGCACAGGGAGCACGAGTCCCTCACGTTCTTCGTCGGCGGCGACAACGCCATCGCCGCGTGTCCGGGCCTCGACCGGGCCGATTTCCGCGACGCCGTCGAGGCCGTCGGGGCGGCCGCGGACGTGGACCTCCGGGTCGGCGTCGGCCGCGGATCGGTCGCCAGAGACGCCGGGATGGCCGCCAAACACGCCCTCGAAGAGGCCCGCGAGCGCGACGTGGCCGTCGCCGGCGACCTGCCGGCGCGTCCCGAGCGATAGGGTCTAAGGGCCTTGGGCCCCCGCTAGCGACCATGGCAGAGCGCGGCGGCACGCTCCCCGGAACCCCGGACGAGCGCCCCGACCGCGTCGTCCTGCACGTCGACATGGACTGCTTCTACGCCTCTTGTGAGCGACTGCGCGAACCCGACCTCCGCGGGGAACCAGTCGTCGTCGGGATGGGCTACGAGGACGGCGACGACGCGGGCGCCGTCGCCACCGCGAGCTACGAGGCCCGGGAGTACGGCGTCGAGAGCGCGCAGGCCATCTCGACGGCCCTCGACCGCCTCCCCCGGCGCGCGACGGCCGAGGACCCGGAGGGGACAGGGTTCTACCGCCCCGTCGACATGGACTTCTACGAGTCAGTCGCGGCCGACGTGAAGGCGATCCTCCACGATCTCGGCGACACCGTCCGCGAGGTGTCCGTCGACGAGGCGTACCTCGACGTGACCGACTCGACGGACTGGGACGTGGCCGAGGGGTTCGCCCGGCACGTCAAGCAGCGCATCGAGCGCGAGGTGGGCGTCGTCGCCAGCGTCGGGGTCGCGCCGACGATGAGCGCGGCGAAGATCGCGAGCGACCACGACAAACCGGACGGCCTCGTCGTCGTCCCGCCCGACGACTTGCGCGACTTCCTCGCGCCCCTCGACGTGGCGGACCTCCACGGGGTTGGGCCGGTCACGGAGCAGGCACTCCGAGAGATGGGCATCCACACCGTCGGCGACGTGGCCGACGCGGACCCGCGGGACCTCGAATCCCGGTTCGGCGAGCAGGGGCGCGCCCTCTCGCGGCGCGCCCGCGGCGCCGACGACCGGGCGGTGGAGCCGCGGGGCCGCCCGAAGAGCCTCTCCCGCGAGTCCGCGCTCCCGGACGCGACCGACGACGCCGCGGCGATGCGGGCCCGCGTCGAGACGCTCGCCGAGGCCGTCGCGGACCGCGCCAGCCGGAAGGGCGCGCTGTACCGGACCATCGGTATCAAGGTCGTGACGCCGCCTTTCGACGTGCACACCCGGGCGCACTCGCTGTCGGGGCCGGTCGACGAGCCAGACCTCGTGCGCGAGGTGGCGCTGGACCTGCTGGAGGAGTTCGTCGACGGGGAAGTGCGAAAGCTGGGGGTACGCGTCTCGAAGTTGAGTTTCGCCGACGCCGATCAGGCGAGCCTCGACGGCTGGGACGGGGCGGAGACCGAGTCCGAGCGCTCGCGGCCCCGGCTTGGTCAGACGCGGCTGCCGGACTTTCAGTAGCCGGCGACCAGATCAGCGAGCGCCGCGCGTGGGTCGTCGGCCTTCGCGACGCCGGACGCGAGCAGAACGCCGCTAGCGCCCAGTTCCTCGGCGGCCTCGACGTCCGCGCCGGTGCTGATCCCCGCGCCGCAGTACACGTCGACGCTCGGGTCCACGTCCGCCGCGGCCTCGACGGCGTCCGTCACGATGTCGGGGTCGGCCTTGCTTACCGGCGTGCCCGTTCCGATGAGTTCCGGCGGTTCGACGGCGACCGCGTCCGGGCCGAGCGCCGCGGCCGCGGCGACCTGCGCGGGATTGTTCGCGCAGACGACCGTCGAGAGGTCCGCGCGGTCGGCGGCGTCGAGGGCGCCGTCCACGTCCGCGAGGCGGAGGCGCCGCTCGGAGTGGTTCAGCAGGGTGCCGGTCGCGCCCGCCTCGGCCACGCGTTCGGCGAGCGCGTGCCCGGTGTGGCTCCCGTGGGCCACGGGGTCGACGTGCTGGGCCCACGTCTCGGCGCCCGTCTCGCTCACCGCGCGCAGGTCGGCCGCCTGCGGCGCGACGGCGACGGTGGCATCTGTGGTCTCGTTCACGTCCCGGGCCGCCTCGGCGACCGCGACGGGGTCACACGGGTACGCCTTCAGGTTGACCAGCACGAACATGCGCCGAGAACAGTCGCCGGGGACAAAGGGCTTTGCCGTTCGTCAGTCCTTCCGCTGCACCATGTCGCCGAGGGTGAGGCCGTCGCCGGCGCTCTCGGAGTCCCACTCGGCGTCCTCCTCGCCGGGACCGCTGGACAGCGACACGTCGAGGGCCTTCTCCAGTTTCGTCTGAACGTCGTCGCTGGGCAGCGTGTCCCCGTGTTCGAGCTTGCGGATCAGGCTCGCCTTGAGGTTGAGCTGCTCGGCCAGCTCGGACTGGCTGAGCCCCGTCGCCTCGCGGGCCTCCCGCAGGCGGTCGTCGTAATCGGGGGCGAGTTCGTCCATCTCGTCGAACATGTCGCGGCGGCGGCCGCCGCCACCGCCACCCCCGCCGCTGCTGCCCCCGGAGGCCGTGCCCCCCGAGGCGTCGCCCGACGAGGTGGAGTACTTCGTCGACGTGGAGGTGGTGTCGTCGGTCTTGACCTCCGTGCCGAAGTCGGCGCAGTCGTCACAGACCTGCAGTTCGGCCCCTTCGACCGTGACCGTGGTCGGGGTCGAGGTTTCGGCGCCGCACATCTCACACTGGACCATGTGCAACCGTTGCCCACCGCGGCGTATAAATGATGTGCCGCTCAGTCCAGCGCCCGCATCGCGCCGTAGAACCGCTGCATCGCCGTGAGGTGGCCGACGACGGCGAAGACGACGAGGAGCGCGACGACGAGCGACACGCCGCGGACCTCGGGCCGGACGGCCGCGGCCACCCCCGTGACTCCCACGAGGGCGAGGCGGTCGGCGCGGCCCAGCAATCCGGCGTACACCCGGTCGAGGCCGACGGCCTGGGCCTGCGTCCCGAGGTACGAGGTCATCACGACGCCCGTCACGGCCGCGAAGCCGAGCGCGTACGCCTCGACGCCCGCCGCGAGGCCGGCGATGATGACGATGTCGGCGTAGCGGTCGAGGACGTGATCCAGCAGGTCGCCCGCCTCGGAGGCCACGTCCGTCGCCCGCGCGAGGGCGCCGTCGAGGAGGTCGAGCCAGCCGTTCAGGAAGACCAGCGCCGCGCCGGCGAGGTAGCCCGCCGAGCCGCCCTGGTAGAACGCCCCGGCCGCGGCCACCGCGAGCAGGAAGGCGAGCACGCTCACCGCGTTCGGCGTGAGGCCGAGGCGGCGCGCGGCGGTCACGAACGGACCGAGCGCCCGGTTCGCCACCGGGCGGAGACCGTCGAGGGTCACAGGTACTCCGTGTAGTCGACGGTCCCGGCGCTCGGCTCCCGGTCGCCCTCGATCGCGGCCGTGATCTCGGCGGCGACCTCGTCCGGGGAGCGGTCCGTGGTCTCGATCTCGTACACGCGCTCGGGGCCGTGGCGGTCGACGGCCTCCGCGAGGATCACGTCGAGGGCCTCGCTCTCGGCGTTTTCTTCCACCGTCGCAGCCGGTTCGTCGCGCTCGCGGAGGCGGGCTTCGATCACGTCCGGGCGACAGCGCAACACGACGACGCGGTCCGCGTCGAGACGGTGCGCGAGGTGAGACTCGACGAGGGCGTCCTCGGGAAGCCGGTTCTCGACGGCGTCGAGGTCGGCGACGAGGCTGTCGCGCTCCTCGTCGACGGACTCGTACAGGTCCTCCTCGCGGATCAGGTCGTTGAGGTGGACCACCGGCAGGTCGGTCTCGACGCACTCGGTGGCGGTCGTCTTGCCCGTTCCCGGCGTTCCCGTGACCGCGACTCTCACTCCGGAGGCACCCCGTTGAGCTCCGCGACGGCGCGCCGAGTCTCGGCCTCGGTGCCACAGGTGATGCGCACGCAGTCGGGGAGGCCGAAGGAGGTGCAGTCCCGAACGATGACGCCGCGGCGCTTCAGCGCCTCCGCGACGGCGGTGGCGTCGCCCACTTCCGCGAGCACGAAGTTCCCGTGGCTCTCGTAGGTCGGCGCGTCGAGTTCCGCCCGGATGTAGCCGCGCGCCCAGCGTGCCGTCTCGACGGTCTGCTCGACGTGTGCGTCGTCGTCGAGGGCCGCCAGCCCGGCGCGGCAGGCGGCCTCGCTCGCCGCGAAGGGCGTGTTGACGCGGGCGTAGGCGTCGGCCCACGGGGCCGGGACGACGGCGTAGCCCAGTCGCAGGCCGGCGAGGCCGAAGGCCTTCGAGAACGTCCGGATGACCGCCACGTCGTCGCGGTCGCCGCCAGCGCCGTCGAGCAGGCCGATGGCGCTCTCGGCCTCGGCGAACTCGTGGTAGGCCTCGTCGACGACGACGAGGGTGTCCTCGCCCGTCTCGTCGGCGATGGCCTCGACGTCGGGGAGCGCGAAGCGGCCCCCGGTGGGGTTGTTGGGGCTGGTGAGGTAGACGACGCGCTCGCCGTCGTAGGCGTCGAGGACGGTGTCGGCGGTGAGCGGGAACCCGTCGTCCTTCGAGAGCGAGTAGGTCGCCACGTCGCCGTGGTGGTAGCGGGCGCTCATCCCGTAGTAGGCAAAGCCCGGATCGGGCACGAGCACCCGGTCGTCGGGGTCGAGTGTCGCCCGCGCGAGGTAGTCGAGCGCGCCGTCGCCGCCGTTGGCGAGCCAGACGGCCGCGTCGCTCACCCCGTGGCGCTCCGCGAGGGCCGCCGTGAGGTCCGTGTGGGCGGCCTTCGGGTAGTGGTGGAGTTCGTCGGCCGCCGCCCGGACCGCCTCGGCGGCGGCGGGGCTGGGACCGAAGGCGTTCTCGTTCGACGCCAGTTTCACGAACTCCTCGGGGTCGCGCCCGAGTTCGCGGGCGACCTCCTCGATGCCACGTCCGGCCTGATACTCGACGTGGTCGGAGAGGTCACGTGGTCGCATACGCCGAGAGAGCGGCCGGTCGGCCTTAAGGGTGCCCCCACGGATCTCCCCGGGTTTGATACCCCGGGCCGCCGTATCAACGTCCGCATGTCGACAGGAACGATCGTCTCGGAGATGATCCACCTCTTCGTCGCGGCGCTCTGGACCGGGAGCACGATGTTCTTCGCGCTCGCCGTCCTCCCCGTCTCCCGCGCGTCGCTGACGGATCGCATCCTCGATCGGTTCATGCTCCTCACCCGGGGGAGCGCCCTCCTGCTCCTGCTCACGGGGGGCCACCTCGCCGCGACCAAGTACGGCGACGGCGCCCTCACCAGCACCTCGCGGGGCCACGCCGTCATCGGGATGCTCGTGCTGTGGTTCGTGCTGGTCGGACTGCTGGAGGCCGCGAACGCCCGGGTCGACGGCGAGACGGTCGGGCCGACGGCCACGCGCATGTTCCAGGTCGGCGCGCTCGTCGCCGCTGCCCTGCTCGTCGACGCCGGCCTGCTCCTGTCCAACGCGTTCTGACCGCCGTCGCCATTTAAGTGCGAGCCGTCCGTTGACTCCCTCGTATGGAACTCACCTACTACGGACACTCGACGTGGCACGTCGCGGTGGACGGCACAGACCTGCTGATCGATCCCTTCTTCGACAACCCCTTCTGCGACACCGACCCCGCGGACCTCGACCCCGACTTCGTCCTCGTCACGCACGGGCACGACGACCACGTGGCCGACGTGGGCGCGTTCACCGACGCGACGCTCGTGGGAACGCCGGAGGTGACGGCCACCCTCGCCGCGGAGCACGGGTTCGACGAGGGGGACGTGGTCGGGATGAACATGGGCGGGACGTTCGAGGCCGGCGACGCCTTCGTCACGATGCACCGCGCGGATCACACCAACGGCGTCAGCGACGGGTTCGAGGTCCCGAGCGCGGGGATGCCCGCCGGCTACGTAATTTCTGACACGAAGCCCACGCAGGTCGACGACGAGGAGAGCGCGACCTTCTACCACACCGGCGACACCGGCCTGATGACCGAGATGCGCGACGTGATCGGGCCGTACCTCGAACCCGACGCCGTCGCGGTGCCCATCGGCGACCACTTCACGATGGGGCCGATGCAGGCCGCGGTCGCCGTGGACTGGGTCGACGCCGACCACGCGTTCCCGATGCACTACGACACGTTCCCGCCGATCGAGGTCGACCCCGAGCAGTTCCGGCGCGAGGTGACCGCCACCGGGAGCGACGCCGAGGTTCACGTCCTCGACGGCGAGGCCTCCGTCACCGTCGACCCGACCTGACCAAACGCTGAAGCGCCCCCGGATCCACGCTCCGGTATGAGCGACTGGCGGGACCGACTCGCGAGATACCGACTCCGCGCCGACCGCGAGTTCGAGGACCGGATCCGCGAGGCGGCGCTGGACCGGCGCCAGTGGAACCTCGCGATGACGGCCGTGACGTTTCGCTTCGCCGACGCCGACGACCCGGCGGCGGCCGAACTCGTCGCCGACACGACCAACCTCGACGACGTGCTCCCGGAGATGCGCGCCGTCGGCGAGGAAGACGACGACGGCGGCCTCCTCGACGGCGTGACGAGCGCACTCGGACTCGACGACGGCGAGGATCCGCTGAAGCAGGAGGCCGAGCGCCTCGTAGAGGAGTACACGGACGAACTGGGCGCGATCCTCAAGCGGGAGAACGCGTGGGACGACCTCCGGCGCGCCGCGGCCGAGGACTGACCCGCAGTCGGGGGCAACCGCGGTTTTATGCTGTCCGGGGGGTATGCCAACGACATGAGCGACGGCTTCGACCTCGATCTGCGGAGCGCCGAGGAGGAGATCGAGGACATCGTGACCGAGGAGTTCGACGACCGCGTCGTCCTCGGCGTCCTCGACGGCACCACGCCCGCCAGCGACTGGACGAACGAGGTGATGAGCGGGTCCGTCCTCTTGCTCTCGATCGAGGGCGACCTCAACGACCTCGCGTCCCCGTGGGCCGGCGACGTGAAGGACAAGGGCGCGACGCTGATGCACTTCCGGGAGTTCCTCGTCGTGGCGCCCCCCGGCATCGACATCGACACCGACCGACTGGGCTAGAACTCGGCACTGGCGACCAGATCGTCCGAGAGGTAGTCGGCGTTCGCCGCGAACAGGTCGTCCGCGAGCGCGTCGATCTCGTCGAGCGTGCAGGACGCGGCCGTCAGCGGGTCGAGTTTGAGCGCCTGCCGCACCGCCGTCGGGTCGTCGTCGAGCGCACCTCGGACGGCGAGTTCCTGGACGTTGACGTTCGTGCGGTCGAGCGCCGCCAACTGCGGCGGCAGGTCTCCGACGCCGCAGGGGTGGACCCCGCGGTCGTCGACGAGACAGGGGACCTCGACGCAGGCGTTCGACGGGAGGTTCGCGATCGCGCCCACGTCGTTGCGGACGTTGAGGTTCATCCGCCGGCGCTCGCCGGTCTCCATCGAGTAGATGACCCGAGAACCGTACTCCTCGGAGCGCTCGAGGTCCGTATCGTAGTCGTCGGCGGTGCGCTCGGCCGCCTCGGCCTTGTAGTCGGTCCAGTGCTCGAAGTAGGCGCCCGTCTCCATCCAGTCGGTGAAGTACCAGTCCGAGTCCACGTCGACCACGTAGTCTTCGATGACCGCGGGGTCGTCACGGAGGTACGGGACGTACTCGCTCATGTGGTTCGAGGACTCGGTGACGAAGTGATCGAAGTGCTCCAACACCTCGAAGCGGACGTTGTCCTTCGGGTAGATCTCGGGATCGGAAGCGGCCTCGTGAAGCGCGGGATACAGGTCCTCGCCGTCGTGTTCCACGTCGAGGAACCACGCCATGTGGTTGATGCCGGCGACCCAGTACTCGACCTCCTCGGCGGGCACGTCGGCGTAGTCGGCGATGGCGTGGACGGTGTGGGGCACGCTGTGACAGAGGCCGATCACGTCGACGTCGGTGGCCTCGTCGACGGCCCAGCAGAGCATCGCCATCGGGTTCGTGTAGTTCAGGAGGAGCGCGTCGGGGCAGACCGCCTCCATGTCCCGCGCGACGTCGAGCATCGTCGGGATCGTCCTGAGTGCCCGGAACACCCCGCCCGGGCCGAGCGTGTCGCCGACGGCCTGTCGAACGCCGTGCTCGCGGGGGATCTCGATCTCGTTTTCGAACGGCTCCCGCCCGCCGACGTGGATCGCGTTGATGACGTAGTCGGCGTCGGCGAGCGACTCGCGCCGGTCGGTCGTCGACTCGACCGTCGCGTCGAGGTCGTGCTCGTCGACCGTGCGCTCGATGACCTCGGTGACCGTGGCGAGGCGGTCCTCGTCCACGTCCATCAGCGAGATCGTGCTGTCCTGCAGTTCCGGGAACGTCAGCACGTCCGTCAGCAGATTCCGCGCGAAGACCACGCTGCCCGCGCCGATGAAGGAGATGCGAACCATACTGCCGCCTCGGCGGGCCTCGACAAAAGCGCTCCGTCCCCGGAGTTATCCCCGGCGCGTCCGTAGGGAGGGATATGCCCCTCAAGGAGACTGGGTCCCCGACGGAGCTGCGCGAAATCGATCGCTGGGACGGTGGCGTGGGCTGGCTCGCCCACCCCGAGGAGACGATGGCCCGCGCGAGCCACGCCCTCGCGACCGAGGAGGGCCTCTGGCTGGTCGATCCCCTCGACGCGCCGGGGCTCGACGACCTGCTCGCGGAGTACGGCGAGGTCGCGGGCGTCGTCGTGACGATGGACCGCCACGGGCGCGACGCGGCGGCGCTCGCGACCCGCCACGACGTCGCCGTGCACGTCCCGACGACGGTCCCTCTCTCGCCGGACGCGCCCGTCGAGTACGTCCACGCGACGCTGGGGGACACCGACTACCGCCTCGTGGAGACGGTCTCGATCCCCGGGTGGCACGAGGTGGCCCTCTTCGACGGCGAGACGCTCGTGCTGGGGGACGCGCTTGGCACCGCGGGGCACTTCCTCGCCGGCGACGAGACGCTCGGGGTCCACCCGTTCCTCCGAGTGCGCCCCCCGAAGAGTCTTGGCTCGCTCGCGCCGGAACGCATCCTCGTCGGGCACGGCGAGGGCGTCTTCGCGGACGCAGCGGAAACCCTCGACGGGGCGCTCGCGGGGGCGCGGCGCAACCTCCCGCGGGCGTGGCTCGGCGCGCTGCGGTCGCTCCGCTGAGTTCTACTCGGTGACCTCGGTCTTCACGACGGTCGCCGGCCGGGTGGTCAGGCGGAGGACGCGGTCGGTCACGCTGCCGAGCAGCGCACGGTACTCCTCCGGGCGGCGCTTGGTCCCGAGGACGAGCAGGTCGGCGTCGCAGTCGTCGGCGTACGCCACGATCGCCTCCGCAGGATAGCCGTGGTGGAGACTCGTCTCCAGATCGACGCCCGCCGCCGACGCGCGGTCGCGGAGCGCTGCGAGGGTCTCCTCGCCGTGCTCTTCGAGGCCGTGCTCGGGCCCTTCGGACTCGTCGACGTACTCGTCGCCGCTGTACGCCGTCACGACGTCCTCGTCGACGACGTAGAGCGCGTGGAGGACCGCGTCGTGTTCGGCTGCGAGGTCGAGCGCGTGCGTCGCGGCCTCCTCTGAGGCGACGGTGCCGTCCGTCGAAAGCAGGATCCGATCGTACATCTGGTCGAGGTTCGAGACGGCGGGCAATAAAATCGCCCACCTGTTCCCGGCGGTCGAGAGCCCCATCACAGCACCCGGATGGGACGGAACCACCGCGCGACCGCCGCGACGCCGACCGCGGTGAGCGCGCCGACTCCGAGGAACCCCGCGACGGCCACGACTAGCGGCGAGACGCCGGTTCCGCCCGTCGTCAGTCCGAGCAGGGCGAAGGCGGGCAGGAACGCAACGAGCAGGAGGGCGTTCCCCGTGCCCGTGCCCGAGAGCGCGGTCTGCGGGTACGCGAGGTAGACGACCGTCGCGACGAGCGCTGCCCAGAGGGCGACCGATAGCGGAACGAGGTACGGCGCGTAGACGACCGGGCCGGTCGAGAGGGTGAACGTCGCCCCGCCCGCGAGCAGCACGAGCCACGCGCCGCCGACGCCGAGGAGGGCGAGCACGAGCGTCTGCCCGATGGCGAGCGCGAAGGCCGCGACCACCAGCGCCAGTGCGATTTCGGCGTGCGTGTGCGGGGCGGCGAGCAGCGTCTCGAACTCGCCGCTCGCCGCGCGGCGGCCCGCGAGCGACCGCGCGGTCGGCGGCGCGACGACGGCCGCGAAGACCGACACCAGCACGGGACCCTGCACGACGACGAGCGCCACGGCCAGCCGTGGCCCACTCACGGACGCGAAGGAGCGGTCGAGCGCGGCGTCGAGGCCGCTCTGGGTCGTGCCCGTCAGCGCACCCGGCGCGACGGCCGCGACGACCGTCAGGACGACGAAGAGTAGCCCCAGCCCCACCGGGTAGAGCAGCAGCGACGCGCCGCGGGCGTCCCGTTCGGCGTCGATCAGGGCGCGGGCGAGACGAGCGACGCGACCTGCTCGGATCATCGGCGCCCCTCCAGGCGGCGGTAGATGTCGTTCAGGTCGGCTTCCACGCGCCGGACGCCCGAGACCTCGACGTCACGATCCACCAGCGCGGCGACGACATCCGCTGGCTCCTCGCCCTCGCGGAGCGACACTACCCACGCGTCGTCTTCGCGCCGCGGGTCGTAGCCGAGGGCACGGAGTGATGCTTCGGCGGTCTCGCCAGCCTCGACGGCGACCAGACGCTCGTCGCTCAGCCCCGTCTCCGCCCGGAGTTGCTCGACGTCGTCGTGTTCGATCACCCGCCCGTCCCGGAGGAAGGCGATCCGATCGGCGAGTGCCGCGGCCTCGTGCAGGTGGTGCGTGGCGTAGAGGAGCGCTCGGTCGGTCGCGAGGTCCGCGAGTTCCGCTCGCAGTCGGTCCGCGGTCGTCGGGTCCAGCCCGGAGGTGGGCTCGTCGAGAAAGAGGACGGCCGGGTCGTGGAGCAGTGCGCGACCGAGCGCCACGCGCTGGCGCTGCCCGCGGGAGAGCGCGTCGCCGGGCCTGTCGAGCAGGTCCGCGAACGCGAAGCGCTCCGCCACGTCGGCCGTCCGGCGCTCGCGCTCCTCGGCGTCGAGTCCGGCCGCACGCCCCCAGAAGTCGAGGTTCGCGCGGACGCTCCGCCGGCCGTCGAGGGCGGGGCCGTGCCCGAGGTAGCCGACGGCGGCCTTCGCCGCGGGGTCGGCGAACGGGTCGCGGCCGGCCACCCGGACGGTGCCGTCGTCTGGCGGCAAGATGCCCGCACCGACGCGGAACAGCGTCGTCTTGCCCGCCCCGTTGGGGCCGAGCAGCGCGGTCACGCCCGCTTCGAGGTGGAGCGTCACCGTCGAGAGCGCCTCCATGTCGCCGTACGCGACCGACACCCCTTCGACGGCGAGGGGTGTGTCGCTCGTGGGCGCAACGCTAGTCATCGCCACCGGTCAGGCCTCGTAGCGTCGGCTCCCGACGACCAGCCACGCGGCGAGGCCAGCGACGAGTACCCCGTAGGCGTACCAGTACCAGCGCGCGTCCGGCCAGCGGTACTGTGCGACTCCGACGGCCACCGTCAGCGCGGCGACGGCGAGGACGCGGGCCCCGACGAACTTCGCGAGGCCGGTCTCGTCGGTGACGCGGTCGGGGTCGTAGCCGGCGATCAGGTTCGTGTAGCCGAAGTACCGGATCAGGACGCCGACGAGGCCGACGAACGCGCCCGTGGCACCGATGGTGAGGGACTGTGCGGCGCTCATGGGCACCCCTCCGCGTCGGCCGCAGCGGTGTTCCAGCGGCCCTTGGCGGCGCGCGTCGCCTTCTCCGACTCCCGGAGCGACGCCCCCGGTGCCCGAAGGCGACCACGGCCCGGGTGTGCGGAGGCGGTGCGCCGGTGGCGAACTGTCCCTGTCCGGAGGCAGTCGTGTCGCGTCATCGAGGGACCCACTCGGAGAATCGCAGCCCGCACTCTTAGGTATTTTCGCACTTCTGATATATTATCGGCCGCACTTCAAAAACTGCGTTGAGCGACACGACCACGGAGTCGGCGCCGACTGGGCTGCTCCGACGACTTCCCCGCGTTCCGGGGACCCGCGGGTCAACTCCCGTTTTGATGGCGAACTGTCACGACGGTCCCGCTCACTCGTCGTCGAGCCGATCCAGTTGCTCGCGGTGGAGGGTCACGATGAGATCCGAGAGCGCGCCGAACATGAACAGTTGGATGCCGACCATGATCGCGAACGCCGAGACGACCGCCAGCACCTCGTGACTGACCGTCCGCGTGATCCACTCCACGGCGACGTACGCGGCGGTCACGAGCCCCAGCGTCATCGACAGGCCGCCGGCGACGCCGAAGTAGACCAGCGGATTGCTCGTCTTCGTCCGGAGGAACATCGTGAGGAGGATGCGCCCCCCGTCGCGGAACGGCCGGAGGTTCGTGGCCGACCCGTCGGGTCGCGCCCTGTACGAGATGGGGACGACTTCGGTCGCGATGCCGAGGCGGGCACACTCCGCGGCCATCTCCGTCTCGATGCCGAAGCCCTCGGCGGTCAGCGAGAGGCGCCGGATCGACTCCATCGTGAACGCGCGGTAGCCGCTGAGGATGTCCATCCGGCGGGTACCGTACAGCGCCGCGAACAGGCGGTCGATGACGCGGTTGCCAAAGCGGTTGAGACTCGACATCGCGTCGGGGGCCATGTCCGCGAAGCGGTTGCCGATGACGTGCTCGGCACGCCCCTCCCGAAGCGGGTCGAGCATCGCGTCGGCGTCCGCCGGATCGTAGGTGCCGTCGCCGTCGACGAGGAGGCAGAACTCGGCGTCGACGTCGTCGATGGCTTCGCGGACGGCCTGTCCCTTGCCCGCTCCCGACTGGACCGTGACGTCGGCGCCGTGCTCGCGGGCGACGTCGCGGGTCTCGTCGCTCGACCGGCCGTCGATCACGAACACGTCGTCGAGACCCTGCTCGCGGAAGCCGTCGATGACGTCGCCGATGGTCTCCGCCTCGTTCAGCGTCGGAATGAGCACGCAGACGTCGCCATCGTCGGCCATCACGTGTGGCGTGGTTGCGTGGGGTGCAAAACAGTATCGGCTCGCTCTCCTCAGAACGGGCCGAACCACTCGTGGAGTTTCTCTCGGAGTGTCGCTGACGCGGCCTCCCACGTGTACTGCTCCGCGGCGAGGTTCCGGCCGGAACGCCCGATTCGATGCCACTCGTCCGGGTCGTCTCGGAACCGCTCGATCGCCTCTGGAAAGTCCTCAATGCCCGCGATGACCAGGTGCTCACCGTCCACGGCGTCGATGCCGCGTGCGCCGAACGGGGTCGACAGGACGGGCAGGCTCCGGGCGAAGTAGTCGATCAACTTGATGTTCGTCCCGCCGCCCGACAACATCGGGTTCAACGCCACGTCGGCGGCGTCGAGGTGAGCTTCGAAGTCGTCCTCGACGTAGCCAGTCACAGTGACGTTCGGTGGGGTGTCGTCCGGGAGAGATTTCCCGACGCTCCCGAGAACGAGGAGGTGCATCGGCACCTCCCGATCCCACAGTTCTCGCGCCACGTCAAGTGTCGCGCGTGCCGCTTCCACGTTCGGGCGGTAATCGCTCCCCATAAACAGACACACCGTCGCCTCCGATGGGATACCGTGCTCGCGTCGGACCCGTCGCGCCGCCTCGCTGTCGGCGCGGTGGTCGCGGAGGTCATCCTCGTAGGTGCCATTGGGTGCAACGAGGATCGGGCCGCCGGGGTCGTAGCCGTCGCGGTACACGTCAGCGTCTCGCTCGCTCGTGCACACGATCGCGTCGGTCGCTTCGACCGCCCGACGCTCAAGACGTTCTACCCGTCGCTCGGTGCGCCGCTCACCGAGTGGCTGATCGATGTCGCCGAACCGCTCGGTTTCGACGTTGTGACTCGAGAAGACGACGGGCGTGTTCGACGGCGTGTGCTCGAGGACGTACCGCATCTGCCACGGCTCCCGTGCCAGCACGACGTCCGCCCGGTGGAGCATTTCGTCGAGACCGTCGCTGGCGAGTCGGAGACTGTCGGCCGCGAACATGTTGGGATAGCCGACGAGCATCGGCGCTTTCAGCACCTCGTGGAGCGGATGGAGGTGACGCCGCTCCGTGTAGTTCTCACCGATTTGCACGCGGCGCCGCAGGTCGAGTGCGCGATACATCGCGGGCGACCCCCCCTGGCAGAAGCGCTCGACCGTGTCCCCCCGCTCGGGCAACTCTTTGACGAGCCCGTGAGTGCGGTGGTCGCCACCCAACCGTGGCGGGTAGGTGACGTACGGAGCGACCTGACAGAGGCGCATGGCTCAAAGACCGGTGATGCCGGGCTTATTCATGTCGATTTCAGTCGCTCGGCGCGTGCCGGGAAGCAGCACACTTATTGAATGGTGGCCGGAAATCCGGCGCATGCGAGATGAGCGCGTCCTCGTCACCGGTGGCGCGGGCTTCATCGGGTCGAACCTCGCGAACCACCTCGCGGCGGCCAACGAGGTAATCGCCGTCGACGACCAGTACCTCGGTACGCCCGACAACCTCGACGACGACGTGGAGTACGTCGAGGCGAGCGTCCTCGACGAGGACCTGCCCACTGACGTCGACGTGGTCTTTCACCTGGCTGCCCTCTCCTCGTACGCGATGCACGAGGAGAACCCACAGCGCGGCGCTCGCGTCAACGTCGAGGGGTTCGTCAACACCGTGGAGCAGGCCGTCCGAGACGGGTGTGACACCGTGGTGTACGCCTCCACCTCTTCGATCTACGGCTCCCGAACCGAACCGTCCCCCGAGGACATGGACGTGGCGGCCCGCACTGGCTACGAGGCCTCGAAACTCGCCCGGGAGCGCTACGCCGAGTACTACTCGAACTTCCACGACGTGTCCGCGGCGGGCATGCGGTTTTTCTCCGTGTACCAGGGCTACGGCGGCAGCGAGGAGCACAAAGGCGAGTACGCGAACGTCATCGCGCAGTTCGCCGAGGACATCGCGAACGGCAGGTCCCCAGCGCTGTACGGCGACGGGACGCAGACGCGGGACTTCACGCACGTCGAGGACATCGTCCGCGCCCTCGAAACTGCTGCGGACGAGGGTCTCGACGGCGTCTACAACGTCGGCACCGAAGAGAGCTACTCATTTAACACGGTCGTTGAGATGCTGAACGAAGAACTCGGGACTGCGGTCGAACCGGAGTACGTCGAGAACCCGATTCCCGAGGACGTGTACGTCCACGATACGATGGCCGACATTTCGAAGCTGACCGCTGAGACCGCCTGGGAGCCGGAGATTGACTTCGAGGAGGGGCTGAAGCGGGTCTGTGCGCAGTATCAGTAAGCAGTCTCCGACGCGTCGTGGACCACGGCCCGGAGCTCCGCCTCGAAATTCTCGTACTCGTACCGCTCGGCGCCCGCTTGAATCTCGGACGGGTCGAAGTCTCGTGGCTCGAACTCGTCGAGAGTTGCTTCCAGCGCGGCCGCCGTGGGTTCGAACAGCAAGCCGTTCGTCCCCTCTTCGACCTGGTAGCGCGTGAACCCCTCGTCCACGCCGAGCAGCGGCTTCCCCGCTAGGAGTGCTTCCGCCCCGACGAGGCCGAAGTCCTCCTGCTTGGGGGCGTACACGACGGCCGTGGCGGACGCCACGAGCGATTCGATGTCCTCGACGAATCCCCGGATTTCGATGTTCTCGTGGCCGCTGGCCATCGCCTCTAGCTCGGCTCTGTGCTCTCCGTCGCCGGCGACGACGAGTCGCTCGTCTCGGCCCTGGAATGCCTCCACGATGAGGTCGACGCGCTTCTCCCTGTCGAGACGGGACCACGTCACGAAGTAGCCGTCGTCCCCGTCGTTCCGCCAGTCGCCGGTGACTGGCGGGTAGACGATTTTCGCCTCGCGGTCGTAATACCGCCGGATGCGGTCCCGGATGACCTCGCTGTTCGCCACGAACGTGTCGACGTAATCGAGGGCCTCCTTGTCGAAGGTTCGCCACAGTTTCGCGTACGCTCTGACGAAAAACGAGATGCCCGGGTAGTCGATGCGCTCCATTCGGTCCCGGAAGAGGTCGTACAGCCATCGCGGCGGGCTGTGCGGGTAGTGGACGATTCGCTGGCCGGTCTCGGGAACGTAGAACTTCGAGAGCGGGCCGCTCTCCAACAGCGTGTCGTAGGTCCCGAGTTCCGGCACCCCCTGAGTCCAGTCGATGGCGACGCTGGCCGACTCGAAGGGGTTCATACCGCTGTTCTTCCAGTCCAAAAGCCGGCCGCTCACCCCGGCGGTGTACTTGGACTGCCGCATCGGTCTCACCTCCACGTCGTCGGGGACCGCGACGTCTTCGTCGACGTACATCGTGTAGATGGGGGCGTCGAGGACACGTGCAGCCTCGATGGCGAAGGTCTCGCTGCCACCGACGACCGGAAAGCGGTCGTGAAGGATGGCGACTGAATCAGAGTCTGTCATGCCGGTGAATAGTCTTCGCGACGCTCCGTTCTCGACCGTTCGATTCGGGATACGTCGACCAGTAGCATCTACTTTTCGACTCTCGGCGGGGCGCCCCTCAAGGTGAGGGAAACAGAACGTTCACGGTATGCCCGGATGAACGTCCCGCCACGTGACCGCTGTCCCCCCTTCGGTCGTCGATCCCGTCTCCCGGTTCGCCCGGGTGGGGTACCGCGCTCTCGCACGTCCGGCACTCCGCCGGGCTCTCGAGGTACGCTCGTCGCGCCGCCTCGTGGCCCGCTCGGACTTCCGCGCGGAGGCGCTCGACTGCCTGGGGCCCTGCCATCGGTACGAGGACGCCGAGGTGTTCGACTCCCCTCCGCCGACGGGACTGGAGACGCTCCCGGACCCGTTCGAGACGGAGGTGGGCACCCGGACGATTCCCGCGCCCTTCGTCTCGACCGTCGCCGACGTCGACCTCCTCGGACTGTGGGGGCTCGCCGTGACGCCGGGAAACCGGTACGTCGTGGAGCAAGCCGAGGGGTCGCTCCGCCGACTCTCCGACACCCTCGTCATGACAGTGGGCGAGGGACTGGCACCCGTTCATCGCGGGCCGGCGCACGCCTCGACGACCCTGTCGAGTCCCACGGTCAGTTTCGTGGGCCGCTTTGACACCGAGTTCTTCCACTGGTTCACCGACCACCTCCCGCGGGTCCTCGGCATCGAAGCCTACCGGCGGCAGACGGGCGTGGCACCGCAAATCCTCCTCCCACCCGACCCGCCGGCGTGGCTCACCGACTCGCTGGCGTGGGTCGGCGTGGACAGGGACCGGTGGGTAACCCACCCCGGCGGACGGGTCCACGTGGAGGAACTGGTCGTGCCCGCGATGCGCCGCCACGCGTACGACGACGATCAGGACGGCTGGAGCATCGTCTCTCCGAGGAGCCTGCGAATTCTCCGAGATCGGATGCGCACTGCGGTCGACGTGACGCCGGCGGCGTCAGAACGCGTCTACATCTCCCGGGCGGACGCCTCGGAGCGGCAGGTAGTGAACGAGGCCGAAGTCGTCGAGACGCTCGCCCAGCGCGGCTTCGAGCGCTATCTCCTGTCGGAGCTGTCGCTGGCGGAGCAAGTTCGTCTCCTCGCGCACGCGTCCGTCGTCGTCGGCCCGCACGGCGCCGGTCTCACGAATATGATCTACGGGGATGACCTCGACGTGGTCGAACTGTTCGGGGAAACCGTGAACCCGTGTTACTATTCGATTGCGGCCGGACTCGGCTTCGACTACGGCTATCTCTGCTGTGACCCCACCGAGGACGGCATGCGGGTGGACGTGGAAGACCTCGCGGCCGTTCTGGACGCCGTCGGGGACTGACGGCGCCAGATTTGGGACGACACATCTTTGGATAGGGGGCCGAAAGGCCGAATCAGCATGGGTGTCGCGCGCTCGGGTATCGGGTGGCTCGTCGCCAAGTTCGGGGCCCTGATACTCTCTTTCGGGTCGCTGCTCTACTTCACCCGCGCGCTTCCGAACGCGACACGCGTCCTCGGATTGTTTCAGGTGTTCGAGGCCATCGTGACGATGACCGTCGTGGTGTTCAGTTCGGGCCTCTCCGTGGCGGTCACGAAGCGAATCAGCGAGCGGCAGAAGGAATCGGCGTTCGTCGGCGCTGCCGCAGCCATCACGCTCGGCATCCTCGCGATACTGACGGTGGGGGTGCTGGTGGCGACCGACCGGATCGTCTCCTACTTCGAGATGGGCCTCGTCGTCGTCCCGTTTCTGCTCGTCACGCTGTGGGCGGAGCAGATATCGAACATGGGCAAGGCGGTGCTGCGCGGTGCCTCTCGCGTCGGCCAGACGGGCGGCGTTTCGTTCGCCGAGATGGCGGTCAGGGTCCCCGTACAGATTGGCCTGGTGTACGCTGGCTACGAACTGTTCGGGCTGATCGTCGGCGTGACGCTCGGCGTCGTGGCCTCCGCGGCCGTGGCGGTCGCCCTCGTCCCCTACAGCGTCTCGATGCCGTCCCGCGACGAGTTCGAGAGTCTGTTCTCCTTCACGAAGTACAGCTATTTGCAGGGCTTCGCCAGCAAGGTGTACATGAACGTCGACACGTTCGTGATCGCCGCCCTGCTCTCCAGTCAGTCGGTGGCGCTCTACAACGTGCCGTTTCGGCTGGCGATCGTACTGGACACGTTCGCCCTCTCCATCTCCTCGACGGTCCTCCCCGAAATCAGCCACAAGGACGCCATGGAGAACCCCGAGCGGGTTCGAGAGGTGCTCCGGGACGCCATCGTCTTCTCGACCATCCTCGCGCTCCCTGCGGTCGTCGGCGTCGCCATCCTCGCGCGCCCGCTCATCAGGACGCTCTTCACGGCTGAGTTCACCGCCGGTGCGACGGTCGCGGTGTTGGCCATGGCGATTCAGGTTCCCGAGAGCCTGCGAACGGTGCTGACGAGCGTGGTGATGGGCATCGACCGCCCGGACGTGTCGCTCCGCGCGAACCTCCTCCTCGTCGCCATCAACGTGGTCCTTGACGTCGCGCTCGTGTTTACGATCGGCATCGAGGGCGCCGCTATCGCGACGTTCCTCGGTGCCGCGGTGACGGCGCTGTACCTCGGGTCGAAACTGTTCGGGGTCCTCGACCTTGGTTGGGGGTTCTTCCCGGTTCGACCGCTGGCGGCACAGGTCGTCGCCGCAGGCACGATGGGACTCATCGTCGCGACCCTCCGCGGCGTTCTCACGTTCGCGACTGTCCCCAAACTTGCCCTCCTCGTCTCTGTGGGCGTCGTATCGTACTGGGCGATTCTGCTCGGCATCAGCCCCTCGACGCGGAAAATGACGTGGGGGATCGCGCAGGACCTCCTTCCCAGCCCCTGAGTCAGTCGGCGAGCAGCGCCTCCAGTTGTGTGCGGACTGAGGTCTGGAGCGCCTCGTAGTCGAACGTCTGCTCCGCGACGGCGCGCGCGTGCTCCTGCCCCTCGCGGAGGCACTGTGGGTTCTCGGACAGTTCCGCCAGGTGATCGGCCATTCGCCGCGGGAACATCTCGTCCCTGATGCCCTCGTAGTGCAACACGCCGACCTTGTCGTGGTCGAGGATCGTCTGTGCGTAGGCGTGGTCGTCCACGATCGGGTACGTCCCGGCCGCGAGGTACTCCGGGAGTTTCATCGTCGTCGTCATCTTCTCGAGCGGGACGTCGTGTTTCGCGAGCACCGTGACGTCGAGGGCGGCCAAGTACGCGGGGAGGTCGTCGTGGTCGACGTGCCCGGTGAGGATCAGACGGTCCTCGATGCCCAGTTCGGCGGCGCGCTCTCTGATGTAGTCGATCGCGTCGCCGGAGCCGATCAAGACGCCGACGACGTCTGCGTCGTCGTCGAGTTCGGCGAGCGCCTCCAGCACTGACCATCCGTACACGACGTCGTGCTTCTCCGAGAGGTTGAGCGACCCCACGACGCCGACGGCCAGCGTGTCGTCGTCGATGTCGAGGTCCGACCGGACCTCGTCGTCGGCATCTGCTTCCGGGTGGAACACGTCGAGGTAGGCACCCTGGGGGATCCTGACGAACGGCTTGTCGATGCCCTTCCGCTCGCGGAGGTACTGCTCGTGGTAGGGGGTCATGGTTCCGACCGCGTCACAGAGGCGGAGCGGCACGCCTTCCTGCAGGCGCTCGACCTGCGCGCGGAGCCACTTTCCCTCGGCGAAGTCCCGGTAGTACTGGTACGTGAAGTCGTTGTGGTAGAATACGACCTCGGTTCCGGGGAGCGCGAGACCGACGAGTGTCACCCAGAAGGCGGCAAACCCCGACCCGACGACGACGGTGACGTCGGGACGCTCTCGGAGCATGGTGCCGACGAACGATGCAGTCGTGTGGAGGACGTTCTCGCCGCGGTCGCGACGCCTCAGATCGTGTTCGGCCGCGACTTCATCGAAGATGATGTCCACGAACTCCACGAAGAAGTACGGTGAACGGTTGTTCAGGACGAGGACGTCGGCCATTAGCCCTGACTGCGGTGGTCACCGATAAAACGGTGCTGGATTCGCTCGCCGTCTCGCGTCAGCCCAGCGTCTCGTAGAGTGCCAGGTACTCCGCACAGATCCGGTCCGGGGAGAACGCCGCCGCTCGCTCTCGTCCCCGCTGGGAGAGTTGGTCGACGAGGTTCGCGTCCGCGCACAGCCGCCTGAGCGCCGCCGCCAGCGCCTCGTCGTCCGCTGTGGGGAACAGCAGTCCGGTCTCTCCGTCGTCGATGACCTCCGCGATGCCGCCGACCGCGCTTCCGACGACCGGCGTTCCGAGAGCCATCGACTCGACGGTGATGCGACCGAACGGCTCGTCCCACACGGAGGGGAACACGGTGGCCGTCGCCCCGGCCATCGCGCCGTACACCTCCTCTGGGGGAACGCGGCCCCGGAACGTCACCGCTCCCGGCGCGACCTCGTCCGCGAGCGCGGTCAAGCGCTCGCGCCTCGGGCCGTCACCGAACACGATGAGTTGGGCTGCAGGCCCGCCGTCGGCGATCTGACCCATCGCTCGCACGGCCGTTTCGATCCCTTTCGACTCGGTGAGGGAACTCGCGGTGACGAACGTCGGCGCGTCGAACGCCGTCGGCGTCACGTCGTCGTTGACCTCGACGGGATTGTAAATCGTTTCAGTCCGGTCGGGGTACGCCACGTCGCCCCGAAGTCTATCGCGGATGTGATCCGCGATGAACACGGCACAGTCGGTCGCTGCGAGCGTCGGTCGCTGATGGCGCCGCTTCGCGAGTAGGTAGGACTTCTTCGCGGGTTCGGCGAGGCCGTCCCAGCCCTGGTCGGCCACGCAGTCGTCGAGTCTGTCCTCGCACCCCGTGCAGGGGTCCTCGCCGACGTGATAGATGCTGATCGGACACGTCGGCCAGTAGTCGCGGACGGTCGCGACCGTCGGCGTCGGGTCGTCGAGACGGGAGACCGCGAGGGCACTTCGCCGATGGTGGGCGTGAACGACGTCCGCGCCGTCGACGTGCCGGCGGGCGGCACGGGCCAGTCGGCGCTCGACGAGGAGGTCCACGAGGAAGTCTGGCAGCGAATCCGCCCCCGGCGGGGGATCGACAGGCACCACCTCGACGCCCTCGAACGCCAGTCGATCGGTATCGTCACCGTCGACGCCGACGACCGTGACCCGGTCGACGCCGTCGAGGTCGGCAAGACCCGTGAGAATCGTGCGCGCGCTGATCTCGGCCCCGCCGACGTTTCCGAGGTGGTCGGTCAGCCCGAGCACGTGCATACTGCCCCGCAACGGCGACTCCGGTCTTTAGGCTGTCGCCTCCTGCCCCATCCCCGCCGCTCGACATGATGGTTTTATATTGTCAAGGGGCATCGGCCCGGACATGAAGGCGGTGATTCCCGCTGCGGGACAGGGGACGCGACTCTATCCACACACCCACACGAAGCCGAAGGCGATGGTTCGTCTCGCCGGTCGGCCGATTCTCGGACACATTCTGGCGAGTCTCGCGAAAACCACCATCGATGAAGTCGTCGTCGTCGTCGGCGGGACGATGCAGGACCAGATCGTCCAGTACGCGACCGAGCAGTTCGGCGACCGGTTCGACTTCACGTTCGTCGAACAGCAGAACGCGGAGGGGCTCGGACACAGCATCTACCAGACCCGGGAGGTGATCGACGGCGACTCCATGCTCGTCGTCCTCGGAGATATGCTGTTCGAGAACGGCTACGAGGAGTTCCTCGCCGCTCACGAGTCGAACGGGCAGACCGACGGGAGCATCGGTCTCAAGCCGGTCGCCGAACCACAGCACTACGGCGTCGCCGAGGTCGAAGACGGGAAGATCGTCTCGCTGGTCGAGAAGCCGGAGGACCCGCCTTCGGACCTCGCCATCAGCGGCGTGTACATCATCGAGGACAGCGCGGCCTTGTTCGATGCGCTGACCCACCTCGTCGAGAACGACGTGCGCGGCGCCGGGGACGAATACCAACTCACCGACGCGCTCGCCCGGATGCTCGACGAGGGGGCGACGTTGACCACGTTCGAAGTGCAGGATTGGTACGACTGCGGGCGCCCCGAGACGCTCCTGGAGGCGAACCGCGTTCTTCTCTCGCAGATGGAGACCAGCGGTGCGGAGTCGCTCTCCGGGTCCGTCGTCGTTCCGCCCGTCGACTTCGGGGCGGACGTGACCGTCTCGAACAGCGTCGTGGGTCCCAACGTCAGCATCGACGACGGGGCCGAAATCGACACCAGCATCGTCAGCGACGCCATCGTCGGCAAGAACGCCTCGCTGGAACGGGTGAACATGGAAAAGAGCATCGTCGGGACGAACGCCGAGGTAGACGGGGTTCCCACGCACCTTAACCTCGGTGACAACAGCAGCATCGATCTGTAGAATGTCGGCGACACCACACGCCGTCGTGACCGGCGGTGCGGGCTTCCTCGGTAGCCACCTCGTCGACAGCCTTCTCGCGGACGGCTACCGCGTCACGAGCCTCGACAACTACGGGAGCGGCCGTCCCGAGAACCTCGCCCACATCGAGAGTGAGGACTTCGAGAGTCGGGAACACGACGTGCGCGACCCGTTCCCGGACTTCGATCGGGTAGATGCCGTCTACCACATGGCGTCCCGAGCGAGTCCGGACGACTTCGCGTCCCACGCCGTCGAAATCGCGCTGACGAACAGCGAGGGGACGCGAAACGCCATCGAGTGTGCCATCGACCACGACGCCACGGTGCTCTTGGCGTCGACCAGCGAAGTGTACGGCAACCCCGAGGTGCATCCCCAGCACGAGGAGTACAACGGGAACGTGAACGTCCGCGGCCCCCGGGCACCGTACGACGAGAGCAAGCGCTTCGGCGAAGCCCTCGCCGTCGCGTACGACCAGCAGTACGACGTCGACGTCCGAACGGTCCGCATCTTCAACACGTACGGGCCACGGATGCGCCCCGACGACGGCCGCGTCATCCCGAACTTCCTCTCACAGGCGCTTCGCGGCGAGGACCTCACGGTGTACGGCGACGGTTCGCAGACGCGGAGTTTCTGCTACGTGGACGACCTCGTTGCAGGGATTCGGTGCGTCGCGGGCGCCGACCGAGACGTGGCCAGCGGGGAGGTGTTCAACGTCGGCAACACGGAGGAGGTGACGATTCGCGAACTGGCGGAGGTCGTGATAGACGTGGTGGAGACGGACTCGGGCGTCGTGTTCGAAGAGCTACCCGCTGACGACCCCGAGGTACGGCGACCGGACATCTCGAAGGCGACGGAGACGTTCGACTGGGAACCTGAGGTGGGGTTGCGAGAGGGATTGGAGCGGACGGTGGAGAGGTGGGAGACCGGGGAGTGATTAGGTACCTGTGACACGTTCGATTATCGCCTCCAACTGCTGTTCCATCTGGTCCCATCCGTATCTCGAAACGTACCGCTCGCGCGCACACTCACCCATGGCAATAGCCTCGTCGGGATTATCCAGTATCCAAGTTATCTCTGACGCCAGTTGGTCCGGCGACTCCGGTTCGACAACCCGACCACAGCCGTCAAGAATCTCGGGCAGATCCGAAACCCTAGATGCAACGATGGGCTTCTCCATCGCCATGGCTTCGAATATCTTCTCAGGAATTTGGGCGGCAGTGTATCGAGTCTGTTTCTGGGGTAACGCGACGAAGTCTGCGAGTTTTAGATATCCCGGAACCTCTGTGTGCGAGACCGTACCCATATATTCCACTTTCCCTCCGGATAACGAATCAATTTCGGGCAGGAGATTCGCGGGATCGTAGCCGAGTACGAGAAGTCGAACATCGTGCTCACAGATCGAGATAGCACGTGCGAGGTCGTCGAGTCCCTTGTGCTTCCGAATCGTTCCCGCGAAAATGACTTGATAGTCGCCCGGTAGCGGTTCCTCAAGGTCCGGTTCAGAGACCTTTTCAGGAGAGAACTCTTTCTCGTCTGGCCCGTACGGTACCCTGATGCCTTCATACTTTTCTGCGATCACAGAGGAAGTGGCAGTGACTTGGTCGGCCCGATCCGTGATCCGTCGGAGCAACTCTGAGTAGAACTCACCGTCCGGACGGTTGCTGTATCGGACCATCTGATAGCCCTGCTGGTAGAACGGGTACTCTTTGAAGCGAATCAAGTCCTCGATATCGAGCAACAGCGGTTTGTCGTGGGTTCGCGCGTGGTGGAGTCCCACCCCAAAACTTCCCGCACAGGGTCGAAACGCATAGAGGAGGTCGCCGGAGATAGCTTCGCTCGCGTTTCGAATCCCCTTCCACAGGCTGTAGGGGGTAGAACCGGATTTAACGGTGGTTGTGGTGAACTTCCCCTGCCACGGCTCGTAGAATCCGTTACCTGAGTCGAAGCCGACGATTTCGACTTCGTGGTTCCGTTCGAGGACCTTCGATATTGGACAAGTCCGCGCCATGGCGTTCGAGGAGATGTCTGTGGAGAGAACCGAGATTTTCATCGAGGTAATATTTCCGCAACGAGGTATTTAAATCCTCTCTAATATTCGCGATATTCAGAGGGCCTTCTTCTCCACTGATACCCACACTTCTCATGGAGTAGGTCTTCGTAGAGTTCGTGCTCCCCGGCTTGCCTCTCCACGATATCTTTAGCCGTTTTAAATGAGTTATCAAGGTGGTCCAGGCTCAACTTAATGACTGTCACACCATCAGCCCCGAGTTCTTGATAGGATCGACCGAGCGTAATTGGACCGCTATTGCCCAAGGTAACGGTTATCCGTGGACATATCAGCCTCCCCAACCTCTACCCGGAATGTCTGTGTTTGCAAAGCGGCTATTTGAATTATTATATTTCATTTTGCACAGTATATCAAATTCACAAATTCGAATTTATATTATGGTTCTCTCCCTAACGGAATTTATTTCACGTCACGAAACGCTCTCCAGCAGACCGAACCAATTTTCACACTCAACATTCATCGCTCACCATGACCAATGTCCTTGTGACCGGCGGCGCCGGTTTCGTCGGCAGCCACATCGTCGACGAGTACGTCGACGCGGGCTACGACGTGACCGTCGTGGACAACCTCACCGATCAGGTCCACGACGAGGAACCCGACTACCTGAACGACGACGCGGAGTACGTCTGGGGCGACGTGCGGGACCGGGAGTTGATGACGGACCTCCTTCGGGACGCCGACGTGCTCAACCATCAGGCCAGCGCCGTCGGTGTGGGGCAGTCGATGTACGAGGTCGAGAAGTACGTGGACGTGAACACGCTCGCGACGGCACGCATCCTCGACGTCATCGTCAACGAGGAAATCGACCTGGAGAAGATGGTCGTCGCCTCGTCGATGTCCATCTACGGCGAGGGCGTCTATGGCTGCCCCGAGTGCGACGCGGAGCGAACGCCCTCGCTCCGGAGCGACGAGCAGATGGCCCGCGGCAAGTGGGAACACGTCTGCGAGGAGTGTGGGGCCGACCTCGAACCGCGCCCGACCCCCGAGACGAAGCCCCGGGACAGCACGAGCATCTACGCCATCACGAAGAAAGACCAGGAGGAGATGACCCTCTCCATCGGGCGTGCCTACGACATCCCGGCCGTGGCGCTCCGCTACTTCAACATCTACGGCAGTCGGCAGGCCCTCGACAACCCCTACACCGGCGTCTGTGCCATCTTCTCCTCGCGCATCAAGAACGACAATCCCCCGCTCGTCTTCGAGGACGGGGAGCAAACGCGGGACTTCATCCACGTGAGCGACGTGGCCCGCGCGAACCGCCTCGCCGTCGAGTCGGACGCCGATGACGTGGCCGTGAACGTCGGCACCGGTGACCCCAAGACCATCAACGGCGTCGCAGAGACGCTCATCGACCTCTACGGGAAGGGCGACGCGCTCGAACCGGAGATCGCGAACGACTATCGGCAGGGCGACATCCGCCACTGCTACGCCGACACCGCCCGCGCCAGCGAGGAACTCGGGTTCGAACCCGAAGTCGGCTTCGAGGAGGGCATGCGGGAACTCGTCGCGTGGGGCCGCGACCAGGAGGCCGAAGACCGCTTCGAGGAGGCCCACGCCGAACTGGAGGAGAAGGGCCTCGTGGGTGAGGACTGACTCGATTGGGGAAGACACATAACTGTCCTCTCCGACACCCAGGTCATGGACAGCCCTGACACAGTTTTAGTCACCGGGGGCGCCGGATTCGTCGGCAGTCACGCAGTGGAGTACTACGCGAAGCAAGGCGCTGACGTGACGGCGCTCGACAACCTCAGTCGCGTCGAGACCCTCGAAACGGCTGACGAGAGCCGAAACACGGCGGCCTACAACTGGGAGTACATCGCCGAGAACTACCCCGACGTCGACCGGGTCGAGGCCGACATCCGCAACGAAGACCGACTCGCCGAGGTCGTCGAAGGCCAGGACGCGGTCGTCCACACCGCCGGACAGGTCGCGGTCACCGCGTCGCTCGAGGACCCCCGCACCGACTTCCAGGTGAACGCCGAGGGGACGTTCAACGTCCTCGAAGCGGCCCGGCAGGCCGAGAGCGACCCCGCGGTCGTCATGGCCTCGACGAACAAGGTCTACGGTGACAACGTCAACGAGATCCCGGTCCGCGAGGCGGAATCGCGATACTGGTACGACGACCCCGAGTACGAGGACGGCATCCCGGAATCGCTGTCCATCGACGACTGCGAGCACACGCCCTACGGCGTCTCGAAGTTGACCGGCGACCTGTACGTGCAGGACTACGCCGACCGGGGCGAGGTAGACGCCGCGGCGTTCCGGATGTCCTGCATCTACGGCCCCCGCCAGTTCGGCAACGAGGATCAGGGGTGGGTCGCGCACTTCGCCATCTCGACGATGCGCGACGAACCGCTGACGATCTTCGGCGACGGCAAGCAGGTCCGGGACGTGCTGTTCGTCAAAGACCTCATCCGTGCCTACGACGCCTTCCTCTCGGATCCGGAGGGAAAGCCCGCGGTGTACAACATCGGCGGTGGACCCGCGAACACGACGAGCCTCCTCGAATTTCTGGACCTGCTCGAGGAGAAAACCGGTGAGCGCACGGCGATTTCATTCGACGAGTGGCGTGAGGGCGACCAGAAGGTGTACGTGTCCGACATCGCCCGCGCTCGAACAGAACTCGACTGGGAGCCGCAAGTCGACTTCGAGACGGGCATCGAGCGGTTCGTGGAGTGGTTCGACGGCGACGGCAGGACGGTTTAGCGGTAGCCGAGCGCTTCGAGGTGCGCTTCGACGTTCGACTCGTCACGCTCGGTCCGTTCGATCGACGGCTCGTACGTCCCGGTGTCCGTGGCCGTGGTCTCCACATACGGCACGCGCTTGACCGCTGGGTGCGGAAAGCCGGGAACGTGACCGTAGAACCCGAGTTCCCCGAAGGCGTCGCCGTGGTCCGCCGTTATCACGACCCGGTCGGCGTCGAGATTTTCGAGGAGAACCGACACCTCGTCGAGGACGGTCCGAAGCGTCTGCAGGTAGCCGGGCCACGCCTCGGACACGGTGAGTTCGTCCCGCCGGAGTCGGTTGAAGACCTGATCCATCGTCCCCCCGTCGTCGAGGATGAACGGATCGTGAGGCTGCATGTAGTGGACCATGAGGCGGCTTTCGTCCCGTTCGCGGCCCGCCCTGATCGCACGGTCGGTGATCGTCTCCGGCGCCACGACGCCCAATTCCTCGTCCACCTCGTAGCCGTTGATGCTGTCGAGGTAGCCGAAGGCGTCGAGTGGGACCGGATCGTACGCGGCGAAGTCGAACGGCATCATCCGCTCCCGGGGAAGGCGTCGGTCCTCGAAGAACTCGGGGGCGACGAAGGGGTTTCCGGTGACGTACGCCAAGTCCGCGATTGTCTCGCGTCGGTCCTCGGTGAACGTCTTCTGCAACCACTCGAAGGAGTGGCTCCCGACCGACCACATCGTGTTCACCTCCTCGATGAAGTCGTACTCGTCGCTGACCTCGCGGAGGGCATCGACGCGGCACGCGTCCAGAATGATGAGTGCGTCCCAGTCCCGGTCGAGGAGGTTCGCCCCGACGGGGCGGCGAGAAGTGACGGAGAGGAAGCCCGCCAGATACAGGTCGTAGAGAGAATTCGCTGCCCCCCACGCGCCGTCGCTTCGCAGGCGGCGGTAACTCTGCTTTAGCCACTCCGGGCCGCTCGCGGGCATGTCGAACCCCACTCTGTTAGCGGATAAATCTCCATCGATCGGGCGCGCTATTCCCACCTTTGAAATACTCAGTCGCCACAGGGGGAGTATGGAACTCTCAGTCGTCGGCTCGGGCTACGTCGGGACCACCGTCGCAGCCTGCTTCGCGGATCTCGGCCACGAGGTCGTGAACGTGGACGTGGACGAAGGCGTCGTCGACACGATCAACGACGGCGTGGCCCCGATTCACGAGGAGGGGCTCGCCGATCTCGTCTCCGGGCACGCCGGCCCGGAGGGCACCGGCCGCCTCCGAGCGACGACGGAGTACGATGCGGTGCTCGACACGGACGCGACGTTTCTCTGTCTCCCGACGCCCCAGAACGAGGACGGCAGCATCGACCTGTCCATCATGGAAGCGGGCGCGGAAACGCTGGGCGAGACACTGGCCGCCAAAGCGGAGAGCCACACGGTCATCGTGAAGAGCACTGTCGTCCCCACGACGACAGCGGAGACCATCGCCCCCACCGTCGCGGCTGCGTCGGGCAAGACGCTCGGTGAGGACCTCGGCGTCGGGATGAACCCGGAATTCCTTCGAGAGGGGAGTGCCGTCGACGACTTCCGCGATCCCGACAAGCTCGTCCTCGGGGCGAACGATGAGGAGACACGGGCCGTGATGGCGTCCGTGTTCGAACCGCTCGTCGCGGCCGCGGACGACCCGGCGGTCGTGGAGACGGACACGACGACGGCGGAGATGATCAAGTACGCGAACAACGGCTTCCTCGCCGCGAAGGTCTCGCTCATCAACGACATCGGGAACATCTGCAAGGAGTTCGGAGTCGACGCGTACGAGGTGGCCGACGCCATCGGCCTCGACGACCGGATCGGCCACCGGTTCCTCCGCTCCGGGCTCGGGTGGGGCGGGAGCTGCTTCCCGAAGGACGTTGCGGCCATCATCGCCGCCGCGGAGGACGCGGGCTACGAACCGCCCATGCTGAACGCGGCGGTGACCGTCAACGACCGGCAACCCGAGCGATTCCTCTCGCTCCTCGACGATCACGTCGACGTGGCGGGCGGGCGTGTCGCTGTGCTCGGTCTCGCGTTCAAGCCGGGCACCGACGACGTGCGTAACTCCCGTGCCATCCCGGTCGTCGAGGGCCTGCGTGAGCGCGGTGCGAGCGTGGTCGCCTACGACCCGGTGGCCGCGGAGAACATGCGCTCGCATTTCCCGGCCATCGAATACGCCCCCTCCGCCGCGGCGGCCCTCGACGGCGCTGACGCCTGTGTCGTGGTCACTGGCTGGGACGAGTTCGCCGCGCTCGACGAGGAGTTCGACGCGATGGCCCAACAGGTCGTCGTCGACGGTCGCCGGGTCGTCGAACCCCGGCCCGAAATGACGTACGAGGGGCTGACGTGGTGAGACCGAACGGCTCGCGAGATGACAAGGCTTATCCTCACTTTGTGAGTTCCCAAAGCCAATGAGCGAAGATGCAGAGCAGGTCGAGGACCCCTCCGTCTCGACCGAAGAAGTCCTCGAGACGCTCGAGGACTGGTACCACGTGCCCGCGCTGCTCGCCGTCGTCGGGTTCATGTTCTGGCTCCGCGTGCAGTCAGTGGGCCGCTACATCCGTTCCGACGGCGTCTACCTCAGCGGAAACGACGCGTGGTACCACCTCCGACAGATCACGTACACAGTACAGAACTTCCCGCAGACGATGCCCTTCGACCCGTGGACGTACTTCCCCTACGGCACGACGCAGGGGCAGTTCGGGACGCTGTTCGACCAGCTCATCGCGGCGTCGGCGCTGATCGTCGGTCTCGGTGACCCGTCCGCGCGGACCATCGCGGAGGTCACAGTGTATGCGCCGGTCTTCATCGGAACGCTGACCGCCCTCCCCGTCTACTACATCGGGAAGCAACTCGGCGGCCGAACGGCCGGGCTGTTCTCGGCGACGGTCCTGGCGCTGCTCCCCGGGTACTTCCTCCAGCGGACCGTCGCCGGTGTCGCGGACCACAACGCCGCTGAGCCGCTGTTTCAGGCGACCGCTGTCCTCGTGACGATGGTCGCGCTTTCCGCCGCCCATCGCTACAAGCCCGTCTGGGAACAGTTCGCGGAGCGCGACTGGAGTGGTCTCCGCGAGCCAGTCGGCTGGAGCGTCATCGCGGGCGCGGCGACCGGGCTCTACCTCTGGATGTGGCCGCCGGGCGTCCTCCTCGTCGGTATCCTCGGTGTGTTCTACCTCCTCCAGCTCACCGCGATGTACGTCAGAGGCGAGAGCCCGGAGCACGTGGCCATCGTCGGCGGAATCAGCATGGCCACGACGACGGTGCTCTTGCTTTCGAAGCTATCCACGATCGGATTCAGCGCGACGAAGTTCTCACTGCTCCAGCTCGTCGCGACTGCGGCCGTCGGCGGGTTCGCCGTCACGATGGCGCTGCTCGCCCGCGAATGGGACGGCCGTGGCCTGCCGCGGAGCGCGTACGCGTCGGCGACGTTCGCCGTGGTCGCACTCGGCGTCCTGGTCATCTACGCCGTGCTTCCCGACCTGTACGCGACGGTGGAGAGCAGTATCTTCCGCTTCATCGGATTCGACGCCGCCGCGGCCGAGCGGACCATCGGCGAAGCACAGCCGATGCTGGCCCAGTACGAGTCAGTCACCGCGGCCGTCACCTCACAGTATGGCTTCGCGTTCTTCGGTGCCATCTTCGGCGCGGTGCTGTCGGTGTTCCGCGCGGGCCGCGACGACGGAAACAGCGCGTCCCGGCTCCTGCTTCTGGTCTGGTTCACGTTCCTCACCGCCGCCGCCTTCACGCAGGTTCGGTTCAACTACTACCTCGCGATTCCGGTTGCGATCCTGAACGGCTACGCGCTGTACTGGCTCCTCGACGCCTTCAGCGGCGTCCCGACGCGCGTTCGCGAGGTCGACGCCAGCCAGCTCACCATCGTCGCGGTCGCGGTGCTCCTGATCCTGATGCCCCCCGTCGTGGGCATCGACGGCGGGAGCGGCGGATCGAGCGACGTGCGGGTGAACACCCCCATGGAGGTCGCAGACGCCAACTACCCCGGCCCGTCCACGCTCGCGTGGTCGGAGGCGATGGACTGGATGGAGGCCAACACGCCCGAAGAGGGGAACTACGCCGGCGCCGGAAACGAGGGTGATCTCGACTACTACGGCACGTACAGCCGGACGGACGACTACGACTACGGCGAGGGCTACTACGGCGTGATGTCGTGGTGGGACTACGGCCACTACCTCACCGTCATGGGCGAGCGGATCCCGAACGCCAACCCGTTCCAGCAGGGGGCGACCAAAGCCGCGAACTACCTCCTCGCGCCGAACGCCAGCGCCGCGAACGCGGTGCTGGACTCGATCGACGAGGACGACGCGAAGACCCGGTACGTCGTCGCGGACTGGCAGATGGCGGTCCCGGGGAGCGCCTACCGCGGTCTCGCCGGGAAGTTCGACGCGCCGACGCAGTTCTACGACGCGAGCGACGTGTCGCCCTCTGACTTCCGGACCCGGCTCTGGGTCCGCGGAGAGAACTCGCAGGGCGTCAGCGTCGGGTTGCCGACCGCGCCTGAGTTCGTCAAGCACCAGCGCTACTACGACAGTCAGGTCGTGCGCCTCTACCGGTATCACGGCTCCGCGGTCGAGCCTGATCCGATCGTCATCGACTGGAATCAGGAGGCGACGGTCCTCAATCAGCCCGGACTCGTGGCCAGCGAGGAATCCGTCGTCAGGCAGTTCGACAACATGAGCGCCGCGCGGGCGTTCGTCGAGAACGACACCACCAACGCGGCCGGCGAGCCGACGAGTCAGATCGGCGGCTTCGCGGGGGCTCCCTCCGAGTACGTGCCTGCGCTGGAGCAGTACCGGATGGTGAGCGCGACCGAGCGCACGTCGACGCGGTACTTCCGGCTGCTGAACCGCTTCGGGCTGCAGGGTCTGAGCTACCGGTCGTCGTCGATCCCGGCGTTCACGAAGGTGTTCGAGCGGGTCGACGGGGCGACCATCAGCGGCCAGGGGCCGATCAACCAGACCGTGACGGCCTCCGTGGAGATGGAGGTCCCCTCGCGGAACACCTCCTTCACGTACACCCAGCGGGCCGAGACCGGCGCCGACGGCGAGTTCACGATGCGGGTTCCCTACTCCACGAGCGGCTACGAGCAGTGGGGGACCGACGAGGGCTACACGAACGTGAGCGTCCGCGCGAACGGGACCTACACCCTCACCGCGTCCGTCCCCGACGGCGACGGCAACGCGACGACGTACAGCGCGAACGCCACCGTGACCGAGGGGCAGGTCCTCGGTGAGAACGAGACCGACACGACCGTCGAACTCGACGCCGAGAGCGGGTCGGACTCCGGCACCGACGCCAGCGTCGACGTGACCGGCACCCACCTCCGCGCGGCGGCCGAGTGATGGGGCCACTCGGCGTCTACCTCCGCGGCGTCTGCATGGGCGCGGCCGACGCCGTCCCCGGCGTCTCCGGCGGCACGATCGCCCTCATCACGGGCATCTACGACCGCTTCGTCGCCGCGCTGACGGCGATCGACCCCGAGCGGATTCGCACCGTGCTCGGCGACCTCCTGCGGGGGGACCTGCGCGGCGTCCACGAGACGCTCGTGCGGATGGACGCCTACTTCCTCGTGGCGCTTGGGCTGGGGGTCGTCTCGGCCGTCCTCGTCGTCAGTCGCGTCGTGGACGTGGCGCTCGAATCGGTACCCGGCCCGACGTTCGCCTTCTTCTTCGGCCTCATCGCCGCCTCGGCGGTCGTCCTCGCCGACGAGGTGCACCTCGACGCGCCCGGCCGGATCATCGCCGCCGTCGCGGGGTTCTCGGCGGCTTTCCTCGTCTCGGGCGCGACCGCGAGCGCCATCGGGTCGGGTCCACTCGTGCTGTTCGTCACGGGCGCGATCGCCATCTCGGCGATGGTACTCCCGGGCATCTCGGGGTCGCTGTTGCTGTTGCTCCTCGGGCAGTACGAGTACCTCGTCGGGACGCTGCACGACTTCGTGGACGCGCTGACGGGGCTGGCGGACGGGGGGAGCGTCGCGCCGGTCGTCGACCACGGGACGGTCGTCGCCATCTTCGTCGCGGGCGCGCTGGTGGGGCTGTTCACCGTCGCGCACGTCATCCGGTTCGCGCTGGAGCGCCGCCGCGAGGCGACGCTGGCGTTCCTCGTGAGCCTGATCGTCGGGGCGCTTCGCGCCCCCGGAGAACGAATTCTGGACGCGACGGGAACGTGGGACGCCGCGGCCGTGGGCGTCGTCGGGGCCGCCGCAGTGGCGGGCGCGGCGGTGGTGTTTGTCTTCGATCGCTACGCGGGCGTCACGTACTGATCAGCCGGTGATCGCGTTCGCGACCCGGTCGTACGCGAGGTAGAGCGCGATGAACGGCAGCAGGGGGAGCATGATCGGGATGAGGAGCGCGGCGATGAGGTAGCCGAAAACCGACATCTCCGCCATCGGATGGGCGCCACGGACCTTGCCGACCATGTCCGGCACGTCGTCGGTGCTCATGCGTACGGGTTCCGCCTCCCCCCATATCAAACGTCTGGTCCCGACCGCGACCCGGGCCGGAAGAGAGTGGACAATCGGGCTGTTTTCGTGGCCGTCGGTGCAATACTTTCCGTCTGAACCCGATTTATGCGCTCCGACCGCCACTAGAGGGGCATGGCACAGTTCGATCCGTACAGCCCGTCGCGCCGGTACTACGAGTGCACCGACTGCGGGGAGCGGACGACCGCGGAGGACCACCACGCCGAGTGCCCCGAGTGTGGGGGACGCGTGCGGAACCTCGCCGTCGCCCGGGAGTGATCAGAAGTCGGGGAGGTCGTCGGGCGCCTCGTAGTCGGCGTCCCAGTCCACGTAGTCGGCTTCGAGCGTGTCGGCCACCGTCCGGCCGAGTTCGGTCAGCGACGCGTTGATGCTGGAGACGGTCTCCCACGAGTCGAGGTCCGGGTGGAGGTCCCGCTGCTGCCAGTCCTCGGGCAGTCCCGGCGCGTGGAAGCCCACGCGGCCGGCGAAGTCGTCCCAGAAGAAGTCGAAGTGCGAGAGCAGGTCGAGGTCCGCGACGACCGCGTAGGCGTCCTCGCTGAGGCCCGTCTCGGCCGCCCACGTCTCGAAGGCCTCGGCCCACGCGCCCTCGTCGAGGAACGCCTGCAACTCTTCTTTCCGGAGGTCCGCGTCGCCGGTCACGTCCGCGTCCTCGTAGTCGTCGACGGAGTCGGCCGGATCGAGGTCGGGCGCCGGCGGCGTCGGCACGTCGAGGGTCATGGGTGGGCGTGGCACCGCGGTCGGTTAAGCGTCCCCGTTGCCGTCGAGTGCCTCCGCACGCAGGCGCTCCTCCCGGTCCGTCGAGACTTCGAGGTCCGGGACGGGCGCGGGGTCGTGCTCGTCGTCGATGGCGACGTAGACGGCGTAGGACTCCGTCGTGAGTTCCGTCTCGCCGGTGCGGGGGTTCTCGGCGTTCGCCCGGACCCGGACCCGAACGCTCGTCTCGCCCGCGGCGAAGACGTAGGCCTCGATGAGCGCCGTGTCGCCCACGTCGATCGGGCGCCGGAAGTCGATCTGGTCCATCCGGGCGGTGACGCAGGTCTCGCCCGCGAAGCGCATCGCGGAGAGCGCGCCGATCTCGTCCATCCACTTCATCACGTTGCCCCCGTGGGCCGTCCCGACGTTGTTCGCGTGGCTCGGAACCACCATCTCGCGGTTCCGGATGAACGTGTCTTCGAGTCTGACCATGGGTCGCGTTCGCTCGCCCCCCGTTTGGGCTTTTCGTGCCGGGAACACCAACAGGGTAAAGGCCGCAGATTAAGTACGGGGGAGCGTGAGCGAGCCCTCCACCGCCGACGGCTCCGTCCGGGTCGTGGGCACGGCCCACGTCTCCGACGAGAGCGCCGCGGAGGTCGACCGCGTGATCGACGAAGAGCGGCCGGACGTGGTCGCCGTCGAACTCGACGAGGGGCGGTACCGGCAGATGCGCGGCGAGGACCCCGACGACCTCGACGCCGCCGAACTGCTTCGGGGCGGCATGGCGATGCAGTTTCTGGCGTACTGGCTGCTCTCCTACGTGCAGTCGCGGCTGGGCGACCAGTTCGACGTGGAACCCGGCGCGGACATGCGCGCCGGCATCGACGCCGCCGAGCGGATCGGTGCGGACGTGGCGCTCGTGGACCGCGACATCCAGACGACGATCCAGCGGTTCTGGTCGCGGCTGGGCATCGGCGGCAAACTCAGACTCGTCGGCCAACTCGCGCTCGGCGCGACCGACCCGCTGACCGTGGGGGCGGGCGTCGGCGCCTCCGTCGGCCTGTTCGCGGGTATCGTCGTCACCGCGCTCGCGGGGCCGGTCGCAGTCCCGGCAGCGGTCACCGCGGCGCTGGGCGGCGTCCCGCTGGTCGGGGGCCTGCTCTCCTTCGCCGCCGGCGCGCTGACCATCGCCGCCGCCGTCGGCCTCGCGGTCGCGCTCGTGGCGGTGCTGGCCCTCGGGACGAGTGCCGAGGAGTCGGAGGAAGTCGATCTCGCGGAGCTGACTGACGGCGACGTCGTCTCGGCGATGATCGAGGAGTTCCGGCAGTTCAGCCCGGGCGGGGCCGCCGCGCTCATCGACGAGCGGGACGCCTTCATCGCCCACCGGCTGGTCGAACTCCGCGAACAGGGTCATAGGGTCGTGGCCGTCGTCGGCGCCGGCCACCGCGCGGGCATCGAGGAGTACCTCGAGGACCCCGACAGCCTCCCGCCGATGGAGTCGTTGGTCGGCACCGAATCAAGACGGTTCTCCGTCGGCAAGGCGCTGGGCTACGTCTTCACGCTGGGCTTCGTGGCCTTCTTCGGCCTCCTCATCCTCGCTGGCGTCGAGCGCGCGGTGCTGTTCAAGGTGTTCGGCGCGTGGTTCCTGTTCAACGGTGCGTTCGCGTTCGGACTGGCGAAGCTCGCGGGCGCCCACTGGACGAGCGCGGCCGTCGGCGGCGCGGTGGCGTGGCTCACGAGCCTGAATCCCCTCCTCGCGCCGGGGTGGTTCGCCGGCTACGTCGAACTCCGCCGCCGCCCCGTCAACGTCGCCGACATCGGCCGACTGAACGAGATCCTCGACGACCAGGAGACGCCGGTCCGCGAACTCGTCTCGCGGCTCCTCGGCGTGCCGCTGTTCCGCCTCATCGCCGTCGTGGCGATGACGAACGTCGGGAGCTTCGTCGCGAGCATGCTGTTCCCGGTCCTCGTATTGCCGCTGCTGGGCGACGAGTTCAACAGCGTGGCCGACATCACCGCCGAACTCTCGACCGGGCTCCAGAACGGCATCGACCTCCTGCTGGGGGTGATCTGAGTGGAGTTCAGCGGCCGCGAGATCAGGGACCTGTTCGTCGCGTGGCTGGCGCTCGGGGTCGCCTTCGCCCTCTTCTTCGAGCGGGACACCGTCTCGAACTTCGGCTCGGTTGCCCCCACCGAGTTTGCGGTCGTCGTCGCCGGGAGCCTCCTCACCGTCGGCGTCGCCTTCCTGCTGCACGAACTCGCGCACAAGGTCGTCGCGGTCCACTTCGATCAGGTCGCGGAGTTCCGCGCGGACTACGGCATGCTCGGCCTCGCGGTCGTCGGCGGACTCGCGGGCTTCATCTTCGCCGCCCCCGGTGCTGTGCACCACCGGGGCTACATCACGCCCCGCGAGCACGGTCTGATCGCGCTGGCCGGGCCCGCGACGAACTACGCGCTCGCGGTCGCGTTCGCGCCGCTGATCCTCGTCGCGCCGGAACTGGGCTGGCGGGCCGTGGGCATCAACTTCCTGCTCGCCGGGTTCAACATGATCCCCTTCGGCCCGCTCGACGGTCGGACGGTGCTCTCGTGGAGCAAACCGGTGTACGCGCTGGCCGCCGCGCCCGCGGTGGCGCTCGTCGCCGTCGTCGTCCTCGGGCTGAGCGTCTGACCGATGTTCTTTTGCCGCGCGACGGGGGACTGGTGATATGAGCGACAACGACGAGGAACTCACCTACGCCGACGCGGGCGTCGACATCGAGGCCAGCGAGGCCGCGACGGGCGCCCTCGTCGGCGCGGTGTCGGACCTCGACGACGAGACGGCGTACGCGGGCCTGCTGGACATCGGCGACCGGTACCTCGGCCTCGCGACGGACGGCGTGGGGACGAAACTGCTCGTCGCGGAGGCGCTGGGCGACTACTCGACCATCGGCATCGACTGCATGGCGATGAACGTCAACGACCTCGTGGCGAGCGGGGTCCGGCCCGTCGCGTTCGTCGACTACCTCGCCGTGGAGAACCCCGGCGAGGACCTCGCGGAGGGCATCGGCGAGGGGCTGGCCGCCGGGGCCGAGGAGGCGGGTGTCGCCCTCGTCGGCGGCGAGACGGCCGTGCTGCCGGAGGTCATCTCCGGGTTCGACCTCGCCGGCACGGCGGCCGGCCTCGCGCCGAAGAGCGCCGTCTTCCCCGGCGAGGCGGAAGTAGGCGACGCGCTGGTGGGCTTTCGCTCCAGCGGCGTCCACTCGAACGGCCTGACCCTCGCCCGCGAGGCCGTGACACGCGAGCACGACTACACGGACCCGTTCCCGGGGACGGATCGCTCGATCGGCGCCGAACTCCTCGAACCGACCCGCATCTACACGTACCTGCTCGACGCCCTGCGCGATCACGAGGTACACGCCGCGGCCCACGTGACCGGCGGCGGATGGACCAACCTCGAACGGATGGGCGAGCACCGCTACGCCGTGACCGATCCCTTCGAGGCCCAGCGGATCTTCGAGTTCGTCCAATCGGAGGGCAACGTCAGCGACGAGGAGATGCACCGGACCTTCAACATGGGCACCGGCTTCGTCGTCGCGCTCCCCGAGAGCGAGGCCGAGTCACTGGTCGAGGCGACGGACGGCCGGATCGTCGGCGAGGTGACGGCGGGCGACGCCGTGGCGATCCGCGGGCTCGAACTGTAGTCAGTCGCGCAGACCGGCCTCGTTGGCGGTGCTGCTGATGGTCCACCGTGTCTCGCCGGCCGCGGACACCGAGAGCCGGAGCGTCCGCCCGTCGTCGCTGGCGGGCGGCACCGGAGCGAATGCGAGCGTGTGTGATTCTCCTGCTGGTCCGTCGGCGAGACCGTACTCCACGGCGTACCACACCGGTTCCGTGAACGCCCGGGTAGAGGTCACGCCCTCGCCCGCGTCGAGGGACGCGCTCGCGGAGAGGGTCCGCTGGGCCGGTTCCACGGTCGGGTCCCCGGCCACGAGGTCGCGTCCTTCGCCGCGCTGGGACCCGACGCCGGTCACCCGCATCCACAGGGTGTGGGGGACCGAGTCGTCGTTTTGGAGCGTGAGCGTGCCGGCCGGCGGGTCGGAATCCCGCAGGGAGCACCCCGCGAGCGCGCCGAGTGCCGCCGTGCCGGTCGCCCCGAGTATCTGACGGCGTGTGCTGGAGGGCATCGCAGGGCCACAGTTCATGGACGCAGATCAAAACGGTGTCGTTCGACTCAGGAGAGGCGGGCGGCCACGTCGGCCTCGGTGATGATGCCGACGACGCGGCCGTCCGCGACGACGATGACGGCGCGGGAGTGATCCAGGTAGTTGTCGATCCGCTCTAGGGGCGTGTCGCGCTCGACGGTGTTGTAGGAGCCGTGCATCACGTCCGCGACCGGGAGCGACCCGATGTCGGTCTCGTCGGGACGCTGTTCGCGGGCCTGCCGGATGTCGCTGTTCGAGATGATCCCCTGTGGCTGGTCGTCCCGGATGACCGGCAACTGCGAGTACCCCTCCGCGAGCATCAGGTCGCGCGCGGACGCCACGGCGTCGTCCGGCCGGACGCTCACCACGGTCTCGTTCATCACGTCCCCGGCGCGCACCACGTCGCCCTCCGCCTCGTCGAGTGCCTCGACGATGCGTCGCAGCGTCGAGAGCCGAGGGTCCACGTCGCCACCTTCGATCCGGGCGATCAGCGGCTGGGAGACGTCCGCCCGGTTCGCGAGTTCGCTCTGGGTCAGTTCCAGTTCGTTCCGGCGCTCCCGGAGGTCCTGGGACGTCGGCAGGTGCATGCCGCCGAATAACTCACGGTAATTTATAAAGGTTACTCCGCGTCGCGGCCCGCCTCGTCCTCGCCCTCGCCGGTCTCGACGACCTCGATGACCTCGAGAGGCACGTCGCGGAGCGCGCCGCCGACCTCGCTCTTCGCGATTCGGGAGGCGTGCTCCTCGTTGTCCGCGTTGAACACCGTCATCTCCAGCATCAGGCCGACGAGCGCCGTCTCGGCGGCGAGGAAGGCCGCGTCGAGCGGTTCCGCGCAGGCCGGACAGGTCGTGACGCCGGCTTCCACCTCGACGTAGTCGAGGTCTTGCTCGTTCAGCCGCTTGCCCGCCTCGCTCACGGCCACCCCGATGGCGTCGTCGCTGTTCTCCACGTCACGGACCAACCACGCGGCTTCCATCGCAACGAGGTAGTTGGGCATGCCCAAAACTGTGCTCGCCGGGGAGACGTGCTTTGCGGTTCGCGGACGCCGCGGACGTGACCCGAGGGTTCGCCATAACTTACGGATAGCCCCTCGCTGAGGAAGCCGCGCCTTACCCGAATCCCGGCGGACGCGCGCTCCGACCGCCGGGACTCGCCGCGAAGTCCGTAATCGCATGACAGCGCCGCCTTCGACGCGTCGCTCGTGGGGAAACCCTTATATACTGGTCCGGCATCCGGACGTGACACGACAATGCAGACTCGCCTCGCGACGCTGGCCCGCCACGGACTCTACCAGTTCACCCTCGCCCTCGGCATCGTTCTCCTCCCGGTCGTGTTAGCCGCCCGACGCGTCGGCCTCCCGGTCCCGCTGGAGCGCCTCGTCGCGCGCGCCGTCGAGGCGTGCGACCCGGCCTGAGAATCGCCTCCTGCTTTTCGACCCTCGCAGCCTCCCGAGAGCCGTCGCTGTGGAGTGTGAGAAGACGGGGTAGGTCGGACGGCGGAGACCGCACGTGACGAGCACGCGTGGCCGAAAGGTGGCCCTCCGACCGTGCCGTCCATTCGACGATGAGCGGCCGCGCCGGAAAACCCCTCCGGTCCCGCGGTCGCCGCGCGTGGGACGCGGGAGCGGCGGGTCCCGCTTGAAGAGATGCTTTTATCACTGGCGGGGCGGTATCCATGGCCATGCATCCGACGCGAGACAGCGAGTTCTCCCGCAACAGCGCTCGTTTCGACAGCGGCACCGACCCCTACGAGCCCGAGGTCGGATCCCTCCCCGATTCCGAGGCCGGATCGGCGATGGAGACTGACACCGGCACCACCATCGTCGGCATCGTCACCGAGGACGCCGTCGTGATGGCGACGGACATGCGCGCGAGCCTCGGCGGCCGCGTCGTCTCGAACAAGGACGTCCAGAAGGTCGAGCAGATCCAGCCCAACGCCGCGCTCACCATCTCCGGCTCCGTGGGCGGCGCCCAGTCCTTCATCCGCACGCTCAGCGCCGAGGCGAACCTCTACGAGACCCGCCGCGGCGAGTACATGAACATCGGTGCGCTCTCCACGATGGCGAGCAACCTCCTCCGCGGCGGTCCGTTCTTCCGCGTCGCGCCGCTCCTCGGCGGCTTCGACGACGAGGGTGGCCACGTGTACAGCCTGGACCCGTCGGGGAGTTCGCTCTCGGACAACTACTCCGCGCAGGGCAGCGGCATGCCCTACGCGCTGGGCGTCCTCGAAAGCGAGTTCGAGGAGGGCCTCGACGCCGAGCGCGGCCGCGAGATCGCCGCGCAGGCCATCCAGAGCGCCTCCGAGCGCGACACGGCCTCCGGCAACGGCATCTACCTCGCTGAGATCACCCGCGAGGAGGTCGCCATCGAGGGCCACAAGGAGTTCGACGACCTACTGTAACCAGTCCGCGAAGCTACCGGAGAGGAGCGTCTCGCGCTGTTTTTCCACGTACGTCCGCTGCATCCCCGCGACCGCGTGGGCGAAGTCTTCGCCGTCGGCGAGTCGCTCGCGGACCCGTGCGCGTTTCCAGTCTGCAGGCGTCGTTCCCTGCGCGACGCGGGTTCCCAGCGGATCGAGGTACTGCGCCCGCTCGTCCTCCCCGACGCCCCGCGCCGCCAGTCCGGCGTCGGCGTGCGCGAGGAGGTCGTCGGCGATGGCCCCGACCGCGCTGGTCTGCTCCCCGTCGCCGGTGATCCACGTCAGGTCCGCGTCGAGACCGTCTCGCGCCGCCGCGTAGAAGTTCTCGCGGGCCGTCTCCCAGTCGAGGTTGCCCACGGGGTGGTCCACTCTGCGAAGGCCCACGAGCAGCCCCGCAAACGCGGCCTGCAGGGCGACCGTGTCCCGGACGGTGGGCTGTCCGGGGAGAGGCCGGAACTCGATGCGGGCGTTCGCGGCCGAGCGCGTGGCGCCGTCGAACACCGGTCGCACCCAGCGCCAGTACGTGCCGTGCTTGTGGCGGAAGTGCGCGAATTTGTCGTCGAAGCGGTCCCCCTCGGTGACCGGCATCGGGACCATCGTCTCGTCGGCGGCGATGCGGTCGAGGGCCTGCTCGACGGTCGAGAGGTCGCGGGGGAATCGCACCTTGTCGTGGTCGGGGCCGTTGAGCACCGACTCGAAGACGGCGATGCGGTGCTCGTCCCACCCGTTGGTGAGTGCCGCCTCGGGGGTCGTCCCCTCGTCGTAGAGGTCCGGGGGGAACAGCGGCGAGTTCCCCGCGAGGGCCAGCAGAGGGCCGGCGATCCGGAGCGCGTAGCGGAAGTAGTCCGGCAGGTCGCGAGCGTGGGGCACCTGGTAGTGGGGCTGGATCGAGGTGATGACGCTCTCCGGCATCACGGTGTCGGCGTCGACGGAGACGTGGGGCGCCTCGATGATCATCCGGGGCGAGAGGTCCGTGTTCGACATCGCGTGGTAGCGCACGGCCGAACTCATGTTGGTCGCCACGCGCACCCCGTCCATCTCGACGCTATCCGTGAGGTACTCGCGGGCGGTCTCCCCCGCGGGCGGAATCGTCCAGAGGCCGTCGCTGACGAGGCGGAGGCCCTCGGTCCGCATCGGGTCCCGGGCCGCGTCGAGGCGGGCGGCCACCTGCGCGGCCTGCGCCCGGAGGCCGTGGGCGTTCAGCGGGTCGGGGCTGGTGCTCATCTCGGCGTTGTGGAGGCCCAGTTCCTTCTCGAAGCCGACGTACTCCAGCAGGCGGCGCGGGAGGCGCGCGAGCGACCCGGGTTCGACGTGGCCCGGATCGGTCCATCGGTCGCCGTCGTCGGCCGAGACGGCGTAGAACTCGTACTCGAGGCCGACGATTCCCTGCGGGTTGTCGAAGGTCCCGTCGTCGATCTCCGCGGCGATGCGGTCGGCCTCTCGGTCGACGCTCCGCTGGAACGCCGCGCGGTCCACGTCGAGGACCCCGGCCACCTCCTCGGCGATGTCCGACTCCGACATGGACCGGACCGTGGACGCCGACGGCCTTGAAAGCGGCGTCGGCGAAGCGGAGCGCTTTATCCTCCCCGGTGGCTACTCGGCGTCGATGGAGTTCGCCGAGTTCGCGGCCGCGGCGGCCGACGTGGAGGAGCGCTCCGCCGACGAGGCCATCGCGGAGCGGGTGACAGCGCTCTTCGCCGACGCGGGCGAGGACCTCGCCGTCGTCGCCCGATTCGTGCAGGGACGGGTGTTTCCGGCGTGGAGCGAGCGGACACTCGACGTGGGACCGTCGCTGTGCTACGAGGCCATCGCCCGCGCGGCGGGGCAGAACGTCGACGCGGCCGACGTGGAGGCGCGCCTCGCGGAGACCGGCGACGTGGGCGCCGCCGCCGCGAGCTTCGACCTCGGTGGCCAGCGCGGCCTCGGCGCGTTCGGGGCCGGCGGCGGCGAGTCACTCACCGTCGCGGAGGTGGCGGCGGCGCTCGACGACCTCGCCGCGGCCTCGGGTGACGGGAGCCGCGACGAGAAGGTGACCATTCTCTTCGGTCTCTTCTCGCGATCCTCGGCATCGGAGGCGCGCTACCTCGCCCGCCTCGTCCTCGGCGAGATGCGCATCGGGGTGGGCGAAGGAACGGTCAGGGACGCCGTCGCGGCCGCCTTCGACGTGCCGGTCGAGTCGGTCGAGCGCGCGCTCCACGTCTCGAACGACTACGGCCGCGTCGCCGAGATCGCACGCGACGAAGGGGACGACGGCCTCGCAGCCGTCCACCTCGAAGTCGGCCGGCCCGTGCAGGCGATGCTCGCGCAGGCGGGCACGGCCGCCGAGGCCCTCGACGAGTGGGGGACGGCCGCCGTGGAGTGGAAGTTCGACGGCGCGCGGGTCCAGTTGCACTACGACGGCGACGACGCGCAGGTGTTCTCGCGGAACATGGAGAACGTGACCGACGCACTCCCCGAAATCGTGGAGTTCGCCGAGGAGCGCCTCGACCGGCCCGCGATCCTCGACGGCGAGGCGGTCGCGGTCGACGACGACGGCGCGCCGCTCCCGTTTCAGGAGATCCTCCGGCGCATCCGCCGGAAGCACGACGTCGAGCGCCTGCGGGAGGAAGTCGCCGTCGAACTCCGGGCCTTCGACTGCCTCCACGTCGACGGCGAGGACCTGCTGGACGCACCGCTCACCGAGCGACGCGAGCGACTCGACGACCTGCTTGGTGGCGCGGCCGTCTCGGCGTTCGTCGTCACCGACGACCCCGACGAGATCGAAGCCGTCGAGGCCGAGGCGCTGGCGGCGGGCCACGAGGGCATCCTCCTGAAGAACCCCGAGTCGACGTACTCGCCGGGCCGCCGTGGGAAGCACTGGCTGAAGCGCAAGCCCGACGTGGAGACGCTGGACCTGGTGGTCACCGGCGCCGAGTGGGGCGAGGGGCGGCGTGCGAGCCTCTTCGGGACGTTCGAACTCGCCGCGCGCGACGGCGAGGACTTCGCGGCGGTCGGCAACGTCGCCACGGGGCTGACCGACGAGGAACTCGAATCGCTCACCGAGCGACTGGAGCCACTCGTCCGCTCGGAGTCGGGCCAGCAGGTCGCCCTCGATCCGGCGGTGGTCGTCGAGGTAGGGTACGAGGAGATCCAGCCCTCTCCGACCTACGAGTCGGGGTACGGCCTCCGATTCCCGCGCTTCCACGCGGTACGGGAGGACCTCGCCCCCGAGGACGCCGATGGCGTGGACCGCATCGAACGACTCGCGGAGCGCCAGCACGGGTAAGCGAGGTTTTTTGCCCGGGCGGCCGGACCATCGGCCATGACAGTCGCCTCCGGCGACCTTGATCTCTCGTGGCTCGGTTACGCGACCGCCCGCGTCGAAGCGCCCGACGGGACCGTCGTCTACACGGACCCCGGCCGCTACGGCGTCCTCGACGGCACGTGGGCCGACCAGTACGGCGGCGAGGACCACCCGAGCGGCGACGCCTACGACGCCCGCGACGGCGACGTGGTGCTGGTCACGCACGACCACCACTACAGCGACGAGGGCGTGGACCGCGTCGCGGCCGACGACGCCACCGTGGTCGTCTACGAAGCCGTCGACGCCGAGCGCATCTCGGAGGGCGGCCGCTCGGTCGACGCGCCGGAGACGCTCCGGGACGACGTGCGCCGCGTGGGCTACGGCGAGTCTCTGACCGTCGACGGCGTCGAAATCGAGGCGGTGCCGGCGTACAATCACCCGGACGGCCCGCGCGCCGACGCTGACGGCACCGTCGCCCACCCGGAGGGCTTCGGCTGTGGCTTCCGCTTCGCGGTGGCGGGGGTCCCCTGCCTGTGGACCGGCGACTCAGACGTGGTGCCCGAGCAGGAGGCACTCGACGTGTCCGTCCTGTTCCCCTCCATCGCGCAGAGTTTCACGATGGACCGCCACGAGGCCGCCGAACTCGCTGCGACCCTCGACCCGGCGCTGGTGCTCCCGATCCACTACAACACGTTCCCGGGGCTGGAAGCCGACTCGGGCGCGTTCGCGGCCGACGTGGCGAAGCGCGGCGTCCCGGTCGTCCTCGACGAGAGCGGCGAGGGCCTCTAGAGGACGTCCATCTCGGTCAGTCGCTCCGGGAGGTAGGAGTCGGTCACGAAGTCGAGGCCCCGCGCGGCGAGGGCCTGCTGTTCGGCCTTCTGACCGATGTCGAGTTGGAGTTCGATCTGCTCGCGCCAGTACTCCGTCTGGAAGCGGGGGTCCTCGAGCTCTGACTCGAGCGCGTTCACGTCGGAGTCGCTGAGCGGGTCCGTCGGCAGGTCGTAGTCCACGATGTCCTGCGGGCGGATGCCGACGAACTCCGCCTCCGGCGTGGCGAGGTACTTCGAGAGGTGCGCGGACTTGATCGAGCCGTAGGCCACGGAGCCGTAGATCCGGTAAGACCACGGGTCGGCGTCAGTGAACACCGTGACCGGCAGGTCGAGTTCGTCGTGGAGGCGCTTCGTGAGGCGGCGCGTCGCGCGCGCCGGCTGGCCGCCGAGGTGGACGACCAGACAGTCGTACTCGTCGTCGAAGCCGTTCTCGACGAGCCGATCGCGCATCCCGCCGGTCTCGACGCACATCACGAAGTCCGCGTCGCACTCCAGGAACTCGATCGTGTCGGGGTTGTTCGGGATCTGGTAGCCCCCCTGCCCCACGTCGTCCTGACAGTGGATCTCGCGGTCGCCACGGTTCGTCTGCTCGCGGAGGAGCAGCGGCCCCATCACCTTCGCGCCGGACTCCTCCGGGCGCATGTGGAAGTCTTCGCGCTTGACCTCCGAGACGATCTCGAGGTCCTCGACGAGCTTGTCCGACTCGCTCTGGTCGTTGAACTGCGCCTCCTCGGCGTCCCACGACTCCGAGAGGTAGTACAGCTCACGCAGGGTGGACGAGCGGCCCTCTTCGAGTTGCTGAGAGAGGAACTCGATGGTGTAAATCGACTTCAGGAGCTTCCGGGCGCCCCGGACGCTGTTGGCCGAGCGGGTCGAGGTCCGGTCGCCGTACACCCACACGTCGGCGTCCTCGTCGTACTCGATGTTGGACTTCGAGCGGGTGGGCAGCGTCATCGAGGGCACGTCGCCCTGCTCGAACTGGTCGTAGAACTCCGCGGCCAGAGCTTCGAGTTGCTCGCGGGCCTCCGCCTCGGTGTCGCCGTCGGAATCGGTGTCTGCGCTCATGTTAGGTGTCGTTCGTCAGTTTCGCGTCGTTCAGTCCCTTCACGGTCACCGTGTCGAGGATGGTGTCGGCGGGGACGACGTAGGAGACGGTCGCCCGCTCGTCGCCGCCGACGGTCGGCTCCCACGAGAGGAACCACTCGCCGTCCATCTCCACGACCGTCGCGGCCTCGGACACGTCGGTCGGTTCCGCCGGGAGCACGTCGGTGACCTCGACCGTCTCGGAACTGGAGCCGTTGTTCTCGACGGCCAGCGTCACCGTCCGCTCGCCGTCCGCCGTCTCCGTCTCGCGCTCGACGAGGACGTTGTTCATGATGCGGGCCAGCGCGTCGTCGATGGAGGGCTCCTCCCGGTCGGTGACCTCGGCCACCTTCGTCGCCATCCGCGGGAGGATGTCGCCGAGCACGTTCTGCTTGCGCTGGCGCTTCTCCATCGAGCGCTGCTCCTTGAGGTAGGACTTCAGTTCGCGGGCGGCCTCCCGGACCGCGAGTTCGATCTCGTCCTCGATTTCGGGGACACCGGCGACGGCGTCCTTCGACTCGCTGGTGAAGGGCACGTTCGTCGAGGCGACGTGGACCATCACCACCGCCGGGCCCTGCGGGACGCCCGAGCCGCCGGGCTGGTCGAGTTCGTAGTTGCGCCAGCCGATGTCCTGCACGACCTGCGTGATGGCACAGCCGCCGCGCTTGTAGACGAGCGGGACCCGGTTCGCGAACCGGAGCACGTCGGCCGCGCCCTCCGCCTCGAGGTCACCGCCGTAGGCGATGCCCGCCTCGACGACGAAGGGGTCGCCGGCGTGGACCTCTGCGTCGCGGGTCGCCGCCGAGTAGAACTCCGCGTCGAACTGGCGGCGCAAGCCCGTCTCCACGAGGTCCGCGGAGATGGGCGAGAGACAGGAGGTCGGCGGGGCCATGATGTCCGTCTTGCGCATCGCCTCGACGAACGCCGCGGCCACGTCGCGGTCCGCGGCCACGTCGCTGACTTTCGGCGGGTCGTCGGGGACGGTCTTCATCCGCTCCCACACGGCCTCGGCGACGTTTTCGCGGGCCGTGTCGCCGAAGGACACGTCGGTTCGGGACTCGGTCATGTCCGCCGCGCGGTCGACCTGCTCGCGGAGCCCCTCGCGGGTGAGGCGGCGCGGCCCGCCCTCGTCGGCGAGGAGCTTCTCAGCGAGGCGGTCGGCGAGTCCGCGCACGGCGTCGTCGTCCTTGCGCGCCGTCGTCGCCCGGTCGACGAGCGCGTACACGTCGTCGGTGCGCGCACCCTCGTCGGCTCTGACGGCGCTCCAGACGGCGTCGACGACGTTCTCCCGGACCGTCGAGCCGAACGTCGCCGTCTCGACGCTCTCGGCGGCCGTCTCCGCGGCGCCACCCACGTCGGCGTGCGTGAGCCGTCCGTCGACTTTGCGGGCGTCGAGAGCCGCACAGACCTGCCCGGCGAAGTCCGCCGTGGCGTCCGCGGACTTGTTGTTCACCGCCGCCTCCACGGCCGCTCGCAGGTCCTCGTCGGTCGGGACCGTCCACGCCATCTCGCGGCCGTAGTGCCTGTCGCGGAAGGCGTCGACGATGCCGTCGGCCGTCTTCTTCCCGACGCGGGTGAACTCCGACTGGAGGAAGCCCGACAGCGAGTGCGAATCCGTCGCGTCGAGCATCTTCAGGACGTTCCCGAGTTCGACGCCGTGGGGGTGGGGGCGGATCTCCTCGGTCTCCTCGGGCAGTTCGGCGTCGTACTCGGCCTCGGCCGTGAACTCCGCGTCCGGCTCGGAGAAGGAGATGGTCGCGTGGGGGTTCACGACCGCCGTGTGCCGGATGTAGTCGTGAAGCTGTTGGCGGGCGCGCATGTTGCCCTCCATCTCCACCTCGATGCGCGTGCCGTGGTTGTTCCGGAGCGGGCTCTCGCCGGGCGCGAGTTCGCGCTCGGAGCGAATCTCGGGCTCGTTCGTGTCCGTGTCGATGATCAACTCGAACTCCTGTGCCACGTCGGCGCCCTTCGTGCGCGAGACGATGCGGGCGGGTTTGCCGGAGGTGAGTTGCGCGTAGAGGACCGTCGCGGAGATGCCGATGCCCTGCTGACCGCGGGACTGCTCCCGGGCGTGGAAACGAGAGCCGTACAGCAGTTTGCCGAAGATGTTGGGGATCTGCTCGCGGGTGATCCCGGGACCGTTGTCCTCGACGATTAGCCGGTAGTAGTCGCCCGCCTCCTCGATCTCCACCTCGATGTTCGGGCGGATGCGGGCCTCCTCCGCGGCGTCGAGGGCGTTGTCCACCGCTTCCTTCACGGCCGTCACGAGCGCCCGGGCCTCGCTGTCGAACCCGAGCATCTGCTTGTTCTTCTCGAAGAACTCGGCGATGGAGATGGAGCGTTGGCTCTCGGCCAACTCCTCCGCGACCCCGTCGCCGAGGGTGGATTGGAACGACATTTTGCGATACGTACCGGGGGGACGCCTAAAGCCTTCTCGGTGCGCGGAGTGAAAGTGAAACTGGCCCCTCGCGCCCGCGTGCGCGCCCGCACCCTTTAAGTCGGGGGGTCCCCAAGCACGAGTAGATTCTATGGCAGAGGACAGCGACTACGGAGCCGGGCAGATACAGGTTCTGGAGGGCCTTCAGGCCGTCCGGAAGCGACCGGCCATGTACATCGGGTCGACCGACGAGCGGGGGCTTCACCATCTCGTCTACGAGGTCGTCGACAACAGCATCGACGAGGCCCTCGCGGGCTACTGCGAGACCATCGAGGTCCGGATTCGGGAGGACGGCTCCGTCAGCGTCGCCGACGACGGCCGCGGCATCCCCGTCGACACCCACGAGGAGTACGACCGCCCCGCCGTCGAGGTCATCATGACCGTCCTGCACGCCGGCGGGAAGTTCGACAAGGGCGCCTATCAGGTGTCCGGGGGCCTCCACGGCGTCGGCGTCTCCGTGGTCAACGCGCTCTCCGAGCGACTCTCCGTCACCGTCAAGCGCGACGGCGCGGTGTGGAAGCACACCTTCGACCGCGGCGAACCCGAACCCGACGGCTTCCGCCGGGTCCGGGACCTCGACCCCGACGAGTCGACGGGCACGGAGATCCGGTTCTGGCCCGACGACGAGATTTTCGAGACGACGGACGTCGAGTTCTCGACGCTGGAGACGCGCCTGCGCGAACTCGCCTTCCTGAACCCGGGGGTCGCCATCACGCTCGCCGACGAGCGCGACGGCACCGAATCGGTCTTCGAGTACGCCGGCGGCATCAAGGAGTTCGTCGCCTACCTCAACGAGGCGAAGACCCCGCTCCACGAGGACGTGATCTACATCGAGGACGAGTCCGAGGGGATTCAGGTCGAGGTTGCGATGCAGGGCACCGACGAACTGCAGGGCTCGATCCACGCCTTCGCGAACAACATCAACACCCGCGAGGGGGGCACGCACCTCACGGGCTTCAAGACGGCGCTCACCCGCGTCGTCAACGACTACGCCGACGAGAACAACCTCCTCGGCGACCTCGACGAGAACCTCACCGGCGAGGACGTGCGCGAGGGGCTGACCGCGGTCATCTCCGTGAAGCACCCCGACCCGCAGTTCGAGGGGCAGACCAAGACCAAGCTCGGCAACTCCGACGTGCGCGGCGTCGTCGAGAGCGCGATGCACCAGGGGCTTGGCACCTACTTCGAGGAGCACCCATCCACGGCCGAAGCCATCGTCGCGAAGGCCGTCGAGGCCGCGCAGGCCCGGAAGGCCGCGAAGAAGGCCGAAGAGCTGACGCGTCGGAAGTCCGCGCTCGAATCGACGGCGCTCCCCGGAAAGCTCGCGGACTGCCAGAGCCGCGACCCCGCCGACTCGGAGCTGTTCATCGTCGAGGGCGACTCCGCGGGCGGCTCCGCGAAGCAGGGCCGCAACCCCGAGTTCCAGGCCATCCTGCCGCTGGGCGGGAAGATTCTGAACGTCGAGAAGCACCGCCTCGACCGGGTACTCGAAAACGACGAGATCCGGAACATGATCACCGCCATCGGCACCGGGGTCGGCGACGAGTTCGACATCGAGGAGTCCCGCTACGAGAAGGTGATCCTGATGACCGACGCCGACGTCGACGGCGCGCACATCCGCACGCTCCTCCTCACCCTGTTCTACCGCCACATGCGGCCCCTGCTGGAGGCGGGCTACGTCTACGCGGCGAAGCCGCCCCTCTACCGCATCCGCTACCGCGGCGAGACCCACGACGCGCTGACCGAGGCCGAGCGCGAGCGCATCGTCGAGGAGGTCTGTGACGGCAATCCCACGCAGGTCCAGCGGTTCAAGGGCCTCGGCGAGATGAACCCCGAACAGCTGTGGGAGACGACGATGAACCCGGAGAACCGCCGCCTGAAACAGATCACGGTCGACGACGCCGCCGCCGCGGACAAGATGTTCAACGTCCTCATGGGCGACGCCGTCGAGCCCCGCAAGCAGTTCATCAAGGACCACTCGCCGGAAGCCGAGTGGATCGACATCTAACATGAGTTCGGATCTCCCAGACGCAGACGCCGAGGCGGACCACGTCGAGCGGGTCCGCATCGAGAACGAGATGGAGCAAAGCTACATCGACTACGCGATGAGCGTCATCGCGGGCCGCGCCCTCCCCGACGTGCGGGACGGTCTGAAGCCCGTCCACCGCCGCATCCTCTACGCGATGGACCAGATGGGCGTCTCCTCGGGCGGCAGCCACCGCAAGTCCTCGTCCATCGTGGGCGAGACGATGGGTGACTACCACCCCCACGGCGACGCCTCGATCTACGATACGCTCGTCAACATGGCGCAGGACTTCTCGATGCGCTACCCGCTCGTCGACGGGCAGGGCAACTTCGGGTCGATGGACGGCGACCCCGCCGCGGCGATGCGGTACACGGAAGCCCGGATGGCCCCCATCGCCGAGGAACTGCTCACGGACATCGAGAAGGACACCGTCGACTTCGAATCGAACTACGACGACCGGCTCACTCAGCCGACGGTCCTGCCCGCCGCGTTCCCGAACCTCCTCGTCAACGGTTCGACCGGCATCGCGGTCGGCATGTCGACGAAGATTCCGCCGCACAACCTTGGGGAGGTCATCGACGCGACCATCCACCTCGTCGACAACCCGGGCTGCGACGTGGCTGACCTGATGAACCACGTCAAAGGTCCGGACTTCCCGACCGGCGCGAACATCGTCGGCCGCAACGCCGTGCGGAAGGCCTACGAGACCGGCCGAGGTCGCCTCCGCGTCCGCGCGGAGTACGAGTTCGAGGACGCCGACGGCCGCGAACGCATCGTCATCACGGAACTCCCCTATCAGGAGAACAAGGCGCGCCTCGTCGAGCGGATCGCCGACGACGTGAACGAGGGCACCATCGAGGGCGTCGCGGACCTGCGCGACGAGTCCGACCGCAACGGCGTCCGAGTCGTCGTCGAACTCAAGCGCGGCGCGAACCGCGAGGTCGTCGAAAACCAACTGCTGGAGCACCACCTCGAAACCACCTTCGGCGTCATCAACCTCGCGCTGGTCGACGGCCAGCCCCAGGTCCTCACGCTGAAGGAGACGCTGGAACACTACCTCGACCACCGAAAGGAGGTCGTCCGGCGGCGCTCGGAACACGACCTCGCCGAGGCGAAGGACCGCGCGCACATCCTCGAAGGCCGCCTCCGCGCCGTCGAGAACGCCGAGGACGTGGTCGACCTGATTCGGGACTCCGAAGACCGCGACGCAGCGCGCGCGAACCTTCAGGAGACCTTCGACTTCTCGGAGGATCAGGCCGCCCACATCGTCCGGATGCAACTGGGCTCGCTCACCTCGATGGAGGCCGCCGAGATCGAGGACGAGTACGAGGAGGTCCAGGAGCGCATCGAACGGCTCACCGAGATCCTCGACAGCGAGTCCGAACTGCTCGCGGTCATCAAGGAGGAACTCCGCGAGATCAAAGCCGAGTACGACGACGACCGACGGACCTCCTTCGTCGAGGACGTGGGCGAGGTCGCTCACGAGGACCTCATCCCCGAGGAAGACGTCCTCGTCGTGATGACCGAGGACGACTACGTGAAGCGGATGCCGGCCGACCGCTTCGACGCGCAGGGCCGCGGTGGCAAGGGCATCATCGGCGCCGACGTGAAGGAGGGCGACCGCGTCTCGAAGGTGTTCCGCGCGAACACCCACGACTACCTGCTGGCCTTCACGACCCACGGGAAGGTGTACCAGCTCCGCGGCTTCGAGATCCCGGAGATGAGCCGCACGGCCCGCGGCAAGTCGGCGGTCAACCTCCTCGATCTGGACGACGACGAGGACCTGACCGCCGTCGTCGCCACCGACGACTTCGAGGGCGGCCAGTTCCTCACGATGGCGACCCGACAGGGCTACGTGAAGCGCACGCCGGTCGAGGACTTCCAGAACGTCCGCTCGACGGGCATCATCGCCGCGAGCCTCGGCGAGGCCGACGCCCTCGTCGACGTGGCCGTGACCGACGGCGACTCCGACATCGTCCTCGCGACCGCCGAGGGGATGGCGATCCGCTTCAGCGAGGACGAGGCCCGCTCGATGGGCCGCAACGCCCGCGGCGTCCACGGCATCGAACTCGAACACGAGGGCGACCACGTCGTCGGCCTCGTCGCCGCGGACCCCGAGGACGACGCGAGTCTGCTGACGGTGACCCGGAACGGCTACGGGAAGCGCACCCCGCTCTCGGAGTACCGCCGCCAGTCCCGCTACGGGAAGGGCCTCGTGGACATCGAGACGGGCGAGCGCAACGGGCCGGCCGTCGCCGTCGAGCGCGTGACCGACGCCGACGACGTGGTCGTGATGACCGAGGACGCACAGATCATGCGCACGCCGGTCGCGGACATCTCCGAAGTCGGGCGCAACACGATGGGGGTCATCGTGATGGAGACGGCGGCCGACGACCGCGTCGCCACGGTCGAGGTCGTGCCGACCGCGGAGTAGAAGAGTATATCGGGCGGGCGGTCCGTCGCCCGGTATGGCGACCATCACCGACTACGAACTGTTTCAGGTGCCGCCCCGGTGGCTGTTCCTCCGCCTCGAAACCGACGAGGGGACCGTGGGCTGGGGCGAACCAGTCGTCGAGGGCCGCGCGCACACCGTCGAGGCCGCGGTCGAGGAGATTTTGGAGACCTACCTGCTCGGCGAGGACCCCGACCGCATCGAGGACCACTGGCAGACGATGTACCGCGGCGGCTTCTACCGCGGCGGCCCGGTCCTGATGTCCGCCATCGCCGGCATCGATCAGGCTCTCTGGGACATCAAGGGCAAGCGGTACGACCTGCCGGTGCACGAACTGCTCGGCGGCCGCGCCCGCGACCGCATCCGCGTCTATCAGTGGATCGGCGGCGACCGACCAAGCGACGTGGCCGCGGAGGCCCGCGAGAAGGTCGACGCCGGCTTCACGGCGCTGAAGATGAACGCGACCGAGGAGATGCGGCGGGTCGACAACCCCGCCGCCGTCGAGGCCGCGGCGGAGCGACTGGCCGCCGTCCGCGAGGCGGTCGGCGACGAGGTGGACGTGGCGGTGGACTTCCACGGCCGCACCTCGAAGACGATGGCGAAGCGCCTCATCGACGCGCTGGAGCCCCACGAGCCGTTCTTCGTCGAGGAGCCGGTCCTTCCCGAGAACAACGAACTCCTGCCGGACCTTGCGGCGCGCTCGTCGACGCCCATCGCGACCGGCGAGCGGATGTTCTCCCGGTGGGACTTCAAAGAGATCTTCGAGGGCGGCGCCGTGGACGTGATCCAGCCGGATCTCTCCCACGCCGGCGGCATCACCGAGGTAAAGAAGATCGCTGACATGGCCGAGGCCTACGACGTGGCGATGGCGCCCCACTGCCCGCTCGGCCCGATCGCGCTGGCGTCCTGCGTGCAGGTCGACGCCTGCTCGCCGAACGCGCTCATCCAGGAGCAGAGCCTCGACATCCACTACAACGAGGGCGGCGACGTGCCGGACTACCTCGCGGACCCGAGTGTCTTCGACTTCGACGACGGCTACGTCGACATCCCGGAGGGGCCGGGGCTGGGCATCGAGGTCGACGAGTCCTTCGTCCGCGAGCAGGCCGGCGACGTGGACTGGCACAACCCCGTCTGGCGCCACGATGACGGCGCCGTCGCGGAGTGGTAAGCGCGCCGCCGAAGGCTTTTGTCCGCGCGTCTCCGACCCCGCGGGCATGAGCCACGACTGCTGTGCGCCCGGCCGGGACGGCGAGGCGCCGGCCCCACCCGGCGTCGAGCGACCGGTCACGGAGGGCGACACGGAGGGGATGGTCCGCCTCGACGGCGGCACCTTCCGGATGGGCACCGACAGCGACGTGGGGTTCCCCGAGGACGGCGAGGGCCCTGCTCGCGAGGTGACCCTCGATCCGTTCTACGTCGACCGGACGGCCGTGACGGTCCGGGAGTTCGCGCAGTTCGCGCGCGACACGGGCTACACGACGACTGCGGAGGAGTACGGCTGGTCGTACGTGTTTCAGGACTTCCTCTCGGAGAGCGACCGGCAGTACGTCGTCGGCGACGTTCCCGGCGCGGAGTGGTGGATCGGCGTGCAGGGCGCGAACTGGCTCCACCCCGAGGGGCCGGACTCCTCCGCGAAGGACCGCCTCGATCACCCCGTCACCCACGTCTCGTGGAGCGACGCCGTCGCGTACTGCGAGTGGGCGGGGAAGCGCCTCCCCACGGAGGCCGAGTGGGAGTACGCCGCCCGCGGGTCGCTGACCGGCGCGCGCTACCCCTGGGGCGACGACCTGACGCCCGACGGCGAGCACCGCTGTAACATCTGGCAGGGGGAGTTCCCCGCCGAGAACACCGGGGAGGACGGCTACCTCGGCACCGCGCCCGCCGACGAGTTCGAGCAGAACGACTACGGTCTCTGTAACGTCGCCGGCAACGTCTGGAACTGGTGTGCGGACTGGTTCAGCCCCGACCACCACGTCGACGGACCGCGCGAGAACCCGACCGGGCCCGAGGACGGCACCGAGCGAGTGATGCGCGGCGGGTCCTACCTCTGCCATCGCTCCTACTGCAACCGCTACCGGGTGGCCGCCCGCACGGGGAACACCCCCGAGAGCACGACCGGGCACCTCGGATTTCGCTGCGCGCGTGACGTGTGAACTGATTCCCGGATCAGGACAAAGTTATTATGTGTTCGGAGGGTGAACGGCGCGCATGGACAGGGAGGGGACCGGCGACGCCGGGGCCGAGTTCGACAGGGCCCTCGACGCCCTCGGGGAGTCCGGCGCCGCGTTTCTCGTCTGCGGGGACGTGCCGCCCGACGTCCACGAGCGCGCCTGCGAGCGGTGGCTGGGGGCCACCGACCGGACGCGGATCGTCGCCCGAACGATCGGGACTCGGGCCGCGGACCTCGCGATGGCCGAGACGGTGAGCTTCGAGACGACGCTGCGGTCCGCAGCGGAGGCGCCCGCGGGGCCTGACGCGGGCGTCGACTCGATTTCGGGACTGGGGACCGCGCTGGTGGACGCCATCGGTCGCCTCGAACCCCGGACGAGCGAACCCGGCGAACTCCGCGTCTGCGTCGAGGCGCTCGAACCGCTCCGCCGTCGCTACGACGACGAGACGGTGTTTCGCTTCCTGCATCTGCTCACGAACCGCGTGCGCGCCGCCGACGGCCTCGCGCACGTCCACCTCTCGACGGGGCCCGACGCCGAACTGGCGAGCACGCTCCGGAGCCTCTTCGACGGCGTCGTGACGCTGCGCACGGCTGGCGGCGTCCCGGAGGAGCGGTGGCACCTCGCGGAGCCGGAGCTAACGACGGCGTGGCTCCCGGTCGAGTCCGGCCCCGGCCCGTGACTCAGACCTCGTACTCGGACTCGCGCACCTGGACGTACTTCCCCTTCCGGTAGCGGAACTTCGCGCGCTTGTAGGCGGCGTACAGTTTGAGCCCGCCGCTCGCGCTGGCGGCGTTCCGGCGCGACAGCGACCAGCCGCCGTCGCTCGCGTCCTGAATCTGACGCGTCACGCGGAAGGTGCGGTCCCAGTCTCCGGGACCGAAGTCACCGACGACGTCGGCGATGGCGACGTTGCGCAGGATCTCGCTCCCGATGGCGTCCTTCCACTCGGCGTTGTAGCCGTCGAGGGTCCCCTCGGCGGCGCGGCGGCCCGCGATCTTGCCGGTCCGGACCGCGACGTGGGTGCCGCCCTCGTGGAACGCCGAGGTGGCTCCCATCGCGCCGCCGACGACGGCCAGATCCGCGCCGGTCGGGGACTCGATGGGGCAGGTCGAGGAGATGGGGTAGGTCTCCGTGCCCTTGCTCTTGCCCCGCGACTCGACGCGCGGGAAGTCCTCCTCGACGTCGTACTCGTCGCCGTACAGTTCCTCGAGGAGGCGGCGGACGTACTCCGCGCCGCCGGGAATTCGGTCGTCGTCCTCGCGGAGCAGGCGGTAGTCCTCGGGATTCTCCACGTCGTCGAGATCCATCCCGATGGGCATCGTCAGGCCGACGCGGGCGACCGTGCCGTCGTTCGGGAACACCCACGGGTAGGCCGTCTCGCCGGGCATCCACCCCCACCAGAAGGAGATGCGGTCGTCCTCGAACACCTCCTCGGGGAAGCGGCGGTACTCCTGGTACGCGATGTGGTTCGTCTCCGGCGGGGCGAGGCGGACGGACGCCGATTCGTCCTCGGGGAGGAACTGATCGAGCGTCGGCATCGTGATCTGTCGGCCCGGGCCGTCCGCGAGGACGAGGGCGTCGGCCTCGACCTCGTGGCCGTCGTGGAGGGTGAGCCGGTGGCGGTAGCCGCCGTTCGCCGCGACGGAGGTGACGTCCTTTACCCCCGTGCCGACGCGGTAGTCCGCGCCTTCGTCTTCGGCCTCGCGGCGGAGCCAGTCGTCGAGTTTGGCCCGGTGGTAGCAGAAGCCGAAGCCGTCGTAGGTGGCGTCGATCCCCGTACTCTGGAGGAACACGTCCTCGGAAGGCCCGAGGAACGCAGCGCCGTCGATCTCCCGGAGGATGACCTCGTCGGGGATGTCCGCCGGGTCCTCGTCCATCAGATCTAGCCAGTAGTCGAGCATGCCCGCAGCGTCCGTCGAGTCTGGGCCCGGTCCCGCCCGGTCCTCCCGGGGGACGCCCTTCTCGAAGACGACGGCGTCGGCACCGGCCGCCGCGGCCGTCCGTGCGGCCGACGACCCGCCGGGGCCGCCGCCAACGATAGCAACGTCAACGCGCTCCATACCCCCTGCAATTCAGTGCAGGACTAAAACTCTCGGCATCCGGAACGCGTCACCGGGCCGGGGTCGCCGTCTCGCCGCCGCGGCGTCGCTCGGTGGTCGTCTCCTCGCTCGTTCCGCGGTTGCCGCCGGTCGTCGGCCGCTGACTCCGCTCAGTCCGGCTCTCAGTCCCGCGAGGCTCCGCGGTCGTGTCGGTCGGCCGGCGCTCGCTGCGATCCGTGGCCGGGCGTTCGGTACTGGCCTGGCCGCGCTCGGTCGCCGGTCGCTCGGTCCCGGCCTGTCCCCGATCCGTTCCGGGCCGCGCGGTGTCGGTCCCGGGCGGCCCCGCCTCGGTCGGGCGTCCCTGGTCGGCGCGGTCCGTCCTCGCGTCGGTCCCCTGTCGCCCCGTCGTCCGATTCTCGCCGTTCACGTCCTCGGGTGGGCCCTGGCCGGGGCGCTCGGTTCCGGTCTGCGCGCCCGGTCCGGCGCCCGGCGTTCCGTCCGGCCCGCCGCCGGGCGTGGACCCGGGACCGCCCCCCGGCGTCCCGTTCGGTCCGACGCCCGCGGGCGGGCCGCCCCGGGTGAGATTCCGCGCGGCGGCCGCGACCTCCGGGCCGCTCAGGTTCGCCGCGTTCCGCCGCAGTTCGTCGAGGGCGGTGACGTTGACGCCCCGGGCGTCGAGCGCCGCATCGGGGAGGTCCCGCGCCGCGTCGCTCGTCCGGTTCGCCATCGAGGTGAGCGTCGATATCTGGGCGCTCAGGCGCGCGAGCCGGGCCCGGTACTCGCCGCGGGCCATCGAGCCGTTCTCGTAGCGGTCCGTGATCGACGCCTTCCGCTCCCGGAGGTCCGCGAGGCGCTCGCTCAGGGAGCCGTGGGCGTCGGCCACGACCGCGGCCTTCGCCTCGTCGCTGGAGGCGTTGCCGAACGCGGCCGCGAAGGAGCGCTCCTGCAGGTCGCCCTCGATCTCTGCGCCTTCGGACCCGACGACGCCGGCGAGTCGCGCCCCGGCGTCGGTCCCGTTCGGCTCGTCGGCCGTCGTCTGCGCGAACCCGCCGCCGACCCCGGCCGCGACCGCGAGGGGCGACGCCACGAGGGCGGCGACCACGGCGGCGACCACGATCAGCGCGGGGACGGTTCGACTCATCTGTACCCCTCACTACTGTCTCCACGGACATATACGGGCGACACCGTCGATCCGGTTTTGCCGGATTTCATCCGGATTAAACCCCGAGACGGCGGTCGATTCGTCACGAGTCGTCACCTCCGTCGTCCTCGTCGGGGAGTTTGAGCACGTTCTCGCGGCCGAGCCGGAACTTCTCGATCTGGCCGTCCTCGTGCATCTCGCCGACGACCTGACTCGTCTTCGCGGCCGTCCAGTCGAACTCCTCGACGACCGCCTGCTGTTTCACGCGGCCGCCGCGCTCCGCCAGCAATCGGAGGACCCGCTCCTCGTTGCTCAGCAGTTCGGCGGGCGGTTCATCGTCGGTGGCCTCCGCCTCGGCCTCGGCTTCGTGGTCCTTCTCCTCGGCCTGTTCCGCGGTTGGTTCGGCCGCCTGCTCCGGCGTCGGCTCGGGCTCCGCGCTGCGCTCTCCGTCGCGCCGCCGTCGGTAGAGGACCACGCCGCCGGCCGCGACGACCCCCGCGAGTAGAATCCCGCCGATCAGCGCGACCGGCGGGCCGCCGCTCGACCGGGAGACGACGACGCGCGGGCCGTTAGTCCCGAACGTGGTCTCGGCGCCCTGCCACGCGACGGAACTGGTCGCCTCGTCGCCGGCGGGCTGGACCGAGCGGAGTCCGTACTCCTCGGGCCACGCCATCCGGAGCGTGGTGTCGCTCTCGAGGAAGAAGCCCGCGAGCGCGTCGCCCGCCACCAGCCGATCCCCGCTCTCGGCCGCGAAGTTCGACCACGTGAAGGCGTAGGTCACGTAGCCGACGTTCTGGATCGAATCGTGGTCGGTGGTGACGGTGTAGTTCGCGGCACTCATCTCCCGGCCGGTCGCGGCGGCCGCGTCCGCGACCGTGGCGTCGATGCCCGCCGAGAAGTCGTCGAGGTACAGCGACGAGTTCGCGGCCACGTCGTCCTGAATCTCCTGGAAGGCGGCGGTGTCGTTCCGGGTCGCGAGGTCGAGTTTGTACGTGACGTTCCACCGCGCGGAGCCGTCGGCGCGGAGGTCGACCCGGATCACCGTCTCTGTCGGTTCGAAGTCGATCTGATCGAGGCCGGGCGGCGACGCGGCCGCCGGCTCCGCGCCGACGCCCCCCGACGCCGACGCGACGCCGCCTGCCGGGACCGCCCCCGCGAGCAGCGCGAGCACGGCGACGGCAGCGACCACACAGTCCCCGGTGGTGACGGCACCCATGTCCCGCGAGACGCCACCGTCGCGGGAAAGCGTTTTGGCCTCGGACGGCGGCCCCGCCTACCGGGGGTCTCGCTCGACCGGGTCGGCCGGCAGCAGGTCCGCGAAGGGCTGCTCGTCGAGCCACTCCACGAGCGCGACCAACTGGTCGGTCGCGGCCTCGAACAGCTCTTCGCCCCGCTCGGGGGTCGCGTCCGTCTGGTCGCCGAAGACGCCGTTCGGGGAGTTGTCGACGGCGTCGTAGAAGGTCCGCGCGCCGTGGACCCGCCCCATCTCCGGGGACACCTCCGGAGTGCCGCCGTCCCGCGCGGCTTCGAGGCGGTCGGTGTGGACGAGGTCCGGGGCCACGTGCTGGATCATCGCCGTCTCCTTCGGCCCGCCGTGGGGGCCGTTTCGCTCGAACAGGTCGTCGACGAGGTCCGGAATGCTCTCGTCCCACATCCACTCGACGGCGTAGGCGGTTTCGTCCTCGCGGACGCGGCGGCCCACCTCGCGGAGGTGCTGGACGTTGCCCCCGTGGGCGTTGACGAACACGACGCGGTCGACGCCGTGGTACGTGAGGTTTCGGACGACGCTCTCCACGTAGTCGCGGAACGGGCCGGGATCGGCCCACAGCGTGCCCGGGAACTGCCGGTGGTGGCTGCTGACCCCGATGCGGACGCCCGGCGTCCGGATGGCGTCGGTCCGCTCGGCCGCCGCCGCGGCCAGCGACTCCGCGATGAGGTGGTCCGTGCCCTCCGGGAGGTGGGGGCCGTGTTGCTCCGTCGATCCGAGCGGTACCAGCGCCGTGCTCGTCTCCGCGAGGTGCTCGCCCAGCTCCGGCCACGCTTCGTCGGCGACGTACATGCACGGACAGGAGGCCCGGACGCACGTATATCCCTCGTCCCGGGGACACCGCGCCCAGCATCCGCACGCCGACCTCCGCTGCGGCCGTCAGGCGTAATCGCCGAGCAGGTCGTCGGGCACCGCCCGCAGGAATCGCTCGGGCGCCCGGGCCGCGAGCCACTCGCCGAGCGCCACGAGGCGGCGCCGCACGAGCGCGTAGGCCACCGACACGGCCACGAGTGCGGCGATGATCGGCGTCCGCCCGGGGAACGCCAGCGCGGCGGGGACCGCCAGCCCGGCCGCGAGCGCCGCGTCCTCGGGCGCGCCGTCGTAGCGCACCCAGCGCCGCGCGGGGAGCCACCGCCCGTGGTAGTGACTGAAGACGGCGCGCTCGACGGTGGCCTCCCACGGCCGGTGTTCGAGGCTCCCGCCCAGCGCGTCCATCGGGCCGTGCAGCGCGGCGGCGAGCGCGAAGACCGCGATCCCGACGGTGATCGGCCCCGGGACCAGCAGCGCGACGAGGCACACGGCGCCGGCCACGAGCGCGGTGTAGACCGGAAAGTGCAGCGTGCGCCGGTGGCCCCGCGGCAGGTCGAGATCGGGTGCGGCCCCGCCGAGTGCGCCCGCCGCGAAGGCGACGGTCGCAAACTCCGGCGCGGCGACCGCCACGCCCCCGGCGAGGAGGATCCCCGCCAGCACGTGGGTCGTCGCCATCATGGGTTCCAAATTGGTGGTGCGCGCCTAAACGTGTGTCGCGGCCGCCTGCTCTGCGGGAGTCGTAGCGTTTTCGGGGGCGCACCCACAACACAGGGACATGGGAGTCAGGCCGCCAGCGAGCGACGACGAGGACGCCGCGAGCGTCGAGTTCGGGATCGCCGACGTGGAGCGGTATCTCTCCGGCGCCGACCTCTCGTATCCGGCGAGCGCCGACGCGGTGATCGAGGCCACCGGCGACCCCGAGGTCGCGTACGGCCCGGACGGCCAGACCGTGCCGCTTTCCGAGGTGGTCGAGGGCACGGACCGGACGGAGTTCACCTCCCGGCAGGACCTCCTCAACGCCCTCCACCCCGTGATGGAGGACCTGCGAACGTCGCGCGGCTCGGGCGTGATCGCGTGGGTCCGCTCCGTGCTGCCCGGCGCCTGATCAGACCGGCCGCCACTCCGCGACCGCTTCGAGGAACCCGTCAGCGTAGCTTCCGTCGGTGACCTCGTCGGCCGCGGCTTTCGCCGCGTCGTCCGCGTTCGCGACGGCGACCGCGCGCCCCGCGACCTCGAACGTCGAGACGTCGTTCGCGGAGTCCCCGACCGCGAGGAAGTCCGCGGGATCGAGGTCCAGATCCGCCGCGACCTGTCGGAGCGCCCGTCCCTTGCTCACGTCCGCGTCCTTGACGTGGTACGCAAACCCCGTGTCGACCACGTCGAGGCCCTCCGCGGCCGCGAGGTCGCGCAGGTCATCGAGGGGAGCCTCCCTGCTCACCGCGAGTTCCGTCTCGCGCCAGCGGTTCACGAGGTCCACGTCGCCCCATCCCAGTTCGAACCCCCGCTCGTGGAACGCCGTGGCGACGGCCTCGGCCGCCGCGGGGTCGCCCAGATAGTGAAACGACGATTCGGTGACGGCGACCCCACCGGTCTCGGCGATGGCGCGGGGCGGGAGGCCGGCGAACTGACAGAGCGCGACCGGGTAGGGCGTCGCCTTGCCCGTCGCGACGACGACGGGCGCCTCCCAGTGGCCGAGCACGTCCAACACCCGCGGTTCGATGGAGCGGTCCGCGCGACTCAGCGTCCCGTCGATGTCGAGTACCAGCGGCGGAGCCATACTGCGGTCCACGGCGTCCCGCGGCAAGAGGCTCACGCTCGGGGCGCTTCCGAGGCCCGGCCTGCCCGCGCGGGCCGGGAGCTTTATTCCCGCCGCCACCGACCCGTGGGACATGCCACCAGACCCCGTTCCGATCGGGCGCGCCGCCGTCGACGCCGCCCTCGGCGGGGGCCTCCCCCGCGAGCGGACGACCGCGCTCGTCGGGCCACCGGGCACCTGCAAGCGGGCGCTGGCGCTTGCCTTCCTCGCTCGCGGTGCGCGGGACGGCGAGCGGTGCCGGTACGTCGCCGCGACCACCGACGCGGACGCGGTCGCCGACACCGCCGCGGCGCTCGGCGTCGACCCGTCCTTCGAGATTACGTCGCTCGGGGGCGCCACCGCCGACCGGCGATCGAGCCCCGTCGAGGAAGTGCGCCGCCTGATCGAGGAGGGCGAGGCGCCCGCTCGCCTCGTCGTCGACTCGCTGAACGCCTTCGGCGAGGAGCGCCGCCCCGCCGTCAGGGAACTCACCGCTGCGGCCCGGAAGGTAGAGGCGACGACGCTGGTCCTCGCGGACGGCCGCGAGGCGACTGCGGTCGCGGGCCTCCACGGCCTGCTCCGCACGCGGACGGAGGAGGGGGCCACCACGCTCAGCGTCGAGCGTCGCGACGGCGCCGACGCCGACCGCCGGCCGGTCGAACTGTGGACCGACGCCGAGGGCCTCCACGCCGGGCCGACGCGGCGCACGCCGCCGAACGCCCTCTCTGACGCGGCGACGCGCGCCCTCGGAGTCCCTGGCCTCGACGACCTCTGTGGCGGGGGGCTGGTCACGGGCGACGGCGTGCTTCTTCGCCACGACGGGCGCGCCGACGTCGGGCCGCTGCTCGGGGCGCTCCTCGCGGGCGCGATCCGGGACGGCTACGCCGTCGAACTCGTGCCGACCCTCGACCTCCGGGCGGAGCGACTCGACGCACTGCTGGGCGCCTACGACACCTCCGTCGAGGCGCTCCTCGACGCGGACCGCCTGTTCGTCCTCGACGTGACCGGCGCGTGGGAGACGGGCCGCCAGAACGTGTTCGCGGGCGGCCACGAACCCGACGAACTGCGGGCCAACCTCCGGGGCATCGCCGACCGGACCGACCGCCCCCACCTCCGGATCGTGGACGCCGACGCGATGGTCCACACGCTCGGCCCCGCCGGGGCGCGCGACCTGCGATACTTTCAGGAGACCACGCTGCTGGAGTCCGAGGACCTGCTCGTCCACGTCCAGAACCCGGCGGTCGTCGCGGACGAGATGGCCGCGCTCTACGAGACCGCCGCGACGCAGGTTCTCGCGACGGAACTGTCGGCGGGGGGCCGCCAGCACCTCACGCTCCGGAAGTCGCCGCGGGGCCGCGTCGGCGCGACCGGCCTCGTGGAGTACGTCGACGAACCGCCGTTCGTGACCGTCGCCGCCCCGGGCGGGGACTAGCCGCGCTCGGCGAGGCGGACGAGGTCCGCGAGCGTGCGGTTGACCGGCGCGTCGATTCCGTGTCGCTCCGCGCGGGCGACGACTTCCCCGTTGATCGCTTCCACCTCCGTCGGACGGCCGGCCCGCAGGTCCGAGCGCATCGAGGTGACGTTCGACGCCGTCGCGTCCGCGACCGCCCGGGCCTCCGCGACCGCGTCGGCAGCGAGGTCGCGGCCCTCGGCCCGAGCGACGGCGACGGCCTCCGAGACCGCGGCGTCGAGCAGTCGCTCTCCCGGGGCCGTCTCGACGAGCGCGCCGTTGTCCACGTCGGCGAGCGCCGTCGCTGCGTTGATGCCGGCGTTCACGGCGACCTTTCGCCAGAGCGCGTCGCGCACGTCCTCGACGACGCGGGTCTCGATCCCCGCGTCGGTGAGCGTCGCGCCGATGGCGGCCACCCGCTCGTCGTTCGCGCCGACCGGCCGCCCGACCCGCGTGGGTCCGGTCCCGGCGTGTCGGACTCGACCCGGGCCGAGGAACGTGGCGCCGTGGGCCGTCGTGCCGGCGACGACCGACTGCTCGGGGACAAACTCCGCGATGGTCTCCGCGTTTCCGAGGCCGTTCTGCAGGGTCACCACGTCCGCATCGCGGTCGAGGTGGGGCGCCGCGGACGCCATCGCGTCGGCCGTGTCGCCGGCTTTCACCGCGAGGAGGAGCCAGTCGACGCCGGCGACGGATTCGGGATCGGTCGTCGCGGCCACGGGGACGGTGATCGGATCGTGGCCCGTGACGGTGACGCCGTCGCGTGCGGCCCGAGTGCGGTCGGGGTCCGTGTCCAGAAGCGTCACCTCGGTCCCGGCCGTGGCGAGGCGGGCCGCGAACAGCGTCCCCATCGCGCCGCCGCCGACGACGCCGACGTGCATGGGCGGTGATCGTCTCGGGTCGGGGAAAGAGTGTCGACCGTCAACGATTTTTAGTCGCGGGCCTCAGCGTGTGCCATGGACTTACACGGGCGAGATCTGAGTCGGGACATCCGGGAACTCGGTGACCTGCTCGGGGCGGTCATGCAGGAGCAAGCCTCCGAGCGCGCCTTCGACGCGGTCGAGACCATCCGGACGGAGAGCATCGAGTTTCGGCAGGGAGACGCCGAGAGTCGCGAACCGGTGCGCGAGCGCCTCGCCGAGAACGACGAGGCCACCAACGCCGTCGTCGCGCAGGCGTTCACGACGTACTTCGTGCTGACGAACCTCGCGGAGGAGCGCGAGCGGGTGCGGGCCATCCGCAACGGGGAGCAGGCCGGTGACCTTCCGGACAGCGTGGGCGAGGCGGTCTCGGAACTGGCCGAGCGCGGCGCGGACCCGGAGACGGTCGAACAGGTCCTCGACGACGTGTCGATCCAACCCACCTTCACCGCGCACCCGACCGAGGCCCGCCGGAAGACGGTGAAGGCGAAGCTCCGGAGCGTCAGCAGCCTCCTCGAGACCCTCGACGAACGGCGGCTCACCGACGACGAGCGGGCGGACCTCGACCGCAAACTGGAGGCCGAGGTCGTGAGCCTCTGGCAGACCAAGCAGGTCAGAGACCGCAAGCCCGAACCCATCGACGAGGCGCGCAACGTCCAGTGGTACCTCGAGAACACGCTCTTCGACGTGATCTACGCGCTGTACGAGGAACTCGAAGACAGCCTCGCCGAGCAGTACGCCGAGGAAATCGACGTGCCGACGGTCTTCGAGTTCCGCTCGTGGGCCGGCAGCGACCGGGACGGCAACCCCTTCGTCACGCCGGAGGTGACCACGCAGACCCTCGAACGCCAGCGCGACGTGGTGCTGGCGCGGTACCGCGACAAGCTCGAAGACCTCTCGGGCGTGCTGAGCCAGGACGCGGACAGCATCGAGGCCGGCGCTGAGTTCGAGGCGGCGTTCGCGGCCGCTCGCGAGCGCCTCCCGAACGTGGCGGAGACGGCCGCCGAGCGCTACCCCGACGAGCCGTACCGCCAACTGCTCGCCCTGATGCGCTCGCGGCTCGACCGCGTGACGGATGTGCGTCCCGAGGGCTACGAGGGGCCCGAGGAACTCCGGGCCGACCTCGACGCCATCGCGGCGAGCCTCCGCGAGACGGGCGCCGAGAGCATCGCCGCGGCCCACGTCGATCCGCTGCGGCGGCAGGTCGACACCTTCGGGTTCTCGCTTGCGAGTCTGGACCTCCGTGACCACCAGGAGATGCACACGACCGCGGTGGCCGAGGCCCTCGACCGGGAGGGCATCGACTACCGCGACCTCGACGAGGAGGGACGCGTCGACCTGCTCACCGACGCCGTGCTTCAGGACGACCGCCTCTTCGACCCGGCCGCGCTGGCCGACGCCGAGGACCTCTCCGAGGACGCGGCGCGCGTCTTCGAGCGCTTCGACTCGCTCTCGGACTGGCACGCCGAGTTCGGCGCCGCGGCCATCGACACGTACTGCATCAGCATGAACGACGAGCCGAGCCACGTGCTCGAAGTGCTGTTCCTCGCCGATCAGGCGGGCGTCGTCGACCTGCCGGACTACTGTGGCCTCGACATCGTCCCCCTGCTTGAGACGGAGTACGCCCTCTCGGGCGCGGATCGCATCATGGGCACGCTCTTCGAGAACGAGGCGTACAGCGCCGCCCTCGAAGCGCGCGGCGGCACGCAGGAGGTGATGCTCGGCTACTCCGACTCGAACAAGGAGAACGGCTTCCTCGCGGCGAACTGGGACCTGTTCCGGAACCAGCGCCGCCTCGGCGAGATCGCCGACGACTACGACGTGGACCTGCGCCTGTTCCACGGGCGCGGTGGGTCCATCTCGCGCGGCGGCGGCCCGATGAACGAGGCCCTGCTCGCGCTCCCCTCGGAGACGATCACCGGCGAGGTGAAGTTCACCGAGCAGGGCGAGGCCATCGCCGAGAAGTACGCCAACCCCCGGATCGCGGAGCGCGAACTCGAACAGATGCTCAACGCACAGGTCCGCGCCCGCTACGACGCGATGGAGGACCCCTCCTCGGACGTGGCTGGCGCGTGGATCGACGCGATGGACACCATGGCCGAGGCCGCCCGCGCGGAGTACCGGGACCTGCTCGACACCGACGGCTTCCTCGACTACTTCGAGCAGGCGACGCCGATCACGGTCATCGAGGATCTCAACCTCGGCTCGCGGCCCGCGTCACGCAGCGGCGAGCGACAGGTCGAGGACCTGCGCGCCATCCCGTGGGTGTTCTCGTGGACCCAGAGCCGCTGTATCATCCCCGGGTGGTACGCGCTTGGCACCGGCATCGACGCGTATTTGGACGACGGCGGCTCCGTCGAGACGCTCCGCGAGATGTACGAGGAGTGGCCGTTCTTCCGGACCACCCTCGACAACGCGGCGCTCTCGATGGCGCGCACGGAGATGGACGTGGCGGCCGAGTACGCCGACCTCGCGGGCGCGGACCTCCGCGAGCAGTTCTTCGAGCGGATGCGCGCGGAGTACGACGCCGCGACCGACCACGTCCTCGACGTGACCGGACGCGACTACCTCGTCGATCGGCCGTGGCTCCGCGAGAGCCTCGACCGGCGGAACCCCTACGTCGATCCGCTGAACCTCCTGCAGGTCCAACTGCTCGGCGCGGCCCACCGCACCGACGCCGCGGAGCGGGCGCTTCGGCTCACGGTGAAGGGGATCGCGGCCGGGATGAAAAACACCGGCTAGATGTCGCCCTGACGGGTCTGCCGACGGATGAACAGGTAAAACAGGATCGGCGACAGGACGCCGATGCTGATGAACCCACCCAGCGTGAGGAGGCTATCGGGCTGGTCGAGCAGGCTGCCACCGCCGCCGCCGTGGCCGCCGCCCGCGAGTTCCTCGTCGCCCACGACGATGGCGCCGCGCATCCCCTGCGTGCGGTGGGGCTGGCAGAAGTAGGTGTAGGTACCCTCTGTCTCGAAGGTGTGACTCTCGGTGTGGCCCTCGTTGTAGATGTCCGAGATGTCGCTCCACGAGGTGCCCTCGGGGCTGGACTCCATCATCACGTTGTGGGTGTTCGAGACCCACTCGAAGGTGACCTCGGTGCCCGGGTCGACGCGGACCGCCGCCGGGCCGAACCCGTACGGCGCGCCGCCGTTCTCGACGCCGACCTCGACCGTGACCGCGTCCTCTCCGGTGCGGTCGACGACGCCGTCGTAGTTCTGCACGCCCTCGAACCAGCCGTCGAAGGACTGCGCCGCGGCGGTGCCTGCGCCGGCCGCCACGCCCGCCCCGACGGTGGCCGCGCCGGCGGCGCCGCGGAGCAGTGCCCGTCGGCCCATGTTTCGCTCGTCCATGGATGGTGGTTCCGGTGGCTGTTCTTAAAGAGTATCGGTCCCGTCTCGCGCCGATCAGGCGCCCGCTTCCGCGGCTTCCAGCAGCTCCTGGTACCGGTTGCGGATCGTGACCTCGCTGACGTCGCTCACGTCGCTGACCTCGCTCTGGGTCACCTTCTCGTTGGTGAGGAGGGCGGCCGCGTAGATGGCCGCGGCGGCGAGGCCGACGGGGCTCTTGCCGCTGGTGACGCCGGCGTCCTGGCCCTGCCGGAGCAGTTCGCGGGCGCGGCGCTCGACCTCTTCGGAGACCTCGAGGTCCGAGACGAACCGCGGAACGTAGCTCGCGGGGTCCGCGGGCTGGACTTCGAGGCTGAGTTCGCGGACGATGTAGCGGTACGTCCGCTTGAACTCCATCGGGTCGATGCGGCTCACCGAGGCCACCTCGTCGATGCTCCGGGGGTTGTTCATCTGCCGCGCGGCGGCGTACAGCGAGGCTGTCGCGACGCCCTCGATGGAGCGGCCGGGGAGCAAGTCCTCGTCGAGCGCGCGGCGGTAGATGACCGAGGCCGTCTCGCGGACCTCGTCCGGGAGACCCAGCGAGGACGCCATGCGGTCGATTTCGCCGAGCGCCTGCTTGAGGTTGCGCTCCTTGGAGTTGCGGGTGCGGAACCGCTCGTTCCACGTGCGCAGGCGCTGCATCTTCTGGCGCTGCTTGCTCGACAGGGAGTTGCCGTAGGCGTCCTTGTCCTGCCAGCCGATGTTGGTCGAGAGCCCCTTGTCGTGCATCATCTTCGTCGTCGGGGCACCGACGCGGGACTTGCTGTCCTTCTCGGCGGCGTCGAAGGCGCGCCACTCGGGGCCGCGGTCGATGTCGTCCTCCTCGACGACGAGGCCGCAATCCTCACAGACCGTCTCGCCGCGCTGCTCGTCGCTCACGAGGTGCCCGCCACACTCCGGGCAGACGAACTCCTCGTCCTGCTCCGCCGTCTCTTCTTCGCTCGATACGTCGGCTCGCTCCTCGCTGTAGGTTCGGATTCTTGTGTCGCTCATGATGGGGGTCGGTCGGCCGATGAGGCAGAAATAAACGTCCTCATCGCCCGTCTCGCTATCCTATTGTAAGACCGAAATGCACATAAACCTTTCGTCCCCCGCGAGAACGAATACCACGGAAAACGGCACTTTGAGCCGTTAAATCGTCAAAATAACTCTCGGGCATCCGGCGAAACGCTTTACTACTCTCGTTCGACCTGCTCCGCGATTGCGGCGAGGCTGTCGTCCGGGCCGCCGTGGTCCGCGTAGGTCGCTCGCTCGCCGGGCGCCCGGAGCCCGTAGCGGTGGCTCTCGTCCACGACGTCGAGGTGAACCGTGCGCCCGTAGTCGAGGTCCCGGTCCGCGAGCCACGCGCCCAGGCGGTCCGTGGCGTCCGCGGGGTCCCGCGCGGCGTCCGGCGTGTCGTAGGCGCCCGGAATTGCTACCTCCGGGCCCGTCTCGATGGGGCGCGCTCGGTACTCCGAGCCGTCGAGGACGAGGCGGACCAGGCCGTCCGTGGGTACCGCGTCGGCCGACTCGGCGGGCACGACGACGCGGGGGCGATCCACCGGGCCGCTGCGCTCCACGGTGGCGTCTATCGTCTCGACCGCCTCGTGGGAGACGCGGCCGGCCATCAGTGGGCCTCCCAGTCTTCGAGGAGCTCGTTCAGCGCGGTGGCCACGTCGCGGTAGTCCGTGAGGGTCGCGCCGTCCGCGGTGACGAAGACGCCCTCGCTGTCGGTCGTCACGCGCAGGAGGTAGCCGTTCTCGAAGCCCCGGAGCGTGAACTCGTAGGTGCCAAGCTCCGACTGGCCGTAGACGGCCTGGGTCGTCTCGAAGCCGCGCCACTCGTTGCCGATGAAGTCGCTGAGGTCCGCGTCGCGTTCGAGGTCCTCGCGGAGGTACACCTGCTCGTAGTCGTCGTGCGTGAAGTACGTGATCGAGCGGACGCGGTCGCCGAGTCCGGTCCGAGCCGTCGAGACCAGCTGTTCGACGCCTTCCTCGGCGATCAGGTCGGATGCCATAGCAGGCGGTAGCGTCGGCCCCGACATACTTGTTCCGGCGGAACCGCAACCGCTTTCCCCCGCGGCCGGCCCACTCCGTCCGATGGCGGACCTCGACCGGCGCGCTCGCGAGGCGCTGGGCTTCTCCCGCTGGTGGCTGATCGCCGCGGCCGCGCTGATGATGGCCGTCGTCAGCCCCTACCAGTACGTCTGGACGGCCATCGAGACGCCGATCCAGACCCGACTGGGCGCCAGTGAGGCCAGCGTGGGCCTCGTGTTCACGCTCTTCGTCGTCTTTCAGGCCGGATCGCAGGTGCCGGTGGGGTGGTGGCACGACAGGCACGGGCCGCGCGCGATCACGGCGGTCGCGGCGCTGCTCGCGGGCGGCGGGTACGTCGCGCTGGCCGCCGCGGACGCGATGTGGCAGGTGTACCTCTGCTACTCGCTCGGCGCGGTCGGGGTCGGCATCGTCTACACCGTCGCGGTCAACACCGCGCTGAAGTGGTTCCCCGACCGGCGGGGCCTGACGACCGGCGTCGGCACGATGGCGTTCTCGGCGGGGAGCGCCGTCGCCGTGCCGGTCGTGCGCTCCTACGCGACCCCGACGGCCTACGACGACGTGCTGTGGCCGATGGGCCTGCTCATCGCCGTCGTGGTTCTCGGGGGCGCGGCGGTGCTGCGCGACCCGCCGCTGGACTGGCGCGAGCGGACGCCCGACGGGGATCCCGTCGCCGAGACCGGGCCCTCGTACTCGCCCCGCGAGATGCTCCGTACCCGGCAGTTCTGGCTCCTCTACGCGATGTTCGTCGCGATGAGCGCCGCAGGCCTGATGCTCACGGCGAAGGTGGTGCAGTTCGCGACCCACTACGACCTCGCGGCGGTGCGGGTCGCGGGCGCGACGGTGAACACGGTGACGGTGTCGGCGATGCTGTTGCCCCTCGCCGGCGGCGTCGGTCGCCTCGTGATCGGCGACCTCTCGGATCGGATGGACCGGCGCCACGCGATGGCGGTCTCGTTTCTGATCTGCGGAGTCGGCCTGTTCGCCGTCGTCGCCGCGGGCGCGACCGGCGCGAGCGTCGCGTTCGTGGTCGCCGTCGTCGCGGCGACGTTCTTCTGGAGCCCGCAGTTCACCCTGTTCCCGAGCCTGATCGGCGACTTCTACGGGGCGCGCCACTCCGCGTCGAACGCGGCGCTGCTCTACTCCGCGAAGATCTGGGGCGGCGTCTTCGGCGGGACGGTCGCCGGATGGCTCGTCACGGTCACCGACTGGGCGACGACGTTCGTGATCGGCGGCGGCCTCGCCGTCGCCGCTGGACTCGCGGCGCTCGCCCTTCGCGCGCCAGAGCCGTAGCGGTTCGCTTTAGTCGCGGCGGCCCCCAGCGCCGGTATGGCGACCGAGACCACCCCCGAGGAGGAGGGCGAGGAGATCAGCCGCGTCCGGGCCACGCTGGCGATCCTTCCCTTTCTCGTGCTCGGCCTGCTGGCCGTCGTCCTGCTGCTGGGGTGGGGCCTCCAGCCGCTGTGGGCGTTTCTCATCTTGCCCCCGATCCTCTTCATCTCCGTGCTGGGCTGGATCGCGTTCAAGAACGGCTTCGTCCGGTGAGTCCCAGCACCGCCGGCAGCGCCGCCACCGACTCGACGACGTGATCCGGGGGCGGGTCCGCGCCGTCCGCCGCCGTCCGATCGGTGACACCGGTGAGCACCAGCGCCGTCGCCATGCCCGCCTCCGCGCCCATCCGGACGTCGGTGTCGATCCGGTCGCCGACGAGCAGGCAGGCCGCCGGATCGAGGCCGAGGCGGTCCGCCGTCGCCCGAGCGGCGTGGGCGGCGGGCTTGCCCACCACCGTCGGCTCGCGGTCCGTGGTCGCCTCGATGGCGCCCAGAATCGCCCCCGATCCGGGGAGCAGTTCGTCCCGCCCCGGGATCGTCCGGTCCGGGTCGGTCCCGACGAAGGTGGTGTCGGGCGTCGAGAGCGCCCGCAGGGCGTCGCGGAGGTCATCGTAGTCGAACGCGCGGTTGATCGACGCGAGGAGCACGTCCGCGGCCCGCGGGTCCTCGGTCAGCGACACGCCGTCGAGTTGGTCCCGGAGCCCCGACTCGCCGATCACGAACACGTCGGCATCGGGGTGGTGTCGCCGGAGGTAGTCGCGCGCGACGCCGCCAGCCGTGACGACCTCCTCTGGCGCCACGTCGAACCCGAGCGCGTCGAGGTGGGCCGCCACCGCCGCCGGCGAGCGGGTGGGGTTGTTCGTGACGAAGGCGAGTTTCAGCCCCGCGTCCCGGAGTGATCGGACGGCCGCCGGCGCGCCGGGCACCGCCTCGTCGCCGCGGATCAGCGTCCCGTCCACGTCGAGCACCGCGCCCCGGAAGTCCATCGGCGACTGCTTGGGCGTCGCGGGGCTTCTGTCTTGGGTCCCGGCCGGTGCTACGCGCTCGCCGGGTCGCCCGCGGGCAGTTCGGCAAACACCTCGTCCACGAGGTCCGGGTCGTAGGTCAGGAACCCGTAGTAGCGGTCGGCCGCGCGCTCCTCGGCGACGAGCGCGCACTTCTGCGCGGGGTCGCCGGCGCCGTCGTAGGCGACGAACCAGACCGTCGTGAGGTCCGGGTCGCCGGTCCGGTACGTCTCGAAGGTGCCCTCGGGCGGGGTGACGTCGGGGGCCGCGTACACGTGCACGTCGAGGTCGACGGACGCGAGGCGCCGGTACACCTCGACTTGCTCCTCGAAGGCCGAGAAGAACTGGAAGCCGGCGTGGAGGACGCCGTCGCCGACGCGCCATGCGCGGTCCTCGATTTCGCGCGTGGCAGCGAGCATCTGCTGTGAGTCGTAGGAGGTGAACGTCTGCTCGTCGAGGTAGCGGCGCAGCCCGGAATCGGTCCCCGCGTCGGTGAGCGTGCGCGCCGCGTCACCCTCGACCTCGATCAGGGTCTCGCCGTCGTCCCGCAGCGCGACCGAGAGGGGCTCGGACCCGGAGTCGACCTCCACCGCGACGTTCTCCAGCGCGAAGTGCGCGCGCAGGTCCGCGGCGACCGCGGCGGCGTCGGACGACCCGCTGACGACGAGGGTCTTCTCTCGGCCTTGGACCTCGGAGACGAGGTCAGGCAGCGTCATACCCGGGTGTCACCACCCATGTATTTAATTTTTGAGGGCGGCCGCCCTCGTCCCCGGTCAGACGACCTGATTCCGGAGATTCTCGTAGCGGCCCGTCTCGGCCGCCTGATCCAGATTCGCCTCGAGGATGTCGGCGAGTCGCTCCCAGTACTGCGGCGTGTGGCCGGCGTTGTGCGGGGTCACGAGCACGTTGTCGAAGTTCCAGAGCGGGTGGTCCTCGGGAAGCGGTTCGGGATCGGTCACGTCGAGCGCCGCCCCGCCGATGGCGTTGCCCCGGAGCGCGTCGACGAGGGCGTCGGTGTCGACGATGGGGCCCCGGCCGACGTTGACGATGACCGCGTCCGGCGGCAGGGTGCGCAGCGCCTCCGCGTCGATCAGCCCCTCGGTGAGGTCCGAGAGCGGCGCGGTGACGACCACGAAGTCCGACCGCGAGAGCGCCTCGTGGACCGCCTCGGTGTCGTAGCCGATCACCTCGTCCGTCGGCCCGCCCTTCGAGGGAGTGTGGCGCACGCCCACGGTGTGCGCGTCGAAGGCGGTCAGTCGCTCCGCGACGGCCGTCCCGATGTTCCCGAGGCCGACGACGGTGACCGTCGAGTTCGCCACTTCGCGGGTCTGGTAGCTCCGCCACTCGCGGCGCTCGGTGCGCCGCCAGCCCACGTCGAAGCGCCGCGCGAAGGAGAGCACGGCCCCCACCGCGTGTTCGGCCACGTTCGGCGCGTGGACGCCCGCGGCGCTGGTGACCGCCACGCCGTGCTCCTCGAACGCGTCGAGGGGAAGGTGCCCCGTCCCCGCGAAGACGCAGGCGAAGAGGTCCAGATCGCTCTCCGCGACGGTCTCGGCGTCGATCTCGAATCCGGTCGCGACCGGCACCTCTTGCAGGAGGCGCGTCTCTTCGGCGGCCGTCCGCGCTCGGACGACCTCGCGGTCGGGGAACCGCTCCCGGAGCACCTCGGCGTAGTCCGCGGCCGACATGCCGTGGATCTTCTGTCTGAGGACGACGATGTCTGCTGTCATGCACCGACGTTGGGGGAGGGGACCCTAAGAGGCGGCGGTTCCGGGGAAAGTGTTATGTGGTACCACGCCCCATATTAAGAGTGTATGAGTCGAACCGGCGAGCAAAACTCAGACTGGATGCGCCCCGGCGACGAGGCAATACTGCGCTTTCTTGACGGTGCGGACGTCGAGTACCCCGCCATCGTCGCCAACCGAACAGGCATCCACACGCCGTACGTCGAGCGGCGCTGCGACGCGCTCGCCGAGCGGGGACTCCTCGAGCAGGTGAGCGGGGAGGTCGTCTACCGGATCACCGACGAGGGCCGTCGCCGGGTGTAGCGGGCGACGGTCCCGCGGCTGGTCAGCCCGAAAACGACGGTTCGAGAAGCCGCTACACGCGCGTCAGTTTCTCGGCGCGTGGCCCCTTGTCTCCCTGCGTGATCTCGAACTCCACCTCCTGACCCTCCTCCAGGTCGGGGCCGCCGATGTCCTCCATGTGGAAGAACACGTCGTCGTCGGCGTCGTCTGTTTCGATGAACCCGTAGCCTTTCTGATCGTTGAAGAACGCGACGGTTCCGGTTGCCATAGTCCGTGTGACTCCGTGCCACGGTTCGGCGGCAGGGTACATAACACCTCCGGCCCTCACCGGTCGGCGACGCGGCGGCCCGCCCGCAGACCCGTCCGCGCGGCGGCGTGAATCCGGGCGGCGCCGGCCACCCAGTCGCCGGCGAGGTGGAGGTCGGCGTCGCGGGCGGCCGAGGCGAGCGATCCGTCCAGTTCGCCCTCCGGGAGGGCGTGGCGCCACGGCGTCACCTCCCACCAGTCGGGGTCGGCGACTCGCTCGTCGTCCACGAGGTCGGCGGCGTGCTCGGCGGCCGCCTCGGCGACGGTCGCGTCGGACGCGTCGAGGTGGTCCCGCGACCAGTCGTTGCCCATCTGGACCACGAGCAGGCTCTCGCCCGCCGGGACGTGGCCGGGCTTGCAGGACTCGCGGCCGATCCAGCCGACGGCGTGGCGCTTGTCCACGTCGACGAGCGCGTAGTAGGGGCGCTCGATCCGGACGGGGTAGTGGAGCGCCGCGGTGACTACCGGGCGATAGGAGACGGCGTCGGCGGCGGCCGCGAGTTCGTCGCACAGCGATGCCCCCCAGTCCGAGCGGCGGAGCGTCTCGGCCGCGGCGGGCGCGGGCGTCGCCAGCACGGCGGCGTCGAAGGCCGCCACGTCGCCGTCCTCCGTCCGCACGCGCCACCCGCCGTCAGTCCGATCGAGCGCCGTGACCCGGGTGTTCCGCTCGACGGTCGCCCCCGAGGCGGCGGCGAAGCGCCGCGGCAGTTCGGCGATGCCGTCCGCGTACGTCCACTTCGGGTCGCCGTCTCCCCGTCCGGGCGACACGTCGCCGTCCGCGCCGAACGTCCAGACCGGCGCGGCCACGTCCGCGCGTCCGTCGGTGCCGGCGGCGTCCATGGCCGCGTTCACTTGGTCGTCGTCGGCGGTGACGTAGTTCGCGCCCGCGTCGTACCGACAGTCGCCGCGCCGTCGGGTCCGGGTGCGGCCGCCGAGGGTCGCTCCCGCCTCGAACAGCGTCACGTCGGCGTCCGCCTCTCGGAGCGCGAACGCCGCACTCGTCCCGGCCGCGCCGCCCCCGACGATCGCAACGCGCGTGGTCATACGTCGGGTACGGGGGCCCGCGATAAAATGGTCGGTGGAGTCGCGGCGCCGACTACGCCCTGTCCCGATCGAGGGGGTCCTCTAACTCGCCCATCACGGCCTCCAGCGCGTCCGTGGCGGTGAGCAGGCCCACCGCCTCGCCGTTTCGGACGACGAGCGCGAGTTCCTGATCCTCGGCCTGGAACCGGTCGAAGGCGTGGCTCACGTTCGTCTCCGCGTCGAGCGTCATCGGCGCGGCGGCGACGTCGCCGAAGGTCACGTCGCCGCTCATCAACGCCTCGTAGTTGTCGATGACCGACTGGGCGTACACGATGCCGCGCAGGTCGGTCAGATCCTCGCCCACCAGCGGGAACCGAGTGTGGGGCGCTCCCCGCATCCGTTCGAAGTTCTCGGCGGGGGCGGCATCCGTGGAGAGCGCGATCACGTCCGCGGCCGGGACCATGATCTCGCTGACCGAGAGTTCGTCCGCGTCGAGGGCGTTCAGCACCTCCTTGCGGCGCTCTTCGGGCAGGTCGCCCCGCTCCAGCAGCGAGCCGAGGCGGTTCCGCAGGTCGGCCCGGGATTCGAGCACGTCCGCCTCCGTTTCGAGCCACGCGCCGGTCATCTCCACGTCGAACAGTTTCAGGGTGCCCTTCGCGACGCCGTCACCGAGCGCGATGAGCGGCGAGATTGCGCGGTAGAACCAGTACAGCGGGGCGGCGCCGTAACGGGCGACCTGCCGTGACCGCTCGACGCCGAGGTAGGTCGGGGTCTGCTCGCCGTGGGTGAGGTGGACGAGGTTGATGATGAGGAAGGCGATGACGGCGCCTGCGCCCGCCGACGCGAACGGCGCGTCGGCGAAGTACGGTTCGAACAGCGCCGCCAGCGCCGGTTCGGCGACGATACCGACCGCGATGCTGGAGGCGGTGATGCCGACCTGACACGTCGTCAGGTACAGTTCGAGGTCGTCGGTCATCGCCCACGCTCGCTCCAGCGCGGGGTCGCCGGCGACGAACTCCTCCTCGGTGAACTGCCGGGCCCGAGTCAGGGCAAACTCGATGGCCACGAAGAAGCCGTTCGCGAGGATCAGGGAGACGCCGGCGACGAGTCGAAGCGTCAGTTCCAGCGGGGTCATCGGGCGGTGGTAACTCGGTCGGCCCCTAAATAAGCCGCGGCGCAACACAAATGACACCCGGGCAGTAACGCCACGACGATGATCGAGGTGGCGGGGCTCAGGAAGACGTACGGGGACGTGGTCGCGGTCGAGGGGTCCACGTTCGACGTCGCGGCCGGCGAGGTGTTCGGCCTCGTGGGTCCGAACGGCGCGGGCAAGACGACGACCCTGAAGATGCTCGCGGGATTGCTCGAACCGACAGCCGGATCGGCGAGAGTCGCCGGCCACGACGCCACGGAGACGGCGATGCGGCGGCACCTCGGGTGGCTCCCGGAGGAGTCGCCGCTCTACGAGGACATGACGGCGCGCTCGTACCTCTCCTTCTTCGCCGACCTGTACGACGTGCCCGACGACGTGGCCGCCGAGCGGGTGGCCGACACGCTGGACCGCCTCGAACTCGCGGAGCGCGACCGAAAACTCGGCGACTGCTCGAAGGGGATGCGCCGGAAGGTCGCCATCGCCCGCGCGCTCATCAACGATCCGGACGTGTTGATCTTCGACGAACCGGCGAGCGGCCTCGACCCCGTGACGACCCACGCCGTCGTGGCGTTCACCCGCGACCTCGCCGCGGAGGGCAAGACGGTCCTGTTCTCCGCGCACGACCTGCATCAGGTCGAGGACGTCTGCGACCGCGTGGCCATCATGAACGACGGCGAAATCGTCGCCGAGGGGACGATCCCGGAGATCCGGGCGGCACACGGCGGCACGGAGTACCGCGTGTTCACGGACGTTCCCGTCGAGGGAGCCACAGAGCGCGACGGCCGCTACGTCAGCACGGTCGGCGACATGGCGGCCGTCGAGACGGTCAGAGCGGCCGCCGACGACGCCGGGGGCGAGGTGGTCGACATCCGGACTCGGGAGCCGGACCTCGAATCGCTGTTCCTGCGCGTCGTGGAGGACGAGTCGTGAGACCGCGCGCGATCCTGCGGATCGCCCGCTGGGAGGTCGGCCGCAGCGCGAGCGAGGTGGACCGCAGGACCGTGATCGCCCTGCTCGTCGTGGCGCTCGCGCTGGGCGCGCTCGGTCCCGCGCTCGCACAGCAGGGCGGCACGCCCGACGACGGCATCTACCGGGTCGCGGTGGACGAGGATTCGGAGTTCTACGAGCCGGCGCGGGCCGCCGATCCGATCCGCGTCGTCGACGGCGGCGTCGGCGCCGGCGCTGACGTGACCGTCGACGGGCGCCGCCTGGTCTACGCGGACTCCCAGCGCGGCCGGGCCGCCCTCTCGGCGCTGCGGTCGGCGGTCACCGCGCACAACGACCGCCTGATGAGCCGCGAGTCCGACCGCGCGGCCGCGTTCCCGATCGACGTGACGCTCCAGTACCGCGAGCAGACCGGGGCCGACGACGCGAGTGGAGTCGACGGAGCGGGCGGACACAGCGGCGACGGTGGCGGCGGGACCGGGGACGGCGACACCGCCGGTTCGACGACCGTCGCGGGCGGCGGAACTGACGGCGGCGACGGGACGGACGAGCCGCGCGACGCCGGTGGCGGCGGCTTCGGCGGCGGTCTGAGCGGCGGCGACAGCGTCCTCGGCGGCACCCAGTCCGGGTCGCCGGCGGACATCGCGCCGCCGTTCCCGATGGAGTCCCTGCTGCTCGCCTTCCTCTTCGTGCTGCCGCTGAACGTGGTCGTACAGGCCTACGGCTCCTCGATCATCGGCGAGCGACTGGAGCGCCGCGGCGAACCGCTCCTCGTGGCGCCGGTGAGCCGCACCGACATCGTGGCGGGCAAGACGCTCCCCTACGTCGTCGCGAGTCTGCTCGCCGTCGGCGCCATCGCGGTCGCCATCGGCGGGAGCGCGGTCGCCGTCGCGGCGGTGACCCCGATCGTCCTCCTCTTCCTCGCCGCGACGTTCGTCGGCGCGATGTTCGCGCGCTCCTTCAAGGAACTCACCTTCGTCACCGTGACGGTCACCGTCGTCGGCACGACCTACGTCTTCGTGCCGGCCATCTTCACCGACGTGCACCCGATCGCGGCCATCTCGCCGCTCTCGGTCGTCGTCGCGGACCTCGCGGGCACCGGCACCGACCCGGCGACGATGGCCTTCGCGACGCTGCCGATGACCCTCGTGGCCGTCGTCCTCTTCGCGTTGGGGACGGGCATCTACCGAGCTCAGGACATGTTCACCCAGCGGCCGCCCGGCGCAAAAGCCTACGACGCGCTCGCGGCCCACCTCACGCGCCGCCGCGTCGCAGTCTGGGGCGCGCTGGCAGTGCCCTTCGCGTTCGTGGCGGAACTGTTCGCCATCGCGTTGCTGTTCGTCGCGCCCGCCTCCCTCGCGGTGCCGCTCCTGCTGGGGCTGATCGCCGTCGTCGAAGAGGTCGCGAAGAGCGTCTTCGTCCGCGCCGGCTTCGCGCGCGGTCGGCTGGTCGGCGGGGGCGCCGCCGCGGCCGTCACCGGCGCGCTCGCCGGACTGGGCTTCGCCGTGGGCGAGAAGATCACGCTCGCGGCACAGTTCGTGGGCCTGCCGAACCTGGAACTCGGGCGCGCAGCGTTCGCGCCCGCCGCGGCCGGCGACCCGCTCCTGCTCGCCGGCCTGTTCGCCGCGCCGTTCGTCCTGCACGCGAGCACGGCCGCACTCTCCGCGGTGGGCGCGGCCCGGAGCGGCCGGGCCTACGCGCTCGGTCTCGCCGCCGCGGTCGTCGTCCACCTCGGCTACAACCTCGCGGTGGTGAGCACCGTTGCGTAGTCGCCTCGCAATCGCCGGCCGGGAGCTCGCGGGCCTGCGCCGGGAGAAGACCATCGTGCTCGCCATCGCCATCCAGCTATTCGTCGCGGCATTCTCCTCGTTCCTCGTCGTCGGGCTGGTGACGCTGTACAGCCCGGCCGCGGCCGGCGGCGCGGTCACCGTCGACGTGGGCGTGAGCGGCAACGCAAGCGACGCGCTCGCCCCCGCCGTCGCGGAGTCCGACGCCCGCACCCTCCACCGCTTCGACGACCGAGAAGCGGCGCTGGCGGCCTTCGACGCTGGGGAGGTGGACGCCGTACTCCACGGCACGGCGCAACCATCCGGCAACGTCAGCGTGACCGCCTACGCACCGACCGACGACTTCCGGACGACACTCGTGGTCGTGCAACTCAAAGACGCGCTCGGGACCGCCGAGCGACAGCAGCGCGCGGCGCTGAGCCACCGGCTCACCAGACAGCCGGTGCCCGTGCCCGACGACGCCGGCGGCAACCCCTACTACGGCTTCACCTACACCGTGCTGGTGCCCCTGCTGGTCTTCCTCCCGGTGTTCATCAGCGGGAGCGTCGCGGCCGACTCCGTCTCCGAGGAACTGGAGCGGGGCACCTTCGAGTTGCTCCGGGTCGCGCCGCTGTCGGCGGGCCAGATCCTCGACGGGAAGGCCCTCGCGGCGGTCGCGCTGGCGCCGATACAGGCCGCTGCGTGGCTCGCGCTGCTCGCGGCGAACGGCACCCGCGTCGCCCACCCGGTCGCCATCCTCGCGCTGGCGACGGGCGCGACTGGAATCGTCGTGGCCGCCGGCGCGGGCCTCGCGCTGGTCACCGGTGAGCGCCGGAGCGCGCAACTGCTGTACTCGCTGGGGGTCGTCGCGGCCTTCGGCGCGAGCGCGACGCTCCCGGAGAATCCGGCGAACGCCGTCGCGAAACTCGCCATCGGGAGTCCGACGCCGACGACGACGCTCGTCGTCGCGGTCACCGTCGGGGCTGGCGTCGCGGCCTACGCGGTCGCCCGGGTGGTCGCAGACCGGGCGGTCGGCTAGTCGCCGGCGACGAGGACGACCGCGACGACCGCGAAGGCGACCCCGACGGCTTTCCGTAGGGTGAACGGCTCGTCGAGGGCGGCGACCCCGAGCAGGGAACTTGTGACGATGAACAGGCCGAAGACCGGCACGACGACGCTGACGGGGCCGGTCGCCAGCGCGCGGTAGTACGCGAGGATGCCGACGGCCAGACAGCACCCTGCGAGGAGCGCGTACGGCATCCGGGCGTGGCTCGCGTAGGTCACGACGGCCGTGTCCGAGGCGACGACCACGCCGACCGTGGCGATCAGCAGGACGCCGTTGGCGACGAGGGCGACGACCGTGCTCGGCATCCCCCGGGAGGCGTGGCTGACCAGCGGCGCGACGGCGGAGTAGGCGAGGAGCGCGACGACCGCCCAGCGGAGGTAGCCCATACCGTCGGCTCGGCGCGGCGGCCCAAGTGGGTTGGCATCCGACCGGCCCCGCGACCGCTGACGCCGGCGGGTGGCTCGCTCGGGAGTCGTCAGTCGTCGACCTCGGCCACGTCGGCGAACGCGCGCACCGCGGCGTCGGTGCCGGCGACGATGAGCGCGTCGTCGGCCTCGATGCGGAACTCGGGGGGCAGGTCCGTGATCACCTCGTCGTCGCGCTCGACGGCGATGACCGTGACGCCGGTGCGCGCCCGCACGTCGGCCTCGGCGAGCGACGACCCGACGAGCGCGGGCGCCCGGGTCCGGACGACCTCGATGTTCGTCTCGAGGCTCATCACGTCCTCGTCGAGGATCGCGGCCGCGAGCATCCGTCCGCTCACGGTCGCCAGCGCGAGGACGTAGTCCGCGCCGGCGCCGTACAGTTTCGGGACGCTCTCGACGGCGTCCGCGCGGCTGATGATCTCCACGCCGGGTTCGATCTCGCTTGCGACGAGCGTCGCGAACACCGTCGTCGTGTCGTCGCCCAGCGCGAGGATCAGGGCGCCCGCCTCGTCGATCCCGGCGCGGCGGAGCGTCGCCGCGTCCGTCGCGTCGCCGACCACGTCGACCCCGGGTTCGTCGCGCTCGTCGATGACGGTCGTGCTGACGCCCGCGGACTCGACGGCCGAGCGCACGGTCGATCCGACCTCGCCGTGCCCGGCGATGATGATCGTGTCGGGCCGGGGCCGGTGCTCCGGGGAGCGGGCCATCTCCGAGAGCGCGCCCAACTGCTCGGGGCTGCCCGCGACGAGCAGCACCGTCGAGCGGTCGATGCGCCGCTCCGGCGAGGGGTTCGAGATGAACGCGCCGTCGACCCACGCGCCGATCACGCTGATACCGGTGAAGCGGTCCAGTTCGCCCCCCGCCAGTTGCTCGCCGTCGAGGTCGCTGTCGGCCTGCACCGGGAGTTCCGCGATCTCGAAGTCCTCGCCGATCTCGATGGCGTCGAGGTCCGCGCTCACGCCGCTGGTCACCTTGCCCGCGATGCCCTGCCCCAGCACCGTGCGCGGCGAGATGACGCGGTCGGCGCCCGCGTACTCGACGTACTCGCGGTTCTCGGGGTCCTCGACGTAGCTCACGATCCGGACGTCGGGTGCCACCTCCCGGACGGTCAGCGCCGTCGCGGCGTTGGACTCGTCGCCCACGTCCAGCACGACGGCGCGGGCGTCGGGCACGCAGGCCCCGCGCATCGCGTCCGTCGTCTCCGTGTCGCCAAGGACGACCGTGTGGCCCGTCTCCTGGAGGTCCCGGGCCCGCGCCTCGTCGTCGAGGACGACCACGACCGGCACGTCGCGCGCGTCGAGTTCTTCGACGAGGTGTTCGTCACGCGGACTGAACCCGCAGATGACGACGTGGTCCGCCCGGGAGACGCTCGTCGGCACCGTGGCGGTCAGCATCTCCTCGAACAGCGGGAAGACGTACACCGGGAGCAACAGGAAGATGAGCCCCGTCCCGACGAGGTCCATCACGATGACGAGGACGTTCATCTCGGGGGTCGTCCACGGCGAGTCGGAGCCGTAGCCGGTCGTCGTGAACGTCTCGACGACGACCTGCACGGAGTGGAGGAACGTGATCGGCTCGCCCTCGAAGCCCCGCATGCCGAAGTAGTAGGCGGCGGAGAAGACGGCCATGGTGGTGACCATGCCGCCGAGGTACAGCACGGTCCGCCGCCCCCACGAGGTCATGGTTCGAGGGTTGGCCGGGGGTCGGAAAAGTGATTCGCGTCGCGACACCCACTTGGCCGTGGCGTCCAAGCGACCGGTATGGTCGCGCTCACGGCGGTCGCCGCGTCGGTGGCGGCGCTGGCGCTCGGATCGTGGCTCGGGAGCGTCGTCTTCTTCTCGTTCGTCGGCGCCCCGACGATATTCGGCACGCTCGACGACGACGCGGCCGGCCGAGCGGTCAACGCCATCTTCCCGCGCTACTACCGCTTCGGCCTCGCTGCGGGACTGATCGCGCTCCTCGCAGGCGGAGCGCGCGGCGTCGCCGGTGGCGTGGGAATCGCGGCCGGCGCGACGCTCGCTGGCGCGCTCGTCGGCGTCGCGGCGAACGCCTACGCGCTCGGCGTCCTGATCCCGAAGATGGAGGCCGCGGGCGAGGACGCCTTCGCGCGGTATCACAAACAGTCGGTCGCGCTCAACCTCGTAACCATGCTCGGCGTCGTCGCGGCCTTCGTCGGCACGCAGTTATAGCGCGTCGTCGACGGCGACGATCCGGTCGAGCAACGTCTCGGCGTCGGGCGCGAGCAGTTTCACGATCGCCTCCTTGCCGACCTCGCCGCGGTCGACGACGGCGACGGGGTCCGGCCCGTTCTCGAAGGCCTGCCGGGCGCCCCACTGCATCGTCGACCCCTCTCGCTCCTTCACGGACTTGGGTTCGGCGTCGCGGTCGAACTCCGCGACGGGGCCGGCGAGTGCGTCCAGCGCGGCCTCGATCTCGTCGTCGAAGCGACAGTTCACCGCGAATCGCAGGTCGGAGTCGTACTCGCGGGCGGTCAGCAGGAAGCGCGCGACGTGGCTCGACGCGCCGAATCGGACGCCACGGTTCGGCGCCATGCCCGAGAGCGTGCGGGTGATGCGGCCCTCGACCGCCGCCGTCTCGCCGACCGCCTCCGCGTAGGGGGTCGCACCGACGACGTTCATCCCGACCTCGGGGACGAGAGCGCTCACGTCCCGGTCGACCAGTTCGCCGACGAGGCCCTCGACGGCCTCTGCGGTCGGGTGTCGCGCTGCCCGCTCCCGGACGTCGACGAGGTGGTGGACGGGCTGACGACCTCCGCCCACGTCGGCGTGATAGCGGACGGCGCGTTCGAGGAAGGCGGACGCGTCGGCCGCCGCGGTTTCGAGGTCCTCGCCCTGCGCGAGGCCCGTCGCGAGGGCGCTCGAAAGCGTACAGCCGGAGCCGTGGGTCGCGTCGGTGTCGATCCGGGAATGCGTGAACGTCTCTGCGCCCTCGTCCGTGACGAGCACGTCCGCCACCTCGTCGCCGTCGCCGACGTGGCCGCCGGTGACGAGGGCGGCGTCGGCGCCGAGGTCCCGGAGCGCGTGGCCCGCCTCGATCATCTCCGCCTCGTCGCCCGGGTCGACGCCGGTCAGGACCGCGGCTTCGTCGGCGTTCGGCGTGACCACCGTCGCCTCGGCGATCAGGGACTCGTAGGCCGCTTCCGCGGACTCGTCGAGCAGGCGGTCGCCCGAGGCCGCGACCATCACCGGGTCCACGACGAGGGGTGCGTCGAGGTCGGTGGCCGTCTCGGCCACCAGGTCGATGACCTCGGCCGTGGCGAGCATCCCCGTCTTCGCGGCGGCCACGTCGAAGTCGTCCGCGACGGCGTCGAACTGCGCCCGGATCTCCTCTGTCGGGAGGACGTGCGTCGAGGCCACCCCCCGAGTGTTCTGGGCGGTCACGGCCGTCACGACGCTCGCGGCGAACGCGCCCGCCGCTTCCATCGTCTTCACGTCGGCCTGTATCCCCGCGCCGCCGCCCGAGTCGCTTCCGGCCACGGTCAGCGTCACCGGCCGCGCGTCGGGTGCTGGTCGTCGCATGGCCACTGCTATCACCTACGAATACAAATCGGTGATGATGGCCGCCGTCTCAGTTCTCGTCCGCGGCGCGGCGCTGCGCGTACTCGCCGAACGTCGCCCAGAAGGGGTCGGTCCCGGGGTGGTCGATGTCCGCACCGTCGATCTCGACGCCGGACCCCGAGACGACGCTCCCGATCTCCGCCGCGGGAATGGCCTCGTCGTCGAGGGCCGCGAGCACGTCTTCGACGCCCTCGGGCGCGACCGTCAGCAGGAGCGTCCCCTCGCTGATCGAGATCCACGGGTCGATGCCGACGGCGTCGCACAGCTCCTGCACGCCCGGCAGAACCGGGACGCGGTCGCGGTCGGCCTCGATGCGGACGCCCGCCGCCCGCGCCATCTCGTAGAGCCCACCGTAGACGCCACACTCCGTCGCGTCGTGCATCGCCGTGACTGGCCCGGCGGCCGCGGCGGTCAGGGCGTCCTTGACCGGCGACTGGTCCCAGAAGCGCTCCTCCGCGGCGTCCATCGCGTCGTCCCCGATGTCGATGTAGTCCTGGAACTCGTTCGCGAGGAGCGCCGTCGCCTCGATGGCCGGCCCCTTCGTGATGAGGACTCGGTCCCCGACCTCGGCACCGTCTGGCCGCACCACGTCCTCGGGGTCGCCGACAGAGAGCGCCGTCGCGCCCCCGACCATCGGGTAGTTACAGCCCTCGTAGCGACCGGTGTGGCCGGTGACTACGGAGACGCCCAGGTCGCGGGCCTCGCGGTCGAAGGTCTCCCAGACGGTGCGGAACTCCGCGTCGGTCATCTCCGGCGGGAGGTTGAGGTCGACGGAGAGATGCGACGGCGGGACCCCGCTGACGGCCACGTCGCTCATCAGGACGTGGAAGCCGAACCACGCCGCCTTCTCCATGCCGAGGGTGGCCTGAATGTAGACTGGATCGGAGGCCATCGCGACGGCCTTCTCGCCGACCTGCACGACGCCGAAGTCGACCCCGTGCTGGGGGCCGAGGGTCACGTCGTCCCGGTCGGCGCCGAGGTTCGGGTAGATGTGCTCGTCGAAGAACTCGCGGTCGACCTTTCCGAGTTCGGGCATGGCAGCGCTACCACCCGATGGTAAAAGTGGGTGGCGGTTCGGTCAGGAGTCCTCCAGCAGGTCCGCGGGATCGGCAGGGTAGCCCCCGCCGCGCCGCACCTCGTCGAGAGGCCGGTACGGCACCGAACGGAGCCGGTCGCCCTCGACGTGTTCGCGACAGCCCCGTTCGCGGAGGCGCTCCACCGCGGCCGCGTGCAGGCGATCCGCGACCTCGGGGTGCTCGTCGAGCAGTTGCTCGGTCTCCGCGGGGTCGCGGGCCACGTCGAACAGTTGCTCGCGGCCGCCGTTCGCGACGTGGACGTACTTCCAGTCGTCCTCGCGCACCATCACGGTGAGGCTGGCCGGCATCGAGGGCTGCTCGTGGTAGGCGAACAGCCGTTCCCGGGGCGCGGCCGACCCGTCGAGCATCCCCAGCAGGTCGATGCCGTCCCGCGTGTCGAGGTCGCCCGCCGCGCCCGTGGCGAGACCGAACAGGTCGAGCAGCGAGACGAGTTCGTCGCAGGTCTCGCCTTCCGGTAGCTCCGCGGGCCAACTGACGAGGAACGGGACGCGGGCGGACTGCTCGAACATCGCCGTCTTCTGCCAGCCGTGGTGGTCGCCGAGGAGTTCGCCGTGGTCCGAGACGAAGGCGATGAGCGTGTTCTCGGCGTCCTCGCGGGCTTCGACGGCGTCGAGGAGGCGACCGATCTGGCGGTCGACGAGCGTGATCATCCCGTAGTAGTGGGCCTTGATGTTCCGCGCGGTCAGGTCCGAGATGGCGTCCCGACGCTCGTTCCAGAAGCTCCGGTTGTTCTTCGGGATCATGTCGTCCATGTGGTCCAGTTCGCGGTCCGCCCGGATCGGACTCGGGAGCCGATCGGGATTGTAGAGCCGGTCGTAGGGGACCGGCGGCGCGAAGGGGAGGTGGGGCCACATGTAGGAGACCAGCCCGAAGAACGGCCGGTCGTCGTCCGCGTCGAGCAACTCGACCGCGCGGTCGGTCGCCCACGCCGCGAACGTCTCGTCGGGCGGGTAGCGGTTCGTCTGGGGCAGCAGGTGCATCGCGTCGCTCCGCCCGAGCGCGGTCTGAAGGTCGTTGCCGGTGTCCTCTTCGTACTGCTTCCGGCGGAGGTGGGTCTCGTAGCCGAGGTCCAGGTCGTAGGGGGTCGTGTGGAACTTCCCGACGCCGAAGGTGCGGTATCCCCGCTCCTGCATCGCGCGGGCCAGAAACGGCCCACAGCGGTCTTCGAGGTGGGCGGCGTCGCGCTTGTCGTTGCCCCAGTAGCCCGTCGTCGTCGGCTCCGAGCCGGTGCGGACGCAGTGCCGCGCGGGGACACAGATCGGCGCCGGCGTGTAGGCGTTGGTGCAGGCCACGCCGCGGTCGGCGAGGCGGTCGAGGTTCGGCGTGTGAATGTCGGCGTTGCCTAACGCGCTGATCGTGTCGAAGCGCTGCTGGTCGGTCATCACGAACAGCACGTTCGGCCGCTCGGGAGGCATGCCCACCCACAGGCGGCAGTCGGACTTAAAGGTCCGCGGTGCGGGCGCAACGCCTTTCGGCCACGGTCGCCTACCGCCGCCCGTGCCGAGACTGGACGGCGTGGACCTGGAGATCCTCCGTCTCCTCGTAGCGGACGCGCGGCGCCCGTACAGCGACATCGCCGAGGCCGTGGACCGGTCCGCGCCGACGGTGTCAGATCGGGTCGACCGCCTGCAGGAGATGGGCGTGATCCGGCAGTTCACCGCCGACGTGGACCGCTCGATGCTTCGACGCGGCGTGCCGGTGCTGGTGACCGTCCACCCGACGGACGTGGACGCGGTCCGGGACGGGCTGGCGGGTGCGGACGCGGTCGAGCACCTCTACGTCACCGCCGACGCCCGGGTCGTCGCCCACGCCCGGGTGGCCGACGGCGACGTGCGCACGCTGCTGGCCGAGACCGTCGGCGAGGACGCCGTGCGGGACTACGAGGTGGCCCTGCTGGAGAGCGCTGACTGGACGCCCGGTGTGGGAGACGCGGCCTTCGCGGTCGACTGCGCGGAGTGTGGCAACACGGTCGACGCCGAGGGGGAGAGCGCGCGGATCGACGGCTCGCTCTACCACTTCTGCTGTGCGTCCTGCCGCGACGTGTTCGAGCGCCGGTACGACGACCTCCGCGAGGGAGCCTGACCGGCGAGCAAGCGAAAGTGCCTTTTGCCGCCCCGCCCCAGCATCGAGTATGGCGACAATCACGCTCAGCGTGCAGGGCATGTCCTGTGATGGTTGCGAGGAGATCGTCGAAGACTCGCTCGAAGAGGTCAGCGGCGTCGAGGACGCCGAGGCCGACCACGAGGAAGACCGCGCCACCGTCGAGGGCGACGCGGACCCCGACGCCCTCGTCGAGGCCGTCGACTTTGCCGGCTACGAGGCCAGCGCGGGCGGCGCCGAGGAGTAGGTTACGGGTCGGTAACCCCGTGACACCCCCGTTACCGAGGAAATATGGGGGCGGCGCACCTTATCGGTAGTAGATGACACCGACTGAGGATCGCATCTCCGAGTTGCCTCCGAGCGCGAAACTGGTCTTCAAGGTTCTGGAGTACAACGGCGGTCTCACACAGAAGGGCATCGTCGAGAAGTCACGGCTCTCTCAGCGCACGGTCCGCGACGCCCTCGACCGCCTCGTGGCGGCCGACGTCGTGGAGAAGGACATCTACATCCCTGACGCCCGGCAGAACCTCTACCGCCTCGCCCAGGAGTTCGAGTCCGACGTCGAGGCCGCCGCGCCCGAGTTGTCCGACTGACGCCCGGAAGGCATAACCGTCGGCCGGCCACAGACATCGCCGATGAGCGGCGCTGGCGATCGCCAGCCTCGACGGAGTCTGGGCCTCCTGGACGCCACCATGGTCGGCATGGGCGCGATGATCGGTGCCGGTATCTTCGTTCTCACGGGCCTCGCGGCCGACGCCGCCGGGCCGGCCGCCGTCCTCGTCTTCGCCCTCAACGGCGCCGTCACGGCCTTCACCGCGCTCTCCTACGCTGAACTCGCGGCGGCCATCCCCGAGAGCGGGGGCGGCTACGCCTACGTGAAGGAGGTGTTCTCCGAGGCCACCTCGTTTCTGATGGGGTGGATGCTCTGGTTCGCGTACATGATCGCCGGCGCCCTCTACGCCGTGGGCTTCGGCTCGAACTTCGCCACCTTCCTCGGGATGGTCGGGATCGACGTGCCCGAATCGGTTAGCGTGGTCGGCGTGACCGTGCCCGTCGGGGCGACCGCCCTCGCGCTGCTGGTGGTGGTCGTCTTCGTCGCGCTCAACGCGCTCAGCACCAGCGCCAGCGGCGGCGCCGAGACCGCGGTGACGCTCGTGAAGATCGCGATTCTGGTCGTGTTCGCCGCGTTCGGGGCCTTCGCGGTCGAGACGTCGAACTTCTCCCCGCTGTTCGAGGGGTCGGCCCTGTCGCTGTTGCCCGCCATGGGGCTGACGTTCATCGCCTTCGAGGGGTACGACCTCATCGCGACCGTCACCGAGGAGGTCAAAGACCCGGAGGAGACGATCCCGAAGGCCATCTTCTACTCGCTGGCCGCGACGGTCGCCATCTACATCGGCGTCGTCGCCGTCGCCGTGGGGACCGTCGGCGCGGACCAACTCGGGCGGGCGGGCGAGACGGCCATCGCGTCGGCCGCGGCCTCGTTCATGCCGACGATTCCGGGGCTGGGGATCGGCGGCGGGACGCTCATCGCCTTCGGCGCGGTGTTCTCGACGATGAGCGCGCTGAACGCCGTCGTGCTCGCGTCGAGTCGCGTCGCGTTCGCGATGGGGCGACAGGGTCAGCTTCCCGGCGGCGTGGAGCGGATCCACCCCGAGTTCGGGACGCCGCTCCGCGCCGTCCTCGTGAGCGCCGCCGTCGTCCTCGTCGCGGTCGTGGCCGTCCCGATCCGACAGATCGGGAACCTCTCCAGTCTGTTCTTCTTGCTCTCTTTCGTCGTCGTGAACGGGAGCGTGATCCGACTGCGGCGGCGCCGCCCGAACCTCTCCCGGCCGTACGAACTGCCCTTCTACCCGATCCCGCCGGTTCTGGGCATCGTGTTGAACCTCCTGCTGGGCCTCTTCATCGACCCCATCATCTGGGGGATGGGGGTCGCGTGGCTCGCGCTCGGCGGGGGAGTGTATTTACTGCTGGCGCGCGGTGACTGACACATGCGGGTGATCGTGGTGGGCGGCGGACGGGTCGGCCTCGAAACCGCCGCGACGCTCGACGAACAGGGGCACAGCGTGGTGGTCGTGGAGCGGGACCCCGACCGCTGCGCGGCGATCGGCAGCGAGTACGTCGCGACGGTCATCGAGGGCGACGGCACGGATCCGGCGATCCTCTCGCAGGCCGACCTCGACCGCGCCGACGTGGTCGCGGCGCTCACGGGCGACCAGTCGACGAACCTCGCGGTCTGCCTGCTCGCGGACCGCCTCGCGGACGTGCGCACGCTCCTGCGAGTCACGGGCGCCGCCGGCGCCGAGGCCTTCGAGGACGTGGTCGACGAGGTGGTCTACCCCGAGCGCGTGGGGGCGATGGCCGCGGTCAACGGCATCGCCACCGAGGCCGTCCGCGCGCTGGAGGAGGTGACCGGCGCGCTCGCGGTGCTGGAGATCGAAGTCGCCGCGGACGCCCCCGTCGCTGGCCGCACGCTGGCGGACGTGTCGCTCCCGCACGGCACCCTCGTCGTCTCGGACGCGACGGGCGACCGCGTCGCGGACACGGACACGGAACTCACGCCCGGCGAGACGTACCTGGTCGCCGCCGAGTCAGACGTGACAGAGGAGGTCCGACAGCTCTTCCGCGGCTAACCGGACCGTCGCGGTTTTGTACCCTAGCGCGTTACTGCCGTGGCGTGCAGAACGTCACGGACCGGACCAGCAACCCCTTCGGCATGTCGCCGCCCCGTCTCGTCGACGCCGACCCCGCGGCGGTCCACGGCTACGGCGACGCCAACGCGGACATCCACGTCGTCGGCGATCATCCGGGCATCCACGGTGGCGTCGAGTCCGGCGTCCCGTTCACCGGCACCGAGGGGGCACGTCGCCTCCAGCGTGTCCTCCACGACGTGGGCCTGCTCGAAGCGCCCTACAGCGACCGGCCGCGACTGCGGAACCTCTTCGCGAGCTATCTCCACGCGAGCGTCGTCCCCGAGGGCGATCCGACCCGGGAGAGCTACGTCCGCCTCGAACCGTTCTTCGACGCGGAACTCCGCGCCATCGCGGCCCACGTCCTGCTCCCGGTGGGCGACCGGGCGACCGAACACGTCCTGCGGACGTACACGGCCCGTCGGCCGACCGACGCCGCCGCGCGCCACGCCGAGGAACTCCGCGGCAGCGGCTTCCTCGTGGTGCCCGTGAGCGACCCGGCCACGTGGACGGACGCGGACGAGGCGGAGATCCGTGAGACGCTGGACCGACTGCTGTCCTCCGACTACCGCCAGATCAGCGACCTCGGCCGCTTCCTCCCGGGCGGCGAGTCGTACTACGTTCGGTGAGCTTTATCATTCAGGCACAGGTGATATGGGTCACCACCCGGTACTATTACTCGCCTGCCTAGCGCAGGTGTGCCTCCGCCACGGATTGTGCCTCCGGTGGCGGGCGGGGAGCCGTCCCCGTTTTTCGGCAGGGCCGCAATTGCTAAGCCGCGCGTCCGTCACGATGATGGTATGCTGACTCCCGACGCGGTCCGCGTCCTCGACCACGCCGACGTGACCGCCGATCCGCTCCTGGAGGAGATGACCGAGCACGGCCGCGAGCGCAACTTCCCCATCGTCGGCCCGAACGCGGGGCGCCTGCTGCGCCTCCTCGCGCGCACCGGCGACGCTGAACGGGTCTTCGAATTCGGCTCCGGCTTCGGCTACTCGGCGGCGTGGTTCGCGGGGGCGCTCCCCGACGACGGCGAGATCGTGCTGACCGACTACGACGAGGACAACCTCGCCTCCGCGCGATCGTTCCTCCGCGAGGGCGGCTACGACGGCGTTGCACGCTACGAAGTCGGCGACGCCATCGAAACCTTCCGCGAGGAGGAGGGCCACTTCGACGTGGTGCTGATCGATCTGGAGAAGACGATGTACGTCGAGGCCTTCGAGTTGGCGCGCGAGCAGGTCAGTGAGGGCGGCATCGTCGTCGCCGACAACATGCTCGACGGACCCATGACCGCGGACGACGTGGCCGACGCCCTCGACGGGGAGGACCCCGACAACGACCACGCGGACGGCATCGCGGCGTACATCGAGCGGGTGCGCGACGATCCGGACTTCGAGACCTCGCTGATCCCGCTCGGCGAGGGGCTGGCGATCAGCTGTAAGCGCTAGGGGCGGTAGATGGCGGGCCGTTCGAGGGTCACGTCGTAGCCGACGGCCGCCACCGGCTCGGTGGTCCACGCGCCGCCGGTGAGACACTCGAAGCCGTCCTCGTCCACGAGCCACGTGTTCTCGGCCTTCGCGCCCTGCACCGTCGGGTTCCACGCGTAGCCCATCGGGAGGAAGACAGCGCGGTCGCTGGTGGGCGTGGCCTTCCACTCGCGGCCCGCGAACCCGGCGGCGCCGCCCTGATGGTGGTTGCGCCACTCGCCCGGGTAGCCGACCGCCTCGTACGCGTCCTGCACAGCCCCGAACACGTCCCCGGCGGTGCCGCCCTCGCGACCGACCTCGCGGGTCGCCGCCAGCGCCGTGGCCTCGACGCGGGCCGCGGCCTCGGTGCGCTCGACGAGCCAGTCCGGTTCGTCGAAGGCGACCGTCCGGGTGACGCTGGCGTGCAGGCCGTCGCGAACGGCGGTGACCGAGAGGAGCGCGTAGTCGCCGAGTGCGTCGCCCTTCGACGTGTAGTGGCGCCACGTGGACGCGCGCTCGCCGCCGCCGACGAGTGCGACCGGGGCGCGAATGCCGTCCGCGGCCAGCCGATCGAGGAGGCGGCCCTGTGCCTCCCGCTCTGTCGTTTCGGGGGTCAGTTCCTCACAGACGGCCTCCATCGCGCTCGCGGCGTCGGCGCCCAACGAGCGGTAGGCCGCCACGTCCTCGGTGGTGAGCGGCTGGCGCACGTCGCTGGCGTCGAGCGATTCGAAGCCGGGCACGTCGAAGTCGGCAGCGGCGGGCGTCGGCGACTGGGCGGCGACGGCCTCGGCGAGCGAAGACTCGTACCACTGGAACGCAACGACCTCCACGTCGGCGTCGAGTTCCTCCTCGGCGAGACGCGGGGCTTCGATGTTGTTCGTGACGACCGTGACGGTCTCGCCGTCGTAGCCCGCGGCCGCGACGCCGGGGCCGGCGTCGGCGCTCACCACGTTGTCGCCCCCGGTCAGCCACGCGAAGGAATTGGGCTGGCCGAACCAGACGGCCGACAGCCCCTGCTCGTCGAGAACCGCGTCGAGTCGGTCGGTGTGTGCCATGGTCGTGGCTTCGCCGGGCCGGGCTTGAATGTAGGGGTCTGCCGCTACCCGAGGGTCTTTTGACCTCCTTCGAGATGCGTCTGTATGGAGTACGTCAACCTCGGCAGCACGGGGACAAAGGTTTCTGAACTCTGCTTTGGCACGTGGCGCTTCGGAAAGGAGGTCGACGGGGTCGTCGAGACCGACCGCGAGCAGGCCCACGAACTCCTCGACGCGTTCGCGGAGCGCGGCGGGAACTTCATCGACACCGCCAACACCTACGGCGACGGCCAGAGCGAGCAGTGGATCGGCGAGTGGCTCGAGGACCGCGACCGCGAGGACTTCGTGCTCGCCTCGAAGGTGTTCTGGGAGATGGAGAGCCGCTTCAGCCACAATCTCTCGCGGAAGAACATCCGCGCAGAGATCGAGGGCACCCTCGACCGACTCGGGACGGACTACCTCGACCTCTACTACATCCACCGGTGGGACGACGACACGCCCATCGAGGAGACGCTGCAGACGCTGAACGACCTCGTTCGCGAGGGCAAGGTCAACTACCTCGGCGCGTCCTCGATGGCCGCCTGGAAGCTGACGAAGGCGCTCTGGACCAGCGACGTGGAGGGCCTCGAACGGTTCGAGGTCACCCAGCCGAAGTTCAACGCCGCCCACCGCGACCCGGTGTCGGACTACCTCGACGTGTGCGCGGACCAGGATCTTGCCGTCTGCCCGTGGAGCCCCCTCGAAGGCGGCTTCCTGACGGGCAAGTACGAGCGCGACGGCGAGGCCCCCGAGGGCTCGCGCGCCGACCTGCACGGGTACGAGGACCGCTGGTCGACGCGCCAGTGGGAGACGCTGGACGCCGTGCGCGCCGTGGCCGACGAGGTCGACGCCTCGCCCGCGCAGGTCTCGCTCCGCTGGATGATGGACCAGTCCGACTTCACCTGCATCCCCATCATCGGCGCGCGTACCGTGGACCAACTCGACGAAAACGTCGGGGCCGCCGAGGTCGACCTCACGGCCGACCAGCACGACCGCATCACGGACGCCTACCACGACGCCGCGTAGCCCGTCGGTTTTTTGTCGCCGTTCGCTGTATCGACGCGCATGAAGATCGGTGTGCTCACCGCGCCGCTGGCAGACGAACCGCTCGACGACGCGCTCGCGTACCTCGCTGACCTGGCCGTCGACGCCGTCGAACTGGGGACGGGCGGCTTCGTCGGTGACGACCACCTCGACCGCGCGGCCCACCTCGACGACGAGGCTGCACAGTCCGAACTGCTGTCGCTCCTCGACGACTACGACCTGACGATCAGCGCGCTGGCGACCCACAACAACCCCCTCCACCCGGACACGGAGCGGGCCGAGCACGCCGACACAGAACTCCGGGAGACGATTCGCCTCGCGGACCAACTCGACGTGAACACGGTCACCTGCTTCTCCGGCCTCCCGGCTGGCGCGCCCGGCGACTCGGCGCCAAACTGGATCACCGCGCCGTGGCCGAACGAGCACAGCGACATGCTCGACTACCAGTGGGAGGAGGTGGGCATCCCCTACTGGAGCGACGTGAACGAGCACGCCGACGACCACGGCGTCGACGTCGGCATCGAGATGCACCCGAACATGCTCGTCTACGAGCCAGAGGGGATGGCCCGCCTCAACGAGGCGGCCGGGGATCGCATCGGCGCGAACTTCGACCCCTCCCACCTCTACTGGCAGGGCATCGACGTGACGGAGGCGATCCGCTTCCTCGGCGAGCGAGACGCCATCCACCACGTCCACGCCAAGGACACCGCGCTCTACGAGTCCAACGCCGACGTGAAGGGCTACCTCGACACCGCCCCCTACACCGAGGAGGCCGACCGCTCGTGGCTGTTCCGCTCCATCGGCTACGGACACGACGAGGCCCACTGGAAGGACGTCGTCTCGACGCTCCGGATGGTGGGCTACGAGGGCGCGCTCTCCATCGAGCACGAGGACTCGCTGACGAGCGGCCGCGAAGGGCTGGAGAAGGCCGTCGACGTGCTGGACCGCGCCGTCTTCGACACCAAGCCCGGCGAGGCGTACTGGGCCTGACTCCACTGTTCGCTGATAAATTCCGCCTTAATATATCCTGAAATACCACCGAATTGTTATGTGGCGGCGGGTCCGTTCTCCGGTGATGTCGGACTCAGACGACACGACTCGGGATCGGAGCCGGGAACGGACGCGCGACCGACCGCCGGCGAACGGGGGCACCTCGGCCACGGATCGGCTGAGGGAAGAGCAGACACAGACGTACATCTTTCTCACAGGGGCGCTGTACGCGGCGCTGGTCGTCGGGGTGGCGGTGACGGCCCTGTTCCACGACGCCCTCGCGCCGAACAACATGATGGGCGTGATGCCGCCCGGCCGCTGGACCGGCGTCATCGGGGCGGCCCCGCTCGTCGCTGGTGCGGCCGGCTTCTACACCGCGCACGACCTCGACGGCACCGACGCGTACCTCGCCAGTTTCGTCGGCAACGCCGCCGGCTACCTGCTCCTGTACCTCGGGTTCTACATGATCGAGGACACGCTCCTCGACGCGACGCTCGGGGAGATCGAGATCGCGATGCAGATCGGCATCGCGGCGGGCATCGGCGTGACCGGCGCCGTGTTCGCCTACGCGGCCGAGAACTACGAGGACTGGACGCCGTAGCTCCTCCCAGAGCGCTTATACGTCGGCCCCGAGAGGGTCCGCCGATGTCAGCAGACGACCGACGGACGGACGACCCGCAGGGTGGGGACCCGAGGTACTACGACGAGAGCGAGAGCATCGGGGACCGGATACAGGACCCGACGACCAAGACCTACATCACGTTCAGCGTGGGCGTCTTCCTGGCGGTGGGGCTGGGGTACGGCCTGACGCTGTTTCTGGTCTCCGAACTGGCCGAGACCGGCATGACCGGCGACATCGCCGGTGCGGGCTCGCTGGTCATCGGCGTGCTCCTCGCGCCCCTCATCGCCGGCATCACGGGACTGACGACCGGGTTCCGGATGGACGGCGACGACGCGAAACTCGCGGGCGGCGTCGGTGCGGCCGTCGGCGTCGTCGTGATGCTCGTCGTGTTGCTCGTGTTCGCCTCGCTCATCAGCAGCGGCGGCGGCGGCGGTGGCGGCGACCTCGACCTCGGACCGCTCATCGGCCTCGTCCTCGGCGTCGGCGCGACGGGCGCCATGGCCGCGGCGGTGCCCTCCCGGACTGACGTGATCTGAGCGGCAAGAACTAAGGCGCTCGTTTCGGGAGTGTCCGGTATGACGCTCCGAGTCGGCCTCCTCGGCTACCGGTTCATGGGACAGGCCCACGCGAACGCGCTGGCGCGGCTCCCGATGTTCTTCCCGGACGCGCCGGACGTGGAACGCGACGTGATCGTCGGCAGGGACGAGGCTGCGCTCGCGGAGGCGGCCGACCGACTCGGCTTCTCGCGGACCAGCACCGACTGGCGCGAGGTCGTCGACGACGTGGACGTGTTCTACAACCTCGGCCCGAACGACCTCCACGTCGAGCCGTCGGTCGCGGCGCTAGAGGCGGGCACACACGTCTTCTGCGAGAAGCCCCTCGCCCACACGCTGGCGGGCGCCGAAGAGATGGCTGCGGCCGCTCGCGAGAGCGAGGCGCAGGCGGGCGTCGCGTTCAACTACCGCTTCGTCCCGGCGATCCAGAAGGCCCGCGACCTCATCGCCAGCGGCGAACTCGGCGAGATCCACCACGTCCGCGCGAACTACCTCCAGGACTGGCTGGTCGATCCCGAGGCGCCGTGGTCGTGGCGCAACGACGAGGACGTGGCGGGCAGCGGCGCGCTCGGCGACCTCGGCGCCCACTCCGTCGACCTCGCGCAGTTCCTGCTCGGCGAAGGGATCGAGCGCGTCAGCGGGCACCTCCGGACCTTCGTCGACGAGCGGCCCGTGCCGGACGCCGACGAGACGCGGCCGGTGACCGTCGACGACGCCTTCTCCGCGCAGGCGGCCTTCGAGGGCGGCGCGATGGGCGTCTTCGAGGCCTCGCGCTTCGCGAACGGGCACAAGAACGGCAACACCATCGAGGTTAACGGCTCCGAGGGGAGCCTGCGCTTCGACCTGGAACGCCTGAACGAGCTCGAAGTGCTCCGGGACGGCGACCGCGGCTTCGAGACGGTGCTCGTCACCGAGGAGGACGACCCCTACGTCGAGAACTGGTGGCCGCCGGGGCACGTCCTCGGCTGGGAGCACACCTTCGTCCACGAGAACTACGAGTTCCTCACGAGCGTCACGGTCGGGGAGTCCCACGAACCGGACTTCCAGACCGGCCTGAACGTCCAGCGCGTCCTCGCCGCCATCGAGGAGAGCGACGAGCGCGGCGAGTGGGTCGCAGTGGACGCCGTCAGTCCCTGATCGTCGCCAGCACCTCCTCGGCGTGGCCCTCGGGGTCCACGCCCTCGAAGGCGGCCACGACGTCGCCGTCCGGGCCGACGAGGTACGTGTTCCGGAAGACGCCCTGGACGACGTTGCCGAACACGTTCTTCTCGCCGTAGGAGTCGTAGGCGCTCGACACCGCGCCGTCCTCGTCGGAGAGCAACTCGAAGGGGAGGTCGTAGTCGGCCGCGAAGTCCGCGAGGTCCGAGACGGGGTCGTCGCTGATGCCGACGACTGCCACGTCCGCGGCCTCGTAGCGGTCCCACTCGTCGCGGAAGCCACAGGCCTCGGTGGTGCACCCCGGCGTGTCCGCGCGGGGGTAGAAGTACACGACGACGTGTCGCCCGGCGAAGTCCGAGAGCGCGACGGGGTCGCCGTCCTGATTCGGCAGTTCGAAGTCGGGTGCGGAGTCGCCCTGTTCGAGCATACCGGTGGTGGGTCGCCGACCCACACAGTCCTTTCCCTCAGAACCCGAGGTCGTCGGCGTGCGCGTCGAGCACGTCAGCCAACGTCCGGTCGTGCTCCTCGATGCGGTACCGAACCCGGACCATTGGCGCGTCGACGTCGACCAGCCGCGAGAGGTCGAAGGGCGTGCCGACGAGCACGAGGTCCGGATCTGCGTTCCGGATCGTCGCCGCCAGATCCGCGACCTGCTCGTCGCTGTACCCCATCGCCGGCAGCACCGGTCCGAGGTGGTCGTACTCCGCGAAGGTGTCCGCGATGGTGCCGACGGCGGCGTCTCGGGGGTCGATCAGTTCGCCCGCGCCGTGGTCCCGGGCCGCGATGGTCGCCGCTCCCGTCGACGCGCCGCCGTGCGTGAGCGTCGGCCCGTCCTCGACGGCGAGCACGCGCTTCCCCTCGATCTCGGCGCCCTCGGGGACCGACACGACCGAGTCGGCGTGGAGGATCTCGGCGTCGGGATTGACGGCGCGGGCGTTCTCGACGACGGTCGCCACGTCGGCGGCGTCGGCCGAGTTCTCCTTGTTGACGACCACGCAGTCCGCGAGGCGGAGGTTCGTCTCGCCGGGGTGGTAGCGCAGTTCGTGGCCCGCCCGGAGCGGGTCCGCGAGGACGACGTGAAGGTCCGGCCGGTAGAACGGGAGTTCGTTGTTCCCCCCGTCCCAGACGATCACGTCCGCGCCCTCCTCGCGGACCGCGTCGGCGACGCGGCCGTAGTCGACCCCGGCGAACACGACGTGGCCCCGCTCGACGTGCTGCTCGAACTCCTCGCGTTCCTCGACGGTGACGCCGGCCGCGTCGAGGTCGGCCAGCGTCTCGAAGCGCATGACCGCCTGCTCGGCGAGGTCGCCGTACGGCATCGGCTCGCGGACGACGACCGGATCGAGGCCCCGGTCGTCGAGGGCCGCGGTCACTTTGCGGGCGGCCTGTGACTTGCCACAGCCGGTACGAACGGCGTCGACAGCGACGACCGGCAGGTCGAGGGCCAGCATCATCTCGTCCGGGCCGACGATGCGGAAGTCGGCCCCCGCGGCCAGCGCCCGGGACGCGAGGTGCATCGCGTCCTCGTGGGAGAGATCGGAGTAGGAGAGGACCACCTCGTCGACGTCCCGATCCCGGATCGTCGCCTCGAGGTCCCGTTCGGGCACGATCGGAATCCCGTCGGGGTAGCCCGAGCCGGCGAGTTCGGGCGGATACCGGCGCTCGGGCATGTCCGCCAGTTCGCCCACGTTCTGGTCGTGGCTCTGCGTGAACGCGACGACCCGGCGGTCGGGGTCGCCGCGGAAGACCGCGTTGAAGTCGTGGAAGTCCCGTCCCGCCGCACCGGCGATGAGGACCCGTCGGGTCACGGAGGCAGGTGGGCGGGAATCCGCAAAAGCGTGGCGGCACAACGGCTTTCGGACGCGCCACCGAAGGGCGGGCCATGCCAGTCGCGGTGGTCGCGCTCGGCGGCAACACGCTGCTGCGCGGCGGCGAGGGCGGCATCGACGAGCAGCGCGAACGGGTCGCGCGAGCGGCCGACCGCCTCGCGGCGCTCAGCGACAGGGGGTACGACCTCGTCGTCACGCACGGCAACGGGCCACAGGTCGGTGATCTCCTGCTCCAGCAGGAGGGCGCCGAGCATCCCCGGCCGCTCGACGTGTTGGTCGCCGAGACGCAGGCCCAGATCGGCTACCTGCTCGCGCAGGCTCTCGATGCGCGGGCGGATGGGTCGGCCGCCACCGTCGTCACCCGCACCGTGGTCGACCCCGACGACCCGGCGTTCGACGACCCCGCGAAGCCCATCGGCCCGTACTACGACGCCGAGGAAGCCGCGGCGCGCGAGTTCGAGACGGCAGAAGTCACCCGGCCCGACGGGTCGACGGCCCACCGCCGGGTCGTGGCGTCGCCGACGCCCGCCGAAATCGTGGAGCGCGACCGCATCGCCGCGCTCGCCGAGGACGGGCGGCCGGTCGTCTGTGGCGGTGGCGGCGGCGTCCCGGTCGCGCGGGAAGACGGCGGTCTCCGGGGAGTGCCCGCGGTCGTCGACAAGGACCACACCTCGCGCCTCGTCGGAGACGCGGTCGGCGCGGGCGAACTGCTCTTCCTGACGGACGTGGACTGCGCCTACCTGAACTTCGGCGCGGACGACCAGCGACCGGTCGGCGAGACGACGCCCGCGGCGATCCGCGAGCACCTCGACGCCGGCGAGTTCGGCGCCGGGAGCATGCGGCCGAAGGTCGCGGCCGCCGCCCGCTTCGTCGACGCGGGGGGCGAGCAAGCCGTCATCACCTCGCCCGACCGGCTGATCGACGCGCTCGACGGCACGGCGGGCACGCGAATCACGTAGGGGTTTTTGCCCCGTCCGGCCGTCGAGGCGCGCATGACCGAGGAGGCCCGCGTGCTCGGGGTGCCGACGGACTACGGGACGAACCGCCGCGGGGTCGACATGGGTCCCTCAGCGATCCGCTACGCGGGCCTCGTGGACGCGCTCGAATCGGTCGGCCTCGACGTGACCGACGCCGGCAACATCGCGACGCCGCGGGCCGGGGGCCGCGACGGCCGCCACGAAGCCGATGCGCGATTCCTCGCGGAGGTGATGGAGGTCACTGGCTTGCTCTCCGACGCCGTCGCGGACGCCGTGGCCGCGGGAACCACCCCGATCGTCCTCGGCGGCGACCACTCCGTCGCCATCGGGACACTGGCGGGCGCGGCGCGGGACCGGGACGTGGGCGTCGTCTGGTTCGACGCGCACGCCGACTGCAACACCCCGGAGACGAGCCCCAGCGGCAACGTCCACGGGATGCCGCTGGCGGCGGCGCTCGGGTGGGGGAGCTTCGCGGACTTCGACTGGGCGCACGCCCCCGGCCTCGCCGAGGAGAACGTCGCGTGGGTCGGGCTCCGCGACCTCGACCCCGAGGAGCGAACGGCGATCAGGGAGAGTGACGCGACGGCGTTCACGATGCGCGACGTGGACGAGCGCGGCATCGGCCCGGTCGTCGAGGACGCACTCGACGTCGCCTCGGCCGGGACGGACGCGCTCCACGTCAGTTTCGACCTCGACGTTCTCGATCCCAAGGAGGCACCGGGCGTCGGCACGCCGGTTCGGGGCGGGGCGACGTACCGCGAGGCCCACGCCGCGATGGAAGCCGTCGCCGCCCGCGACGCCGTGGACTCGCTCGAAGTCGTCGAGGTGAACCCGATCCTCGACCGGCAGAACGAGACGGCCGAACTCGCGGTGGAGCTGCTCTGCTCGGCGGTGGGCCGACGCGTGCTGTAACCCTGCTATCTTGCCGGTTGGCGACCCGTAATGGTGGCCCCACCCCACGCCCGGGGTGATGCCAGTAGGGCCACCAATCGAGGATCTGCACTTTGCCGACGCGCCGTCCGTGGATGCCGTGCCGGGGCCGGAGTCCCGACGCCTCCGCGATCGACAGGAGCGCGTCGAGAGCAACGCCGTGCGCTACCCCCACGACCTGCCGGTGTCGATGGCGGCGGCGAAGGGCGCGACCGTGAAAGACGCCGACGGCAACGTCTACCTCGACTTCTTCGCGGGCATAGGCGTCACGAACGTGGGACACTCGAACCCCTACGTCGTCGAGGGCGTCGAGGAGCAGACAGAGACGCTCGTCCACACGCTCGATTTCCCCTCGGAGACGCGACTGGACCTCGTCGAGCGCCTCGACGACATCGTGCCCGGCGACCTGCAGGGCAACAACCGCGTCGCCTTCGGCGGTCCCACCGGGAGCGACGCCGTCGAGGCGACGATCAAGCTCGCGAAGAACGCCACGGGGGGCGACGGTTTGATCGCCTTCCGCGGGGCGTACCACGGCGGGACGGCGGGCGCGCTGAGCCTCACCGCTGACACCGGGGAGAAGGAGAAGTACACCCCGATGCTCGCCGACGTGCAACACCTCCGTTACCCCGACCCGTTCCGGCAGGACCTCTCCCCCGAGCGCGCGGTCGAGGAGGCCCTGCGCGAGGTCGAGACAGTGCTTGGCGACGAGTGGGGCGGCCTCGCCAACCCGGCGGGCATCTGGGTCGAACCGATTCAGGGCGAGGGCGGGGTCGTCGTGCCCCCCGGAGGATTCCTCTCGGGCCTGCGCGACCTCGCTGACGAGCACGGGGTGCCGCTCATCGTCGACGAGGTGCAGGCCGGCTTCGGCCGCACCGGCGAGTGGTTCGCCTGCGAGCACGAGGGGGTCACGCCCGACGCGATGCCCATCGCGAAGGGAATGGGCGGCATCGGCCTGCCGCTCTCCGCCACCGTCTACGACGACGACATGCCCGGCTTCGAACCCGCGGACCACTCCGGGACGTTCCGGGGCTACCTGCCCGCCATGGAGGCCTCGATCCGCACCATCGACTACGTCGAGGACCACGACCTGCTGGCCCACGCCACGGACCTCGGCGAGTATATCCGGGAGCGCCTGCGGACCGTCGCCGACGACGTGCCAGAGCTGGCGGACGTGCGCGGCCGGGGGCTGTTCGTCGCGGCGGAGTTCCGCGAGGGGACGGAGCCGGCGCCGGACCTCGTGGACGAGATTCGCCGCGAGTCGATGCGTCGCGGCGTCCTGACGTGGGGCGGTGGCCGCGCGGGGAACGTCCTCCGCCTGATGCCGCCCCTCGTTTTGACCCGGGCGCAGGCCGAGGCCGGACTGGACGCCGTGGCGGAGGCCGTTCGCTCCGTCTGCGGGGACGAGTCCTGACCGGAACCCGGCGGCGGCGACGGGGCAAACCCGCGTCGTCCACCAGAGTTATTACTCGGGCATTCAATCGTCGTCGCATGGAACGCGCACTCGTCGTCGTCGACGACACGGACGAACACCGCGAACTCCTGCGGGAGGCCGGCGAACTCGCCGCGGGCGTGGACGCGGAACTCATCCTGCTCACGACGCTCACCGCCGAGGAGTTCGCCGAGGACGCCGCGACCATCGAGCGCATCGCGGAGATGGAACACACCGGCTACGAGGAAGACGCCGCCATCGAGGCGGCCCGGAACTTCGCGCGGGAGACCGCCGAGGAGGAACTCGACGGCCTCGACCTCTCGTTCGAGGCCATCGGCCGGGTCATCGAGGAGAACGAGCACGCCGACGCCGTCCTCGACACGGCCGCGGAGAAGGACTGCGATCACGTCTTCATCACCGGTCGCCGCCGCTCCCCGACCGGGAAGGCCATCTTCGGCGACGCCGCACAGCGCGTGATTCTCAACTTCGACGGTCTCGTGACCGTCAAGACGTCGTAACTCAGGGGTCGATCCGCGACCGGAACTCGGGCAGTCCGTTGACGCCCGCGTCGAACGCGAACAGCGCGCCGGCGCCCTCACCTTCCACGTCGCGTGGATTCCCCGCGGTGGCCGTCGGCGCGTAGGCCGTGTCGTAGTTCTCGTCGCCGAACGCGACGCTCGCTACCTTTCGTGCCGGCAGGCGCACCCGCCGGTCGACGCTCCCGTCGGGCGCGTGCCGGACGACCGAGTGGCCGTTCCAGCGCGCGGACCAGACGTAGCCGTCCTCGTCGACCGTGAGGCCGTCGGGCTTGCCCGGCCCGCCGACCGTGCTGGCGAACCGGCGGCGGTTGCGCAGGTCGCCCGTCTCGCGCACGAAGTCGAAGAGCCAGATTGTCTCTTCGTTCGTCTCGGTGAAGTAAAAGCGCGTGTCGTCCGGCGAGAAGCCCATGCCGTTGGCCGTCGCGACGCCCTCGATCAGCACGTCGAACGTGCCGTCGGGTTCGACGCGGTAGAGGCGCCCGCGGCTTCCGCCCTGGGCCATCGTCCCGGCGTAGACGCGGCCCTCCGGGCCGGCGATGACGTCGTTGAAGCGGGACCCGTTCTCCTCGGGGATCTCCGAGACGATCACGTCCCCCAGCCCGTCGGCCTCGTTCCAGAGTTGGATCTCGCCGTCGTCGGCGAACAGCAGGAGGTCCCCGTCGGCCTGAATCGTGAAGCCGCCGATGCGCCGGTCGTCGTCGTGGACGCGCTCGTGTGCCTCCGTGGCGGGGTCGTACTTGAAGATGCGTCCGTTGGGGATGTCGAGCCAGTAGACGACCTCCTCGTCGGGGTGCCAGAGGGCGCCTTCGCCCGTCTCGGTGCCGTAGTCGGCGACGCGTGTCACGTCCATGCGACACGCTGGCGGGCCGGGCGCCTTAAATGGGGGCTATCCGGGGCGGGGCTATTCGCCCTCGCCGTTGCCGTAGATTGGGCCCTCGTCCTGCCCGTCGGGTTCGGGGTCGAAGGTGTCGTTTTGCTTGTCGCCGAGGACGTCGATTTCGGCGAGCATCCCCTTGCGGGTGACCCGGCTGAGCGCGTGATCGACGAGCTTGATGCGCTCGGGGACCGGGCACTCCATCTCGCCGATCATGCAGGACCCCGGCGGGACCTTCATCGTCTGGATGTTCTTGTCGGCGTAGGCCGCGAGGTCCTCCTCCTCCGGCAGGCCGCCGTCGCGGTACGCCCGCGCCCAGACGTTGCCGATGGGGTGGAAGTTCGAGGAGAGATTCGGACCCCCGTCGACCATGAACACCCGGACCGTGTCGCCGCGGTCGACCTCCTTCGGCCCGTGGCGCGCCGCCGCGTAGGCGTACTTCTCGCCGTTGAGCAGGACGTAGGTGGGGTTCTCCTGCTTCATGGCGTCCATGTCGAAGCCGTGGTGACCCTCGGTGCCGGTCGGCGCGTCGGTGTACAGCTCGTGCTGGCCGAAGTAGAACTCGTGGTCGACCTCCGGGAGCCCCTCCTTGGGTTCGACCACGATCATCCCAAACATGCCACTGGAGATGTGGTAATCCATGTTCGGCACCGCACAGTGGTAGATGAACGCGCCCGGGTACGTGGCTTTGAACTCCATGGCGTTCTCCTCGCCGGGGCTGGCGGTGGTCGCGACGCTCCCGCCGCCCGTGCCGTAGACGGCGTGGAAGTCGACGTTGTGCGGGGCGGCGTTCTCCGGGAGGTTCTCCAGAGTGAGCGAGACCGTGTCGCCCTGCCGCACGCGGACCATCGGGCCGGGGATGGTGCCCCCGAAGGTCATGTAGTCGAACGTGACCCCCGGCTCGATCTCCGCCGTGACCTCCTCACACTCGAGCGTGACCTCGTGGTGTTCGGGCTCGTCGCGGTCGATCGGGGCCGGGATCTCCCCGGGGTCCCGGGCCACGCTGTCGACGTCGGTCGGCTTGGCCGTCGACTGCTGCGTGGGGGTCGGGTCTTCGTCGGTGTTCGCGGGAGCCTCGGCCGAACAGCCCGCGACGGCGGCCGTTCCGCCGATACCCAGTGCCTCTAGCGCCCGACGACGAGTGGTTTCGAACATGGTTTGCTTCCTCGCATGTGGAGTTCGGAGCCCGACCCATATGAACCGGCGAGCGTGTTCCTGCCCGACTGGAACGGCGCTGAACGTGTTCGCAGGGGCCTTTATGTACCCGGTCTGCCGAAGCAGTTCCCGGACGGCGAGAATCCGGGCGAACGTGTTCGGGAGAACGCCCGTGTACGAGAGACACTGAGGGTCCCGTGTGGAGATGACCGACAGCGACGACAGTCCGGCAGTCCGGAGACGAACCGTGCTCACGACCGTCGGCGCCACGGCGGGCGTCGCGCTCGCTGGCTGTTCGAGTGGCGGCGGTGGTGGCGACGACGACAACGACGACGGCAACGGCGGCGACGGCAACACGATCGCGGTCGGGCCGGGCGGCGACTTCGCGTTCGAGCCCTCGGAGATCACCGTGAGCACCGGTGACACGGTGACGTGGGAGTTCGAGAGCGGGTCGCACAACGTGAGCGCGTGGCCGGAGATGAACGACACCGTCTCGATTCCGGAGGGCGCCAGCGGCTTCGGGACGATGGAGCAGGGCGGCGACGCGTACGCCACCGTCTCCGAGGGCGAGACGTTCGAGCACACCTTCGAGACCGCGGGCGAGTACACCTACGTCTGCGTGCCCCACGTCGCCTCGGACATGGTCGGCACCGTCGTCGTCGAGGAGTGACCGGGCGCCGCGGTCACGACACGAACAGCGAGTAGAGGATCGTCGCGAACCCGAGCAGGAGAAACACACTTTCTGCGGCGAGGGCGACGAGCGGATCCATGCCCGTTATCTGGTCGATGCCGCCGCCGACGATGGAGCCGAGGGTCACGACGCCGAACCCGACCGCGAGCGCGCGGAGGGCCGGCGAGCCCGTTCGGTGGTACGCGCGAACGGCGTAGAACGTGATCAGACCACCCGTGACGAAGGTTAGCGTCTTCAGGACGACGATTGCTGTGAGGGCGTGTGTCATGTCTCGTGGCGCACCTCCGACCAGAGGTCGGCCAGCCGTTCCTCGGGGGTCTCGGCGGGCCGCTCGACGGCGACCTGAAAGGCCCGCTCTCCGTCGAGGGCGACCCGAACTTCCTCGAAGTCCACCTCGTAGCGAGTGGTGTGCTGGCCGTCCGTTCTGATCTCGGTCAGTTCCCCGACGAGCGAGGCGTCGGAGAGCAGTTCGAGTTTCCGGTACGTCGTGGAGAGGGGAACGTCGCACGCGTCCGACAGTTCGCTCGCGGTCATGGGCTCCTCCATGGCGCGGACGAAGTCCCGGCAGACGGGGTCGTCGAGGGCGTCGAGCACCTCCTGCAGGTCCGGGGTGTCATCGTCCGCGAAGGGGTCACGTACCATGTGTCGCGTCCGTGGTCGGCTCGGTTCCGCGCGGACGACTGCGCCCGTCCGCCCCATCCCTCGTCATGCCGAGATGTACGCACATGCGTTATTTGAGTGTGGCGCTCTCCTCGGCGTCGAGGAACTCCCTGACGATGCGGGACTCGGCGCGGTGGAGCGTCTCGCTGCAGGTCGACTTCGCGATGCCGACTTCCTCCGCGAGTTCGGTGAGCGACGACTCCCGCGGGGTGTCGTAGTACCCCTCCTCGACGGCGGCGCGGAGCAGGCGCTCCTGTCGCTCCGTGAGCAGGGGGTCCGGTTCGATGTGCTCCCGGATGTGCTCGACGGTGTAAGTGACCCCGAAGGCGTCCAGTTGATCGCCCAGCGCGGAGAGGCTGTCGTGGGGTGCGGTCACGTCCCACGTGGCGTCGCCGTCCTCGATGTCGAAGGGCATCTCCAGAGGGATGCCCGAGTCCTGCACCGCGAGGAGCAACAGCGGCGTCGTCGTCTCGAACTGGATCAGCGCCGTGTCCTCGTGGCGGTGCAGGAGGTCCAGCGAGGTGACCTCCTCGCGGTCGTGGACGGCCGCGACGACGTCCGGCAGGTCCGGCCCGGCCAGTTCGGCGTGGCCCACGCCGGTCCCCCCGTCCGCGAGCGCCGCCAGGATCCGAAACCGGACCGACGGGTACTCCCGGGACACGTCGCCGATCCACGCCCCCTCCGGGATGGTGAGGGTGAGTCGCGCTCGTGGCATGTGTCAGCGTTCCCCGCCGCGGCATTTGAGGCTGTCGCGGGTATTCGGTTTTCGGGAGAGCCGTTCGCCGATTCGGGCGAACATGTTCACCCCTCCCAGATCGCCGTGACCACGACGTCTTCGGCCTCGACGGTCTCGTACTCGTACCCCCGGTCGGTGAGTTTGGGGTACAGGTGCTGGGGCGCGCGGTCGTTCACCTGGACGAGGACTGCGCCGTCGTCGAGGTCTTCGACGCGTTCGAGCGTCTCGGCGAGTGGCTCGGGCGGCGGCAGGTCTCGCACGTCAAGCCGCGTCCGTGGCCCGTCCGGCGCGGCGGTCTCGTCGAGGGCACCGTCGACTGTCATACCTGTCCGTTCGGGGTCGGCCAGGGGGAGCGTTGTGCCGCACATGTTCGCTTTCTCATTCGGTGAGATCGCGACCGGAGATGTGCGGCGCGGGGATTAGGGCCGGCCCAACGAACGATCACCCATGGACGCTGCCGACGACGTGACAGACCTCGTGGGAGAGACGCCGCTGCTGGCCCTCGACGGCCTCGCGCCGAACCTCTACGGCAAGGTCGAGGCGGCGAACCCCTACTCGGTGAAAGACCGGATCGCTCGCGAGATGATCGAGCGAGCCGAGGCCGCGGGCGACCTCGACCCCGACACGCCCGTCGTCGAGGCCACGAGCGGCAACACCGGCATCGGCCTCGCGAGCGTCTGCGCGGCGAAGGGGTACGACCTGACGCTGACGATGCCCGACTCCATGAGCGAGGAGCGCCGGGACCTACTCTCGGCGCTCGGTGCCGACCTCGTCTTGACGCCCGCGGACGAGGGAATGGGCGGGGCCATCGAGGCGGCCGAGGACATCGCCGCGGAGTCGGGCGGGATGCGGCCGCGTCAGTTCGAGAACGAGGCGAACCCCGCCGCCCACCGCCGGACCACGGGGCCCGAGATCTGGGACGCCACAGACGGCGCGGTGGACACAGTCGTCGCGGGCGTGGGCACTGGCGGGACGATCACCGGCGTCGGCGAACACCTCAACGAGGAGCGGGAGGCCGGGGTCAGACTGGTCGCGGTCGAACCCGAGGGGTCGCCGCTCCTCTCCGCGGACGACCCCGGCGACCACGGGATTCAGGGCATCGGCCCGAGTTTCGTGCCCGAGACGCTCCGCCGCGACCTCGTGACTGACGTGCGCACAGTGACGACGGCGGACGCGAAGGCCACCGCCCGAGAACTGGCGGCCGAGACCGGACTGCTCGTCGGCATCTCCTCGGGCGCGGCGCTCGACGCCGCCGTCGCTGAGGCCACCGAGAACCCCGACGACGTCGTGGTGGCCGTCCTGCCGGACACCGGCGAGCGGTACCTCTCGACGGATCTGTTCGCGGGCGGGGACGGCGCGGTGCGCCGCCTCGACGCACCGGCCGGAGACTAACAGGTTCGGGACCGAGTTCTGGAGGGTCGGGAACGTACCCTCACCCATGACGGCCCTCGCAACCGACGAGCCCGTGACCGACCGCGTCCACGAGAACTCCTGGTCGGCGAACCTCGAAGAGCCGCGGCACGGCGACGACCGCGCGCTCGTCGTCGCGCAGGCCATCGACGCCGTTCGCCACACCGCGGCGGGACACCACGTCAACCTCGTGACCCACGGCGACCACGGCCACCCCGAAACGTACCTCTTCGACGGCCTCGAGGCTGCCTTCCCGGAGGCCGAGTTCGAGTTCGTCGAGCGCTGTGGCTGCGGGGGGTACGTGACCCGGGTCCAGAAATGATGGGGGCCATCGACACGGCCGAACGTCCGGTGGTCCTGGTCTGGGAGGTCACACAGGCCTGCGAACTCGCCTGCGAGCACTGCCGCGCGGACGCCCAGCCCGAACGCCACCCCGAGGAACTGTCGACGGCGGAGGGGAAGGCGCTCCTGCGCGAGGCGGCCCGCTTCGGCGACGACCAGTTGGTCGTCCTCTCCGGCGGCGACCCGCTGATCCGCGAGGACCTCCCCGAACTGGTGTCCTACGGCGTCGACCGCGGCCTCCAGATGACGCTCACCCCGAGTGGCACGACGCGGCTCACCCCCGGTAGCATCGCGGAACTGGCGGACGCGGGACTGCGGCGGATGGCCCTGAGCATCGACGGCGCCACCGCCGACTCCCACGACGAGTTCCGCGGCGAGGAGTGCTTCGCGGACACGCTAGCCGCCGCGCGCGCCGCCGACGACGCGGGCATTCCGGTCCAGATCAACACGACCGTCTGCGAGTCGACGGCGGGGGACCTCCCGGGCATCCGGCGCCTCGTCGCCGACCTCGACGCGGTGCTCTGGTCGGTGTTCTTCCTCGTTCCCGTGGGGCGCGGGACGGCCCTCGACCCCGTAGCCCCCGCACGCGCCGAGCGCATCGCGTCGTGGCTCTGCGAGGTCAGAGAGAGCGAGCCGTTCGGCGTCAAGACGACCGAGGCGCCGTTCTTCCGGCGCGTGGCAGCCCAGCGCGGCGAGGGTGGACCGGGCGGTCGCCGGCCGGGCATCACCGCCGGCGACGGCTTCGCCTTCGTGAGCCACGTCGGCGACGTGTACCCCTCGGGCTTTCTCCCCGAGTCCGCCGGGAACGTCCGCGAGGAGAGCGTCGTCGACGTGTACCGCGATTCGGAGCTGTTTTCGTCGCTCCGGGACCCGGACGCCCTGTCGGGGAAGTGTGGCGCCTGCGAGTACCGCGGGCTCTGTGGCGGAAGCCGATCGCGGGCCTACGCCTGCACGGGCGATCCGCTGGCGAGCGACCCGCTCTGTGCGTACGTGCCCGACGGCTACGAGGGGCCGCTCCCGCGACAGGAGGTCGGTCAACCGTGAGCCTGGCCGAGACGGAGCGGGCGGCGCTCGCGCGCCGGATCCGCGCCCGGGGCGAGGAGATCCGTCGCGAGGAACTCGACCGCGCGCTCTCGAAACTGGACGCCGAGGGCGACCTCACGCCGGCACAGCGCCGGGCCGTCGAGGAGATGACCGAGAACGTCGTCGACGCGCTGCTGGAGACGCCGACCGCGGCGATCGAGCGCGCCGAGGACCCCGAGACGCTGGCCGCGGCCCGCGCCGTCTTCGACCCCGAGGGCCGACACTGACTTGACGGGCGCGGCAGAACCCGGGCCGCATGGCCGCAATCAGGACCGAGGGGCTGACGAAGACGTACGGCGACCTGCGCGCGCTCGACGGACTGGACCTGACGGTCGAGCGCGGCGAACTGTTCGGCTTCCTCGGCCCGAACGGCGCCGGCAAGACGACCACGATCCGCATCCTGACGGGCCAGCTTCGACCCGACGCCGGCGAGGCGGACGTCCTCGGCGTCGACCCCGTGGCCGCCCCGGTCGCGGTCCGCGAAGCGATCGGCGTGCTGCCCGAGCGGGAGTCCCCGCCCGCGTTCATGACGCCGCGGGAGTACTTCGACTTCGTGGGCACGGTGCGGGGGCTGGACGAGGAGACGGTGGCCCGACGCGTCGAGACGTGGGCCGACCGACTCGACTTCGCGGCGAAACTCGACACGCTCTCGACTGACCTCTCGCGGGGCCAACAGCAGAAAGTGATGATCGCGCAGGCGTTCGTCCACGATCCTGACGCCGTGTTCATCGACGAACCCCTCGCCAACCTCGACCCCATCGTGCAGGAGCGCGTGAAGTCGTTCCTCCGGGACTACGTCGAGGACGGCAACGCGGCGTTCATCTCCACCCACGACATCGGCGTCGCGGAGGAGATCTGCGACCGCGTCGGCGTCGTGACGGAGGGAGAACTCATCGCCGATCGCGAGCCGTCCGCCCTCGACCCCGACGAGTCGCTGCTCGACCTGTTCCTCGACGACGTGGAGGGGTCGTGATGGGCGTCACGCGCACCGTGTTCGCGGCGATGCTGAGAGAGGAGTTCCGACTCCACGCCGACCTGTTCGGCGGCCGGCGCTTCGCCGCGTTCCCGCTGGTCGTCCTCGCCATCGGCGCCGGCACGGTCGCGGCGCTGGTCGAGACCGGCACCCCCGCGGGCGACGTGGTCGCGGGCTTCCACGCGCTGGTCTTCGTCTTCGGCCTCCACACCGGCTCAATCGGCTTCGTCGGCCGGGACGCGCTGCGAGGCGTGCTGGAGGAGGTGTCGCTGATCGTCTCCACCTCCGCGACCCTGCCCATCTCGCGGCGCCGCCTCTTCGCGGTCTTCCTCGTGAAGGACGCCTGCTACTACGCGGCGCTGTTCCTCCTCCCGCTCTCGCTCGCCTTCGCGCCCGCCGTGGCGGCCGAGCGCCTGCCGCTGCTCTGGCTCTCGACGGCCGTGACGTTCGCGCTGGGCGTCGTCGTCACCTTCGCTGCCATCGCGCTCTCGACGCGGGGCGTTCCGGGCCGCGCGCTGCTCCTCGCTGCGGCCGTGGCCCTTGGCCTCGGTTGGGCGACGGGCGTCGATCCGAGCGGCGCGACTCCGTACGCGGTCTATGCCGCACCGCGTTCTGTGGGGGCGCTCGCGTCGGTCCTCGCGGTCCCCCTGCTGGGTGCGTTCGCCGTCCGCGCGTTCGACACCACGTACGTCCGGCCGGCGCGGACCGGCGCGAACGGCTTCGGGCGGTGGCGGGCGCGGCTCCCCAGTGGCGATCCACTCGTGGCGAAGAGCCTCCTCGACGTGGCGCGAAGCGGGGGCGGCTTCGGGAAGGTGCTGTTCTCCGCGGGCGTGCTCTTCGCGGTCAGCGCGGGCCTCGTCGGCCTCGTGGAGTCCATCACCGGCGTCGTGCCGTCCTTCCCGGTGTCGCTGGGCGCTATCCTCGGGCTGACCGGCTTCACCACGTACAACTGGCTCACGCAGTACGACGGCCCGGACACGTACGCGACCCTGCCCGTCTCGACGCCGGCCGTCCTGCGCGCGAAGTTCCGCGCGTTCCTCCTCATCGGCCCGCCGGTGGCGCTGGCCTTCTACGCGCTCGCGGCGGCGTGGCGCGGCGGGCCGCCCGGTGAGTTGATCGCCGGCGCGGTCCTGCTGGTCGGCTTCGTCTGCTACCTCTTCGGGCTGACCGTGGCGCTCTCGGGGCTCCGGCCGAACGAGTTCCTCTTCGACACCGCGCTGTTCGCCGCCTTCGGGGTCGGGGTCGCGGTGCCGCTGGTTCCGGTGCTCGTGGCGGGGTTCGTCCTCGCGCCGTACGAGCCGACGACGCTGGCGGCGCTGGTCGCGGTCGGCGCGCTCGCGGCGGTGGCCGGAGTGGCCCTCTACCGGCGCGCGGTCCCTCGCTGGGAGCGTCGCTACCGGGCCGAGTGAGCGTCAGGCATAGGTGCGCGCCGAGCGAACGCTCGCGCATGGACGTCGACCCGTGGACCGCGCGCTGTCAGGACTGCGACTACGAGGAGCAGATGCCCAGCCGAGACCACGCCGAACACGCCAAGCGCGTCCACGAGGACCGAACCGGGCACACGGCGGTCCTCGACCCCGAGTAAGTCGGCTTAATCCGGGCCGAACGTGGCTGAAGCCCGCCACACTATGTCTCCGGTTGAAGGGCGTCGCGCCCCTCCGATCGAGCGTCATGAGACAGAAACTCGCGACAGTCGCAGTGGGACTGGCCGTGGTTCTGGCCGGGTGCGCCGGGGGCATCGGCCCCGGGTCCACCGGCGGGGACGCCGACGGGTCGGGCACGGTGCAGTTCTACGTGTCCGACGAGCGCAACGCCATCGACCAGTTCGAACACCTGAACGTCACGATCTCCGAGGTCGGCTTCCAGACCGCCGACGCCGAGAACGCGACCACCGTGGACGCGAACGCGACGAACGGAACTAGCGTCGACGCCGACGACGGGTCGTGGGTCACCCACGACGCCAACGACACGACGGTCGACCTGACGGAGCTGAAAGGCGCGAACGCGACCCTGATCGACGGGTACGACGTGCCGGCCGGCAACTACTCGACCGTCTTCGCCCACGTGAGCGAGGTCAACGGCACGCTCACGACCGGCGAGCAGGTGAATGTGAAACTGCCCAGCGAGAAGCTCCAGCTTCACACGCCCTTCACGGTCGGGCAGAACGAGGCCGTCGACTTCGTGTTCGACATCACGGTCGTCGAGGCCGGCCAGTCCGGGAAGTACATCCTCAAGCCCGTGGTGTCCGAGTCCGGGACCGATGTGGCGATCGAAGAGCGCGGCGACGACGAGAGCGAGGACGCCGAATTGAACGCTACTCTCGACGGCGCCATCAGCGCCGGCGAGAACGTGACCGTCACCGTCACCGACAGCGACGGGCCGGTCGCGAACGCCACGGTCGAGGTGAACGGCGAGACCGTCGGCGAGACGGACGTCGACGGCGCGATCACCGTGACCGTCCCCGACGGCGAGGAGTTCGAACTGACCGCGACGAGCGGTGACCGCGAGGTCGAACTCGAACGGCCGATCGGTGAGGAAGCGACCGCGACTGCGACCGAGACGGCGACTGCGACCGAGACGACGACCGCGGCCTGACGAGGCCGACACCTATTTTTGGGGCGCGCGCCGCTGAGGAGGCATGCCTACCGGCGGCGACCTCGTCTGCGACGCGCTCCGGGACGCGGGGATCGACCTCCTCGTGGGCCTCCCGGGGACACAGACCCGCCCGCTCGACCGCGCCGTCGCTGATCGGCCGGGGATGCGCTACGTGATGGCGAGACACGAGACCGCCGTGCCACACGTCGCGTGGGGCCACTACGAGGCCAGCGGGCGGCCGGCGGCCACGCTGACGGTTCCCGGACCCGGGGACACGAACGCGATGCACGGGCTGAAGAACGCCGCCGAGGACAACGTGCCCCTCGTCCACGTCTCCGCCGACGTGAACCCCGAGGACCGCGGGAAGGGCCCGATCCACGAGATCGAATCCGACACGGTCGACAACGCCGTGAAGGCGAACGTCACAGTCGAGAGCGCTCTCGAACTGCGGGCGGCGGTCGAGCGCGGCATCGAGACGGCGCTCTCGCCGCCGCTGGGCCCCGTGCGCCTCGGGATCCCGAGCGACGTGCTCGCCGGCACGGTCGAGAGCCCCGCGGCCGACGTGACCCCGGAACGCGTGGAATTCGACGCCGGCCCGGCGGTCGAGCGGGCCGTCGACCTGCTCGCGGACGCGGCGCGCCCGGTGCTGTACGTCGGCGGTGGCGCGCGGCGGGCCGAGGGCGGGCCGGCGGCCGTGCGCTCGCTGGCCGACCGCCTCGACGCGCCGGTCGCCGTCTCCTACAAGGGGAAGGGCGTCGTCCCCGACACCGACCCGCGGGTGATCGGGACCACGGCCGCGCACCTCCCGGCCGGCGCGCGCCGCGTCCTCGACGCCGCCGACGTGGTCTGTGCCGTCGGAACCGACTTCGACGGCGTGACGACCGACTCCTGGTCGCTCTCGATGGGCGAGGACCTGATCCACGTCACCCTCAACCCGGCCGACGTGGACGCCGGCTACGAGGCGGACGTGCCGATCCTCGGCGACGCCGCGGAGGTGGCGAGCGCGCTCGCCGAGCGACTGCCATCCGACGCCGGGGGCTGGGACGGCGAGCGAATCGGCCGAGCGGTCCGCGAGGAGTACCTCGGCGCGCTCTCCGAGGCGGGCCTGCTCGCCGACCGTGCGCCCGCGCCGACCCCCGCGACGCTCCGGGCCGTCAGAGACGCCGTTCCCGACGAGGCGGTCGTGACGACCGATATCGGCGGGCATCGGCTCTGGGCGCTCCAGCTATTCGACGCGCTCGGGCCGCGCCGGTACGTCACCGCCGGGTCGTGGGCCGGCATGGGCGTCGGCCTGCCCGCCGCACTCGGCGCGCGCCTCGCGCGGCCCGAGCGGCCGGTCGTGTCGCTCCACGGCGACGGCGGCCTGATGATGTGCGTCCCGGAACTCCACACGGCGGCCGAAGAGGGGCTAGACCTCGTCTGCGTGGTCTTCGCCGACGACGACTACGGCATCATCAGCAAGTCCGCCGAGTCGGGCGACGAGCGCCCCTTCGCGTGGTCCCCGCCGGACTTCGTGGGCATCGCCGAGGGGTTCAACGCGAACGCGGTCGCCGTGGAGACGCCCACGGGCGCGGCGGACGCGGTCCGCGAGGCCATCGACGCGGGCGGGCCGTGGGTCGTCAGCGTCGACGTGGACCCCGACCAGCCGTCGGTCGTGGCGGCCGCCGACTACGAGTCGACGGTGAACCTGACGCCGGATATTTAACGCGGCGGCCGAACCCTCCGGGCATGGCAGCGGATCGGGACCCGCGACGCGACCCCGCCGCGGACTACGACTACGGCGGCGGCGACGTGGCGCGCCCGGCGCTCGTCTCGGACCTCGACGACCTGATCGACGGCGAGGTGCGCTTCGACGAGTACAGCCGCGAACTGTACGCGACGGACGCCAGCGCCTACGAGGTCACCCCCGTCGGCGTGGTCCTGCCGCGGACGACCGACGACGTGGCGGCCGTCGTTTCCTACTGCGCCGAGCGCGAGATCCCGGTCCTCCCGCGCGGCGGGGGCACCAGCCTCGCCGGACAGGCCGTCAACGAGGCCGTCGTCCTCGACTTCTCCGCGCACATGGACGCCGTGGTCGAGGTCGATCCCGAGGGCCGAGAGGCGACCGCGCAGGCCGGCTGCGTCCTCGCGGAACTGAACGCCGACCTCGCCGAGCACGACCTGAAGTTCGCGCCCGACCCCGCGTGGGGCGACAAGAGCACGCTCGGCGGCGCGGTCGGAAACAACTCGACGGGCGCGCACTCGCTCGTCTACGGCAAGACCGACGCCTACGTCGAGTCCTGCGAGGCGGTGCTGGCCGACGGCACGGTGACGACGTTCGGCGAGGTGACTCTCGACGACCTACGGGCGGGCGCCGACCCCGACGGCGACCTCGAAGCCCGCATCTACGCCGCGGTCGCCCGGATCGTCCACGAGGAGGCCGACGAGATCGAGCGGGCGTACCCCGACCTCAAGCGCAACGTCTCCGGCTACAACCTCGATCGGCTGATCGCGGAGGCCGAGGACGGCTCCGTGAACCTCGCGCGCCTGCTGGCCGGCAGCGAGGGGACGCTGGCCGTCGTCACCGAGGTCACGGTCGGCCTCGAACCGGTGCCGGAGACGAAGGCCGTCGGCCTCCTCACGTACGGGAGTCTGATCGACGCGATGCACGACGTGGCGCCGATCCTCGACCACGACCCCTGCGCCGTCGAGGTGCTCGACGACGTGTTGCTCGACCTCGCGGGGGACACCGAGGAGTTCGCGGACGTGGTGGGCTTGCTCCCCGAGGGGACCGAGGCCGTCCTGCTCGTGGAGTTCTACGCCGACAGCGACGACGCGGGCCGGCAGAAGGTGGCTGATTTCCTCGCCGATCGGGCGCCCTCGGCGACGCCCCGGGGCGACCCGAGCGCGGGTGCCGCCGACGCGACGACCGCACCGATCCGGGCCCACGACGCGATGGAGGCCCACGACGCCGCCCGGCGCGAGCAGTTCTGGAAGATGCGGAAGTCGGGGCTGCCGATCCTGCTGGGCCGGACCTCCGACGCGAAGCACATCGCCTTCATCGAGGACACCGCGATCCCGCCCGAACACCTCCCGGAGTTCGTCGCGGACTTCCAGGCCGTCCTCGACGACCACGACACGTTCGCGTCCTACTACGCCCACGCCGGTCCCGGCGTCCTCCACATCCGCCCGCTCGTGAACACCAAAACCGTCGAGGGCGTCGAGACGATGGAGTCCATCGCCGACGCCGCGACGGACCTCGTCGTGGAGTACGGCGGGAGCGTCTCGGGCGAACACGGCGACGGCCGCGCCCGCACCCAGTGGAACCGGAAACTGTACGGCGACCGGCTCTGGGGCGTGTTCCGCGACCTGAAGTCGGCCTTCGACCCCGACTGGCTGCTGAACCCCGGGCAGGTGTGTGGCGACGTGGACATGACCGAGGACCTCCGCTTCGGCCCCGACTACGACTTCGACGCCGGCTTCGACCCCGAACTGGAGTGGGACAACGAGAACGGCTTCGAGGGAATGGCGGAACTGTGCCACGGCTGCGGTGGCTGTCGCGGCGAGCAGGAGACCACCGGCGGCGTGATGTGTCCGACCTACCGCGCCGCCGACGAGGAGATGCTGTCGACGCGTGGCCGCGCCAACATGCTCCGGCAGGCCATGTCCGGCGACCTGCCCGAGGGCGAGCAGTTCTCCGAGGAGTTCGCGACCGAGGTGCTGGACCTCTGTGTCGGCTGCAAGGGCTGTGCGCGGGACTGCCCCAGCGAGGTCGACATGGCGAAGCTGAAGGCCGAAGTCACCCACGAGCGCCACCAGCGCGAGGGCGCGAGCCTCCGGTCGCGGCTGTTCGCGAACTTCGACCGCCTCGCGCGGCTGGGGAGCGCGGCGGCGCCCGTCTCGAACTGGCTCGCCGCCCTCCCGGGTGCGGACTGGGTGGGCGAGAAACTGCTGGGCGTCGCGGCGGAGCGCGACCTGCCCGCGTTCGAGCGCGAGACGCTCCGGGACCGGTTCGCGGCCCACGACTCGACGGTCGACCCCGCGGCCGCCGAGCGGCGCGCGGTCCTGCTGCCGGACACGAACACGAACTACGCCCATCCGGAGGTCGGGATGGCCGCGGTCCGCGTGCTCGAAGCCGCGGGCGTCCACGTCGACCTCGCGCCGGTGACGGACAGCGGACGGCCCGCTCACTCCAAGGGCTTTCTCGGGCGGGCCCGCGAGACGGCTCGCGAGAACGTCGCCGCGCTCGCGCCCGCCGTCGAGGACGGCCGCGACGTGCTCGCGGTCGAGGCGTCCGACGCCGTGATGCTCCAGTCGGACTACCTCGACCTGCTGGACTCCGCGGCCGCCGAGTCGGTCGCCGCGAACACGTATGGTTTCTGTGAGTACCTCGACGCCTTCGACTTAGACGTGCCCGCGGCCGAGGCCCGGTCGGTGACCTACCACGGTCACTGCCACCAGACCGCGACCGGGAAGGACGGGCACGCCGCGGCGGTGCTCCGCGCCGCCGGGCACGACGTGGATCGGCTGGACTCCACCTGCTGTGGAATGGCGGGCACGTTCGGCTACGAGGCCGAGCACTACTCGCTCTCGCAGGCCATCGGCTCCATCCTCTTCGAGCAGGTCGAAGACAGCGGGGGCGAGACGGTCGTCGCGCCGGGCACCTCCTGTCGCACCCAACTCGACGACTACGATCCGCTCCACCCCGCAGAATTACTCGCCGCGCCCCTCGATTAGCAGGCCCAGAGGCCGCGGTCCTCCGAGCGGGCCGTCGCCGCGGCCGATTCGAACGCCGAGAGCCGCGAGAAGTCGGTCACGTACACCCGGGCGAGGCCGCGGTCCAGCAGCGCGCGGTTGAAGGAGGTGTTCTCGCCGGGCAGGCTGACGTAGGCGAGCAGGCGGTCGTAGCCGCCGCGCCGGTCGGCCGCGGGATCGGTCGCCACGACCACCTCGCGGCCGTCGAGGCGGTCCCGGGCGAACGCGCTGGCGGCCTCGCCGGCGTCGCGCAGGCAGTCCCGGGTCGCGGCGTCGTCCGCCAGCCCGAACTCCTCGGGGGTCACCGCCCCGCTGACCTCCGGCGAGTCGACGCCGAGCAGTCGGACCGTGTCGGTCGATCCGTCGGCGAACCGGACCTCGACGGTGTCGCCGTCGACGACGTGGGTGACCGTGGCCGTGCGCTCCTCGGCGACCGTCTCGGTCCCGACCGGCAGGGCGCCGCTGCACCCCGCCAGCAGCAGGAGAGCGGCGAGGGCGAGTGCCCTCATCGGTATCGCGCCGCCGCGAGCGCAACCGTCGCTGCGGCCACGAGCGCCGCGCCGACCCCGAAGCCCGGCACGCCGCCCGACCCGCCGCCCGGCGACTCGACGGTCACGGTCACAGACTCGTTCCCGACGCTGATCGTCCGCTCGCCGGACCCGCGGAGCGTGACCGTCGACTCGACCGTCGCCGTCTCGCCCGCACCGAGGGCGACCTCGTGGCTGTCGGCCGTCTCGCCGTCGACCGCCACCGCGACGGTCCCCCGCGAGGGGGTCTCCGCGTCGGCCGCGACGTCGACGGTGACGTTCACGGTGTCGCCGGACTCGACGCTCGTTTCGTCCGCGGAGACACCTGCGATCGCCAGGGGCGCGGGCTCGGCGACTGTCACGTCGATCCGCTGGAGGCCCGCCGTGAGCGCGTAGGTGCCGGTCTCCGCGAACGTCGCGCCGAGGGTCAGCGGCGTCGTCTCGCCGGGGTCGAGGGTGAGCGTCGCCGCGTCGACCTGCGTGCCGTTGCGGGCGAGCGCGATCGTCTCCGTGCCCGACACCTCGCCGACGTTCTCCGCGGTGAAGTTCACCGCCAGCGTCTCCCCGGGGTAGAGCGTCGGCGCGGTCGTCGCGGATCGCTCGCCGTACGGCCCGCTGACGCGGTACACCGGGGCCGCGCCGGCCCCGAGGTCGACCGTCGCCGGGGTCGTGGCGAAGGCCCGCCTGTGCTCGAAGCTGTTCCACGTGTCGGGCACGGCGGTCGTGGTCGTCCAGTAGGCCGCCCGGTCCGCGACGGTGGCCGTCGAGAGGTCACCGATGGTCGCCTCGAACGCCGGCCCGGTGACGGGCGGCGAGGCGACGTTCAGCGCGTCGAACGCGTCCGCGAACGTCGCGCTCCCGTCGGACGCGAGCCGCATCTGCCTGTCGACGGCGGCGACGACCAGCGCGCCGCGGTAGTACTGGCTCCCGGTGGACCACGTCCCGGGCCGTGCGAGCACCGTGTCGGCGAACGCGGCGCGCTGGCCCCGTTCGAGGTGGTCGCGGAACTGCCGATAGGTGATGCGGTCCTGCTGCAGAGCGAGCAGGGCGCCGTAGTACTCCGCGCTCGCCTCGGTGAGCCAGCGCATCTCCGTGGCGGTCTGGAACGCCTGTCTGGTGTGGACGTACTCGTGGAGCCACGTGTTGCTCGCGCGCGCCAGCTCCGCGTCGGCGAGGACCCACGCGTCCGTGTCGCCGTACTGGATTCCGCGGGCGCCCCACGACATGCCCGAGGGGGCGGTAAACACGTTCACGCGCGGGTCGCGGTCCCCCACGCGGAGCGAGCGCGACGCCGCGCCCAGCGAGTCGAGCACGTCGTCGGGCGACTCCGTGAGGTCGGCGGCGTCGGGGACGATCAGCGTGAACGTCTGGCCCGCGACCGTCCGGCGGTACTGCTCGTGGGGACCGAGGAACGCCATCGTGTCGCCGACGTAGCCCTCGCCCGCGACCCGGTGCGTCGTGGTGAGCGAGACGCTGCTGTCGTCGCCGCCCGCCCACGACCACCGGCTCGACGTCTGGGGGATCCGGACGAGCGCCCACGGGCCCGCGTCGAGGAAGTCGTAGTTGCCGCCCGCGGCCTGCGCGCGGCCGCCGGTCGAGGACTCGTTCGCCGCCACTTCGACCGTCAGCGACGCCGACTCGCCCTCGCCGGTCCAGTCGTAGCGGCGGAGCGACGCCTGCTCGAAGCCGTCCGCGCTCTCGACGACGCTCTCCTCGGGCACCGTCACCTCGAAGGAGCGCAGCGAATCAGGAAAGTCGTAGTCGAGCGTGACGGCGATCCGTCCGGGCTCCTCGGGCGTCAGCCCGAGCGTCATCGTCCGGTCGATGGTCGCGGACTCGGCGGACTGAGCCGCGCCGACGCCGGCCGTGCCGGCGACGCCCGCGACCACCAGCAGTACACACGTCGCGATGACCGCGCGGCCGTCCATACCAGCACGAACGGCTCACTCGCCCTTAGACTTCGGGGCCGATTCGGCCGCCTCCGCGGCGGCCGCGGGCACGTCCGCCGGACCCACGACGCGCCCGCGGTCCTCGAGGCGGCGGACCCGGTCAGCGCCGTCCGCCCCGGCCTCGTTTCGCGCCGCGAGCGGCCGGTCCTCGACGACGACGAGCGGCGTGGCAGCGGCCGCGGCGTCGAGGAGAGAGAGCGTGCCCGCCCGCACGTCCACGTCGGCGACGACGGTGGCGTCGGCCGCCTCCATCCGGTCCTCGACCGCCGCGACCGCGTCGCCGAGCGGTTCGAACGGCGCTGCGGTGACGACCTCGCCCCCGAGAGCGCGCGCGACCTCGGCGTCTCTGTCGCCGGGCGGCACCGCCCCGACGGACACCGAGAAGCCCGCGGCCCGGAGCGACCCGAGCAGGGGCGCGGCGCGGCCCCCGCCCCCGACGACGTGGACGTGGCCAGCGTCGTCGGCTCGCTCCGGCAGCGCGGTGACGAGGGGGCTGCCCGTGACCGGGTCGGTCGTGACCGCCGCCCGAACGCCAAAGGCGCGCTCCACCGTCTCGGGGGTGAGCACGTCCGCGGGAGCGCCCGCCTCGACCACCTCGCCGTCGGCGAGCAGGACGAGGGCGTCGCAGTAGCGGGCCGCGAGGTCGAGGTCGTGGATCGCCGCCACCACCGTCCGGCCGTCGGCGGCGAGGTCCCGGGCGACGTCGAGGGTCCGGACCTTGTGGTTCACGTCGAGGCTCGCGGTCGGTTCGTCGAGCAGCACCACCGGCGCGTCCTGCGCGACGGCCCGGGCGACGAGGATGCGCTGGCGCTCCCCGCCCGACAGCGAGGTGATCGGCCGGTCGGCCAGCGCCGTCGCCGCGGTCCGTTCGAGCGCGCGGTCCACCGCGCCGGGGTCCGGGTCGCCCCCGAAGCGCGGGGCGTGGGGGTAGCGCCCCATCTCCACCACCTCGCGACCGGTGAACTCGAAGTCGAGCGCGGGGTTCTGCGGGAGCGTCGCGACGCGCCTGCTCGCCGCCTTCGAGGGGAGGGCGTGCACGTCGTCGTCGCCGACCCGAACGAGGCCCGAATCGGGGTCGAGCGTGCCGTTCACCGTCTGGACGAGCGTCGTCTTCCCCGCACCGTTCGGGCCGACGACCCCGACGAAGCAGCCGGGGTCGGCCGTCAGCGACACGTCGTCGAGCACGGTCTTGCCGCCCCGCTGGACGGTCAGGTCGTCGACGGTGACCTTCACAGCGCGTACACCTCCCGGCGCCGGAGCAGGTAGAGGAAGAAGGGCGCGCCCACGGCGGCGGTGACGATGCCGACCGGGAACTCCTGGGCGCCAGCGCGAGCGATGGTGTCGGAGATGACGAGGAAGCCGGCCCCGGCGAGGGCGCTCGTCGGCAACAGGACCCGGTGATCCGGCCCGATCAGCAAGCGCATGACGTGCGGGACGACGAGGCCGACGAAGCCGATGACGCCGACGTACATCACCGCGAAGCCGGTGAGGAGACTCGACACCGCCAGGAGCACGCGCTTCGTGCGCTCGACCTCGACGCCGACGGCGTGGGCGTCCGCCTCGCCGAGAAGGAGCACGTTGAGGTCGCGGCCGTACGACGCGAGGACGACCAGCCCCACGACGGTCGCCGCGCCGACTGTCCCCGCCTCCGTCCACGTGCTGTTGCCGAGGCTGCCGATGAGCCAGACGACCGCCGCGCGGAGGCTGTGCGGGTCCGACTGGACCATCATGAAGGAGATGGCGGCGCCGAGAAACGTCTGGATCGCAACGCCGGCGAGCAGGAGCGTCGCGACCGGCGTCCGCCCGTCCCGCGTCGCGATGAGGTACACCGCGAAGGCGGTCACCAGCCCCCCGATCAGGGCCGCCACGGGGAGGCTGAACGGGATGGCGGCCGGGAGGACGAGGACAGCCACGGCGCCGGCCGCCGCGCCCGTCGAGACGCCGATGATGGAGGGGTCTGCGAGTGGGTTCCGGAAGAAGCCCTGCATCACCGCGCCGGCCACGCCGAGCGCCGCACCGACGGCCGCCGCGAGCGCGATGCGCGGCAGGCGGAGTTCGAGGACGATGTAAGCGTGGTGGGGACCGGCGGGCGTGTAGCTCACCAGTCCCAGTCGGTCGAGGACGATCCACGCCACCGCCGTCGGCGTGATTGCGGCGGCGCCGACGGTCGCGCTCCAGAGCGCGGCGCCGACGAGGAGCGCGGCGAGGCCGCCGAGCCACGCCGCGAGGACCGTCCGAGTGTGTCGCATCTTCTGCAATTTGGGTTTCGTTAGACAAATATTTATTGAACTGGGCCACACGGACCGAACGTGCCTTCGAACCGACTCATCGCGGCGATCACGGTCGTACTGCTGCTCGCGTCGGGCCTGCCGGCGGGGACTGCCGTCGCCAGCCACGGCGACGGCGCGGACTGCACGTTCCCGCTGACGGCCACAGACGGAACTGACACGTCAGTCTCGATCGACGAAGAGCCACAGCGCGTCGTCGTGATCGGCGCCAGCGCGGCCCAGACGATCTGGGAGATCGGCGCACAGGACAAAGTCGTCGCCATCGACTCCTACGCGACGTATCTGGAGGGCGCGGGCGACCTGCCCACGGTAGCCGGCTTCCAGAACGTCGACTACGAGGCCGCGCTGGAGCAGAACCCTGACCTCGTGATCGTGGACGGCAACAGCTATCAGGACTCCGTCGCGACCGAATTCCGCAAGGCGAACGTCACGACGTACAAGCTTGCCGACGCCGGCTCGCTCGAGGGAATCGTCAGCAAGACCCAGACCGCGGGCCACCTGCTCGGCGCCTGCGAGGGTGCCGACGAGACCGCCGCGTGGATGCAAGAGCGCATCGACGTGGTGGAGGAGACCGCCGCGGGCCAGAGCGCCCCGTCGCTGTTCTACGACCTCGGGGCCGTGCAGGACGCGCCGAGCCGCTACTCCGCCGGAAACGGCACCTTCACGAACAGCCTCATCGAGACGGCCGGCGTCTCTAACATCGCCGCGGGCGACCAGTTCGGCCCGTGGCCCCAGGTCTCCAACGAGTTCATCCTCGAACAGAACCCCGAGTGGCTGCTGGTGACGTACTCGCCCGGCTTCGGCAGCGCCGAGAGCGCGCGGCAGGCGGTGAACGACTCCGACGTGCTCTCCCAGACCGCGGCCGCAGAGAACGGGAACGTCGTGGCCGTGAACACGAACTACCTCAGCCAGCCCGCTCCGCGGATCATCTACCCGCTGCAGGCGCTCGCGGAGGCGGTCCACCCCGAGGCCTACGCCGCGGCGAACCAGACCACGCAGCCGACGGCCACGGCGACGGCGACCGAGATGGCGACCCAGACGCAGACGGCGACGGCCACCGGGACGGCCACTGCCACCGCGACTGAGACGGCGTCCGCGACCGACACCGCGACCGCCACCGACGGCGGGAGTTCCGGCGGCGTGCCCGGCTTCGGCGCGGGAGTCGCCCTCGTCGCCCTCGCGGGCGCGGCGCTGCTCGCCGGCCGTCGCGACCAGTAGGCGTTTAAGTCACCCCGCCCGAGGGCGGATATGGTCGAGAACGTGCTCTGGCCCGCGTACTTCGACGCGGACCGGACCCGCGACGAGGGGCGCCGGGTCAACTCGGACCTCGCCGTCGCGGACCCCTCCGTCGACGAGATCGCCGAAGCGGTCGGACAGGTCGGCTACGACGCCGTCATCGAGCGGGACGTGACGTACCCCCGCGAGTACGAACCGCGGGGTCGGGTCCTCGTAAAGGGCGCCGACGAGGCCAGCAAGGGCGACCTCTTGCAGGCCGTCGCGGCCTACGTCGCGGCCATCCGGGACTGATGCAGAAACTCGGCACGGTCGTCCGGACGGCTCAGAACCTCGCCGTCGTGCGCTGTACGGACGCCGACCACCCCGACATCGGCGCGGCAGCGATCGACGAGCGACTCGACGACGCCGGCCGCGTCGTGGACGTGTTCGGTCCCGTCGAGCGGCCGTACCTCGCCGTCTCGCCGGGGTCGAGCCGGTCGCTCCCGTCGCTTCTGGGCGAGACGCTGTACGTCCGATAGGTCAAAGGCCCTCCGCCCGGACCGTCGGACATGGACTACCGCACGCGCGCCGTCGCAGCGAGCGCCGGCGCCCTCTGTCTCTTCGCGCTCGTCCAACTCGGCGCCCTCGCCCTCGTCTCGCCCTTCGAGGAGGCCGGCTTCCAGGCCGTCGAGAATCCCCAGGACCCCACCAACAGCGTGGTGTACCTCCTCTTCATCCTCGTCGCCACCGGCGCGATGCTCCTCATCATCAGGTACGGCGTCGAGTGGCTGCTCCGGGGCTTCCTGCTCGCCACGTCGGCGATGCTGTCGTGGTACGTCTTCGCCGTCCCGGCGGCGGCGGTCGCCCCCTCGCTCGGGGTGCCCCCGCTCGCGCTTTCCGGGCCCGCCGCGGTGCTCGTCGGCGCGGCGCTGTACGTCCACCCCGAGTGGTACGTCATCGACGCCGCGGGCCTGATCATGGGCATCGGCGCGGCCGCGCTCTTCGGCATCAGTTTCGGGGTCCTGCCGGCGCTGTTGTTCCTGAGCGCGCTGGCCGTCTACGACGCCATCGCGGTCTACCGGACGAAGCACATGCTCACGCTGGCCGAGGGCGTGATGGACCTCCGGGTGCCGGTCGTGCTCGTCTTCCCGCTCAGCCTCGCCTACTCCTTCCGCGAGGAGCAAGGACCACCCACCGAGGCGGCGGACGAAGCAGACGAAGGTGAGGAGGCGGAGGAAGACGACGACAGCCGTCGCGACGTGTTCTTCATCGGCCTCGGCGACGCCGTGATGCCGAGCATCATGGTCACGAGCGGTGCGTTCTTCCTCGACGCGCCCGCGCTGATCGCCGGGACGGCGGTGACCCTGCCGGCCGTCTGCGCGATGGTCGGGACGCTCGTCGGTCTCAGCCTGCTGCTGCGGATGGTGTTCCGCGGCGAGGCCCACGCCGGCCTGCCGCTTCTCAACGGCGGCGCGATCGGGGGCTACCTCGTCGGCGCTCTCGCGGCCGGCGTCCCGATTGTGGACGCGCTGGGCCTCGCGCCGTACGTCTAGAAGGCGTCGCTGGCCGGCGCGAAGTCCAGTTCCGTCCCGCGCCCCCGATCCCGCGCTCGCTCGGACAGCATGTGCGCGGCCGCGACGGTTTCGATGCCCGTGCCGCCGCTGTCGAAGACGGTCACGTCGTCGGCCGACGTGCGGCCCGGCGCGTCGCCCACCAGCACCTCGCCCAGTTCGGCGTGGACGTGGGACTCCTCGACGACGCCCGCGTCGAGGGCGTGGAGGAACGAGCCCGCGTCCTGAACCGCTCGCTCGCGGAGGTCGAGGACGTAGGTAGCGCGCTCGACGGTCCGGTGGTCGAGTTCGCGCTTCTCCGGGTGGTACTGCCCCATCGCGGTGACGTGGGCGCCGTCGGCCAGCAGGTCGCCGTCGAACACCGGGTCGGACGCCGTCGTCGCGGTCACAACCACGTCGGCGCCTTCGACCGCGGCGGCGCTGCTCTCGACTGCCGCGACGGGGGCGACGAGTTCGTCGTCCATCTCCGCCGCGAACGCCTCGCGGTGGGCCGCCGTCGGCGAGTACACCCGCACGTCGTCGAAGTCGCGCACGGTCGCGGTGGCCCGGACCTGCCCGCGGGCCTGTGCGCCGCTGCCGATGACCGCCAGCGTCGAGGCGCCGGGGCGCGCGAGGGCGTCGACGCCGACTGCGCCCGCGGCGCCAGTCTTGAGGGGGTTCATCGCCGCGCCGTCGAGGACCGCCAGCGGTTCGCCCGACTCGGCGTCGAACAGCGGCGTCACGAACCACGCGTCTTCAGCGCCGAAGCCGGCGCTGTACGTGTAGCCGCCCATCGCACCCGTCTCCGGGAGGATGGCCGTGTAGCCCGTCAGCATCCCGGGCGGGTCGTCGTCGGTGAGCGTCGTCCGGGGCTCGGCCGGCGCGCCTACGCCGCGCTGTCGGTAGCCCTCGCGGACGGCCGCCACGTAGTCGGCGGGCGTCGCGAGGTCGGCCACGTCGTCACTCGACAGGAACAGCGGCTCGCTCATGGGCGACAGGAGGTCGCGAGCGCGGAAAACAGTTGGTCAGTCGGCGCTGCCCGCGGCGACCGGCGCGCGGACGAACAGCGCGTGGCCGACCAGCCCCAGCGTCGCGACGCCCGCGACGGCCACGGCGGCCGTGAGGACGAGGCCGCCGAGGTGGAGCACGCCCGAGATTCCGACCAGCGCGAGCGGGATGAGCGCGAGGACGGCGTCGTAGTAGCTGACCATACCTGTCACGTACTACCCGTGGAGGGTACATAAAACCGTGCGGTATGGGTGAAGTATGCCCCTCAGCGCTTACTCATAACTTACGAGAGAGCCGCGGCCACGCGCCGACCCGGAGCAGGCGCCACGCGAGGAGGAGCCCGCCGCCGAAGACGGCCGAGGCGAGGTAGAAGTCCGGGTGGGCGCTCCCCGGGAACGCCTCGGTGTCCCGGATCGACATCGCCACGAGCGCGGCGGGGAGCCACGAAGCGAGAACGAGCCCGAGCGACCACTTCGTCGAGGTCCGCGCCCGCTCGCTGTACGCACCGACGACCACCGAGACGAGCGCCCACCCGATCAGAAACGGGATCACCACCCGCACGTAGCGCATCTGGTACTCCCACGGCGGGAGGTTGTGGCGGACCTCGCCCGCGGCGACGAAGACCAGGATCGCCAGCAGGTCCCCCGGGAGCAACGCCACGACGCTGTCGCGGTCGGCGCCGAACGGCCAGGAGCCGAGCATGCGCGGCCCTTCGGCGGGTCGGCCTATCGGTCTCCCGGTTTCGGTCGCACCCCGACGGCGGTGTAGCCGACGCCGCCCTCGGGGACGCTCGCCTCGAAGCCCGCGTCCGCGAGCATCTCACGGAGCGCCGCCGGCGACCGGAACGTCGAGTCGAAGCCGACGAGCCGCTCCGCGAGCGCGATGCCCCGCCCGGCGACGGTGGTCGGATCGAACTCCCGGATCACCAGCGCGCCGCCCGGCCGGAGCACCCGGTGCGCCTCGGCGATGGCCGCCCGCTGATCGGGCAGGTGGTGGAGCGCGTCGGCGATCACCACCGCGTCGGCGGCGCCGTCGCGGATCGGGAGGCGGCCCGCGTCGCCGAGGGCGGCCGGCACCCCGCGGCGCCGGGCCTGCCGGACCATCCCCGGCGCGGCGTCGACCACGAGCGCGTCCCGGTCGAGCGCGCGAGCGACGCGCCCCGCGCCGCCGGCCACGTCGAGGACGCGCTCGACCGACCCCTCGGCCCGGGCAAGCCCCCGTTCGATCGTCTCGGGGTCGGCGCGCCACATCAGCGCGTCGTAGACGCGGGCGAACCGGTCGAAGGAGCGCACGTCGTGCACGGCGTCGACCCGGGCCGCCGCGCCTATAAATCCGGGCGCCGAAGCGCGGCCATGGAGTTCGCCCTCCTCGGCTGGCCCGACGACGGGCCGACGCTCCGCCTCGACTACCGCGAGTTCGCCTACGCCGGGAAGTTCGTCATGTCGAACACCGGCAAGGCCGTCGCCCGCGAGGAGGGCGAGGTGGTGGCAGCCCTTTCGTTCAACGCCGACCGGACCGACGACGACAGGGGCTGGATCCGCTACGTCACGGTGCGCGGGGACCGCCGCGGCGAGGGCGTCGGCCCGCGACTCGTCGCCTTCGCCACCGACCGCCTCCACGAGCGCTTCGAGGCGGTGCGCATCGCCGTCAACAACCCTTACGCCTACGAGGCGCTGCACAAGGCCGGCTTCGGCTGGACCGGCGCTGAGACTGGGATGGCCGAACTCGTCCTCGAACACCCCGGCGACCCTGACCGCTACGCCGACGGCCTCGCGCGCTACGCCGAGCGCGACGACCTCTCGGCCGAGGAGCGCGCGTTCGTCGCCGAGCGCGAGGGGTCGCCGGCGCCCCTCGACCCGGAAACGTATTGAGGGGCCGGCCCGACCGCGACGGCATGGGAAACGCCGCACTCCGCCAGCTCGCGGCCATCGAGGAGGTGACCTTCGAGTCCGTGGCCGGGAGCGTCGTCGCCGTCGACGCGCACAACTGGCTCTACCGCTACCTCACGACGACGGTGAAGTTCACCGCCGACGAGGTGTACACGACCGGCGACGGCACCGAGGTCGCGAACCTCGTCGGCGTCGTGCAGGGGCTCCCGAAGTTCTTCGAGCACGACGTGACGCCGGTCTTCGTCTTCGACGGAGGCGTGACCGAACTGAAGGAAGCCGAAATCGCACAGCGCCGCGAGGCCCGCGAAGCGGCCGAGGAGCAACTCGAAGCGGCCCGCGAACGCGGCGACGACGTGGCCGCGGCCCGCCTCGAATCCCGCACCCAGCGGCTGACCGACGCCATCCACGAGACGACCCGCGGCCTGTTCGACCGCCTTGACGTGCCCTACGTCGAAGCGCCCGCCGAGGGCGAGGCCCAGTGCGCTCACATGGCCCGCGGGGGCGCCGTCGACTACGCCGGCAGCGAAGACTACGACACGATGCTGTTCGGGGCGCCGCGCACGCTCCGCCAACTCACGAGCACGGGGAACCCCGAGCTGATGGACCTCGACGCGACCCTCGACCGGCACGGCGTGACGTGGGAGCAGTTGGTCGACGTGGCCATCCTCATCGGCACGGACTTCAACGAGGGCGTCAGCGGCTACGGCCCGAAGACGGCGCTCTCGGCGGTCACGGAGCACGGCGACCTCTTCGGCGTCATGGACGCCGAGGACGTACACGTCGAGAACGCCGACCGCATCCGGTCGCTGTTCCTCGACCCGAATGTGACCGACGACTACGACTACGACCTCGACGTCGACCCCGACGTGGACGCCGCGCGGCGCTACGTCACCGAGGAGTGGGAAGTGGACCCCGAGGAGGTCGACCGCGGCTTCGAGCGCATCGAGGACTCGCTGGTCCAGACCGGCCTCGATCGCTGGACCTGACGACCCCCACGCTTTTCCCGCCGACAGACTTGGCCGCCGTATGGACGCTCTCGATCCCCGCGTCAGAGTCGTCTGGGCCGTCCGCGCCCTCCTCGGCGCGGTCGTCCTCGGCGGCGCCCTCCTCGTCCTCGATCGGTTCGCCGTCTCGGTGCCCCTCTGGGCGGTCGGCGCGGCCGTCGGCCTCGTCGCCGTCCTCGGACTCGCCCACGTCGTCCTCCGGTACCGCCGCTGGCGCTACGAACTGCAGGCCGACGCGCTGTACCTCGAGCGCGGCGTCGTGACAGAGGTGGAGACGGCGGTGCCGTTCGTCCGCATCCAGCACGTCGACACCCAGCGCGGCCCGCTGGAGCGCCTCGCCGGGGTCTCCTCGGTCGTGCTCTACACCGCCGGGTCGCGGGGCGCGGACGTGACGGTGCCGGGGCTCGCTCCGACCCGCGCTGAGGACCTCCGGGAGCGCCTCCGCGAACTCGCGGCCGAGAGCGAGGCCGGTGACGGGGTATGAAGCGCCTGCACCCCCTCGTCGCGCTGTTCCGAGCCCTCGGCTACGCCGTCAACGTCGGCGGCCTGATGATCCTCCTGGTCGGCGTCCTGCTCCCTGCGCTGGGCGTGAGTGCGGCGGAAGCGCTCGTTCTGTTCCCGGTCGGAGCCGTCGTCGGTGCCGCGTTCGGCCTGCTGACCTACCTCCGCTTTCGCTACGAGGTGACCGACGACACGCTCGACGTGCACTCCGGCGTCGTGAGCCGCCGCCAGCGCGAGATCCCGCTTGACCGCGTCCAGAACGTCGACGTGGAGCAGAGCGCGTGGCAGCAACTGCTCGGCGTGGCCTCGCTCCGCGTGGAGACCGCGGGCGGCGGATCGACGGAGGCCACGCTGGACTTCGTGGACGCCGAGGAGGCCGAGCGGGTGCGCGCACTCCTCCGCGCCGAGGCGCGCCCCGAGCCCGACGCGGCGGCGCCGAAGACCGGATCGGGGCCCGGATCGGCGCTGTTCGCCCTCACACCGAGCGAACTGGTGGTGTACGCGCTCACCGGCTTCCGGCCCGGGGCGCTGGCGCTGACGCTGTTCGGCCTGCCGATCGTCGACCGCCTGCTCCGGAACTGGCTGCTGGCCGCGGCGGCGCCGCTGGGCGGGCCCGAGCGCCTCGTCCTCCGGTCGCTGACGCCGGATCAGGCGCTCGCGCTCGCCGCCGTCGGCCTACCGTCGCTGGCAGCGGGCGGGTGGCTCCTCGGCGCGGCGCTGGCGGTCAACGACCAGTATGGCTTCACGCTGCGCCGCGAGGGCGACGACCTGCACTACGACAGGGGCCTGCTCACGTCGCTGAGCGGGTCGATCCCGCTGGCGCGGGTCCAGACCCTCACCGTCCGCGAGAACGTCTTCCAGCGGGCGCTGGGCTACGCGGGCCTCTCCATCGACACCGCGGGCTACGGCGGGCAGGAGAGCGGCGGCCAGCGCTCGGCCATCCCGATGGCGCGACGGGAGCGGGTGGTGGCCCTCGCGGCCGCAATCGAAGACGTGGACGTGGACGGCGAGTTCGAGCGGCCGCCGGCGCGCGCCCGGCGCCGCTACGCGGCCCGGTACGCCCTCGCCGTCGCGGCGCTCGCGGCCGCAGCCTTCTCCGTCGCCCGCGTCGTCGGGGACTTCTCCCTGTGGTGGACGCCCGCCGTCCTGTTCGCCGGCGTGCTCCCCGCGGCGCACCTGACGTGGCGCCACCGGGGGTACGCGGTCCGAGAGGACCACGTGCTGGTCCGGGCCGGCTTCTGGACGCGGCGGACGACGGTGGTGCCCAACGAACGGCTCCAGACGGTGCAGCGGCGGGCGACGGTGTTCCAGCGGCGCCGCGACCTCGCGAGCGTCGTGGCCGACACCGCGAGCGGCGCCGTCCTCCGGCGCGGTGGCGCGGTCCTCTACGATCTGGACGCCGAGACGGCCACCGGACTGGCCGACGACCTGCGGTCGCGACTGGCGGCGAGCGTCGGGAGCGCCGGGGAGAGTTGAGAACACACAAAAACCCCCACGGCAAAGCGGGACCGTGTCACGGGGTTCGGTGGGGGGAGAGACGGCGTTGCTCGTCGTGACCGCCGACGAAGAGTACGCCGCTCGCGCGGCGGCGACCCTGCCCGCGCGGGGGCGACTGGCCGTCAGCGTCGCCGAGTCCGGTGCGGACGCCCTCGGGAGTCTCCGATCCGGGTCGGGGATCGACTGTGTTCTCTGCGATCACGACCTGCCGGACGTGGACGGGACGACGCTGCTGGAAGTCGTCCGCGCCCAGTTTCCGGACCTCCCGTTCGTGCTCCTCGCGGGCGCCGAGGACCGCACGGACCGCCGCGCCGCCGCCGCCGGCGTCACCGAGCAGTTCACCGGGGACCGCCACCGCACCGACTGGGACGACATCGCGGCCGTCGCCGAGGCCGCCGCCGCGTACTACCGGCGGCGGACGGTGACCGCCGACACGGCTCGGCGGGCCGCGCGCATCGACGCCGTGCGGGACGCCGTGTCGGTCGTGGCGGACGGCCGCGTGGTCCACGTCAATGAAGCCGCCGTCGACCTGTTCGACGACAGCCCGGCCGCGACGCTCGGCCGCCCCGCGTCCGGGACGGTTCACCGGGATGGGGAGCCGATCGGCGACGCGTGGTTCGAAGCGGTCGCGTCGGGCGCGACGCCGTTCCGGCGCGCCGACGCCCACGTCGAGCGCGCAGACGGCACCCGACTGCCGGTCACGCTCACCGCAGCGACCGTCGACTGGTGTGAGGGGACCGCGGCGGCCGTCGTCTACCGGACTCGCTCCGAACGCCCGGAGCTCCAGCGGTTCGAGCGCGCGGTCGAGGCGGCCGGGCACGCGATCTACGTGACCGACACCGACGGGACGATCGAGTACGTCAACCCCGCCTTCGAGGAGACGACGGGCTACTCGGCGGAGGAGGCAGTCGGGCGGACGCCCAGCATCCTCCGCTCGGGGCGCCTCGACGACGCCTACTACGAGGCGCTCTGGGAGACGATCACGGCCGGCGAGGTGTGGGAGGAGGAGGTCGTGGACCAGCGGAAGTCCGGGGAGATCTACCACGCCCACCAAACTATCGCCCCGATCCTCGACGGCGACGAGATCGAGGGCCACGTCGCGATCCAGACCGACGTGACCGAGCGCAAGGAGCACGAGCGCCGCCTCGCGAACTACGAGCAGGCGATCGAGGGGAGCCGCGACCTCATCGCCGCCATCGACACCGACTACACCTACCTGTTCGCGAACGAGCGCTACCGCGAGTACCACGACGTGCCCGCGGACGAGCCCGCGACCCTCGACACCGTGCTGGAGGAGGCGGAGTGGGAGGCGGCGAGACCCCGCGTCGAGCGCGCCCTGAACGGCGAGCAGGTGCAGTACACCACGAAGCGCTCCCGGCCGGGCGAGGCGCCGCGGACGTTCGACGTGCGGTACTATCCGCTTCCGGACCGCGAGACGCGGGAGATCGCGGGCGCCGTGGCGACGATCCACGACGTGACCGAGCGGGAGACGCGCGAGCGCCAGCTCCTGGTCCTGAGCCGCATCCTCCGGCACAACCTCCACAACGACATGAACGTCATTCTCGGGCACGCCGAGACGCTCGCGTCGGAGGCCGACGGCGACGTGCGCGACCGCGCGGAGCGGATCGCCGCCACCGGCCGCTCGCTGCTCGAACTCACCGACAAGCAGCGCTCCGTGGTGGAGCTGCTGTCGGACGACCGCGCCACGGAGCCCCTCTCCACGGCGCGAGCCGTCCGCGCGACGGTCGAGCGGCGGGGCCGTCAGCACGACGGCGCGCGCGTCGAGGTCGACGTGCCGGACGCGACCGTGTCGGCCCTCCCGCAGCTCTCGGAGGCGGTCGGCGAACTCGTCGACAACGCCGTCGAACACTCCGACCGGGAGACCCCCCACGTCAGGGTCACCGCCGACCTCCACCCCGACCGCGTGATCCTCCACGTCGCCGACGACGGGCCGGGCATCCCGCCCCACGAGCGGACGATCCTCACCGACGGCGACGAGATCGACCAGCTGTACCACGGCAGCGGCATGGGGCTGTGGCTGGTCCACTGGATCGTGTCCCACTCGGAGGGACAGCTCCGGTTCGCGGAGAACGAGCCCCGGGGCAGTCGCGTCAGCCTCTCGCTCGCCCGGGCCGAGGAGGGTGCGGCCGACTAGGCCGTGACGGCCGCCCGGCGGGCGGTCTCGGGGACGGTGAAGGAGTCCAGCAGCGCGTCGAGGTCGGCGGAGCGATCTTCGAGGGTCGTCACCTCGGTCTCGATCTGGTTCAGCGACGCCGTCTGCTGCTGGGCGGCGGCGGCGACCGACTCCGACTCCGCGGCCGTCTCCGCCGCGATGCTCGCCACGTCGTCGACCATCTCGACGACCTCCTGGGCGCTCTCCGCGCCCTGATCGGTCGCGGTGCTGATCTCCTGCACGCTGGCGTCGAGGTCCTCGACTACGGTTATCACGTCTTCGAGGTCGCGAAGCGCCGTCTCGACCGTCTCCACGCTGGTCTGGACCTGCGCGTGCATCTCGCGAACGTCCGTAATCGTGTCGTCCGCGTCGGCCTGCACCGCCGACACCACCTCGGATATCTCCTCCGCGGAGTCGCGGGTCTCCTCGGCGAGGGACTTCACCTCGTCGGCCACCACCTCGAAGCCGTCGCCGCCCTCGGAGGTGTGAGCGGCCTCGATGGCGGCGTTGATCGCGAGCAGGTTCGTCTCCTCGGCCACCTCGTCGATGAAGGAGACGATGTCGCCGACGCGGTCGATCTCCGCGACGAACGATTCCACGGCGTCGACGGTCGTCGCCATCGTCTCCTCGACGTCGTTGAGCGCCTCGATCGCGTCCCCCGCGGCCTCGCTGCCGGAGCGGCCCCGGTCCGCCGCTCGGGTGGCGGTCTCGGCCACCTCGTCGGCGCTGGCGGCGATCTCTTCGACCGTCGCCGAGAGCGTGCTCATCTCGCCGGCGATCTCCTGCAGGTCCTCGGACTGGCTGTCGGCCCCGTCCGCGATCTCGCCGACCGAGACGGCGATGTCCTCGCTGGCCTCGCTGAGTTCCTCGACGCTGGTGGTCACGCTCGCCGTCGAGTCGGCGACGTCCCCGGCGAAGCCGCTGGCCTCCGCCACCGTCTCGCCGACGGTGTCGAGCAGGGCGGTGTAGTTCTCGACCAGTTCGGCGTACTCGTCGGCCACGTCGCCCTCGTCGACGGTTGCCGTGAGGTCGCCGTCCCGGGCCCGCTCGGCCGCCTCGTCGAACTCGGCCACGAGCGTCGCCATCTGCTCGGAGCGGCGCTCGAGGTCCGCGGTGTAGGTTTCGAGGTTCTCGGCCATCCGGTCGAGGGCGGCGCCGAACTCGCCGGGCGCGGAGCGGTCGAGTACCGGGTCCTCGAACTCCTGCTCGGCGAGCGCGGCGGCCTGCCGCGAGACGAGGCCGACGTAGTCGGCCATCTCCCCGAAGGAGCGCTGGAGGCTGCCGAGTTCGTCGCGCTGGTCCGTCTCCGGGACGGACACGTCCACGTCGCCGGCGCCGATGGCGGTCGCCGCGCGCTCGATTCGCTCGACCGGCGCCACGATGTCGCGGCGCGTGATTATGACCGTGTTCAGGAAGGCGACTCCGGCCGCGAGGAACAGCCCCGCCTGCAGCGCCACGCGGAGCGAGCCGCCGGCGAACAGGGGCACGGTCACCAGCGCGACGGAGACGAGAAACTGGAGGGACACCGCCGTGAGGACTTTCCGCTCGACCGATCGGGTCACACCGATGGCGTCCATCAGCCACCAGAGGGCGTCGCAGTACCGATCCGTGACCTCGCCGAACATGTATGTGCCCGACTATACCAATCGCCCTGATAAACCGGACGCCGGCTATCAGAGACTGGGAACGGGCCACGACCGCGAACCGACCCATTTTACTCCCGGCCGCGTGGACTCCCCCGTATGTCGGAGGACTACCGGATCGAGCAGGACAGCCTCGGCGAGATGGAGGTCCCGAGCGACGCCTACTGGGGCGCACAGACCCAGCGCGCGGTGGAGAACTTCCCGATCAGCGACCGCCGCTTCGGGCGGCGCTTCGTCCGCGCCCTCGGCGTCGTGAAGAAGGCCGCCGCGCAGGCCAACCGGGAACTCGGCACCGTGGATGACGAGACGGCCGAGGCCATCGTCGCGGCCGCCGACGAGGTCATCGCGGGCGAGCACGACGACCAGTTCCCCGTCGACGTGTTCCAGACCGGGTCGGGCACCTCGACGAACATGAACGCCAACGAGGTCATCGCCAACCGGGCCTCCGAGATCCTCGGCGAGGAGATCGGGTCCCGCGCGGTCCACCCCAACGACGACGTGAACTTCGGGCAGTCCAGCAACGACGTGATCCCGACGGCGATGCACGTCGCCGCGCTCGAAGCGCTGGTGAAGGACGTCGAACCCGGCCTCGACGTCCTCCGCGACGAACTCGCGGCCAAGGAAGACGAGTTCGACGACGTGGTGAAGACGGGTCGCACGCACCTCCAGGACGCCACGCCGGTCCGACTCGGCCAAGAGTTCGGCGGCTACCGCGCACAGATCGAGAAGGGCATCGAGCGCGTCGACTCGGCGAAGGACAGCCTCCGGGAACTCGCGCTTGGCGGCACCGCGGTCGGCACGGGGCTGAACACCCACCCGGACTTCCCGGCGCTGTCGGCCGAGTATATCAGCGAGGAGACCGGCGTCACCTTCGAAGAGGCCGAGAACCACTTCGAGGCGCAGGCCGCCCACGACGCGATGGCGGAGGCCCACGGGGCGCTCCGGACCGTCGCCGGCTCGATGCACAAGATCGCGAACGACCTCCGCCTGCTCGCCTCCGGGCCGCGCAACGGCCTCGGCGAGATCGAGCAACCCGAGAATCAGCCCGGCTCCTCGATCATGCCGGGCAAGGTCAACCCCGTCGTCGCGGAGGCGGTGAATCAGGTCCACGCGCAGGTCGTCGGCAACGACGCCGCCGTCTCGACCGGGGCCGCGGGCGGACAGATCGACCTGAACCTCTACAAGCCGGTACTCGCCTCGAACTTCCTCGAATCGGCCGACCTGATCGCGAACGGCGCCGCCGCGTTCGGCGAGAAGTTCGTCGCGAAACTCGAAGCCAACCGCGAGCACTGCGCCGAGCAGGTCCAGCAGAGCATGGCGCTGGCGACGGCGCTCAACCCCGCCATCGGCTACGACGCCGCCTCGAAGGTCGCCAAGACGGCGCTGTCTGAGGGCCGCACGATTCGAGAGGTCGTGATCGAGGAGGGCTACCTCACCGAGGACGAGGCCGACGAGGTACTCGACCCCGAAGCCATGACCCACCGCGGCATCCTCGGCGACGACTAGGCTACTCCGAGATGCCCCACACGTCGTCGTCCCACGACGTGTGGCGCTCGTCGTAGACCGGATAGTCCCGGTCCACCTCGTCGAGGCGTGCCACGTCCTCGTCGTCGAGTTCCCAGTCGAGGACGTCGGCGTTCCCGCGGACGTGCTCGGGCGTCGAGGACTTCGGGATGACGACCACGTCGTTCTGAATCGCCCACCGGAGAGCGACCTGCGCGGGCGAGCGGTCGTACTCCTCAGCAATCTCCTGCAGAACCGGATCCTCGAAGACTTCGGCCCGCGCGAGGGGCGCCGCCGCCTCCACGACGACGCCCTCTTCGCGGCAGGCCGCCACCCAGTCGGGGCGCTGAAGCCACGGGTGGTACTCGATCTGGTTGACTGCGATGGGGACGTCGCTGACGTGCGTGGCCGCGCTGAGTTGGTACGGGCTGAAGTTCGAGACGCCGACGTTGCGGATCAGTCCCTCCTCGTGGAGGTGCGCCATCGCGTCGAGGGTCTCCCGCAGCGAGATGGCCGGGTTGGGCCAGTGGATCAGGTACAGGTCGAGGTAGTCGGTGCCGAGGCGGTCCAGCGATTGCTCGCAGGCCTCGATCACCGACTCGTAGCCGAGGTTCTTCGGGAGCACCTTCGACGTGAGAAAGAGGTCGTCGCGGTCCGCGTCCGCACGACCGAGGGCGTCGCCGATCTCGGCCTCGTTCATGTACCCCTCCGCGGTGTCGACGTGGGTGTAGCCCGCGTCGAGGCCCGCGCTGACCGCCTCGCGCACGGTGTCGCCGTCGATGTTCCACGTCCCCAGTCCGAGGACCGGCATCTCGTCGCCGCTCGGCAGCGTGACTGTCGGAGCAGACATCGGGGCACACTCGGGGTCGCCGGCCCCTAACTGTTGGCGTTCCGGCGACCCGGACTGCACGGTTTTTTACCGACTCGTCCCCCACCACCGAGCAATGACGGACTTCGACTACGAGGAGTTGGGCCTCGTGGCGGGACTGGAGATCCACCAGCAACTCGACACCGCCAGCAAACTGTTCTGCGAGTGCCCGACGACTCTGCGCGACCCCGAGGAGTCGACGCGGTCCTTCACGCGCTACCTCCACCCGACGCGGAGCGAACTCGGCGAAATCGACGAGGCCGCCCTCGAAGAGAGCATGGTCGACCGGGAGTTCGAGTACCTCGCCTACGACTCCACCTGCCTCGTCGAGGAGGACGACGAACCGCCCCACCGCCTCGACGAGGAGGCCCTCGAAGTCACGCTCGAGATCGCGCAACTGCTCGACATGGACGTGGTCGATCAGGCCCACGTCATGCGGAAGGTCGTCATCGACGGCTCGAACACCTCCGGCTTCCAGCGCACCTCGCTGATCGCCCGCGAGGGCGTCATCGAGACCTCCGAGGGCCCCGTCTCCATCGACGACCTGATGCTCGAAGAGGAGAGCGCCCAGCGCGTCGAAGAGACCGCAGAGGGCGTGCGCTTCAGCCTCGACCGCCTCGGCATCCCGCTGGTCGAGATCGGCACCGGCCCGGACATCCAGAGCCCCGAGCAGGCCCGCGAGGCCGCCGAGCGCATCGGGATGCTCCTGCGCTCGACCGGGCAGGTCAAGCGCGGCCTCGGCACCATCCGGCAGGACGTGAACGTCTCCATCGCCGACGGCGCACGAGTCGAGATGAAGGGGGTCCAGTCCCTCGACGACATCGACGACCTCGTCGAACTGGAGGTCCAGCGGCAGGTCCGACTGCTCGACGTGGCCGAGGCCCTCCGCGACCGGGACGCGGCCGTGGGCGACGTGCAGGAGGTGACCGAGGTGTTCGCCGACACCGACAGCGGCGTCATCGCGGGCGCCGACTGCGTGATGGGGGTTCCCCTCCGCGGCTTCGACGGCATCGTGGGCCGGGAACTCCAACCGGACCGCCGCCTCGGCACCGAACTCTCCGACTACGCGAAGCACCGCGGCGCGGGCGGCATCTTCCACACCGACGAACTGCCCGCGTACGGCATGACCGAGGCGGAGGTCGCCGCGCTCCGCGAGGCCGTGGGCGCCGACGACGAGGACGCCGTGGCCATCGTCGCCGCGGACCGCGACACCGCCGAGAGCGCCATCGAGGCCGTCGCGGAACGGGCAGAGACGGCCATCGAGGGCGTCCCCGAGGAGACCCGAGACGCGAAGGAGGACGGAACCTCGGCGTACCTCCGCCCGCTGCCGGGCGCGGCGCGGATGTACCCCGAGACGGACGTGCCCCCGGTCGAACCCGACGTGACGGCGGTGCCGACGCCGGAACTGCTCACCGAGAAGGTCGAGCGCTACCAGTCGGAGTTCGGCCTCGACGCCGGCCTCGCCGAGCAGGTGGCCTACGGGCACCGGATGGACCTCTTCGAGGAGGCCGTCGAAGCGGGGGTGGATCCCACGCTCGCCGCGAGCACCCTCGAGAGCACGGTGACCGAACTCCGGCGCGACGACGTGCCCGTCGAGAACCTCACGGGCGACCACTACCGCGGCGTCTTCGACCTGCTGGCCGCCGAGGAGGTGCCACAGGAGGCCGTGCCCGACCTACTGACGGCGCTCGCCGAGAGTCCCGACCTGACCGCCGAGGAAGCGGTCGACGCGGAGGACCTCGGCGGCGTGAGCGAGGCCGAGGTGCGCGAGGCGGTCGTCACGGTCGTCGACCGGCACGAGGAGCAGGTCGCCGAGGAGGGCATGGGCGCGTTCTCGGCGCTGATGGGGGAGTGCATGGGCGAACTCCGCGGGAAGGCCAGCGGCGACCTCGTCAGCAGCGTGCTGCGCGAGGAGATCCAGTCGCGCGCCTAAACCGAGGTCCGCCACGTCGTCCGGTCGACCGTCTGGGAGATCCAGTAGGCGATGCCGACCATCACGACGGCGATGGCGGCGTCGGAGAGCCAGTGGATGCCGAGGTAGAACGTCGAGACGACGATGGTCACCGCGAGCACGGCGGCCATGCGGGCGTACCGCCGGTCGGTCTTCTGCGCGTACACCGCCGCGAGCACCGAGAGGCCGGTGTGGAGGCTCGGGAACGCCTTCATCAGCGTGTCAGTCGCGCCGGCGCCGGCCTGAATCACTGGGTGGAACTCGTAGAGCAGCGGTTCGACCGACGCCACCTCGTAGCCGACGACGTGGACCGGGAAGAGGAGGAAAAACGGCGCGGCGATCAGGACCAGACAGACGTACGCGATGGCGTAGCGGCGCGCCTGCTCGGGGCAGTGTACCTTCAGCTTGAAGTACGTGAACAGCACGATGAAGGGGAAGCCCACGAGGTAGACGACGGCGAACATGATCGTGAGCGGTTCCGCCGTCACCGTCTGGAACACGGCGACCGTCGATCCCTCCAGTTGGTGGACCGACTCCGTGAACGTCTCCTCGACGTGGAACTTCGCGATGTTGTTGATGAGGACCGTGACGGTCCACGCCACCCCGAGGTACTTCCAGTCTGTCGTGACGAATTCCCGAATCATTCCGAGGCGCTCCCCCGGCGGCAGATAGATCGCGGCGCCGACGATCAGCGCCAACGCCGACGAGATGGCCACGAAGGCCACGTACTGCAGATGGGGAGGGAGGAGGGTTGCGAGTGACATGGGGATATCGAGTGCTACATATTCCATCCCCGAAAGCTTTTACATCCGTCCATTCGCTCTCGGCCGGCCGCCTCGCCGCCGAAGACGGTCGGCGCAACTCCTTTGCCCGTCGGCGCCGACGCTCGCCCGAATGACGCGCTACTTCGAGGACCTCCGCGAGGGCGAGCGGCGGGAACTGGGCACGGTGACCGTCGACCGCGAGGAGATCATCGCGTTCGCGGAGCAGTACGACCCCCAGCCGATCCACACCGACCCCGAGGCCGCGGCGGCCGGCCCCTACGGCGGCGTCATCGCCAGCGGCTGGCACACCGCCGCGCTGTGCATGCGCCGCCTCGTCGAGGGGTTCCTCTCGGAGACGGCGACCAGAGGCGCGCTGGGCGTGGACGAACTGCGCTGGCGGACGCCGGTGCGACCCGAGACGGAGCTAACGATCCGCGGCGAGGTCGTCGCAACCGAGCCGTGGGACGAGACCGCGGGCCTCGCGCGCTGTCGCGTGACGGCGACCACGGCCGAGGGCGACGAGGCGCTGTCGATGGTCGGGCTTGTGCTGTTCGCCCGGCGGACCGAGGGGTGACCCCCCACAGTTAAGCGCGCTGGCGCGGACGACACGGCCGTGTCGACAGTCGAGACGGCGACGCTCTGGACGCACATCGGGGCCGGCGTCGTGGCGCTGCTCGCCGGCGCCGGAGCCCTGCTGACCCAGAAGGGCGGCCGGCGGCACCGCCGCGCGGGGCGCGTCTTCGTCGCGGCGATGGCCGCGGTCGTCGTCACGACGTTCGGCCTGCTCGCCGTCGCGCACTCGCAGGTCCGGGTCTTCCTCTCGCTGGTCGCGGTGTTCAGCGGCTACTTCGCGTTCGCGGGCTACCGCGCTCTCTCCACGCGGGGGCCGACCGGCGGCCCGGGCGCGGTGGACTGGGCCGCCGCGGGCAACGTGGTTCTCGCCTGCGTCGTCATGGGCGCGTGGGGTGTCCTCCGCCTCGCCCGGGGCGACGGGTTCGGCACGGTGCTTGTCGTCTTCGGCGTGCTCGGCGTCGCCATCGGCGGGAGCGACCTCCGGCGGTTCCGCTCGGGTGGCGAGGACCAGTGGCTGACGCTCCACCTCAGTCGGATGGGGGCCGCGTACATTGCGACGGCGAGCGCAGTCTCGGCCGTGAACCTCGCGCCCGCGCTGGGCGTCGTCGCGTGGCTCTGGCCGACGGCGGTGGGCGTCCCGCTGATCGGGTACTGGGTGCGGAAGTACGGTGCCTAGTCGTCGCCGCGGCGGAGGCCCTCCTCGGCGCGTCGGAGGACCCCGCGCAGCGTCGTCACCTCGCGCCCGGTGGGGTGGGCGCGGCCCACCACCCGACGGACGAGTCGGAGCGTCTTCGCGCGCTTCTCCTCGGGGTAGTGCATCGTGCGCAGGAAGGAGTCGAACTGCTCGTAGAGCCCTTCGATCTCGGGTTCGGCCGCTCGGTCGTGCGTCGGGTCCGGGAGTTGGCTCTCGCTCATCGCCAACCCTCGAAGTTCGTACAGTGCGACGGTCGCTGCCTGTCCGAGATTCAACACGGGGTAGTCCTCGCTGGCCGGGATCGAGCAGACCTGATCGAGGCGCTCCATCTCCTCGTTGGTGAGGCCGACGCGCTCGCGGCCGAAGATGAGGGCCGTGTCGGCGCGCACGTCGGCCAGCGACTCGGCGAGGGCGTCGGGGGTCTGGAACGGCCACCGGACGTGGCTCGCGCCGTTCTCGTTCGTGATGGCCGTGAACCCGACCGTGTGATACTCCTCGGCGAGGCGGTCGAAGGTGATCGTCTCGGCGTTCGGCAGGATGTCCTCGCGGGCCTGCCCCGCGAAGCCCCACGCCTCGCTCTCGGGACCCACGTCCGGCGGGTCGACGAGGAGCAGGTCCGTGAAGCCGAAGTTCTTCATCGCCCGGGCGATGGTGCCGACGTTGCCCGAGGTTTTGGCGTCCACGACCGCGACGGCGGGCGCGCTCATGAGGGGTAGTCCACGTCGAGGTCCAGGTCCGAGTCGTCCACGTCGTCGCCGTCCGGTTCGATCGGTTCGGAGGCCTCCGCGCCGGTCTCGATGCGCATCTCGCGGAGGTTGTAGCGGTGACGCTCCTCCTCGGGGAGTTCGACGCGGGTCGCTTCGAGGTCCGGCACCTCCGGCGTCGGCACGTCGGCGGGGCCGGTCTCGACGTGTTCGAGGCCGTCGTAGTCCTCCGGCGCGCGGTTGCCGGCGGCGAACCACTCGTGGAACGCGTCCTGAAACTGCTCGGTGCCGCGGCGTTCTTCGCCGCCCTCCTCGAAGTACCAGTAGTAGAAGTCGCGCTCGTGCTCGGCGCAGAGCAACACCTCCGCGTACGGTTCGCCGTACACGACCTCGGCGACGGCCGACTTCTGGACCTCGGCCTCGCCGTGGATCAGGTAGCAGGCGTCGCAGGGCTCGTCGTGGACGGCGGTGAGACGGAGCAGGCGGTCGCGCACGTCGTCGGGCAGTTCGCTGACGGGCCGGAAGTTGCCGTCCTCGTCGAACACCTCCGACTCGTCGAAGCGCCACCCGCGGAGACCGATGCTGACCTTGCCCATGGCCGCACTTGCCGTCGCGGGTGCTTAAGCCAACTGCTCCGCGGCGGTCGAAGAGCGGCACTTTTCACGCTGGCGCCCTCCTCGGCGTCCATGCAGAACGTCTCCGCCGGCGGGCTCGGGATCGGCGACGACCACCCGCCCCGGATCATGGGCGTGCTGAACGTCTCCAGCGAGTCGCCCTACGACCCCTCGGTGTTCGCCGACCCCGACGAGGCCGCGGCGTACGTCGACCGAGAGCTGATCGACGAGGGCGCCGACATCGTGGACGTCGGCCTGGAGTCCGCGAACAAGCGCTTCGAGGTGCTGTCCGCCGAGGAGGAACTCGACCGCCTCCAGACGGCCATCGAGACCGTCGAGCGCGTCGAGGGCGACGCGGTCTTCTCCATCGAGACGCGCTACCACGAGGTCGCCGAGGCGGCTCTCGACGCCACCTTCGACATGGTCAACGACGTCTGTGGCTTCGCCGATCCCGAACTGCCCGAGGTCTGCGAGGCCCGCGACGCCGCGGTGGTGAAGATGGCGAGCCCTCCGGACCTCGAACGTCCGGGCGCCGTCGAGGACGTGGACGACATCTACGACGCCCTCGAACGGGGCGGCCTCACGGAGAAGACCATCGTCGACCCGGCCTTCGGCGGCTGGTCCGAGGCGAAGACGCTCGCCGACGACCGGGAGACGTTCCGCCGCCTCCGGGAGTTCCGAGCCCTCGATCGCCCCCTGCTGGTCTCGATCAACCGCAAGAACTTCCTCCGGGACCTCGCGGACCGCTCGACGGAGGCGGCCCTGCCGGTGAGCCTCGCCGCGACCGCGATGGCCGTCGAGCGCGGCGCCCACGTGATCCGGACCCACGACGTGGCCGAGACGCAGGACGCCGCCATCATCGGCGAGGCGTTCACCCCGGACCGACCCGCGACGGCGGGCGTCACCGAACTCGACGTGACCGGATCTGACGAACTCAGGCGCCACATCGTCGCCGTGGGCGGCGACCGCCGCCGCGCGCCCGAGGGCGTGGCCCGTGCCTTCCGCGTCGAGGATCTCAGCAAAGCCGAACTCGACGCGCTGGCGACCGCGGGGACCCGTGCCGGGGTGCTCGTGGAGGGTGGGCCCGACAGGGTCGTGGTGGCCGGCTCAGAGAGCGCGCTCCGCTCCTTCGCCGGGCGCATCGAGGGACCCGTCGGACGGGTGTCGTCGGCCGTTCTCGGGGCACTACCGTAACAAGAAGACTTATGCCGAACCCCCAATACGGATCGATTGGAGGTCGGCCGGGAGCACGGGTAGGGGTACGCGATCGCTCCCGGTCGACACGAACCGACGGCTTCTACCGGCGTCACGCCCCTTAGCGACAGCCATGGACTTCGACACGTGGGAGCCCGTGTACGAGCGGATCCTCGCGGACTTCGGCTACGACCGGCGCGCCGACGAGGCGGCCAGAGACGTGTTGGCGGACCTCGCGGGCCCCTTCGACACCCAGCGGCTGGACTTCGAGGGCCACACGGTGGCCGTCGTGGGCGCCGGGCCGTCGCTGCGCGCCTCGCTGGGCCGCGTGGCGGAGGCGGACCGGGTCGTCGCCGCCTCGACTGCGGGGAAAATCCTGCGGGAGGTCGGCATCCACGTCGACCTGCTGGTGACCGACCTCGACGGCGACCCGCCGACGGCGCGGAAACTGACCCGGGCCGGAACGCCCGTCGCGGTGCACGCCCACGGCGACAACGCCGACGCCGTCCGGCGCCACGTTCCCACCTTCGAGGAGCCGAACGTCTTGCCGACGACGCAGGCCGAGCCGCGACCGCCGGTCCAGAACTTCGGGGGCTTCACCGACGGCGACCGGGCCGCGTTTGTCGCGGACGCCTTCGGCGCGGCGTCGCTGACGTTCCCCGGCTGGGACCTCGACGATCCGACCGTCGACCAGGAGAAGCGCCACAAACTCCAGTGGGCGGCCCGCCTGCTGGCGTGGCTCGAACGGCGGCGCGAGGAGTCCTTCGCGGTGCTGGACGGGCGCCGCGCCGATCTGGACCCCATCTGAGCCACACCGCCGCGGCGACCCGAACTGGCCCGGTCTTTATGCCGGGGGCGGGCGACCCGCCGACGATGCCCGATCTGTTCTGGCACCGCCGCGACCTGCGACTCGCCGACAACGTCGGCCTCGCCGCCGCCGAGGGTCCGGTCGTGCCCGTGTTCGTCCTCGACGACGACGTGCTGGCCCACGCCGGGCCGCCGCGCGTCGCGTTCCTCGAATCCGCGCTGACCGCGCTCCGCGCGGCGTACCGCGACCGGGGTGGCGACCTGCTCGTCGTCCGCGGCGACCCCGTGACCGAGATTCCGCGGCTCGCGGCCGAGTACGACGCCGACCGCGTGCGGTGGAACCGCGACTACTCCGGACTGGCGCGCCGCCGCGACGACCGCGTGACGGCGGCGCTCGACGACGAGGACCGGGACGTGGTCGTCTCCGACGACGCGCTCCTGCACGACCCGGGCACGATCACGACGAACGAGGGTGAGCACTACTCGGTGTTCTCCTACTTCTGGAAGAAGTGGCGCGACCGGCCCAAAGAGTCGCCCCGGGATCCGCCCGCCTCGCTCGCCGACGTGTCGGGCGACGGCGTGCCCGACCTCGGCGCCGACCCGGAGGCGACGGTGCCGCCAGCCGGCACCGACGCGGCCCGGGACCGACTGCAGGCATTCTGCGATGGCGCCGTGTACCGGTACGCCGACGAGCGCGACTACCCGGCCCGAGAGAGCACCTCACAGCTCTCTCCGCACCTCTCCTTCGGCACGGTTGGGCCCCGCGAGGTGTACGCGGCGACCGAAGACGCGATGGCCACCGCCCCGGACGAGGACGCCGAGGCGAGCGTGACGGAGTACCGCCGGCAACTCGCGTGGCGGGAGTTCTACGCCCACGCCCTCACGGCTCGCCCGGACATGGTGACCGACGACTACCGGGGGTACGAGCACGACATCGAGTGGCGCGACGACCCGGACGCACTCGCGGCGTGGAAGCGCGGCGAGACGGGCTACCCGCTGGTCGACGCCGGGATGCGCCAGTTGCGCGCGGAAGCGTACGTGCACAACCGGGTGCGGATGGTGGTCGCCGCCTTCCTCACGAAGGACCTCCTGATCGACTGGCGCGAGGGGTATCGGTGGTTCCGGCGCCGCCTCGTCGACCACGACCCGGCGAACGACGCCGGCGGGTGGCAGTGGGCGGCCGGCACCGGCGCGGACGCACAGCCGTACTTCCGGATCTTCAACCCCGCGACCCAGTGCGAGCGCTTCGACCCCGAGGGCGAGTACGTGCGCGAGTACGTCCCCGAACTCGCCGACGCGCCGACCGACGCGATTCACGAGTGGCCGTCGCTCGACCCCGCAGAGCGTGAGGCCGCGGCGCCTGAGTACACCGCCCCCATCGTCGACCACGGGGAGCGCCGCGAAGCGGCCATCGACATGTTCGAGCGCGCTCGCGGCGAAAACTAACCGGCCCAGACCAAAATTTTTTCGATGGACATGTTTTGTTGCAAACGGAATCATGAGCGTACTACCGGAGTCGACGGGCGCGACAGCAACGGTGACCGACGGCGCGCGGGCGGCGGGGCGCGCCGGGCGAGCGTTCGTCCGTAGCCCCCTGTTTCCCGGCGCGGTGGCCGTCTCGAAGGGCGTCGTCTCGCTGACCTTGCTCTCGGCGGCTCTCGATCCAGTCCTGTTCGCCATCGGGTTTCTGGTGGCGGTGACGGTGTACACGCACAATCGGCTGACCGACCTCGACGAGGACGCGGTCAACAGACCAGAGGAGGCGACGACCGCGGCCGATCGGCGCCGGTCGCTCGGCGCTCTCGCCGGTGGCGCGTACGTCTGCGCGCTCGCGCTGGCAGCGCTGGGTGGCCTCGTCGCCGTCGGCGTGGTCCTGCTGCCGGGTGTCGCCGCCGCGGCGTACAGCGAGGCGTGGCTCCCGGTGACTGACTACGACCGACTCAAGGAGGTGCCCGTGGTGAACACGGCCGTCACGGCCGGGGCGTGGGCGCTCCCGCTTGGCTACCTGCCGGTGGCCTTCGCCGGCTCAGCCCCGAGCGCGGCCCCCGCGCTGGTCGCGACGTTTCTCTTCCTCCGGACCGCCGGCGCGAGCGAAGTGATGAACGCCCGCGACGTGGCCGGCGACCGCCGGGCGGGCGTCGTAACCGTGCCCATCGCCGTCGGCATCCAGCGGACGCGCCACGTCCTCTACACCGTCGACGCCGCCGCGGCGCTGACGCTCGTCGCCGGCGTCCTCGGCGGGCACTTCCCAGCCCCGGTCGCCGCGGCGCTGCTGCCGGGCCTCGGCTACTCCGTGCTGGTGACCCGCCGCCTCGGGCGCGCCGACTCGGACCGCCTCGCGGTCGCGAAAGACGCGGAGTACGGCCTCATGGCGCTGTGCGCGCTCGCGGCCGCCGGATTGTTTCTGTAATCGCTGTACTTAATTTTTGACCGGAAAGTAGAAACGACCGACCGCCCTACGGCGAACCGGCACATCGTGGCACTCCCCCCCATACTCGCCGTCTGGGTACTCGGCGCTGTCGTGGTCGTCGCGCTCACGGTCGCGGTGCAGGCGTGGCGGCAGCGACAGCGCCCTGCAGCCAAAGCGCTCGTCGCGGCCATGGTCGCGGAGGCGTGGTGGGCGGCGGGCTACGCCGCGGAGTTGCTCGCGGGACCGGAGACCACGCTGTTCTGGGCGACCGCCCAGTGGATGGGGAGCGTCTGGGTGCCCGTCGCGTGGTTCGTGTTCGCACTGGAGTACACCGGCAACGACCGGTACGTGAACGCCGGGAGCGTCGCGGCGCTCAGCGTCGTGCCGACGCTCTCGCTGATCCTCGTGTGGACCAACGGCGCGCACGGCCTCGTCCGGCGCGGGGTCTCGACCGTGCCCGCGGGCGACCTCTTCGTCCTCCAGCAGACGTTCGGGCCGGGGTTCTGGCTGACCATCGGCTACGGCTACGCGCTGGCCGCCGTCGGGTCGGGGCTGTTCCTGATCTTGCTGGCCCGGTCGCCCTCGCTGTTTGGCTCCCAGTCCATCGCGGTGCTGGTGGCCGCGGCCGCGCCCGCGGTCGGGAACGTCCTCTACGTCACCGGCGCGCTCCCCTGGTCGTGGTTCGACCCGACGCCGGTGAGTTTCGCCGTGTCGGGGCTCGCGGGCATCTACGCGATGCGATCCGAGCGACTGTTCGAGCGTACCTCCGTCCCGCGCGCCCTCGGCCGCTCCGCCGTCGTCGACGGGATGGACGACGGCGTCGTCGTGGTGGACAGCGACGGCCGTGTGGTCGACGTGAACCCGGCGGCGATTCGCCATCTCGGCGTCGACGACCCGACCGGCCGCGAGGCCGCGAGCGTCGTCCCGGGCTTCGACGGGGAAGCGGCGGCCGGGGAGGTGATCGTCGCCTCCCGCCCGGGCGCGGCGGACTGCTACCTCGACGTGCGCGCCTCGGAGATCAGAGACCACCACGAGCGCCCGGTGGGCACGGCCGTCGTGCTTCGAGACGTGACCGAACGGCACTACCGCCAGCAGCAACTCGCGGTGCTCAACCGCGCGCTCCGCCACAACATCCGCAACGAGGTGAGCGTCATCGGGGGCTTCGCCGACCTGTACAGCCACGGCGACGTGGACGCGGACCGCCTCGCCGGGGTCGTCGACCGGCACTCCGAGAAGATCCTGGACATGGCCGAGAAAGCGCGGACCGCCGAGACGGTCCTCAACACGGCCGACGACGAGCGAGCGCCAGTCGGTGTGAGCGAGACGCTGACCGAGGTGGCCGCCGAGGTGGAGTCGGCGTATTCCCACGTCGACGTGACCGTGACCGAGACGCCAGACGCCGCCGTGACCTGTCGCTGGCTCCTCGAACCGGTCCTCAGGAACCTCATCGAGAACGGGGCCGAGCACAACACCAGGACGGAACCGTGGGTGCGCGTCGCGGCGACGACCGACGAGGATGCCGTCACCGTGACCGTCACCGACAACGGCCCCGGAATCCCGGACATCGAGGCGGACGTGGTGCGCGACGTGGGCGAGACGCCGACCCGCCACGGGCAGGGCGTGGGCCTCTGGCTGGTCGCGTGGGGCGTGGACCGCATGGGTGGGTCGATCGCCTTCGACCGACCCGCCGAGGGTGGCACGGTGGCGACGGTGACGGTGCCTCGGTGCGACGGTTCGGTGTCCGAAGACGTGTGATGTGCTAGCGTACGCCTCCTAAACGTTTAACCGGAAGCCAACTCTTGTTTGCATTGGGTGAACTCACAATGAGCGACTACGAACTCCCCCCGCTTCCGTACGACTACGACGCGCTCGAACCGCACATTAGCGAGCAGGTGCTGACGTGGCATCACGACACACACCACCAGGGCTACGTCAACGGCTGGAACAGCGCCGAGGAGACGCTGGCTGAGAACCGCGAGGAGGGCGACTTCTCCTCGTCGGCCGGCGCGCTGGGCAACGTGACCCACAACGGCTCCGGGCACATCCTGCACGACCTGTTCTGGCAGTCGATGGGTCCCAACGGCGGCGACGAGCCGTCCGGTGACCTCGCCGACCGCATCGAGGAGGACTTCGGCTCCTACGACGCGTGGAAAGGCGAGTTCGAGGCCGCGGCGTCGAGCGCCGGCGGCTGGGCGCTGCTGGTGTACGACTCCTTCAGCAACCAGCTCCGCAACGTCACCGTCGACGGTCACGACAACGGAGCCCTCTGGGGCGCACACCCCATCCTGGCCCTCGACGTCTGGGAGCACTCCTACTACTACGACTACGGCCCCGCCCGCGGCGACTTCATCGACGCGTTCTTCGAGGTCGTCGACTGGGAGGAGCCCGCTGCCCGCTACGACGAGGCCGTCTCGCTGTTCGAGTAGGACCCGACGTCACACCTTCTTCGTTTTTTCGCCGCCGCCCAGCCGCGAGTCCGCCGTGTCTTTGTAGTCGGCCGGCGTAGCGACTCGCATGCCGAGGCCGAAATCGGAGTTCGACGAGACCCACCCCTGTGACTTCTACGCGCCCGCCGAACTGCTGGAGTCCGGGCAGATGTACACCGTCTACGAGATCGCGCGGCTGCTGCAGGAACTCGACCCCGACGCGGAACTGGAGGCCGAGACGGAGACGGTCCTGCTGGACTGGGCGATCCCGTGGATCATGTTCAACGCCGAGGACCTCGTGATCGCGGAGCCGCCGGCCGAGGACGAACCGGGCTACTACGGACTCGCCGAGGAGAGCGACTGAGCCGGCGCGGGCCGCTCAGTTCGCGTCGCGGGGCGCGCCCACGAGGACGAGCCGCGACCGGTCGTCGCCGTTGACGATGGTCCGCGTGTCCTCGGGGTCGATCCGGAGCGCTTCCTCTTCGTCGAGGGGCACCGACTCGCCCTCGACCTCGACGGTGACGCCGCCCTCGACGACGTAGTAGACTTCTTCCTGGCCCTCGTGGCTGTGCTCTTTCCCGGACGCGCCGGGTTCGAGGTCGAGGACGGTGAAGCCCAGTTCCGCCGTGTCAAGCGGGTCTTTGAGGAACCACATGTCGCCCACCTCGTCGGGGAGGATCGATTCGGCGTCGGCGAGACCTGTCTTCTGGTGCGCCATGGTGGGGGGTTCGGCGCGGAGCCACTTCAATGCCGGTCGCTTATGAGGGTGGGGTGCGGACTGTCGCCAACCGCGCCCATGGAGCAGTACCAGACACTCGTCGCGGACGTCCTCCGCGAGGGTACGCACAAGCCGAACCGGACCGGCGTGGACACCGTCGCAGCGTTCAGCCAACACTACGAGGTCGACCTCGGGGAGGGGTTTCCGCTCCTCACCACGAAGGACCTCGGCGGCGCGCGGTGGAACTCTCTCGTCCACGAGCTGCTGTGGTACCTCTCCGGGCAGGAGCACGTCCGCGACCTGCGCGAGAAGACCGGCATCTGGGACGCGTGGGCCGACGAGGCGGGCCGTCTCGACACGGCCTACGGGCGCTTCTGGCGACGCTACCCGATCCCCGACGACGGCCTCGACGGCGAGGCGTGGCCCGACGACGGCCACCGCTGGGTGAACGAGGACGAGGGCACCTTTGATCAGATCCAGTACGTCCTCGATCAGTTGCAAGAGAACCCCCGATCGCGCCGCATCGTCGTCAACGCGTGGCATCCCGCGAACGCCGCCGTCTCGACACTCCCGCCGTGTCACTACACCTTCGTGTTCAACGTGCAGGGCGATCGGCTCAACGTCCACCTGACCCAGCGGTCCGGGGACGTGGCGCTGGGCGTGCCGTTCAACGTCGCGGCCTACTCCCTGCTCGCGCAGGCCGTCGCGCAGCGCACGGGCTTCGAACTCGGCTCCTTCGGGCACACGATCGTCGACGCGCACGTCTACTGCGGGACCGGAGACAGAGGCGACTGGTACGCCGAGAACCTCGGGCGTCTCCAGCGCCGCCTCGCCGACGTGGACGACCGCGAGGAGTACGAGGCAGTCGCGGCGTGGCTCCGCGAGGAGACGCCCGCCGACGAGACGAGCGGCGAGAAGCCGGCGGACCACGTCCCGAACCTCCTCACCCAACTGGCCCGCGAGCCGCGTGACCGCCCGCGGGTGGCGGTGGCGGACGAGCCCCTCGACGACCTGACCTTCGACGACGTGGAACTGCGCGACTACGACCCGGCACCGGGCATCGACTTCCGGGTCGCGGAGTGATGGACCTCGTCATCATCGCCGCGGTCGCGGCGAACGGCGTCATCGGCGCGGACGGCGACATCCCGTGGGACCTCCCCGCCGACCTCAAGCACTTCAAGCGCGTGACGACGGGCCACCCGGTCATCATGGGCCGGCGCACCTACGAGAGCATCGCCGCCCGCATCGGCGGGCCTCTGCCGGACCGGACGAACGTCGTCCTGACCTCGGGTAATCTCGACGCGCCCGACGCCGTGATTCCGGTCGAGTCGGTGGACGAAGCGGTCTTCCGCGCCGAAGAGACCGGCGCCGACGTGGCCTACGTCGCCGGGGGTGCAACCGTCTACGAGCAGTTCCTCCCCCACGCGGATCGGATGCTCCTCACCGAGTTGAAGGCCGAGTACGAGGGCGACACGTGGTTCCCGGAGTGGGACCCGGCGGCGTGGACCGCCGTCGCCAGAGACGAACGCGACGACTTCGCCTTCGTGACCTACGAGCGCGACGGCGTGGCATCCGACCGCACGCCGTCGGTGAAACAAAACCGTTAAACGACCCAGCGCGTTACCAAAGAGTGCACGCTCCGTTGGTGTAGTCCGGCCAATCATCTTGCCCTCTCACGGCAAGGACCAGGGTTCGAATCCCTGACGGAGCATCCTGCGACGAACGAACGTGAGGAGCGGATGCGCCGGGATTCGAACTACGGAAATCCGAGCACAGCGAGGATTTGCATCGGGTTCGAATCCCTGACGGAGCACTTCTCCAACTCGAATCGACGAGCGTCGCACGTCGCGTTCGGGCTTCAGGAACGGTGACCCTGCAGGTCGTCGTCCCGGAGCACCGTCCCGTCGTCGCTCGGAGGCACCTGACGATAGCCGTCGAGTTCTCCCGAGAGGTCGATGCCGGCGTCGCCGCGCTCGTTGCGTCGGCGGAGGTCCGCCTGCGCGACCAGTTCGTCGTCCACCGTCGCGACGACTTCGATGTTCTGGGGCAGAAAGCGTCCGGCGGTCGGGAAACTGTAGAGGCAGGGGAACACGCGGGCTATCGTCTCCCGCTCGGCGCGGTAGAAGCCCGAGAAGGGCCCGTTCGGTGCGGAGACGATGTTGGCGAACAGCACGCCGTCGGCCGAGAGCCGGTCGCGCGTCAACTCCAGGAGATAGAACGCGACGTTACGCGTCCAGATTCTCCTCCAGTTCCTCATCATCGTCTCGGTCCGCTGACCGTCGGGGCGACCCTGCCTCCGTGAGATTGTTCGGGACAGAGGCGGGCTGTCGGGCGTCTGGTTCCCGGCGCCTCGAGCGAGACGCCCTCACTGCCGGCGCGCCCGGAGGCTGTACGTCACGACGACCGTGAAGAGTCCCCCGGTGGCGAGTGCGATCAGCCTTGGGTCGGTGACCCGAAACGCGATCGCAGCCACCGTAAAGAGGTTCACGCCGATCACGGCTGCCGCGACGGTAGGCCCATCCCCGCGCCCCCCATCGGTCGACGCTTCGAGCGAGTCAAGCGAGTCGAGAACCGCGAAGAGGTCGTCGGCGCGCTCGGTGAGCGCCACCGTCCCCCGGTTCGGGTCGTAATCGATGACGTCGGCGGACGCGAGTCGTGGCAGGTGGTTCTGGTAGAGACTGATGTACACGCGCTTTCGCTCTCCCGACGTGACCCGTGCGTGTTCGACGTCGTTCTCCCGGGCGGCGACGTGTTCCGCGAGTTCACCTTGAGTCATCTCGGAGCCCCGTTCGCGGAGCAACGCGAGCGCGTCCCGTCGCCGTCGGTTCTTCAGAAGATCGAACGTCGTGTCCGCCGACAGTTCGTCGTCGTCCGTTGCGTCCCACGCCCGTGTCGTCTCTGTCCCGCCCGCGCCGGACGGTCCTCCGGATTCGATACTCGCTTGCTCCTCGGGTTGGTGTTTCATTGTCGGTCGCTTCCCCGTGACGTCAGCCCCTCAACTCAGATGGCACCAGATACAAAATCCCGCTGATAGTTCGAAGTCACGGCGGAAACATATAAACATGATATATTATTTCATATGTGTTGTATGAAAATCTGTCACGTTCGGCGCCAGCCCCTACACGCGGTCGAATTGTCGGTTCCGGAGGGAGCTATCGGTGGAGGGGCCGCCGAAGACCTGTCTCGCGACCACCGCGTTCGCGGCGAGGACCGTTACCGCGGCGGTCGCGATCCACACCGTCGCCCCAGTCGTGCCCGTCGCCGCGACGGCCAGCGCCACGACCACCGCGATGCTCGTCATCGCACAGCCCGCACCGGCCAGCAACGACGGTCCGCTATCGGCCCGCTCGACGCCGAGCAGTCCACACGCAACCCGGAGCGTCTCTTCGTCGCCCGCCAGCTCGACGAGTCGCTCGTCCGGGTCGAACGAGACCAAACCGTGCGCTTCCAGTTTCGGAATGTGGGTCTGGTAGAGCGAGATGTACACCCGCCGGACGTCCGTCTCGGAGAGCGTGGCTGGGTCGACCCCCATCTCGACGGCCGCCAGTTCGCGCGCCAACTCCGTGATATGGACTGTCGGGGCACCGTTGCAGAGGTGAAAGAGCACGTATCGACGTCGCGAACTGCTCAACAGGTCGAATACCGCGTCTCGGTCGATTTCCAGCTTTGGCCCGTCGTCGACCCCCGTAGCGTCCCCTGTAGTCACGCGCAGATCTACACGTGACACCGGCATTGTAATCACCTCAATAACCCGATCGAAGGGTCCGTTATCTTCGGCGGTCGACGCGGTAGGGTTCCCCTAACCGTCGGTTGAGGCGTCCGCCGCGTCGGAGTCGTCGAACACGATGGTGCCGCCGTCCCGGACCTGGACCCGGACGGACGCGTACGTGAACGTGACTTCGAGGGCTCGCCCGCCCGTCGCCGCCCCGAAATAGAGGGCGTCGAGCGCCTCGGCGTCCACCAGTCGGCCGAACGGCTCGATGCCCATCGGGTCCTCGTCCCGAATCGCCGCGACCGCGAGCGGGATGACCGTCCCCAGCGACTCCGAGCCGTCGTACTCGAGGACGTACTGGCCCTCCGGGCCGTCCTCGTCGAGTCGGGCCTCGATCTCCGTTACGTCCATCCCCACCCTCCATTCTGGTGCCTCGTCATACACTACCTGATGTAGTAATTTAAGCGGCCCATACTCAAGTTTTCCCATACTGAGGGACAAGTGATGACAACGGACTTCGCCGTTCCGTCGTTTCGCCGCCCCGAGTACACCGGCGCGAACCGCTGCATCCCGTGTACGCTCGTGAACGTCGCCCTCGCGGTCGCGCTCGCCGCGTCGGCCTACGCCGCGCTGTCCGGCCAGACCGCGACCGGCGCCGCGACCACGGTGCTCGCAGCCTCCTCCGCCGCGATCTACTGGCGGGGCTACCTCGTCCCCGGCACGCCGGCGCTGACGAGGCGCTACCTCCCCCCCAGCGTCCTCGGACTGTTCGACGCTCACGGCGCCGACCGCGACGCGATCAAGGAGGTCGACGTCGAGACGGTCCTCCTCGATGCAGAAATCCTCCGACCCCAGCAGGCAGGTGAGGACTTTACCCTCGATCCCGCGTTCCTGCGGGCGTGGCGCGACAACATGGACGCCCTCCACGCCGCGGGCGACGGTGCGTTCAAGCCCCTTCACGTCCGGCGCACCCTCCTCGACGACGTGGACGCGGACGTCGCACTCGAATCGGTCGGCGAGGACTCGATCACCGCGGTCCTCGACGGCGTGCGGATCGCCCAGTGGGAGTCACGCGCCGCCTACCTCGCGGACGCGGCCGCCATCGACGTTCTGGCCGAACGCGTTCCGGGGTGGGACCGGTTCGGGTTCGACGCACGCACCGAGGTGCTCGCCGGTCTTCGCCTCTGGCTCGACACCTGCCCGGTCTGCGAGGCGCCCGTGACTCTCCGCGAGGACACCGTCGAGTCCTGCTGTCGCGCAGTCGACGTCGTCGCTGCGGACTGCCAGGGCTGTGGCGCCCGCGTCTTCGAGATCGAACGGCTCTCGCTCGCGACCTAACTTCCGTCCCGGGGCCCCTCACCTCACTCAGTCGGCGAGACTCCTCATCGGTGTTCCCGTTGGTCGTCGTACACCAGGCGCGCGTACCGCCAGCGCCGCGTCCAGAGCTGTGAGACGGTCGCGATCACGAGCGCGACCAAGAACACCACCGCGACCACCAGGGGGCCAACCGACTCGAACACTGGCACGTCGAGCTGGGTCGCGAGAATCGCCAAGAAGCCGACGAGCGACAGCGTCCGGTACAGTTCCGTCCACGTCACCCCGTACCCCGTGGCCACCTCCATGTACTGGTCGAGCCACCGCACGTCCGACCTGAGCGCGACCTCCTGTCGCGTGCGGTCGTAGTGCAACACGCCCGCCGCGTCGAGGCGCGGGAGGTGTGTCTGCCGCAGCGAGTTGTAGACGCTGTTCCGCACCGTCGCCACCGACGTCTCCGCGTCCGTCTCGGCCTCGGCGACCGCGTCTGCGAGTTCCCCCAGCGACGCTCGTCCGAGGCGCCGTCGGAGCGCCTCGATCACACAGCGGCGTCGCTCGTTCCGCAGGACCTCGTGGATCTCGGTCTCCGTGGGGGCTGAGTCGCGGATTCCCATCTACGCCACTCCACCCGTGACTCGTACTTAATTATCAGCTACTTACAGAGAAAATCCGCAGCCGGCGCCGCGACGCACCCAGACCGTTAGGAGCGCGTTACGGTCCACCGAACGCCCCGTTCGACGCAGGAGAACACGCGATTCAGGCGCTGTATGCGGCTCGTAGCAAAGGAAAGGGGATTCGTTGGGTCGGATACGCCCGGACCGCGCCGAAGACGGTCTCGGGCCGAACAAACCTATGTCGGACGACAACCACACGGTCGAACTGTCGCGGCGCAAGACGCTTGCCGCGCTCGGTACCATCGGTGCCGCCTCCGCCGGGGCGGGACTGGGAACATCCGCATACTTCTCGGACACGGAAGAATTCGTGGGCAACACCCTCACGGCGGGCTCGCTGGACCTCAAGGTCGACTGGGAGGAGCACTACTCCGACTGGTCGGACGACGAGGCGGACGCAGTCGAGGGCGAGGTCGTGATGACGGAGAACGACCCCGCGAACGTGCCCGACGACTACGTCGGCCTCCCGGACCCGGCGGCCCCGCTCATCGCGGTGCCGTCCGGAAGCCTCTCCTCGTTCATGGACGCGACGGCCATCGAGGCGTTCCCGGACCCGGACGACGACGGAACCCAGAACCTGCCCGAGGGCTACGCCGCCTGCGAGGACGGTGCCGACACCCCCGAGGACATGGACCCCACGGCGGACGGGGCCCTGCGAAGCCTCAACGAGGACACGTACGACGCGGAAGCGGAGAGCGCCAAGCCACTCATCGCCGTGGACGACGTGAAGCCCGGCGACTTCGGCGAGGCGACGCTGTCTTTCCACCTCTGTGACAACCCCGGCTACGTCTGGCTCAACGGTGCGCTCGACGAAGAGCTGACGGGCGAGAACGGCCTCACGGAACCGGAAGCGAAAGACCCCGACGAGGAAGATGGCGTCGTCGAACTCCTCGACGAGGTCCAGACCGTCTGGTGGTACGACGACGACGGCGACAACGTGCTCGACCAGGGCGCGGGCGCGACGCCATGTGTCGAACTGGTCCTGGACGCCTCCGGATCGATGGACAGTACCGACGGCGACGGCGTCACCCGGAATCAGGAGGCCATCGACGGAGCGAAGCAGCTCGCCGCGGAGATCATCAATGCCGGCGGACGCGTCGGTGTCACGTTCTTCAGCGCGTCCGGCTACGACAACGCAGCACAGAACCAGCTCTCGCTGAACGACGCCGGCTCCAGCGACATCGCGACGGTCGACGCGGCCATCGAGGGCCTACCGGCGGACGGCGGCTCCACCGCCATCGGTGAGGGCATCCTCACCGGCGACGAGGACCTCCAGTACTGCGACGACTCCGAGGAAGGCATTCAGGTCGTCATCACCGACGGTGACAACAACGCCGGAACCGACCCGTCGACGGCTGCCGACGACGTGACCGGCTCCGACGCCGACGACTACACCGACGAGATCTTCGCCATCGGTACCGGCGGGACCTCCGAGGCGAACCTGCTGCAGTTCGCGCGTCCCAGCGACGACGTGCACGCGGAGTTCGCGACCGACCTCACGGCGGTCATCGCGAACCTCTCCCAGGTCATCCTGGGCGAGGAAGTCATCTTCCGCGGCTCGCTTCGTGACTCCCTGGCCGCGCTGGAGAGCGGGAACGGCATCCCGCTCGACGGCAACCGCGCGACCGGCTTCGACGAGTTCGCGGACGACCCGGCCGCCGACGCCCGCGAGTGCTACGACCCCGAGGTCACGCACTACGTCGGCTTCGCGTGGTACCTGCCGGTCGACCACGCCAACGAGGTCCAGACCGACTCGGTCGGCTTCGACCTCGGCTTCTACACCGAGCAGTGCCGCCACAACACCGGCTCCGGCATGGCTCCCGAGTCCACGACCACGAACACGACGACCACGAGCACGACGACCACGACGTCGGACTGACCGAATAGCCCGCTCACGATTTGACTCACGCAGGCGCTCGCGACCGGTCACGCGCGACGGCGGTTCGATTCCGCCGGTGGGTTCTCCCACGAAGGGAATGCCAACCATGACAGACGACAGGGACGTCGAACTGACGCGTCGCGGGGCGCTCGCCGCGCTCGGCAGCATCGGCGTCGCCTCGGCCGGCGCGAGTCTCGGGACGGCTGCGTATCTCTCGGACGCGGAGCGGTTCGGGGGCGACGCGTTCGTCGCGGGGTCGCTCGATCTCAAGGTCCACTGGCAAGAGCACTACGTCGACGGCTCGGCCGACGAAACCGTCGGCGTCGGAACCGTCCAACAGTCGCCCGGGGGTGGCCTCACGGGCTTTCCCTCGTCCGCACCGGCGGACCAGCAATCTGTCTACGTGGCGGATCCTGAGGCCTTCCTCGACAACACGGCGATCGAGGCGTTTCCGGACGTCCTCGACGAGTCGACCGCCTACGACGCCCAGCAGGCGACGCTCACCCCGGACGACCAGCTCTGTGACCTACCCGCCGACTTCGACGCGGGCGGCGGTGGCGTCTTGAGTCACCCGTTCCGCACGCGGGGGACGTTCGGCGGCGGGCCGAATCCACAGACGACCGCACCGGGCGATCCCGTCGTCGACCTCGGAGACGTCAAGCCGGGCGACTTCGGCGAACTCACGCTGAGCTTCCACCTCTGCGGGAACCCCGGGTACGTGTGGCTCACCGGCGGACTCGTCTCGAACGACGAGAACGCCGTCCTCGAATCCGAGGCCGCCGACCCCGACGAGGACGAGGCCCCCACGGACACCGATCTGAGAGGCGGCGGCGAACTCCTCGACGCCGTCAGGACACGGCTCTGGTACGACGACGGCGACGACCGCTACGGGGGCGACGACCTGGCGATCACGCCCGTCCTCCCGCTTCGCGAACTGCTCGCACGCCTCGACGACGGCAACGGCGTCCGCCTCTGTCACGCCGCTCGCAGAGCGGTCACCGACACCACGGCCACCACGCCGACCGAGGAGCGCGTGGACGCGGTCCACGCCACCGGCGACACGGTCACCGTCGACACCCCACAGACCGACGGCCCCGTCAAGTACACGATCCCGCGAAATCCGACGTGCGCCGACTTCGGCCTCACGAGCGCGACGAAGATCGGAGACGGCGAGGCGGGCGGCGACCTTCCCGACGACGGGGCCTCGAAGACCTACGCGACGCCCTACGGTGAGATCGAGGTCACGCGCGACGGCGAGACGATCACCGCCTGGTCCATCGAGGACGGCGGCACCAGCAGCCAGTGGTGCGTCGCGAAGGTCGTCGTCAAGGGCGGCCGGGGCGGCGCGAACGTGTACAGCTACGACACCGGCGACGGGGCCGACGACTGGACCGGCGACGGCGACAGCGGCGCGCTGAGCGACGCCGCCGCGTCGCTGGAGACGCCGACCGGGCAGGCCATCAGCCACCTGTCCGTCTGCGTCGCCCCCACTGCGGGCGACAGCGACCGCGAGATCAGCGAGAGCGACGGCTGCTGTTTCCCGAACTCGACGTCGCAGCACGTCGGCTTCGAGTGGTGGCTCCCGGCCGAGGACGTCGACGAGGTCCAGACGGACTCCGTCGGGTTCGACCTCGGCTTCTACACGGAGCAGTGTCGCCACAACGACGGCTCCGGAGGGGATCCCGGTGATGCCTGAGCGAGCGCCCGACGGCGGCCCGACGGCGGTTCCGACCCACGACGGCACGGCGGCGGTTCGATTCCGCCGGTGGGTCCTCCCCCACAGGGGGTCGAGACAATCATGACCGAATCACAGCCGTTCGAACTGAGCCGCCGCCGCGTCCTCGGGGCGCTGGGAACTGTCGGCGTCGCGTCGGCCGGCGCGGGCCTCGGGACGGGCGCGTACTTCAGCGACGCGGAGACGTTCGAAGGCAACGCGCTCGTGGCCGGATCGCTGGACCTGAAGATGGACTGGGCCGAACACTACTACGGCGCCGGTGAGTACGGGACCGGACTCGATTACCGGCCGGTCGTCGACCTCTCGGAGATACCGAGCGAGACCCTCGCCAGCGAGTGGCGAGCGTTCCCGACGCCCGACCAGCCGCTGGTGTACGTCCACGAGAACGACGTCTCGGAGTTCATGGACGCAACCGCGATCGAGGCGTACCCGGACGTGAACGACGACGGCGTCCAGGACCAGTTCGACTTCGACTACGCGAACTACCCGTCCGTCGGGCCCGCCTGCGAGGACGGGGCCGACACGCCCGACGACATGGACCCGACACAGGACGGCGCGCTCCGCTCGCTGAACGGCGACACCTACGACGCCGAAGCCGACGCCGCCCGGCCGCTCATCCACTTCGAGGACGTGAAACCGGGCGACTTCGGCGAGGTCACGTTCAGCTTGCACCTCTGTGACAACCCCGGCTACGTCTGGTTCACCGGCGACCTCGTCGACAACGACGAGAACTCGGTGACCGAACCGGAAGCCGAGGACCCCGACGAGGACCAGACCGCGGACGATCCGGCGGATTCACACGACGGGGAACTCGCGGACGCGCTCCGCGTGATGTTCTGGTACGACGAGGCCCCCGGGAACAACGTCTACGAGCCCGACGACCAGGGCGAAGAGGCGTTCCTCGGGCAGGGCGACGGCGTCCACACCGCCCCCGTCTCGCTCTCCGAGGCGATGACGCACCTCGACGACGGACACGGGGTCCCCCTCGACGGCGCCGTGCTGGACAACTTCGCCTCGCAGCCGGACGGGATGACGTTCGACGAACTGGAGCAAGCGGCCACGGTGGACGCCCGCAACTGCTTCGTCGCCGAGAACTCCTACTACGTCGGCTTCGCGTGGTGGCTCCCGAAGGACCACGCGAACGAACTTCAGACCGACTCGGTGGGCCTCGACCTCGGGTTCTACGTGGAGCAGTGTCGCCACAACGACGGCGGGGGCATGGCCCCCCAGTCCACCGGCACGACGACCCCAGACGAGTGATCGAGTCCACCCGTGGCCGCTGAGAGATCCTCCGCCCCGATTTTTTGCCGACCGACGAGCGCCGAGACACCGCTGATGCGGTCGCGCCGCACGCTCTCCGGAGCCACGGGCAGAGTCCAGACCCGCTCTCGGTCCGCTCGCGGCGGCACCAACGCGCCGTTCACGGGCGGTGGCTGAGATGGCCGAGCGGGGCGTCACGCGTCGCGAACTCCTCGGCGTGGCCGGCGGGTTCCTCGGCCTGTCCGTCGTCGGCTCCCTGCCCACGTCCCCGGTTGGGCGCGGCGACGGCTGGGTCACACAGTCCGTGAGCGACGGCGACGTCGTCCTCGACGTCGACTGGCGCGCCACCGCGAACGGCGCGGTCCTGAGCGAGACGCAGTTCGACGCGCCGCCCGGGGCCGCGGCCGGCACCGTCGGGTTCGACCTCCCGACCGTCCAGCCGGGAGCGCGCGGCGCGCTCGTCGCCGACCTGCACGTGCCGCCGCACGCGTCGCCCGCCCGGCTCGAAATGTCGGTCGCCTTGACAGAGAACAGCGAGAACGCGGTCACAGAACCCGAGTCGAAGGCCCCCGGTGAGGACGACACGCGCTCCACGCCCCCCAGCGACGGACGGGGTACCGGCGGCGAACTGGACGAAGCGATGCGGGCGACCGTGCGCTACGGCCGGGGCGATCGCCAGACTGCCCACGACGGGCACCGGCGCTCGGACCGCATCGTCGCCGGCGGTTCGCTGCGATCGGTCGCGGCTCGGGTGACCGACCAGCCACTCGACGCCGACCCGACGACCGCCGGAGGGGCGGTCTGCGTCCACCCCGGGCAGACGCTCCCGGTGACCGTCGCCTGGCGACTGCCAGCCGACGCCGGAGACGCGGTCCAGACCGACAGCGTCGCGGTCGACGTCACGTTCGACGCTCGGGCCTGTCCGGAGGGCGATTCAGCCCGTTACCCCCCTGTAAGCCGCGAATAACTATGATCTACACAACCGTTCCGTTGCTCATGTCCCACGGCCCCGAACCGGGCGCGTCGCGCGGCCCTTCGACCGACGGTCCACACGGTTCGCCGACCGCGGCCGCACACTCATGATCGCGCTCACACGCCGCTCTGTCATTCACGCGGTCGGGGTCCTGTTGCTCGTCGCCATCGTCGTCCCGTTCGTGATCCAGGCCGTCCCGGCAGTCGTCGGTGCGGACCACAGTTTCGTCGTGCTCTCCGGGAGCATGGAGCCCGCGATCTCACCCGGCGACGTCGTCATCGTGCGCGACGTCCCTGCGGATTCGATCCGGGTGGGCGACGTCATCACCTTCAGCACGTCGGGGTCGGATACCCCCACGACACACCGGGTCGTGGACGTCCGGGAGACCGCGAGCGGTCTCGAATTCAAGACCAAAGGCGACGCCAACGAGAACGTCGACAACGGCTGGCGGTCGTCGGGCGCGGTCCTCGGTCGGCTCCTCGTCGTCATCCCCTTCATCGGCCACGTGACGAACTTCGTGAGCACGCCCCTCGGGTTCGTGACGCTCGTCGCCGCCCCGTTCGCGCTCCTCGTCGGGAGCGAGCTCTTCGCAATCGTCCGGGCCGCACAGTCCGAGGGCTCGCCCGCGGACGGCTCCGAACCATTCGACGACACGCCGCTCACCCCCGCGACGGAGGCTCCGAGCGAGGCGGACGCGTCCGACGCGACTGCGGAGTCCGGCGACGAATCGTCCGCGTCGGACCGCCCCGCCTCGAGCGAGACGGACGACGCGGCCACGCTGTCCGTCACCCACACCGACCTCCGCCTCACCGTCCCCGTACTGGTCGCGTTCGCCACGTACAGCATCTGGATCGCGGTTGCCCGCGTGGACAGCGTCTCAGCCGCGATCGCCGCCGCGACCACGGGTACCGCCCTCGTCGCGATCGCGCTCTTCTTCGCCACGCGGCCCAGGCCCGCGAAAAAGCGGAGCGAGGACGCGGTGGCTGCCGACGGAGGTGCCGAGGATGCCGAGTGACGCCGGGGGGCGCACCGCAGCCATGCTCGTCGTCATCGTGGTCCTCCTCGTCAGCGGCTTCACCGGGGGCTATCACACGTCGGCGATGTTGACCGATCAGGAGACCCTCGGTGGGTCGATCTCCGCCGGGACCTTCGAGAACGCGACCACCGCCGCGAACGCCACGACGACCGGCGCGACTACCACGAACGGGACGACCAACGTGACCACGACCACGACCGGGACGACGACTGGCGCGCCCACCAGCACCGCGACCGAGACAACCACGCCGTCGAACACCACGGACGCGACCACGACGGCGCCCGCGACCGCGGCGTCGACGACCGCGACGGCGACCACCACGGCGCAGACCTCGACCGGGACAGAGCCGACGACCACAGCCTCGACTACGACGGCACCGGCCTCGACCACCTCAGCAGCCACGACCACAGCGTCGACCGTGACGGCCACGACCACCGCCAATCCGACCAGCACGGCGCGTACTACCACGGATTCGACTGCGACGGCCACGACCACAGCCACGACAACGACCACCGCAACGCCGACTGCCACGGCCACGACCACGACCGCCGCCAACGCGACCACTACGGCCGCGACGTCAGCAGACGTGCGCACCGACCACGTGCGGGGCCGCCTCGCCGACGCCAGCGGCGGACGCGAGACGTGAGCGCCAGTCGGTGGCGCCGGCGCTCGGCGGTGCCCCCACGGACGGGGCTACTGGCCCGGGTCGCGGGCCATCAACAGGCCCTGGGCCATGAGGCGGCGGGCGATGACGACGAGGCCGTTTCCGAAGCCGTCGCCGAAGATCGCGCGCTCCTCCCCCGTCTCGGGGAGGATCGAACTCACCAGGATCGTGGACCGGTCGACGAGGAGGAGGCGCCCGATGGCCGTCTCGTCCGCCGTGGCGTTCGCGCCGTGCAACCACTCCAACCCCGAGATGAAGGTGGTGGCGTCCGGAACCGTCTCCTGAATCCGGTCCTGCAGGGACTCCGTCAACGCGCCGATGACGAGGGTGACGTCGTCGTCCACCCCGTTGAGGGCGACCACGAGGTCCGGCGTCAAGAGCGAGTCGTCCCCGATGACGAGCACGACCTCGTCGTCGGCTGTCTCGATCAGGTCGGTCGTCCGATTGCCGATCGCGTCCTGACCGGCCATCGACCACACCTGCTGAACGGGCGACTCGTCGTCCGCGTCGACGATCTCGACGCTCTCGAGCGCGTCTTCGAGTCGTTCGACGCGCGCCTCGTACTGGCCTCGGAGCGTTTCCGTCGCTTCCTCCAGGGGGACCGTGCGGAACTGTTGGGGGCTCGAGTGCTGGATCTCGACGAGGCCCTGCGCCTCGAGCACTCGGATGGCGTCGTACACGCGCGTCCGGGGGACCTCCGTCATTTCGCTGAGCTGTTTCGCCGTCCCCTTCCGCAGGCGCGATAGCCCCACGAAGCACCGCGCTTCGTATTCCTTCAACCCCAGTTGCTGGAGTACGTCGATGGCATCTTCGAGGTTCGCAGTGGTTTCTGAATCCATGTGTCCCAACCACCCGGACCGATCAGGGCGTGCCCCCTGTAGATAACCAGGGCAGATAGGTATTGTCACTACCCACATAACGCGCCGCAAAGGTCCCGTCGCCATCGGGGCGAAATCCGCGTCACGAACCGATCTGTCCCCGGGTACCCTCTATTTGTTGTGATTCTCTCAGTGACTTCTTCTTCGTCGTCACTAGATTCCCGCAAGGGCCGATCTACCGAGAAATATCGTCGTCACCCGATTAATCACAAAACAGATATACGGTGCCGGACGCTACTTCCGACCCGGCCCTCGGCGCAGGAGCGGCTCTCGACCGCCGCGCTGGTTCCTGTTCCACCCCGTCACTTCGCGGGGGCTCCCCGAGTGCCGATCACAGACTGATGAGCGATTCACCCGACGACCCCGATCGCGTGGCGATCGAGCAGCTCGAACAGTTCGGGCTGACTGCCTACGCCGCGCGGACCTTCGTCGCGTTGAGCAGTCTCGGGACGGGAACGGCCAGAGACGTCAGCGAGGTGGCAGCCGTCCCTCGAACCCGGGTCTACGACGCCATCGACGAGCTCCAGGAGCGTGGACTCGTCGACGTGGTCCAGTCGTCGCCGAAGCAGTTCTGGGCGACGTCCGCCGAGACGGCGAGTCGCACGTTCGAACACGAGCTTCGCCGGCGGGTCGAGGTTCTGCGCACGGCCCTGCGCGAACTGGAGCCGGTCGAACGCCGGGCCGAACAGCGCAGCGTCTGGACGGTGAGCGGGGAAGCCGCCGTTTCAACCCTCCTGCTGGAGCTGTTCGAGGCCGCCGCCGACGAAATCGTGTACATGACCGTCGAGGAGCTGCTCTCGGAGGAATTGATTGCCGGATTGCACGAGGCGACGGAGCGGGGGGTCTCGGTCAAGCTCGCCGGGGTATCGACCGGCGTCCAGACCCAGGTCCAGGAGCGGATTCCCGATGCGACGACGTTCGAATCCCTCTGGGCCTGGTCCGACATGCCAGTCGGTCGACTCACGATGGTGGACGGGGAGAAGACCCTCGCGAGCGTGCAGGTCACCGACGAGGGCGCGGACTACTCGGCGCCGCGAGCCGAGACCGCAATCTGGGGGGAAGGCGAGACGAACAGCCTCGTCGTGGTGCTGAAAGCGATGTTCGCATGGCGACTCGATTCGGCTGACTCCGAGTAGCGACCGCCAGCCAATGACACACCAACATCCGGTGCACCGTTCGACGACGCTCACGATTCGGCGTCGGGCCGATGGAGAGAGCGATGACTGACTCCCCGCCGCCGGACGACGACCCGTCGACGGCGGGGGACGGTGCGGTCCGGGCCGAGTACGACTGGGCGTCGGTGCCCCCGAGCACGGCGGTCGTGCTGACACTCGCGATCGCATCGAACCGAGAACCCGCGGCGCTCGGACCGTTGTCCGATGCGATCGATCCGGACGCCCTGAACCGACTCGTCCGGTCCGCCGGGGACGGCTCGTCGGACGGCGGCCTCTCAGTGCGGTTCAGGTTCGACGGGCACGCCGTGGCGGTCCAGGGCACCGGAACGCTCCTCGTCAGCCCGCTCTAATCAGGGCGTGAGTGAGACTCACAGAGCTGAGCGCGACTGCACCCCGCTCCCGCACCGACTAGTATCAGGGACGACCGAGCTCACGGACGCTGCTGAACGTCACGGTCGCGGAGCGCATCCAACACCGCTTCGAGTTGCTCGTCCGGTCGGTAGTGCAGGATACCACGTTCGTCGTAGTCCACGACACCGAACGCTGATAGCTTGGGGATGTGCGTGTGGTGGACCTGAACGCCGAGCGCCGCGCGATCCGGTGGCCGGTCGGTGCCGGGGGCGTGTCCCTCGCGATCCAACTTGTCGGTGAGTTCGTCGATCGTCGCGCGCCCGTCGGTGGTGTTCCGCAACTGCTCGATGAGGCTGCGTCGGCGCCGATCGGCGACGAGCCTGAGACACGCGTCGAGATCTGTCGTCGGCATACTGCCACGATGACGGGCGACGGCATCAAGTAGCGACATTATCACACTCGCCTGGGTTTTCATTAACTGGGTGACGGACGTCGCCCACCTCACCCCTCCGTCTCGGCCACCGCACGCACCGGGGCGCCGTCGCCGCCGAGCGCCAGCGGGTAGGCGTGCAGGGTAACGCGTTCGGGAAGGTCCACGAGGCCGGTCAAGTTCTCGATCACCAACCGGTCTGCGCCGAGGAGCGCTCGGTGGGCCGGGACGCCACTCGGCTCCTCCGACACGCTCGCGTCGGTGGGCGTCGGATCGGGGTTCAGCGCGTCGATGCCGACGTGATAGTCCCGGCGAGCGCAGCGCTCGGCCGTCGCCGGTGCGAGGTAGGGGTGGTCGGCGTAGCGATCCGTCCCCCAGTGGGCGTCCCACCCGGTCGCGAAGAGGAGCAGATCAGCGTCCGTCTCCGGGACGACCTCGGGCGGGATCGGCTCTCTGTCGTCGAGATCGCGGTCGGAGAGGTCAATCACGCGGGCGTCGAACCGGAACTGATCGACCGAGAAGTCGTCGAGGGTCGGTCCCTCGGGCTCGGTGTGCCGCGGCGCGTCGACGTGCGTGCCGGTGTGGCTCCCGAGGCGCACGTCCGTCACGGCGTAGCCCTCCGCCGCGTGCGTCGGGTGGGGCGTCAGCGACACGTCGGGGTCCCCCGGATAGGTCGGCATCCCGGTCTCGACGGGCTGTGAGCAGTCGAACAGCGCCATGGTCGCCGTGGCGGTCGAGCGGGGATAACAGCCCCGGTCGCTCCGGGACCGCCGCCGCGGTGTACGATGCTTTTAGTGAGTGCGCGAGAACGGTGGGCTATGCACACACAGCGGAGAACCGTCGGTCGCCGCGGGGACCGATGGTAGACGTCGCGCTCTCCGTCGGGCGGCTCCTCGTCGCGCTGTTCCTCGTCGCGCTGAACGGCTTCTTCGTCGCGGCGGAGTTCGCCTTCGTCCGGGTCCGTGCGACGTCCGTCGAACAGCTCGTCGAAGAGGGTCGCACCGGCGCCGGGGCGCTCCAGGACGTGATGGCGGACCTCGACAACTACCTCGCGACGACCCAGCTGGGCATCACGCTCGCCTCGCTCGGACTCGGGTGGGCGGGGGAGCCGGCCATCGCCTCGCTCCTCGAACCGGCGCTGACGGGGCTGCTCCCGTCGTCGCTCATCCACCTAGTCGCCGTCGGAGTCGGCTTCTCGGTCATCACGTTCCTCCACGTCGTCTTCGGCGAACTCGCACCGAAGACCTTCGCCATCGCGCAGACCGAGCGCTTCTCGCTGTACCTCGCGCCGCCGATGAAGCTCTGCTACCTCCTGCTGTACCCGGGCATCGTGGTGTTCAATGGCACCGCGAACGCCTTCACGCACGCACTCGGCGTGCCGCCGGCCTCCGAGTCCGACGAGACGCTCGGGGAGCGGGAGATCCGCCGGGTGCTGGCGCGCTCTGGCGAGGAGGGCGACATCGACGTGGCGGAGGTGGCGATGATCGAGCGCGTGTTCGAACTCGACGACACGTCCGTCCGGGAGGTCATGGTCCCCCAACCGGACGCGATCACCGTCTCCGCGGACGCCTCCCTCGCCGAGATCCGGGACGTGGTCCTCGACTCCGGACACACCCGCTACCCGGTCGTGCGGGCCGACGACCCGAGTCAGGTCGTGGGCTTCGTCGACGTGAAAGACGTGCTGCGGGCCAGCACGGAGGGCGCGGACGCGACGGCGGGCGACATCGCCCGCGAGATTCTGGTCGTGCCGGAGACGACCGCGATCAACGACCTGCTGTTGCAGTTCCGCGCGGACCGCCAGCAGATGGCGGCCGTCATCGACGAGTGGGGCGCCTTCGAGGGCGTCGCGACCGTCGAGGACGTCGTCGAGGCGGTCGTCGGGGATCTCAGAGACGAGTTCGACATGGACGAGCGGGAGCCCTCGATCAACCGGCGCGAGGACGGCGCCTTCGACGTGGACGGCGGCGTCACCATCTCCGCGGCGAACGACGCGCTCGGGGCCGACTTCGGCCACGACGAGGTGGAGACGATCGGCGGCCTCGTGCTCAGCCACCTCGACCGCGCCCCCGAGGTCGGGGACGCCGTCGAGATCGACGGCCGTTCGATCGAGGTCACGGCGGTCGACGGGGCACGCATCTCGACGGTTCGGGTCCACGACCCCGACGAGGCGGCGGACTGACGGCCAGTCGAAACACCTACGGGGCTCGTTTCGGAACGCCAACGTATGCGGATCGGAGTCGCCGTCGCCCTCCTCGTCCTCGCCTCCCTCGCGGGGTGCAGCGCCCTCCAGGCCGGCGACGCGGGCGCCCCCTCGGCGTCGGCGGTCCAGGAAGGGTACGAGTCCCTGGAGTCTGTGTCGGGTGTCGTCGAGTACGACTACGAGTCCGCGGGGAACAGCACGACCACCGTCGTGGAACTCCTCGCGCGGCCGAGCGAGGGCATGACTCGCCAGCGGTTCCGCTCGGCGCCGAACACGACCGGCGACGTCACGGTGTCGAACGGGAGCACCGTCTGGATCTACGACCGGAGCGCCCAGACCGTCACGCGGCTCTCCGCGTCGCTTCAGAACGTCTCACAGACGAGTACCGCGGAGTTCGCGGCGCAGGCGTTCGGAAACGTCTCCGCGGAGGGCGACGGCGCCGTCCTCGCGGACCCGTCGCTCCCGGTCGGGCCGCTCGACCTCGGCGGCGGCGACACGCCGCTGACCGTCGAAAACGTCGTGGGGGAGACGCGGTTCAGCGTCACCTACCTCGGGACGCGGACCGTCGCCGGCCGGGAGACTCACGGCCTCGAACTCGCCCCCGTCGCCGAGGGCGAAGGCCTCGGACAGTACGTCGAGAACACGACCTACTGGTTCGACGCGGAGCACTTCTACCCGCTCCGGACGGAGGCGGTCATCTCGATCGAGGGCACCGTCACGCGGAGCATCCGAACCCTCCGGAACGTCACGTTCAACGCGGACGCGCCGCGCTCCCGCTTCCAGTTCGAGGTGCCCGAGAACGCCACCGTCGAGACGCTACCGGAGACCCGGCGGAGCACCCACGACACCGTCGCGGGCGCCGCCGAGCGCGTGGACTTCGCGGTGCCGCGGCCGGACGCCCCGCGCGGGTTCGAGTTGGCGGAGGCGACCGTCAGCCACACCGGAAACGAGACGACGGTATCGCTGGACTACACGAACGGGAGCGCCGAACTCACCGTCGCCGTCAGGTCGCCGCCGGCGTCGTCGCCGGACGGCGAGCCGGTGTCGCTGGGATCGGTGGACGCGACCGCCGCCGAACTTCTCGACAGCACGCTCTACCGGTGGCGCTGTGCCGGGGTCGGCTACACGGTCCGGGGCGAAATCGACGACGCGGTGCTTCGGTCGGTCGCCGAAACCGTCGCGGCGAACTGCTGAGACGGCCGTTTCGGGGCCCGAAACACGGCGCCACCGGTTATGGGGATCGTCGGTGTAGGGGTGGCCAATGACGGCGATCGACGTGACCGGGTTGCGAAAGGAGTACGGGGACGTGACGGCCCTCGACGGCCTCGACCTGACCGTGCCGTCCGGCGACGTGTTCGGCTTTCTGGGGCCGAACGGCGCGGGGAAGTCGACGACCATCAACGTGTTGCTGGGCTTTCTGGAACCGACCGCGGGCGAGGTCGAAGTGCTGGGGACGGACGTCCAAGAAGACTCGCAGTCGGTCCGGCGACGGATGGGCGTCTTGCCCGAGGACTTCGAGCCGTACGAGCGGCTCACCGCCCGCGAGCACGTCTCCTACGCGGCCGATCTGAAGGGCGTCGACGCCGAGGCGGAGGCGCTCCTCACGCGGACGGGACTGGACCCCGACGCGTGGGACCGGCGGGCTGGTGGCTTCTCGACGGGGATGTGCCAACGGCTCGCGCTGGCCTGCGCGCTCGTCGGCGACCCCGACCTGCTCGTCCTCGATGAGCCGTCGAGTGGCCTCGATCCGCAGGGGATGGCCGAGATGCGCGAACTGATTCTCGCCGAGGCGGAGCGAGGGACGACCGTCTTCTTCTCCTCGCACATCCTCAGCGAGGTCGAAGCTGTCTGTGACCGCGTCGGCATCCTCGCCGACGGCGACCTCGTCGCCACCGGCTCGCTCGACGACCTGCGGTCCGACGTGACGGCGAACCCCACGCTGTCGCTGGCGGTCGATTCGGTCCCCGACGGCCTCCCGGCGTCGATCCGGGACTTCGAGGCCGTCGTCGACGTGACCGCGGACGCGGACTCACTGTCGGTCGAACTGACCGATCCCGCGCTGAAGGTCACCGTCATCAGCCACGTCCACCGGCAGTGCGAGGTGCGCGACGTGGTGTCCGAGCAGGCCTCCCTCGAAGCGATGTTCGACTCCTACACGACCAGCGGGGGCGAGGCGCCCGCCGAGGCCGACGCCCCGGAGGTGGAGGCATGAGCTCTGTCCTGGCCATCGCGAAACACGACTTCCTGAACGCGCGGCGCTCGCGGTTGGTCTGGGGCGTCATCGGCATCTACGTCGCCTTCGTCGCGCTGGTGTTCTACGCGGGGTCGACGGCCGCGGAGCCGGACGTGTCCCAGACGCTGTTCACGCAGGTCGCGCTCACGGCCCTCCTGTTGCCGCTGGTGGCCGTCGCGGCGTCGTACCTCGCGGTGGCGGGCGAGCGCGAGGCGAACACCGTCCGCTTCCTGCTGAGCCACCCCGTCTCCCGGCGGTCGGTCGTGGTGGCGAAGCTCCTCTCACGGGGCGCGCTCCTCGCGCTCGCGCTCGCCGTCGCCGTCCTCGTGGGAACCGGCATCGTCGCCGCGACCTACCCCGCCACCGAGGCTGGCCAACTGGCGACGTTCTTCGGCCTCACGCTCCTCCTCGTCGGCGCGTACGTCTCCGTCGCGGTGGCGATCTCCGCGGCGTCGGGGACCCGCTCTCGGGCCATCGCCGGCGCCGTCGGCTTCTACTTCGTCTCCGACGTGCTCTTTCTCTTCGGTGACCTCTCCATCGTCGGCCTGCTTCAGTACGTCCTCGAGGACCTGCTGGGCGGGGACTACCACGCGTACTTCTACGAGGCGATCCAGGTCGTCCTCTCACCGGCCAGCGCGTACCTGAACTCGACGCTCGCCATCTTCAGCCCGGCCGACTTCGAGCAGATCCGGGTCCCCGGAGAACTCCCGTTCTACCTCGAACCGTGGTTCATGGTCGTCCTCCTGTTCGCGTGGATCGCGATCCCGCTGGCGCTCGGCGCGGCCGCCTTCGATCGGGCGGAGATCGGGTGAGCGGCCGCCCCTGCGGTGCGAACCCCTATTACGGACCCGCCCATCGTTCTACTCGTGTCACGATCGATTCAGGTGCTCCACGTCGACGACGAGCCTGAATTCGCCGAACTCACGGCGACGCTGCTCGAACGCGAGACAGAGCGACTCGACGTGCTCACCGAGACGTCCGCGGACGCGGCGCTCGCCACGGTGGCCGACCACCGGATCGACTGCGTCGTCTCGGACCACGACATGCCGGGGACAGACGGCCTCGAACTGCTCGAGGAGATCAGGGCGGACTACCCGGACGTCCCGTTCATCCTGTTCACCGGCAAGGGGTCCGAGGAGGTCGCGAGCAAGGCCATCTCGGCGGGCGTCACCGACTACCTCCAGAAGGGCGGCGGCTCCGAGCGGTACGCGCTCCTCGCCAACCGGATCGAGAACGCCGTCGAGCGGTACCGCTCGCAGGCGGCCGCGGACCGACAGACCCGGCGCCTGGAGACCCTCATCGACAACCTCCCGGGGATGGTGTACCGGTGTCGGACCGAACGCGGCTGGCCCATGGTGTCAGTCGAGGGAGACGTGATGGAACTCACGGGCTACGCGGCCGCGGACCTCGAATCCGGCGCGGTGAGCTGGGGGGAGGAGATCATTCACGGGGACGACCGCGAGCGACTGTGGGACGACGTGCGACGCTCGGTCCGGGACACCGGGTCCTTCGAGTGCACGTACCGGATCGAGACCGCCGACGGCGCCACCAAGTGGGTGTGGGAGCGGGGGCAGGAGGTCACCGTCGAGGGGTTTTCCGAGCCGGTGCTGGAGGGATTCATCACGGAGCTTCACGGCCACGACGAGCAAGTGAGCCGCAGCGAGCGGCGGTTCGAGGCAATCTTCGAGGATCCGAACATGCTCGTGGGCCTCCTCGAGGCCGACGGGACGGTCATCGACGTGAACGAAACGGCACTCGGCTACGTCGACGCCGACCGGGCAGAACTTCGGGGCGTTCCGTTCTGGGAGACCCCGTGGTGGTCCGAGGAGGCCAGAGACGACCTGCAGCGGTGGATCGCGGAAGCCGCGGACGGCGCGTACGTCGAGTACGAGGCGACCCACGAGCCGCCGAACGGGGACGACGTGTCCGTCGAGGGGAGCTTCCGGCCCGTGGTGGACTCCGATGGAACCGTCTCGACCATCGTCGTGTCAGCGAAGGACGTCACCGACCGCACGCGGCGGGAGGCAGAGCTCCGGCAGCAGAACGAACAGTTCGCGGAACTGGCGAACGTCCTCTCCCACGATCTGCAGAGCCCGATCTCGGCGGTTCGGGGTCGCCTCGACCTCGCGCGGGAGACGGGCGAGATGGAGCACGTCGAGCGGGCGGCCGCCGCGCTCGAACGGATCGACGAACTGCGGCGAGACATCGTCGAAACGCTGCGGACCGGCGAAGTGGTGAGCGAGACCGAGCCGATCGCGGTCGGCGACGCCGTGGCGGAGGTGTGGCACGCTCTCGACCCGCCCGCGGCGGCGTCGTACGAGGTCGCCGGCGACCTCCGGGTCGACGCCGATCCGGACGCGTTCAAGCGACTGCTGGAGAACCTCGTGGGGAACTCGATCGAACACGGCGGCGACGGCGTCCACGTCCGACTCAACCGGCTCCCGGACGGCTTCGCCTACGAGGACGACGGTCCCGGCATCGACCCCGCCGACCGCGACGCGGTGTTCGTGCCCGGCTTCTCGACGAAGGCCGGCACCGACGGGATCGGGATGGGGTTGGCGAGCGTGCGACAGACCGTGTTAGCCCACGACTGGACGATCAGCGTCACGGACCCGACGGACCTGGGCGGCGCGCGCTTCGAGATCCGGACGCAGTAGCGTCAGCCGTCCCGGGCCCACGCGCCGACGTAGCCCCCCAGCGCGCTCAGACCCACGAGGTAGACGGCCGAACCGAGGAGGCCGACGCCGAGGACCGTGAGGACCGCGACCGTCGCGGCCCCGGGCACGCCGGCGAACAGGCCGATGCCCGCGAAGACGGCGACGAGGAGGACCGGCGCCGTCGCGAACACGCCCGCGAGGACGCCGGTCCCGAGGCCGCTGCGGCTCATGTCCGGGTCCACGTACGCGGCCGCCGCCCCGCCGAGGAGCGGCGAGAAGGGGATGAAGCTCAGGATGGCGCCGATCATGGCCCCCGCGACGCCGAGGATCCAGGTGGGCGTGCCCGACCCCTCGGTGCGGGCCCGGCCGTGGACGACCACGACCGCGACGCCGACGGCGACCGTCAGCGCGCCGGCGACGACGAGGCCGATCCCGCTCCAGTCGCTGAGGGCGACCAGCGCGTCGACGGCTTCTGCCTCGGTCAGCGTCTCCGACTCGAAGTCGGCCTCGCGGACGGCCTCGGCGACGCCCGGGCGGTCGACGCCGTAGTACAGCATCGCCCCGCCGAGTCCGACGAGGACGCCGACGATGCCGAGGACCGCCCCGATCGCCCAGTCGATCGTCCGACCGAACGCCGCGTCTGTCGTCGCGTCTGTTCCCGGTGGAGACGTCTCGACGCTCATAGCTCATCAACGGGTCCCGAGGCTACTGAATGGGGCGACCCTGTTTCCGGCCCTGTAATGCGGGCGGCGAGTGGAGCCGCTTACTCCCGGACCGCCTCGCGCAGGACGAGGAGCACCCCGCCGAGCATGGCGAGGTTGCCGAAGAAGGCCAGCCGTTCCCCGCTCCGGTCGTCCGGATCGGCGTTCCAGAAGTCGTGCATCGTCGCCGTGACGACGGCGAGAAAGCCCGCGGCGGCACCGGCCGCGAGGCGGGGGAGTCGCCAGAGTGCGATGCCGACGCCAGCCGCGACCATCGTCGCGGACGCCAGCGGCGCCAGCACGTCGGGCATCGGGACGCCCGCCGAGGCGGCGTACTCGACGGTGTCGTCCATGTCCCGGAAGTCCTCGGCGGCCTGCAACGCGAGGCCGAGACCGAGCGCGACGCGACCGAGCAGCCAGGGCGAATCGTCGGACATGGCTCCTCCTTCGGCCGGCAGGGGCAAAAAAGCCACCCGCAGACCGAGCGTCAGCGCGCCCGAGGCGAGCGCCGCCGGAGTCGAACGGTTTTCCCCGGCGGGCCACGGGTGACCCGTATGGATCTCTCGCTCGTCGACCTCTCGCCGGTCCCCGAGGACGGCACCGCGACCGACGCCTACCAGAACACGGTCGAGGCCGCACAGCAGGCCGAACGGCTCGGCTACGAGCGGTTCTGGGTGGCCGAACACCACGCGATGGCCGACCGGGTCGCCGGCACCACCCCGGAGGTGTTGCTCGGGCACCTCGCCGCGGAGACCGACGCGATTCGGCTCGGGTCCGGCGCGGTGTTGCTCAACCATTACAGTCCGTACAAGGTCGCTGAGGTGTTCGGCGCGCTGGACGGCCTCGCGCCGGGCCGGATCGACGCCGGCCTCGGACGCGCGAACGGGTCGCCGGCGTCCGACCGCGCGCTCGGGACCGAGCGCCACGTCCCTGACCCCGACGAGGACCACGCCGAGCGGATCGAGAGCGTCGTCTCCCACCTCTACGACGACTATCCCGACGAGCACGAGTACAGCGACCTCTCGATCCCGCGTTCGGGGGCCGCCGAGCCGGTGCCGTGGGTGCTCGGGTCGAGTCCGTCGAGCGCCGCCATCGCCGGGAAACTGGGGCTCCGGTACTGCTTCGCGGCGTTCATCCGCCCGCAGTTCGCCGTCTACGCGTTCGAGGAGTACCGCGAGGCCTTCGAGCCGTCCTCGCTCCCCGGCGGAGTCGACGAGCCGACCGGGATGATCGCGGTGAACGCCGTCTGTGCGGAGACCGACGCCGCCGCGGCCCGCAAGCGCGCCGTCGCGGAGGCCCAGTTCCAGCGGATGCAGCGCGGCGAGGTCGGCCCGACGCCCTCCGTCGAGGGGGCCATCGACGAACTGGGCGGCGTGCCGGAGCCGACACCGGCGACCCTCGACGCGGAGGAGTGGCCGCGCGCCATCTCGGGGAGTCCGGAGACGCTCGCCGGCCTGCTCGACCAACTCGCGGATCGCGTCGGCGTCGAGGAAGTGATGCTCCAGCAGACCGTCGCCGACCACGACGACGCGCTCCGCTCGCACGAACTGATCGCCGAGGAAGTGGGCCTGACGGGCCCTTAGAAGCCAAAGACCGGGACGAAGCGGAAGGTGAGATAGGCGCCCAGCGTCGCGATGGCCGGCACGAGGTTCTGCATCAAAACGACACGAGCGGTCGTCGCGGGGTTGAACAGGTCCCCGCCGGCGGGGATGTCGTCTGGCTCCTCCTCGCCGATCGGCGGCAGTTCCTCGCCCGCCTCGTCGGCCGCGAGAGCGTCGACGGTGACCGGTGGCCGCTCCTCGCTGGTCACTGCCTCGGGCACGGTGACGGGCCGCGTGGCGCGCCCCCACCCCAGCCCGACGATGCTCATCGTCGCGATGATGACGAAGCTCGCGGGGATGCCCAGCACCGAGAGGAAGATGACGAGCGTGGAACTGACCGACGCGACCACGATAGCGGCCGTCAGGGGCAGTTCCGTGATGTCGCTCCCCATCGTCTCTAGGGTCCGACGAGCGATGGTGAACGCCCCGACGGCGACCGCGACGCCGCCGAAGATGATCGCGGGGTTCATCCCGAGTTCGCCGCTCCCCACGAGGGGCGCGACGGCGTTCGCGATGTTGGAGGTCCCGGAGCTGAAGGCCATCAGGCAGCCGATTGCGACGACCGTCACCGCGCCGCCGAGTTCGCGCCGGTTCGTGGTCTGGTGGACCCGCGGCACGGGGACCGCCCCCGACCGATCCACGTCGAAGAGTGGGCCCTCGCTTCGCTCCATCGCGACGAACCGGTTGAGCCGCGCGTAGAAGTAGCGGCCGATGATCAGCGACACCCAGAAGCCGATGACCGGCGAGACGACCCACCAGATGACGATTTCGCCCATCACGGCGGGATCGAGGACCCCGCCGGCCAACCCGAGGCCCGCGATGGCGCCCACGGCCGTCATCGACGTGGACGCGGGGACGCCGAAGACGTTCCCGACGAGGAGCGCGATGCCGATGAAGAAGAGGACGACGATGGAGGACTCCAGCGTGAAGACGCCGGGATCGACGACCAGTTCGCTCCCGAGTTTCTCCACGACGTTCCGGCCGATGGTCCACGCGCCGGCGAAGAAGAACACCCCCATCAGCGCCGCCGCGGTGGTCTTCGAGATGGCGTCGGCGCCCACCGCCGGCCCGAACGCCGGGCCCGTCGTCGATCCGCCGATGTTGTAGGCGACGAACATCGACACGAGGACACCGACGACGAGGAGAATCTCGACCATCAGGCCGCCTCGTCCTCGTCTTCGTCTGTCGCGTCCTCGTCTGCCTCATCCGATAGCTGCTCCTCCAGGGTTTCCTCGACGGTCTCTTCGACCGTCTCCTCCACGGTTTCGCTGACCGTCTCTTCGACCGTCTCGCCGACTTTCTCGTCGACGGTTTCGCTGACGGTCTCCTCGACGGTCTCTTCGACCGACTGTTCCACGGTTTCGCCGACTTTCTCCTCGACCGTCTCTTCGACGGACTGCTCGACGGTTTCGCTGACCGTCTCTTCGACTGTCTCGCTGACCGTCTCCTCGACGGTTTCGCTGACGGTCTCGCCGACTTTCTCCTCGACCGTCTCGTCTACCGTTTCGCTGACCGTCTCCTCGACCGTCTCGCCGACTTTCTCCTCGACGGTCGCCTCGACGGACTCCTCGACCGTGGCTTCGACGGACTGCTCGACGGTCTCGCCGACCGACTCCTCGACCGTCTCGCCGACCTTCTGTTCGACCGTCTCGTCGACGGTCTCCTCGACGGTCTCCTTGACCTCCGTGGTCATCCAGTCCGGATCGAACCGGGCCATCTTCCACCCGACGTGGAGGACGTAGGAGACGAGGACGCCGAACCCGAAGGCGAGGCCGACCGCGTTTCCGGCGACCAGTATCAGCCCGACCGACACCGCGATCAGCAGGCCGTACACGAGGTCGACGATCGAATCGACGCGGCTCGGATTCACCGTCGACCCGGGGCCGGGGAGGCCCGTCGATCCGTGAGAGCGATTCGCTGTGCGCGGGAGAGGAGAGAAATCACGTGTATCCGGACAGAGGGCCCCTCGCTTCAAGTACCTTGGCAAGCGCGCTGGGGGCCGGGCCGACGGTGCGCGACGACGGACCCCGTTTCGTCGAGGTCGAGTTCGAGCACGTCGCCGTCCCGGCGCACGGCGAGGGTCAGGCGGAACGGGTCCTCGCTCGTCACAGTCGCCTCCGGGTCGAGGAGCGGGAGGACGTCCCACACGTACGTCTCGCGGAGGTCGATGCCGGCCTCGTGGAGAAAGGAGACGACTGCGGGGTGGTCCATCACCGCCGCGCCGACGTTGAGGCTGGCCCGCACGCCACACTCCCGACACTCGAATCGAACGTCCAGTTCCGACCGGTACGTCATCGACTCGTCGTCCGTCGGCCCCGTCAGCGTGGCGCCGACGCGGCCCCGGCACCGGGCGCAGAACCCGCGAGCGAGCGTCTGCGTTCGGGTGAGGACGTGCCTGCTGAACACCCTCGGGAGCGCCTCGGGGTCGTCCTCGGGCACCGCGACCGGCGGGAGCGGCATCTCGATGATCAGGCCGTCGCAGTCCGCGCAGTCGACGGTGACGAGTCCGTCGTCGTAGCGCGCGACGAGGTCGCCCCCGCAGTGGATGCAGTCGCCGGCGGGCACCGGTCCCACCGTCAGATCGGCGGCGTCCGTGAGACCCCCCGAGACGACGGCGCCCATCACCTGTCGGCCGGCGTGTGTCAGCGTGTACTCGCCCTCCCGCCGGCGGACGAACGCCGGACAGAGCACGTCGAGGTGGTAGTTGAACGTCCCCGAGTCGCGGAGCCCCACACGCGACCGCAGCGACGAGAAGGAGAGCGGTCGCGGTGCGGCCGCCCATAGCGCCCGGAGGATGTCGATCCGGACCTCGTTGGCGACGCCGCTGAACAGGTCGTCGAGTTCGGCGGTGGAGAGGCCGTCCGCGGTCATACTGACTGCTCGTCGAGCGGGGCCCATTACTCTGTCCCGACGACGCGGTACCTCTCCGATCGACAACAGGAATTCGCTCCTGCGAGCGCTTACGGTCCCGACCGCCGTTTCGATCACGTGCCCGCACCGATGTCCCGACCGTCCCCATTCCACCCGCGAGACGCACAGCGTTCGCCGACCACACGCCCCCATAACTGGCACCGGGTCTGAACGGATGTCCGAGAGCACCGACGATCCCGACGTCGTGTCGCCCGACGACGAGACGCCGACGTGGCGCGAGCGCAAGGAGCGCCGGGTCGGGTTGCCACGCCTGACCTACGAGTACTTAGAGCGGGCCAGACGCGAGGATCAGGACCTCAGACGGGAGTCGGACTACGTCGAGCGGGACGTGCTGGCGTTCCCGACGTGGCCCCACGAGGTCGTGCGCAATCTCTCGCTAACGGCCTTCTTCGTGGGCATGGTCTTCTTCCTCGCCGCGACGCTGCCGCCCCACCTCGCGGTCCCGGCAGACCCGAACACGACCCCCGAGATCATCCTGCCGGACTGGTACCTCTACTGGTCGTTTGGCCTGCTGAAACTCGGCCCGCTCAACCCCGAACTGGCGGTCCTCGGCAGCGAGAAGTTGCTGTCCGATCGGGCCTACGGCGTCATCGCGAACCTCGTCGTCGTCGGGGTCATCGCGATCGTTCCCTTCCTCAACAAGGGCAGCGCCCGGCGGCCCGTCGAGGAGCCATTCTGGGCCTCCATCGGCATCGCGAGCGTCGCCTTCGCCGTCACCATCGCCGTCTACGCCGCGAAGCCGCTGATCCCGATCGATCCACACCTGCTGTTCGACTTGACGTTCCTCCTGCCCATCGTGACGGGCGCGCTCAGCTACGCGGTGTTGAAGACGATGCGCGAGGGGTACATGTACGACCTCAACCGCCGCTACTACCGGCTCCGGCCGCCGAAGTGAGAGGCCCGGAGTCCGGTCCGGCCCGGCGCAGGGGCCGGCAGACAGGGTTATCCGGGCTCGGCCCCTACGGAACTCACTTCCAGTGACGTCCCACCACCCCTCCACCTCAGACCCCCCGAAAGCGGTCCTCTTCTGCCCCGAGTGCGGCCACGAGAGCACCGTCGACGGCGACTGGACCGTCCACGAGGACGCCCAGGGCCGCCGCGTCGACTGTCCCACCTGCGGGACCACGATCACGACGCGCCGGCTCGCGCCGGCGCTGGTCTCGTAGCCCGGACGACCGATAGCTTTTCGAGACGCAGCGCGCTATTTCTGCGCCATGCGACGCCTCGGCCGCCGTCAGTTCGTCTCGCTCGGCCTCGGGGCGACGGCCGCGCTGGCGGGCTGTACCGGCAGGTCCGGCGGCGACGACGCCGCGCGGACGGACTGGCTGCCGGCGAGCGAGGGTGGGTCCGTCCTCGCCGCTGTCGACTTCACGCTCTCCCCGGAGAGCGCCGAGATCAATCCAGTTCTCCCGCTGGTCCTCCCCTCCGACGGTGGCGACGGCGATCTCGTGCCCGACCTCTCCGGGCTCGACGGCGTCGAGGACCCGTTGCTCCGGATCCCGCTCCGGACCGGCGGCCGGGTCCTCGCGGTCGGGGCGCTCTCGCTCGCCGTCGCCGGACTCGGCGAGTTCTTCGATCCGAGGCGCCCGAACGAAGCGATCACGGAACTGATCGTCGCCGACGGCGTCACGATCGGGCGGGGCGACGTCGACCCGAACGCGGTGGACCGCGCGCTCCGCGAGGCGTCCGGCGGCCCCTTCGAGGGCCTGCAGTTCGAGACCACGGGCGAGGACGGCGAGTACACGCGCTACGGCCCCGTCGAGGGGTCGGACGCGTCGGTCGCAGTCGGGGACTCGACCGTGCTGATCGCCGACGACTCCGACGCGGTGACGGCGGCCCTCGCTGCGCGTCGGGGGGACCGCGACCGGGCTGTGTCGGCCGACGACGCGTTCGGCGATCTGTTCGCGGACGCCGGGTCGGGTGACCTCCTCGTCGGCTGGGCGGGGCCGGTTGACTTCGGGCGGTTCAGCCTCGGCGACGAGGGGCCGAGCCCCGAGACGCCGCTCGTCGCCGCCGCGGACGACGCGGTGGCGTCGCTGACGTTCGCGCCGGGCGAGTCGGAACTGACGGCCGATCTCGCCGTCCGGGACGCGGATGGGGGCGCGCCCGCCGACCGCCTCCGGACCCACCTCGGCACCGCGAGCCCGGACTCCTCGGTCGCCGTCGATGGGGACCGCGTCTCGGCGACGGCGACGTACACGGAGGGCGACGTGGATCTGGACTTCGTCGAGCGGACCGAGACCGCGACGCCGACGACCGCACCCGGCGGGGACGACCTGCCGCCAGCGGTGGCAGAGGCGGTCCCCGACGACGCCTTCTCCTTCACCTACGACGCAGAGGAGGAGTCGGTCCGCGTGGCGTTCGAGGAGCAGTTCGAGGCCGACCGGGTGACCGCGCGGACCGTCGAGTCCGGCTGGGAGACCTCGATCGACTCGCCCGGCGTGGCGACCTATCTCACCGTCTACGTCGACCCCGAGGGCGACGAGGTCGTCGTCACGGTGACGGTAGACGGCGCCACCGGGACCGTCGCGCGTCACGAGGTTCCCTGACTCGTTCGAAGGAACGCCTATGTGGGCCCGGAGCGCACGGAGTCGTGATGGCACGGATCGACGGACTCCGCGTGTATCCGGTGAAGGGGCTCGACGGGGTCGACGTGGACGCGGCGGAGATTCTCGACGGAGGCACGCTCGCCGGCGACCGCGAGTTCGCGCTGTTCGACGCCGAGGGCGACGTCGTCAACGGGAAGCGCACCGACCGGGTCCACGACCTCCAGACGGAGTACGACCGCGACGACCAGACGCTCACCGTCGAAACGGCGGCGGGCGAGACGGCGTCCTTCGACCTCGTGGCGGAGGCCGACCGCGCGGAAGCGTGGTTCGGCGACGTCTTCGACGCGGATCTCACCCTGCGGCGCGATACGTCGCTTGGCTACGTCGACCGGCGCGAGATGGGTCCGTCGGTCGTCAGCACGGCGACCCTCGAAACCGTGGCCTCGTGGTACGACGAGATGACGGTGTCGGGCGCGCGCCGCCGCCTTCGCGCGAACGTGGAAGTGTCCGGTGTGCCCGCCTTCTGGGAGGATCGATTCGTCGGCGATGACGCCCCGGGATTCACCGTCGAGGGGGTCCGATTCGACGGAGTGACGCCCTGCGGTCGCTGCGTGGTCCCGGAGCGAGACCCCGACACGGGGGAGCCGATCCCGGAGTTCCGCGAGCGGTTCCTCCAGAAGCGCGAGGAGACGTTCCCGGAGTGGGCCGACGGGGACGCCTTCGATCACTACTACACGGTGATGATCATCGCGAGCGTCGCGGAAGCGGGGCGGGGAGAGACGGTGCGCGTCGGCGATCAGGTCGCGAAGACGGTTTAGTGCTCCTCGTAGGGCTGGACGACGACGTAGCCCTCGCCGACGCCGAACTCCATCTGGAACGTCTCGCCGGACTCCTGGCCGACCATGTCGCCCAGCGAGCGGTTCGCCTCCACGCTGGGCGAGGTGCCGCTCCACGCGACCGTCGCCGCGGGGTCGGTCGTGACCGGCGGTTCGACGACCAGCGGGTCGCCGTGGGTCGTGATGGCGACGTAGCCCGGGCCTTCGAGGAAGACGTTCGTGAAGCCGCCGGCGAAGGCGCCCGCGAGGCTATCCATCGTGCTGATCTCGTAGGTGAGGCGGTCCTCGAACGCGAGGATGTCGTCGCCGTTGACCGTGATCGAGTCGTCGGCGTCGAGTTCGAGGATCTGGATCTTCTTGCCGCCCTCGGCGAGGTAGGCGTGGCCCTCGCCCTCGATGGTCATCACCGGCGTCCCCTCGCCCGTCGCCGCGTCCTTGAGGAACCCGGAGATGCCGCCCTCCGCGGAGGACTGGCCCGTGAAGGTCAAGTCCCCCGTGTAGGCGACCATCGACCCGGCTTTCGCCATCAGGACGTCGCTGACCGCGACGTCGAGGGTGTAGCTGTTTTCGAGTTGGAACGGTGCGTCGCTCTCTGTCGGCTGGTGCTCGGAGGTGAACTGCTCGACGTTCATGGTAGAGGAAGCCGTTCGGGCGGCTTCACCGGACAGACGACAGCGGAGACAATAAAACCGCCACGGCTGTTTCTGGGCGCGCAGTCGGAGGCAACACTAAACCGCCCCGGCACCCAAGCGAAAGGCGAGAATGGCGGGCACGGCCCCCGAGGCCGTGCCGCCGAGGGTACCGATGACAGGCGAGCCAGACACCGCGATCCCGATGGACGCACACCCCGATCCGGTCCTCCGGTACATCGTCACCGACGGGGAACCCCGCGTCGTGGCGACCAACGACGCCTTCGACGCGGCCTTCGGGTCCGGCGGCGGCGAGCGCCCCGTCTCGGAGGTGTTCGGCCGGTTCGCCGTCGTCGATCCCACCGGCGACGACGACGCCGTGGCCCACGTCGCGCGGGGCGACCCGGTTCGGATCCGCCTCGACGAGTTCGGCGACGGGCGCACCTACGTCGCGCGCGTCGTCGGGACGGGACCCGACGCGGGCTATCTGGTCTTCGCGGACGTGAGCGGCGAGGTCGACGGGGCGGCGGGCGTCGGCGACGTGGCGAGCGTGCTGAGCCACGACCTCCGGAACCCGCTGGACGTGGCCGAGGCGCACCTGCGGGCCGCCCGAGAGACCGGCGACGACGAGCACTTCGACGCCGTGGCCGACGCCCACGACCGAATGGCGCGGATCATCCGCGACGTGTTGACGCTGGCCCGCGGCGACGCCGTCGTCGATCCAGCGGACGACGTGTCTATCGAGGACGCGGTCGCGGACGCGTGGTGTTCGGTCGACACGCCCGCGGCGACCCTCGACGTCGCCGATCCGCTCCCGACGACGAGAGCCGACGCGGACCGGGTGCGGCGCCTCTTCGAGAATCTGTTTCGGAACGCAGTGGAACATGGTTCCACGGCCAATCAGACGCGGCCTGATGACGCCGAAGTGACCGTCACCGTCGGGCGACTCGACGGCGGGTTCTACGTCGCCGACGACGGTCCCGGGATCGCGAGCGAGGGCGACGCGGTGTTCGATCCCGGGTACACGACCAGCGACGGGGGCGCGGGCCTCGGCCTCGCCATCGTCGACCGGATCGCGGCGGCCCACGGCTGGGACCTCACGCTCACCGAGGGGGCCGACGGCGGCGCACGCTTCGAGGTCCGCGTGTGAGGGGACCGACAGACCGATAGTGTCTCGGTGCGGTCCGTCGTGACATGGACGAGCGCCTCCGGGCGGCGCCGATCGGCGTCCTCGACGTGGCCCCCGACGGGACCGTCGAAGGGGTCAACGACGCTGCGAGGGATCTGATGGACGCCGGCGACGCGGACCTCGCGGGCGCCCCCGTCGCCGAGGCGTTCCCGCAGTCCGTCGAGAACTCGCTCCCGACCGCCGTCGGGGGCGAGATCGCTGCGGCCGAGTTCGAGGAGTTCTACCCAGCGCTCGACCGGTGGCTGGCGGTCTCAGTCGTCCCGACCGACGATGGGGCCGTCGTCTACGTGGACGACGCGACGCCCCGACGCCGGCGAGAGCAGACGGTCGAGCGTCTCCGGGCCGAGCGCGAGCGGACCGCCGTCATCGACGAACTGCTCTCGGCGGTGCTCGCGGACCTCGTCGGCGCCTCCTCGCGCGAGGAGATCGCGGAGACGGTCTGTGATCGCCTCGGCGGCACCGAGCGCTACGAGTTCGCGTGGGTGGGGGACCGCGAGGTCGGCGGGGACGGTCTCGTCGTCCGGGCGGCCGCGGGCGCGACGGGCGACACGTTCGACGCGGTCCGGGACGCTCTCGACGGCGACGCGACGACGCCCGAAGAGCGGGCGGTCGAGCAGGGCGAGGTGCAGACAGTCAAACCGCTCGCGGACGACCCGGGTGCGCCGGAGTCGATCCGTGTCGCGGGCTTCGCCGACGGCGTCCAGTCGGTGCTCGCGGTGCCGCTCACGTACGGGTCGAGCGTGTACGGCGTCCTCGGCGTCTACGCGAGCGAGCGAGACGCCTTCTCGGCCCGCGAGCGCTCCCGCTTCGAGACGCTGGGCGAGGTCGCGGGGTTCGCCGTCACGGCGGCGCGCAACCGGAGCCTGCTGTTCGCGGACTCGGTCACCGAACTCACCGTCGAGGTGTCGGGCGGCGCACCGCTCGGCGCCCTCGCAGCGACGCTAGACGCCGAGATCAGCCTCGACGGCGCCGTGCCGCGCGGCGACGACGCGCTGCTGTGTTACGTCTCAATCGCAGGCGCAGAGTCCGTGGCGGACGCCGACGCGCCGGGCGTCGCCGACTGCCGCGTCATCGAGGAGACGAGCGCTGGCGCGTCGGCGGCGGTCGAACTCCGCGACGGGCCGCTCCGCGCGGCGTCGTCGCTCGGTGCGACCATCCGGGACGCGACCTTCGAGGGGGACGCCGGCCGCGTCGTGGTCGACCTCCCGCCGGACGGCGACGTGCGCCGGACCGCGGCGGCGATGGGACGCGACTGGGACGCCGAGGTGGTCGCCAAGCGGGAGCGGGAGCGCTCGGCGACCACCGCCCGGGACCTCCGCGAGGACGTGACCGACCGGCTGACCGAGAAGCGCGAGACGGCGCTGCGGGCGGCCTACCTCGCGGACTACTTCGAGTCGCCGCGCGGGAGCAGCGCCGCGGAGGTGGCCGCCTCGATCGACATCGCGGACTCGACGCTCCTGTATCACCTGCGCGCGGGACAGCGGACGCTCCTCGACGCGCTGTTCGGGGAGAGCTAGAGTTCCTCGCGGCCGATGCGGTCGAACTGATCGAGGACGGCGTCGTCGTCGAGGAGGCGGCGCGCGCGCCGTTCGAGGCGGGCCGCGCGCCGCGTGATCTCCCGGTAGCGGTCGTTGGCCCGGCGCTGGTCGGCGCTCGTCTCGGCCGCGACGACCGCGCGCTTCGACTCGACGCTGAAGTACTCCCCCAGCGTCTCGTAGGCGAGGACCCGGCGCTGGTGGTCCACGGCCGCGCGCACGTCCTCGCGGTCGACGGGCTTGCAGAGGTAGTCGTCGAAGGGCAAGTCCAGCACGTCGAAGTCGGGGTCGACCGCCGTCACCATCACGACCCGGCCGGGGAAGTCCCGCGCGTCGAGTTCGGCGAGGACCTCGTCGCCGGACAGGCCGGGCATGTGGCGGTCGAGGAGCACCACGTCGACGGGCGAGGACTCGATCAGGTCCAGCGCCGCCTGCCCGCCGTAGGCGGTCTCGACGTCGCAGACGCCCCGGAGGCGGAGCGCGTACGCGTCGGCGACCTCCTTCTCGTCGTCGACGACGAGAACGGACAGGTCGTCGCTCGGTGCGTCCTCGGACATGCTGGGCGTCTCGTCTGAGCGTACGACGCTGGATCCTCATAACTGGTCGCCTTCGCCGCGGGGTCGCGGTCTGCATAGCTAGACCGGCCCCGCGGCAGCGACTGGAGTTGCTAGCGTCTACTTCCACAGGGGACGGGACCAACGGTTCATCCATGTCCGCCCACCCCCGACCCGAGTCGAAGCGTCAGACCGAGCACGCCGAGACAGCGACCCCCACCGCAGACGCCCTCCTCGATCTGTTCGGGGACGAGTACACCCGATCGGTGTTCGAGGCCGTCGCGGAGGAGCCACGGACGGGGCGCGCCGTCGCCGAGGCGGCCGACGTCTCCCGGCCGACCGCGTACCGTCGCCTCAACGACCTCCGGGACGCGGGCCTGGTGACCGCGGAGACAGTCATCGGCGAGGAGGGCCACCACCGGGAGCGCTTCGAGGCGGCCGCCGACGCCCTCTCGGTGTCGCTGTCCGGCGGCGCCATCACCGCGACCGTCGATCGCGGGGAGTGAACCGCCCGCCGACGGTGAGTCAGGATTTTAGTTCCGCGGACCGACGTGTCGGTCAGGCGAGCGACCCGACCCGTCGATCCGCCTGAGACCGATGCTCGCGGCCACCTCCCCCGCCGCCCTCGCGGCCAGCGTGCTCGCGGTGCTGGCCAGCGGCGCTTTCGTCGCGACCATGTGGCGCGTCCGGGGCGACCCGACGACGCGTCCGCTGATCGGCGTCGCCCTCGCCTTGCTGGGCGGGTCGCTCCTCCACCTCGCCGTCGTGGACCTCGCGCCGGTCCGCGCGGCGCTCGGCATCCAGTGGGGGCCGACGGAGTCCATCGGTGGCTTCTGGCTCCTGATCGCCTACGACCTCTCCGCGGTCGTCTGCGGCCTCTGGTTTCTCTTCGCGCTTCAGTACACCGGGCGCGACAGGGAGACCTCGCCCGTCGCCTTCACGGCGGTAGGCCTGCTGCTGGTGCTCCTCGTCGCCCCGAGCGGCGGCCTCGCGCTGGTGGGCGCCCTCGGCAGCGTCCCCACGAGTGCGCTCAACGCGCTGCTCGGCGTCACCGTGGTTCTCGCGTCCGCGCTGGCGCTGGTCGGCGTGTTTCTGGTGCTCGTAACGACGTACCGCCACAAGGCGTTCCCTGCCGGGCAGACGGCGCTGTTCGTCGGCGCGGTCGGTGCGGCGCTGACCCTGCCGTTTCTCGCCACGACGCTCCAGCGGCCCGCCGCGACGCCCGTGACGGCCGCGACGTCCGCGGGGCTGTTCGGCCTCGCGGTGTGGCGCTACCGCGTCTTCGAGACGCTCCCGGTCGCCTCGGTCGTCGGTCGCGACCGGGTCATCGACGAGATGGCCGAGGCGGTCGTGGTCGTCAGCGAGGTCGGGCGCATCCACGACCTCAACCCGGCCGCCGAGTCGGCGCTCGACGCGACCCGCGCCGGCGCCGTCGGTGAGGCCCTCGATTCTGTCGCTCCGACGCTCCCCGATCCCGCCGCCGTCGCGGAGACGGGGCCGCGGGAGGTCGACCTCGACACCGGGCGGGTCCTGACCGTGAGCGCCGATCCGGTGACCGACGCGCGCGGTCGGGCCCTCGGCCACCTGCTGGTCTGTCGGGACGTGACCGAGGAGCGGCGCCGCGAGCGGCGACTGGCCGTGCTCACGCAGTTGGTGGCGGGCGCGACGCAGGCGGAGATGACGACGGTCGCCGAGGCCGCCGCCGACGTGGCCCGCGGGGACCGGAACCCCGAGACGGCCGGCGACGAGATCCGGGGGCGCGCGACCGACGTGGCGACGCTCGTCGCCCGGGTCCGGGACGTGGAGCGGGCGCTGGCCGGCGCGGGCGAGTCGGCGACCGTGGACGCGGCCGAGGCGGCCGCCGAGGTGGCAGAGGGCGTACCGGCCGTCGAGGTCGACTCCATCGACCGGCCCGCCCCGGCCGCAGCCGATCCGGACCTGGCGGAGGCGGTGCTGGAGACGCTGGCAACGGGCGCGGCGGCGCGAGGTGAGCGCATGTCGATCCGGGTCCGAGCCGCGGACGGCGTCTCCGTCGAACTCACCCCCTTCGACGCCGACGCTTCCATCGCCGCGCTCTCGCTACAGATCGCACGACTCGCCGCCGAGGACGCGGCGTGGCGCGTCGCGACCGACGACGGCGCGGTGACGGTTCGGTTCCCGGTTCCGGGAGGTGACCGGCCGTGAACGCGCCCGCGCTCCTCGCCGTCGACGTGGCTTCGGCGGCGGTGTTTTTCGTGCTCGCGGCGGTCGCCGCGCGCCACCGTGGGAAGCCGGGTGCGATCCCCGCGCTCGGTCTCTGGCTCGCCTGCACCGGTCTCTGCGGAGTCGTCGCTCTCAGCCGCGCCGGCGTCCTCGGTCCCGAGCGTGCCGTCTACGGGACCGTCCTCGGCTGGATCGTGGCGGTCCCGCTGTGGGCGGCCTTCGCCTTTGCCCACACCGGCCGCGGACCGGCCCTGACGCGCCGCCGGATCGCGGCCATGGTCGCGTACGTCGCCGTCCTCGGCGCGACGGTCGTCGGCGTCGGCCCGGGCGGCCTGCTTGGACAACTGCTCCGCGTCGCGACCTCGCTCCTCCAGACGGCGCTGGTCGGCGCGGGCCTGTTCGGGGCCTTCCTGCTCGTCCGCGCCGCCGTCACGTACGACGACCTTCCGACCGGACAGGCCGTCTCGCTCTCGATCGGCGGCCTCTGCGTCTCGCTGTTCATGTTCTCGCTGACCGCGCAGTCGGTCGCGGACGCGGTTCCGGAGTCGGTGACCGGGATCGCGGGGCTGACCGCCGTCGCGTTCGGAGTGGCCGTGCTCCGGTACCGACCCTTCGAGGACGTGCCCGGAACCGGGCCGCTGGCCCGCGCCTCCGTCATCGAGTCGATGAGCGAGGCCGTCGTCGTCGTGGACCGGGAGGGCCGGATCGTGGACGCGAACGCCGCCGCCGAGCGATCGCTCGGGGTGACTGTCGCCCGGGACGCCGGCCGGCCCGCCGCGACTGTCTTGGGCTACGACCTCGACGCCGTCGCCGGCGAGACGACGGTCCCGACGCCGGACGGCCGGCGGACCGTCGCGGTCAGTCGATCGGCGCTGACCGACCGGCGAGGCGAGGCGGTCGGCACCTCCTACCTGTTCCGGGACGTGACCGACCGGCGCACGCGTCAGCAGCGCCTCGAAGTCCTCGACCGGGTGCTCCGGCACAACCTCCGGAGCGACCTCGACGCCGTCCGCGGCTTCGCGGAGGCGCTGTCCGACGGGGTCGTCGAGAGCCCCGAGGACGTGGCCGCGCGGATCGAGGGAACCGCGAGCGACCTCGTGGACGTGGGCGAGACCGTCGAGCGCGCCGACCGACTCGTGCGGCGCGAGACGCTCGCCGTCGAGTCGGTCGACCTCGCGGCGCTGGCCGAGGCCGTCGCCGCGGACCTCAGCGAGAGCTACGACTGCCAGATCGCGGTCGCCCCGGAGGCGGGGCCGACGATTCGAACCGACCGGGCGATCCTCCGCACGGCGCTCCGCGAGGTGGTCGAGAACGCGGTGGAGCACAGCGAGGCGTCGCCCGCGACGGCGCGGATCGAGGCGACGGAGACGGCCACGGGCGCCCGGATCGCGGTGAGCGACGACGGTCCGGGGATCCCGGAGCGTGAGCGCGCGGTGCTGCTGGAGGGCGAGGAGACACCGCTCAGACACGGCCGCGGCGTCGGCCTCTGGTTCGTGTCGTGGGCCGTCACCCGGTTGGGGGGCGCGCTCGACTTCGCCGAGGAGGCGGCCGGAAGCACCGTTCGGATCGAGGTGCCGGACCGCGGGAGCGGCGCCGAGTAGGGTGTTTCCGGGCGGGAAACGTGCGTTGCGAAACTAAGTCCCTCCGACAGGTACTTCGGTTCGATGTCGCCCGTCCCTCCATCCCGATCCGCCCGGCCCGAGGTGAGCGCCGGTGCGCGCTGAGTACCGCCGGAGCGTACTGCTGTGGGCCGTCGCCTGCGGCGCGCTGGTCCCCGCCTACTTCCTCGGCGCAGCAGAGGTCTCACACTTCGCGTGGGACTTCCACGCGTACTACGCCGCCGCCGAGGCCGCCCTCGACGGGCAGGCCTTCGTCGGCATCGACCCGGGGCCGCCCGGCGTGAGCTACGTCTACCCGCCGATCTCGGTCCTCCTCTTTCTCCCGCAGGCGGCCGCCGGCGACTGGCAGGTCGCATTCCTGCTCCAGACGGCCCTCAACGTCGCCGCCGCGCTCGGACTGGCGGCGCTCGTGCTCCGAACCGTGGAGGCCGAGCGCGGCCGCCTCCCGGCCGTCGACCGGGTGCTGATCGGAGCCTTCTGCGTCGGCAGTGCGCCGATCGTCGCCGTCTTCGGACAGGGGCAGGTGGACGCCCTGATCGCGCTGGCGCTGGCCGGCGCGTTCGTCGCGCTGGAGCGGCGACGACACGGCGTCGCAGGCGGGCTGCTCGGCGCCGCGGCGCTGGTGAAGGTGTTCCCCGCGGCGCTCGGCCTGTGGCTCGTCTGGCGCCGGGCGTGGCGCGCGCTCGCCGCCGCCGTCGCCACGGGTCTCTCGGGGCTCGCCGTCGGCGGCCTCCTGTTCGGACTCGACGCGTACGCCCGCTACTTCGAGGTGCTGGCGGGCCGGAGCCGGATCGCGGAGTTCGCGGGCACCGTGTCGCCGAACTTCTTCGCGATGTCGCTGTACCGGCCGCTCTCCCAGCTCGTTCCGGCGGCCGATCCGGTCCTGTACGCGCCCCTGTCCGTCCTCGCCGTGGCGCCCGTGGCGGGCCTGGTCGCGCGGCGCGAGCGCACCCTCACCGACCGGCTGGCGACCTACCTCGTCGCCGTCGCGGCGATGCTGCTGGTCTCGCCGGCCTCGAACGTGCTCTACGTGGTGTACGTCTACTTCCCGCTGCTCTGCCTGCTCCACCTCGACGGGGCGGGGCCGGGGCAGTCGCTGCTCGTGGCCGGCATCGCGGCGCTGGCGTTCCCGGTGCAGCCGGCCCACGTGGGGACTGCGCTGACGGCGGTCGGAGCGCCGGCCTCGGTCAGCGCGGCCGTCGTGGGCGTCGTGCGGCCGGTGCTGACCGTCGCCTCGCTGCCGCTGCTCGGACTGGTGGCCGTCCTCGCGTGGTGTGCGCTCCGGGCAGTTCGTCGCCGGGACGCCCCCGCGGTCGAGGTGCGGCCGGCGCGGGCCGACTGATCGCGTTTCAGGGACGGAAACGCGAGACGCCCCTTCAATACGTTGGGGGCATGACCGTTCAGATGCCCGCCGCGCCCCCGGCGGGCGATCGGCCCGATCCCCCCCCCACCCTGCGATTCGGCCCTCCCCCACCCTACTCTTCCGGGCCGGTCTCTGACCGTTCGACCGAGAGCCACCGGCCCAGTCGACCGACCGCGCCCGGTCGGGTCGCCGCGAATTCGAGAAGCGACGCGGCGGCGACGACCACGGCCGTCAGGCCGACCGCGGTCACGGTCCGGGTGCCGGTGACGGCGAGGAGCGGCAGCGTCACGAACGGGAACACGACGGTCGCCGTCACCGCGAGCGCGAACCAGACGCCACACTCTCTGAGCAGTCGCTCGGCCGTCTCGGGCGCGGAGCGCGTCTCGTGACGCCCGGCAGCGAGCGCGCGTCGCGCGGCGGCCACGCGGAGGCCGAACAGCGCGACCCCCGCTCCGAGGCCGAGGGGGGAGTAGGCAGCCGCCGTCAGCGACAGCGCCTGCGAGACCGGGAGGCTGTGCTCGGCGATACGAAGCGCCTCCGGGGACGGGAGGTAGATGGTCACCAGCGCAACGGCCGTCTGCCAGACGACGAGACCCGCGAGGAGCGCCCCGAGAGCGTACGGGACGTTCCGACCGCGGATCGGCGGCAGTCGCCGCGTGAGCCGCCACTCGGCGGCGTCGGAGATGCCCGGCGCCGGCAGCATCGGCGGCTGGATCGTGCGGCCCTCCGTTCGGGGCGGTCGCCCCGCACACAGCGTCAGCGTCGCGGAGAGGACGGCCACGAGTCCGGCGTCGACCCAGTAGACGAAGAGCACGCGCTGGGGCGCCCAGTCGAGGGCCGTCACGCCGACCAGCGCCGCGACGCCGACCGCGAGCGTGGCGCGGCGCGTGGTCCCCGAGCGAACGAGGGGAGAGACGCGGTCGGTCACGGCCCGAGGTCGGACCCGCGTCGCCTCATCATCGTCGGACGACGACCGTGTCCGCGACGCGGTCGCCCAGTCGCTTGTGGCGGTCCGAGACGAGGAGTGCGACGATCCCGACGAGGTAGAACATCGGCAGCCAGTCGACGAGGCGGAGCGCGTTCCGCACGAGCGAGGCGCGCAGGGTCGGCGGCGAGCCGTCGTCGGCCACGACGCGGATGCTCACGAGGTACTTGCCCAGCGTCTTTCCGTAGCGCCACTCCAGTACCGTGTGGTAGGCCACGCCGAGCGCCAGCCAGAGGACGAGGGCGATGAGCCCCAGCGTCCCTTCGAGGGAGGCCTCGACGCCGCTCGCCGTCGTTTCGAGCTCGCCGGTCGGGACGGCGACGGCGAACGTCGCGAGCATGAACAGCGCCATCCACACGGCGGTGTCGACCGCCATCGACACCCCGCGGATCCCGAGGCCACACTCCTCGACGTCGTCGGCTGCGGTCATGGCCGGACCCTGACGGTCCCGACGTAAATATCGGGCCGTCGTGTTTCGGGGCCAGACGCTACCCCCGGAGGTCGTACAGGCGACGGAACACGGCCGACGGGAAGCGGAGTTCGACCCGGCTCGGGGGCCGCCCCTTCCCGCTCCGCGGGGCCTTGACCCGATCCAGCACGCCCGTCTCGGCCAGTTCGTAGAGGAAGCGCTCGACGGTGCCCCGCGAGAGGTCGACGCCGGGGCGGGCGGCGATGGCGTCCGCGGTCGCGGTGACCGAGTCGCGATCCGCCGAATCGAGGTCCACGAGGGCGCGCAGGACGCGCTGCTTGTTCGCGGGCAGCGTCAGCACCCGGGCCAGCGACACGGAGGGGCGTGGCATCCCCTCGATAGCCACGTCCACGTCGGCCTCCGTGAGGCGCGTCCGACCCTCCCGCTCCGCGCGGTCGGCGGCGACGAACAGCGCCGCCAGCGCGTCGTGGGCGTTCCCGTCGGCCCAGTCGGCGAGGCGGCGCGCGAGGTCGTGGTCGAGGCCCTGCCGGGCGAGGCCCGCCGAGGACCGGGCCATCAGCACGTCGAGGAGCATCCGGCGCCGGTATGGGTCGATCCGGATCGAGCGCGCCGTGTAGTCGGTCAGCGGCGTCGACGCGGGCGGCCCGCGACCGACGGCGAGCCAACTCACGCCGCTGGGGAGGCCCGCGAAGAGGTCCACCAGCGCGTCCGCGCCGAGCGCGTCGGGGTCGTCGACGTGGTCCACGGCGACGACGGCGCCGGGGTCGCTCCCGCCGAAGCGGTCGTGGAGGCGCGCTCGCAGGTCGGCCGTGCTGACGCCGTGCTCGGGGATCGGGTCCTCCGTGACGGCGTCGAGGACGGCCCGGTGGACCGCAAACTCGCTGGCCGCCTCGCGGAGGTCGACGTACGCGAAGGCCGGCGACGAGGGGGCGGCGACGCGGGTGCTCGTGTGGATGACCGCCCCGGCGTCGGCCGACAGGCGGGTCAGGTGGGCGAACAGCGCCGTCACGACGGCCGACTTCCCCGCGCCGAAGTCGCCGTGGACGTAGCCGTTGGGCGGCAGGCGCCCGTCGAACACCGGATCGAGGTGGTCGAGCAGTCGCTCGAACGCCGGGCCACGGCCCGACGGGTCGTCGACGTGGGCGACGGGCGACAGCGCCTCGTAGTCACGGATCAGGCGCGACCCGTCGTCGCGGCGCCGCCGGATGCGCGTCTCAATGTCCATTGCTCTCTCCAGTGACGGATACGGCCGGTTTCTCACGCGCCCGGAAAAGGCGCTCGGTCGCTACGCCGGGTGCCGACGGCAGCATGGTCACAGCGAGAGGTAGGCGCTCGTCGGGAGCACGCCGAGCAGCGATAGCAGGCCGACGCCGAGCATCAGGACCGCGATAGCCACCGCGGGCGGGTCGACGTGCGTGTCGCCGTGCGCGTACAGCACGCGCTGTGCGAGTTCGCCGACGAGGCCCGAGACGGCGCCGAGCGCACCCGCGGAGACCAGCGCGACGGCATCGCTGCTGACCAGCGACGCGGCGACGACCGCGCCCACGGCACCGAGGAGGGTGATGTGGTGGGTCACCGGAATGTTGTCGACGCCGAGTTGCAGGAAGAGGAGGCTCATCGCCGAGATGGCGTAGCCCATGAACACGCTCCCGGTCTCGAGCCAGATGTACCCGCCGAGGACGCCGCCGACGAGGCCGATGGCGGTGACGCCGGCCCACCGGTACTGGTGGGGGAGCCACGGCTCGGTGACGAGTCCGGACTCGTCCTGCTCGCCGCGCTCGAACGGCGACATGTCGAGGCGGCCCGTCCCCGCGGGCGATCCGAGCAGGGCGTAGCCGAACGCGACCCGGGCGATCAGCGCCGTGGCGACGACCGAGAGCGCGATGCCGTCGGTCGGCACGCCGAGGCCGCCGCTGACCCGCGCGATGACCATCCCCAGCGCGCCGAACAGCGCCCCCACGGCGAGCACGTCCGGCTTCGTGCCGAAGGCGTACAGGATGTCCTTCCCGAAGTGGAAGTCCCAGCCGTCGGGCTCCATCTCGGGGTACCTCTTGCCCGCGTAGGCCGAGGCCGCGACGCCGCCGGCGAAGGCGACGTGTGGCCCCGTGACGGCGCCGAAGCCGATGACGCCCGTGATGCCGGTCGCGATGTCGCCCGCCGGGACCGCGCTCACGTCGCCGAGCTGTCGTTCCAGAATGGCGATTCCCTCGCCGAGGAACACCACGAAGCCCGTGAAGACGAAGGAGGGGAGCGCGCCGATGGCCGCGCCGAACGCCCCGCCCGCGAGGGCCGCGATGAACAGGACGACGAACGCTTCGAGTTCCATCCCGACGACGGGAACCGTCTGGAGAGGTGCCAGCATGGTCACTCCTCCCGCGCCCAGTCGAGGGAGCGCTCGACGGCCTCGCCCCAGCGGTCGTACATGGCGTCGGCCCGCTCGGGCGCCATCTCGGGGCTGAACTCCCGGTCCACCTGCCAGTTCGAGCGGAGTTCGTCGAGGCTCTCCCAGACGCCGACCGCGAGGCCCGCCGCGTACGCCGCGCCGAGCGCCGTCGTCTCGTCCACCTCGGGGCGGACGATGTCGGTCTGGATCACGTCGGACTGAAGCTGACAGAGGAAGTTGTTCTTGACCGCGCCGCCGTCGACGCGGAGCGCCGTGGTCTCGACCCCGGAGTCGGCCTCCATCGCCTCGGCGATGTCGCGGGTCTGGTACGCGATTGCCTCCAGCGTCGCGCGGACGATGTGGCCCTTCCGCGTCCCGCGGGTCATCCCGACGATGGTGCCCCGCGCCCGCCCGTCCCAGTGGGGCGCCCCGAGGCCGGTGAACGCCGGCACCATGTAGACGCCGTCGGTGGAGTCGACGGAGCGTGCGAGTTCGGCCGTCTGCGCGGCGTTGTTGATGAGGTCGACGTCCTCCAGCCACTCGATCGCGGCCCCGGTGACGAAGATCGACCCCTCGAGCGCGTACTGGACCGGTTCGCCCGATAGCTGGAAGCCGACCGTCGTGAGCAGGCCGTGGTCGGACGCGACGGCCTCCTCGCCGGTGTTCATCAGGTAGAAGGAGCCGGTGCCGTACGTGTTCTTGGCGTCGCCGGCGTCGAAGCAGGTCTGGCCGAACAGCGCGGCCTGCTGGTCACCGAGCGCGCCCGCGACGGGAACCTCGGCGCCGAGGAAGCCGTCGGGGTCGGTGTGCCCGTAGAGGGCCTCGTCGGAGGAGGGGCGGACTTCGGGCACCATCTCCGAGGGCACGCCGAACTCCTCGAGGAGGTCGTCGTCCCACTCCATCTCCCGGATGTCGTACAGCATCGTCCGGGAGGCGTTGGTCACGTCCGTGATGTGGTTGCCCGTGAGGTTGTAGGTCAGCCACGCGTCGATGGTCCCCATCAGGAGTTCGCCGTTCCGCGCGCGGTCCCGGAGGTCCCGCGACCGGGAGCTCTGAAGCTTGAGGGGTTCGGCGTTGTCGAGGATCCACTCCGTCTTCGTCGCGGAGAAGTAGGCGTCGCATTCGAGGCCGGTCTTGGCCCGAATCTCCTCGTCTTTGCCGTCGGCCTGAAGCTCCTCGACCCGATCGGTGGTTCGGCGGTCCTGCCAGACCAGGGCATTGTGGATCGGCGTGCCGGTCTCGGCGTCCCAGACGACCGTGGTCTCACGCTGGTTCGTGATGCCGAGCGCGGCGAGTTCGTCGGCCTCGATGTCGGCGTCGGCGAGGCCGTCGGTCACCACCTCCTTCGTGTTCTCCCAGATCTCGACGGGGTCGTGCTCCACCCATCCGGGGTTCGGGTAGATCTGCTCGTGTCGCTGGTAGGCGTTCGCGACGACCTGCCCGCCGTGGTCGAAGACCATGAACCGAGTGCCCGTCGTCCCCTGATCGATCGCGCCGACGTAGTCGTGTTCCATGAGTGAGACGCGGATAGTTTACTGACGTACCCGCTGTGTCGGTAAACATCACGGTACATCACCATAAATCTTCCCCGTTCCCGCGGCAGCTCGGGGATATTTCGGCGTTTTCGCGAGCCAGTTGCGCGCACCATCGCCCGTCGGGGCGTATATTTACTGGCAGGTCGCGATCACCGATTAAGTAAAGTGGATCGCCTCCGAAGTGTGGGTACGAATGGCACCGGCACCACACATCGTCGTGATCGGCGGGGGGTCGACGGGGGCCGGGACCGCCCGCGACCTCGCGATGCGGGGGTTCGACGTGACCCTCCTGGAGCAGGGGACGCTCACCCACGGCACCACCGGGCGGATGCACGGCCTGCTCCACAGCGGGGGCCGGTACGCCGTCTCGGACCAGAAGAGCGCGCGGGAGTGCATCGAGGAGAACCGGGTGCTCCGCGACATCGCCACCCACTGCGTCGAGGAGACGGGGGGCCTGTTCGTCAAGCGCCCCGAGGACTCCGAGGAGTACTTTCAGGAGAAACTCGACGGCTGTCGGGAGTGTGGCATCCCCGCAGAGGTGCTCTCCGGCGCGGAGGCCCGGGCGATGGAGCCACACCTCGCCGCGGACGTGGAGAAGGCCATCGCCGTGCCCGACGGCGCGGTCGACCCGTTCCGCCTCGTCGTCGCCAACGCCGCGAGCGCGATGGAGCACGGCGCCCGGATCGAGACCCACTCGACGGTCACGGACCTGCTGATCGAGGACGGCGCGGTCGTCGGCGTCGAGGTCGACCACGGCGACGCCCCCGGGGAGCGCGGCCACGGCACGGTCGGCGGCACCGAGGAGATCCGGGCCGACCACGTCGTCAACGCGACCGGCGCGTGGGCCGGGCAGATCGGCGAGATGGCCGGCGTCGACGTGGCGGTCCGGCCCTCGAAGGGCGTCATGACCGTGATGAACGTCCGGCAGGTCGACACCGTCGTCAACCGCTGCCGGCCGAAGGGCGACGCCGACATCGTCGTCCCCCACGAGACGACGGTGATCCTCGGCACCACCGACGAGGAGGTCACGGATCCCGAGGAGTACCCCGAGGAGCAGTGGGAGGTCGACCTCCTCATCGAGACGCTCTCCGAGTTGGTGCCGATGCTCGCGGACGCCCGGACGATCCGCTCCTTCTGGGGGGTGCGACCGCTGTACGAACCCCCGGAGACGGGCAGCACGGACCCGACGGACATCACGCGGGACTACTTCCTGCTCGACCACGCCAAGCGGGACGACCGCGAGGGCCTGACGACCATCGTCGGCGGGAAGTTCACGACCTACCGGCTGATGGCCGAAGAGATCGCCGACCACGTCTGCGAGCGCTTCGGCGTCGACGCGACCTGCCGGACGGCCGACGTGCCACTCCCGGGGAGCGAGGACTTCAGCGTGCTCCGGGACTACATGGACGAGTTCGGCCTGCGCTCGCCGATCGGGCGCCGGAGCGTCGAGCGGCTGGGCTCGCGGGCCGAGTCGGTCCTCGACGTCGACGGGCCGAACCCCGTGGTCTGTGACTGCGAGAGCGTCACCCGCGCGGAGGTGCAGGACGCCATCGAGGGGTCGGGCGCGGACCTCAACGCCGTGCGCATCCGGACCCGGGCGACGATGGGCAACTGTCAGGGCGGCTTCTGCTCGCACCGGCTGGCGAACGAGCTGTTCGACACCGAGGACGAGGCCACGACGCGCGGTGCGTGGGACGACCTCCTGCAGGAGCGCTGGAAGGGCCAGCGCCACGCGCTCTGGGGCGAACAGCTCTCGCAGGCGATGCTCACCTACGCGCTCCACGCGACGACGCAGAACCGCGACCGGGACCCGGCCGACGGCGACGCCGTGGACTTCGCGGCCTTCGACGACGGCGCCCTCGCGGACGGAGGTGAGTCCGGTGGCGATTGAGTCGGAGGTGCTGGTGATCGGCGGGGGCCTCGCGGGCCTGACGAGCGCGCTCGCGGCGGCGCGGGCCGGCGCCGACGTGCGCCTCGTCTCGGCGAAGCAGAGCACCCTCGCGAACGCGTCGGGCCTCATCGACGTGCTGGGCTACGCGCCGGACGGCGAGGGCCCGATCGCAGATCCCTACGCGGCGATCCCGTCGCTCCCCGCCGAGCATCCCTACCGGACCGTCGGTGTCGAGGCCGTTCGCGACGGGATGGCGCTGTTCGACGACGTGGCGCCGGCCTACCGCGGCGGCCACACCGACGCGAACGCGCTGGTCCCGACCCACGGCGGGACGGTCAAGCCCACGGCCCGCTACCCGGCGGGGACCAGCGCGGGCCTCGCGAGCGACGAGCGACCGGCCCTGCTGGTCGGCTTCGAGTCGCTGGTGGACTTCGACGCGCCACGGGCGGCCGCCCACCTCGACGCAGCGGGAGTCCCCTTCGACGTGCGCGGCGTCACGCTCCCGTTCCCGGCCGACCTCCAGGCGGACGCGAAGGTGACCCGCTACGCGAAGCTACTGGAGACGAACGCCGCGGTCACCGTCGACGGCCGGGAGCGGCCCGTCCGCGCGGCGCTCGCCGACCGGGTCGCGACCGAACTCGGGGACGCCGAGCGCGTGGGGTTCCCGGCGGTTCTCGGCGACGCGGACGCCGCGGCGGTCCGCGAGTCGCTGGCGGATCGCCTCGGCGTGCCGGTGTTCGAGGTGCCGTCCGGGCCCCCGTCGCTCCCGGGCCTCCGCCTCGAAGACGCGCTGTACGACGCCCTCGACGAGGCGGGCGCCAGCATCGAGACCGGCAACCCCGTCGTCGACTACGCGGGCGAGGAGCGGATCGAACAGGTCGTCATGGAGAAGAACGGCGCGCAGATCCCGAACAGCGCCGATCAGTACGTGCTCGCGACCGGCGGCCTCGTCGGGAAAGGCATCGACTCGGACCGAACGGGCGTCAGGGAGCCGATTTTCGACTGTCACGTCCCCCACGCCGACGACCGCTACGACTGGTTCGCCGAGGGCGCCTTCGGCGACCACCCGTTCGCGCGCTTCGGGGTCCGGACGGACGACGAACTCCGGCCGACGGCGGCCGAGGGTGCCCCGGAGTTCGCGAACCTGCGGGCCGCCGGATCGGTCCTCGGCGGCTACGACTTCGCCGCCGAGAAGTCCGGAAGTGGCGTCTCGATCGCGACCGGCCACGCGGCCGGGACGCGTGCGGCCGAGGAGGTACGATGAGCGACTCACAATCTCACTCAGGCGACGTCGAACCGAGCGACGACTTCGAACCGGTCAGCGTCTTCTCCGAGGGCGAGGACTTCGATTTGCGCTCGGGCGCCGACTCCTGCTACAAGTGCTCGTCCTGCGACACGAACTGCCCGGTCGCGGAGGTCGACGACGACTTCCCCGGCCCGAAGTTTCAGGGCCCCGAGCAGTGGCGGCTGAAGCAAAACGACGAGGAACACGGCGTCGACGAGTCGGTGACGAAGTGCTCGAACTGCATGCGCTGCGACGACGCGTGCCCGTCGGGGGTGCCACTCTCACAGATGCACAACTCGGCGCGCGGCGAGTACGTCCGCGACGAGATGTCGAAGCTGTCCGTGACGTACTGGCGGAATCGCTTGCTGGCGAACTACCGGCGCTCGGCGTGGCTGGCGAGCAAGGTCCCCCGCCTCGCCAACGCCGCGATGAACTTCGGCCCGGCGCGCTGGGTGCTGGAGAAGACGGTCGGCGTCACCGCCGAGCGGGAGTTCCCGGCCTTCGCGCGGGAGACGTTCCGCGACTGGTGGGCGGCGGAGGGCGGCGCCGACGGGTCGCGGCGGCGCGCCGAGGCTAGCCGCGAGCGCCGCGGCGAGGACCCCGACGCCGACAAGAAGGTCGCCTACTTCCACGGCTGCTACGCCAACTACAACACCCCCGAGGTGGGGAAGGCGATGGTTCGGGTCTTCGAGCACTTCGGCTACGAGGTCGTGGTCCCCGAGCAGGGCTGTTCGGGGACGCCGATGTTCGCCAACGGGATGCTCGACGACGCGCGCCGCGACGCCGAGGTCAACGTCTCCTCGATGGCAGACCTCGTGGATGAGGGGTACGACGCCATCGCGTCCTGCACGTCCTGCTCGATGGCGCTCAGGCAGGAGTACCCCGAACTGTTCGACATCGAGGGCATCGAGGAGGTGGCGAGTCACACCTTCGAGGCCGTCGAGTACCTCCGCATCCACGAAGACCTGCGGGGCGCGCTCGCCGAGTCGAACCTCTCCGGCGACCTCGCCGAGGAGTTCGCCTACCACGCGCCGTGTCACGCCCGGAATCAGGGGCTCGAACGGCAGGCCGTCGAACTGTTCGGCGACCTCGACGGGGTCGGCGTCGAGGACGTCGGCGACTCCTGCTCGGGTATCTCGGGGACCTACGGCTGGAAGGCCGAGAAGTACGAGACCTCGATGAAAATCGGGGACGAGATGTTCGATCACATGGAGGGTGCCAACGGCGAGACGGGCCTGACCGAATGCCCGACGTGCGCGATGCAGATGGAGCACGGCACCGGCTACGAGGTGCGCCACCCGCTGGAACTCCTCGAAGCGGCGGTGGTGAACTGATGCGGATCGCGTTGATCGCCCACGACGACGAGAAGGCGAGCATGGTCGCGTGGGCCACCGACCACGCCGACTACCTCGGCGGGCACGACCTCATCGCGACGGGGACCACCGGCGGCCGCCTGAACGAGGAGACGCCACTCGACGTGACGCCGCTCGAATCAGGGTCCCTCGGCGGCGACCTGATGATCGGCGCGGCCGTCGTGACGGGCGACTGCGACGCCGTCATCTTCTTCCGGGACCCGATGACCGCCCAGCCCCACGAGCCGGACATCTCGGCGCTGTTGCGCATCTGCGACGTACACGGGGTGCCGCTGGCGACCAACCGCGCGAGCGCCACGGCGCTGGTCGACGGCCTCGCCGCGACGGCGTGAGCGAACCGAAGCCGCCTTGACGGGGGCCTGACACAACGCGACCATGGTGAGCGGCGACGTCATCGGTGCAGCGCTCATGGTCGCCTTGACGATGTCGCTGGTCTGCTCGTGGCCGATGTATAAGGGCTGGAAGCGCCGCGAGCGGTACGAACTCGTCCGCGACACCCCGGAGGCGACGCCCGCGACCGCGCGGGCCGGCGACACCGTCTTGCTGTCCGGGCCGGTCCGGAGCGCGGACGGGGTGACCGGCCCCGTCTCCGGCGAGCGGGGCGCCCTCGCGGCGTGGTCGCTCGACGAGTGGCAGGAGAGCACCCAACTCAAGTACTGGTCGCCGACGGCGTACGGCCTCAGCCACGGCCCCCTGCACATCGAAGACGACGCGGCCACCGTCACGGTGCCGGCGCGGGACGACGCCGTGGCCGCGGGGATGACGGAGAGCGTGCTCGGCTACGACGCGGTAATCGGCTTCGACCTAAAGGAGACGCTCGTCGAAGTCGGGGCGTACGGCACGGAAATCGAGGTCCCGCAGGGCGACGCCGCCCCCGATCGGCTCCGCGAACTGGAGGCGTCCCTCGGCATCGAGGAACCGTCGAGCGGTGCGACCCTGATCGATCTGGGTCGCACCCACGGCACGCGTCGCTACCGGGAAGCGCGTCTCGACGACGGAGACGAGATCACGGTCCGGGGGACCGTCACCGCGGAGGGGACCGTCGTCCCGCCCGAGGACGGCCCGGCGATGCTCTCGACGCTCTCGCCGGGCGCGCTGGCGCGTCGCTACCGGTGGACCTACTGGAAACTGTTCTACGGGATGATGGTCGTCATCGCCGCGATGACGCTGGCGGCCGCGGCGGCCGTCAGCGCGTGATCGGCGGGCCGATCAGACGTCCCCGGCGAGACCGGTCATCGGGGACGCGCCCGCCGCCACCGCGCCGGCGGTCAGCACGGCCGCCGAGAGCACGACGAAGCCGGGATCCGGCGAGAGCCCCGCGAGGCCCGCGCCGGCGTCGACGATGAACACTGTCACGAAGAAGCTCAACACCGCGAACACCAGCATCACGACCGACGCGAGGATGCCCGCGACGAGCGCACCGACTGAATTGAGTACTGACATCTGTGAGTGCCTCCCGCACACAGAGCCCCGGCCGACTGATAAGGCTGTGGGCCCTCAGTCGACGAAGGCGGCGTAGGAGAGGTCCGCGAGGTACCGCTCCCCGCCGTAGCGGACGAGCCACGTCCCCTCGCCGTCGTCGGCCGCGATGGCGTCCCGGGCGCGGAACCGCTCCACGAGTGCGGCGAAGCCCTCGTCGTCCGTGGACTCTGCGTAGTAGGCGTCGTCGAGGGCCGACTCCACGACCGAGCGCTCGGCGTCCGAGAGCCCCGTCAGCGCGAAGGCGTAGGTCTCGTCGAGGTGCGCGGCGTAGGCCGAGGCGTTCGGCGCGACCATCGACGCCGCGTACCGGTACGTGAAGACCGTCTCGGCCCGCGGCGGGTCGACGTGGAGCGCGTACCGCTCGCCCTCGAAGCGAACCGCGTCGTACTGCTGGGTGGGCACCAGCGCCGAGGCGTTCAGGTCCGCGTCCGAATAGACGACCCCCACGCCGATGGTGTCCCCCGAGTCGAAACCGTCGGGCCGGGGGAGCAGGCGGTCGAGCGCCGCCCGGTCGGGTGCGGGCAGGGCCGCGTAGTCGACGGCGGTGCCGTTGGCCGCGGCGTCCTCGTAGTTGATGCCCACGTCGACGACGTGCGCCGCGCGCTCGCCGACGACGGACCGCGAGAGGTCGTAGTAGGCGCCGTCGACGACGAACGGCAGTCCGTCCTCGATCGGTGGCCGGAGGCCGTCGACGGTCGTCGACCCGTTCGCGACCGCGGCGCTGACAACGGCCGCGCGCGAGCGGTTCGTGACCTCCGTGCCGGGGTCGCCCGGATCGACCGCGCGTGAGGCCTCCGACGCGAGTTCGCTGTCGTTCACCGACTGCAGTTCGATCGAGCCGGCGGCTGAGCACCCGCTGAGCGCGGCGAGGAGGGCGAGGAGCCCCACGGCGAGAGCGAGGCGGCGCTGCACGGACGGACTTCGGCGGCGGTCGGCGAGTAGTTTGGGGTGGCGAAAACGCGCGTCTGACCCATCTCGGGGCCGGGCCGGTCACTCGGCGAGCAGTTCCGCGACGACGAACTCCGCGAGGGACTCCTGCATCCGCCGGGTCGCGTCGTCGGCCCCGAGGGTCACCTGATACATCCGCGCGCCGACCAGCGCCGTGTAGATCATCTCGCCCGTCGCCTCGGGATCGACGGGTCGGAAGGCGCCCGACTCGATGCCGTCCTCGATGATGGTCGCGATGGCGGCGATGTTCTCGCGGTAGTGGGCCGCGAGTTTCTCGCGGAACGCCTCGTTGTGGGCGGCCTGAATCCGGAGCTCCGAGAGCGCCAGCGCGAACGTCCGGCGCCCCTCCTCGTCGGGGTCGATGACGAACTTCTCGATGAACTCCTCCAGCCGTTCGAGCGGTTCCTCGGTGTCGGACTCCGAGAGGCGGGCCCCGATCCAGCCCACGAGGTCGTCGATGAAGGCGATCAGCAGGTCCTCCTTCGTGTCGTAGTGGTAGTGGAGCAGCGAGCGGCTCTTGTCGAACTCGTCTGCGATGTCCTGCATCGTGAGGTCGGCGTAGCCGTGCTCGCAGAGGGCGCGATACGTCGCGTCCATGATCGCGTCCTGGGTGGGGTCCGACTCGCTCTCCGTTCCCATATCCGGGTCTTGGCGAGCGGGGGGAAAAGCCTTCCCGAACACCGGGCTGACAGGACAGTCAGCGTTAAGAGGTGGGGCGGTGACACCTCCGAGACGTGCCTCCCGACGCCCCCGACGACGAAGAGTTCGAGGAACTGCGCGAGACCGACGTGAACGCGATGGTCCGGCTGTTCGACGAGTACGGCCGGGGCGAGCGCGCCCGCTTCGCCGTGGGTGGTCTCGCGAGCGTTTTCTCCACGCTGATGGAACTCGTGCCGGCCTTCCTCCTCGGGGTCGCCATCGACTCCTTCTTCGCCAGCGACCGGCCGCTCCAGTTGCCACTCGTGCCGGGCGACTGGATCCCGGCGGACGCCTCGACGCAGCTGTTCTTCCTCGTCGGCCTCCTCCTCGCGTCGAACGTGCTGGGCGCGGTGCTGGGCTGGGTCAACAGCTGGGCGTGGAACGGCTTCGCGCAGCACTTCCAGCACGACGTCCGCGTGGACGCCTACGACGCGATGCAGCGTCGGGAGCTGAGCTTCTTCGACGACCGGCAGACCGGCGAAGTGATGTCCATCCTGAACAACGACGTGAACCAGCTCGAAGGCTTCCTCACGAACAGCCTCAACACGGGCATCGGCATCGTGTTCCGCGTCGGCGGGATGGGCCTCGCGATGCTGGTGATGAACTGGCGGCTCGGCATCGTGCCGACGCTCATCATCCCCGCGCTGGGCTACGCGAGCTACGTGTTCGTGAACCGGATCCACCCCAAGTACCAGGAGGTCCGGTCTTCGGTGGGCAAGCTCAACTCCCAGTTGGAGAACAACCTCGGCGGCATCGAGGTCGTGAAGTCCTACACGACCGAGCCGGTGGAAACCGACCGCGTCGAGGAGACCTCACAGGAGTACCTCGACGCGCAGTGGGATGCGATCACGACCCGGATCAAGTTCTGGCCGACGCTCCGACTGGTCACCGCCGCGGGGTACGCCGCCACCTTCCTCGTCGGCGGCTACTGGGTGATGGCGAACCGAGGCGTCGTCGGCCCGGAGATGCCCTTCTTCAACGGGCCGCTGACCGCGGGGACGCTGGTCATCTTCCTCTCCTACTCCCGGCGCTTCGTCTACCCGATGCGGCAGTTCGGGCAGATCATCAACGACTACCAGTACGCCGAGGCCGCGGGCGAGCGCATCGTCGGCCTGCTCGACACGGAACCGGGCATCACCGACGAGGCGGGCGCCACCGAACTCGACGCCGTGGCGGGCCGCGTCGAGTACGACGACGTGTCTTTCGCCTACGACACCGAGGAGGGCACCGAGCAGGTCCTCGAGGACGTCTCCTTCGAGGTCGAGCCCGGCGAGATGGTCGGTCTCGTCGGACCGACGGGCGCGGGCAAGACGACGCTGATGAAGCTGCTGATGCGGATGTACGAGGTCGACGACGGCGAGGTCCGACTCGACGGCCACGACGTGCGCGACGTGTCGCTTCGGAGCCTCCGCCAGCACATCGGCTACGTCTCGCAGGAGCCGTACCTGTTCTACGGGACGGTCCGCGAGAACATCGGCTACGGCCTCACCGACGTAGACGACGCCGAGATCCAGCGGGCGGCGGAGATTGCGGGCGCCCACGAGTTCATCGTGGACCTCGACGACGGCTACGACACGAAGGTCGGTGAGCGCGGCGTGAAACTCTCCGGCGGCCAGCGCCAGCGCATCTCCATCGCGCGGGCCGTCCTGCGCGATCCGGACGTGCTGATCCTCGACGAGGCCACCTCCCACGTCGACAACGAGACGGAGGCAGTCATCCAGAACAGCCTCGGGGACCTCATCGAGGACCGGACTGCGTTCGCCATCGCGCACCGCCTCTCGACGGTGCGTCACGCCGACACCATCCTCGTCCTCGACGACGGCGAACTGGTCGAGCAGGGCACCCACGAGGCGCTCCTCGCGGACGACGGCCTGTACGCGACGCTGTGGCGCGTGCAGGTCGGTGAAATAGACGCGCTCCCCGACGAATTCCTCGACCGGGCCGGCGACACGCGCCGCCCCGGCGAGACTGACTAGTTCTCGGTCGTCTCGACGCTCGCGCCCGGCCCGTGGCGCTTCACTCGCTCGATGCCGTCGCGGGCGCCGGGTCGGTCGCTGTACCCCTGTCCGCTGTCGGCCATGATGTTGCCGTTGCGGTGGCGCAGGCGCCAGCGGTAGTCGCCGCCCTGATCCTCGAACAGTTCGAAGGCCGCGCGGCCGATGTCGAGCGTGTCGGCCTCGGGCGCGTACGACTCGACGCGCTCGGCCGCCTCCTCCGCGCCGCTCCGGGAGGCGTAGCCTTCGCCGCTGTCGGCCAGAATCTCGTCGTTGCCGCCCCGGAGGCGCCAGCGGTACTCGCCGCCGGCGTCCTCGTACACCTCGAACTCCAGTTCGTCGACGCGCTCCTGGATCCGGTCGACCGCGCGGCGCGCGTCGTGGCGACGGCTGTACCCCTCGCCGCCGTCGGCGAGGACGTTGCCGTTCCGGTGGACGAGGCGCCAGCGCCACTCCGCGGCCGCGTCGCGGTACACCTCGAACCCGGTCGGGTCGAAGGTGAGGTAGTCCGCGGGGCCGACGTAGTCGCCGACCCGGTCGATCGCTCGCTCGGCGTTGCTCCGGGACGCGTAGCCCTCGCCGCCGTCGGCGATGACGTTGCCGTTGTCGTGGCGCAGGCGCCAGCGGTAGTCGCCGCCAGCGTCCTCGTACACCTCGAAGGTCGCGTCGCTCTCCTGCTCGACGACCGGTTCGAACTCCTCACCGGCGGGCGCGAGGTCCGCCTCGACCTCGGGGAAGAGGACGGTCGCGCCGAGCGCGTTCCGCCGGACGCTCTGGAGGCCGCGCTGGGCGTCGTGGCGGCGGGTGTACCCCTCGCCGCTGTCCGCGATGACGTTGCCGTTGCGGTGTCGCAGGCGCCAGCGGTACTCCCCGCCCCGATCCTCGTACACCTCGAACCGGGCCTGACTGGCGCGCATCGATTCGATCCGGGCCGCCAGGTCCGCCTCGTCCGCGGTCGCGTCGGCGGACTCGCCGCGCAGGTGGTCGGCGACGGCCGCCAGGTCCGCTTCGTCCGCGAGCGCGTCCGACAGCGCCGCGCGGAGGTCCGAGACGACGCCCGCGAGGTCGTCCTCGTCGGCGGCCGTGTCTGCGAGCTCCGCGCGCAGCGACTCGATCTCGTCACGGAGCGCGGCCTCCTCCTCGGCGCGCGCCGTCGTGATCGGGACGAAGACGCCCCCCAGCGCGACGACCGCGAGGCCCGCCGCGTACAGCCCGATGATCTCCGGGCGTCCCGTCTGCACGTCCCACTGGCCGGGATACGCGATCACGAACCAGACCACGGCGGCGACGGACACCGCACCGCCGAGGTAGACGAGCGTCGTCGCCAGCCGCTTCAGCGGCAGTCGGATCAGCGGGCCCGCCAGCAGCAACACCAACCCGACCGCCGCGGCCGCGATCGCCGCCTCCCGCGTCGTCCCGGCGCTCTCGCTCGCGAGGAACAGCGCCAGCCCCACGACCCCGAGGAGCAACCCGAGCGCGAACACCCAGTAGCCCCGCGCCTCCTCGGCTGTCGAGGAACTGTCAATCCGATCCCGGTACCAGCCGGTGAGGGCCCCGTCGCCAGTCGCATCGTTTGACATAATTCATGAAGAATATCGCGGGGAGACTACTTAGTCGTTGGTGCGGGCGCCGCACCCCACTCAGTCGCTCTCCTCCGCGTCGGCGAGGTTGAGGGCGGCGACGAGACGGGACGTGACCACCTGCTCGACGATGGCGATGAGGTCCTCCTCGGCGTAGTCCGCGAAGATGCCGAGCGGGATCTCGCCACCGGCCATCTCGCGGTGGCCCCCGGCGCTGCCCACGTCCGCGAAGGCCGTCGCGAGCGCGTCGCCGACGTTGACGCGGGGGTCCGTCGACCGGGCGCTGATCTGGATCGCCTCGTCGACGACGCCGAAGACGACGGCGGTCTCCACGCCCTCTAGCGTGGCGAGGTAGTCGGCGGCCTGCGGGAGCGCGTCGCGCTCGCTGGTCCGGCCGACGTGCGAGAGCAGGACCGACCCGCGCACCGTCCGGTTTCCGATGGCCGTCCCGATGGCGTCGATGGTCGCGCCGCTCACCGAGGGCGTCGAGAGCCGACGGAGCAGGTCCGCGTCCGCCGCGGGGTGGAGAAAGCCCGCCGCCTCGTACTCGGCGGCCGTCGCGCCCCGGAGGAAGCCCAGCGTCTCGCGTCGGATGGCGAAGAGCAGCGCCGTCGCGAGCGCCGCGTCGACCTCGACGTCGAGGGCGCGGACGTACTCCGTCAGGATCGTCGCCGTCGCGCCGGCGGACTCCCGGTGATCGACGAACCGGGCGTCGATGCTGTCGGCCGGGTGGTGGTCGAACACGAGATCCACCGGCGTCCCCTCCGGCACGCGATTGTTCGCGCCCGGGACGGCGTGGTCGACGAACGCGAGGAGCGAACCGGCCGCCCGGTCCTGCACCATCGCGGGCTCGAAGGGCCGCAGGTCGAGTTCCAGCAGGTTCACGAACGCGCGGTTCTGCTGGTGGGAGATGTCGCCGCTGTACAGGATTCGCCGCTCGTCGATCCCCGCCGCTGCGGCGATCCGACCGAGCGCGAGCGCGCTGGCGAGGCAGTCCGGATCCGGGTTGTTGTGACAGACGACGGTCAGCTCTGACGCCTCCGAGAGCAGCGCCCGGAGATCGGCTGGAGAGGGCATCGCGTCCGACCCTGTTTTGGGGCCGGGTACAAGCCTCTATTGCCCGTCGAAGTCGAACTCGCCCGCGTCGTCGGCGTCGGGATCGGCCCCGCCGTCGGCGCCGACGGCCTCGTCGTCGTCGGCTTCGGCGTCCGCGTCGTCGCCATCAGCGTCGGCCGCGACGTCCTCGCTCTCGGTGCCGAGTGGCTCCTCGCCGGCGTCGTCCGGGATTTCGGCGTCGGACTCGTCGTCGAGGGGCACTACCGGGTCGTCCTCGACGGCCGCCAGCGGATCGTCGTCCGCGTCGGCCGCGCCCGCAGCGTCCTCGCCCGCCTCGTCCCCTGACTCCTCTGCCGTCTCCGTGTCAGGCTCGTCCGCCGCTGGGTCGGAGGCGTCGGAGTTCGCACCGTCGTCGTCTTGCGGATCGTCGGCCGGTTCGTCCGCGTCGGACTCGGCTTCCTCGGTCGTCTCGGTCGATTCGTCCGCCTCGCCGTCCGTGTCATCGACGTCTTCGGCGACCTCCTCGAGGTCCGGTGAGGCCTCGCCGAAGTCGGTGTCGAACTCCGTGAGCGCGCCTTCGAGGTCGTCAGAGCGATCCGCGAGGCCCTCGATGCGGGAGACGACGTCCGTGATCGCGGAGGTCTGCTCCTCGGCGGCCGCGGAGACCGTCTGGGCCTCGTCGCTGGTCTGTTCGCTCACGCTGCTGACCTCGTCGATCATCGAGACGACCTCCTGCGTCGAGGTCGCCTGCTCGTCGGTCGCGTCGCTGATCTCCTGGATCGCGGTGTTGGTCTCCTCGGCGTAGTCCGCGATGGTCTCAAGCGAGTCGATACTCGTCTGGACCTTCGCGGTCGCCTCCGCGACCTCGGTGTTGGTCTCGCCGACCTCGCTGGCGGTCTTGGCGCTCTGCTCCTGGATCGACTCGATGAGGGCCTCGATGTCCTCGGCGGCGTCGCGGGTCTCCTCCGCGAGGGACTTCACCTCGTCGGCGACGACCGCGAAGCCCTCGCCGGCCTCGCCCGCCCGCGCGGCCTCGATGGAGGCGTTGAGCGCGAGGATGTTGGTCTGCTCGGCGACGTCGGTGATGAAGTCGACGATCTCCTCGATCTCGGCCATCTCCTCCTGGAGGGCTTCGATCTGCTCGACGGAGGCGTCGGACTCGCGGCGCACCTCCGACATGGTCGACTCGACCTCCTCGGCGACCTCCTGGACGTCGTGGCCGAGTTCCTCGGTCTGCTGGGCGGTCTCGGAGGCCTCGGCCGCGGAGGACGCGACCTCCTCGATGGTCGCAGAAAGGTCGTTCATCTCCGCGGACACCTCCGCGAGGTTGTCGTTCTGGACGCTCGCGCCGTGGGAGATCTCCTGAATCGACTCGCTGACCTCCTGACTGGCGGCCTTGACCTCGACCGCGCTGGTCTGCACGTCGTCGCTGGAGTCCGCGACGGTGCCCGCGAACTGCTTCACCTGCGCGAGCGTCGTCTCCAGTTCGTCCATCATCCCGTTGAACGCGCCCGCGATCTCGGCCATCGCCTCGTTCTCCTCGCTGGGTTCGAGACGCTGGGTCAGGTCGCCGTCCGCGGCGGCGTTCATCACCTCGTGGTAGCGCTGGGCCGTCTCCTGGAGGTGCTCGGCCTCGCGCTGGGCTTCCTCCTGCTGCTTCTCGGCCTCGCGGCGGGCCTCCTCGGCCTCCTCGATGCTCTCGTGCAGCGAGTCCCGGAGGTCAGCGATCGTGGCGTAGAGGCGCCCGATCTCGTCCGTGCGCCCGGACTCCACGCGCGTGTCGAAGTCCCCATCGCGGATCGACTCTGCCCGCGTCGCGAGGCGGCGCAAGTCGCGGGCGGTGTTCCGGCCCACGGTCGCGCCGACCAGCCCGAGGCCGATGATGGCGACGACGAGCATGATAAGGAGGTTCTGGGACACCATCGACTCGACGGAGAAGACCGAACTCGACGGCGCCCGGACCAGCACGGCCCAGTTTGCGTTGTCGACGGGCGCGTACCCCATCGCAAGCTTCTCGCCGTCCATCGACATCTGGGTGAAGCCGGTCTCCCCTGACAGCGCGTCCTCGACCGCCATCGAGTCCACGCCGTCGTCGCCCATGTTCTGCGTGCCGATCTCGGAGTGGTCGTGGCTCATGAGCACCGTGCCGTTCGCGTCCACGACCGACACCTCGGCGTCCTCCGTGGGCCGCGGTAGCTTCTCGATCCGCTGATCGAGGTTCACGGTCAACACGATTGCATGCTCGTTGTTCGGCGGGACCGGCGCGAGAACCGCCATCGCGTTCGTGTCGTTGCCGGGCAGCACGTAGGGCTCGGTCATCGCGATGTTCCACGTCGACCACTCCTCGGCGGTCTCCTGCCACGGAACCCCGACCGCGCTCATGTTCGACTCCTCGTAGGCGTCGTCGGTGCTCGCCTCGAAGGCGCCCGACGAGAGGTTCAGATAGTGCGCGTCGATGACCGACGGGGGGAGCCGCCCCGCGCCGAGTTCGCCCCTGAGGTAGTTACTGATCGCGAGCGGCGGGGAGTCCATCACGGTCGAGGACCCGGCGAGACTGCTCGCGGTACCCCTGACGTTGTCCGTCCAGTCCGCCATCGAGACCGTCTGGCTCTCCGCGGACGCCGAGAGCTGATGCTGGGCGTCCGACCTGAGTTCCGAGGAGGTCTCCACGTACATGTAGCCGCCGATGGCGGCGGTGACGAGGATGACCGACGCGATGGCGATGCCGACTTTCAGCACGTAGCGCTCCCTGATCGCGTCGGGCACGACCCGCCGAAGGAAACCGAGTGCTGGCATGAGCCACAGTATAACAAAGGATTACTTCAAAACTCCGGTCATTTCGATAACTGAGAACAGCTCATCGGCCGCTACAGGGCACTCCTGTCCGTGAGTTCGAGAGTCCTGACAGGCCGGGTCAAAAACTGTCGATACCGTTATAGTTCTGTTCGATCCGCGCCCACGCCGTCGACGACGAGGGCACCACTCGCGGGGTCGAAGCGCAGCGACCGGCCGTAGTCCCCGCCCACGTCGAGGCCCTCGATGGGGACGCCCAGTTCCGAGAGCGTCTCCCGCGCCACGAGGGCGTTCCGCTCGCCCACGTCGCCGGAGTCCCCCGAGAAGTCGAACATCCGACTGCCGCCGGCGACCTTCGCGACGAGGGCGTTCCGATCGGCGCCCGCCTCGACAACGGCGGCGACGAGTTTGCGGATGCCCGCGTCGGTGTACCGGACCGGGTTCGCCGGCTCGCCGTCCGCGGCGGGCAACATCACGTGCGCGAGGCCACCGACGCCCGCGCCGGGGTCGTAGACCGCGACGCCCAGACAGGAACCGACGCCCATCGTCTGGAGCGTCGTGCCGTCCGCGCTGACCGCGAGTTCGCCGATCCCGACCTTGCGGCCCGATTGCCGTGGAGTCACGCTAGAAGTGCTCCGTCGGGTCCGCCTCCGTCTCGTCGGCGCGCTCGACCGACAGTTCGGTGAGCGCCTTCCGGAGCGTCTCCTCCTCCGGGATCGCGAAGATGTCACAGGACGCGTCGAGTTCCTCCGTCCGGATGCGCGACCCGATGAGGAACGCCTCGTGCTGGCTCCGGTCGAGTTCGACGACGACCTGTTCCATGATCGCCGGCCCGAGATCGTGGACGAACTGCGGCGTGGAGATCTCGACTGTGGTCTCCAGCACGTTCGCCCAGCCGTCGACGAACCCGCTTGTCATGATGTTGCCCAGTTCCCGGATCGCGCTCTGGTGCTGATCGCCGAAGCCCTCCCCCTCGACTTCGGTGGGGATCAGTTGCTCCCCGATGGTGATGCCCGAAGCCTCGTCGAAGAGGATCACGAGGTAGCCACTCGGCAGCCCCGAGAACCTGAAGACGGTGCCGACGTACTGGCGGTTCGAGAGCTGGCTCGGGATGTCCTCGACGGGCACGAAGCTGAGTTTGCTCACGTCGACAGTCGTCGGCACGCCCGTCATCGTCGAGACGTGCTCGGAGGCGCTGTGCGCGCCCTGCTCGACCATGCGATTGTAGACCGCGAGCTTGTCGACCGGAATCTCGTCCTCGCTGCCCTCCTGTCTCGCGAGGAGGTCCATCAGCGGCCGGTACTCCGGCAGCATGTAGATGAAGAAGTCCACGCGCTCGTCGACGAGTTCGAGTTGGCTCTCGAAGACGAAGATGTGGTCCTCCGCGTCGCCGCTCTCGAAGTCCAGGCCGTCGCCGTGGGACCGCTCGACGTACGAGGGCGGCGTGATGTCGATGGCGCTCCCGAGGTAGTCGGCCCAGCCGTCGACGAACCCGCCGACCATGATGTTCCCGACCTCGACGATGCCGCTTCGGGCCATCCCGTCGAACTCGCCGTCGGCGTCGTGGTCGGGCACCAGCACGTCCACGATCGAGGCCGCAGTGTCGCGCTCGAAGACGAGGACCGTCTCGCCCGCGAGTTGTCCCTCGAACCCGATCCGGACGCCGACGTAGTCGCCGTCGCGGAGTTCGCCCCCGAGGTCCTCGCGGTCCATCAGCGTCGTCTGGGTCACGTCCACCGACGTGCCGATGCCGGTGAGTTCCGTCAGCGACGCCGCGGCCGCTTCGGCCCCCTCGTGCGCCAGTCGGTTGAACGTCTCGAGGGCGTGTACGTCGACCTTCATCGTTAGGCGACCGCCACGTTCTCGATCTCCTCGAGGACGTTGGGCTTCTGAAACGGTTTCGTGATGTAGCCGTCCGCGCCCGCCCGGACGGCCTCTTTCATCTTCTCCTCCTGTCCGACGCTGGTACACATGATGACGTGCGTGTCGTTCTCGGACTTGATTTCGGAGGTCGCGTCGATCCCGTCCCGGATCGGCATCACGATGTCCATCATGACCACGTCCGGCTGTTCTTCGTCGTGCAGTTCCACAGCCTCCACCCCGTTCTCTGCCTCGCCGACGATGTTGTGCTCCCCCTCCAGGATCTCGCGAAGGAGGTTCCGCATGAACTCCGAGTCGTCGACGATCAACACGTCTACCGCCATGTGTTCTGTACGGGAGGTTCGAAACCCCCCTACATAAATTCTCGCCCCCGACGTATCACTGGATGCGGACGCCAGTCCCGTGGACGGCATCGAGGAGATCCCGAACGCTGTCGTCAGGTGACACGTCGTAGGCGGCGACGAGTTCGGTCAGCGCCTCCGGCGGGTACCGGACGGTGATGTTCGACTCCAGAAGCAGGATGCCGAGGACGTTCTCGACCGGCGTGTCGTCGTCGAGGTGGTCGGCGTACCACCGCAGCAGGTGCTCGAAGGTGGTCACCACGTCGTTCGAGAGCAGGCGGTGCTGGTCGGTCTCGTCGTCGAACGTCGCGGTTACGTCGAAGCCGTACTGGGAGGTGGCGTCGTCGAGGTCCGCCTCCAGCCACGCGTACACCGCCTCGGCGTCCACGTCCGCTGTCTCGACCTCGGGGCCGGACTCCGCCGCGAGGTCCCGGTCCGGGTCGGAAGGCGCGGCGCGCGGCGGGCCGTCCCCGGTCCCGATGACGTAGCGGCCGTCCTCGATCTCCACGACCGACTCGTCGTCCGTGATGTCGAGGTCGTCGGGCGACACTACGCCGTCGGTCGATTGGCCCGTCCCCCCACCGCCGTCGTCGGGCATAGCTAGCGCTATCGAGGTAGGTCGTGAAAAAATCTCCGGGGGACTTCGGTCCCCGTTAGAGGGCGACGGAGTCCTCGTTGACCAGCGAGGGCTTCACGGAGAGTTCGACGGAGGTCGTCCCGCCCGCGGCCGTCGAGATGCGGAGCGACACCTCGTCCCCGCCTTCCAGCGTCGGGAGTGCGGGGAACTGATCGTTGAAGGAGTTCGTCGACTTCGACATGTTGATCTTGACGCGAGCGCGATCCGTCTTGGAATTGAGCAACGTGTTATCGATGGAGTCGTCGGGGTCCTTGATCGAGGAGATGGTGATGACGTTGCTGTAGTTCGCCTTCGACGTGTTCAGGGCGAACGTCGCGGTCTCCCCGGATCCTTCCCACGAGACGACCACGTTGCTGAGGTTGATGTCACCCGATCCCGGGGCCTTGGAGAAGGTCATGTTGACCGAGCTCAGGTTCTGGCCGGCCGTCTCGTTGAACCCGATCGGATCCGTGACCTCCACCCGGTCGGTGACCTGCTGGCTGCTCTGGTCGCTGGTGTCCTGTGCTTGCGACTGCAGGAGGTCGGCCGTGTTGATCAGGACGCCGGCCGCGATTGCGGCGACCAGCACCATCGCGATGAACACGATGAGCGTCCCGATCCCGACCTGCCCGCGGTCCTCGGTCGATGAGAGCGAAATTTCTACCATTGTCCTGTTCTCAGAGGCGCGTGCTCTGCTCCCCGCTCAGGGACGGATCGACGTTGAGGACGACGGTCGTCGACCCGCCGTCGGCGGTCGTCAACACGAGGGTGACCTCGGAGCCACCGTTGAGCTGGTTCAGGTTACTTGCGGTGGCGAGATCCAGGCTGACCTTCGCGCGGTCGTTCTCCGAGTTCAGGATCTTGTCACCGGAGGTCGTCTCCACGATAGACCCGTCGGAGTCGGTGATATTCGAGATGGAGACCCAGCCGGTGTTCGACGGGTCCAGCGCGAACGTCGTCGTACTCGGTCCCTGCCACGACGCGGTGACGTTCGTCAGGTCGATGTCACCGGACCCGGGCGCCTTCGTCACGGTGAAGTTGACGAAATCGACCTGATCGCTGGTCACGTTCCCGATCGGATTGTTCACTTCGATCCGGTCGGTGACCTGCTGACTGCTCTGGTCGCTGGTGTCCTGTGCTTGCGACTGCAGGAGGTCGGCAGTGTTGATCAGGACGCCGGCCGCGATTGCGGCGACCAGCACCATCGCGATGAACACGATGAGCGTCCCGATCCCGACCTGCCCGCGGTCGTCCGTCGGGGGGAACTCGATTTCTGGCATGGTTGCGTGTCACGCGGGACCCCGCTGGCCCGACGCGCGTACTTCCACCTGCACGACGGGACACATATAAAACGAACAGCGGATTTTCATCGCTGAGAACAGACCTGACCGATCCCAAACACGACGATTCGGGCGACGGGGCGTCCGTTCTCGCGGAATGATTTCCCCGCTGACTGGTCCCCGGCGGAGGATTTATTCCGTCCCCGACGACTACGCTCACGGTATGTACTGGAACCGACGGCGGGGGAACGGGGGTCGGGCGATCTGAGATGGCCGGAGCGACCCGGGCCGTCGTCGTCGACGACTCGCGGTTCATGCGCACGGTGGTCACTGACATCCTCGAAGAGGGGGACATCACCGTGGTCGCGGAGGCGCGCGACGGCGCCGAGGCCGTTGAGACGGTCGCGGAGGCCGATCCCGACCTCGTCACGATGGACGTCGAGATGCCGGACGTGGACGGCATCGAGGCCGTCGAGCGCATCATGGCGTCCCATCCGACGCCCATCCTGATGTTGAGCGCGCACACGGACGAGGGCGCCGACGTGACGTTCGAGGCCCTCGACCGCGGCGCGGTGGACTTCTTCACGAAGCCGGGCGGCGAGGTCACCGCCGAGATGGGGCAGTTCCGCGAGCAACTGCTCCGGAAGGCCTCGTCGGTCGCGGCGGCCGACGTGACCGGCGACGGGACGAGCGACGCGGGCACGTCGCTCGACGCCGGCGCGGTGCCCGCGGGCGCGACGGTGATCGTGGGCGCGTCCACCGGCGGCCCCTCGGTCGTGGAGGACGTCCTCGCGGAGTTGCCCGCGGACGCGGGCCTGCGGGTGCTCGTCGTCCAGCACATGCCCGCCGCGTTCACCGAGCGCTTCGCGGACCGGCTTGACGACGCGTCTGACTACGACGTGGTGCATCCCGCGGACGGCGACCGACTCCGGCCGGGCGAGGCGGCGGTCGCGCCCGGCGACGGGCACCTGCGGATCTCGGGCGACCGGCGGGAGCGGCTGACCCTCAGCGTCGTCGACGGGGATCCGGTCAACGGCGTGCGCCCGGCCATCGACGTGACGATGCGCTCGGCCGCGGACGCGGTGTCCGGGCCGCTGACCGGCGTCGTCTTGACGGGGATGGGATCGGACGGCGCGGCGGGGGTCGAAGCCATCGCCGACGCCGGCGGCGCAGTGCTGGCACAGGACGAGGCGACCTCGGCGGTGTACGGGATGCCCGAGCGAGCGGCGGAGACGGGCTGTGTTGACGCGGCCGTCCCGGCGGGGGACGTGCCCGAAGCGATCATCGACACCTTCACGAACAGATGAGCGACGACTACCTCGACGCCTTCGTCACGGAGAGCAGGGAGGAGATCCGCCAACTGAACAACTCGCTTCTGGACCTCGAAGCCGACCCGGAGGACCGGGAGGCCCTCGACGACATCTTCCGGACTGCCCACACGCTGAAGGGGAACTTCGGCGCGATGGGGTTCGAGGACGCCAGCGACCTCGCGCACGCCGTCGAGGACCTCCTCGACGCGATCCGAGAGGGCGAGGTCGAGGTGACCCCGGACGTGATGGACCACGTCTTCGCGGGGGTCGACCTCCTCGAAGCGGCGGTCGATCAGATCGACGAGGACGGCGAGCCGAGCGTCGACGTCGACGACACCATCGACCGCCTCAGGGGCGCCATCGGCGACGGTGGGGCGGAGGCCGACGCGGACGCGGACGCGGACGAGGAAGCCGATGACGGCGCTATCGGCGAGGGGACCCGCGTGCGGGCGACGGTGACCCTCGACGACCCGGAGATGCCGGGCGTGGACGGGATGCTGGTCCTCGACGCCGCAGAGAGTTCGCTCGACGTGGTCGGGAGCGAGCCCGACCGCGACGCGATCCAGAGCGGTGCGTTCGAGGACGCGTTCGACCTCGTGGTCGACGACACGGACCCGGACGCCGTCGCGGAGACGATCGCCGAACAGGGGCCGGTCGCTGACGCAGAGGCCACCCTCGTCGAGGACGACGGCGAGGGGGACGACGAAGACGCAGGCGAGGACGCGGGTGCGGACGCGGAAACCGAGGAAGACCCTGACCCAGAGGATGGGAGCGCCGACGAGGAGAGCGGCGACGACGAGAGCGGCGACGGCGGCGACGATTCGACCGGGGGCACCCGGACCGTCGAGACCGACGACATCGACACGGTCCGGGTCGACGTGGAGCAACTCGACACGCTCCACGGCCTCGTCGAACAGCTGGTGACCGGGCGCATCAAGCTCCAGCGGAACCTCGAAGAGGGCGACGCCGAGGCGGCGCTGGAGGACCTGGGCGAACTCGACAAGGTGTCCTCGCACCTCCAGGACACGGTGATGGAGATGCGACTGGTCCCCCTCGATACGGTGGTGGGCCAGTTCCCCCGCCTCGTCCGTGACCTCGCGCGGGAGCAGGACAAGCAGGTCGACTTCGAGATTCAGGGCCAGGACGTCGAACTCGACCGGACGATCCTCACCGAGATCAGCGACCCGCTGATGCACGTCCTTCGCAACGCGGTCGACCACGGCATCGAACCGCCCGCCGAGCGGACCGAGGCCGGCAAGCCGGAGACCGGCCACGTCGAACTGCGGGCGCGGCGTCAGCGCGACCACGTCATCATCGAAGTCGAGGACGACGGCGCGGGGATCGACGCCGAGGAGATCCGCGAAGCGGCCGTCGAGGAGGGCGTTCGCAGCCGCGAAGAAGTCGAGTCGATGGACGACGACGAGGTGTACGACCTCGTGTTCGCGGCCGGGTTCTCGACCGCCGAGGAGGTGACCGACGTGAGCGGCCGCGGCGTGGGGATGGACGTGGTCCAGCAGACCGTCAACCGACTGGACGGCACCCTCGACGTGGACAGCGACCTCGGCGAGGGGACCCGGGTCCGGATCCGACTGCCCGTCAGCGTCGCCATCGTGCAGGTCCTGTTCGTCAGGGTCGGCGAGGCCACCCTCGGCGTGCCGATCAAGAACGTGGACGAGATCACGCACGACGACGAGGTGAAGACCGTGAACGGCGACCGCGTCGTCGAGCACGACGACGACCTGTATCCCGTCGTCGACCTCCACGGCGCCCTCGATGGGGTGGAGGGGACCGCGGCCGCGGCCGACGGAGGCCACAGACGGGGCAAACTCATCCGGGTTCGACAGGCGGTCCGGCAGGTCGCGCTCCGGTGTGACGCCGTCGAGACCCAGGAGGAAGTCGTCGTGAAGCCCCTCGACGGCATCCTGAGCGGGACCGAGGGGATCAGCGGCACCGCCGTCCTCGGAGACGGAAACGTCATCCCGATCCTCGACGTGGCGACCCTCGGGGGCGATGACTGACACCACCGACGCCGGGGCCGTCTACGACTACCTCGAGGACAGCCTCGGGTTCCAGACCAGTTACTACAACGAGGACTACCTCGACCGTCGCCTGACGGCCCGGATGCGCCGCACGGGCGACGAGACGGCCGCGGACTACCTCGACCGCCTCGAGGCAGAGGAGAGCGAGCAGGTCGCGCTGCTCGACGCGCTCAGCATCAACGTCACGGAGTTCTTCCGGAACACGGAGGTGTGGGAGCAACTGCGGGATTACCTCCGGGACCTCACCGCCACGCGGGACCGCGTGCGGGTGTGGAGCGCCGCCTGCTCTGACGGCCGGGAACCGTACTCGGTCGCGGCGCTTGCGGTCGCCGACGACCAGATCGACGAGCGTCGGCTGTCGGTCACCGCGACGGACATCGACGAAGACGCGCTCGACCGCGCCCGGGAGGGGCGCTACGAGAGCACGCGGACGACCGACGTGTCCGAGGAACTGTCGTTTCTCGACGATCCGTCGGCCGTCGTAGACCGCGACGGGGACCAGTTCCGGGTGCGGGCGTCGGTCCGGGAGCGGGTCTCCTTCGAGCGCCACGACCTCATCGACGGGAGCGCCCGCGCGGACTTCGACGTGGTGCTGTGCCGCAACCTCCTCATCTACATCGACCCGTCGTACAAGCAGCCGATCTTCGAGACGCTGGCCGGCTCGCTCCGGTCGGGCGGCTACCTCGTGCTGGGGATGACCGAGACGCTTCCGCGGGCGTTCAGAGACCAGTTCGACCCGGCGGCCAAGCGCCGCCGCATCTACGAGAGGGTCTGATGTCGCTCTACGAACTCGAGATGGCCGGCGACGCGACGGAGGTCATCGAGATCCTCCGCCGCACCGACAAGCCGGAGGTGAAGCGCCGCGCCGCGGCGGTACTCGGGAACCTCGACCCCGACGAGGAGACCCGCGAGGACGTCGTGGACGAACTCGTCGCGCTCGCGCGCCGGGCGGACGACGCCGTCGCCTCGGCGGCCATCGACGCGCTCGACCGGTACGGGCCGGAGGCCGTCGGGCAGTTCGTCGCGGCCGAGGCAGAGGTCGATCCCGGCGGGGCCGACTGGGTGCGCGCGGAGGCCTTCGCGGAGACGCTCTCGGCGGATCTCCCGGAGACGCGGATGGCGGCCGCGAGCGCCCTCGGACAGATCGGGTCGGCGGAGGCGGTCGGCCCCCTCGCGGAGGCGCTGGACGATCCGGACCCGCGGGTCAGAGCCCGGGTCGCCCGTGCGCTGGGCCGCATCGGGGACCCGCGTGCGGCGGACGCCCTGATCGACCGGACCGACGACGAGGTGGCGGTCAGGCGCGAGGTGGCCGAGGCGCTCGGGAGCGTCGGCACCGAGCCGGCGCGGGCGGCGCTGGAGTCGCTGGCCCGCGACGAGGATCCGGTGGTCCGGCGGAGCGCGGTCAGCGTCCTCGGCGAGTTCGAGTCCGCGGCCCCGGTCCCCGAACTCGGCCGCGCCCTCGGCGACGGCCACCACGCCGTCCGGCGCGCCGCGGTCTACTCGCTTCTGGACCTGCTGGCGAACGTGCCCGCCTCCCGGAGCCACGCCGTGCGGAGCGAGGTCGTGGACGAACTCGCGGGCGTGGAGGACGAGCGGGTGGTGGACGCGCTCACGGAGTTGCTCACGGAGAGCACCGAGGCGCCGCGGCGCCGGAACGCGGCGTGGCTCCTCGGACGGGTCACCGGGGACGACGTGAGCGAGGACGTGGCCGCGGACGCCGTGGCGGCGCTGGCGGTCGCGCTCGGCGACGAGGACAACGCGACCCGGCAGTTCGCCGCGACGAGCCTCGTGGGCTTCGACGACGAGACCGTCGAGCCGGAACTGCTGGAGGTCGTCGACGACGCGGGCGCGACCGACCAGCGGCGCGCGCAGGCGGTGTTCGTCCTCGGGAAGGTGGGCGGCGAGCGGGCCCGCGAGGAACTCGACCTGCTGCTCGACGACACGGAGTCAGAACAGATCCGCAAGCAGGCGTTCGCCGCGCTCTCGAAACTCGGTGGTCGATAATGGGCACGAGGTTTAATAGGACCCACCCGCGAAGTGCCGGACACCGACAGGATCGACCATGAGCGGGGGCGAGAGCAAGATCGCTGACACGCCGGGCCGGTTCCTGCAAGTCGTCGAGGACGGCCGGCGGATGAACGACGCGGCCTGGACCAGCGGCCGCATTCTCCTCTCGAACAAGCGCCTCGTCCTCGTGGGCAGCGAGGGGAAGCGCACGGTGCCCCTGACCGAAATCGAGCGGTTGGAGGGCCGCTTCGACGCGAATCAGGCCATCGCGCAGGAGTCGAACTACGTCAGCATCCGAATGGGCGACGACGTGCTGTTGCTCGCCGCCAACGAGCCCGCGGCCTTCGAGATGAGCCTCTACCGGGCGCTCCTGAACGGGGAGGTAGTCCTCGCCCGCCACCCCGCCGTCGAGGGGGGCGTCGTGCAGGACACCGAGTGGACGAAGGCCCGCGTGCAGGTGAACGAAAACCTGGTGGACGTGGCCCTCGCGAGCGGGGAGTTGGTCGAGATCGAACTCGACGACGTCGGCACGCTGGAGGACGGGCGCCGGACCGTCCTCGACGAGGAGCGCACGGTCCTCGAAGTCGAGCACTCCGAGGAGGGGACCAGCATCCAGACGTACCTCTCGGGGACGGAGCGACACACCTCCTTCCTCCGCTCTCTCCTCAAGAAGGGCGAGCAGCGCGCCGCGGCGGGGTTCGACCTCTCGGCCGACGAGGAGGAGGTGCTGATGGCGCTCTACTCCGGCGTCTCGCCCTTCGAGATCCCCGAGTTCGTGGGGATGGAGGTCGACGAAGTCGAGGAGATATACGAGCGGTTCATCGAACTCGACATCGTCGACGAGATCAGGGTGCGCCGCGAGGTGGGGCTGACCGCCCGGGGGCGGAACGTCGCGAGCCGAGCGATGAACGACGAGTGATCAGCCGTTCACGCCGCCGACGTGCTGGTTCACGGCGATGCGGCCCTTCGTCGTGAGCGTCGTGCCGCCGTCGGTGTCCGCGACGAGTTCCTTCTCCCGCAAGTCCTTCAGGATCATCGACGTGGTGCTCGCCGCGCCCCCCAGCACCGCGGACGCGTCGCCGTCGGCGGCGTAGATGCTGACCAGCGCCTCGACCTCCTCCGTCGAGAGGTCGACCTCCGAGAGTTCCTCTTTGAGTTCGGAGTACTCGAGGCGCAGGTAGCGCCCGAGGAGGTTCAGTTCGCGCTCCGCGTCCAGCGAGAACTCCGAGGTGACCTGCTGGGTGCCGTCGATGTGACGCACGGAGACGACCTGTCGGCGCGATCCGTCGTGCTCCCGGACGAGGCGTTCGAAGTCGACGACGGCCGAGAGGTCCAGCGAGAAGTCGCCGCCCTCGGTCCGGAAGGCGACCGTCCGGGGCTCCACGAACACCCGCGCCGGAACGGCGTCTCGCTCCGTGACGCGGCCACCGACCCGGGCGGGGTGTCTGAGCAGTCCGGCGGTGCCGTTGAGCAGGGCCTTGAACAGCACCGTCTTGAACTGGTCGATGGTGTCGGCGTCGCTCTCGACGACGGCGACCTGTCGGCCCTCGCCGCGCTCGTAGCCGATGGAGACGGTGTCCTGAAAGAACTCGGCCACGTCGCGGGGGACGCGGCCGACGGTCACGTCGAAGATGCGGTCCAGCGGGATGGTGACGCGGTCCCCCTCCGTGGCGAAGACGACCGCCGAGTCGTTCATCACGACCCGACCCTGCACCGGTTCGTCGCGACCCGTCGTGGTGTCGAAGGTCCGGGCGACGAAGTCAGCGACCACGGAGTCGGACATGGTGTCGACGGAGAACGGTTTGAAGTCGAACCCTTTCAGCGTTTGGTTCCGGAGACCGCCTGCCGGGAATCTCCCGCAATCTTATTACAGTCGCTCGTATACCGATGGCTGGGAGATGGAGGCAGGAGAGACCCTGCGGGTCCTCGGAAACAAATACAACGTCGAGATTCTGGCCGCGGCCGACGAACCGCGCACCGCGCAAGAACTCAGCGACGAACTCGACATCCCGCAGTCCACCTGCTACCGTCGCGTGAAGGAACTCTCGGAGGCAGGGTTTCTCGAAGTCGAGGACGACCTGCCCGGAGAGGACGGGACCCACTCCGAGCGGTACCAGCGCCGCGTGTCCCGGCTTGAGGTCGAGTTCGGCGCCGAGACGCCGACCGTGGAGACGGAGAGTCGCTTCGAGGAGCACACGCTCGACGAAGTGTGGCGGACGCTCAGCGAGTCGACGTGAACAGGAACTAACACGTACGGATCCCGTCAGAATCGCGGTATCGGAGTCCCACTCGGGGGAAAGCTTGAAATGATCTACCCGCCGAATTACAAGTCGTACGCACCTACGATGGTCACACCGGCCCTCCCAGTTCTGACGGACGCGCTCCACGCCGCAGGGCCCCCGCTCGGCGCGGTCTCGTTCGCCTCGGAGCCACAGCTGGTGGCGGCGCTGGCCGGCGTGGGCGTCCTCGGAATGCTTGACTTCCTCCGCGACGAGGGAGACGAGGCCGAGGACGACGGCGGCGACGCCCTCGGCGGGGGCGACGCCCTCGGGGACGGCCTCGACGACTCGTGGGACGAGGGCCTGGACGGCATGGACGAGGGGGCGGAGTTCGGCGGCGGCGAGGACGATGCCTTCGGGATGGAGGACGACGCGGCCACGGCCGAACTCGAAACCCGCCTCGACGAACTCGAAGAGGAGGTGGGGCAACTCTCCTCCAGTCTGAGCACGGTCAGAAGCGAGAACGAGGAGATCAGCGAGACCGTCGGCGACATCGAGGAGAACATGCGAAAGCTCCTCGACATCTACGAGATGGTGACGAAGGGCGTCAACCCCTTCGTCGACGACGTGCAGGCCGGCGGCGCGGCGTTCGACGACGGCGGCGGCTTCGACCTGTTCGGCGACGGCGGGGACGAGGACCAGGTGGACGAGAGCGACCTCGACGAGTCCGTCACGGACGCCGACGCGGAGAGCTTCTTCGACGACGACGCCCTCGACGAGGGCCCCGACGACGGCGGCGCGGCGTTCGACGACGCCGCCGGCAGCGATCCCTTCGACGACATGGATGACACCGACGACGGCGGCGACATAGGCGGTGACGACGGTCTCGACGGCGGCTTCGACGACCTCGACGACGACCTCGACTCCTCGGGTGGCGACGACGGGGACGACGGGGGCGACGACGAGGGCGGGAAGTCCTTCGCCGAACTCAAAGACGAGTACGAGTCCGGGGACGCGGACTGGGCAGACGAAGACGACGCGGAAGAGGACGCGAGCGAGGCGGACGCAGACGACGGCGCGGCCGAAGGCGACTCCGACCCGGCGGAGGAAGCGGCGTTTTCGGACGAAGACGACGGCCTCACGCTGGGCGACGAGGACGGCTTCGACGAGGACTTCGGCGACGATCCCACCCCGGAGACCGACGCCGATCCCGAGCCTGCGGCGACCGTCGAGATGACGAGCGAGGAAAGCGAGTCCGTCGAGGCGGACCCCGAGGCGACGGCCACCGAGTCCGAGCCGGAGCCCGAACCCGAGCCCGAGCCGGCCCGCTCGGCAGACGTCGACTCCGAGGTGGCGTTCGCGGAGAACACCGTCGCTGGCTCACACGGGATGGACAGCCGGCCCTATCTCGCCGATCTGCCCGACGGATACGCGGCGGAGGTGCTGGTGCTGGAGTGGGTCGAGTACCTCGTCGCCGCCACGTCCCCCCGGGGGGCGCGGCGGGCGATCCGGTACTACGAGGACATCGGCTGGATCGGCGAGGAGGCCGGCGACGAACTGGGGGAGTACCTGCCGCCGCTGACGGGCGGCGGCTCCGGGACCGCTGCGGGCGACGGGGGTGAACTCGCGGTCGAGCAACACCTGCACACGCTGGCCTTCGTCGCGGCGCTGGCCGACGACCCCTTCGCGGCGCTCATGGAGCGACGCCTCGGAGGTGGTCGGCGTGGGGTTTAGCGTGAGTGCCTCGGCCGCGATCATCTTCGTCGGCCTCCTCGTCTCGGTCGGGATCGTCTACCCGGCCGTGGCGAACGGCGGCGAGCGCGTCGAGGCGGCCCGGGACGCGCAGTTCGACGACACCCGCCTCCTCCAGAACACCGCGGTCAACGTCACGAACGCGACCTACGACGCCGGGACGGACACGCTGACCGTCAGCGTCGCCAACGCCGGGACGACCGCGCTCTCGGTGAGCGACACGGATCTGGTCGCGGACAACGAGTACCTCTACCCGTGGGACGGCCACGACGTGGCGGGCGACAGCGAGACGGACGTGTGGGCGCCCGGCGAGACGCTCACCGTCACCTACCAGTACGACAGCGACCGACCGGCGCCGTCGGCCGTCGTGGTCGTGGCCGACCCCGGCGTCGCGGACAGGGAGGTGGTCTGAGTGGCGAGCAACTCCGTCTCCACCCTGATCATCTTCATCGCGAGCGTGCTGATCGCGGCGAGCGTCGCGGGCACGGTCACCGACGAGGTGGGCGTCATCAGCGAGGCCATCGACGACCGCTCGGCGTCGGTCTCGCAGCAGATCAGAGCGGACGTGGACATCATCACGAGCCCGGGAAGCGAGGTGTGGAACCGCTCCGGAGGCGAGAACGTCACGGTCCTCGTGAAAAACACCGGGTCGACGAGTTTGACAGCCGATCCAGCGACCGTCGACATGATCGTCGACGGCCGCTACGCGAGTCCGATCTCCGTGACGGTCGTCGACGGAGAGACGTGGCAGCGGGGGAACGTCGTGCGACTCTCCTACGACTACGGGCAGATGGCGGCCGGCGACCACCGCGTGACGGTCGTGGTCGAGGGCGACGAAGACGTGTTGAGGTTCAACGTATGAGCACGGTCAGAAACCTATTCAGTCTTGGACTGGAGGATCGCGACCGCCTGAACAAAGAGCTCGGCGGCGGCATTCCGGGCGGGAGCATCGTCCTGGTGGAGGGCGACTACGGCGCCGGAAAGAGCGCGATGAGCCAGCGGTTCGCCTACGGCTTCTGCGAGGAGGGCGAGTCGGTCACGTTCCTCTCGACGGAGCTGACGACCCGCGGGTTCATCGACCAGATGCACTCGCTGAACTACGACGTCGAGGACCACCTGCTCTCCCAGCAGCTCCTCTTCCTGAACGCCGACATCGACACCGGGTCCGCCATCTCCGGCGACGACGGGGAACGCATGGACCTCCTCCAGCGCCTCATGGACGCGGAGACGATGTGGGGCGCCGACGCGGTCATCCTCGACACTTTCGACGCCATCCTGCGCAACGACCCGACCTTCGAGTCGCTCGTCCGCGAGAACGAGGAGCGACAGGCCGCTCTCGAGATCATCTCCTTCCTGCGGGACGTGATCTCCGAGGGGCGAGTCGTGATTCTCACCATCGACCCCTCGACGCTGAGCGAGGAGGCGCTCTCGCCGTTCCGGGCCATCGCCGACGTGTACCTCGAACTCGAGATGGTCGAGGTCGGCAACGACGTGCGCCGCCAGATCTCGGTGATGCGCTTCGCCGGCATGGGCGAACAGGTGGGAGACACCATCGGCTACTCCGTCCGCGCTGACACGGGCATCGTCATCGAGAACAGAAGCGTCGCCTGACCCACCATGACCGCACACGGGACCGCGGAGCCGTCGCCGGAACTCCGGGAGGTCGCCCAGCGGCGCCCACACCTCAGAGACCACCTCCGGAAGTTCAAGCAGATCACCGGCGAGTTCCCGATGCTCGTGGAGGAACCCGACGACGACCACGCCAACGACCGCCCGAACGTCCTCTACTCCGTCGGGGGGCCGATCTACTGTCACGTGTACGGCGACCTCGGGCGCGACACGAAGTACTACGCCATCGAGCCGACCCTCTCCTCGGAGGAGGGAACGGTGTACCAGCGGGTCCGGAACGCCCTGCTGGAGCGGAGCATCCACAAGACGCCGCCCGACTCCGAATCCGAGTACGACGACCGCATCGAGGAACTGCTCCGAGAGTCGACCCACGTCTCCGACGAGGACGGCCTCCTCGACCGCCTGCGGACCAAACTGCTCCCCGGCCGGATCGAGGTGGCCCGCGAGACCTACGAAAACATCCGGTACCGGCTGAACCGCGACATCGTCGGCTTCGGACCGCTGGAGCCGGTGATGCGCGACCCGCAGAACGAGGACATCCACGTCATCGGGCCCCACGAGGTGTACGTCGATCACGGCACCTTCGGGATGCTCGACACCACCGTCGACTTCGGGAGCGCCCAGCAGTTCGACAACTGGCTCCGCAACATGGGCGAGCGAATGGGCGACCCGGTGAGCGACTCCGACCCCATCGTCGACTCGACGCTCCCGGACGGGTCGCGCATCAACATCATCTACTCGGACGACGTGAGCCTCAAGGGGCCGAGTCTCACCATCCGGCAGGGCGACGAGACGCCGCTGACGGTGCCCCAGATCACGAAGTGGGGGACGCTGTCGCCCCGCCTCGCGGCCTACCTCTGGCTCTGTCTGGAGAACGAGCAGACCGTCTTCGTCGTCGGGGAGACGGCGTCGGGGAAGACGACGACGCTGAACGCCATCACGACGTTCATCCCACGCGACGCGAAGATATACAGCGCCGAGGACACCTCCGAGGTGCTCCCGCCCCACGACACGTGGCAGCAACTGCTGACCCGCGAGGGCGGCGGCGAACAGTCCTCCGACGTGGACCTGTTCGATCTGGTGGCCGCGGCGCTCCGGTCCCGCCCCGAGTACATCATCGTCGGCGAGGTCCGCGGCGAGGAGGGGCGCATGGCGTTCCAGGCCGCCCAGACCGGCCACCCCGTGATGTTGACCTTCCACGCGAGCGACATCGTTTCGATGATCCAGCGGTTCACGGGCGAACCCATCGACATCCCGGAGACCTTCATGGACAACGCCGACGTGGCGCTGTTCCAGAACCGCGTGAAGCAAGGCGACGACGTGCTCCGGCGGGTCACCAGCGTCCACGAGATCGAGGGGTACTCCGACGAGATGGAGGGGGTCGTCACCCGCGAGGTGTTCAACTGGGACCCCGTCGAGGACGAGATCGTCTTCCAGGGCATGAACAACTCCTACGTCCTCGAAGAGCAGATCGCGACCCTGCTTGGCTACTCCGACACCCGCGAGATCTACGAGGACCTCGACTTCCGCGCGAACGTCATCGAGCGCATGATTCAGGAGGGCGTGCTCGGGTACCACGACGTGAACGAGACCATCGCCGCGTTCCAGCGCGACGGGGTCGAAGGGTTACCGTTCGACATCCACCGCTGATGGCCTCCAGCGAGGAACCCGCCGGCGAGCGCGAGAGCGCCGGAGACCCGATCTCGGAGATCGCGGAGGCGTACCGGCAGATGCCGATGGCGACCGACCGGTACGTGATGGTCGTGCTGGTGCCGGCGGCCGTCTTCGCGCTGCTCTGTGTCGTCGCCGCGGTGCTCCTCCCGGTGGGGCTGCTGATCAAACTCCTCATCGTGGCGCTCGCGGTTCTTGCCCTCGGGGCGGGGCTGCTCTTCCCCCGGATCAAGCAGGACCAGGACCGCGTGGAGATGGAGAATCAGTTGCCGCTGATGATCACGCACATGACGATCCTCTCCACGACGAACATCGACCGGATGGAGGTGTTCCGGAAGATCGCGGACGAGGAGACCTACGGCGCGCTCGCCCGGGAGATCCACCACGTCGTCCAGTTGGTCGACACGTGGTACCAGAGCCTCGACGACGCCTGCCGCCGCCGCGCGGATGTGGTGCCGAGCGAACCGGTCGGGGACCTGTTCGACCGCCTCGCGTACAGCCTCAGCGCGGGCCAGTCGCTGAGCGACTTCCTGCTCACCGAGCAGACGGCGGTGATGGACAGCTACGAGACCATCTACGAGAGCAACCTGGCCAACCTCGACGTGATGTCGGACCTCTACCTCTCGATGATCCTGTCGAGCACGTTCGGCCTCGTCTTCGCCGTCGTGTTGCCGATCCTGACCGGCACCGATCCGACGATGACGGTGTCGGCGGTGCTCGTCCTCTTTTTGCTGGTGCAGGGTGGGTTCACCTTCGGCATCTACACGGTCGCACCCACCGACCCGCTCTGGTACCACGCGCCCGACGTGCGAACGGCCACCAAGCGGCGGATCCAGCTCAGTTTCCTCGGCGCCGGCGTGGCGATGCTGCCGCTGCTCTACCTCTCGGCGTCGGGGTGGCTCGGCCTCGGCGGACCGGGGCTCGGCGACGCCCTCTTCTTCCTCGACTCGGTGCCCATGGAGCTGTACGTGCTGGTGCCGCTGACGCCGCTGGTCGTGCCGGGGCTGATCGTCCGCTTCGCGGAGTCGCGGATCCGGGCGCGCGACGAGGCGTTCCCGAGTTTCATCCGCGCGCTCGGCGCGACGGAGAGCGCGAAGCAGTCGACCACCTCGAAGGTGCTCAAACAGCTCCGGCGCAAGGATTTCGGCGCGCTCACGGGCAACGTCGAGAACCTCTACCGCCGGCTGAACATGCGCATCGAACCCGCGGAGGCGTGGAACTACTTCGCCGCGGAGACCCACTCCTACCTCATCCAGAAGTTCAGCGAGATGTACCTCGTCGGGCGCCAGATGGGCGGGGACCCCCAGCAGCTCGGCGAGCTGATCAGCGAGAACATGAACGTCGTCATCCAGCTCCGGGAGCGCCGGAAGCAGGCGACGATCACCCTCATCGGGATGCTCTACGGCATCACCGCGGCGGCGACGTTCGCCTTCTTCATCGCCCTGAAGATCGTGATTATCCTCTCGCAGATGTCGCTGGGCGTCGACATGCAGTCGATGCAGGTCGGACAGCTCATCTACACGAACGCCTACAACATCCCGCTCATCAAGTTCCTGCTTCTGGTGATCGTCGTGTTCAACGGCCTGCTCTCCTCGCTCATCATCCGGATCGTCGACGGCGGCCACAAGGGGGGCGCGGCGCTTCACTTCGTGCTCCTCTGCTGGCTCGGGGGGCTGATCGCCATCTTCACGCGGTGGTTCGTCGGGCTCATCCTCACGGTCTGAAATGCCGGAGCGGCCCGCAGTCGGGCACACAGTTCAGTATTCATCCAAATTTCTCACGGAACGAAGGGGTAATTTGATGCCCTCCTCCCGTAATGAAGGGCCGTGAGATGACGGTGAGCGATCAAACGGAGTACGCCCGAATCTCGACCGGGACCGCGGGCTTCGACGATCTCGTGGAGGGCGGTCTCATCGAGGATCGGCTCTACATCCTGAGCGGCCCGCCGGGGAGCGGGAAGACGACCTTCTCCGCGCAGTTCATCACGGAGGGTGCCCGCCAGGGCGAGAACTCCCTGTTCATGAGCATGCACGAGAACCGGGCCGAACTCGTCCACGACATGTCGAGCTACGACTTCGGCTTCGACCGGGCGGTGGAGTCGAACCGGGTCAAGTTCCTCAACATCTTCGACGACCAGACGAAGAACCTCCTCTCCTCGCCGCGGGAGAACGACTACCCCTCCGGGGTCGACAGGCTCGTCAACAAACTGACGAGCTTCGTGGAGTCCCGCGACATCGAGCGGATGGTCATCGACTCGACGATGCTCCTCGAGTACCTGTTCCCCAACGACGAGGACGTCGCGATGCAGTTCCTCGCGGCGCTCAAGCAGGTGGACGTGACGACGCTGCTTATCTCCGAGATGCGAGATCCAACCTCCTACACCGAGGAGCAGTACCTCGCCCACGGCGTGTTCTTCCTCCACAACTACCTGGAGTCCTCCAGCATGACCCGGGGGATGCAGGTCATCAAGATGCGCGGGACGAGCATCGACTGCGACATCTACGAGGCGAGTTTCTCCGACTCGGGCATCACCGTCCACAGCGACCGCAAGGTCAAGTCATGAACTACGAGGCGGAGTTTGGCACCGACTGGGAGTCCGTCGACCGCGAGGAGGCCCTCCGCCGGGCGTACGCCCTCGGCGTCGCGGCTCACCTCGGCGACGACCACCCCGAGGAGTTCGAGCGGGTGCGGGCGGCCGCCGAGACGGCCTACGACCGCGAACTGATCGACCTCGCGTACGAGGAGGGCGAGAGCAAAGCGGCGACGGCGCGGGCGCAGGGCGCCGACACGGACGCGGACATCTGGGAGGCGGTCAGACCCGAGGCAGAGACCGGCGGGGGCGAGTCGCCCGAGGCGGGGTCCGAGTCGGAACAGACCGCGACGGAGTCGGGACCCCCGCCGGGGCCGACCGGGGCCGACCGGGACCGGACCGCGCTCCCGTCGTCGGTGGCCGACAACGGCCTGCCCGACGGCAGCCCCGACCGCCTCGACCTGCCGTCGTTTCTCCGCCGCTGATCACTCGCCGTAGGTGAGGAGGCTGTACACGAGGATCAGAAACCCCACCGTCATGATCGCGTTGTCCACGAGGAGCAGGCGCTGCGGGTTCGCGAAGTCCGTCTCGTAGGCGCTGACCGCCGTCGCTTCCTTCGCCGCCGCCATGAGGGTGAAGCCGACCGTCAACTGTAGCATCGTCCGGTTGGAGGTCTGGAGGTACGCACGAGTCGCGATGGCGACTAGCAACAGCACCGTCCCCAGCATCGCGACGGTGGACGCCACGTACAGGGTGTTGATCAAGCCCATGAGTGTGGACTGGTCTGTCGAGGGTTTACCCCGGTGTCACTTAAACACTCCCCCCGGCGCCGAAATCATCAAGGAAGTCGGGACCGACGCCCCGAACGAGCGGACGCCCGGAGGCCAGAAAATGTCAGAAGCAAGAGAACAGACGCAAGTGTTGGTGTTCGAAGTCGGCGGGGAGCGCTACTGCGTCTCGATCCCCTACGTGACAGAGATCGTCGGCGTCGGCGACCTGACGCCGATCCCGAACTCCCCGGAGCACGTGGAAGGGGTGATGGACCTCCGGGGAAGCACGACCACCATCGTCGATCCGCGACTGCTCCTCGGCACCGACGGCGGCGAGCGAGGCGAGCGGATCGTCGTCTTCGATCCCGAAGAGATGGGCGACGCGGGCGCCGTCGGCTGGTGGGTCGACGAGGTGTACGAGGTCGACACGGTCGAGGAGGAGACGGTCGAGGACCCGCCCAGCGAGGACCCGATGGCGCAGGGCGTCGTCCGCCGGGACGACGGCTACGTGGTCTGGGTCGATCCGACGGTGACGGAGGTTTAGTCGGCGCCCGCGAGTTTCGCGACGTAGACCAGACTCTCGACGTGGTCGCGCCGGTCGAGGCCGTCCGCGTCCGGCGTCCCGGTCGTCCCGACGCCGAGCAGGTAGTCGTGGAGGTCGGCGGCGGCGTCCTCGCCGATCCAGCCGAGTTCCTCGTAGCGGTCGATGGCCTCGGTGGCGCCGGTGACGCCCGCCTCCGAGACGAGGTGGCCGAGCCAGTCGAAGATCGTCTCCTCGACGCCCACGTCCTCCGGGATTGCCGGTAGATACGGCCGCCCGGTGTCCCCGTCGGCGGCCTCGCGCAACAGCAGTTCGACGTAGGGGTCCGTCTCGGTCTCCTCCGGCGGGGCCGCGCCGGCGACCGCGTCGCGCTCGACCACCGGTCGGGGCGGCAGCGTCACCTCGTCGCCGCCGAGATCGAGGTCCCGCGGATCGAAGCTCATGCCACCGACTCGCAGGGCGCCCACCGTAAACGTTTCTCAGTCGTCGCCCTCGGCGAGCACCCGGTCGGAGAGCGCGTCCCCGTCTTCGTCTGTCACCGAGCGGAGTTTGAACCGCTTGGCGATCACGTCCACGGCGAAGAGGACCGTCCCGAGGATGATCATGGTGTCTCCCGGGAACCGCGCCCAGAACAGGGTCTGCACGAGGTCGCGCTCGTAGAACGCCACCGAGCGCGCCGCGTCGTAGCCCTGCGTGAACGCCGTCTCCAGTTGGAGGAAGCCGACGGGCATCACCGACCCGAGGACCATCACCGCGAGGCCGGCGTTCCAGAGCCAGAACGCCCACCGCAGGCGTCGGGCGTTCCACCGCTCGGGATCAACGGTCAACCGGAGGACGTAGACGGCCATCCCGAGCGCGAGGAAGCCGAAGGCCCCGAACATCGCCGCGTGGGCGTGGGCGACGGTGAGGTAGGTGCCGTGCTCGTAGTAGTTGATGAGCGGGAGGTTGATGAAGAAGCCCAGCACCCCCGCGCCGAGGAAGTTCCACGCGCCCGAGGCGATGATGAAGGCGAAGGGGAGCCGGTAGGCGAACGTCTCGTCGCTGGCCGCGAGCGCACGGTACTCGCCGAGCGCCTCGAAGAGGATGAGGACGAGCGGGAGCAGTTCGAGCGTCGAGAAGACCGAGCCGAAGGGCACCCACACGTCGGGTTGCCCGATCCACCAGTAGTGATGCGAGACGCCGATGACGCCGGTCCCCATCACGAAGAGGGCCTCCAGCATCACCGCCTTCTCGGCGGAGCGCTTGCGGAGCAGGCCCATCGAGACGAGCGTGACGCCGGTCAGCGCGACGATGAAGAACTCGAAGGCCCCCTCGACCCACATGTGGACGACCCACCAGCGCCAGAACTCCGTCATCACGATGTTCGTCTCGGGGGTGTACAGCATCCCGGCGACGAACAGCAACCCGATGGACACCCCGGCGTAGATGATCATGTGCGCGAGGCCGAAGCGCGACTCCCGGTCGAGGAGCGGGCGGAAGCCTCGGTAGGCAAGCCACGCCCAGAACGCGAAGCCGGCGAGCAGCCCGAACTGCCAGAGTCGGCCGACCTCGACGTACTCCAGGCCCTCGTTGCCGACGATCCACCAGAGGGAGTTCTCGACGCCGACGATCCCCTGCATCCCGACCCAGACGCCGACGAAGCCGCCGACGACCACGACGAGGAGCGCGCCCAGCAGCACCGAGACGTAGCGGTGCTGGTTCGGCGGTTCGTAGCCGGTCAGGAGGCCGGGAAGGTACAGTCCGGCTCCGAGCCACAGCGTCGCGATCCAGAGGATGCCCAGATCGAGGTGGTACGTCTTGGCGGCGGCGAAGGGGAGCCACTGGAGCACGTCGATGCCGAGCAGTTCACCCAGCCCGAACACGGCGTCCCGCTCGACGTAGAAGTGCGCCAGCAGCGCGCCTAACAGCACCTGCGCGACGAAGAGCACCGCCCCGACCGGGATGAATCGCGACGCGGCCCGCTGGCTGGGGCGCAACGCCACCTCGTCCGGCGCGGGGACCTGCATCCCATCGATCTCCGGTTCCGCGAGGTCGGCCGACTGGTAGAGCCAGACCCCCGCGCCGGCCGCCGCGATGAGCAGGATCATCGAGATGGCGCTCCAGATCATCGTGTCGCCGGTGGGCTGGTTCCCCGCCAGCGCGTCGTAGGGCCAGTCGTTCGTGTAGCTATGGTCGGTCCCCGGCCGCTCGGTGTGAGCCATCCACGCCGTCCACAGCGCGAAGTCGGCGAACCGGCGGGCATCGGACGCGGAGCCGATCATCCCCTCGGGAATGCCGCGCTCGGGGGCGCCCTCGTGGTAGCGCTCGACGTAGGTCGCCCTGACTTGCTCGTGGGCGAACAGTTCGGCCGCGGAGTAGCGGATCGGACCGCCGTCGTAGCCCTGATCGAGGTCGGCGGTGACCGCCTGATGGACGGCCGCCTGCTCGCCGGGCGTGAGTGCGTCGTACGCCGCGTCGTACCGCTCCGCGGCGTAGTACTCCCGCATGAACTGGCCTTTCAGGTCCAGCGCGTCGGCGGTGTAGTCGGCCCCGAAGTACGCGCCGTTGCCGAGGATCGACCCGTGGTTCATCAGGCCGTTGGACTGGAAGACAGCCTTGCCGGCCTGGATCTCCTCGTCCGTGACGACCGTGGCGCCGTCCGGGCCGACCGTCTCCTCGGGGATCGGCGGCGCGTTCTCGTAGGAGTAGAGCGCCCCCGCACCCATGACGAGCAGGTTGCCGACGAAGACGATCGCCAGCGCGGTCGCGAGCGTCTTGCGCGAAACTCGCATGGACGAAATTTCCACCCGTGGCGTGGTTAAAACGAATGGCCGCCGGGGACAGTGGATGCGTCGGCCAACATCTTCGGCCGACTACGGCGTCTCGGCGACCGCGGCGACCATGTCGGCGACGAACTCCTGTTCGTCCGCGTTGATCGTGTGGGGCATGTCGGGGTAGATCCGTTCGGTCACGTCGGCGCCCAATTCCTCGAGGACCGCGGTCGTCTCGTGGACGCGGTCGAGCGGGATGTGGGGGTCGCTGTCGCTGCAGCCGACGAACGCGGGCGTGCCGTCGAGGTCGCCGTCGTAGTCCCGTGGCGTCCCCTCGGGTCCGATCACACCGCCGCTGAGCGCCGCGAGGCCGCCGTAGCGGCGCGCGTTCCGGGCGACGAACTCGCTGGCGAGGCAGGCCCCCTGCGAGAAGCCCACGAGGACGACCCGCTCGGCGGGGACGCCTGCGTCGGTGAGGGTCTCGACTGTCTCCCCGACCCGTCGGAGCGCCGAGGTCAACTGCGGCTCGTTCGACTCGATGTCGGCCATGAAGGAGTTGGGGTACCAGGTCCGCCCGGCGGCCTGCGGGGCGAGGTAGGCGACGCCGTCGGCGTCGAACTCGCCGGCGAGGCTGAGGATGCTCCGGGCGGTCGCGCCTCGGCCGTGGATCATCACGACGCCCGCGGTCGCGTCCTCCGGGTCGGCGCCCGCGGTGAGCGTCTGCTGGTCCGCGTGGTGGTGGCTCATGAACGCCCGGTACGCCCGCCGGGGGCTTGTGGTTTGGCCTCGGGGCACTCGGGGCCGCGGAATTAACCCGGCGGCCCTCGAAGGCGACCCATGGACTTCCGCTTCGAGTACGACCCCGGGACGATCCGCGCGGGCGCCGGCGCCGTCGCGGATCTCGGCGCGGAACTCGGCCGCCACGGCGTCGAGCGCGCGCTGGTCGTGACCGGCCGCACCGTCGGCGAGACGCCCGCGGTGATCGAACCCGTGCGCGAGGGGCTGGGCGACCGGTTCGCCGGCGTGTTCGCCGAGACGACGCCGGCGAAGCGCCTCGCGACCGCGCGGGGCGCCGCGGCGGCGATGCGCGAGGCCGACGCCGACGCGCTGGTCGGACTCGGCGGCGGGAGCAGCCTCGACGTGGCCGGCGTCGCCAGCGTCCTCGCCGCCTCGGATCAGTCCGCGGCCGATATCGACGACGCGGCCGCTCGGACCGGCTCGCTCCCGGTTCCCGACGGCCCGCTCCCGCCGGTCGCGGGGGTGCCGACGACCCTCGCGGGCGCGGACCTCTCGACCGCAGCGGGGTTCACCATCGACGGAGCCGCGGGGAGCGTCTCCGACCCGCGCCTGATGCCGGCGGTCGCCGTCTACGACCCCGAACTGTTCGCCACGACTCCGAGCGGTGTGCTCCGCGCCTCGGCGATGAACGGCTTCGACAAGGCCGTCGAGGCGCCCTACGCCGCTGCGGCGACGCCGGTCACGGACGCGACATCTGCCCGCGCGCTGGGTCGCCTGCGCGACTCGCTCCCAACGCTCTCACGTCCCGACCCTGACGAGTGGGCCCTCGACGCCGCCGTCGAGGGGATCGTGTTGGCGCAGTACGGGGCCGCGCGGCCGGACGCCTCGACGCTCTCGGTCGTGCACGCCTTCGGCCACGGCCTCCGCGGGGTCGCCGGCGTCCATCAGGGGCGCGCGCACGCCGCGGTCGCACCGACGGTCCTCGACGACCTCTTCGCGCAGGTCGACGGCCGGCGCCACCTCCTCGCGGACGCGCTCGGGGTGCCCGCCGGCGAGGACCCGGCCGCGGGCGTCGTCGCGGCGGTCGCGGACGTGCGGGACGGGCTGGGCCTCCCGAGTCGGCTCCGCGACCTCGACGGGGTGGAGGAATCGCTGCTCGACGAGATCGCCGAGGCGGTCGCGGCGGATCGCCTGCTCGCGAACGCGCCGCCGGGCTACGACCTCGACGCGAGCGCGGCCCGCGCGGTCCTCGACCGGGCGTGGTGACGGAGATGTTCGGGACAAGGTTCGGGAGCGCGCGGGCCCGAACTCGGGTATGCCAACGGTCACGTCGCTGTCCGACCTCGACGAGACGCCGCACGCCGAAGTGTTCGCCGACCGGGACCCCCGCGTGGTCCGCCTCGAACTCGACGCCGGCGACAGCGTGCCGCGCCACCAGCATCCCGACGCGACCATCGTGATCCACGTGATCGAGGGCGAAGTCGCCCTCACGCTCGGCGAGGAGGTCTACGACCTCGCAGCGGGCGACGTGATCGCGTTCGACGGCGCACAGGACGTGTCCCCGGAGGCCGTCGAGGCCGCCGTCGCGCTCGTCGTCTTCGTCCCGACCGCCTAACCCAACCGTTTTGGTGCGCTTCCCCGAGGTGTGAGCCGATGCCCGACCACGCGCGGCTATCGGTGACCGACCACGGTGCCGAGGGGGACGGAGAGACGGCCACGGCGGCGTTTCAGGCGGCGCTCGACGCCTGCGCGTCCGCGGGCGGCGGCACGGTCGCCGTCCCGGCCGGAGACTACGTCGTCGGCACCCTCGAACTGGGCGACGACACGACGCTCCACCTGGAGGCGGGTGCGACGGTGCACGCGAGCCAGGACGACGCGGACTACCGGGCACCCGGGCGCTCGACGGCCGGGCCGGACGGGGAACTCCCCTTCCTCGTCGCCGAAGACGCCGCGAACATTGCCCTCACCGGCCGCGGCACCTTCCACGGCCACGGCACCGACCTGATGTTGATGGACGAGCCGATTCAGGGCCACTCCGGACAGGAGTCGGCGTGGCCGCTCGTCAGCGAGGGCGAACCCGACGCCCGGCAGGGCGCGGACTACCTCGACCGCTCGGGCGACACCGACGACTGGCCGGTCGCGAAGCCCGACTTCCGTCCCGGTCCGATGTTCCACTTCGACGGCTGCGAGAACGTCCAGATCCGGGACCTGACCTTCCGCGACATGCCCGCGTGGACGCTTCACTTCTCCGACTGCGACGAGGTGGACGTGCTCGGCGTCGACGTGAAGAACAACATGCTGATCCCGAACTGCGACGGCATCGCCGTCGTGAGTTCGCGCAACGTCCACATCGCGGACTGCACCGTCGTCGCCTGCGACGACACCATCGTCCCGGGCGCCCACGAGGGAAGCCCCGTCGAGAACCTCACGGTCACGAACTGCACGCTGGCCTCTCACGCCTGCGCGATCAAGTTCGGCTCCGAGACGTCCGGCGACATTCGGGACTGCACGTTCAGCAACTGCACCATCTACGGATCGAATCGGGGGCTGGGCATCCAGCACCGCGACGGCGGCGACATCGAGAACGTCCTCTTTCAGGACATCACCATCCGGACGACGCTCCCGCCGGGACCGTGGTGGGGGAAGGCCGAACCGATCTACGTCACCTCCGTCCCGCGGGACGAGGACACCGACCTCGGCTCGGTCAGCGACGTGCGCTTCCGCAACGTCGTCGCCGACGCCGAGAACGGCGCGGTGATCTACGCCCACGACGACGCCGACGTGTCCGGCGTCGTGCTCGACTCGGTCGACCTCACGATGCGGGATCCCGAATCCGCCGGCGAGGTGGGCGGCAACCTCGACCTCCAGCCGACAGCCGTCATGCCCCCGATCCTCGAACACGACGCCCCGGCCGTGTTCGCGCGCGGCGTCTCGGACCTCACGGTCCGCGACGTGGCCGTCGAGTGGGCCGACGACGTGCCGGACTTCTGCACGAGCGCGGTCTGCTGTGAGGACGTGACCGACGTCTGTCTGGACGGCGTCGTCGGCGCGCCAGCCCACGGCGGTGCCTTCCTCGAACTGTACGACACCGAAGGGATCACCGTCCGGAACGGCCGCCTCGACGGCGACGCGACCGCCTTTCTCGACGTCTCAGACACCGAGGACGAGCGCATCTTCGCGCTCAACGACGCCGCAGAAGCCAGCATCCCGATCCGGGGCGAGGCCGACTTCACCGAGAGCGGCAACCGGACCTAGTCGAGGACGCGCTCGCGCACCTCGACGCCCTTCCCGGCGAGGTGGCGCATCCGCTTTCTCGCGAAGTCCTCCTCGACGGTGCCCCGCGTCGCGAGGACGACCACGCGGGCGTCGCCCTCCGGCCGCATCGTCCGCCCCGCGCGCTGGGTGCCCTGTCGGCGCGACCCCCCGAGCCCCGAGGCCATCACCGCGAGTTCGGCGTCGGGCAGGTCGATGCCCTCGTCGCCGACGCGGGAGACGACCAGCGTTCGCTCTTGTCCCGCGCGGAACGCGTCGTAGAGCGACGCGCGCTCGGCGTGGGGCGTCTCGCCGCTGACGAACGGCGCGTCGATCGCCGCCGCCAGCGCCTCGCCCTGATCGAGGTACTCCACGAAGACCAGCGCCTTCGCGTCGGGATGCTCGGCGAGCACGTCCGCGACGGCGTCGACCTTCGCGGGGTTCGTCGCGGCGATCTGGCGGGCGCTGTGGGCCGTCGCGCGGCCGTGTTCGTCCTTGGCCGCCTCGTCTTCCCAGCCGACGTACCGGATCTCGACGGAGGGCCGCGAGACGTACCCCTCCTCGAAGAGCGTCTCCCAGTCGGTGCCGATGGGCGGCCCGACCAGCGTGTAGATGTCCGCCTCCTTGTCGTCCTCGCGCACCGGACTCGACGTGAGGCCGAGCCGGTGGGTTCCCTGCAGGTCCGCGCTCAGCCGGTGGACCGGACTGGGTACGCGGTGGGCCTCGTCGTAGACGATGAGACCCCACCGGCGCGCGTCGAACAGCGAGCGGTGGCGGTCCATCCCGGCGATCTGGTAGGTGGCGACGGTGACCGGTCGAAGCTCCTTCGCGCCGCCGTGGTAGACGCCGACCTGCTCGGGGTCGAGGTCGGTGTGGCGGAGCAGTTCGTCGCGCCACTGCTCGGCGAGGTCGCGGCTCGGCACGAGGACCAGCGTCTCGCCGCCGACGGCCGCCATGATGCCCATCGTCGCGACGGTCTTGCCCGACCCGGCCGGCCCGACGAGCGTGCCGGAGCCGCGATCCAGGAAGCGCTCGACCCACTCCCGCTGGTAGTCCCGAAGCTGGAGGCGCACGCTCACGTCGAGCGCGTCGCCGTCGTCCAGATCGCGCTCGTCGCTGACCGGGTAGCCGGCGTCGTAGAGCGACCGCTTGATCGCGGCCTCGGCCCCTTCGACGACCCAGCTCTGGTCGTCGTCGATGGGGCCGTGGAGCAGGTCGTCGTCCAGTTTCTCGCGGGCGACGTTGCCCATCAGTTCGTCCGTCTCGGCCTCCAGCACCGTGTAGCCCTCCTCGTGGGTCCACAGGCGGAACAGCCGGGCGCGCTGCCACTGGTCCGCGATCCACGATTCGAGGCTCTCGGCGCGGCGGCCGAGCACGTCGCGCACCGTCGTCAGCAGGGCGTCGAGGTCGTCGTAGGGCGCGCCCCACACGTCCTCGCGCTCGATCTCGTAGACGTAGCCGCCCTCGTCGTTGCGGTCCGCGAGGCGCGCGAATTGCGAGAGGCGCGCGCGGGTGAACTGGGTGGGGTAGTCCGCGACGACGGTCCGGCGGTCGGGGAAGGCGACGACCCGCTCTCTGGTCGCGCTGGTGCCCCACGCCGAGGTGTAGTAGACGACCGGATCGCTCGACACGTCGACGCGCTCCACGTCGGGGCCGTCCGCGAGGCCCGCGAGCGCGGCCTCGGCGGCGTCGTGGTCGCAGTCGAGCGCCCGCGCCACGTCGCCGGCTGTCACCACGGGCCGGCCGACCGACTCGACGGCGTCGCGGAACGCTTCCACGTCGGGGACCGCGTCGTCCTGCCGCTCAGTCACGGCTCTCCGTAGCCGACGGCCCGAGTTACGTCTGTCGCCTCGGCGCGGGGTCGAGCCGACAGACCCGGAGACGCGACGGCGGCGGCGCGGCGTCCCGCGCCCGGTCCCGGTTCGGCGGCAGGGCCTCCCAGCGGAGCGCCCACGCTCCCGCACAGGCCCACTGCACGTCGAAGCGGTCCTCGCTGGCGTCGCGATAGCGCTCGGGGAGGCCGTGCCACGGCGCCTCCGTCCGCTCGGCCGCCAGCGTCTCGGGGTCGAGGTGCCACCGGCAGGGGCCGTGCGCGGCGTGCCAGAACGTCGCCACGAGGCCCTCGTCGGTCGGGCAGACCGGATCGACGACGATGCGGTCGTCAAGCGATCCGGGGCCGCCGAAGTCCCACCGCTCGCCCCAGTCGCTCACCTGCCGGACGCGCCAGCGGTCGCCCTCCAGTCGAGCGACGACGGCCTCGGTCGCGTCGCCGACGTGCTTGTGGTACGTGACCGTCGGCCGGCCTTCGGCGTCGAAACCGGGGGCGACGTTGCTGTTCAGCAGGCCGCCGCCGGGCGGCACCGGGTCGACGAGGCAGTCGTCGTCGGGCGTGATCGGCAGATCAAGCGGGGCACCGTCGGCGCGCTCCCACGAGCGCAGGTCGGGGCTCCGCGCGTAGGAGAGGTCGCGGTTCGTCGCCGCGTCGGGCGACTCGCGCCACACCCAGAACAGGTGGAAGTCGCCCTCGGGTCCGCGGACCGGGCCGGCCGGGTAGGCGTTGGCCGCGTCGCCGCCGTTGAGGAGCGGCGCGTCGAGGAGGCGGCGCCACCCGGTTTCGGGGTCGTAGGCGTTCAGGAGGCGCCGTCCCGACCCGCTGGCGCCGTCGCGGTACATGAAGACGAGGCCCTCCGGTCCGTCGAGAAACCGGGGGTACGTGACGCGGTCCTCGTCGCGGCCGACCAGCACGTCGACGCGCTCGAAGGTAGTCGCGTCGAGGGGGTCTCGCGTCCGGAAGTAGACCAGCGGGTCGCCGTGCATGTTGCCGCTGAGGTGGAGGTGCCCCGCCGCGTCGGCCGCGAGCGCGAGGTCGTTGTGGCTGTCCCACGGCACGCGCTCGGGGAGCGTCGTGCGCTCCCAGTCGGTTTCGCCGAGGGTGCGCTGGGCCACGACGAGGCGCCGGTCGGCGTCGTAGTGGGCCACGAACTGTCGGTCGTCGCGAGTCAGCAGGTCGAAGCCGACGGCGTGGCCGGCCCACGCGTCGCCGACGTCGACGGCGTCCACGACGCTGGTGGCTGTCGCCGGTCGCATACAGAGGGCGGGAAGCGCCGGAAGAAAACGGTTGTCCCTCAGCGGAACTGCGGGATGACCTCGTCCGCGAACAGCTCCATCCCGTCGTGGTCCGGGAAGTCGACGAACCAGAACTGGAACTTCGTCACGCCGGCGTCGATGCGGCGCTGGATGGCCTCCGCGCACTCCTCGGGGGTGCCCATGATGAAGTACTCCCGGGCGTCCTCCTCGGTCTCGATGGGGGCCTGATCCTGGTACTCCTCCTCGAACTGAATCGGCGTCATCAGGTCGAGCAGACGGTCGAACTTCTCCTCGTCGCGGGTGCAGATGACGTGGCCGTCCCACGAGTACTCGATCTCGTCGGGGTCGCGGCCGACCGTCTCGCAGTGGTCCTCGATGACGCTGATCTTGTGTTCGAGGGTCTCGACGTCGCCGTTGAACACGTCGGTGTTCCAGCAGTCGGCGTGCTTGGCGACCAGTTTGAGCGTGACCTCCTCGCCCTGCCCGCCGACCACGATCGGTGGGTGGGGGTCCTGCACCGGACCGGGGGTGCAGGTCGCGTCCTCGATCTGGTAGCGGTCGCCGTCGAAGGACGCACTCTCACCGGGGTCAGTCGCCCACATGCGCTTCATGAGGCGGATCGACTCGTCGAGGCGCATCAGACGCTCGAAGCCGTCCCGGTACTCCCAGCCGTAGGCGTCGTATTCGGGCTCATGCCACCCGGCGCCCATGCCGAGTTGCAGGCGACCCTCGGAGATGACGTCGAGCGTGGCGGCCATCTTGCCGAGGAGCGCGGGGTTGCGGTAGTCGTTGCACATCACCAGCGACCCGATGTCCATGTCGTCGGTGAAGCCGGCCATCGCCGAGAGGAGCGTCCACACCTCGTACTCGGCGTTGTCGCGGCCGAGCATCAGGTGGTCGGGCGCCCACGCGGCGTCGAAGCCGAGTTCTTCGGCCTTGAGGATGCCCTCCTTCGTCGTCTCCCAGTCGAGGGCGTCGTAGTTGGGCGTGTCGCGGTGCACCGGTTCCGTCTCGCCCTCGTCGGGCGCGCCGGCGAAGACGGGAACGTTGTACTCGAAGCTGAGGTCGTGGCTCTGGCTCATGTTACTCGACCGCGAAGTGTTCGAGGGCGTCGTGGTTCAGTTGGGTGCTCAGGCCCGGCTCCTCGGGGAGCGGGATCGACCCGTCCTCCGGGGACGGCGGGTTCTCGAAGATGGCGTCGGCGTAGGTGGAGTCCTGCTCCTCCTGGCGCTCCTGGAACCACTCGGGCGTCGGGAAGTACTCCGCCATCGGCATGTTCGTCGAGCCCGCGATGGCGTGCAGCGTCGGGTTCGTCCCGGCGTGGGGGATCACGGGCACGTCGTGGACTTCCGCCATGTCGGCGACCTTCTGCATCTCCGTGATGCCGCCGACGCGGCCCACGTCGGGCTGGAGGATGTCGACGGCGCCCTCCTCGAGGAGGTCCTCGTGGCCCCAGCGGGTGAACTCGTGCTCGCCGCCGGAGATGGGCATCGGCGCGGCCTCGCGCACCTCGGCGTAGCCCGAGATGTCGTCGGCGATGACCGGCTCCTCGACCCACGCCATGTCGTAGGGTTCGAGTCGCTTGACCATCTTCTTCGCGTAGCGAACCGTCCAGCCCATGTAGGCGTCGGCCGCGATCTCGATGTCGTCGCCGACGGCGTCCCGGACCGTCTTCACGATCTCCTCGTTTTTCTTCCGCCCCTCGCGGCCCGCCTCGGGGCCGTGGAGGAAGCGGAGCTTCATCGCGTCGAAGCCCTTCTCGACGTACTCGATGGCCTCGCGCTCGAGTTTCTCCATGTCGACGGGGTGGAGGTTCGAGGCGTAGGCGGGAATCTCGTCCTTCGTCGGGCCGCCGAGCAGTTCGTACACCGGCTTGCCGGCGTCCTTGCCCGCGATGTCCCAGAGGGCCTGATCGACCGCGCTGATCGCCATGACGGCGACGCCCTTGCGTCCGAAGGGCAGCGTCGCGCGGTACATCTGCTCCCAGAGGCGCTCGCGCTGCGTGGGGTCCTCGCCCATCACGATCTTCGAGAGCGTCTCCTCGATCACGGTGGCGATGGCGCCGGTTCCCCAGTTGCCGACGCCGACGCCCGTAATCCCGGCGTCGGTCTCGATCTCGACGACGACGTCGCCGACCGGTCCCATCCACTTGCGGCGGGCCTGCGGGTTCTCGCCGTCCACGTTGCGGTACTCCTCCCACTGGTTCATGATCGTCACGAGCGGGAATTCGATGAACTCGCCCCAGGACTCGTTGTCGATCTTTGTCGCTTTGACGTTCGTGATTTCCATCGGTCGCTCTACTGTGAACCGCGACGAACAGTCAGTTAAACGTTTCCGAGTCGGAAGCGGGGGAAGGGTTTTGCTGGGGCCTGCCGAACCCCCGATCGCATGGAGCGAATCGCCTTCCACCTCCAGATCAAAGACGGACAGCGCGAGGCCTACCGCGAGGAACACGAGGACGTCCCCGAGGCACTCGAAGCGGCGTACACGGAGGCCGGCGCCGGCCTCGAAACGTACAGCGTCTTCGAGTCCGACGGCCACGTCTTCGGCTACATGGAGGTCGAGAACCCCGAGGTCATCAAGGAGGTGCAGGCCGAGAGCGAGGCCCAAGCCGAGTGGAACGAGGTGATGGACCCCATCCTCGAAGACGCCGACGACGAGTGGATGGACGAAGTGTACCGGATGCTTTAGCGCGCCGCCGGTACCCAGACCCGCATCGCGCCGTCCTCCCGGTTGTCCCACGCGTAGTAGGGGACGGCCGTAAACTCGGCGACCGCCATCTCGCAGTCCTCGACGTCCCGGTACAGCGACCGCGCCCAGCCGTCCATTTTGGGCGCGCGGGCGTCGCCGACGAGCGTCGTCACGCCGCCGAGCGCGTCCGCGGACTCGGCGCGCACGTCGCCGTCAGCGGGCAGGCGGAGGTGCCCGACCGGCCGGTCGTTGTCGGCGTCCTCCAGACAGTAGACCAGCGGGCCACGCTGGAGCGCGAGGCGGCCCGCGTCGGCGTCGACGTCGGGGTGGGCCGCCACCGTCGTCGGCGCCATCCCGAACTCGACGGTCACGGTGTCGCCGGCCGCGAAGTCCCGCTGGAGGACCGTGTACCCGTCCTCGCGGTCGGTGGAAACCGACTCCCCGTCGACGGCCACCGACACGCTCTCGGCCCACGACGGCACCCGGAGGGCGAGGTCGATGGACGCCGCGGCGTCGAACGCGAACGTCGCGGTTTCGTCCCACGGAAACTCGCTGTGCTGGGTCACCGTGGCGCCGTCGACTGTGGCCTCGCTCCCGACGTACTGCTCGACGTACAGCGTGTCGTCGTCGCGGAGGTAGAGGTACGCCTCCAGCGAGGCGAGCAGGCGGGCGACGTTCGGCGGACAGCAGGCGCACTCGAACCAGCCCTCCCGGTGGTGGTCGCCGTCGGACGCGAGGGGATTGACGTAGAAGAACTCCGTGCCGTCCGTCGAGACGCCCGCGAGGAATCCGTTGTAGAGGGTGCGCTCGATCAGGTCGGCGTAGCGCGCGTCCCGGTCCAACTGCGCGAGGCGGTGGGTCCAGAACACGCTGCCGACCGCCGCGCAGGTCTCGGCGTACGCGCTCTCGTTGGGCAAGTCGTAGTCCTCGGTGAACCCCTCGTGGCCGTGCGCGGGGCCGATGCCGCCGGTGACGTACAGTCGGCGCTCGGTCATGTTCGTCCAGAGGCGGTCGAGCGCGTCCGCGAGGGCGTCGTCGCCCCGCCCCTCGAGGAGGAGGTCCGCGGCGGCGCTGAAGAGGTACATCGCCCGCACGGCGTGGCCCTGCACGGCCGCCTGCTCGCGGAGGGGTGCGTGGTCCTGTGCGTACTGGCCGTCGTAGTCGCCGTCGTCGAGGAAAACGTGGGTCGAGCCCTCCTTCACGTCGTCCGGGCCGGCGATCTCGTCGAGGTGCTCGAACTCCCAGCGGAGCCGGGACGCCTCGGTGCCGCGCACGTCGACGAAGTGCTCGGCGAGGTCGAGATAGCGCTCGGTTTCGGTCACTCGGTAGAGATCCACAAGCGCCAGTTCGACCTCCTCGTGGCCGGGCGCGCCGTCGCGGCCGTCGGGGCCGAACACGTCGCAGAGCAGGTCCGCGACCCCGACGGCGACGTCGAGCAGGGAGCGCTCGCCGGTCGCGCGGTGGTGGGCCGTCGCCGCCTCGATCAGGTGGCCCGCGCAGTACAGTTCGTGCATCATGTTCAAATTCGACCACCGGCCGTCGGGCGCCTCGATCTGGAAGTACGTGTCGAGGTAGCCGTCCGGGGCCTGCGCGGCGGCGATCAGTTCGATCACGGCGTCGATGCGCTCGGCGCGCTCGGGGTCCGGATCGCTGCGCTGCGCGTCCGACGCGGCTTCGAGCCACTTGTACGCGTCCGTGTCGGCGAACCACATCCCCTCGAACTCGCCGTCCGCGTCGCCGGCGGCGCGGCGAAAGTTGTCGAGGCAGCCGCTCTCCTCGAGTTGGTCGTACTGGTGGCGGATCGTCACGTCGCGGTTCGTCGCGCGGCGCTCGCCCCAGAAGCCGTCCGTGACGGCGACGGCCTCCTGCGGGAGCGGGCGACGACGGGCGTCGGGTTGCACGGCCAGCCCCTCGGCGTGCCGGTAGTTAACTGTTGTCGATCTCCAGTGTCTCCTCCCACGCCGGCACGCGCATCGACTCGCCGGTGACGCCGTCGGGCCCCTGCGCGAGGAGCGCGGTGACGGCGTCGTCGAGGACGTCCGGCGACTGCACCTCGTCGCGGGCCGACGGGCGGAGGTGCGAAAGCTTCTCCTCGGTGTTCCAGAAGCCCGTCTCCACGCTCCCGCCCGGCAGAATCGCGTTCGCAGTGACGCCCTGCTCCTCGTTCTCGAGGGCCACCGTCTCGGTGAGTCCCTCCAGTCCGTGCTTGGAACTGACGTAGGGCGACCACCCCGCCGCGCCGCGGCGCCCGTAGCCCGACGAGACGTTGACGACGTGGCCGCCGTCGCCGTCGCGGAGGTAGGGCAGGGCGTGCTTCGTGAACAGGAACGGGCCGGTGAGGTTCGTCTCGATCACCGTCTGCCACTCCTCGTAACCCACGTCCTCGACGTCTTTCAGTTCGGACTGCATCGAGAGCAGGCCCACGGCGGCGTTGTTGACGAGGCCGTCGAGGCGGCCGAACGCGTCGACGGCAGTCTCGACCACGCGTTCGACGTCTTCGGGGTCGCGCACGTCCGCGGCGACGGGGCGCATCTCCGTCGGCGCGTCGGCGGCCAGTTCGTCGAGGGCGTCGCGGCTCCGGGCCGTCGGGACGACGTGTGCGCCCTCGCGAGCGAAGCGCTCGGCCATCGAGCGACCGAGACCACGGCTGGCGCCGGTGACGATGACGACCCGGCCATCGAGCGCGGTCATCGGTCGTTCCACGGCGCGTCGTCGGGGTCGATGACGCGCTCCTCGCGCTCGATGCCCGCGATGCACTCGCGGTCCTCGTCGTCGAGGGCGATGTCGAGCGCTGCGAGGTTCGCCCGCTGGTGGTCGGCGTCCAGCGACTTCGGGATGGGGACGACGTTGTCGCGGTCCGCCAGCCACGCGACGCACACCTCGGCCGCCGAGACGCCGTGCTTCTCGGCCACCTCCGCGAGTTCGGGCACGTCCCCGAAGCGGCCGGCCATCAGCGGCGAGTAGGCGACGTGGAGGACGTCTTCTTCCTGCGCGTAGCCGACGAGGTCGTCCTGCTGGAGGAGGGGGTGGGTCTCGACTTGATGGGCGAACACGGGCGCGTCGAGGTGCTCGCGGGCCTCGTCGAGCAGGTCGACGGAGAAGTTCGAGAGGCCGACGTGCTCGATGACGCCCTCCTCGCGAAGTTCGTCGAGCGCGGGCAGGGTCTCTTCGGGGTCGTAGACGCCCATCGGCCAGTGGACGTAGCAGAGGTCGATGGTGTTGGCCCCCAGTTTGGCGGCGCTCTCGTAGACGCTCTCCTTCAGCGCCTCCCGCCCCGGGTCGATGTTGTCGATGTGAGCCGTCTTCGTCGCGAGGAACACGTCCTCGCGGGCCACGTCGGCGCGCTCGATGGCCTCGCCGACCTGCGCCTCGGTGCCGTACACCTGCGCGGTGTCGACGTGTCGGTAGCCCGCGTCGAGGGCGCTCTCGACGGCGTCCACGACTGTCGCGTCGTCGGCGTCGAAGGCTGTCCCGAGTCCGATCGGCGGGGAGAACGGTGGCTCCATGGGCCGACCTCGCCCGGACGGCCTGAAAGTCGTCGGGTCCCGGCAAGGCCAGATGCTAAGTGCGGGGCGGGCGTCCGCGGGGCCATGACTGACTCCGACGCCTTCGGCCAGCACCTGTCGCCCGCGGCCGAAGCGCGCGTCGAGCGAATCGTCGCCGAGATGACGGTCCCCGAACTCGTCGGCCAGATGGTCGGGACGCCGCCCCACGCCGACGTGGACCGCCTCGTCGAGGAGGTCGCCGCCCACCACCTCGGCTCGGTCCACTTCGGCGACACGCCGCACAACACGCCCCGCGCGAAGGCGGAGGTGGCGAACCGCGTCCAGCGCGCGGCGATGGACGCCTCGCGCTTCGACGTGCCGGTCTTCATCCGCGCGATGGCCGAACACGGCCACGCCGCCGTCGCCGGATCGACCGTGTTCCCCCAGCAACTCGGCCTCGCGGCGGCGCGGGACCCGGACCTCTGCCGCCGCGTCGGGGAGGTGGCCGCCGCGGAGATGCGCGCGACCGGCGTCCACTCGACGAGCAGTCCCATCGGCGACGTGGCCCGCGACTCGCGGTGGGGCCGGATCCCCGAGACGTTCGGCGAGAGCCCCCGGCTCTGTGGCGACCTCGCGGCGGCGATGGTCGACGGCTATCAGGGCGCCGACGACCCCGTCGCGGCCGTCAGCAAGCACTTCCCGGCCTACAGCGAGGGCGTCCGCGGCGAGGATCAGGCGCCAAACGACGTGTCGGGGTACACGCTCCGGCGCGTCCACGTCCCGCCCTACGCCGACGCCATCGACGCCGGCACGGCGGGCGTGATGCCCTGCTACAACGCCATCGACGGCGAACCGGTCCACGGGTCCGAGCGCTTTCTGGACGGCTTGCTCCGCGAGGAACTGGGCTTCGACGGCTTCGTCCTCGCGGACTACGCGGCGCCCTCGGACCTCCACGGCGGCCACGGGGTCACCGAGAGTCTGGCGGAGTCGCTGTTCCGGATGGTCCGGGCCGGCGTCGACGTGTTCCCCTCCGGTGGTGCCCGCTTCGCCGAACCGCTGGTCTCGCTGGTCGAGGACGGCGAACTCGGCGTCGAGCGCGTGCAGGAGAGCGCGCGCCGCGTCCTGCGGCTGAAGGCCGCGCTCGACCTGTTCGCGGACCCGTTCGTCGACGCCGACGAGGCGGAAACGACCCTCGGGAACCCGGACCACCGCGCCGTCGCCCGCGAGGCGGCGCGCGAGTCGATGACGCTGCTCACGAACGACGGCCTGCTCCCGCTCGCCGACCCCGACTCGGTGTTCGTGACCGGCCCGAACGCCGACGACATCGCCCACCAGCACGGCGGGTGGGGCAACGTCTCTGACCCCGACCCACTCGGCGAGACGGTGCTGGAGGGACTCCGCGAGGTCGCGCCCGACGGGACGAACGTGGCCTACGAACCGGGCGCGACGATCCACGAGACGCTCGACCTCGACGCCGTGCGCGCCGGCGGCGCCGACGCGGACGTGGCTGTCGTCGTCCTCGCGGAACCCGACTACGTCCATGAGTTCCGGCAGGGGACGACCGACTTCGAGGCCGAGGAGTTCCCGCGCCGCGACTCGCTCTCGCTCCCGGACGCCCAGCGCGAATTGGCGGCCGTCGCCCGCGAGACGGGCACCCCGACTGTGGGCGTCCTCGTGACCGGGCGGGTGCTCTCGACGCCCGAACTGGCCGACTCGCTCTCGGCGCTGCTGCTGGCGTACCAGCCCGGGTCCGCGGGGGGTGCGGTGGCGGACGTGCTGTTCGGCGAGCACAACCCCGGCGGGGCGCTCCCGATCTCCGTGCCGCGCTCGGAGGGCCAGATTCCGGTCCGGTTCAACCACCTGCCGTACCCGACGATGGAGAACCCGGCGCACCTCGACGCCTACGACCCGCTGTTCGAGTACGGCCACGGGCTGAGCTACACCGAGTTCGAGTACCGGGACCTCTCTGTGCCGGACGCGGTCGGCCCCGCGGAGACGGCGCGCGCGGAGGTGACGGTCGCCAACGTCGGCGACCGCGCCGGCGCGGAGGCGGTCGAGGCGTTCGTCCGCGATCAGGTGAGTTCGCGGGTGACCCCGGTCCGGGAACTCGCGGGAGCGACGCGGGTCGAACTCGACCCCGACGAGGAGCGCACCGTCGCCTTCGCCCTCGACGAGGACGTGCTGGGCGTCGTCTCTCCTGATGGCGACCGAACGGTCGAACCGGGGACCTTCGAGGTGACGGCGGGCGACCTGACCGCCGAGTTCGCGGTCGAGCGACGGCGCGACTACGGCCGCTGAAGGACCTCGGCCACGGCCGCGCCGCCGACCCGCCCCATCTCGTCGTAGCCGGCTTGCGTGTAGTGGTACACGTCCTGCATCCGGCCGTCCTCCCCGAACGCGACGGCGCCGTCGAAGACGAGGTGGACGTGCGGGTCGTCCTCGGCGAAGCGCTCCTGTGCGTCCCTGACCGCCTGCCAGCCCTCGGTGTCCGCGTCGCGACGCCGCCCGATCTGGAACAGGAAGAGATCCGTCTCCGCGCCGAAGGCCTCCCGGAAGTAGTCGAGCAGGTCCCAGAACGCCGCCTCGTAGGCGTCGAGCGTGTGGTGGCCGTCGTCGATGGCGATGGCGTCGCTCTCTCCCTGGTGCCAGAGCACGCCGCGGAACGTGGCGTCGTCGAGTGCTTCCATGCAGTCCTCGACGGCGGCGACGGCGCCGCGCGCGTACTCGCCGCCCGCCTGCCAGTCGCCCGCGCCGCGTTCTTCGTCCGCGTCGGGGTGGAGCGCCGCGCCGTTGACGGCCGTCGAGACGACGGCGACCGACCGGCCGGTCGCGTCCTGATAGGCGCGGGCGAAGGCCGTCCACGCGCTGCCGCCGTCGCCGGGGCCGACGGGTTCGGCGAGCGGGGCGACTTCTCCCGTCTCCGGGTCGTACTCGCGCGCGTCGTCGGGACCGGGCGGCGCCGCCGCCGGGTCCCCGAGGCCGTTCGCATTGCTCTGTCCGGCGACGAGGAACACGTCGGTCATGCGTGGGCCGAGCGCCCGCCGGGAGATGAAACCCCCGGTCAGTCGGTGAGGAACGCCTGAAGGCGCTGGTAGGCCTCCTTGGGGCGGCGGTACTCGTCCACGAGGCCCTTGTTGTTCTTGCCCTTCGGGCGCCCGGCGAAGCGCTCGGTCGTCGTCCACGTGTCGCAGAACTGCCAGACCGCGAAGCCGGCCACGTCCGGGGCGGCCTCGAACGCCTCGACGGCGTCGACGACCACCTCCGCCTGATGGCCCTCGCTCCACTTCTGATTCTCCCACGTTCGCTCGCCGGCCACCGCGCCGGCGCCGAACTCCGAGACGACGATCGGTTTCTCCGGGAAGTCCTCGCGCGCCGGATCGAGAATCTCGTCCCAGTCGCCCTCGGTGTACCAGCCCTGATAGCCGTTGAGACAGACGATGTCGCAGAACTCGAAGGTGGGGTCGTGGGCGCGCTTGTCCGGTTGGTAGTTCATCGAGGCGAGCGTGATCGGTCTGTCGTCGAGGTCCCGCGCGAGGTCGGCGAGGTCGCCGACGGCCTCGTAGACGGCGTCTTCGTGGCCGGCGCACTCGTTGGTGAGGCCCCACGCGACCACCGAGGGGTGGGTCCGATCGCGCTCGATCATCTCGCGGAGCATCGTCTTCCCGCGGTCGAGCACGGGGTCGCGAGCGAAGCGCTCGCCGCCGAACTGCCAGTAGGGGAGTTCCTCCATCACGAGCAGGCCCCGCTCGTCGCAGAGGTCGAGGAGGCGGGGGTGGTTCGGGTAGTGGCTCGTCCGGACGAAGTTACAGCCCAGGTCGGCGATCAAGGAGAGGTCGCGGGCCTGAATCCGCTCGGGTTGGGCGTGGCCCCACTCGGGGTGGTCCTCGTGGCGGTTGACGCCCCGCAGGGGGACAGGCTCGCCGTTCACCAGCACGTCGCTGTCGGTGACCGAGACGGTGCGGAAGCCCACCCGCTCGCGGCGTTCGTCGTCGCCCACCGTGACCGTGACCGTGTAGAGCGTCGGATCGTCGAGGGTCCAGCGCTCGACTGGGCGGGTCTGGTCGAGCGTCACCGTGGTCTCCTCGTCGGCGGGCAGCGACGCAGCCGTCTCGATCCGTTCGCCGTCCAGTTCGACGGCGACCGTCGCCTCCTGAGCGGCCCCGTCGTTCGCGACGGTCACCGTCGCCGTCACCGCGGCCTCGTCGCCGTCGAGGCCGTAGGCCACGTCGAGGTCAGCGACGCGAGTCGCGGGGACCTCCTCGACCACCACCTCGCGGGTGATCCCGCCGTAGGGGAACCAGTCGGTACCGGGTTTGGGGATGGAGGTCTCGCCGCGCGCGCTGTCCGCGCGGACGACGACGGCGTGCCGGCCCCGGGACAGCGGCTCGACGACCTCGATCGGCGTGTAGCCGCCGTAGTGGTCCGCGACCCGCTCCCCGTCGATCCACACGGTCGCGTCGTGACAGACGCCGTGGAGGACCAGTCGGACCGGGCCCTCGCGGGTCACCTCGAAGTCGGTCTCGTACCAGCCGACCCCCTCGTAGTCGTGGTAGGCCGGGTCGACGTTCCACGGCGCCGGCACGACGAGGCCGTCGGCGTCGTCGGGCAGGCCGTCGGGGTAGCCCCGGTCGCGGCCCTCGTCGTCCGGGTCGGTGACGAAGTCCCACTCGCCGTCGAGCGTTCGCCGCCGCCGCGTGCGCGAGGTGTCGAAGGTCCTGACCATGCGCCCCCCGCGTCCGTCCGCGAGATAAAAGGTCGGGTCGCCGGGCCGTGCCGTGAAACAAGGACTAAAGCGGCGCCGCGAGTAAGTCCGGGTGATACGACAATCCATGTCAGCCACACAGTCAGGGGTCGTCGACGCGTTCCGCGACTCGCTCGACCGGGTGAGCGCCGCGCACACGACGACGACGCCGTCGGAGTTCGACGACGCGCTCGCGGACGTTGTCGAGGCGCCGGCCGTCGGCGCGCCCCTCCCGTTCTCGGAGCTGTCGCTCCCCGACGCCGTGGAGACGGACCCGTCGCCGAGCGACCTCGAATCGGCCGCGACCGGCGTCACGGCCGCTCGGTGTGCGATCGCGGACTACGGCAGCGTCGTCCTCGAATCGACGCCCGACGGCGTGGAGCAGTCGAGCCTGTTCCCCGAGGAGCACGTCGCGGTGGTCCGAGCCGACGACGTGCACCCGGACATGGTCGCCGCCTTCGACGACCTCGGTGACCTGCTCCGCGACGGCGGCAGCGCGATCGTCGCCACCGGCCCGAGCGCCACCGCGGACATGGGCGATCTGGTGCTGGGCGCGCACGGGCCGGCGAGCGTCCACGTCCTCATCGTGGAGGGCGAGCGATGAGTTCGCTCTCCCGCGACGCGAAGGCCGAGAAGATCCGCGAACTCCTCGCGACGGAGGGGCCAGCGGTCGAGGAGAACACGACCGGGTTCAACGACGGCCGCTACGAGTCCGTGGGCCGCCTCGACGACTACGACGCGCTGAAAGACGAGGCCCGCGCGATCAAGGAGGACGCCATCGAACGGCTGCCCGAACTCATCGACGACCTCACCGAGGCCGTCGAGGCCAACGGCGGCACCGTCTACCTCGCCGACGACGCCGAGGACGCGAACCGCTACGTCGAGGAACTCTGCGAGGACGAGGACGCCGAGACGCTGGTGAAGTCGAAGTCGATGACCAGCGAGGAGATCGAGGTCAACGAGCACCTCGCGGAGAGCGGCGTCGACGTGGTCGAGACCGACCTCGGCGAGTGGGTCCTGCAGGTCGCCGACGAGTCTCCCTCCCACATCGTCGCGCCCGCGATCCACAAGTCCCGCGACGCCATCGCGGACCTGTTCAACGCACGCTTCGACCCCGACGAGGACCTGGAGACGGCGGGCGAACTCACGCAGTTCGCCAGCGACAAACTCTGGGAGCAGATCCGGGGCGCCGACGTGGGGATGACCGGCGCGAACTTCCTCACGGCCGACTCGGGCAGCATGGCGCTGGTCACCAGCGAGGGCAACGCGCGGAAGAGCGCGCTCGTCCCCGACACGCACGTCGCCGTCGCCGGCGTCGAGAAGATCCTGCCGAGCGTTGAGGACCTCCAGCCGTTCGTCGAACTCATCGGCCGCTCCGGGACGGGACAGGACATCACCGCCTACATCTCGCTTTTCACCCCGCCCACGGAGTCGCCGACGCTCGACTTCGCCGAAGACGCAGTCGGGCCCGCGGACGACCGCGACTTCCACCTCGTGCTCATCGACAACGGCCGCCTCGACATGCGCGAGGACGAGCACCTCAAGGAGACGCTGTACTGCATCCGGTGTTCGGCCTGCGCGAACGTCTGCGCGAACTTCCAGAGCGTGGGCGGCCACGCCTTCGGCGGCGAGACCTACTCCGGCGGCATCGCCACCGGGTGGGAGGCCGGCGTCCACGGCCTCGACAGCGCCGACGAGTTCAACGACCTCTGCACGGGCTGCTCGCGGTGTCAGGAGGCCTGCCCGGTGAAGATCGACATCCCGTGGATCAACACGGTCGTCCGGGACCGCCTCAACAGCGCCGGCGAGGACGAGAACTTCGACTTCCTCGTCGACGGGCTGACCCCCGACGAGGAAGAGGGCGGCGTCGACCTCCAGAAGCGGGTGTTCGGCAACTTCGAGACGCTCGCCAAACTCGGCAGCGCGACTGCACCCCTCTCGAACTGGATGGCCGACCTCGCCCCGACCCGCGCCCTGATGGAGCGCGTCGCGGGCATCGACCGCCGCCGCCCGCTTCCGGAGTTCCAGCGCGAGACGCTCCGAGACTGGGCCGCCGACCGGGACACGAGCGTCGACGACCCCGTCCGGGAGGTCGCGCTGTACCCCGACCTCTACACGAACTACGTCGACGTGGAGCGCGGGAAGGCCGCGGTGAAGGCGCTCAACGCGCTCGGCGTCGACGTGGTGGTGCCCAACGCCGGTTCGAGCGGCCGCGCGCCGCTCTCGCAGGGCATGATCGACACCGCCCGCGAGAAGGCCGACGACGTGTACCGCACGCTCGCCTCCTACGTCGAGGTGGGCCGTGACGTGGTGGTCGTCGAGCCCTCCGATCTGGCGATGTTCCGCAATGACTACGCGAACCTACACGAAGATGCCTACGAGGCGCTCTCTGAGGACTCCTACGAGATCATGGAGTACCTCTACGGCCTGCTGGAGAACGGCGCCGACCCCGCCGCGCTCGCCGGTCCCACCGAGGCGACCCGCGAGGTGGCCTACCACAGCCACTGCCAGCAGCGGACGCTCGGCCTCGAACCCCAGACCGTCACCGTGCTCGACCGACTCGGGTACGACGTGGTCACCTCCGAGGTGGAGTGCTGTGGCATGGCCGGGAGCTTCGGCTACAAGGAGGAGTACTACGAACTCAGCGTCGACGTGGGCGAGCGCCTCCGGGAGCAGGAGGGCTTCGGTGACAGCGACCGCACCGTGGTCGCGAGCGGCACGTCCTGTCTCGACCAACTCGACGACCTGCTCAGCCGCCCGAGCCGACACCCCGTCGAACTGATCGCCCCGAACTGATCACTCCTCGGCGTCGTCGTCCTCTCCGGGGTTCGTCGGCGCGACGAACTCCCCGCCACACTCCGAGCAGATCTGGTGTTTTCTGTCGTATCCCGCCCCGCACTTGAGACAGCGGTACGCGGGCTCCGGTTCCTCCGCCGCCGACTCGCTCCCGCCGCTGACCGCGGCGCGCAGTTTATCCAAGAGGCCCATCGTCACCACCGACGGCGGGCGCTCTCAAAAAGCCCCGTCTCAGAGAATGCCGAGGCCCGCGAGCAGAGACTGGAGGAGGAGGAGGACGAAGATGGCGCTCGGCACCGCGGCGACCTTCCGCGCGTCGCCGACGTCCATCTGCTTGGCAGTCGCGACGGCGTAGCTCAGCAGGTACCACGAGGCGACGACCGAGAGGATCAGGACGACCATCGAGACGGCCATCAGCGCGTCGTTGCTGACCGCGTTCCGGAGCGCGTTCGCCTGCGCGGTGAAGTCACCGACGGTCTCGCCCTCGAGGATGTCCGAGGCCACGCCGCTGTACGTGAGGTAGACCACGGCGCTGCGGACGGCGTTGCCGACCGCGATGGGCACCATCGCCCACGCGGTGAGTTTCAGCAGGCGCCGGATCGGGCCGCGGCCGTTGTAGAAACTCGACATGAAGTGGATCGCCGCGGCGCCGCCGATCCAGAACGCGACGATGCCGAACAGCGGGTCGAGGACGATCCCCATCGCCTGGAAGTTCGAGAAGCCGCCCGTGGGCGCGAGCTCGAACACCCGCTGGGCGAAGTAGTAGGACCCCGCGCTCCCGATCGCCCCGACGGCGAGGACGATGATGAGTTCCAGCACGATGCTCCGATCCTGGGCTTTCCCCTTGAAGAACGACTGGGGATCGGTGACGAGTTCTCGGACCATTTGCGTGCGGTCCTTCACGAATCAGGAGTAAGATGATTACGGTTCGGGAACGCGTGACGTGGTTACTCGCCCAGCGTCCACGTCAGCACGATGGCGCCGACGATGACCAGCGCCACGGCGGGTTCCGGGCGACCGGAGCCCGACAGCTCGAAGACCGCCAGCGCCACCACGTCGATGGCTGCGATGGTGAGCATCGTGATGCCCGCGTAGACCAGTTCGAGGCGCCGCGTCTTCGTGTCGCTGCCAAGCTGGTCCCCGACGGACATCCCGTTCTGGCCCACGGCCCAGCCGACGAACAGCGCCGACACGGAGGTGAGCATGAACACCGAGGGCACCGACCCGAAACTGCCGGCGACGAGCGCGCCGAAGAGGCCGAAGCCGACGCCCGCGGTGAGGAAGCCACGCGACGTCCGGAGGAACAGCCCCCCGGCGGCGAGGGCGAGGCCCGCGACGCCGAACAGCGCGGAGATGACGTTGAACGGCGCGGTCAGGACGACGCCCAGGAGGATCGCCCCGAGCGAGATGCCGCTGCTCAGGCGCGGCGGGCTGTGATCGACGGAGACCGTCTCTTTCTGCTCGGTCGGGACGTCCTCGGCGTCGGTCGCCGTCGCGTTCGCCTCTGACTGTGTAGACTGACTCATAGATTACCACCTCCGGGTCGCGTGTTCGAACTCAAGCTGCAGCGAGTTGTCGGGGGCCCAGTCGATGACGCGGATGCCGTGTTCCCGGAGCCGCACGACGCGGGACTTGCGCTCGAGGCGCGCCAGCCGCTGGCCCAGGGTCCGCGCCGCGGTCGGGTCCGGACTGACGATGGTCACGAGGTGACCCGCGCCGTCGAGCCGGCGCGCGACCTCGTAGACGAAGTCCTCCGTGAGCGGGGAGAACAGGAAGATCTGGGTGTTCTTGGGGAGCTGCCGGCGAACGTGGGTCATCGGGTCCACGTAGCCGCCGGTTTTCTCGAGCACGTTCGGCGGCAGCGGCGAGATGGCCGGGTGGTCGGTGAACATCCGACGAGCGCGCTCGACGTGCTGGTCGCCCGTGTTCGGCCCCATCCACATCGGCACCGTGTCGAAGGCCGCGAAGCCGACGAGGTGGCCCGCGTCGATGAGCGACGCGAACACGTCGTAGGACGCCTCGACGGACCGGTCGAGCGCGTGGCGCTCGCCGGGCCCGGGCGACACGTAAGCGGACTCGCGGGCGTCGAACATCAGCACGACCTTCGCAGCGCGCTCCTCGCGCATGTCGATGGTCGAGAACTCGCCCGTGCGGGCGAACTGCTTCCAGTTGATCCGGCGCATCGGGTCGCCGGGCTGGTAGTCCCGGATCGAGTGGAACTCCAGTCCGCCGCCGCCGATGTCCGTGCTGACCTGCCCGGAGTACATCGAGGTCTGCATCCGCACCGGGGTCTCGATGGCCGTCTTCAGCCGCGGCGCGCAGTCCATCTCGGCCTCGGCGCTGACGTAGGCCTCCCGCTCGGAGGCACCGGAGATGTCGCGCGAGACGATCTGCATGGGCCAGGTGTGGGACCCGCGGTCCGCGACGACGGTGTACTCGAGGTGGGCGCTCTGGCCGGGCCGGAGCGCGGTCCCGAGTCGCGGGGACCCCTCGACGACGCGCATCGTCGCCGGGACGCGGTCGGCCATGCGGAGGTCCGTGAGGAAACTGTTGCCGGTGTTGGTGACCTCGACCTGCACCTCGACCTCGTCGCCGGGTTCGGGCGTCTCGTTTTCGAGCGTGCGCTCGACTTCGAGCGCGCCGAGGTCCGGCGCCGAGGTGACACGCGAGTAGCCCGCGATGCCGAGCGCGACGACGCTCGACAGCATCACCGCGGGCTGGGCCGAGAACGCGCCGAAGGCGATGGCCAGCAGCGCGAACGCGGTCACGCCGCTCCAGAGGTGCGTGCGGAGCAGGCTCCGGTAGCGGACGGTGTTGGAGATCCACGTGCCCTCGTCCTCGTCGACGATGGCGTTCGCGCGCATCGCGCGGTCGTCGATCTCTTCGGCCACGTTGATGTCGTCCACGAACGCCGCGTGCTCTTCGAGCGCGGAGACGGTCTCCTCGAGTTGACGCTCGAAGGCGGACTGGCCGCCGAACAGGCGGCGCTGAATCTGCTCGCCGAGCGACTGGCTCTCCTCGACGCCGCCCTCGACGAAGAAGTTCGCCGCGGTGACGTTCTCGGTCCACGAGCCGCTCTGGAGGATCTCGATGGCCTCCTCGCGGCTACACTCCTCCCGCTGGCGGATGACCGCGATGCCGACCTCGCCGACCTGCTCGCGGATCTGGTCGCGGTACTCGATGGTGGACTCTCGAAGCTCCGTGAGGCGGTACAGCATCTCGTCGAGGTCGTCGCCCGGCGAGGGCGTCGAGAGCGGGTACTCGACCTCGGGGATGGTGACGTTCCTGATCGACGCGTTGTAGCGGTTCCGAACCGTGAACACCGCGACGATCATCCCGACGATGGCCGCGAACTGCGCGACGTACAGCCCGATGGGGAGGGACTCGCCCACGCTCGCGAGATAGAGGAGCGCGAAGCCCAGCGCCAGCACGACCCCGCCGAGCGCGAGACCTGTCTTGTAGATGAGCGCGTCGACGTCCATCAGTTCTCACCCCCCTCTGCGTCGGTGTCGTCGTACTCGCTCTCGATGTGACGGAGGATTTCGAGGGCGCGCTCCTCGCGGCTCTCCGCGTCCATGTGGCCGTAGCGGACCTCGTTGAACAGGTCCGTGAGTTCCGTCACGTCGTCCTCGTCGAGGCCGAACTCGATCGCGGCCTCGGCGAAGTCCAGCGGGCTACTCGTCTCCGGATCCGGAATGTCCAGCAGTTGGGTCATCTCGTACCACGCGCGGAACACCGCGTTGTCGACTTCGACGTTGGCCTCCTCGATCCGGTCGGCCGCGCGGCCCGCGGCCTCGGCGAAGTCGGCCTCGTCCGGGCCAGACTCCGCTTCCTCGTCGTCGAGGGGTTCGAACTCCTCGTCGTCGCCCGTGACCGCGTACAGCATCACGGCCGCGAGGCCGAGGACGCCGACCAGCGCGACGCCCAGCACCGTCGGCGGCACGTTAGGCGCCGAGAGGCCCGCGCCCGGATCGGGCGAGGGGATGCCGGAGCCGCCGCCACCGCTGCTGGTGCCGGTCTGACAGTTCGTGAGGAAGAAGTACGACCCCATCACGACAGGCACGACCCCCGTCCCGACCAGCATGGCCGTCGCGCCGTTCCAGCGACGCTGGATGCCGTAGAAGAAGACACCCATGAAGCCGAGTATCCCCAAGACGGCCGTCGGTTGGGTCAGGAACTCGATGCAGACCTGGAAGTCGACCGTGTCACCCTGGGTCTCGATGTCCCCCTGCTCGCCCGGGCCCGAGTCACCGGGGTCGACCGACGGGCCGCTGCCTCCGCCTTCGTTTGGCTGGACTGTGATGCCACTTCCGGCCGGTCCTCCAACCGTGTTGTCGATCGTCGCTGCCGTCGCGGACAGCGCCAGAATCGCCACCACGATGAGGACGATGGAGGGAAGTTTGCTCCTATCAACGACACTCATTGACTAGGTTGAGAAGATCCATGATATTTAATACCATCGACTGAGCGTCGAGGAAAACGAGACAGAGAAACGGCGAAAAGTGTTGTTAGAGGAGTTCTACGTCGGGTTCTCTCAGTCGGCCGTCGCCTCGGCGTCGATGGTGGGGACGGGGATTTCGTCGAGGAGGTCCTGGACGACCTCCGTCTTGTCCACGTCGTTGACCTGCGCCTCGGGCGTGAGGACGAGGCGGTGGGCGAGCACCGGCTCGGAGATGCGCTGGATGTCGCTCGGGACGACGTAGTCGCGGCCGTTCATGACGGCGCGGGCGCGGGCCGCCTCGAAGAGGCGCTGGAGGCCACGCGGGGAGACGCCGACGCGGACGCGGTTGTCCTCGTGGGAGAGGCCGATGAGTTCGGCCATGTAGGTCATCAGGTCCTCGTCGACCTCGACGGACTCGGGCACCTGCTGGAGGGCCACGATCTTGTCGGGGTCGTCGACGACCGGCTCCGCGGACGGGATCGAAGTCGTCCGGTTCGAGCGGCGGCGGAGAAGCTCGACCTTGCCCTCGACGTCGGGCTGGCCGATGGTGTCCTTCACGAGGAAGCGGTCGACCTGCGCCTCGGGCAGCGGGAAGGTCCCCTCCTGCTCGACGGGGTTCTGGGTCGCCATCACGAAGAACGGCGGCTCCAGTTTCCGGGTCTTGCCCTCGACGGTGACCTGCGCCTCGGCCATGGTCTCCAGCATCGCGGCCTGGGTCTTCGGCGGCGCGCGGTTGATCTCGTCGCCGAGAATGACGTTGCCGAAGATCGGACCGGGCTGGAACTCGAACTCGCCTTCCTTCTCGTTGTAGATGTTGGTACCCATCACGTCGGAGGGGAGGAGGTCCGGCGTGAACTGGATACGGGAGAAGTCGACGTTGAGCGCGGTCGCGAAGACGTTCGCGGCGAGCGTCTTCCCGGTTCCGGGCACGTCCTCGAGGAGGACGTGGCCCTCAGCGAGGATGGCGAGCATGATGTTCTCGAGGACGGCGTCGTCGGCGATGACGACCGACTTGACCTCGTCGAGAATGGAGTCGATGAGTTCGTTGGCCTCTTCGACGGTTAACTCTGTCTCTGCCATACGGAGACGACAGTCATGGTCGTTAATAACGCTTCCGGAGACGTTTCACCGACCGAACGGACGGAATACCGGACGGAACGCCCGTGAACTACGAGAAAATGCTCTCTTGGTCGTCGTCGCCGTCCTCGCCGGCGGAGGGGGTCGCGCCGCCGCGCTGGGCGGCCTCCTTGATGCGCTGGCGGCGGTCGTACAGGATGTAGCCGCCGGAGGCCGCCATCACGAGGCCCACGGCGCCGAACACGTAGAGCGCGCTCCCGCCGAGGATCGCCGACCCGACGAGGATCACGCCGAGGACGATGGCGACGGCCGGGCCGGTGACCTTCCGGATGTCCTTGCCACAGTGAGGGCAACTCCCTCCTTCGAGCGGGATCGTTTCCCCGCATCGACGGCAGACGATCGAGGATCCGTCCTGACTCATGCTCGGATGTGACCACTCACCCCATATAAGCGTTTATCGCTGGCGCTACCGGACCGAGTCCAGCAGCAGGCGCTGCTCGACGCGCTTGGCCAACTGCTGGACGTCGCGCACGGCGTCGATGTTCGCGCTGATGGACGTGACCCCCTCCTCGACGAGGAAGCGGACCATCCCAGGCTGGGAGGCCGCCTCCCCGCAGATGCTCGTCGTCACGTCGTTCTCGCGGCACGTCGCCACCACGTCGGCGAGCAGGCGTTTGACGGCGGGGTGCTCGGCGTCGTAGCGGTCCGCGACGCGCTCGTTGTTGCGGTCGACCGCGAGCGTGTACTGCGTGAGGTCGTTCGTGCCCATGCTCACGAAGTCGATGCCGGCGTCGATCAGGTCGTCGACGACGAGGGCGGCCGACGGCGTCTCGACCATCACGCCCCACGAGCGCCGCTCGGGGTCGATGCCGACCTCCTCCATCAGCGACACCGCGCGGTCCACGTCGTCGGCGTCGTTGACGAGCGGGAACATCAGTTCGAGGTTGTCGTAGCCCATCCCGTAGAGGCGCTCGAACGCCCGGAGTTCGTGCTTGAACAGCTCCGACTCCTGGAAGCTCCGGCGGATGCCCCGGAAGCCCAGCATCGGATTGTGCTCGGTGGGTTCGGTCTCGCCGCCCTCGAGGTGGCGGAACTCGTCCGTGGGCGCGTCGAGAGTTCGCACGCGCACCGGGCGGGGGTAGAACGCGTCCGCGACCGACCGGATGCCGGCGACCAACTGATCCACGTAGGCCTCTTCGCCCTGCTCCTCGACGTAGCGGGCGGGCGTCTTCCCGGTTTCGAGGATCATGTGTTCGAGACGGAGGAGGCCTACGCCGTCGGCGCCCGTGTCGGCCGCGCGCTCGGCCGCAGCGGGCATCGAGACGTTCACCTTCACCTCCGTCGCCGTCATCGGCGGCCGCGCCGTGGCCTCGTCGGCCGTCGATTCTGCGACGTCCGGGGACTCGGCACGCGCCTCGGTGCCGCCCGCGGCCGTCTCGATGGTGCCCCGGTCGCCGTCGACCGTGATCTGCTGGCCGTCGTCGAGGGTCGTCGTCGCGTCCCCGGTGCCGGTGACCGCCGGAACGCCGAGTTCCCGCGAGACGATGGCGGCGTGGCTCGTCAGGCCGCCCTCGTCGGTGACGAGTGCGCTCGCGCGCTGCATCGCCGGGACCATGTCGGGGGTCGTCATCTCGGTGACGATCACGTCGCCCTCGCCGACCTTGTCGAGCTGGTCGAGCTGAGTGACGATGCGCGCGGCGCCGGTCGCGGTGCCGGGGCTGGCGCTGAGGCCGTCGACGAGTTCCTCGCCGCCCTCGGCGTCGGACTCGCTCGTCGCCCCCTCGTCGATGGTCGTGATCGGGCGGGACTGGAGCAGGAACACCTCGCCGTCCGCGATGGCCCACTCCACGTCCTGTGGCCCGCCGTAGTGGTCCTCGACGGTCGCACCCAGCGACACGAGGCGGTCGATCTCGTCGGCGTCGAGGACGCGCGCGTCACGGCGCTCGGCGGACACGTCGCGCTCGACCGTCTCGCCGTCCTCGTCGCGGACGATCATCGTGCGCTTCGTGGCGACGTTCTCCGAGCGGAGGGTACCGTCGGGGTCGAGGACGTAGGTGTCCGGCGAGACGGTGCCGGAGACGACGCCCTCGCCGAGGCCCCACGCGGCCTCGACGGTGAGTTCCTCCTCGCCCGTCGAGGGGTCGCGAGTGAACATCACGCCGCTCTTCTCGGCGTCGACCATCCGCTGGACGACGACGGCGATGTCGACGTCCTCGTGGTCGAAGCCCCGCGTCTGACGGTAGTAGATGGCGCGGTTCGTGAACAGCGACGCCCAGCACTGCTGGACGCGGTCCACGAGGTCGTCCCCGGTGACGTTGAGGTAGGTGTCCTGCTGGCCCGCGAAACTGGAGTCCGGGAGATCCTCGGCGGTTGCCGAGGAGCGCACGGCGACGAACGGGTCGTCGACGCCAGCCTCGGTCCCGAGGCGCGCGTAGGCCTCGCGGATCTCGGTCGCCACGTCGTCGGGCACCGGCGTCCCGGTGACGAGCGACTGGGCTTCCTCGGCGACCCCCTCGAGTTCGGCGGGGTCGGAGGCGTCCACGTCGAGTAAGTCGTACAGGTCCTCGCCGATCCCCGCGGACTCCACGAACGTCCGGAACGTGGATGCGGTCACGACGAACCCCGACGGGACGGGGAGGCCGGCCTCGACGAGTTCGCCGAGGGAGGCCCCCTTGCCACCGGCCACGTCGACGTCGTCGGCATCGATCTCCGCGAGCCACCGAATGGGCATTGTGGACAGTCATTCGAGCGTCGCGAGAATATAGGTTGTGATAAAGCGATTTCTCCGAATCTGAGTTGTGAATTCGACGCCGGAGCCGGCGGGTGGGACCGAACCCCCAAGGGTTATGGGCGGACGACGCCGACTTTCGACTGATGAAATCCATCGTGCAGACAGGGGCGCGCGAGATCGAAGTACAGGATCGGGAGCGCCCGGAACCCGCCGCCGACGAGGTGCTGGTGAAGGTCCACACCGCCGGCGTCTGCGGCAGTGACGCGCACGCGTACACGTACGAGGGTGGCTACGAGTGGATCCAGATGCCCCGCATCATGGGCCACGAGTACTCCGGCGAAGTCGTCGAGGTCGGCGAGGACGTGACCGACTTCGAGGTGGGCGACCCGGTCGTCGAGGAGCCGATTCACGACTGCGGGGAGTGCTTCCAGTGCAAGAACGGCCAGCCCAACGTGTGCCAGAACTTCTCGATCACCGGGATGCACCGCGACGGGGCCTACCGCGAGTACAACACCGTCGCGCAGGGGCATCTCCACCACGTCCCCGAGGATCTGGACCTGGGCGCCGCGGCCATCACGGAGCCGCTGAGCATCGCGACCCGCGCGGTCCTCGAACAGTCCGAGACGGTGCCCGGCGAGGACGTCCTCGTCTTCGGCCCGGGCCCCATCGGCGTCCTCGTCGCCGCCGTCGCCGACTCCATCGGCGCGAACGTCATCGTGGCGGGCCTCTCGAAGGACGCGGAGTACCGCTTCCCCCTGCTCGACGACGTCGGCATCGACACCGTCGACATTCAGGAGAACGACCTCGAGGAGACCGCCGAGGCGTTCACGGACGGCAAGAACTTCGACCGCGTCTTTGACACGACCGGGCACCACTCCGGCGTCGAGCAGGCGGTCGACGTGGTCCGGAAGGGCGGCCAGATCGTGGTCGTCGGCCTCCCGGGCGAGCCCAGCGACGTGTTCATGACGCCGCTGGTCCGCGGCGAAGTCGACCTGAACACGTCCTACGGCTCGACGTGGCGCAACTTCGAGCAGGCGCTTCGCCTGCTGGAGAACGGGTCGGTCGATCCGGGTCCGATCATGGACACGGGCTACACCGTCGACGACCCCAAGACGGCCTTCGAGGACTTCCTCGAATCGCGGACGGTGAAGCCGGTCTTCCGGTTCGGCGCGGAGTAGACTACTCGGCGGGGTCGTTTTTCTGCTGGTAGGCGTGGACCATCTCCCACATGGCGTCGTCCAGTTCGCCGCCGTCGGCGGCCGCCTCCAACTGTCGGTAGAGCGTTTCGGGAATGGTCACTTCGGGCATCGAGTGAACAGTCGCAAGACCAGTATATAAAACTTTCCGAAAACCGAATCTCGGCCGGTCTTTCGCAGTATCATTTACCGAAACGCGAGTAAACTATTCGTCCGTCTCAGGCCCGCTACGCCCGATACGACGCGAGACGGATATCTGCGACCCTCTGCGCGGTGAAGCGGGCCCGGCACGGCGGACCGGTCCATTTATATTCGGATTGCCCGAATAGTCGTCTGAATGCTCCCCCTGACCGACTCGGATCTCACGCGGGACGGGAAGTCGCTGATTCTCGCGATGGATCACGGCCTCGAACACGGACCGTCGGACTTCGAACCGGTGCCCGAGACTCTCGACCCGGAGACGGTGTTCGGGCTGACGACGCACGACGCCGTGACCGGCGTGGCCGTGCAGAAGGGCGTGGCGGAGACGTACTACCCCTCCTACGAGGACGACGTGGCGCTGGTCGCGAAGCTCAACGGCACCTCGAACCTCTGGATGGGCGAGCCGTACTCCCCGCAGAACTGGTCGGTCGACTACGCGGCCGAACTGGGCGCCGACGCCGTTGGCTACACGGTGTACTCCGGGTCGAACCGCGAACCCGAGATGTACGAAGACTTCCGGGACGTGCAGGAGGCGGCCCGCGACCACGACCTCCCGACGGTCATGTGGTCGTACCCGCGCGGACAGGCGCTGAAGAACGACACCGCCGACGAGACCATCGCCTACGCGTCCCGCATCGCGCTCGAACTCGGCGCGGACGTGGCGAAGGTGAAGTACCCCGGCTCCCCCGAGGGGATGGAGTGGGCAGTCGACGCCGCGGGCGAAGCGAAGGTCGTCATGAGCGGCGGTTCGAAGCGGGACGACCGGCAGTTCCTCGAACACGTCAGGGCCGTGATGGACGCCGGCGGCGCCGGGCTCGCCGTCGGCCGGAACGTCTGGCAGCGCGAGGACCCGCGGCCGATCCTCGACGCGCTCGAGCGGGTGATCTTCGAGGACGCCAGCGTCGAGACGGCGCTCGACGCCACACGATGACGGTCGCGGACATCTTCGACGCGGTCGCCGCGGAGGCGCCCGCGATCCGGCGGCTGCTGAGCGACCGACGGGGCTACGAGGGCGAGGAGAATCCGAGCGGCGAGCGACAGCTCGCGGCCGACGTGGCCGCCGACCGCCGCCTCGCCGACCGGCTGGGCGACCTCGACGCGGTGGGCGCCTACGCCAGCGAGGAGCGGGACGACCCGGTCGACACCGGCACCGGCTACGCCGTCGCGGTCGATCCCCTCGACGGCTCCTCGAACCTCACGGCGAACGGACCCGTGGGCACCGTCGTCGGCGTGTACGACGGCGACCTGCCGGCGACGGGCCGGGACCTCGTGGGCGCGGGCTACGTCCTGTACGGCCCCCGGACGACCATGACGGTCGCCCGCGATGGGTCGGTGACCGAGTCCGTCGTGACCGCGGACGGTCGGGAGACGCTGACCGAGGACGTGACGCTGCCCGACGAGCCGACGGTGTACGGCTTCGGCGGCGGCGTCTCGGCGTGGCAGCCGGCGTTCACCGAGTACGCCGAATCAGTTCGCCGGGAGCTCAAACTCCGCTACGCGGGGGCGCTCGTCGCGGACGTGAATCAGGTCGTCACGAACGGCGGCGTGTTCGCGTACCCCGCGCTGTCCGGGCGGCCGGCCGGCAAGCTCCGCCTCCAGTTCGAGGCGAACCCCATCGCACACGTCGTCGAGGCGGCGGGCGGCCTCTCCTCGACGGGCCACGGCTCGATCCTCGACGTGGAGCCGACCGGCCTCCACCAGCGGGTGCCGGTCCACGTCGGGAACCGCGACCTCATCGACCGCCTCGAAGGAGGTGTGAGCCGATGATCCGCGTCGGCGTCAACGGCTACGGCACCATCGGCAAGCGCGTCGCGGACGCCGTGTCCCTCCAGCCGGACATGGAACTCGCCGGCGTGGCGAAGCGGACGCCGAACTTCGAGGCGCGGACCGCGAGCCAGTCGGGCGTCGACGTGTACGCCGCCGGCGAAGGCGAGCGCTTCGGCGACTCGCCGGTCGACCCCGAGGGCGCCGTCGCCGATCTGGTCGCAGACTGCGACGTGATCGTGGACGCGACCCCCGCCGGCGTCGGCCGGCAGTACAAGCCCCTCTACCGGGAGCACGACACGCCCGCGGTGTATCAGGGCGGCGAGGACGCCGACGTCGCCGAGGTGAGCTTCAACGCCCGCGCGTCCTTCGACCGCGCGCTGGGCGCGGAGTCCGTCCGCGTCGTCTCCTGCAACACGACCGCGATGACGCGGACGCTGACGCCCCTCGTCGAGGCCTACGACGTGGAGAAGGCGCGCGCGACCATCGTGCGCCGCGGCGGCGACCCGAACCAGTCGGATCGCGGCCCGATCAACGACATCCTCCCGGACCCGGTCTCGATGCCGTCTCACCACGGCGAGGACGTGAAGACGGTGCTGCCGGACCTCGAAATCGAGACCGCGGGCGTCCGCGTCCCGGCGACGCTGATGCACCTCCAGAGCCTCAACGTCACCTTCGCGGACGCGCCCGAGGCCGCGGCCGTCCGGGACCTGCTCGCGTCCGAGTCCCGCGTGTCGCTGGTCCCCGGCGAGGGGGACTTCGCGGGCTGTGCGGCCCTGAAGGAGTACGCCCTCGACGTGGGGCGGCCCCGCGGCGACGTGTGGGAGGCGGCCGTCTGGGCCGACTCCATCGCCGTCGCCGGCCGCGACCTCTACCTGTTCCAGGCGGTCCACCAGGAGAGCGACGTGGTGCCGGAGAACGTCGACGCGATCCGAGCCGTCGCCGACGCCGCGACCCCCGCGGAGAGCCGAGCGCGGACGGACGAGTCTCTCGGCGTGGGCCTGGACTTCGGCATCTGAACCGCCGGTCCGATCGGCGGCTCTTTTTGGACGGCGGTCTAATTCCGACTCGATGACTGACAGCCCGGAGCGTCCGACCGTCGCCTTCGTCTGCGTGCAGAACGCCGGCCGTTCGCAGATGGCCCACGCCTTCGCAGAGCGCGAGCGGGCGGCCCGCGAGGCCGACGTGGAACTGCTGACCGGGGGTACCCGCCCCGCGGACGGGATTCACCTGGAAGTCGTCGCGGCGATGCGAGCGGTCGGGATCGACCTCTCGGACCGGACCCCCCGGGAGGTCTCCGCGACCGAACTCGCAAACGCGGACTACGTGATCACGATGGGCTGTTCCGTCGAGGAGGCCTGCCCGGCGGGCGTCGGCGGCGAGAGCCGGGACTGGGACCTCGAGGATCCCGACGGCAAACCCCCGGACGCGGTCGCGGCGATCCGCGACGAGATCGAGCGCCGCCTCGAGGTGCTGTTCGACGAGCTGGCTGGCCCGTGAGGGAAACACTTAGGTGTGTTTAGGCTAGCCTAAAACATCATGAGAGGCGATGGCTCGCGCCCCCGCTCCGACCGGATCGAGTACTGCCACGCGGCGCTGGGGTCGGTCTTCGGCGCCCTCTCGGACTGCGGCCGCTCCGACGTCGAGGCGACGGTGATGGAGCGCTACCGCGCGTGGGCGCCGACGACGACCGACGAGGACCACCTCTGTCTGGCGCTGTTGGCTCGACTCGCCGTGGACCTGCGCGACCACCTTGGGCCCGCGGACCGCGCCGCGGTGCTGGACCGCGCGGCCGACCGGCTACCTCCGGCCGGTGGTGAGGATCCGCTCGCAGCGGCCGGGGCGCGACTCGCGGACGTCGGCCTCGCGGCGGACTGCACCGTCGCCGACCTCGACATGGGCGTCGACTCGGCGGCTCGGGTCCTCACCGTCGAGGAGTACGCGCTCCCGCGCCGGGACGGGGCGCTCCCGGTCCTCCCGTTCCTGCTGGAGTGCCGGCGCCGAACCGACCGGCCCGTCGGCGTCCGCGCGCTGCACCGCGTCGACGACGCGACGTGGGAGTGGGCGGTGACGCCGGCGGCGACCGAGGCTACCACGGCCGTCGCGGTTCCGGGTGGGCGTCGATGCTGACCCGACTCCCCGCGCGGATGCGACGCCGGGGCGCCATGGTCGCGGGCGTCCTGCTCGCGGTCCGCGGCGACCCGCCGGAGGACGACTGAGATGGTGGGCCAGACGCTCACCGGTCTCCGGGACGAGATCGAGGCGCTCGCTGCCCCGGACGGTTCCTTCCGGGTGCTCTGTGCCCGCACGGGCGAGCGGCCGGTGCCAAGCGGCGACCTGCGCTTCCCCGACCGGGAGACGGCGGCGGAGGCCGCGGCGCTCACGGAGCGGTACCGGGAAGCGCTCCGACGGTACGATCCCCGTCTCCCCCGGCGCGATCCGATCGTCTGCGAAACGCCGCGGATCCCGAGCGGCCCCGGCGCGCAGGCGGGGCCGGAGTTCGAGGACCCGTCGCTCATCGAGTTCTGCCACCGCGTCGTGGCGGCCGCCTTCGAGACGCTCGTCGAGCACGGCCACCGGGGGGTGGAGACGGCGGTGATGGACGCCTACCTCGCCCGCGCCGAGCAGGTGGCCGACCGGGATCGGCTCTGTCTCGCGCTGCTGCGGAGCCTCGCGGCCGAGGTGACTGCGCGTCTCGGACCGGCGGAGCAGACCCGGGTCCTCCGCGGGACCGCCGCTCGACTTCCAGGCCCGGACGAGACCGAGGATGCGCTGGGCGCCGCGCTCGCGCAACTGGAGACGGCCTCGCTCGTCGCCGGCTACGCGCGAGAAGGTGATCACTCGCTGGTAGTCGACGGCTACGCGCTCGAACCCGTGGACGGTCGGCTTCCGACGTTCCCGCTTGCGGTCGACGTGTTGCGGCGGCGACCGGGCGAGCCGTTCGGCATCGCCGCGGCCGCGCGCTCGACCGACGGCTGGCGGCTCTCGCTCTCGACTGTCGAGCAGGGGCTCGCGAGCGCGCCGGTGACCCGACCCGGCTAATTCCTATCGCGAAATAGAGTTTACTGGCTCGCCACGGCGAGCAATTCGTCGTACGCGTCGGCGTACGCTGCCGCCACGGCCCCCGGATCGGTGCGCTCGGCGTCCGCGAGGGGTGGAAGCCGAACGCGAGCGGCGGGGTCGAGATAGCCGAGGACGTCCGGGACGCGCCGCTCGAGGAGGGCGTCTCTGGGACTCCGCCCCGCCACTTCCCAGGCGCGAGTGTAGCGCTCTCCCTCGTAGATGCGGGCCCGCCCCGGTTCGACGACCGCCACCGCGTCGACGGAGAGGTCCCGGAGCGGCCGCGCCACGTCGCCGTAGGATTCGACGACTGCGCACTCGCGGGCGCGGATCCGGGCGGCGATCTGCTCGAACGCGACGAGGTGGCGCCGCTCCGTCACGGCGTTGAGCGCTTCGACCGACGCGACTGACACCGCCTCGTCGAGGGGGAGGGCGTCCGCGACGAATGAGGGCGGGTCGGCCGTCGCGTTCAGGACGTGGGAGTCCCCGACCCGGTCGCAGACGAACGCCCGGTCGGCCGCGCCGATCAGACCTCCAGCAGGGCCGGGGTCGGGCCGCCAGAGGCGGTGGACCGGATTGATGTCCTCGGGAGTCACGTCCTCAGCGCTGGCCTCGGCGAGGCGACGGGCGTCCTTCCCGTAGAGGCGTCCCTCCGAGAGCGCGTGCCGCACGTCGTCGTGATCGAACCAGACCGAGTTGCCCGCGCGCGGCTTGAAGCCGGTTCCGCCGGTGCGGTGGAGCAGTCCCGTCGAGAACGTCGTCTTTCCCGCGTCCACGCGGTCGGCACCGGCCACGAGCAGGCGCATGCGCGGCTGTACTGGCTGCGCGTGCCTAAGCGTGCTGATCCGCCGCGGCCGACCATACACCGATAAGCGCGATACGAAATTGGAGGTGACGAGCTGAGACCGGCCGCCTCAACTCTCACGAATGGCTCTCGTCGGGAGCAATGCCTGAACTGCCGATATCCGCCTCGGATCGGATCGCTGTCGATTTCCGCAGAAGTCGTGAACGGCGGCTGGCCGCAGGCCCGACCAGTCACGCGCGCGGGCGGCGCGGATCGGACGCCCACGGCCACCGGCAGGTCAGTCGGCCGCCTGCCCGCCGTCGACGGGTATCGTGACGCCGGTTACGAAGGAGGCGTCGTCGGAGCAGAGGAACGCCACGACGCTGGCCATCTCGTCGGGTTGGGCGCTGCGGCCCATCGGAACCTCGGACATGGCGCTCGTGTCGAACGGTAACTCCCGGGGGTCCGAGCCGCCCGCCATGGTCTCCTGGATGTTCGTCTCGGTCGGCCCGGGCGCGATCGCGTTGACGCGGACGCCTCGGTCGGCGTATTCGAGGGCGGCGGTCCTCGTGAGCCCCACGACGCCGTGCTTACTGGCGACGTAGTTGCCGAGTCCGCCCATCCCGACGAGCCCCGCTTCGGAGGCCGTGTTGACGATGACGCCACTGCCCTGTGCTTCCATGACGGGGAGCTGGGCCTTCATGCCCGCCCACACGCCCTTCAGATTGACGGCGATGAGTTTGTCCCAGTCGTCTTCGCTGATGTCGGTGATGTCCTGAAAGCCGGTGAGGATACCAGCGTTGTTGTGCGCGATGTCGAGGCTGCCGTATGTGTCGACGGCGACGTCGACGACGTGCTGGACCTCCTCGGGATCAGCGACGTTGGCCGAGACGAAGGTGGCGGACCCGCCGTCGTCCTCGATGGCCTCGACCACCGCTTCCCCTCGGTCTGCATCGATATCAGAGACCACGACGTTCGCGCCCTCGCTGGCGAGGCGCTGGGCCGCCGCGCGTCCGATTCCCGATCCGGCTCCGGTGACGAGCGCCGTCTCGTCGGTGAGTCGATTCATACTCTCCAGTAGATGTATAATGCCAATAGAAATAAAGGTGCGGTCGCCGCCACGAACCGGCCGCGGGAGCGGGGCTGGCTGTGCAGTCGGCCGGGGCCTCGAATCGGCGAGTCGGCCAATCGCCCGAGCGTGGTCGGCTGCGTCAGTCGGGGCGAGATTGGCCGATAAACCGCTATTCGCTATACCAAATCGCCGCACACGCCGGTCCGGTGGCTCTTCGGCGGAAGACCCGAACGTGCGATCGGTCAGTCCACGGTGTGGTGGAACGGCTCCCGGGCGATCGTCTCCCGGAGGTCGCCCACCGCCGCGGCCGTGGCGTCGTCGGCGGCGGCCATCACCGCGAACACTTCCTCACGAGAGACCTTCACGCCGGTCTCGGTGAGGGCATCGCCCGGGCGGTCTCCCAGTTCTCGGAGCGTACCGACCCCGAGCAGAAAGGGGACCGTCCACGCGGCGAGCGTGTTGCCGTGGACGAGGGGCATCGCCTCGATGTATTGCTGGGCGTCGTCGAGGAAGGTGGCGGCGTAGTCCGCCGTGCGCTGGACGACGCGCGTGACCGCGGTTCGGTTGGACTGATCGAGGACCGCCTCCTGTGCGACGCCCTCCGCGGCCAGCCAGTCCGCGGGGAGGTAGACGTTGTTCTCGGCGGTGTAGTCGTCGTACACGTCCTTCGAGACGTTGATCAACTGCAGGAGGAGCCCGAAGGACTCCGCGGTCTCGTACAGCGTCCGCGACTGCTCGGCGGGCACGTCGCCGCGGGTGAGCAGGTTCGTGATGAGGGTGCCCACGGTCCCGGCGGCGTAGTGGCAGTAGCGGTCCAGTTCCGGCCGGTCGTCGATGCGGAGGCCACCCTCGTCGGCGTAGCGCTCGACGAAGTCCGCCATGCCGCCGACCATCTCGCGGACCGGCGGGATCACCGCCTCGCGAATCGGGGCCGGCTGGTCGGCAAACGTGGCCCACACGGTCGGCGCTTCGGCGACGACCGCCCAGTCCTCGCTGCGGTTCGCCGGGTCCGGGAGCCACTCCTCGACCGCGGCGCGGAAGTCGTCCATCGTCGTCTCGTCGTCCGGATCGAGCGCGGCGTCGTAGGTCCGGAGCAGGGCTGCCTGCGCGGCCGGTGGCACGTGGCCCGCGTCCTCGACGGTGTCGGCGACGCGACACAGCAGGTAGCCCAGACAGATCTGGGACGCCATCGGCTCGTCGAGGACGTCCACGGTCACCGCGAAAGTGCGCGACACGCCGTGGACCGCCTCGTGACACCAGTCGAGATCGGCCTCGGCGGACAGAGAAGACGCCATCTGAAGACACTCCTATGAGGGCGAGGACCCAATTAAGCGACCCGGTTCTTCCCGACCGATCAACAGGTCGCGGGCAAAGCCTTTCACAGTCGGCGGCGAGGGTCGTCGCCATGGAGATCACGGGCGTCGAGACGGTCGCGTTCGCGTACGAGTCGACCATCGAGAGCGACGAGAAGGGCCACGCGCACCCGGGCGAACCCCACGAGGCGACGCGGACCCTGACGCGGATCACCACCGACGAGGCCGTCGAGGGCTACGGGATGGGTGGCACCCCGGCGGCGTGTCGGGTCGCCGAAAACTACCTCCTCGGGGCGGACCCCTTCGACCGCGAGGCGCTGTGGCAACAGCTCTACCGGACCCAGCGACTCAACGAGGGCACCCTGACCGACGGCGCGCTGGCGGCCATCGACGTCGCGCTCTGGGACCTCGCGGGGAAGGCCCTCGGGAAGCCGGTGTACAAGCTTCTCGGCGCCGCGCGGGACTCCGTGCCCGCGTACGCGTCGACGATGGTCGGCGACGACGACCCCGACGGCCTCGGCATGCCGGCGGCGTACGCCGACTTCGCCCGCGACCTCGTCGACGAGGGGTTTCAGGCGATCAAGCTCCACGGCTGGATGCCACCCTACAGCGCCGACCCGGAGCGGGACCTCGCGGCCTGTGCGGCGGTGCGCGAGGCGGTCGGCCCGGACGTGGACCTGATGCTCGACGCACACCACTACTACTCCCGAACGGAGGCCAAGACCCTCGGCGAGGGGCTTGCGGACCTCGACTACCGCTGGCTCGAGGAGCCGATGGACGAGCACTCCATGTCGGCGTACGCGTGGCTCACCGACGAGGTGGACGTGCCGGTCATCGGTCCCGAGACCGCGGGCGGCAAGCACCAGACCCGGGCGGAGTGGATCAAGCGCGACGTGGCGGACATCATCCGCGCGGGGGTGTACGACCTCGGCGGCATCACGCCCGCGATGAAGACGGTCCACCTCTGCGAGGCGTTCAAGATCGAATGCGAACTCCACGGCGCGGGCCTCGCGAACCTCCACGTCCTCGGCGCGACGGAACTGGGCGACTACTTCGAGTACGGCCTGCTCCACCCCGACTACGACTACGAGGGCTCCCGGCCGTGGCTCCC